>Ga0102593_1000079_pt1 | contig 266946 bp, 238 predicted proteins | sample AraplaCol_mMS_r2_2_FD_76862 | JGI IMG/M metagenome (GOLD analysis project Ga0102593, IMG submission 76862) | Arabidopsis root microbial communities from North Carolina, USA - plate scrape MF_Col_mMS_r2 (SPADES assembly) (version 2) | ecosystem: Host-associated > Plants > Roots > Endosphere...
TTTTTCAATATTTTTATCAAATATTTCTATTTTATTATTGTTTATTGAATTTTTCAAATTAGATAAATTTTATTATATCTGTATATTTTTATATATCTTAATCAATTCGATAATTTTTTTTTAATTAAATTTTATTATTTTTTGTTAGAATTTATATTATTCCGGATAGAGATTTTCTATTTTTTTGATATTTATTATTTTTTTTAAAATAGATAAATTTATATTTAATCTAATACAATATTTCAGTATTAACAGTTTTTGATTAATATTTTTTATTTCGAAATAATTATAGTCTGATTAAATTCTGATTCTATAATCAGTAATAAATTTCTATAAATTGATAATTTTTATTTACTATACAGTAGTATTGTTTTCAATTAATTATTAAATAATTAAATATAAATTTCTACAATTTTTTTTCTATTTTTTTATACTAATATCTAATTATAAATATAAATTTGAATATTTTATACAATTCTATAATTTCTATTTTTTCAATTAAATTAAACTGTAATCTATTAACTATAAATTTTTTTCGGATAATTAATTAATATTTGAATCCAAAATATTGTAAAAAATTTCAATAACTATATACAGTTTTTATATAATATATTGAAATAATAATTTTTTCCAAATATATTTATATATTTTATAGTAATAGTTACAGTTTTTTCAATAATTGTATTACAATAATAATAAATAGAAATATATTTTTCGAAGATTTCTATTTCAATTGTATATTCAATATCGGATCGATTTATTGTAGTTTTCAGATAAATTTTTTCGATTTTCTACTAATTCAATTCAGAAAAATTAATTCAGATTATTTTTTATTCAATTTTTTTTATATATTTCAGTTTAATATTAATCGATAATATAGAAATCTAAAAAAAAAATTGATAATTGACTGAAATTTTTTTATTCGGATTTTCTGATTTTTTTTTGGTAGATTCTAAAATCTGATCTAATATAGATTAATCAATTATTTATTCTATTTTAATATATATTTTAGATATAATTATCTGTTTAAAAATTGAATAATTTCGATTAAAAAATTTTTTTAAAAAAAATAGTTAATTAAAATCGGATAAAAATATTGAAATAGAAAAAAAAAAAAATTTTTTTAAATAATTATTTTGATTTTTTTCTGTTTATATTTATTTTTATTTTGAATTGTATTCTGATATTTACTGATTTAATTTATTCTATTTATTATTTCTGTTTTTTGTATAGATAATATCGATTAAAATTGTTTTTTATTTAAAAATTCCAAAAATATTTATATTTTACTATTTTCTGTTTTGATTTTCCGATAAAATTGTCTATATTTTTATTTTTTTTTATTTTTATTTTTTTTGTCTAATATTGGATACAGTTATTTACAATTGAATATAGAATTATTATATAGTATTTATTGATAATTTTATATTTTTAGTTGAAAAAAAATATAGTAATAGTATAGATAGAAAAAATACAATAGAACTATATATTTTTATCTATTTATATTTTTTTTTATTATAATTTTTTTTTATCTATTTTAACTATTTGTATACAGTTTTTTCTATCAATTTTATTTTTTCTATTATTATTATTTATTTTCTGTTTTATCAGTTCCGGTTTATTCAAATATATTAACTATAGATAAATTTTTTTCTGTTTTTTTTTTAGAATAACTGATTGATTTTCTGTATTAGAATCCAAATTCAAGATTTCTGTTTCTGTTCAATACAGTTGTCTATATAAATATATCTCCAGTTGTAAATTTATCGATATCTGTCTGTAGTTTTATACTAATCAACTGTTTTTATATAGCCGAAAACAGTAATAACAATATATTTTCTTTTTTCTCCAAATATTTCTGTATCTCTATTCAGTTTATAGCTATTTTTTCTATTAGAAAATATTGTCTATTCAGTCTACTGTTTTTGTCTATATCCAAAAATATTTTTTGTAAAATTTTTTCAGTTCTATATATTTCTATATATAAAACAATATCTGAATCTGTAGAAAATAATAGTAAAAAAAACAATATAAATTTTTTTCTGTTCTGTTCTGATATATTCGATTAATTTTTACAATTCAATTTTAGCTGATCTGGATATCAATAATAATTCTATTCTATTTTTGACAGATACCAAAATAGATCAAAATATATATATTCAGTTAGTTTTCCGCAATATTGACTAATATACTGATCCGAAATTTTGTTCTGATTCTATTCAGTTTTGTTCAGTTTATATCTAATATACTGATATTGTAGTTCTATCTAACTATATTTGTTGTAAATATAGTTTCTACCAGAAGATTTTCTGTTTCTACTGTTTTATAGTATTACCGTCTGGATTTGTTTTCGAAGAATTATATACCAATTGTAATTTTCAGAACAACAACTACAATTGTTTATTCTGTAAATTCTGTTTAATTCTCTATCGGTTCCGATACTAACTGTTTATAGATTTCGAAAATAGTAATTATTCCGATTTTGTTTTGGATATTTTTTGCCGGATAAATTCCGAATATTCTGTTTTATATAGTTCCGGTTGTTCTGATATTTCTAAAAAAATATTTCAACAGAAATTGTTTTCTGTTACTATTTATTACTGTTCTGTAATTGTTTTTTCTGTTTATTCTGTTTCAGCCGGTTCTAGTTTTCAGAAATTGATTTTTTTTTCAAATCTGTATCTACAGTTGTTTTTTATAGATATTTGTTTCAGTATCTGTTTTTCTAATTGTAGAAACAATTTTTGGAAATTCTGTTGTAATATTCGAAATTATATTTTTGAGATAATTCAGTAACTAAAATTCGAAAATAATCGACTGTATCAGTTTTTGGAATAATACAGTCAATTTGATCTATCTATAAAAAAATCGATTTCTGGCAATCTGTTTTTTAATTCTTTTATATAAAATTGAGATTTTTTGTTTTTTTTCCGGAGTTTTCGATATTTCCAGAAATATTTTTTTGTTATTGGATTTTTGTATTTTTTTATTTCAATAGTATTTTTTCTACAATCGATCGATTGTAATCTGTAGTTTTTTTTCAGCTGTAGTTTTTTGTTTTGTAGCTAAAAAAACTATAACAGCAATTGATTTTTTAAACAATATATATTTGTAGATATCAGTATTCCGACTATTTTGAATATTTTTCGAAAAAATATTTTTTCTATTCAATATATTTTTATATTCGAATTTATATTCAGTATTATTTCCGGAAATCTCAGATAGTAATTTATTCCAGTCTGTTTTTGTTCGGTTTTTTTCAATAATATATTTTGCAATTGTTTTTTTCTCTATCTGTTTATAGTATATACTGTTATATCTAAATTTATTCTATTCTGTCCGGATAAATATAGATAAATCCGAATATCGAGATAGTAAATTATCTGTATCAAAAATTTTTTTAATTTTCTCGGAATATTTTAAACTGATTTCCGATTGTTTCAATATATTCTGTATTGTAGAAAATATTTACAACTGTTCCGGATTTTTTATTTTTGTTTCTAGAAATCTAGATCTATTGATAAAATTTCGCAGTATACAGTTGTTTGATTTTTCTAAAATATATATTTTAAATAGATAGAATTCCAGAATCCGATACAGTCCAAACTATTTATATTCAAATTTTTTTCTATTTTTGTTCTGTATTAATATCCAGATATTTTTCTGGAAACTGATTTTTGTAATTAGACTGTTATATATACAATTTGTTTTGATTGTACAGTTAAACAACAATTTGTTGATTTTGGTTTGTATATTTAACAGAATTTCCAGTTTTTCGATCTGATCTATAGTTGAACTAAATATTATCGAATTGTTATTATCTGGTATACAAAAATATATTCTATATATCAGATAATAAAAACTATATTCTGTATTTATATACTGTCGGATCTGTACAGTAAATATTACTGTATCCAAATACAAATTCTATAATTTGATAGATTTATTTATCAATAGTTTTATAAAAATATTATCAATCAGATTATTAAAATTTTCAATTTTTCTATTAATTTATAAATAGAAAAATATTGTTGTACAATATTTTGTATCCAAATATTTAAAATAGTAATCAACAGTTTCCGATATAAAACTGATATTTTGATCTAAAATTAATTTAATTGATATACTGTAATTTATAAACAAATATTTGTATAGAAAACGGCCAACAGTTTTTTTATCTATTTTTTCTACAGTTTTAGTAACAGATCAATCAGTAATATAATCGATAGTTATAAAAATCTATCTATTACTATTCGGTATAGTTGATAACTATCCGATAAAATCTATATTCTATTACTGGAAAAATTGTATATCTATAATAACTATATATTGTACTGTTTTTTTTTTGAATAATTTCCGGAAATTCTACAATATTTGGTAAACCGGATACAAATATACTGTTTATTCTATATTTTGTTTTAACTGTAGCTACTATATATATAGTTGAATAATATTCAATAAATCTAGAAAATCCAGATATCTATATTTTCTGTATAAATAATACAAAAAATCTCTACAGAAAACAGTCTCTAAAAACAGAACAGAGATTCTATTATTATAGATAAAAATTAGTTAACAATTTTCTGTTTTAGTATCCGGTTTTATCTGGAAATTCAAATTTGTAGTAAATTGAAATACTATCCGGATAGTAAATTTGTCAACTGATATTTTTTTTTCAAAAAAAAAAATTCAGTAACTGTCAACCAATTTTTTTTGGAGATTTTTATTACAGTTTATAAAGAATCAGAAACTATCTGTATAGCAGCAAAAATAATATTCTATACCGGTTGGAATTTCGATATATCTACAGAACCGTTTTTGACAAAATCAGATCTGTAGTTTAATATATCAGAGATTACTGTATCCGATTTTTTATAGTATTGGATAACCAGATTATATTTTTGAAATTTGTAGATCTACTGTATCAATTGTTTACTATAAATTTTTGTTGTTTATAAATATTTTAATTTTTTGTAATCGGTTATAATAGTAGTTTGGATATTGTTTTCGATATACTGATTTTATTTATATAATATTTTTTTAATAGCCAGAAATTTTTTTTTATATATAGAATAATTCAGTTCGGTATTCTGAAATTTTTTTCTGTCGAATATAACTGAATATAGTTATCTGTTGTTTTTTTTTTGTAACAATACTATTTCAACAGTCTATTCGGATATATTTGTTTCGATAGTAAATAGTTTAGAACAATCTGTCTGAATAAAAACCGGAATTTCGATAAATTTTTTTTTTAAAATACAGAAAATATTTTTATATACAACTATCCAATTAACTGAATAAAATTTTTGGTACTATAGTATTCTATCAGATTTTTTAAATAAATTATATAACAGTATACAAATATATACAAAATTGCGAATAAAATATCGATAGTAAATTGCGAAATCTATAAATTGATAAATTTTATATATATTAGTCGGTTTCGGTTACAATTTTACAATATCGATTTTGACAGAAATAGAATATATTTTTCTATTATCAATAATATAACTACAGAATTTCAATTTGTATATAACAATCGAATATTTATATAACTGAACAATCAGCTGGTTTTTCTGTAGTATATCTAATACTATTTATAAATATTTTCGATATTTATCAAAATTCCGGAAATAGATAAATATATTATTCAGATATACTATTACAAACTAATCCAAATAGAATTGAAATATTTTATTTATAATTGTCTAAAAAATTGCAGAAATATTATACAGTCCAAACAGTATTGTAAACTATTTATATTTGTTCCAAATAGTATTAAATACAGTTTTGGAGATCAAATTCTGGTCTATACAGATCTGTCAGTATTCCGATATAAAATCGATTTTTGATAATATTTTGAATATATCTATATAATCCAATAATTTCTGAATTTTCGGTAAAAAATATCTGTTCTTTTCAGACAATCGATTTAATATTCGATAATCGATATATATATACTATAATTTATTAGATTTATAAACAAAAATAACTGGAAAATTCCAAATATTTGAAAACGGCTGAATTAGATTTTTACGGAATAGATTTTCAATCTGATATTTCTGTTTGCGGAATTTTTTATCTGACAAAAAATATATATTGATATTAACTGGAAAAGTATTTTCTGTATTGATTTTATAAAAAATAGATTGATTCGGAAAAAAATTAAATAATAATAATTCTCGAAATATATCCGGATAAAAATATATAATTTTCTGAATATTCGGATCTGTATATTGAAATAGTTTATTATTTACAACTGATTTATTTTTTCTATTGATTGTTTATACAATAAAAAATATAGATTTGTACAGTTTTTTCGATAAAATTTTTACAGTTTATTTGATATTTATAAAATTGAAAACAAAATTGTCCGGAAAAATAGAATTGTAACTAGAAATAGTATCGATTATATAAATTCGGCAACAATTTTGTAATTTTATTTTGGAGATTGTTCAATCGATCTACAGATTCTGATATTTAAAAAAATCTTTTTCCAGTACAAACTGATAATCCGGAAAATCTAAAATCTATATTTTCAGATAATTTTACTATATTTCCAGAATTATAGATATATATACTACAGTTGTAGTATACAGAATTCGGTTATCTAGTATACAAATTTGGAAAACTGTTCCGAAATATTCGGATATATTATACAGTATCCGCTCCAGTATTTTCGAAAAGATAAAAATATATAAAATTCTACTGTTCAACAGTATATAAACAGTTATAGTATTTTTCAGTAGTCCAATTATAGTACAGTAGAACAATAACAAATCTTTTATAGTTAATAACAAAATCTGGATTCGAGATCCGGAATTATACAGATCCAGAAAATTCAGAAATTCCGGAATAGCGGAAATTTTTTTCAGATAGTTAGTAAATATTTCAATATTGCTAGATTTTTCTAGTTTTCCAATTTTTCTCCGGCTGTATTCAACTGATTAAACTGTATTTTTTGTATCCGGTATTTATAATATATATATCTATATTGTTTGCAGCGAAAATATACAATATTTATATAAAATTGTTTCGATTGGAAATTTTCTGAAACCGCGGATATAGTATTTAGATCTATAGAATTACTACTATCTGTAATTGATTTACAATTAATATATTCGGCAATTGTTGTACTGTATTTATAGACAATAAACTGTTCAACAATTCTATTCAATATAGTTGATTGTTTATATTTTTTTTTCTATTTCTGTTATAAATTTGTTTTTATATCTATAAAAAAAAATTGGATAAAAATATTTTCTGTAATTGTAATATTTTTGCAATCGGTAATAGTATTCTGTTTATTGATAGTATATTCCGCGAACAATTGATTATTTTTCTATAATATCCGGATAAATTTTTTCTATTTTTTAATTTTTTCCAAATATTTGTCAAATTTTTATATTAGTCAGTATTTGAAATTTTTTTAAATTACAATCGGATTTTCAAAAACTAGATTTTGTTGTTTTTCGTATACAATCTATATATTATTAATATATTTGATAAATATTCTACAGATATATATAATTTTATTTTTGTTTTTCAATATAGCCGTCGCGAAATATTCGGTCTCAATAAAAAACTGTTTATAGTTATACAGAAATTGATATACAGTATTATAAAAAACTGTACTGCTATAATTATAAATAGATTTGATTTTTTTCAATAAAGATTTTTTAATTTTGTTCTATACCGATCGATTTAACAGATACAAAATTGGAAATTTTTATTCTGATACAGTTGTTTTTATAGTAGCCAGATTTGTATTTTCGATAAACTATACAGACTGTTTTATTATCTGAATATATCCGACTGTATAATCTTCAGAATTATCGAAAAATATTCGGTAATTTTGGATTATATCGGAAAAAAAAAACAATAGAATCTGTTTAGTATTAGAACTGAGAAAACAAAGAATTTGGATATTTTGTTGAAATATTGTAAATAGTTGAGAATATCTGGTACAAATAATTTTTTAGATTTGAACTACAATATTGGCTGGAAATATTTGGATTCGGTCGGTTATATTTTTTTTTTTTTATTTATTTTTAGACCGATATTATTTGTTTTATTTCCGGATACCGGTAGTGGAGAATCCCGATTTTTTTTCTATTTTTAGTCGGAAAAATATATTTATATTATATTATTCCAAATATTTCGACCAATTATATCTGTTGATATTGTTGTCGATTGTTATACTACTAATATAAATTGATACAATTGTATAATTTATTCGAAATTCGGAATATCAATTCAATCTGGTTTTGTATTTGTATCTGTTGTATTCCGATAGTATTGTCTCTGATACAATCTAGATATTAATAAAAAAAATAACGACAATATCTGTTTATAGATTTTCTCAATCAGAATCTCGCTGTTCTGATAAAAAACAGAGCAGATCTTTTTGTTTGTAGTTGCGGCGATAAGATTCTTTTCGGACCAACTGTAGAAGATTGATTTTAGTAGAATATACTACTATATAAAATCTGAGAAGTAAAGTTGTATATTTTGATATTGTATTCGGCTAGCGGTATTATATATAAATGGATAAGTATATATCTGTTCGGTTACGTACGGATACCCTGGTATTCAGAATATCTGTACAGTGGTTGTAATCTACCAAGATAGTAGTTCCGGGATTTTATTACTATTGTTAGATCGGATCGATATTTTTTAAACAGATTGTAATAGAAAATTAGACCAAATTCTACTAAATAAATTGTTTATCCGAAAAAAAAAAATATCAATATCAGAACAGATAAACAGTTGTATAAATCAATAAATACTATAAATTGCAAATATACAGTTTTTTTTGATTATCAGTATCTGGAATAAAACTGCAATAATAAATAGTTTTACAGAATTGTCCAACTAAACTAATAAAATATATATAGATTTTTTGGAACAAATATATAGAATATCAGAAAAACAGAAATAAAACAATCAGTCAGATTCTATAAAAAATAATAAAATCAATTTTAATAAAATCCAAAAAATCAATATAGATAATATACTGCTGAATTGACAATCAGAATTCCGATTATAACTATTTTTACTATCGATAATCAGACAGTCCGATTTTTTCTATTGAACAGAAAGACAACAAAAAAAATTTGAGATTCTGAACTATATAAAAAAAATTCTGTCTACAAAAAAAAAATCAAAATTTCTATTGTAAATCGGTAATACCGATATTATCGAAAATAGACAAAAAAAAAATCAAACAATTTTTAAAATTATAGTTTCAGTACAGAAATTTCTGGTTCCAGATTAAAACTATAGATACAAAATTGTTTCTATTATAGCTAAATAATCGGTTTCAGATCGATTTTAAAAATAAATTACAGACAATTAAAATTTAAATATTACAGTAAATTTTTTTAGCAAAAATAGAAAATAAACTAAATTCTGATTATTTTTACTATCAGATATAATATTCCAGTATCAAAAAAATTTGGACAGATTAGATTAGAACTGATTCAACTACAGTAAATTGTAAATATATTGAAAAATATCTGAAATACTGATTTGATTTAAAAAAAAAAAAATTGTAAAAAAAAAACTAAATAATTAAAAATATTTTATCTAGTTCAGAATTGATAAAATTTATAGAAATTTTATAAATTTTTTACTGTAGATAAAATAAAATATATTTTTACTATCTACAATTATTATTGTATTTTAAAAAACAGTTTCCAATTTTTTATATAATCAGAAACTAGAAATTTTCTGTAGTTTTACTATAATAAATACAAAATCGATTATATTTTACTATAATATATAAAATAAATTTTTTATTATTTCAGATCAGAACAGAAAATAATTTTCCAAAAAATTATTATAACAGACTATAAATTCCAGAAATATATTAACTGTATAGAATTACTAGAAAATTTAGCAATATTGTTTTTTTTTTACTGTTAGTCTATCCAGTCAATTTTTTTTAACAATTTTACTACCGATAATTATAGAAATTATAATACAGTTTTTCGGTATTTTACTGTTTTTCTATTAGATTAGAAAAAACTAGAAATATTTTCTATAGAAATATCAAATAATATAAATACAGTAAAAAAATATAATATTGATAATTATTTCTGATAGAAACAGTTTTTTCTACAGTTTTTATTAGTAGTTTTTTTTCAAAACTACTGATATAAAATATATTTTATTTATCCAAAAATTTATAGCAATTTTTTCTATTCTTTTTTATTTTATAATATAAAATATTATATAGAAAAATAAATTCTTTCTAAACAGCTATATCTGAATTACCAGAAATTACAATATCTATTAAATCCGACCGGAGAAATCTATAGTTTATAATTACAGTTATCAGAATTTAGTAAATCTGATATAAACTAAAAATATAAATAGAAATAGTAGAAATATAGAATTAATTACTGACTGGAGAATTCTGGTCCAGAAAAATAGAATATAGTAATTATAATTCGATAGAAAAAAAACTGAATACAGAAAAAATATCGAAATATAGTTTTTGTAGATATAAATTGTAAAATCTTTTATTATTGGAATATCGGTAGTAACCAGTTTTTCTGACAAATTTAAAAACAGTTTTTTTTTTTTTTCTATCTACTACAGAAATAGTAAATAGTATTCTGTATAATATATAGAAACTACTATACAATCAATATATTACAGTAGTATCTAATCTATTTATACAGAACAAATAATAATAAAACAAATAATATTTTGTATATTCAGAAATATATAAAATTTACAAAAAACTGAAGAAATATTATCCAGTCTATTAATATAATATATTTGACTGAAATTCGAGATTTACCGCTGATCCAAAATTATAGCTGCAGAATTCCAGAATATTAATATTGTAGAATAATTTTTAACAACTATACTATTTACAGTCAACAAAACAATTTTCTGTACTATAATTTTAAATATATATTTTTGCAGATTTTGTTTTCAGTATCCGGCGAGATTTACTATTTTAATATATATCTACAGAATAATTGGTTTGTTGAAATAAATTCAGAAAATACAATAAAATATTTTGCTGAACCGGAAACTGAACCGGAAATTTTATAGAATATCTAGAAATCCAATCAAAATTGATCTATTTTTCTGATATATATATATATTGTAGATTTGTGAATATATATTTTGTCTAGATAAAAATTTTCTGTATTTCTAAAAATCAGTCCGAATATATCTCTGGAAATCAAATACTAGAAATTGATCAATCTAAAAAACTATAACCGAAATTTACTATACCGATAAAAAGAATTATACAATTATAGAAATCTTGACTGAACGGATATTGGAGAATTGTGATTCAAATTTCTAATAGTAAATTGGATTTAGTATAAATTACAAAATAATCTATTCTGATTTAGTATAGATTACTAAAATAATCTATCCGGAAAAACAGTTCTTCTGTATACTTTTAACGTATTACGGCAGAACCAACGAACTTTGGCTAATTTACAGACAAATAATTCAACAACCAAAGTAGCTAAAGAAAATTAAAGAGTATATTTAGAGTTACTGAATTTGAATATACAAGATAATATTAAATCTAAGACCAATAATTTTATATAGTGGATTGGTACAAGATCACGATTGCAGATATAGATCTATACACCTATATATCTATACACCCATACACCCATATATCCATACACCTATACACCCATACACCTATATACCCATATATCTATACATCTATACACCCATACACCTATATACCCATACACTATACACTATATATCTATATATCTATACACTATACACTATACACCATATACTATACACTATATATCTATACACTATACACTATACACTATACATCTATACACCATACACTATACACCATATACTATACACCATACACTATACACTATACACCTATACACCATACACTATACACCATACACCATACACTCTACACAACCCCGACGATACCCCCGGACGCTTTCCGGGGCTTCCCGCACGCAACTCGTATTACGATTCCACCGGGTTCGGGGGGCCCGGATAGCTCTGCTAGACTCTTGACTACTTCAATCAAAATCTACGTTCTTTGCGAATTGTTTCCTGATACAAATTCGCTATATTTTTATCGGTCTCTATAGATTTCCGGTTGGATTTGCTGTATCCGGTATTCGGAGACAGAATATTGTATTATAATTGCGGTTTCGATAAATTGATAGTATAGTATAGATATATAGCTCGAATCAACAATTTCGCAAAAGAAAACAGATTCTTCTCTGTCAGAAATCTATTGCCAAAGTTCGATACCAATTCCCAGTTTGTATCGGTATATATATATATATTCAGAAATATATTTGAGATCTATCAAAATATAGAACTACACGGCTAAAAGTGGGTCTTCCCGGTCGCACCCCATCAAATACAATTCTGAAAACTAGATATTTAGGGTTAGCTCGTACAAGTACTATAGATGACTGAAGAAGATAAGATTAAAATACGAGAGAGAAATTTGATCAATTTAGAATTTGCGAAAATTTGAGCCTGATCGAACAAGAAAAACTGCTTGCAGTCAGGTCGAGAATGTAAAGTGCAGTGGGGTCGAGTGGGTCCAATTCTGTCCATACTTAAGCACTCTCACCGTTTTGCAGTCAGGCCCACCGCACCAGGTCCCTTGGGATAGGGTGGTGGATCCAAATACTGCCCATAGTTAAGCCGCCAGACCGTCCTCCAGTGATCCTCACTGGAACGGGGTCCATAGGATAGGGTATTGGCGAGGTCTACCGTATTGTTTATCACATTTTGGATAGATATTAAATATGTTGAAGTGGTGAGAAACAAGAGCCTTTGCATTTGCATAACAGTACAGGAAAACCTAAATCAGGGAAAACCTTTACCAAGGCAGAAATAAAAGACGAGCAAATATGGGAAAAGTTTAACCGTCGAGTCCATATTACATGCAGAATCCGGTATTAGGTCAAAGAGCGATAGCACAAAGAGTATGATACATCCAAGGATATATGCATTCTCCTGACTAATTTCAAATCCTAGTATCCAGCTAGATCGTGGGGTTAATAGACCGCTCGTCCAGCCTTTTGGTATGGGTAACTCACTTTCACAATAGTCATCATCTCCGTCGCCTCCGGTCTCATGGCAACCTTGATAGCAATATTCAGTGAATTCGAGCTGATTGTTTCGACGGCACAGGTACACAGAGCCTTTCCATCCATTGTTAGGTGGTGGGTAGGGATCGACGTTGGGGCCATGGTGAGCGTTCTGAAGGTCACTCTCAGTATAGCCTGGTACGTATTGGAATTAATAAAGGATTAGAGAGAAAGCAATCGATTATACCACAGGGCTTACCGTCATGAGTAACAAGCCAGCTACCACAATACTTCTGACCAAAATGGCACTTTCCGAGTGCAAGGGCGCTAGGGGCAAGTGCAACCAAACCGACCAAGGCGATAGCGGTCTTCATTTTCGCTTCGGATGTGGATAATTGTAGTAGTCAATGAAAGAAAGATGAGGTTGGCTCAATTTGCAAGCGTGTACTTTGTTGAGAATCACGAGGTGAAAGAAACCTTTTTATATCTGATATTCAGCATATCTCAAGCCCAGCGTCGTCAAGTAAAAACATTACCGGTGCCCTCAAAGTATGCTGTACAACCCTCAAAACTCCTTAATTTGATGCCAACGACCGAAAGCTTGGGCACTGTTATGAAAGACTCTACTTTCCTTGCAGCAATCAACATGATGTATCTGGCATTCTTGGAGTAAAGAAATATGTTGAAGGACAATGTTGCCATATAGCATTCTCCCCACCAGTGAGCTCCCAATGAGCAACAGCTCTCGCCAGACTATTGGGATGGAGGATTCATAGCTTGCGTTCTTCTCGTGATGTCTTGTATTAATCCCCATTGGGGAGACCAAATTGAATCCGTCGTGGCTGCGGGCCGGGCCGATGCGGTCGATGTGAGCCACGGCCGCATAACCACACCAAAATGAGGAGATAGTGAAATATGAAAACAAATTGACTTATTTTTACCCGACTTGCACTTGAACCCAGAAGCTGCTTTTACTTTACCAATGAGAGTAGGCTGCACCACTTCCGCAGCAGAGCTACGTGCCATAGAGATGACCCTCGACTTAGTTCTAAACGGTACCGGGCCCTTGGTTACACAGCCAGAGAATGAGCTGGCCATATTGCCAGGCATCCAACGGCGCTGCAAGGGCTCCACCGACCACGCATGCAAACTCAACCCCGGTGAATTCCAGATCATGAAGGGGTGTTCGGGAACGAAACAATGAAGCAATACGCAAAAAAAGCAGCCAGTATTGGTGGAGAATTTCATTGTAAGGTATGATTATATTGTATCGATGTAACTAAACCCCGAATTATCAAAATGGTTAGTATACTTCTCGTATGATAAACTACATGTATTCACAGAAATTGGTTCAGGCTGTAAATTTGGAGATGGTCTACTATATGGTATTGTACATTGAGTTGAGACTTTTCATAATTCTTCATGGCGGCGTGGCATTGGGAAAGAAAGCGTCTGTGTCTAGAGGGGAATCTTTTTTCGAATTCCACTGTAATAATATATAATACTTAAATTTATAAAGACTCGGTCACTGAAGCTGTAAAAACGGATCTTCAAGCAATTGACGGGCAGTGTCTGGATCCCAGGTGAGCATTCTTTTCAGGAACTCTATAAGGTTGCTGCTATTTTTTCCGTTTAGTGATCGTAACTTATATTCTATTTTCCTATCTGGAGTAAGATGTTCGTGTAGAAACTTGTCTATGCAAAGGTGTTTGTTGAGATCATGAATTCAATAGCCTAAGTGGGGATAAATACCATCTTCGCCAAAGGATGGGTAAAGTTCGAATAAAATTTTCGACAGGTCTCCGCCAGGAAGATGTACCTCGAACAGCCATCTATACAAAAGTGCTTGATGAGGTGTCTCGATGAATTTCGAGGAAGACATTCCTAGCAAGGTAATCATTTTCGAAAGATGGGATATAGCATTGTAATTCTTTAGGGATTTATTCTGAGTTTGCTGAAACATCATTTCTCACACCTGAGAAAATTCAATTAGCGAGTCTGAGCATACGGCAAAGCTTAGCTCGGGCATAGCCCCGACTTCGAACTTAGGTATTACCGATGGCACTGACTTGGTGTCACGCGAGGCCCTTGTGCTATTGCTTTATTTCGCTATCATTTATAGTTACTAGGGTCCTTGTCTCGACCTTTTGCTTAATAAGTGATAATAGATTTGACTAGACTCCTCTTTTACTCATATCTATATACTTATTTACATCTCGTGCCTTTCAACACACGAGCAAATCGCTATCATGGAAGAGACCCCGAATTTCAACTGCAGGGCTATAGCTTTCTCTTGGTCTTGAGTGCTATACCGTACAGTTGACAACTATGGGTTTTGCTCGAGGCCTGCCCTGTGAACCTTTACATGAGCTTTGGGGTTTTATCAATGTTAAAGATACCCTGAATAATACATATAGCCGGGCCAAAAGTAGCTGATGATATAAAATTGCTCATTCCGGTAATTGGTTTTCTTGAATTTGTAGTACATGTACTATTCTACACATAAATCATACTGTATTTCGACGATATACTGGTGAGTCATGCCGAATTATAGATGCTCTAGAAAGTTTGACTCTGTTGCTACGTAATCAAAACTGGGCTTTAAGAGAAGACAGGTAGCACCTTTATGTTGAAGCACGAGATATCAGAGAGTATATCTGAAGACTGGGATACCAGAGATCTCGAATCACCACTGTGGCTTTTGAGCAACGAAGGAAAGACGGATGTAATTGACTGTAAAATAACCACCATGTTGCTGTCTTCCAGCGGCCTCAAGGACATCAACGGTGTGTTTGACTGCCAATTGCGTGCCTCAGTTGTTGGGAGGAGCCCAAGAAAGGGCTCACCAGACAAGCGAATCCTATAAGCCTTCAGTGAGGATTGAGTGATTCCTTAATGGGAAACCCGCAGAATGGACGTCCTTCAACACCAACTTTCTCATCCTCTGTCAAAGTTGTTTGTCTGAGTTGGACTTCACCCTTAATCCAGTTAAAGTCCGCTCCTTCAATGAGCTTTCTCATAGTCTGCTGTAATGGAAACCACCAAGACGATACTTCTCGTATCTGTTCAATCAGTATATTCTGTGTGACTAGGCCGCTGATAATTGCGAAATAAAACTTCGGCCACATTTCCCAGTGCACCGGCGTCATTAACTAGAAGACCACCTGGTTTCAGCGCCTCAAAACAATCTTTGATTGTATTAGACCTGGTTTCAGGGTCCCTCAGAATTCAAGGAAGAGCAGTCTGGGTGTGACTCGACCCTCTGGACGGCACTATGGTTGACACGGGTATTTGCTTGACAAGCAAATACATGGGTCGCTCTAGGAAGCCAATTCAGAACTGGGCGAGGAGGCTCTTTCAGAGTAGCACTTTCCCTCGCCTATCAGTCCTCTAACATAAAGACTGGACAAATTACATTCGGCGATGTGTTGCGATATCGTGGGGTTTGCATTAGACAAATCCTCCCAGTTTCATTCTCACTATTCAATGGACTGGATATAAGTCGACAAAATAGCGCAAATTATTAGCTGGATATTCATTGTGTAAGCTATTCTATTATATAGTATCGACAAGTAGAGTACGTATCAAGTGCAATGATCCCTATATTTGGAAGACACCGAATATCGCGGCGCCGAGCTGTAACGGTGCCCTGGTGGTAGTGCCTTACAAACATGCTCGTGCGTTGCCTACCTTCCTTTGTATACGTAGTTTAGGAATATCGAAGGGAGGGCTTCGATATTGTGGTCTTTTTGGCCGAGTGGTAACCTTATAAACCCAAACAGTAGGATCTACCCGTCACAATATGTAAAAAAAAGTTATTCAATAAAATTGTTGATATTCAAAATAATTTTTGGTAATTCGGAATAGTATTTCTGTATCAGAGAATTCAATCGATATCAAATATAATAACAGTAATAAAAATAAATTGGATAATAATTTTGTATCTGTCAACAAAATTTCTGAATTACTACCGGATCAAATACAAAAAAACTGGGTTTTTTTTTTTTTTTTTTGGCGAAATTATTCCATTTATTTCAAATACATTAATAAAAATTTTTTGAATAAAAAAATCGATAATTTTTTTTAAAAATACAAATACAGATATCTTTTATTTTTCTAGTTCGGTGATACGATTAATTGTCAGACTAACGCCATATTTCAACAGCTTGGCTCCAGAACTCGGATCCCAATATCGGAATGGTAAACAAGATTGAAATATTTTACAGTTTTGTTTATATCTTAGACATGAGTGGTATATTTAGTTATTCGAAGATTGTTACCGCCATCTCTTTCCATCTTCTTCTGGCGGTCGAACCTCTCCTTCTGACCAATCTTTGGTTATTTCTTATTCGTATTACAATCAATTACCATAAATTACGATCCACTTTTCTTTCATTCCATCTCTTGTATTCTGTTTACTAGTATCTACGGCCACTGTTCTGAGGGACACTTTGTGTCAGTATCCCCCCAGTGTTAGGAAAGGCTACTTTTAGGTTTTTCCTTAGTCAATATTTTGTGGTCGGGATAGCTCTGTCCATTGATTCCATGAAGTATTAGTATTTCGATGATGTAATGCTGATGGATATATCGGGGATTAGTATCTCGATTCTAGGCCTGACTCGGGGACTTCTTCTTTTTATTACATTCGATGAAAGGCTTTGGACCCCCTTCATGTCAATATTTGGCTCAATAGTTGATCGAAATGCCGGTTTCTCAGTTTTACTGTGTATCGTGCGCCCGGCGGGATCCCATAAAGCACCTGCAAGACAGTGAGTTTACAATATTCAGAAGCGCGATTCCGGACTCGAATTGAAAAGCATAGCTGACAATTTAAGTTCAAAATTTTAGGCCTTCAAAGTCTTTAGACCTTTCCAGTGTATTTTAATAAACTATATTCACGACGATATTAATCTCAGTACAGGATGCCAATTCTGCGTTCATGATTTCTGCTGGCAAAGACCGATCAAACATTTTGACAGCCCACCCCAATTTGACAAGCTGATTACTAATCAGCTTGTATTGTCCTACTAGGACAATACAAGAGACACCTCCGCCAGACTACAGAAAATAAATACAGATTTTTATATCGTCCCATTCCATCATAATTAGACTGATATATATTTCAAGGTTGCAAGAATCGAAACTTAGCATCCGGAATCAAATCATTGAAAAGTCTACAGATCCGGAAGCTTCTTCGACCCCGTAGAAGCCAAAAAGATGTTCTGCAAAACCGGCTCGAGAATCCCAATTTCCAAACAATATCTCAATATTGTTTCCAATCTCTTGCATTTGAAATTCGATTTTCCATTGCTCAGTATTTATCCACTGCAGACTTTTTGAATCTTAGAATTTCATCCAGAGCTATGGCTCTTCTATTCAAAAGCCAGCAGTTCTGGAAAACAAGATTTTCGCTGCGTGGGAAACGAGGCTATCTCAGTTTCCTGGCGGAAGAAGACTATCAAGACTGGAGGCTATATCGATACATCTGTTAAAAATTTGTGTGGCCTCTTTTACTTAACAACTGGAGGGTGCAATGGCTTAAAAATGAAAATATTCGAGACCGGTATGTAAAGACTGAGGATCCAAACTGTTTCCCGACGGATAGCAGTATAGAATTGGAAGGCCTCTGCAAAAGTTTTTATTGGGATATAATCCCGACACGCTGGATAATCGAATAAAGACGCAGGAACATAAATCGAGACTATACCATATACAGTCTCTGCCCATCTCTAGATTCGGTGGATTTCAGTGCGGTAGGTGTGGACAGCCAGGATATTTGACAAAAACCCATACTGTCCCTGTTACTTTTCCTTACCCAATTTCAAATGTTGTGGTTTATTTCATTGTCGAAGATGAGAAGGCATATATCTCAGTTTTTAATTTGATCTATGAATCCAGGATACCGGATACACATTTCGGCTATCGAGTCCCTGGCAAACAAATTGTGCTGGATCTCCATGGACGAGTTCTGAAAGGTTTCCAGGTCGAAATATCTTATCTGTCAATCAATACCATTGACCCATCACGGAAGACGAAGGGGATAATGCTTCCGACTGGGCTGGTCATTAAAAACAGTCCACGCTGAAATCTGCACTAGTGGCTTCAAATAGCCATATTGTGGCTATCTCCGGGGACTTCCAGGTGAGCTCGCGATCTTACTATCATAGTTATTTTACTTCTATAATGGATGGAAAAGGGCATTTACAGCGAGTCTTCTCGTATTGACAAATTTTAAATGCTAGGATCAAAAGATAGTGGGACTTGCAGTGAGCTTCGGTTCCAACTCTATCGTTGCCAGCTTGTGACTCAATTTTAGTTGATCTCTGCATTACTACCCCTTTGTCTCTAGGATGCATGAAGAATGTACCTCTCATACCATATTTCTGTGCGCAGTCAATTGCTCTCGGGGTCTTTTATTGCTTAATTCCTCCAGTACCCTACTGATCTACATCAATTGTTCGCTAATGTCTGCCTTTCGCTTTGGTATATTGTCCAGGTATCTGAATTTGACATGTGCTATTTAAACTTCAGCCTGGCTTTTCCGACTAGTAGGCCAGGTTTCCACTGCTCCAGCAATTAAGGAGAGGGGATATTTGGCATCAAGCTCGCCAGGGATCAAATGAGTAGGGCTATCCACGATGCGATATCGTCAGATTTTGGCCCATATAATTATCGCATCGTATCGTAGGTCTGAGACTACGATAACATCATACATTTTACTGGCTAAATTTAAAACAGACAATTTGATAACAGATTCTGTCGTTGTTCTGTCGATGGTCGACGATACAATATTATATAAGTTTCAGATATGAAAACGGTTTCTTTATATATGATATTCATGAAGGTGGAGGAAGCAGAAGAATGCACAATGTTGATAATGATGGAAGAAGAGAGGCTAGGCTAGAGTGCGGCACCAACCGCAAATTTGTGAGACCTTGAGATATGAACCATAACCTGACCGCAAAATTGTGAGGTCTTGAAATGCTGACCAAAACCGCAGCGGTTGCGGTCAGATTTTAGGTTAACCCGCGAGGACCGCAGTCAGGCAGTCAGTCTATTTGATAGTATAGTAATAGAGTTTGTATCCGAAATTTGTTATATACTGGAACATTTTAACATAACCGTTCTCCTGTTAGCGGATAAAGAGAACCGGAGGATAATTTGCTAGCTTGGCTACCTAGCCAACCCGAGACCGCACCTATTAAGTAGGAACTCGTCACACTGATCACTTCCCTTTATTCTCCCATCCTCGATGGCGCACATTTCTCATCGTTGTGCGAATTAATATAAAGCATAATATCGGACTTCTGGTCTTTGGGGAACCTAGATGTACTAGTATCAGTGTATATACTTCAGAAGCTTCTCAAAGGACCGCGGGACAGCCTATGTTTTCGACCACTCACTTTCAAGCCCTCTGCTATCAATCGATCAATTCTTTGTGACTTTCAACTAGCTGTTCTCGTGTGAGATGGAAAGTCTCATATCCTTGATGATTTTGTAGTTAGCTCGCGGTCCTCACACCAGTCTTTGAAGTCTTCTATTCAATGGCGAGCATGTCGTTAAAAGGCAGAACCGCGAGGTATTGGCGGCTTTTTTTGCTGGCAGAAATGTAGTATCTCACTAAGTTCTTTTATGGGCTGATCTCCTTTTGGTACTGTGCTGGGATTGGTCTATTGGCATCGAGGTGATTATTACTACGCTAGTAGAGGCCAGACGGTTGGCCCCGGAATTTTTTTTTCCTCGATCAAATACTAGTAGGAGGAGAATCAAATGCTATTTACTTTACTCAAATATATTTTCCCGCCAATACTATGGTCAGTAGCAAGGAAAGAATATGCCGAAGCCATAAATGTCTGCCCCGTAAGTCAGAGGTCTGGAGACCAATTTGTCATAACCACAGCCGGTTTTATTTGATATTTTCCTCCCTTGTAACAATTATCAACCTATCACCATTGTAGCTACATCTGACTTTCGTGCTGTCCTCAATCTCTGTCTACTTCGTCCCTCGTCGCACATTTTCACCCTTCACGCTATATACGGCTATCTGTCGTCACGTCTCATATCGACCATCAACATTCAATTTCGATTACAAAACGACTACCAATATTACTCCACCATCTACCATGCCGGTAAATCTATGGCAACTTATCTGGAAATATCTTGCTGATTCAAAGCTTAGTATCTTACGGATTCCGGAATTACCTCTTATTTGAGGGTCATTCGTGCAGACGATTGCAGAGAAATCATTGTCGATTTTTTTCTAGCAGCGAATGCTGCAGTTTTATTTTCCGTTTGAAAATGATTTTCTGCATGAGAGGGAGGATTATGTTTTCCCCCAGTCGAGATCTCGGGCTAATGTTACTATGGGTGTTCTTGACAACGAAGAACGAAAAAGGGCCCTGGTGGTGGAATGGAAAACAACCCCTCGGAACCGCAGTGGGTATACACCTCCGAATTCCTGGACTGCAGCAAGAAACCAGCTAGAAACTTTCCTGTTGGGGAATAGAGGCACACTAAATTCGTTGCCCTATGGAGTCTTTGGAGTTGTCGCAATCGGTATGTATGTGAGGCTTTTTCAACTCCGTAACAATAGTCTCCATACGGAGGATTTTCAATCGGATTCCAGGACTTTCCAGATTGAAAATGACCAACGGAAAATCGAACGCAAAATCCGAGCTATTAAAACAGTGATTGATTCAGCTTTAGGACATTAGTTTTTGAAGGGGTGCGGGTTGTTGGGTCCTTCAAGGTTTCAGGTCTTTCAGGTCTTCTATCCAAATTTTTCGTGTATCTAAATTGCCAGGTCTTGAATAGTATCTATGATATATAAGTTAGCTGAGAACAATGAAGTCATATATAGGCTCAGGAAGATTTCTACATACGGTTAATAATTTTTCTACCTGGTCATTTACAATTGTTTCTAAGTTTTCGTCGATATCTAGCCTTTACCACTTGGCGGAGGGTAGCGGGGTTGGAGCAAAGGACAAAGCCTGTGTCTAGATTAAAAACGCTTCTATGGGAGAACAGGCTGACCAATGAGATCTGAAACCCTAAAATCTTCGGTGACGAAAGACTATACAATACAGGCCCTTCAGACGGTATCACCACTTTTAATGCTGGGGAATAAGATTTCCCCTAGCCTTCGCTTCTGCAGATTCGTTCATGGATCCCATGGCCCAATAGCTCTGCTTCCAGTCAAGAGTTCAGGCTCTCCCTCGCCTTTCACAACAAATATATCCTCATGTCGCACTCCAAATTTGTCCACCAGATAGATTCCAGGCTCAGAGGTGAAAGCCATGCCGGTCTTCAATAACGTTCTGTGATTTCCCTTGTTGAGGTAAGGGCTCTCGTGGGCTGCGCTGAATTAGCAAGACTTGAATTGCAAAAATGGCCAGCTGCCACACTGGAGAAACAATCTTACCTTTGATTCCGATTCCATGACCCACGCGATGTGTGAAGGTCCCTTCGTATCCGGCCTGGTCGATGACGTTGCGAGCAGCTATGTCAACACTTGCGGCCGTTTCATTCTCCCGGAACTGATGAATTGACTGCGTCTGTGCGTTGAAGACAATATCCCATACATTGAGCTTCTCTGCAATATGGGGTGCGAATGTCTGTTTCTCCTCCTCCGTTAAAGGCTTCTCGAAAAATGGAGGAAAGAAAGTGCGGCAAATATCAGAGGAGTAGCCATATAAATGGGCCCCAACATCGATCAGAACGAAAGTTTCCGCCTCAAGCACCTTGGACCCATTGGTACCGCCATGGGGATTGGACGCATTTTCATCGAAGAGGACAATATCAAAGAACGGATCCATCCCGGCCGCACGGAGAGCGCTGTCCAGTGCTTCAGCAATTTGGTTCTCAGTCAGTCCCGGGTAGAGGCCTGTCAAGGATACTGATCAGTCTTTATTCCTTAGTATCGCCTTTGGGGAAGAACCTTACATTTTCTCATCTGTCGCACAGCCTCGACTGTTCCTGTATTCACAGCGCGGAGAATCTCGATTTCGCTTGAACTCTTGATCTGGCGAACTTCCTCAACGCCGCCTCCCAAACCAACAACCTCAAATCCCACAGAAGACAATCCTCTTTGGATGAAATCGCGCATTTCTTCGTCAACCATCAATCGAGGCTTACGAGTCAGATCGGAGAAAACGTCCGATTGCTGGAGGGTGGTATAGGGATCCCAATGCTCCTCCCACGGTACGATCTGAATTGCTTCGGTAAAAGGCATTCCAAGGAGCCGCGCTCGCTCGGCCTCAAAGGAAGGGCAGAGGAACGTTGTATTGGCCTTGATATTTCCTGCTCCATCGTTGAATGGCCGCACAATCATCAGAAATGGCCTCTCTTCGGGCTATCCCATGGATTAGTGCAATTCGTCAACAAGAAAAGGCCATCTCGAATAGCCAAGGGATCTACTCACCTCCCACACTTCCCACTCAGGCTGGCTCACATTTCCATAATACTTGAATGTATAACCCGGTTCTACTACAAAAGCATCAACCTCCTCGGCCACCAGAGCTTCGGCCAGTCTTTGGCGGCGTTCTTCAAAATCCCCAACATTGATGGGTAATGCCTTCTCCAGGAATGGCAGACCAGTTTCTAATAAATTATCAATTGCGCACTGCTGAAAATTCTTGAGACGGTCGGCATCTTCATGGTTATGACAAGGCTGAACACGGCCTTCGGTTGTTGGGAGACGTAAATGCGCCCATGGGCTATCGTGCTTGGAGAAATAGTGGAAAACTCCCGTCGCGATAAGCCCTATCGTTGCAAGCGTCCATGCCGCATTTCTGAGAGAAAATCGATTTTTTCTAGCCTTGCTAGGGCTATTGGACGCCTCCACATCGCTGAGTGTGGCCCAATTCGATGTTTTCGACATATTGCGGTTTTAATTGCTCACTATTGACCTTGTGGGATTCCACACGCACTGCCCAGAAACAAGATCAAGATGGATATGGGTTGAAATAGATATCTTTGTGTCGTATCTGCCAACTCTTTGGGGTCCGGCTATCACCTCGTTTTTACCTTCCTCCCGCAGCGAAGGCGTTTCACGCCAGTCCCACTCGGCAGATGCAAGGTTCCTTAGCGTAGGCACTAGGACGAAATTGATGAATTCTGAGAGCGTTGATTGAACAAAATCTCGACGATTTGCTAAGAATTAAAGACTAACATCGAAAGAATCTCCGGCTTCCCTTGATTAACCCCGCATGCCGGCTAATTGGACAAATGAAGAACCCTAAGAAAGCATAACAATCTCCCAGCAAATCGGTTGTGTCCAAAAACGATGCAGGTCCATGCGGTATCTGTGACCGTTTTAGATATAAAATGAGAGACATGTCCAATGTGAGTGCGGAGAAGAAACCATGCGCTTTTGACGAGAATAATAGTCGCATATCCAGCGCAGCAGCAGCACAGCATGAACCAACCAACGCCAGGCGGGAATGTGGAAATATCCACTCCGCAGGAAACTGTCTCTTCCGATGAGAAAGCAAAAGCAACAGTAGTCTTGAATGAGAATCAGGAAATTCATAGTGCGACACCCCATGCGACAACAAAGGTGACATCCAATGCGACAGCCCATGCACTTTCCGACCCCAATGCGCCCGAGGATGGCCGTGATCGAGGTTATTCGCGCTTGTCAATGGTGATGATGGTTGTCTTTAGTGGATTGGCCATTGGATCCGACGGGTTTAACGCCTCAATCATTGGAAACATTGAATTGATAATGGGAGTCATTTACCCTGACTCCTTGACTACCGAGGTCGCGGCACGCCTGTCCAACGCCTTTATGGTCGGCATGATTATTGGAATGCTGTCATTCGGATATATTTCCGATAAATTGGGTCGTAAGACCGGTGCTGTTCTAACGACGACCATCTTAGTCCTGGGTATCGCACTAAGTGCTGGTGCAAGTGGCCTCACAGAGGATGGTATGTTTTGGATGCTCATCATTGCTCGTGGAATTGCCGGTGTCGGTGCAGGAGGGTAAGAGATACAATTCCAAAATGATCTTCCTCGACATCCTCTAGTTTCCCTTGCTAAGAATTGACAGAGAGTATCCCGTCGCTGGCGCTGGCGCTGCTGAAGCAACAGACGAGACCCCGGGGATTCGTAAACGACGTGGATTCATCTTTGCGATGATCGGTGACCTCTCGGCCTCACTGGGTTTTGCATTTGGCGCTCTCGTCCCATTGATCCTACTTTTGTGTTTCCACCAACAGGTTCGCCATTATGAAGCCGTCTGGCGCGTATCCCTAGCCATGGGTGCCATCGCACCGCTTTCGATCTTCTGGTTTCGCTATCGTATGGTCATGAGCACGGCGTATCGCAAGAGTTCGATGAAGAAACAACGAATTCCGTATTGGCTGGCGGCCAAGAAATACTGGCGACCGCTCCTCGGTGTATGTGGATCATGGTTCATGTGAGTTGGAGAATCATGCTCCACTGGTCGATCGCGAGTGGATCTTTCTAGGTCTCTTCAGCGATGCTTCAAATGAAATATGGAAAGCTAATGACCCTTGATATATAAGTTACAACTATATTTCTTACCCTTTCGGTCTCTTCTCGTCTACCATCGTCGGGCGCGTCAATCCGTCTTCATCGCTGGCATTGACCATGGCTTGGGGAACTTTGATCAACTGCTTCTACATTCCTGGGGCTTTCATCGGTGGGTATCTATCTGATCGAATTGGCCGGCGGCGCACGATGGCTTTGGGTTTCATGCTCCAGGCTGTACTCGGCTTCATCCTCGGTGGTGCTCTAGGGCCGATACAAACGAAACTTCCTTTATTCATCGTTCTTTACGGCATCTTCTTGACCCTAGGAGAGATTGGACCCGGATCGACGATCGTTCTTACCGCAAGTGAGAGCTTTCCAACTGCGGTCCGTGGTCATGGAGTTGGTCTGGCCGCCGCTTGGAGTAAGGCAGGGGCAGCGATCGGTACGCAAGTCTTCAAACCCATCATGGCAAGCTGGGGAGATGATAGCTTTCGAGGAACTCAGGCAGTCTTTCTTATTGGATCTGGATTTGCTGTTTTGGGCTCTCTGCTAGCCTGGTTCGTCCTCGAGGATAGCAGCAAGGTCCTCGATCATGGCGATCAGGACTGGAAAGATTATCTCGTTGCTCATGGGTACACTAATATCGAGTGGGGTGTTGAGCATCAGCCTGAAGAGTCAGGAATTAAAGTCGTGGATTAGTTTGTTAAGTCGATGCGATGAGCTTTGCAGCTGTGAGCGCTGAAATATTGGGTGGTTGAGGAGCTCATCATCTATGTAAAATCTGCTTGGAAGTAAAAATGACTAAAAAACGATGTTCTCAATTCGATAAAGCTGAAATTTTGCAGAGTTAGCAACGACCTTCTGTTGGATAGAATAATTTCATTTTAATTATCTGAATACAGCCTGAAGTGACAACGAGCCCTCTCTGCAAAGTAGTATGTATCAAAAACTTGATTTCATCGATTAAGCACTGCAGGATAAAATTGCTCCAGCTGTTGATAGGGATGCCGAAGGGAAACAGCTCAAAGTTGATGAGAGCGATGTTGTTTGAAGTAGCTTGGAGATAGGCTGCCCATCTAGGCCATGCCTCATTTCCTTGTGCATCTAAAGGCACTGGCAGTACTTAACACTTACTGATGATACTGGGATAACTCTTTTTTAACAAAATGAAGTCTAGAGAATGGATATTTCGAAATATATAAACTGGGTAACTAGAGAAGAAAAAATAAAAGCCCGTTATGTACCCCTTTTGCGCCGAGATCATAATATAGATCAATGTTGAAAATTTTATACTCGCTTGCCTTCGAAACCCTCGGCAGGCCATCCCTGTAGAGTATCTCCATCTTCAACGTGGTCACCAGAAAGTACAAGGGTGTGTTCCAAAAGACAGGCATCCTGACCCATTGAGGCTCCAGACATTAATCGTGATCCAGCACGCATAATGCTCCGGTCGCCAACATTCAGTGTGTGCAATTCAAACTCACCCCGCGAGTTCAAATGGCAAACCAAACTGCAATCATCAACAGCTACACGGTTTCCGAGTGTGAGAAGATCGGGCTCAGTGAAAAAGACGTTCGGAGTACCATTGGCGTGAATGGCGCAGTCTTTGCCAATGTTCGCACCCAGGAGACGGTAGTACCAGGACAGATAAGCAGAGCCGGTGATCATAGGAAGAAGACCAGCGCCACCATAGCAGTCCTTGATGAGAGTCTCACAGGATAGAAGGAATTGCCATCTTTGATTGTAGCTGCTCTTGTCCCAATGGAACTCTCCTTCCTTGCGACGGCCCATGACCATCCATTTGATGCAGATGACAATCCCAAGAGCGAGGAATGCTTGAAAACAGCTGATGGCAGAGAGGAAGGATGCAAGTACACCATACAGAACAAATGGGCGCCAAGCTCCAATTTCGAAACCAACAGAGTTGCTGTGCTCGAGACAAGCGCGAAGAGAGAGCAAAGCGAAAACAACAGTGAGCAGCCAGTATACAGTCACAACAACAACAGAAAGAACTGAGTAGATAACGATCTGCCAGATGCGAAGTACATAGTAGCTGGCCTGGTTTTGGTAAAATGCACGACCAAATGGCTTGGCTGTATCTGTTTCGGACACGTCCGAAATCGCCTGCTTCTCGTTTGGTGTCTTCTTGTCCATCCGCTTTTCGTTATCGCTGCTACTGTCGCCATTGGTGCTGCTGCTGCTACTACCGACAACAGTAGGAGCAGCGGAAATGGGGCCAGAGGATGAAGTTGGGAACTGAACAGCGTCACCACGCTTGCTGCCAGTCCAGATAGTGTTGGCCGGGTAGTCCCCATTTCGACGAAGCAGAGCACCAGAGCCAATCATGGCCTCACGGCCAATAGTAACACCAGGAGAAGCAACAACACGATCACCAACCATAGCTCCATCACCGATGACAATACGGTCACGACCATAACCATCAGAAGTGACAAGGTTTGAACGAGATCCAAAGACAACGTCGTTTCCAACTTCAATAAGGTCAAAGTCGGGGAGCGAAGGACCGACACTGGGCCAATAGATTCGCTTGCCGGCCTTTCCACCAAGAGCACGGATGGCCATAGACACCAGTTCGTAGTGTCGACCGATCAAACGGGTCAATTCGTGAATGTCGCCACTTGGAAGGATGGCTGCGAGAACAGCAGTGCGGATCTTTTGGAGCATGGTCTGCTTAGAAGCGGGGCCCGGCTTGGGCTTGCCACAGATGATATCCAGCAGAAATTTGATAATCAAAACTGAGACGAAGAGAACAATCGGACCTCCAAGAGCACGACAAAGTCTCGCGGTGATGTGGAAACCAATTCGCTGACCACTGGTATACCATTGAAGAGTTGCCAAAAACATGTCAGGTTGAGGCAGCGGAAATTGTCTCACCATTGGTACAAGACCACCCATCCAGGTGAGACGTGCAGCAACCCAAACAAGGATTTTGATTGGAACGACGATGAAAAGCTCGAGGATCCAATGGGGCTTAGGAATGCGAGAGGTCAATAAATCTCGGTTGGATTCATCGGCATCTTGCAATTCCCAGCTAGACGAGTTTGGACCAATGCAGGTATTCTCCGGTACATCAGCTCCAGGGGCGATGATGGATTTCAAACCAACTGAAGAGTCCTTTCCAATGCGAATTTGCTTGAGAAGCATGGATGTGTTACGCTCCACGGCAAAAGGACGACATTGGCAGGTGTCCAGAATGACATTGTCCCCAATCTCGACTAAATCGTATTCTCCGAGCTTAGCAGATGGGGAAATGGTGACATTCTTTCCAATCTTTGCACCCAACAGACGGTAGAAGATCACTCGTGACCAATTGAAGTTGTTGAAGATGCCTTTGCCACAGACCTGCAATGCTTTCTGCGTCAGCCACCACCGAGTGTGATATGGTCCCCACATCGGCGAAAGTCCCTCCTTGTAGCGGCCAACAACAAGCCACTTGAAGAGAATTCCGAGAAAGGGCGACACAATTGAGCTAGCGACCCGAGCAGACAAAACGGCCAAGATAATGAGAATCAGTCGACCGATGAGTAAATCACGGATGGGGAAACGGAGTGTTCCTTCGGCCACGACGTAAGCAAAGATAAGCCATTGGAAGGCACGCTTCATAGGGAAGAAGAAAAGAGTCGGGAAGAGATGCAGAACCAGGACTATGGGATTGGTGCTGCTATAGGTCTTCTCACAACCTGGGAGCTCGACTTTTCCCTCGTCGCCCTTGGCAGCTTTGATCTCGACGGCTTCCGTGATCTTGTATTCTATTTCACCGACGGTGCTGTGATGGAAGAGGACATCACCAGCCAAGAAAATGCCGAATTCGCGTCGCAGTTGTGAAACAAGTCTGCCGGCAGAGAGACTATCACCACCAGCAGCGAAAAAGTCGGTCATGCCAGTGATATCCTCGGGGGCACAAGACAAAGCAGTAGCAAATACTTCACGAGTACGCTTTTGAATGGGTGATAGATCACCATCAGAATTTCGAGCACGGATAGCCTCATCGATTGCTACTTGGTCTGGCTTGCCATAAAAGTCGAGTGGCATAGGTCCCTTTAAAGATGTGACACGGCCTGGGACTAAGTATCCATCGAGCTGATCACGGAAATCATCGGGCTTGAAATCATAATTGACGGGGTCATCGACAAAAAGAACAGCCTGGGAGAATCCATCACGTTGGCTGATATTCACGTGTACTTCGGGAGTTTTCGTAATCTCTTCGATGGCTGAGCGGATGGCATTGCGGTCGACGACACATTTCTTCTTGGAGATAGAAGCACTCAAGGGGGTACCGTTAGGAGGACACACAGCCTCAAAATGGCGATCAGCAAGCGGAGTCTTCGGGGTTAATGACTCCAATGAGAGTCGTTCAGCCAGCTTGATACGTTGAATCTTGTTGTTAGACTTAGGTACACGGTCCATGTACACCACTAGTGCTGGCCATTTGGGCTGGTGGATGATAGGGTGAAGTGCTTCGTGCAGCTGACGAAGATCTGGTCGCGCAGTGCCCTGGGGAGTCACAATAACGGCACCGACAACCTCTTGGAGAACTTCATCTGGGACGGAGAATGCAAGGGTCTCGATCACACGGCCGTACAATGGAGAATCGGGATGTTTCGCCGCAGTGAGGACGGCATCTTCAACCTCGACAGGAGAAATAATCTCTCCACCGCGGTTAATGACCTCCTTGCTGCGACCCGTAATGTATAAATAGTTATCCTTGTCGAGGTACCCCAGGTCGCCAGTGTCAAACCAACCAGACTCGTTAAAGGCAGATGTATCAATGGTTCCCTCGGAAGTAAGATATCCTTCGAAAGCGGGTGACCCACGGACACAAATATGTCCAAGTATCCCGCATTCTGGGACAGGCTTGCCGTCATTCAGAATGGCAACATCTGGACCAACAATCCGACCCGATGTTCCTGGACGATCTAGGGTATAGTCTTTGGGGGGTGCAGCAATTGGCATGCATTCAGTCATTCCGTAACTGGGAAGGATTGAACATTTGAAGACCTCGCGAAGCTGAACGGCAAGTGTAGGAGGTAAACCACCACCGGCATTACAGATGAACTCGATAGCACTTTCTTTGACGGCATCAGGACGGTGTTCGGCCTCGCCGAGGATCATTTGATGCATAGTGGGTGTAGCATAGTACCAGGTTGGCGTCATATAGGGCGATTGTACTGAATCCCAAAACATGCTGGGATCAAAGGATGGACAACAGATCGTGGCACCGCCCGCGAGGATGGGAGAGAGGATACTGCGCATTATACCACCACTGGTTTTGGTTAGCATCAACTCAGTCATGAGAGTTTTAGAGGGGACCTACACATGGTTTAGGGGCATCATGTTTAGGCATGTATCTTTCTCAGACAATTCCACTGATTGCATGGTAGCAATAGTGCCTGCAATCAGATTGAATGTCGTGATGGGCACCAGCTTCTTCTTCCCACTAGTACCACTGGTGAAGAGGATAATGGCAATGTCATCTGCGACATTTGCGGGGAGACTTAATGCTGCCGAAGCATGCTGTGATGAGATAACCCGGAAGGTGAGGTTTTCCAACTGCTCAACTCCAAAGACAGGTCGGCTGCCATTGTCTAATTGCAGTTTTTCAATATCACTGTCTAAGGCGACAACAGCATCGGCTTGTACTTGATCGATATCCATATGCAGTTGCTCGGGAACCGTATTCGATGCCATTGGCACGATTGTATATCTGTTAGCAAAAGCAAAGACTGCAATTGCCATAAGTGGCCCATTAGGCAAGATGACAGCAACACGAGGCTTTCCATGAGGAGAAGGCCCAACAGGGACATGAAAGCCCTGCACAAACTCTCTAATGGCTGCATGTGATAAGTTTCGGCCAGTTGTTGCGTCAATAAAGCCAGCACGAGTGTCTGTCCCGATCAATTCTGCGATGCTCGGGGTAATCTGTTTTACTTGTGCACGCAGACGGCGGGTAGGTTCGTCATTCTGGGCTTTTATATGTTCGGGTAATGATTGATAGACATCCTGAAAAGTGAGGATGAGTTCTCGGATGGGCCAGTTATCGGCTTTGGAGCAAAGAAGGGCAGATAAACGAGAGGAGGTGTCTGGATTGGAGGCGTCGTCCCGAAGGTGTCGAAGCTGTTCCAGAATGCTTCTAGAAGGTCAGAAAAGAACGAAAAGAAAACCTCAAATTGTGACGGGGTATAGTTTGGAATGACAAGCATGCCAGAAAGGGGGTTGACTGGTCCAGCAGACCATGTGAAAGAGAGAATATATGAAGGAACTATAGGAACATACGAAGACCTTGGCATATCCGCCATTGTGTATTCCCAGCAAGAAATTTCTCTCAAAGACAACTTCTTACTAGGCTAATTAGGAAATTTCCCATTCTGCTCGAGGAAAAGGGATTTCTATCGCCTTATATGGCTATTCTTTCAACTCGAAAAGGCGCAAGATCCACCAGGAAACTTGAAATTACCTCACAGACCCAACTCCGAGTTCAATTACTCCATACGGGGCGATATGGGTCAAAGGACCGAGACGAGAGTGACCCATAGAGCATTCAGGGCGCCAGTCCTGATCCGGATCCGTGGGTTTGCCCCATCATTGGAGACAATCTACAAAGGAGTTGACAAGATGGACATCCATGAAACGTCCCTCAATCGGATTGACTTTCCACCCGCTCCTACAAGGGATCTTTCGTACTGTAGATCGCGAGGGAGAAGACTTGATACACCCAAAACGATGGAGATTTTCCGTGCTAGTCCTTTAGATGGCGAAAACTGCAAGTATTGATAGGCATTATAGCACCGAGACCCACACATAATATCCATACACCATGCTTGTACGGAGTAGAGCTGGGCCTTGTTCAGCCTTCTGAGAATGGAGTATCTTCTGCTAGTCATACAGTAGGATAGTAGCTGCCTGATGCCTTCCAGAAGATCTCTTCCTCCATGGATCCATCAAGCATCAGGGCAGCTGAGTCTGCATACTAGTTTCGACGTGCTTTGGCCCGTGCCGCATGTTCTCGATATTAAGTGATTCCACTCAGTTTGAACTATATCTCTGCGTGCATAACCTTGATCTACGCTTCAAATGCCACCTTATTCAAAATCTACACTGAATACACAATTCAGAAGTAATTGAGGATTCAATATGTCCTTTTTCATAATCGTCTTCACTACTTGATGTTCCTCCCTCACTATTCCCAATCAGATATCTGATTTGCGGTGTTCACTAAGGATCGTCACTAGTGATCGGCACGTTAAGGGAGGGTCCACTTAGCCCTGCGCCGAGAAGACTTGGCAAGACTTGGCATTTCGTACCCGTTTTGTTCTCGACTCGAGACGATCATTGATCAACAGGACCTTGGAGGTTTCCCAGTCTCAGTTTGAGCCAAGGTCCACACTATGACGGAAAATTCCCCAATCAGGGATGTAGTTGACTCCAAATTCTACAATTACAATCAATGTACGGAGTAATGGTCCACTGATCTTCAGGACTCGTTCTTCATTAGGCGTCATTGGACTCGGTTGGAGGGCCACAGCCTCTGCTAAACGCTAATCAAGTAAATCCTACTCCGTAGGGCAGGCTTATCCGTTCCATGTCCCTCTCATCAGATTACTGATTTCTACATATTGCGTGCTGCCGCCGGCACCCCCCGATGTATACACGGCACCGGGACCGGCGAAGGTCGGCACATACTGTATCACTCTCGCCGTCTCGGTCGGGAAATCTACTAGCTCGGGCATTCAACCGGGATGTCCGGAATTTTATGGTCATACTGATATTTTCCCGTCAATGTTTCTTGATCATGGTGTACTCCTGCCAGTAGGGAATTGAACTATTTTGGCGCAGCAAGAAATGATTTCGTGGCTTGAGTCTTCAGTGGTGGTGTTTCAAGTTTATCTCAGCATGGACCAAGTAGAGGATTTCGGGCGAACCTGTATGAATGTACAGTATACGATAAATTCACCCATCTCTCTCAGTTTTCCCCGCTATACGGGGTGGGAGCACTTGCAACAAATTGAGCTGACGGTGTACGCGACCAAATGTTGATGAAGGTACGTCATATTCTCGTCCTGAACATTGCCGCTCTTTACGATTATTATTATTGACATTGTCATCTCTTTTTCCTTCGTTTGGAAATCGTTGTCTGCAGCACGACAGGCTGGTGGAATGATCTCGGATGCAGTAGGTTACCTGCTGATTATTTCTCAAAATAGACTTGACACGAACGAAAATGCCATGATGAAGGCGGTTCATATCAAGCGTCTGTTCAAAATATGCAAGATCGTCTTCGTTTATTACTACAAATTGGGTAAGATCGACAGGATGGCGGAGTCCGAGCGGATCAGATCGTATATCTTATCAGATGTCTTTCGAGTAACGCGGCATCGTCGGCAATCGGGATGATAATTTTGCCACCATTTAGTCTCCTTTCCTTGGTACATCGAACCAAGTATACTCATGACTCCAACCATACGACTGGAAAATTCCCCGTACCCGCCTCACTTAATGATCTGTCTGTAGAAAGGGTTTCCCTAATGCATCTGCCGACAACTGCGAGATGGCAGACTTAAGCGCATCTCCACACGTCCCGATACTCGGTAACCATTTTGCAGCATGACGCGTCACATCCACAATACGCAGTACATATTATGGTTGGATTGAATTGAGATAATCGGGACTTCCCCAATGCGGAGTCGGAAGGACAATACGGGAGTACAGTATGTACAGTATGCATTGAGAGTCACCAAATCGAGATAAAAGAGGTCCCTGCATCTTACTGACATTAATTTTCTACTAGCGGAGCATGTGGGTGACAATCTGTCGGATTTAACTTCTAGGAGATTTATCCGTTACATTCCATTCGCCACATGGTCCTTGCTGTTGATCGGGGGCCTTTCAACTTCCGAGTTGGTGATAGAGTATGCACTACAGTAGTAAATGCCATGGAAGTGAATTCCATTGACAAGCACCGTGTAAGAAAATTCAACCCCTGAAATTGGAATCACTAGTTTAATTCGCACGAAATCCCGATATGTACGGAGTTTGCATTCTCCGTACCATACTACGTATGTATGTTCATGAGCTGCGTATTCAACGCTAAGTCTCCTTTCAAGGTACCCATCAAAGACTCTCTGTGGTTGCAATTCCGAAGGTTCACAATCCATGGTGATGGCTAGAGAGCCCGAGCGGTACTATAGTATTATTTATCTCGGTCCAGGCCATCGTCCAAGGTTGATACATTATCTAAGATATACATGTCGCTTCTCGCACGCCATTCAGGGTTTGTATTACATCAAGTCTATTTGTCTTGGCTTAAACTTGCTATTTGTGGAACCATTGGGTGTCTCAATACATGATACACTAATACTCCATACACTATAATGTTCATTGCGACTACCAATACATATGTATCACTTTTCGTTCAAGTTGATTCACTAGTCGATCAAGGGACATCTTAATGACTACTTCACATCATTAACGAATTACATCAGGCCACTAGAGAGGAAGATCCATTCAGTTGCTAATACCCAAGTCTTGAACTTAATACCTACTATATACCTAGATATTAGTACGTTCCACAATTGATAGTATGAGCTTGACAAGAAATTCACTGCTTTTTCTTCAATTATACGACTGTTCTTTCACCATCACTGCTAGAAAATTTGAGTATATTAGTGCAACCTCCGAGGTTGATATTTAGTGCACGAAGCCGGACTGGCTAGACTTTGGCTCGGAGCACTGCAAGTTGGGAATATCTCCTAACTCAGGGCACGGAACACCTGGACTGTCTGCACTACAGGACAGGAGGCTTAAAAAAGAAAATTTTAGCCAAGAGCTTGATATTACATACTTCCTGAGATTGTGGCGTCGTTGCCAAGCTTGAGGATTGACAAATGAATAGTATCAGTTAATACACAAGTTTACGGCCCACACTCGGTTTCACACCCGCGTGCTCGTGTGCAGCAGGCCCATTATGTTCCCTTCAGACTATATGTCGGATACAGTATTCTTTTTCTATTGAGTTCGGCATTTTCATTCTCATTTCAAAATTCAGCTTGGGATATTTGCCCCAAATATCACTATATTCTTAATTTACGGCCGTTACTGCGACCCTATTCATCCCGAAGCGAAGCCGAAATATTCGAGTCGGGCCGAAAAATGGCACTATCGTTGGTCTCTTTTCCAGGTTCCTGTCAAACAGGCTAGGCACGAGCTGCAGGACCTTCGTCACTGGCGGGATAGGATAATATCCACCAGAATTAGCTTCTGTCTTGGCCCTGAAGCAGCTCAACTTTACTCCGTACAGTATCTTGATTTCTACTGCAGATATGAATGTAAGCTATCAACACTCCTGATCCGGTTTCTCAGCAGCGAGGAAAAGCAGCCTACATGAAGCAACATGCAGTAAGGCGGGTCTTATCTGTACCGAAATTTGTTTCTGCCCTAACCTTTTCCAAATTACATTCTGGGCCCTCCGAGGTTTCAACTCGTGGAGTTAGCCAACATGAGGCTAACGTGTGAGGTGCAGTTCGTACTGTAGGTGATGACCTTCCTATAAAATCATAGAAAACCTTATTGTCTACACACCATCTACAGGGCAATCTCTACTCGAGACCGTGAAACAGGGTTGTTTCAATGAGGCTAACTCTATCTCAATGACATTAATCAATTTTTGACTTACTTCTAGGTGTCAATACTGCATGTCATGTAACAGATTAATTGTCGATTGGGTCCAACATTACTCTCCGGCCGAATTAACACTTTCGCGTTGAAGATTATGATTGTCCTCGCCTTCGGACTGGAATGCATTGGGCATAAGGCTACCCATTCTCACATGCCACGCATATACTGTTGTACTGTACTCCGCCGCCCAAAGGTCTATTGATTGCGAAGCCCACAGTGGGCCCGGTGACCGACTCATTTTTGGACTTGTGCTGAACCAGGTTTCGGCCTAGCTGAGCCAGTCGCCTCCTCGACTTTATCCATGAAAAGCATGATTCTAGGCACACGTCCCTATATCTACCAACGTGGATTATCAAGATTTAACTTTTTCCGCCCTGTACAAGGGTTGTAGACTCCGTACCTGAGAAAACGTTCGGTCTTGGCACCTCGGATCCTCAGCGGGACTGGTGGAGAAAGATACGCGGTTCTCGGATCAGTCATTCATAAAACGCAGATTGTGCCAGATCCTACGCAGTCTCGAAGTTCCCAGGACGGGTTTCCTCTGAGTGATCGCCCAATGATAGTATGAACCCCTACTTTTATGAACCCACTAACGTCACAATGCAAGTTCAGGGGTCCAGTTGTGCAATGCAACTCAAGGAAGTCTTGGTTTCTTGGCGAGCATGGAGAAGCAATTTTACTCGTCAGCGACCATTTGGATCTTCAGGGTTGGGGTTCAGCAATACAGGTGGTACATCATTGGGGTAATGTGATTTGAGAATGTAGCCGCCGATGTTGTAGGCGTTGTACGAACATCAAGAAGATTCTGTTGGCCTAGGCTCTCCGGTCTACTACATCTATCTTGATGACGATCATTGTGACATGTTAATGAATCCAGCCGTCTATGTATTCTTCATAGTACATCCACCAGTGGCTATGTACATACTCCATTCCAGATACTAGTTCATCGCTGTCGTCGATCTAGGGGTGAATCTCATTAGGGGCAATCAAATCAACCATCAGCTACTAAGTATGGAATAGTGCATCCTTTGATGGAGCAAATGACGATTAGTCCCCATCAAGTACGGAGTACTCCGGACCTATAGATCGCCTAGTAAAGTGCGGCTTACGGAGTGTACGTGTATATTCGCCACGAGTAAGGAGTAAGGGACTGTCAAACATTTGGCACCTTTCACCAACTCTTACATATTTCTCCTTAAACTAATACCTATTAGTACATACTATGTAATTGGATTTGATCAATGGAGTTTCGGAGGATTTGAGTCGGCTCACAACTCAAAAGGCTCGGGTACTAGATCCATCCTTCCATGGGCTGTCAAGCGAACACTATTTGCTTTCGTTCTCCTGCCTTCAAACCTACATAGAAAATGCCTATTTTTATTCATTTGATTTGCGAAATAGATTGTTTGGCCTTAGAATTAATTAGGAAAGTTGTACTATTGAGCCAATCTACGGAATGGCTGTAATTGTACTCTAACCCCCTGGATAATGCATTAGAGTAGCCGCCACAGCCAAGGGCAGCACTCGATAATCCAGACATATTTTGTGTATTGTAATAGATCATAGCATTTAGCAGTGCCAGTGCCAGTGAAAGTAACAACGGAGTAGATACAGTAGTTCGAATGACCCTTTTCTAGAAATAGTATTTTGTGATGTTCAATGTCGAACAACTTGTTCGACATTAAATATATTTATCACAACTAGTCTTTTGTCCGAGCAAGCAATGAGGCTTGGAAGACCTGATCGCAAATCATACCTATCAACCTTCAATTCATCTGAACATGATCTTATTTTATGAAAAGAAAGTTGATTCATTCTGAACTAATACATTGACTATCCTAAATTATTAAAGATCAAATAATTCGAGTTTGTTGGTAAATATATGATGACATCACCACTCACGGCGGTCTCCGCCGCGCCGGAGCGGAGAATGTTGAATTGTCAACTTGTCAAACATTCGACTTCATTTTCATCGGAGAGCGTGTTTCTTTCACTGAAAAGGTATCTGGGGGCAGTGCTGTATTTCTCATGTTGTAGGGCTCTCGTTCAACACGCATCAAAGGCCAATGTGGCCGGAGGGAGTTGATAATGAACGACCCGCCCCCAAAGTCGGAAAGCCTACGTTCAATCAGTCTAGTGACTCAAATACTTTGTTTCGCTATTATCTCACCATCCATTGGCTTACGGTTGTTTGCTCGGGTCAAACTCCATCATCCTTTTGGAGTTGAGGATGGTAAATGCTTCTTTGATCTTGGTAACCGATCTTTAATCTACATGGCTAACAATACCGATGATAGTAACATGTTATATTGCATGGGTACCAGATTTCCTTCCTACCAGACAACATCAATTTGCTCTGATGTTCAAAATAACTGACACTTTATACTAGCTTCTGTTCCTGGGACATTGCATTTGTACCCTTTGCTGTATGTGATGTATTCTGCATCCTGCCAGGCTCGCCACAACTGCTGATACACTACTTTGTATTGAATAGACACATTTTCCCCAGACAGATCTTTCTCTAAAGAGTTACTCATCATGAATGGTCAACTACAATCACTAAAGGTATTCTGGTCCATTCTGAGGTTGAATACTCTGACCGTTTCTAGTCAAAAATGCTGACATCAAGTGGAACTTTGAAGATATTTTACGTCGCCACAATGCTTTACGTCCCCATGGTTCTCTTCGTGAAAACCTCTCTGATTTATACACTAATTAGGCTCTGGAGTCCATACCGAGCTAAGGTGATATCTTTGTATATCTTCCTTGCCATCATCATCACTTATTATATCGTCATTCTTGTTGTCAAAGTTTTCACATGCAATCCGATCCATCTTTTCTGGGAAGTTGAACACTCTTCTGGATCCTGCTTGAACCGCTCCGCTATTATCCTTGCCGACTCAATCATCAGTGTCACAACAGATTTGGCCATTTTGACCTTCCCAGTAGCCCTCACATGGGGCTTACAAATGTCAGTCTCCAAGAAACTCCACATCATCCTCATTCTAGGCGCAGGCGGTACAGCTATTGCGTTCAGCATCTACAGACTAGTCCTCGTGGTTCACGATAAAAGCTCAGCAAATCAATGGGACTACTTCTTGAGAATTCTCCTAACCGAGTGAGTAAGCCAAGGCCTCGTCGGGAAGAGATATTATCATTGACCACTAACAAGTTCAGTAATGCCGAAGGAGGCCTAGGCCTCATATGCACTTGCATTCCAGCTATCAACAAATTAATTCGTCACCTCCGCGATGGACATAGAAAAAGGCAAATACTGCCAGAAATGGACTGCTGAGGTTTTGTTCGGTAGCCTTGTTTCCTAATTCCCCAACACAAATGCTGCTATATTTCATAATACCATTGTGCTGGGCATGTGGACAATTCCAAAGCTTTACCAGTAGTACTCATCGTATTCGCCTTTAGTATAGTGGTGAACGGGCATGGTAATAATACTCCTACGACTACACTCTGTGTAAGATTCGTATGGTTTCCATACACTAAGCATTTGCTCGCTATTGATAGTTAGTAATTACAATGTGACATTCCATGCTGTTCCTACTACCACAAGACTGCGTCACAACCACGAATCTCCTGGTTCATCACATCGATAGTCTAGCAATTACTTTCCAGTTCCTCTGGTATGGTTGCAAACTTGTTGAGGACCTGCTTCAACGCTGGCCGCCGGATTGGCTTGCTATTGTTCAAATTGTCAGCGATTTGAAAAGCAATCATTGAGAATCAGAACTCTCTTACCTAATGAACATGTCCATGCCCGATTCCATGCAATCCTTGATATTGCTTTCTTCCGCGAAAGCGCTCAGCGCAACAATAGGAGCGGAATAGCCCATTTCACGAATGAGGCGGGTGCTTTGGAGGCCATCGAGGTTTGGCATCTGATGAAACATTTAGTACCCTGAAGCCCTGTGGGTTGACGTTGATGAGTGTCAGCTGAACGAACCTGAATGTCCATGAAAATAAGATCAAAGACAAGACCCTTCTCCATGTTTGTCTTCACCGTATCGAATGCCTCTTGGCCATCCTTAACCATTGTGACATCATACACCTCTTCAAGTGCCAACATTCTAGAAGACATTAGCTGAGGATTGACCAAAGATAATAAGATGAAGTATTGGACCTACCGCCGAACAACTTCCTGATTGACAGTGTTGTCCTCCGCTACAAGAACACGGACTTTCTTGGGGGCTTCACACTGAACATTCGGGTTCGTACTTGAGTGTGGAACTTTGGATGCGGTTGATACAGGCGATGCAGGAACAGTTGGAGTGAAAAATGGTTGGCTGAGACCAACTAATCGTGGTTGAATTTCGGATTTCTCGAATCCTGGCGCTGCAGGCTCGCCTTTCACGGACCCATTTTGAGAAGACGTCCGTGCAGCATTTGCAAAGTCATCCAAAGATAAGACACTTGGTGTTCTTGATCCGGGGGCACTGGAGCCGTAAGGGCTTGTGACAATCTCTCTGATGAATTTCAATGGAATCCGGAGAGTGAACACAGACCCTCGACCCTCTTCGCTGTCCACAGAAATCTTTCCATTCAATATCCTCGCTAATTGAGCACAGATGCTTAATCCAAGTCCAGTTCCACCATACTTCCGATTCAGGCCCAAATCACCTTGAACGAAAGGATCGAAGATACGCCGCTGAAGGTGGGCGGGAATGCCCGGCCCATTATCTTCGACTTCAAACTGGAAGACCAAAGAACGGAGATCTGAATTCTCTGATGGTAATTTCTCAGAAAAAGCCTCATTGGATACTGAGACATCGCCTGGTCCTGTGCTCGAATTTGGCCTCTGGTCCGAACGAGTTGCGTGGTCTGAATTGAGCATCTCTTCGGTAAATCCTATACGGACCTCGACCTTTCCCTTCTCTGGTGTGAACTTCAGACTATTACTGACCAAGTTAATCAATACCTGAAGGATACGATGCTGGTCACCCCACAAGATCATATCCAAATTGGCCTTGGCTGGAGTTGATTCAACATGATTCTCCTGGCACAATGTGCTCGACAGTCCAGTCTGTTTGGTTCCGCTGAGTTCACAATTGACGGTGAAGTCAATCTGCTTCTCGTATACCTGATTTTGAAAAATGATGGATAGTTGAGATCTGATGTCGGATAGTTTGAACTCTTTTTCCTCCAATTGAATAGCTTGCTCGACTTGATTCTTGCTGAATGTCAGCAGGTCATTCAACAGATGAAGCAGAAGATCTCCAGACTGATAAACGACCTGTAGAGATTTCTTGATTCTTGAAACATCATCCTCTCCCATACAAACGGCACACATCCCCAGAATACCATTCAATGGCGTCTTCAATTCATGTGAGATGTTGGCAATGAAAAGCGTTTTGCTTTCATTCGCAGTTTCTGCCGCTACCTTCGCTTTCTCTAGTTCTTTTGTTCTTTCGGTGACTCGTTCGTCGAGTCGATTGTACTGGATTGTCAGCTCATCTGACATTTCATTGAATGTGCTTGTGAGCTCTGTAAGCTCATCTGTTACACAATGTCGACGTTCCTTGACTCTTCCCGGTATCTGGAAAGTCGATCTTTTATTGCTTTTGGCCCCATTGTTTGAGCTATTAAGCCTTTCGAGAGGGCTTTTGAGACGCTTTATCCAGGGAGACATTGGGCCTTTCTCGTCTTCTCCATTATTATGTCCAAGATTGTCAGTCCTTGTCAAACTCCCACAGTTATCTCGGTGTGAAGAGAGAGACGATGCCGGTGGTGGAACTTCAGGTGCGACTGATTTTTGCGCTGCTTCTCTAAGTCTTCGGATGGGAGCAACAGCCCAATGAGTGAGTAGAGGTACTGTGAATATAATCGCGCCCGCCGTTCCAAATACACAAGCAAGAATGATCTTTCGCAATCGAGAGACGGGGGCGAATGCTTCTTTGTGGGTTTCCTCGACGATCAAAATCCACTGGACCAAAGAGTTCTGCGGACGAACGGCTCCTACAGCAACGTTGGCCCCTTCCTCGTTTTTGGTCGAAAGACGACTGACTGAAATGTTTTCGTTATCGAAGGATTCGCGCATGAGTTCCAAGGCAACCGCATATCTTGATAATGGGAAGGATGTATTCGTCGAGGCGCCGCTATGCCGACTGCTCTGGCCGGGTAGTGGAGTAGGTTCGAAGATATAATGTACCTCTGCATTTGCGAGTGCTGCTAAATTTGGACTTGAGGTGGATGTCGCTGGATGAGCTGTGGCAGCGAATGAGTTTTCTGGTCGAGATGGACCGAGCAAGAGGGCCTGTCCCGTACTGCCTAATCCATCTCGCGAGCTGATGACATTTTGGACATTCGTTGCGCTGGCGACAATCCTGTATCCGGTCAAGAATAAGTTTCATCCTTCTATTAAATGGAATAGGCGCGTCAAATTCGTAGCTGGGTCATGGTACATACGTGATGAAACCTAAGAGGTCTGTATCCGACGTGTTATTGACAATGGGAACGGTCAAAGAAATAAGCGAGAAGGAATCGTTGATCTTCAGGGGCCCCAAAAGGAGTGTTGAACCGAGGCCAAGGGTATATTCGGGAAATGCGAGCACGGTAGTGGAATTTTCATTGTCAGCGCTGCTTGTGTAGGTGAGGTTGGGATATAGCATCGAAGGGTATCCGAGTTCCTCCGAGCTCAGTTTCGCTGAGGTGCCATTGGAGTAGCTGTTAGGGAGAACAATTTCCGGGACAGTGTCACTGGTGACATTCAGAATCCTTCCATCTCCACTGCCATTCTTGGAGAAAAGAATTGCCTGGTATAAGCTCAAGTACCCCCGACTGCCAAGCGCTGACTGCAAATCCGGAATCGCATAAGCCCAGTTGTTGCTTGACCTGTTGCCTTGATTATACCGTCGCAGAGAAGATTGGACCAAGAGGCGCGTGGATATTGTTTTGCAAGTCGTCTCGAGGAGATCAAGGTTGGAGGCGATTTGACTGGCTTTGATGGTAGCGACGAGTTCCAAGCCTTGCGATCTACCGAAAAATGAGCACTCGCAAGGGTAATAATTCATTTCAGGTCAGCCACATACCCTACGCCGACCACGAAGTTATAAGTTGTAATCCACTGGAGAAAATTGCCAGTTCAATTATCAATTTTGAAAATCCTCAATCAAGATTAGAACACTTACTGTTGCAATGGCAAGAACCCCTATCCCGACGAGTGAAGTCAAGAGTACCAGCAGCGCAAGCTGCAAAGCAATAGGGACGCGCATTCGAACGCGGCAGAGGCCATGCAGTTCATGGAGGAGATCAGCCTTCTACCCCAGGGGGAAATCTCTTAATTCTTGGTCTTGTTTAGAAGATTAGAAGATGTAAAGTAATGCGAAACACAAACCCTGTGGGAAGAGAAGGACATGAGGGAGTAGTCCCCTTAGTCATGTGCCCCCCATGCAACATGGCTGTGGCCAGACAATTCGAGCTTTCAAGTATCCAGAAATAAAAAAGATCATGCCAAGTGACATCCGGGGGTTGGTGGAGGACATTCTAGACTGGACTGGAACCCTAAACAATCCCAAATTGGGCGAGCCACACTCAATCAGGGCGAAACTTGCCGACGCTTTCTCCCCGGAGTAAAACCCGCCGATGCCCTGGATAGTTCCATTTTTTCAAGAATGATAGACCCTGTCTGGTCACGAAAATGTGTAGTAGAGATACCCCTACGTTAGTTGTTTGAAACTTGTGTGATTATTTGTTGCAATAGTCAAAATGATGTATTTTAGAATGGTGTCAGCCTAGAACAATTTCATTTTGATGTTCTCGATAGGCCGAAGAGTGGCGAATTGAAGAAAAAAAAGTCCGAAATGGTTTCCACTCAGAGACATGGAAGAAATCTTGGAATTTTCAACCATTAATAGATCTAATGAACAGTATATGCAATACAAGTATTGCTTTGAAGTTTTGGCAGTGTTCCTAGTACCGCACAGACCCTTTGGGCCTCAATCAGATCTAAGACCAAAAAAGTAGACTTGATGATTGATCAAAGACGATAGAATTCAGTATTAACGGGAAGGGGATAAATATTATAAATCTTGGATATTTTTATAACAAAACTCAATGGGAATAGTATTCGTAGTGGTGGTGTAGAAGTACTTCATTGTGGACAGAATATTTTCTAGTACAAGGGACTCACTCCTGTTTATCTCAGGTCACAATCTTTAACTAAAAGGTTACTAGAACTGCCTAAGCATGAAACAACATCGATAAATCACAACTTGGTATCTATATATTCACTCGCATAGGAAATAATTCCCACTAATCCATTCAATGTACTCAATCCTCCAGGGTGTACTATTATTCACCCATTAACGGTCCAATACCCACGCAGATCTTCTTCTACTTGCTCAACACTCCACTGTCAACTACAAGCACTTCTCCAGATACAAACTGGGAGGTGCTACTGGATGAAATACCGCAGGGCCTGCACAGTCTGCCGGCCTACCCCCATCTTCCTGAAGGATAACCGGCCATTCCAGCAGCGATGTTTGTCGAGTTCACTCTCATTCAAAGGTACCTGTTTTTGTCATTTCAGAAAATTTCTTAGGGTTGCGATGTCAGTGAAGAAAAGCTCGACATAAGTTGTGCAGAGACAGTCATTTCGATAAGATCCCCGTTCGTTATCAAGTTGGATCACTATTTTCCGTTGTCGTGAAAACCCCCATCCTGTACAATGTCCGTTATAATCCAATTATTTATTGAATAAACTGTCGCTCGGGTTGATCTCCATGAAGTGCCCACTTCATCCGCAAGATCAATTTGAAGCTCCACTGAAGTGGAAACCATCGGATATTCCTCCGAGATCCTAGACAAATCAAACATAACGAAATTAGAAACCCCGGATTTACGATCGATTGAATATAATAAAAGCTTTGTAGTCATTTGAGTAGGCGATATCATGAACTTTTCACCGTGCGGATACGAAAAAAGGAGGCATCTATGAGTCTAACCCTCTAATATTTCGTTCATCTCTACAATATTTTCAAAGTTCTCGTTTCTTGAGCAGGCAAACATCTAGCAGGGAAAACCAATCTTCAGAAATGTTCTCTTCCAGAATAGTAGGGATGGAGAGAACCAACTCAATGCGATCTGCCTTGCCAGGAATGAATATCGTTTGGGCTGCTATATGAAAAAGCCCTCCAAGCGGAGAAACATCTGCCGTTGCGATACCAAAAAACACATATATTTCCTCTCTGTCAATTACAAGCCAGTGATACATTCAAAACCTGGCGGGTCGATGGGGTCAACTTCAATCGCACGCCGTGATTTCCCCGCAACATTCAATCTCCACCTTTTCAGCTCAATTCAAGTTGATAACCAGTAGTATGCCTTGAGGTTAGAGGCCGAGGCCCGAGCATAGTGTTATCAGAATGACCCTTCATAGCCCCCCCACCAAGCGGAGATATGCAGCACAAGCCACTATAAGATACTAGATAACCCCGCTCGATGTACCCATTTCCATTCGAACAGACTTCCAAATCTGCAAGGTTTTACTTCTACCCAGCTTGCTTGAAATATCAAGAGAAGAATTAGAACCAAATCATTCACTTCACTAGAAAGCAAGAATCTTCATCAAATTGAACATGATATTCAACTCCCAGCAGCCAGAGATAACGGGTACTATAATCTACTACTTCCACGTATCTGGCTCTTTTCATCCATGGCTAACGATCAATCGGTCATATAGTACCAGATCTCACTTTATGGGACTGGCTTTTTGAATCGGATCATTCCCCGATCCGTAAGAATGCTTCTTCCGACCTTGCGGGGTTCACAAATGCTGTCACAAAAGAACGAGTTAGATACGATGAGGTGAAGGATCATGCCACCCATCTTTCGACTGCTCTAGTACGCAATTTGGGACTTGCTGCAGGACAGACAGTAGCCTTATTTAGTCCAAACTCAATCTGGTATCCAATTGCCATGTTCGCAACAAACCGCATTGGTAAAGCATGATTCCGCCAAACTCGCCATTTTACTCGTTGCTAACTGATACTTGGAGGGGCCGTAATTTCTGGTGCTTCACCTGCCTACAATGTAGAAGAGATGACCTACGCGCTTAAGACAGCCCAGGTCAAAGTACTGATGACCGCAGCCTCATCGCTTCCTGTCGCAGTGCCAGCTGCTAAAAATGCGGGAATTCCAAAGGAGAGAATTATCCTTCTCGAGGGACACGCTGATGGTTTTCTCACCATTAAAGATCTTTTGGTCATAGGTAAAGAATACGGCAAGCACCAGGAAATTCCCTATCAAATTCCCACGGGCAAAAGCAATCGCGATATTTGCGGGTTTCTGAGTTTTTCAAGTGGAACTACTGGCCTTCCCAAAGCAGTGAGTTAGCTCAACATTCACAATTCTAAGGCAGGGGAGGCTAATTCATGAATCACAGGTGATGATCGCTCATTCAAATGTCATTGCACAGTGTCTACAGGTATCTCAATTAACTGCAGATGATCATACTAAAGTACTAGCCGTTCTCCCGTTGTTTCATAGTAAAGTGCCCTGGTTCTTCTTCATATCCACCGAGTATGCTGATTCCGTCAACCAGTAACCGGTCTCGTTCACCAGATGCACCTCCCAGTATTCAGAAATGCGGAGGTATATATGCTTCCCGCGTTTACAATGGAATCCATGCTTGAAACGGTGGTCAAATATCAAATTTCGGAGATGCTTCTTGTTCCGCCCATTCTGATTCGCCTCTTGCGTGACCCAATCGTACAAAAATACGATCTTTCACACGTTGGCAAATTCTCATCTGGAGCTGCCCCATTGTCTGCGGAAGTGATACAGGCTTTGAAAAGCGGGTTTCCGAACACTGGCTTCAAACAGGGCTACGGCATGACCGAGTCCTGCAGTTGTATTACAGCACATCCGCTAGAAAAAAGCACTTACGAATATGCCCAACGAGTTGGAACCATTGTAGCAAGTACCGCGGTCAAAATAGTTGATCCTGATACCAGTAAGGAACTTGGCTACGATACGGCTGGCGAGATCCTCGCTCGGGGTCCCCAAGTCGTGATGGGTTATCTAAATAATGAAAAAGCTACGCAAGAAACCTTCGACGCCGACGGATGGCTGCATACAGGAGATATTGGATTTATTGACCGCGAAGGCTTTATCACAATCACCGATCGAATTAAAGAGATGATCAAAGTCAAAGGTATCGCAGTTGCTCCGGCAGAGCTAGAGGATCTCCTCCTTGGACATCCATATGTCGAGGATGTTGCTGTCGGTGCCGTTCCAGATGATTATACAGGTCAGCGACCAAAGGCATACGTGGTACTTAAGAGAGAGGTTATTCAAAACAAGAACAAGACTCAGATTTTGTCACTGCTTGATGAGATAATTGACTACGTTTGCAAGAACAAAGTTCGACACAAATGGATCATTGCAGCAGAAATGCTCGATGAGATCCCAAAGAGTGCCAGTGGGAAGTTACTTCGAAGGATGCTACGGAACCTGGAGAATGATACCAAACTCGAGGAGCGCATCGTGTCTGACCGGAAGAAGGTTTCGTCGAAGCTTTAGACAGAATAAATTATTCGCAAGTGAGAGAGACTGCGACAATCAGGAGGGCTCTCAACAGGTTGGAACTTAGAGCTTTAGAAGTTTCGATCGTGTTGGAAAAATACTTACGGCCATCGATACTATTCTACTGATTACTAGCAGCATGCGAGATAAGATTGTCTTGTTTTCAAAGAATAGATCCTGTCTATTGATTTGAATGACTAGTGTATGCAATTTAAATCTATAGATACATTTGGCCGTGCAATGCGTGTGGAAACTCAGAACTCCAGGCCCAAGGCAACACCACAAAACCATGCAATCATGAGCAATATCGCATTAAATATATGAACATGTCACATCGAATAGAAAGACCAAGAAAGGAAACAACAGGAAAAGGGACAACAAACACCGGCTTAAGCAACCTCGGCATGCTGATGACCCCCTTGCTCTTTGCGGTTGTAGAGAGTCTCATCCCCAGTCCACTCCTGGCGGGCGGGGAGCTCATAAGAGCTGCTCTTCCATGGGGCAACCTTGTTCACGTACATCCAGTCAAGCTCCTCCAGGGTACGGCCCTTACCCTCAATGACGAAGAAATACACGACCAGCGCGGCGAAGAAGAGACACCCGGCGAAGACATAACCATAAGCAAAGTCAATGTCAGCGGTGATGAAGGTGGTGAAGAAACCGATGAGGAAGTTCCAGAGCCAGTTGGAGGCAGTGGCTAGAGCCATACCCTTGGCACGGTATTTGGAGGGGAACAGCTCGGCGGCAATGGCCCAGATCATTGGACCCCAGGTCATGGCATAAGCAGCAATGAACAGGCAAGCGACAACAATCATGCCTTTGCCGACGTTAGGTGTGTTTGATGGGGTCTCAACATCCAGCATGAAGTGACCAAGAGAGGAGAAGATCATGAACATGACAAACATCCAGCCGGCACCGAAGATCAGAGACTTGCGACGACCGAAGTTCTCAACGACGTACAGACCACCGAAGGTAGTGCCAAAGTTGACAGCACCCAGAATGACCTGAGTGATAAAACTATCGGAGATACCGGCACCCTGGAAGATGGTTGTACCATAGTAGAAGAAGTAGTTGGCACCTGTGAGCTGCTGCAGACTCTGCAAGACCATACCCAGAACGATACGGTAGAACATGCGAGGGGCGGTAATGAACTCGTTCCACTTTTGGCTCTCAGACTCAGCCTCAAATTGCTCGCGAATCTCATCCATTTCCTCAATGATGCGGGTGTGGTTCTCGGGAATACCATAGAGTTTAGCTAAGGTACGCTGGGCACTCTCGGCCTTTCCATGACGGAACTCAAAGCGAGGGCTCTCAGGGAAGAAAGCCATACCACCACCGAGAACGATAGCAAACAGGAAGGTCAGGCCAAGAGTGATACGCCACTGGGCAGTGCCGTCAAGGTTGTGGGTACCCAGGTTGATACAATAAGCAAGGAAGATACCGAGAGTGACGAAGAGTTGGTAACACGAGATCATTGCACCACGGATATGACGAGGAGCACTTTCACCCTGGTACATCGGGACGAGCAAAGAGCAGCCACCGACACCAAGACCTGTCACCCAACGGCCAACAACCATCTGCCACCAGTGGCCAGCGGGGGAGGAGATTTGGACAATGATACCGACGTTCAGGATCATACACCAGACAGTGATAGACCATTTCCGGCCCAGGTAATCAGCGACAGGTGCACCAACAAGGGCACCAATCAGAGTACCAATAGAAAGAAGACCGACGATGAGACCAGACCGAGTGTTGCTGAACTTATATTCTCCACCCTCCAATTGACCGTAGCGCTCCAGGTAGTTAGGCATTTCCTGGAAGCCAGAAATTTGGCCGGTATCGTAACCAAAAAGGAGACCACCCATGGAGACGAAGAGACCCATGATGAGGGAGCGAAGGGTGATACGAGGGATAGGTGTGTCAACACCGGCGTGCTTCAGGGGCTTCTGGATGGGGCTGCTCTGGTAGGAGTTGTCGGCACTCGAGTTAAGAACACCCTCTGCAGGAGTGATAGACTCCCCATGGTGGGAAGTTGATTCAATACCCATGCTGAAAGAGGGTAGGGGGTTTATTTCTCAAACTGGTATAAAGTTTTGATGATTGTTTACCAGAGGGTCTGTCTCTATATCAAATACAATAGGAGAAGAATGGAGAACCCCAAGATTTAGAAGAATGAAAAAGATTGAAGTGGGATGTTGCCCATGGGGAAGAAAAAAGAAAGAGAAACAAGAAAAAGAGTGCAGGCCGAGTAAGGGCCTTTTAATAATTCACCAGCAGGAGCAGGAAAACTCAACGCCCGTCATTTCGCCCGTCATCATTTGCCCACAACTTCGCCCCGGGGGACAAAAGTGGAGATGTGGAGAGAATACCACGCGCTGCGAGGGTTCTGCCACGAGTGTCTCGCAGAATCCAACTGTCTGTACTCTGAAATGCCGCCAAACAACCGATGGCCGCAAGGAAGCCGGCCGAAGCCGACTCGCACGGCCCGGAATCCACAGCAGACTGAGTAGCCAGCCAGGATGGATTCCAGTGGAATATCGGGAGCGGTTCGCCAGTAAAACGGATAGCCGAGTGCCCCGGCCGGGGACAATTGCGTAGGCGAGGGGAAAATATCGGGATTGAATAGAGTGGCGAAAGTCGGGCTCGGCACGGGAAAGAGTGTCATAAACAGCCCCGGCATCCTCCTTTCACTCGGTCATCCGAGTTTTCGGCTCGGGCCCGATCAGAACCAGATATGAGACCATCTAAACATTGATGCACAAGACCTTTCGCTTCTACAGAATCATATTCCCATCGCTTTACATATCATCAACGACGACGTTGGTCAGATCTCGGTAAAATTCAAGTGGGCCGCGCAACAACCGGGGCATCCGACCCCAGTACTCCAGGCCCCCAGAGCACTCCGGATGTTCACCCACAGGTCATACCCGATGAGTCTCTCGGTGAGTCGCACTGCCCGCCTCCAGTTACGCCAGAATTAAGGGAATCGAGGGGAAATGCGGAGTCTGGAGAGACATCTTGAAAGGGTCTTGCATCATCCTGCATCTCGATTTTTTAAGCCTTTCCATGCCCCCAATCCAATGCCCTGTTTATTTTATTAAGCATTCTCGATGCCCAAAGACGGCATTATCCCCTTTCTTGCAATCACCCCCGAAATACAAACTACCGTCCCTTTTCATTCGGCATTTGCCCGAATAGGTGGCGCCGCCACACCCGTCCTCTTATGTACTTTGTAGTTGTTTGTACGTCACTGCAGATTTTGCGCACATAAGAAAAATAACGATCGTCCCCCACCCATGCCCACTTGTTAACAAATAATATTTGATGGGTTGCATATGTACACTGTCACAGCATTCCCGTTCGAGAAGGTCTTTAAGAAAACAATAGTGCGATTTGGTTCGACGAGTTGAGTAGCAGAGTTTTTTTTTTGTGGGGAACCCCTGGATGCATCTCTCCTGAAAGGAATGTCTGCACAAACGCTGAGTAATGGCGGAGTAGTCCTTTTCCCAACCCCTCGTTCGTTTGTGGTGATGGTGGGAACAATCAGAATGGTTCTTATGAGTAGAGTTGCTTAAGCATTTTGGCAAGCCGGACCTAGTCCACTCTCAATCAATCCGATTGTGCCGAGAGGGAACCAAAAGTCTCAGTTGTAAGATCATATGACCTTATTGGCGGACTACCCCTTCGCTACCGGCGATATTCAGAATCTCGCCTGGCCGAGATCGAGCCGGAAAATCAAGGAAGAATGGCCATGATCCAGCTTTTTTTTGGTCTGCCAGCAGGCATCAGCCCTATACTACGTACACAATGAGAACAGACACCAGATTCGGTGCTGTCGACCGAGGCAGTTGACACAATTTACCGTTCAACCTGTCCTACTGCGTCACGCCACACTGAATAAAAGACCATAAAGACGCGTCTCGGGTCTTCTGGAACTTCGGAATACGCTTTCTATCATGACGACGATTGCCACAGTCCTGTTTGTAATGAAAACTAATCTCGCTCTATGAAGTTCTTTGCTCTGTATACTCCATAGTACTTCAGCGACTCAGCCATTCTCCTCTACAAGTCATATTTCCGCCCGGAAAATAACATATCATGAGAACTCCAAATCCATTCTTTATCCCCTCGATCTCCAAAATACGGCCAGAAAGCCTTGCCTAGTCGAGCCAGCGGGGCCATCTCGCTCATGAATTTTTCCGCCCCATCTGCATTTAGACTTCAAACATTTTCCTTCCAGAATTAAAGTAGTCGAGTCCGTGCTAGATTCAACTTTTTGACTCCGAGACTTAAATTGAATTTGGTATTCAAGGTCACTCAAGCCACACTTTGACACTGCTATGTATACATCAATGGCATCCGCAATTAATCCGGAACGGGTCTCCTCATTTCCCCACTTCTATGCCCCAAACAACACGGAGTGACCCTTCACGTCGAGATATGCACCCCAGACATACATTTTCACTACTTCCACAGTTAGCTAGACGTTTCTTCAGCCAAATGCATAACGGAGCGGTGACCGGCCATCTTTATTTTGCTTTGTATAGTATTTATAGACTATCAGTTCTAGTAGCATAAAACCACGAATTGGTTCCATCGGTGTTTCTTATTTTTGGATTGCATTCGAGTTCACATAGTCTGCTATGAGTATGTGGTCCCTCTCTTGTCTCCTTCTAGCTGGTCTAGCAACAGCTGCCGTATCTCCATATGGTCAATGTGGTGGTAAGAATTATTCTGGTGATACCAGCTGTCAGTCTGGATATGTATGCCAGTATCAGAATGACTATTATAGCCAATGTGTTGTCGGGTCCGTCAGCAGCAGCACAAGCACCACGACAAAGACAACCATTAGTACTACATTAAGTACTACCACTAAGACCACCACGTCCGCTGTCGGAACCTCTACTTCCTTTGTTGGTACAAAAGGGCTTGATTTTACTATTGATGGGCAACCCGGCTACTTTGCTGGCTCAAATTCGTACTGGATAGGCTTCTTAACGAACAATGACGACGTCGATTTAGTTTTCAGTCATATGAAAGAGTCGGGTCTACGTATCTTGCGAGTGTGGGGATTCAACGATGTCAATACTGTCCCTGGAGAAGGTGTCGTCTATTACCAGCTCTTGAAAGACGGCAAGGCAACAATCAACACCGGGGCCAATGGCCTCCAACGGCTCGATTATGTTGTTGCATCTGCAGAAAAGCACGGTATCAAGCTAATTATTAACTTTGTCAACAATTGGAGTGACTACGGCGGAATAGCTGCATATGTTACAGCATTCGGAGGCTCTCAGACGAGCTGGTTCACCAATGATGCTGCGCAGACAGCCTATCGTAACTATATCAAGGCTGTAATTGGGCGCTACAGTGGCTCATCTGCGATTTTTGCCTGGGAATTGGCCAATGAGCCCCGCTGCAATGGTTGCGATACGTCTGTTCTATATAATTGGATCAAGTCGACAAGTGCGTATATCAAATCGCTTGACTCGAAACATTTAGTATGCACTGGCGACGGTTAGTCAAACTCTTCTCAGCGACCTTCAGTATGAATGTATACTAACCTCAAGTAGAGGGCTTTGGTCTTGATGTGCAGTCCGATGGAAGCTACCCCTATGCATACAGCGAGGGATTGAACTTCACCATGAACCTTGACATTGAGGACATTGACTTCGGTACATTCCATTTGTATCCTTCCAGCTGTAAGTCTTTGGCCCCTGAATTTGTGAAAAATGCTTTTCTCCCCTCCTTCTATGCGCCTCCGCAGCACCTGCTAACAAGCCATAGGGGGAACTACCAATGACTGGGGTAACGGCTGGGTAAAATCGCATGGTGCAGCATGTGCCAATGCAGGGAAGCCTTGCTTGTTCGAAGAATATGGTGTCACATCAGATCACTGCAGTATTGAAGCTCCATGGCAAAAGACAGCTTTGAGCCAAGAGGGGGTATCTAGTGATCTCTATTGGCAATATGGAGATACACTAAGCACGGGTCAGTCTCCAAATGATGGCAATACGTTCTACTATGGAACTGATGAATTCGAATGCTTGGTGACGGATCATGTGGAAGATATTCAGTCAGCTGCGTCATGATTCAAGTTGAATGGCAATACAGCGCTGGGCTTAGATTAGTTCTAGTTAGCCCTAATTCGACCGAGAATTATTGAAAGTCTTCCAAAATATGTACTACTTATGAACGTCCTCCAGTACGGAGTATGATCCATTTAGGTTTCAAAAATCGTTGTTTCAAAGACAATCTTAATGTGCTTAAGATAGTAGCCACCATCACTAATGGTAATCTTACCATCACGGAGAATTCCAATTCTCCGGATATATATCTGCCCAGGTGTGCACTCCCCACCCATTTGCGGATATTATTTACACAAACCATTACCCCAAGCCTATTCAAGCATTAGAAAAAAATCCAGATAATTCCAATGCTGCTCCTATATTACTCGAGATACCAAAAAAACTTCCAGGAATGTCTCAAAATGATTGGCTATGAAATTTTGGTGAAGTGATACTGGTCATCCGATATAAATACGAAGAAACAAACCGCGTCAAGTTTCCAACTTCAACTTGCCTCGTTGCTCATCAAACCCGAAATCCTTTAAAGTTGACGATGTCTTGAGAAACCTTCTCCGATACTACATGATGTTAACTTCCAGTGCCAAGAATTGACAGACATCCAGCCGTGCTACGCGTTACGCGCTTCATATCGAGGCCAACTCCGACCGACTCAGTCATCATCTGCAACCCATCGCTGCCGGATCTAGACATTTTCAATCTATAGATATTGCTTGAAAATCAGAATTGAATAGAAATTCGGCTTCTTCCATACTCGAAAAGCTTACGAGAAGTGCGCCGAGGCGTCGTAACCCCGGGAAGGTATCCTTCTCTTTGCTTAAAACGAGGCTGGATCTCACTTGCGCCCACTCTCTGGTGAGAATTTACAGGCGTTGAGAAAAGAACAAATGAAATTGGATTGTTTATTGCACTGAACTTGAAGCCCAAGTTGGATGCCGTACTTGGGGTCATAGACGCGACTTAGCGCGTGATATGATCCTCCGAGCCCAAGAGCTCACTCCTAAGGTTGGCTCTGCAAATTGCCCCGTTCAAGTCATATGGCTCGCCCCCTACCTAGTACATAAAAGCTTCGATCCTCTGCATATTCGACCCGGTGAAAATGTTTCAGGATCTAGCTCACCCCGCAAAGCAGCTTGCGATCTTATAGAGAATTGTCAGGGTAAATTATGTGGCCTGATCCCACGCGCAGACCCACACAGCAACTCGAAAAGAAACTGGCAGCCTGGAGCATGATGCATAGCCATATTTGGCCCCATTCAGGTGCACTGTTGTAACGGTATACCGATGGACGCTCCTCGGACTTCATTCCTTTTGAGTCGGCTTCACGGGCGTGAGGCACAGCGTACTCTGAGTTACCTTCCAAGCCTTTCTAGCGAGGACCGTAGCCATCCCGGCTGGAGCCGGAAATCTCATGACTGGAAGTTCCGGTAAATCCGGATCGGATGTGATAGTGATTGGTGATCTGTGAAGATCAGAATGTAGCTCTTCACATATGAATGTAGTAGATGTGCTGTTTAAATATCAATGCATATGTGACAGGTATATAGCTATGCTTATGTACATCTAGAACTCCGCGTGAGCTACCTCAAGCTACGACCCTAGACAATCGGGCTTCGATGGCGCATCTGGTTGGCGAACCGGGTATTGGTGCATGGGAGTGGGTGCCTGGGAGAGATCGAGAGACGGAACCGGGGGGAAAATCGGAATCCTAAGAGCGCAATGGCGGGGTCGGTATCAATTCAAGTCCGTGGGGATCCGGAATGCTGCCGTGGGAAAAGGTGAGGCGCGAGGATAGATGGTGCCGTGGGTGCTGGGTTGCTGCGGTGGCAATGCTGCGGTGGTGAGAGGGCGCATTTGGTGCGGTGCATGGGTGCGATGGTAGTAGATGACGGGGCACAACGTGCAATTATGGGCTCTTGACCTTGTCAACCTCTTCAGTTGCATCGGGGGTTGAGTTAGACATCGAGTCAGAGATGGAGTGATTGTCCACTGCGTCAGTAGGAGGTCCACGATAGTTGTTGTAACCCCAAATTCCGTACCAGACGGCAGCAATGACAACAGTTCCGAAGAAGACAACCGAGGCATAGTTCATACTATCCAGAGTGACCTCCTTCAGAGTTGGCATGCAGAAGAGGGGGATGGCGAGAATACTCCAGCCTGCGAATGGTTAGCTTAGGATTTAGGGGAAAGGCGTATGAACATACCAAGGGCGAAGACGTTGGCAATCAGGCCAATGACGCCAAAGTTAAAACTGCCATTCTTGATATCCTCGCGACGACGGAAAATCAGAGAGACAGCGATAGGGCAGGCGTAACTCATGGTGAGGAAGATGACTCCAACACCAGAGAAGGCGTTGTAGGCAGCGGTGGAACCGAAATAGATTGCACCGAGACCAATCTCAACGATCATACCAAGAACAAGAGCGTTGAACGGGATATCCAACTTCTTGTTCACAACCTTCCACCAACCGGAACCAGGGATACCACCATCACGGGCGAAAGCCCAGGTGCAACGCGAGGTGGCGGTGACACAGCCAACACCGCAGATGATACCGAGGACCAGCAAGGGGATCATCAGACAAAAAGCACCAGCATTGTTGCCAATCGCATGCTTAAAGATGACGGGAGTCGGCTGATCAGCGTTGACAATCTCGCTGATTGCAGGCATGACGAAGCAGAGGGGAATGAGGAAGAGCAGTCCAGCAATGAAGTTGATCACGATGGTACCAACCATGGCCTTAGGAACCATGACGGCAGGTTCACGAACTTCCTCACAAAGACTGATGATCATGCCAGTGGCCGAAGTGGCGTAGGCAGCCTGCAAAAGACCAATGAAGAACGACCAACCAGCAGGCCAGCCGGCGTTAGGCTCAAAGCTGCCAAATACCCACGAAGCCTTGTTGCGCCCTCCCTTGGCGATAACCAGCAGACAAACAATGATGCAGATCATACCGGCAATGGTCCAGAAGATAGCGAAGGTCTGTATATTATTAGTTTACAAGAACTCAATGCAAGGGAGCCAGGAAAGCATGCATACCTCAACGTGAGTTAACCACTTGTTTCCGAAGGCAGAGATAGCGTGAGTCAACAAGGTAATAGCCAGGAAAATCAGAAAGGTTTGATAAGCCTGGAAATTCTCGGTGATACCAACGCCATTTGCATCTTCAAAGATATTGAGACAACCGACGAATAACAATGTTGTACCAAAGTTGACAGCCAGCGTGATGGTGATGTTGCCCGCAACATATGACCAACCACAAATCCACGAGGCAACACGACGACACCAGAGAGGCGACAAGACAAACGTTTGGTAATAGACTCCTCCAGCAGTAGGATAAACGGAGGTGATTTCGGCGAGAGAGATGGCGACACAAAGAATCAGGAAGGAAATGACCACCCAACCCCAAATGATGTTGGCGGGACCACCGGCGGCGAGAGGATAGTAGAGAGTCGTGGAGAGACCGTAGGGTACAGAGGAGAGAATGAAGCACATGAAAGTAACCTGCCAGACTGAACGATTACGCGCAAGTTCAGGGACATAACCCATATCCTCGAGAGTTCGATCAGCATTGTCTGTACTGGCACCTCCAGTCTCGGCGACAGCAGAGACGCGTGAAGAGCGGCGCATGGCTTCGGCGATAGCCATGATGGGAGCTTCAGGTTATTTCAAAAAGAAAGAAAAAGGTATGAATTACAACATATAGTTTATAAAGTTGGAGAAGATGTCAACCAGAGTGGCGAAAGAGGTGGAGGTTGTAGAAAATAAAGTAGAAGTAGAAGTGTAGAAGTGGGCAGTTGAGATAGTCGCGAAAAAAAAGGAAAAAAAAAAGAAAAAAGAAAAAGAGATCGATTTCGAACAGATGCAAGCCACTTTTGCTTCAATCCAATTAAATCCAACAAAATGAAACTCAACGCCCCACAGCTTCGAGAAACGGGCTGAGTGGATTCGTTTCATCCCGGCCAACGCTACAAGTCAAGCAGGTTTATCATTTACGGAATGGCCCCGAAAAGTTAAATATTGTATGTCGACAGGGAATAGGGGGAGATTATTTAGATATTTGAGGCATTAACTGTATCTCATCAATACATAGTCCTTTGTATAGCTTCAATATCTAGATGTTCTTCTCTGCAAACGCCGATGATGTCAAATACGCCACGCCTCGGCGATGTTTTAATTGGTAAAATTTGGTAAAGTCTAACTACGCGAGGTTGCAACCAAGGTTAATCAGTTTTGGCCTGATTCTCTTTTCTCTCTTTCTCGTCTTTCTACTATGTACAATTCCTCCGGGCTCTTCTATCTTCCGTTCCTTGGGGGCCGACGCTAGCCTCGTGGCCATCCCGTAAAATACCGAAGAGTCTCCGGTCGAGTGGAGATAGTTGGAAGACACGCATGGAATGGCACGGTTTAGAAGAGGAATAAGATACCAAATGAAGCAAGTCAATGTCGATCGCAGGGACAAAGTACGTATATTGAGTAACTATCACGGAGAACAGCATAGTAGCTAATCCCAGGTCTATAGGCATACTATGTGCATAGTAGACAGTACGCGGAGGTTAGACAAAGTCAATGGCCACTTTTAACGCCCCATGTTGAGCTGCAGCTTGAAAGGTGTCATAGGCAGAAGTGCCTTCATGGAAAGAAAAGTCTACAGGAAATCAATCCAAAGTTAGCATCCTCATCTTGTCAGTGTACAGCAGCAATATGGTACTTTGGATGACTGACTGTGCGTGACTAAACGGTCAATATCCAATTTCCCAGCTTCAACTAACCGCAATAATCTTTCGGTGGTCGTCGCATTGACCAATGCCATGTGGATACCTGATGGTCAGCCAATTATTCGAATAGTTTCAATCTTTTCTCAAACTCCCCCAACGTCTTCAAGTTGAATTTCGCTCGTATTCACTGCGTGATGCAAGGCTTTTCTCCTAGCAGTCTCTCACCGCCTTAGATACACCGCCGAGTTGACCAGGCAGCAAAATACCGCCCGGCAGAATATCCCAAAGAGGAAACCCGCCTGGCTTCTTCTTGTTTTCTTCAATCCTCCCAGGGCGAAAAAGAGTAGCGGACTTACTGATATTTCGATCCCAAAGTCGATCTAAATGCAGATTCACTTTTGTACCATGGACTCCCACGTTTGCGATGCGCCCTCCAACCGCGACCAACTCTTGTGTTAATTCAAATGTCGCCGGAATTCCCACTGCTTCGATAACCGAGTCATATCCTTGCCCATCGGTCAGAGCTAGCAACTGCTCCAAAGCCCCATCTTGGTCTGCCTGAACAGTCTGCGCTCCAAGCTCTCGTGATGTTGCGAGTCTCGCTTCATCCCGATCGACCATCACAACCAATGACGGGGTATAAAGCTTCGCCGTGAGAAGCGCGGCAATTCCAACAGGCCCAGCACCGATAATCACAACACTTCCGCCCGGCTGCACATTGGCACTTAATACGCCACACTCTAGTCCCGTGGGGAACGCGTCAGATAAGGCGACTGCGAGACGTGGTTCAATGGATTCTGGCAGAAGATGCAAAGAGAGCTGTGCATGTGGCACTCTCACGTACTCTGCCTGAGTCCCATCAATGCGATGTCCCAGTTGCCATCCGCCATCTTGACAATGAGCCGAAATCCCTCTTCGGCAGAACTTGCACGCGCCACAAGAAGTCATGCATGAAATAAGAACACGCTGACGAACTTGGAAGTTTTGCACCGCTGAACCCAGCTCCTCCACCACACCTACTCCTTCATGGCCAAGGGTCAATCCCGGCTGCGCTGTCGGCACGTCACCTTTGAGGATGTGCAGGTCAGTTCCGCAGATTGAAGCATGCATGAGACGCACCACTGCGTCAGTCGGTTTTTGGAGAGTTGGTCGTGGGCGGTCGACGACTTCGATCTTTCCGTGTTTCGTGTAGACGAGGGCTTTCATTGTTGTTAGACGTGGCGTAGTATAGTATAGTATAGAACTGGTATGAGATAAACGGGGCCGAAGGTGAGATGACTAGCATATGAACATTGACCTATGTATCTTGGAAATATACCTCGTAGCTCTATCCCTCTTCAATGGTCACTGTTACTGTTTTATACTGACAATTCTGCCGTCGTACCGTGCGGGGATGCGGAGTCATCGGATCCGCACGCGGGGGAGTCGATGGCCAAGGATTGCGCAGAGTATCATCTTGTGCTGCTAATCAGAGTAGAATCAGAGGCGTGAAATGAATAGTACTAATACTATTGAATCTTTCCAGAATAATCGGAGTTGAATTCCACTTGAATCATACTGGGTGACTCGTTGGATCATAGACCACTACGGCCACGCCTAGATAGCTCCTTGTCGAAATATGAAAGCATTTTGAATTGGAAGTTAAGATATCATTATAAACTAAGCTACTAGTCATTCGAAATATTTACTTCTTTTTTATAGTCACCACTAAATGAGTAACCAACGAAGTAACTAGTACTCATAGTACTGCTACCTTGTATTCATGAATTCGCTCTGGCATTGCCCTTTCCATAGAAACTCTCAGCTCTTCGATCTAGAGTGTACAAGTAATGACTCTTTAGTGATGCCCTAATAAATTTAATCTCATCAACCTAACATCTAGTCTATCAACACCAATAGACTCCAAAAGTTGTATAAAAAAGTTGTATTTATTTTGCGGCTCTGCTTTGGTAGAAACTTTAAGCTTCCGGGTCTAGTCTTAATTGGGTGACTGCCTCTTTCGTCGTGGTGATGTCTTCTTGATAAGAAGGTTGTCATTCCATAAATCGACTTCTCTTCTTTCTTCCTTCTTAATTCTCAAACCTGAAACACACCTGAACTTCCACGCCTACGCTCGGAGTAGTGCCTACTACTTAACTATCATGTTATTTCGAACATTGCCGAAGTTGAGAAAACATGACAATCAAATCACTTCTGTCACTGTTGACTCGACAGACAAGCAAACACGACCAGACATGTCTGACTCGACATCCCAACTACCTCGCAGGTCTAGAAACAGATTTATCAAGGACGGAAGAAGTAGAACCTCAGCTCGTCTGGATCAAGAGACATAAGAATGAGGTTCGGATGCTTCATCGGATCATCCAGCTTGAGATGCACTTCAGCGCTCGGCTCTTCCATTACGACAACGCTGAGGAGCAACCTATGCTACTCTCGGTCTCTTCAAGCGCCGCACAGACGTTGAAGATAGATGACTGTATCCGGGAACTCGACTGTTTACGCGACGATTTTATTACCCTTCTGCATCGAGTGACAGATTTTGAAAAAGCCAAGCCATCCGGTATACATATCGACAAGTATGTGAAGAAAGCACAGCAGCAGGAAAACCTTCGGCCACACAATTTGTGGAGATTCGAGATGATATACTGTCAGCTTAGCGAAGGTTGCTGCTCATGCAATTGTGGCTGTTGCGAGCGCTCATGGCGTACAATTCGTGATCACAGCAATCGAGTCCACTACTTGCATTGCAGTCAGGATTTTGGATGCTGCAGCCGACGTCGTGCGACGATCAAAGTGTCGTGAGTCAAGCTATTTACTTTTGTTACCTACTTGACTACATCGGCGACTCCCTACATTCTTCATGAACCAACTTTCAAACTTTAAAACAAGTGTCAGTTTGCATTTACTTCTGTTTTTTGAAAGTAAAGTGAAAGCAAAATGAAAACTAGCTGATACTAATTGAGTTCATTTACATCACCCAGAATGCCCCTGTAGAGGAACAGTTTCTTTTCAGATTAGTGGCCTGATGCCTATGCCAGTGTATTATACAAGGTTTCACGTGGCAGAATAGAATGATGCTATGGATACAAGCATTCTTACAGATTTTATCAAAAGACTTCTAGTCAAAATTACCTCCGATGAGTAATCAAATGACATAAAAACCATCACATCCCTTGATAAAATAAATACTGATACTCGGCACTACACAAGAATAGTACCCAAGAGTGTAGATGTTGCACTAGGCTGGGGTTTATAGTTCTCGACGCCCTTACAACACTCCGAAGGCTTCCATTTCTATTTTTGATTCTACTTTTGTTGGCTCGTTGCTTATTTTCCTGCTCTTCTTTGTATTAAAGTTCCGAGTGAGCTTCAGAGAAGCCTTTGAGTAATACAGATCGATGAATGTTGTTTCAGACAGCTAGGACCCTTTCTTCTTGTCTGCGCAGGGGAGCCGTTCTCCTCGGCTGATAAACAACCTGGACCATCCACTCGCAGTAGAGCAGGTAAGAAACATGCCGTCTGGGCAGCGCCCCGACCTCGTATAACCGACAAGATCAGCTTATAATTGGCTACGCTCATTGTGGACAATAATTTATTCCTTTTTTGACCTAGCGCAGGTTATTTCGGCCGCCACCAGCATAACTAATGCGGCCGTCGCTTCGATTCTTCCCTGCTGACTGCCCGCTGATAAGACGAAGATAATTTAGTAGGTTATCGCTTGCAAACTCAGTGAACTAGCATTTAAAAAGACTGGGCATTGTATCTTTGCCGGTCCGGCTACCGGTCCGGTTGTTTCACTATTTAGAAGGCCCTTGACCTTGAAATACAAAGTAGCCAGTCTTAACATGGCAGAGATCTAAGGCGAGATACGATATCCCGGTCTACCGGAAAGCTGCCGGTGTGGCTGGCAAAGACTGTTCGCTAATACTAAGCTGAGAATGAGATACACGATCATGATTTGTCTTCCAAGTCAACATCGCTGATAAGTGTGAGTATATGAGCTAGAGTATCACTGGCAATAGAAGTCCGAGCGATAGGGAAGCAAAAATACTAGTAATGTGGAGACATCTTGAGCACTTTAAACGGATTTAACTTGTGGAGATACTTGCAACTGGGCCTATCTTGGCTGCCACGGAACATTTCTGGTCACGATTTTCGTTTCCACTTGTATGCACTAACCAAAAAAAAGGGTGAGTCTCGTGTTTACCCCGGACTCTTTAGCGTCTTCGTTTAGCTTATCACAGGCCCCTCGCAGCTTCTCATGCAGTGGGCTGAGCAACAGCTGATTATTTAAGAATGACTCTATTCCCATCCCTAGAGAAAATCTACGCTCGAGCAGACCTGCACCTGGGAAGTCAACAATATGGCGACCATAGAACCGGCGACATCGCCCGCAGGGTATGACGTGAATCCAATGACAGAAAAAGGAAAATCGATGCGCAATATAGTCGAGGCGGATTTGCTGGATGAACGATACGCGACAACCCAGCGTGGTCTGAAAAACCGCCATGTACAGCTCATGGCATTAGGTGGAACAATTGGCACCGGTAAGTCGGAAGCATAATATCAACCAGAGGGAATATCTGATATTCTGACTGGTTTCCAAAGGTCTCTTCGTATCTTCTGGGCAGTCTTTGGCCACCGGTGGCCCTGCTTCATTGCTCCTAGGCTATCTTTTCATCTCGGCCATGGTCTACGCACTTGTCACAGCCATCGCAGAAATTGGCGCCTATCTCCCTGTCCATGGTGGAACAATGAGCTATCATGGGTTCAGATACGTTTCTAGGAGTATGGGGTTTGCGATGGGATACCTATATTGGTATTCGTTGGGTATTCTGGTCCCCTATGAGATGTGAGCATAACCACACCAGCGTGGCATCCTGGATTCTTCCGATCAATCGATATACAATCCACTGACTCTATCACGTTGTATAGCACCGCTGCTGGGCTGGTGATTGGATACTGGGATACCAATGGTACCATCAATATCGCTGTGTGGATTACCATCATGATGGTTGTTATCATTGCCCTGAATTTCCTTCCAGTGCGTTTCTATGGCGAATCCGAGTTTTGGTTCTCCGGTATCAAAATCATAACTCTGATCGGGCTCCTGATGGTTTCCTTTATCTTGTTCTGGGGTGGTGGTCCAAACCGCCAGCGTCTCGGATTTCATTATTGGAAAGATCCTGGATCCTTCAATACTTATATCGTGGATGGCGATACTGGACGCTTCGTTGGACTGCTAAAGTGCACTGTCTCAAGTGCAATTGCTTTCATCTTCGCGCCTGAGCTCATTATCATCAGTGGTGGTGAAATGGAGAATCCTCGTCGCAACGTGCCACGCGCGGCGCGACGCTATATCTATCGACTAGTCTTCTTTTACCTTTTCGGTGTGCTTGCGATTGGTGTAATTTGTCCGTCCGATGCAGCACGACTCACCAAAGGCGATGGCACTGTTAACTCATCTCCATTCGTGGTAGGAATCCAAAACGCCGGAATTCCTGTCTTGGACCACATCGTCAACGCAGCAGTTCTAACCTCGGCTTGGTCTGCTGGAAACTCTTTCTTGTACATGTCTTCTCGCTCTCTCTACTCTCTTGCGATGTCTGGAAATGCGCCGAGCATCTTCAAGTCTTGCAATCGCTGGGGTGTGCCATACTATGCCGTCGCCGTGTCGGCTTGTTTCTCTTGTCTGGCTTATCTCTCCGTTGGAAACTCGAGCTCGATCGTGTTTAACTGGTTCGTCAATTTCACTAATACCTCTGGTTTTATCTCATGGATATGCTGTGTGATTGTGTACTTTCGATTCCGCAAAGCTGTCCAAGCGCAGGGAATCGAGCAACCGTACAAGTCCAAGATCCAACCTTATGGAGCGATATTTGGTGTTTCAGGTGCAGCTCTCATGGTCTTGATAAATGGATTCACCGTGTTTTTCCCATCCGAGTGGTCAGTCAGTAATTTCTTTACGGCGTATATCGGTATCCCGGCATTTTTGATCCTTTATTTTGGTCATCGGGCTTTATTCTGGAGAGATCCCTGGGCCTGGCGACCGGAGGAGGTTGATATGCACACTGGACTCCAGGAGATTCTTGAAGCTGAACAACCAGAGCGACCGCGAGGCCCATGGTGGAAATTCTGGTAGAAGTGGGATATGATCGGCATTGTTCATGTAAATTGTTGATTACTTCAACTTGTATCTGATTCCGAAACATTGTGTCATGGTGGCGAAATCCGGTCAGGTTTAGGCAATACTTGAGATAACAGTATAGAAACTCCTCAAGCACATTCAATTTGACGCAATGTATAATCGGCTATCCATATGCCATAATATATTACACTAATCTTATTGTCCCATCCCTTCTTCAGCTGCAAATCGGAGATCTTATCGAGTTTTCCGCACTCGTCCGCACTCGTCCGCACTTGATAATCATCGCAGCTGAGGACCGTGAAGTTCCAAGTTTCCGACTCAATGCCGTTAGGTCTCGCCTATAAATTCGGCATGTCTCACGGACCGTGTCTATCTCGGCTTCGACCCTTCGGATGCTTAAATATCGGAAGGACTTATACTACACGAACTGCACGCTTGGACCCGAACTATAAAACTTTCTTCTCAGCAAGACTATCCCTGCCGAGATCTACGCCCCAAACAGCCATGTCCACTACCGCAACAATTACCTTGCCGACCGTGCGACCGTTAGAGCCTCCGATGGGGTCGGAAATTGATTTTGGGGCTCAGATTGATGGAGTTGACCTTGAAAATTTGACAGGTCTGTGGTGTTTCAAGATACATGCGAACTTCACACTGCTGATACGCTATAGACGAGCAATTTGCCTCCGTCCGCAAGGCACTGTATAACTACCATGTAGTGGTCTTCAAGAACCAGCATAAACTATCACCAAAGGCACAATACGAGCTCACGAAGCGATTCGACCCGGTATCTGAGAGCTACGGACACGGAAAGACCATCGATGCAAAGCGGAGTATTCTGCACCCAGATCTCAAAACTGTTCCACATCAACCCCAAGTTCAGGTTATTGGCAATGGGTTTGTACCTTCATACGAAGGTCTGGAGAATGTGCAATTAAAACATCCGCACCATCGAACATTTCACAAGGACCATGTCCCAGACGAAAAAGATTACGACTTCACCCGGTTTTACAGGTGGCATATTGATGCTGCTCTGTACGGTCTACATCCTCCGCAGGTAACAACTCTTTTGGCAGTAAATGTTCCAAAAGGGCGTCGTCAGACCCTCCTTTACGATGATGGTAGCGAAGAAACAATGGACGTACCTCTCGGAACGACGGCTTTTGTGAGTGGCCAGCGCATGTACGACCTGCTTTCTCCAGAAGACCAGGAATTTGTACGCACAAGCAAGGTCGAATATGCTCCTCATCCGTAAGTGCCTGGTTTCGATTCCCAATTTGCTTCATATTCCCGCCTAACAAGAAAATCTACCTAGGTATATCTGGATGAGTTCCGCCAGATCTCGCTCCACCGGGCTGGGCATGCACTCGGAAGGTCGAGAGTTGCCAGACTCTGAGCTCCCACCAATTGACACCGAGAAGATCATGGTTTACCCAATGTGTTGGAAAAATCCAGAAACTGGAAAATTGTCATTACAGATTCATCCGTCTGCAGTCCACAAAATTCATCTTGCAGACGGGACCGTCATTGATGACTTGGAGCGCGTGCGTGATATTGTTTACAAATTGCAGCGACCTGCAATTAGTCCTCAATATGTCTACCCACATGACTGGGAGGATGGAGATCTTGTCTTGTTTAATAACAGGGGCGTGTTGCATTCTGTTGTAGGGGCTTTCAAGCCGGATGAGGTACGACTTTTTCGGCAGTGTAATTTGGCTGCGTCAGAACCTCCAGTTGGGCCATGAAGTTTTTCGATTATGAACACAGGGTAATATTTGAGGGGACATATCTAAGATAGGCACTGAATTGATTATGATTATGAGTCTGTGCCATTTGTTAGACTTATGGGTAATACATGAAGCGTAAACATTGGCGCCTCTTCACCTTCGAAATTCACCTGAGCAGCAGCCAACATTGGCGCATATACTCGTTTAGAAATACAAAATACTTATACAAAGGGATATCATCGAACGATATAGAATCCACTGACTGCCACCTGTCGCTCCCGCAATTCATCAGTCGCTGAACGAACACCCAGCTTATGCAAGGGAACCTGCTCAACTAGCTTTTGACCCTTGATTCGGATAGCCGAATATCCATCCATAGTCCGTTCCACCCAGGTTGAACTTTGTTTCTGGACTTCAACTGCACTGAGTGTCTCGGGAGACCATGCCGGATGGGCCAGAGTGCTCTGTACAACGTCTGCATCGTAAGCATCCGCAAGGATAGATGCTTCAGCTGCTGCAGCGTGTGCATCCGCAAGTTCTTGACTGGTGCTACCTTTTGGTGGCGGTACTTCGACTCTGAGAAAACCCATGAGACGTATTTGTACCTTGGAAGATGTTAAGGATTCATCAACTTCGTCAAGCAGACGAAGCGTCACGATGTGTTTCGAGATTTGGGAGATGTTGACGCGAGCAGCTTGAAGGGGATCTAAGGTCCGAACTGCGAGAATTATAGGGGACCAAGTGCTCGACGATGGATCACTTTTTTTATCCGTGCCAAATTTTGCCCAACCAAAAAAGTACCCACGGAGCTGCTCTGATACCCAGTCTGGTACAGTAGTAAGGGTCAATCTCGGAGTTCCATCAGAATTGCTCGACGTTTGTGAGGGACCAAGCTGTACTCGAGCCTTGAAAGTCATTGGAAACGGTTCCTGTGGACCATTCTCAACAGGCAATGGCGCATCCTGGCCAGTAATTGGCGAGACGCCCCCATCAGATGCGACAGATGGACCAGGGCCCGCGGATGAGGTGAATAACCCCGCGACGCGTGATTCAACGCCACTAGCGGAATAAGCCTTTTGAACGGCGGCTTGTTTAAACCAAGCCGGACGATACCGGTCGACTCTGGCAGCAACCGCAGCAGAGGCGGGAGCGGCAGCAGTTCTTGCAGCCGTTTGCGCATATAAACTGACAACCATTGCGCCAACTTCAAGAGGCAACGTCGTGAGACTAGCACCGCGGATGGAGTGGGGGTTGGCAGAGGTCGATAGAACGCGGAAAACCGGACTGTTTCCCAGTACCTTTTTCTTTGCACCCTGGCATAACACCAGTTGAAAATATCCATCCCCGGCCTCTGAGGGAATTCTCACCACAGCGGTCTCCCGGAGGTGATGTTTATCCCTTGGACGCGGGGGTGCCTTTTTGCGAAACTTTTTGATATCGCGCTGCCAAGCTCGTTCATCATCGGTATTTACCTGGTCAGCTCGCAGGGGCATTCCCGGTGTAACATCCAGCCAACTATCATTTAGTCTAAACAAAGCTTTGGTGCGCATTCCGGTCTTTCCGGACCATCCTTTGTTCTGCAGCCAAAGGGTGCGATCGAGCGGCAGTGGGGTATCGGAGAAGATAGATACCGCGACCGAGGTGGCATTGCCTCGGTAGAAAACTAATCCATGAGAATGGCGCAGGATGGTGAAATGCTTGTTCGACTCAAAAGGATGGTTGATTAACCCGCCAAGGAAGTGCCGGGCTTCCCCATATGCTTTCTGGATTGGGGTAGGCACGGGAGGTTGAGGCTGTGACAGTGGTTGCGTTGATATTGAGGTCGATGAAGATGTCGCACCGGCTGTTCGAGGCCTTTGAGGTGTTTCCAACGGAACTGATAGCTGCGGAGGTCCAAAAAGATCCGTATAAGATGGCGGCCGGGACAACGACTGTGGCATTCGATTTAGAGAGCATGGGGGATCGGCAGCCGCAGCCTCCCGCAAATTGGGGTTGGAGACGGGCTTACGCCTGATTCGAAAACCGTCAGGAGGTTCGGGGCGCAAAGTCATGGACTCCATTTCCCCATTATTTACTTTATATAAACCCCCAGGTCCAGTTGTGGAAGAAACATGGAATGAAATGGTTGAAAGACAAACACTCAAGAAAGGAGGTTGAAAAGCGAATGAGGGCGTGAGGCATCACGTGATGCCTGAGGCATACAATGTTTCTATTAGACGAACATTTGGAGTTGAGGAAAGACAAGGAAAAAAAGAATATTGAAGGCTTGAACATGCTAGAATATGCTGGTGTATTCTGTCTATGGTCATTATCATTATTCATAACTGCTGGAAATCTGCTGTCTCAACTTGAGGTCATCTCATAGTGCTTTTCGAGCTGTGTAAAAGCCCCTATTCAAATTAGCTTGGCAGTCCACAAGATTATGATAATATTAGGGGAAAGACATACATTCGAGCGTATACGTGCATTTTGTTCATTCGGAGCTCTGATCTTAACCGAGCTAGTAAGACCTGCATCTCTGCAGATGTCCATTTCCCAAACCGCGTGAATAGGGCGAGCGAATAGCTCTCTACCGCGCCATCGGAAAGCTGTGCTCGAAAATAACGACCAATTTCCTTCAGTTTTGGATCTTTCGGCCAAGTCCCCACTGGAACAAGGCTTTCCATCTCCTCGATATCCTCGAATTTGGTTGCTTCTAACAAATCTCTCACTCGATTTGATAGATCCCAGATCCGACCTTGAATTTCGGCTATTCGGTAGAACTCAATCTATCTAGAACTTCAGCTAGTTTTTCGGATGAAGCAGAATAAAATATTTGGTCATACCTCCCAAGTGCGTAAATGACTGTCTTGTGGCCAAGAATCATCGTCACATGCTAGACGTGGGTAGCATTCAGACACTTCAATCCGACCTCCGGGTTTAAGGTGGCTAGATTCTGGTCAGTCCCGATGGGTTCAACAAGAACATCTGATTCCCCGAAAGTGGCTGACTCTTTCGATCAACTTACTCGTGGCATCTGCGTAGAAATTGAGGCCAGTCGTCTATACAACCCGAAAGGCTTCGGATATGAATAAAATCAAATGAGCCTTCATCAAAGCTCCATTCTGGTTGATTGACGTCTTCAATAAGAAAGCGAACATTTGGTGGGACCCTGCGAGTTTGTTAATCTTGAGACATCTGCGACTTATCAAATATTAAACATACCACCCAGGTTGAATTGGAGATAGATCTACACCAATGACCTCTGCCCCTGGAAATTGGTCCGCAACTATAAAAAGTCAGTCATATATTGTTCGAGGTCGAATGCAACAGCTATGACAAGCCTTCTATTGCCCATATTCCTGTTCCTGTACCGATATCAAGTATCCTTTGCGGGTGCTCGAGCTCCGTTTGGCACAACTCGCCATTTTGGACAAGTCGGAAAACATGATGCAGCACATCTAGTCTGTCTGATCGATGCATTAGCATTAATCGCTTCACCGCTTTAAACTGAAATAGAGAATCATACCCTGTTCTCTTTCGTCATTGGGCAAAATCTATTTCATTCATTAGCTGGCTGGAACTCAAGCTGCACGCGAATGCTGATCACTGTACGTACATAGGACCCGGATCGATAGGCATGATACGTGCGTCCATTTTCGTAAACATACGAATAAATAGATTCCGATAAAGAGGTCGAGTCACTCCGCACACTGTCATAGTCGCTAGAAGACTAACTCAAAGTCTCAGTCGCCTCAAGCTCTGTGCATGAATTCCGGGAAACAAATTGTACTTACGCTGACGTCTGGATCAACTTGTATATCTGCAATATCTGCGGCATGCGCCATTATTTTAACCAAAACGACCGGGGCATCGAATCATAAACGATGAAGACCAAAGCCACCGAAGTTCACTGGAATAAGGTGGGGGGTATCGGCTAGAAGAAGAAAAAGAAATTGGCCGCAACACCTTAGCCAGGACCACCCTGCGCTGTCTTCCAAGATCCAGGACAACGCGCAAGGGAAATGTACGTGATTTCGACCCAGAATGCCGGGAATCTAACTCATGCGAGTACTGCTATTTCGAAGTTAAAGCATTCTGGTCCCCACCAGATTCAACCACTCTGTCGGGATGCGAGCCTGGAAATGGAAAAAGCGGGTTCCGAGAATAAGGTCATGCGGCGACAGGGATCTTCTAGGAATTTATTAAATCTATCGTCGCTATATTCGTTCTATTTTTCTATTTTTCTTCTTCTGACAATACGAAAGACTTCGGCCGGTCGAGCCTATGCATCCATGACCATCAGAATCTGCAAGTGTGATCTACAACCTACATCCAAGAATTCACAGCTTATGTTTTTGAAGGCCTGGACGTACTGCCATAATGCTAAATATGTAGTAAATGTACACTACGATTTGAATACCTATTTGCAACTCGAGTGTTATGACCTGCGAAAATCCCCGGGAGTCACCGACTCCACTCCCATTCTCTGCGTCTGTCGTGTTCGGGAATTTTTTTATATATATTTTTTTAACAAAAAGGGGCGGTCTGCATGCTCGTCAACAATCGAATGGCAGGTGAAAATCCACGTCTGACCCGAGACTCCGGTGCTGGTGGAGAAAAAAAGGACACGATTAAGCCGTGGGGACTCCGTGTATGTACATACACATCAATGAATACTAAATTAGTTGTATTTTTCTTTTGCACGCCAAAGCAACACACATGGAATACCACCCTCATGCACAAACAGGGTACCTCTCGCCCGGTCAGCTCTGACTCGGAGCAGGGATCAAATCCTTGTACCAGATTGCTGGAAGGGGGACCATCTGCATGCGATGTATCAGGTTTGAGATCCCCCACTGTTGTATCTCCAAACGTTGCTTCCTCCAAATCCCGACATCAAGATATCAAATACTATATGTGAGCAAGCATTTTTCTGTCTCAGCCGCTCGCAGTCAACTCCTGATCTCCTAGCAGGGCTTTATCCACCCAGACCATTTTGAAATTCCATGCCGAGGCGGGCGAGTTTCCAGATCGGCGTTGTCCTAAACCTCCACCCCTCTCTCCCTCTCCCGACATGTTGGTAACCAATGCTAGGCTGCCGTGACACGGATGCCAAGTGGAGAGTCTCCATCGGCTTAACTCGCCCGACCTTTTCGTACGGTGGCCGAGGTTCGGACTTCTTCAAAGTGTGAGTTTTGGGAGGCCAGGCCTTCATGAGGGTACGAGATCAACCGTACTTTCAAGCTCTGGGTTTGCTTCACCAGATGCGTGTACGGTAGATAGATCCAATATATAGGGCATTGAGAAGATTTTTGCTGTTTCCCCCCCCGGAATTCTGCGGGGATTCTCCGAATTGCACACCACTTTACTACATGCATACCACGTCAACAATTTCCATCTTGCATGATCCGAGGAGAAGGTCGTTCACGCCACTTCAACCTGGCTCTCTGGCGCATTGTGTGATCTCAGAAACGGGCATATCGTATTAAATCGTGTCTGACTACTCATCGAATGGAATTTCCCGACAACCTGGGTCAGTGTGCAGACACCCGAAAAGTGGTTGAATTAGTGATTCATGAAATGAAATGAAAAGTTGCTAGCGACAAGAAAAAGGATTCTGAGAATTGAAGTCCATAGATTGTACACTTTATATTGAAACACCATGCTGATCTCGTGAGTTCTCGCATGGTAATCCGGACCACTTGACGCATTGATCTAGCTGCTGTGGATGTTGCAACGGTCCAGCAGTTCCTGAGATGTCTTTAGCTCATTATTAGAAATGCAGATTTTCATGAAATCGATCATTTCAGCCGCTGTCACAATCAATTAGCAACAATGCCCACAAGAACTATAGATATGGCTTTAATAAGAACCCACGTGTGATCCGAACGTTATTCTCATCATTTTCCCGTCGTCCATTTAACCTGGTGTAATGGAAGACCATATCGACTCTTGGTCGGCGAGAATGATGATACATTGCAAGCCTTGCCTGGACATCTTGCATTTTAGTGCCAAGAGGTAGCAAGGTAGCAATGCTCACTCCATCCTCAATGGCCATCGCGCCACCCTGTCCCATATCTACAATGCAGAGAAAAAAAAAAGAAATCAGCATTTCAAAGATTCGGGATTTGAGTCGAGATACTTGACCAGTCGGTGTAGGAGTATATTACATGGCTGGAACGGATGTGCAGCATCGCCCAATAGTGCGGCATTCCCTTTGACCCAAGTGGCAAGGGGATCCATGTCGAACAGATCCCACACTTTGAGACTTTGATCGGCGCTTTGAATGATGTCCTGTACGGCAGAAGTAAACTCCGAAAAGCCTTGCAGGATCGGTGTCTTTGTCGCCGACTTCCTGCCATCCTACACAACCACGTGTCAGCTGAAGAAAGAAATTAAAGGCATGTTGTTAAAAAAAATTCGCCGCACTCACTGTCTCATTGAGTATCCAATTCTACGCGAGCCATTTCGGATGGCATGAAGGCGCAAAGATTCGTTATCGTATTGTCAGAGCACGGATAGGCGACTAATCTTCAATCATTGGCGCTCCATTCCAAGAATATGCCATCTCCATCCACATATCTTTTCGTCCATTCATTCTTCTTCAGATCATCTATAGGCAGAAGCCAGCGAAAGCTCGAAGTGCCAACTGGGTAAGGAGAGACTCCCGGGGAGATGATAGGACGAGTCTGGGACTGGTTTCATATTGTCAGATCAGCTTCGATTGCCACTCTCATATCTTTCAGGTTTTACATGAAGGCCATCGGCGCCTAGCAAAAGATCAGCAGAGAACACCCGGCCGTCTTCTAACACAACAGAAGGATCAGTAGATTTGATGTCGATTGATGCGATCTTGCATTCTAGATGGAGCTCTGCAGTCTCAATAGCCTTGAGCCTCAGGCTTTTATGCAAGTCCACTCGGTGAATAAGATACCATTCCTAGGTTCATGAGCTTTGATTCAGAATCCAAAGCTGCCAAACTTACAGCTTGCCAATGTTGACGAGTCCCGGCAAAGTCTTGCTTAAATTTGAGATCTCCTCCAGCGTCATATCGATGAACCTTGCACAACGTCAGAACAAACTCGCGGCTCTCTTCTTGAACCAACAAAGACATACCTCTTTAAGGAGAGTTCCTTCAAAGTGTTCCGGATCTATGCCCATCCATTGCAATACTGCGGTACAATTTGGTGGTAGGTGGATCGCAGCGCCTGTTTCTCTAAGAAAGCGTGACTTCTCAAGGATCTATACATCTTAGCTTCATACTAGACTGACTTCGTTTAAATGGAGTCTCCCATTTACCACAACCCGATGTCCTCGTTTTCCTAGTGCAATCGCGGCTGACAAGCCAGCGATGCCGGCTCCAATGATCAACACGTCTAGAGGTTCGTTTTAACCACTCATTTTGATTGCAATCGGCAGTCGAATGTTCTCCAGAGTCTTCGCTATCTCTTCGCATTCTTATACTCTACTATGCTAGTTAGCTCCGTAACTCAATGGCAGTTTACCTTCTCATCTCTCTTCGGGGTTCCAAAAAGAGACATCTCCGAAACGATCTCCGATGAAAGTGAGTACAGTAATGTCACTGATATGCTACGCATGGACACTCTGATTTGCTTGTCGGATCAAGAAATAAGCGGATCAGAACTCGTAGTCTATAGTTACTTTTATGTATATGCGAAAACGGAGAAGCTCAATGTTGTATGGTTTTAACTTGAACGTTTTTGAAGTTCAGATAAAATCACCAGGCCTTATTTATCAAGTTAGAATATTACTAGCCAATGAACAGCTTGCATCATCGTATTCCTGGTTTCGTATTTAATTTAGCCACACTGCAGACCCCACAAAGGCCTGGAATGCTCGCACTTTTCGCCGCTTCAAGAAAATACTGCGATTCAAAACTATGAGAGCGAATCAAAACGTGATTTATAGCTTTTATGACATCAAAAATAATTATAAAAAGACTGTTACCCCACTGAATGAAATGATTTTCGCAATTTCGAAGCTTCGCCGTGTGTGTATGACGAGTGGTCATTTAAGGCCCCCAGCCACTGCTCCATGGAAAGCATAAATAGTAAGATCCAAGGCCCAAGTCTATCGACCCAGGCTTGAAATTCTATTTTCTTTTCCCGCATCACATATACCTAACGACCCTTGCTTATCTCTGAAATAATGGACGAGCTCAGGCATTTTCTAACCACGAACCCACAAATTCGAAATGTAATTCCAGAATCTCCGGATTTTGCGGCTCTCCGCGAGCAGTTTGTCATTCAAGAAACCCGAACTCCAAGTATCATAGTGTGTCCTTCTACAATCGAGGAAATTTCTTCCTTGGTAAAAGTTCTTACGGCAAACAAATTACCCTTCAGTGTTCGCGCAGGAGGACATGACATGTTTGGTAGGACCCAGGTAGAAGATGCGGTCACTATTGACATTCGTGGGATCAACCATGTCGAAGTGAACAAAAGTTCTCATATCGCAAGGGTTGGTGGTGGAGTTATTACCATGAATCTACTTCGAGAATTGCAAAAACATGAAGTAACAACACCTCACCCTGTCACACCGAGTGTTGGGTATACTGGATGGGCGACACATGGGGGATACGGCCTCCTGAGCAGTCACTACGGACTGGGAGTGGATCAAATTGTCGGTGCTCGGGTGGTTGATGCACAGGGTAATATACGCGATGCCGACGAAGACATGCTCACGGCTATCCGAGGGGGAGGAGGTGCTGTGGCGCTTATTTATGAACTCATCATCAAGGTTTATCCGTCTATGAAGGTAGAGTCATTCTCGAAAATTCTAGGAACCCAGATATTGATATTTCCAATGTCAGATACTCGCTGGGCTCATCATCTATGAATCTAAGGATCTGACTTCAACAGCTCGCTTGTACCATGACAATTATCGCAAGCTGAAGAAAGAGAGCATCCCATCCGCTTTAGGTCTGTATCAAACCGTGATGCATGTACCAGAAGGAAAGTCATTTGCTACTGTGTTGATTTGGTCTGCCGATGATCTTGTGGAAGGTCATAAATGGGTCGACAAGATAGTCAGTCTGGCTCCAGTTGCTGCTAATACTGTGGTCGAAACTACAATTCTTGAATTCAACGAAGGAATGGCCAAGTTGATCGAAAAGACAACATATGCCTCCATTTTCTGTCCTGGGGTTTACGACTTAACCCCCGAGGTTGTCGATGTGATCAGCACCTACATTGGAAATAAACCTAATCACCCGGGATTCACGTTCGGGGTGCATGAGCTTCGCTCAGAGGCACCAAGAGAGTGCAAGGAATCCATATTCAACGCTAGGGATCCACACTTTTATATCGAGATCATCCCCATGTCTTCATCCAAGGAGATTTTTGATGAGCTCTTAGTCTGGGCTCAACGATTCAACAATGCTCTGGCGAGGACAGACCCAGCCAACATCTACCCCATTTCCTACATTCCGCTCACTCGAAACGAGGGCCTGGATTCCAAGGTCATATATGGCAATCGCTATGAAACACTCGAAAGAGCCAAGGAGCAATATGACCCGGACAATGTCTTCAAGCATGCATTGGTTCAGCTGTGAGACAAAGCAGGTGTTACCGGAGGTTTATCTCGAAGAAAGAAATTATATTAGGAGCTTCGATAAAGCATATTATATCCAATCGTGGGCAGCCCTTCTGCCTCTAATTCCTAATTTAGTCTAGAACAGAAAATAACCTTAACGCCTTTTCAAACACCGGGAAATGTCCCGTCAATCCAAGCACAACCATATACTTAGAGATGCTGAGCTTACTGGTAGGTAACAGTAAACTCGGTGTCGCTATCAACATGGACCTCAGCCAGAACTTTTCCACCTTGTTGGATATCCAAAATCTCGCCATCATTGACACCATACTCGTTATCACCAGCCTTTGCTTGGGCACCCGTGAAACTGATCTTGCCAAAGTTGGCCAATGGAACCATAGAATCACCACTGTTGAAATCCTCAACGATCCACTCAGCATTTTGTCCTCCAAGAGTGGCGGATGTGGAGGGCGCCGAAAGAGTCTTGGTAACACTCTTGCCGGATGACTTGTTTTCAATGATAGCAACACCCTTGCTAGGAGAGGAAGACTCAACCTTTGCAACAATTACATCTCCGGCAGAGAGATCAATCTGGAAGTTCTCCGCTGGATTAGGATACCACTCATACCAAGCATCGTAGGACTTCTGGCCATCACCTTCGATATAGGCATCGATTCCGGTCTGCAGAATAGCATTGGTGTATGTATCTCCATCAATACCAACCCATGCCGAAGCAGCTTGGGTATCTCCCGAATTATCAGTGGCAGTAGGATCAGGCACGGTAAAAGTGGCTGAGACAGCATTGTAGGTGGCACTAGGAGGAGGCTGCTCTCGAACGACACCAGCCCAATTCTTGCTGTATTGAACCTTGGCCGAGTTGGAGCCTTCTTTGAGGAGAACACCATTCTCTTCGTCGGAGTGGTCGATCATATGAGGTGGAATAGATTGGCGATTCAGGACGCCACGAGCTTCCAGGCGCTCGGCCAAGCCAGAACGGGGTGCAGCGAGTGCATTTCCAGCCAGGAAGATGGTGGTCAAAGTTGCGGTGGTGAGCTTCATGATGAAAATGGCCGAACTGATATTCTCCGGGGATTGGCTAAAAGGCAAGAGGACGAAATAATATGGTCCGGAGTAACTGGTATATTTGTTACCACAAAGATATTCCCCGGCAGGCGGTTCTTATATTCCCAGTCCATCTCATCGCATGCGGCACATGAGCCGCATGGGGAAGTACAACACATGCAATTCTGGGGATACATCACGAAGACCTTGGGGAATTTGCCCTCGACCCGCTGAGAGGTGGGGATGTGGGCATCAGGTTTTAGACCCCATGGCACGAGAGATGAGCTGTTCTAGTCTTGGGACGGCGTCGATCTTCTACCCTCCACGTAAACATTCATTTTAGTATGGGACTTGAGTGGGGAACTCTTATGACTGCGATCATCGGACGACAGTAGAGATGAAAGGAGCAGCGTGCGTGTCGAGATGACAGACGGTACATTCCAGTCGTGATCAGTTCGCATCTGGTTGACAGCCACGCCATGACGGATCTGACAAGGATCATCACGCAGTGGATCCCAGATCGTGTAAGACGAAAGTGAACAGCGGCATTTGAAGGGGAGAAAAGTCGTCTGCCTCCATCGTGGTGGCTCACTTTATCGAGAATGTCGAATGACATCTAACCTAGGCCCTATTCTTCGCTCGAACTACGTTAATACTTCATATTCGACAACGCTGAAGTCATCACAGTACGTGAAACACTTCACATTAGTTTGTAATGAATTGAAAGTAGAAGAGAATGATGACGACTTCGTGGCAAAGATCCTTTACCCTACAAAAGCCCTGAGATTATCTACATTCGGCTGGGCCATTTGCAGCCACGTTTGGAACAACTTGGAAGGAAGCGTCCAATTGTCTTCGAGAATTTCATTTTAAGACACGGAGAAAGCGAATAAAATACCAGTATTGTCTTATTGTACAATAATGTACAATCCACCATCGAGGCAGAATGGACGAATGATATGCGCATTCCACTGCACCCCCTTGCATTCCATCAACCACAACAATCAACTCCAATTGGACTATTGTTGACACGCGTGCTCCGAATGCAGTATGGTATGTTGATCATATCTTGGCTCACAAGAGCAGGGTCTACCACAGATCTATTTTGAGTTTTCATGATGGACGCTGCGAACGATCTCGCTGCGAGTTCCGGCATCGTGGCTCGGCAAGTTCATCTTGCATGAAGATCTTCACAGTTGAATATTCTAGCAGGAGATACTGGTGCCAATGCGGGATACCTAAAAGGCGGGAGGCTGCAGATAAATCCTCGTGGTGTTGATCATACGTCGATCCGCTGATCAATGTTAATCGTCGCATGTATGTATACCTTGTGTAGGTCATCATGGCGACATTGAAAAGAAGACAAAATATCGCGCAATGAATCGACTGCACGATATCAAATGATCGGTAATACTGGTTGATAATTCAACTCCGGGTTCGTCCTGTATTTGGATGATGCGAGAACTTGAACTTGAGTGTCTCAAGATGCCTCATCACAACAACACCATCTATCAAACGTGGTAAGACCAATTCTAAATGGAAATGACCTTTGATATAGTTCACTCGACAGAGCCATATATAGAAATAACCCAATCAAAATAAGTTTCAGGCAATGCTAGCACTAGTAGTCAAAAAGGGGAAAAAAGATATATACAAGTTCATCAAGGGATAGGGTATAAATTCAACTACCATTAAATCACATCGGCAGTCTGCGCATCTCATCAACAGTCCAATATTGACGCATATTTTCTGCTTTCAACGTCTGAACCTCCTCATCTAAATGCTGCCACAAAACCTTCCCAAAAGCTTCCATCAGTGATCGGACTTCCTCACGACGCAAGTCCTCCTCGCCAGACCGACACTTCTCCAAATATGCCTCCAGCTTCTCCAGACCAGCATGAATCTGCTTATGCTGCTTCAAAAGATCAAGTTCTTTTCGAAACTCGGGCATCTTCTTCGCAAGTACCGGGAAGATATGCTGCTCTTCGATCGAGTGATGGAAATCTAATTGCGAACAAAATTGTAGACCCATCATGATCATCTGACGAGCTGATAAGCCAGCAGGTCGTTTGGATGTACTATTACAAGCATCCCAAAGTTGATTCCAGGTCATGCGGAAATGATTATGCTAATCCATTATTAACTAAATTTGTTCTTTGCGAGGATGTTGGTAAACGTGTAACTCACAAAGCCATCCATCTGCTCCGATAGACGATTATATGCGCGAAAATCATTCGTAGAGAGCGGGGGTAGAGAGCCTGAGCCCTCTTTTCCCACGGTATTATTTTTGCCAGGCATTGGGACAGAAGTTCTGGAAACTGAAGTGTAAAAACGTGAAGAAGTCCGGAATGCCAGAGGGGATCCGAGTCGCAGGCCGCGCATCAGACGGCAGTTGAAGGAGATTAGACTGCCGAATGTCACTCGCAAGAATTGAATAAGGAGAATAATTAAACTAATTAGATTGGGGGGAGATTAGTTGAGAATTAAAATGGGATTATCAAAAGGGAGAGGAGGGAAATCCGGGGGTGCTGAGAAAGCAGAGATTTCTGATTCGGTGGAGTGGACCTGATTGCAAAGCATTTGCAATCATTCTGCTAGTCTGACTTGGGATAACAATATTTTGAAGCTGATTGAGGTTGTTCTGTTTAAGAATATCCTCTTTTATAGATATTCGAGAACTCTGGTGAGGAGCAGCTCATGGAAGATTTTGAAGCCCTAATTACCCATATGATGCATTCCACCAGTTTTAGTCTAAGCAAGGTACTACAGTATGAATAATCTGAGCAAGACTATTAAGAATGGATTGAATGAATTGACTATCAATTAAATTGCATTACTTTACGTATGTCCCAGATCTTCAATGGACGTGTGCCATCTCGGCGAACCGTTGAACACAAATCTAGTACATCACTGGTCAAAGAGACGTATCTCCACTCGATATCAGCACTTCTTCGGCACAACCACGGCCATGAGAGGGCCGGATCGCAATTTGACATCCGTGCTAGCCCAATGAAGGGTCTTCCAATCCTAAGTATGCAAGAACAGTTCAAGGTCAGTGGGCAGGGAAGAGCAGATGAGAAAAAGTTGGTTAATTATTATCAATACACATATCGTGGCTGCGGTGGCGACGCATGGTAACGGGGGGAATAATAAAACAGGCCGCCGGATGGGGAATCGAAGATTAGCAGTTCAAAAGGTCGTAACGCCGTAGATATACAGGGGGGTGGATGGGGGTTTAGAGATCATCGCGGATAGCGGACGGCGCAGGAGGCCGGAAGTTACCACTGAGGAGCTCTTGGAAAGCGAGATCGAAGCGAGCACCCATCATCCAGGCGGCAAACATCATAACGCCAGCAACAAAAATGACGATGCAGCCCATGAGTGCCATCATGAAGTAAACGTCACTCTTGTTCTCCGCATCTTCTTGTTGTCTCTTGAGCTGCTCCTCAGAGAGAACACCCTTGACTCTGCGGTTGGCTTCCTCGGCAGTCTGGGTTGGGAAGATAGTTTCGATGAACTTCTCGATCTGGTAAAGTAGATTGATTAGGATGTGAGGGTACAAACGGTGAGAGGAGTAAAAGCATACCTTGCCGCAGACAATGCTGATCTTGAGGAAGTTGGGGTCCTTCGGGGTGTTCTTCTTGTGAATCTTACGGGTGAATTCACGGAATCGATCACAGAGAACACGGAGGTTCTGGGTAGAAGCGAACATCAGGCTGCAAGCATCACCCTTGGTGATCTTGATATTACGCTCGAAGATATCGTAGTTGCGGAAGCACAGCTCCAGCGTGGCAATAGCCATAGCCTGGGGGATAGCACAGAAGTTGAAGACACTTTGCTCCCGGAGGCCGGCGAGGTAGAAGAGACACTCTTCACCATGTTCCAGAGCGTTAAGGATCATCTCGGAGTTGCAGTTCAGGGCGGCCTCCTTATACTCAGGCTTGAAGAGATCCTCGAAGTTATCCACATGCTTGGACCAGATCTCCTTGGGCCAGAAGCGACGGTTATCATCAAAGTCCTCTCGGATATCGCGGATGATGTTGGTCTTCTGCAAGAATAGACCCATCGACCGATGGAGGTGAGGACGATCAAGCAAGGCCGGGTTGGCCAACTCGGCCTCGACAAACAGACGGGTAAGACCCTCACCAACCAGACCGGCAACATAGTAGCAATACTCATCGTATTCCTCGACAGTCTTGACACTAGCATCGGACAGCTCAGCCTTTCGGCAGTAATCGGCCATACCGTTGCCCATCTTCTCCGTGATATCCTTAATGATCTCCTGGTAGGCTGGCTTCATGTTCTTGAACTCGGTGATGACACATGGGAACTGAACCAGCAGCTCCCGGTCCTTCTCCTCCTTTCTGTTGCCAGTGAAGTTCCAGCCATCCTGGCTCAAGAAATCCTTGAATCCACGAAGTAATGGTTCCTTGGTCTCGAGGGGGATCGAGGTATCATCCTCAATAGTATCCAACCCACGAAGTGCCAAGTAGAACACACATACCGGCATCAACAACTCGGCGTGAAGTTCCTGGATGACAGCACTGAAACTCCGACTAGTCAAATCCAGAAACTTGAAACAATCCTTCTGTGATTGAGTTTCATTCGCAGGATTCCGTTCATGAGGAGGATTATGCCAGACTTTCCTATGCCAAAGATGATTAGCTGATGAACTCAACTCTCACCACCTTTTCTCTTAGACTCCACGTGGCATGTACCATTGCACAATTGATCTTAACTGGTAAGGATGAAAGCTGTAGTAGATGGCATTGCCAATGAACCCCATTCTGGGTAGATTGAGGGACACGAATGTCCTTTTGAAAAGAGAAAAAAGAAGAAGAAAAAAAAGAAAAGGAGAAGTGGAGGAGGAAAGGAAGAAAAGGCGGGAAAGAGAATTCCGCCGTTAAAAGGGGAGTGGCACGTGATACACCGCCCGGATCGCGGGGGAAACAGGCAGAAAAGTAGTTTGCCTCGACGTCGTTCGATGCGAAGTTGACTTGAACTTCTTTTTGCTTTGTGAAAGAAGAAGAAGAAAAGGTCAAAGAGACAGTGACAAGTTCTTGGAATCATTTATACAAGACATGGTTGCCGATACATCTTATTACGACGATCTGGGCGTTGCCCCAACAGCCACTGAGCTGGAGATCAAAAAGGCCTACCGAAAATTGGCCATCACAACACATCCTGGTATGATATAGCTGGTGATCTGGCATATGAGTGGGTGTTTGTTACTAATATTACTCTTGATAGATAAGAACCCCGGCGATGAGACCGCACACGAACGGTTCCAGAAGGTCAGCAACGAGTCTTACGTCTTAGGCGCCAATTTAATGCATAGCTAATATATGATGCTACTAGATCGGTGAAGCCTATCAAATTTTGAGCAACGAAGATCTTCGCAAGCGATATGACAAGTTCGGCAAGGAAGAGGCGCAGCCTAGTGGAGGATTCGGTGAGTTGATGCTGTCACAAGCTTGGAGCAAGCTAGTAGATGTTGAAGTTGGCGGGACTAATAACTGCAATAGAGGACCCCTCCGAATTCTTCAGTATGATCTTTGGTGGTGAGGCGTTCGTCGATCTCATCGGAGAGATCTCCCTTATGAAAGACCTGACCGCGACGATGGATATCACCATGCAGGAGATGGAGGAGGAAGAGCTGGCTCAGTCCGCCGAGGAGAAGCTGAACATCCATGATGAGGAGGCCAAGGCTGCTAGTGCTGAGCATGCCGCCGAAGGATCGAGTGATGCAGCCCCCGCATATACCGAGAAACCATCTGCCACGGAAACCACCTCCACCTCCACCCCCGCTGGCCCCGAGAAGCCCTCCGCTGCATCTGGCCCGAGCTCCGGTGCTAGCACCCCTCGGCGAAACTGGGGACAACAAGCTTTGATGGACCGCTCCGAAGAGGAGGCCCGTATGGATGCAGCCGGTCTGTCCCAGGAAGAGAAAGACCTTCGTAAGAAGGAGAAGAAGAAGGGTCTGTCGAAGGAGCAGCAAGAACGGCTCGCTGCATTCGAGGAAGAGCGGAAGAAGGCTCGCGAGGAGCGTGTCAATACCCTCGCTAATAAGTTGGTGGATCGTCTGAGCGTGTGGACCGAGACCGACAAAAACAAAGATGTCACTCACGCTTTTGAGGAGAAGATCCGTTTGGAGGTGGAGAACTTGAAGATGGAGTCCTTTGGTCTGGAGATCCTCCACGCCGTTGGTGCCACATATGTGCAGAAGGGTACTTCATTCTTGAAGTCACAGAAGTTCCTGGGTATTTCTGGGTTCTTCTCGCGTCTTAAGGATAAGGGAACACTTGCCAAGGAGACCTGGACTACCATCTCCACAGCCATCGATGCCCAGATGACTATGGAGGAAATGGCCAAGATGGAGGAGCGTGGTGGCGAGGACTGGACGGACGAGAAGCGGGCCGAGTACGAGAAGAAGGTCACTGGCAAGATCCTTGCTGCAGCTTGGCGTGGTAGCAAGTTTGAGATCCAGAGCGTCCTGCGTGAGGTCTGCGATCAGATTTTGGGTGATAAGCGTATCCGTCTGGAGAAGCGGGTAGAGCGTGCCCATGCGTTGGTTCTGGCTGGTAACATCTATGCCAAGGTATGCTCATCCAATGTATTCAACTCAATCTTAACGATATTCTAACTCGAAGCAGGCTGAACGTGACCCCGAAGAAGAGGGTGACTATATGGCATTTGAGCAGCTAATGGCGGAGGCAATGACCAAGAAGGGCAAGGATGAGAAGGAGAAAAAGAAGAAAGATAAGAAGAAGCACAGCCACGAAGAGACCGAGACCGAGGAGCATACAACTGCTTAAACAGTTTTGATTTGTTTTCTTTCGCTTCTGTCGCCGATAGTCTTGGACATATTTTTTGCCTTGTTTAGTTCGGTTGTCGATTCCTTGTTTCCAGCGATGCGCCGGAATGCGCAATTCGAGTTATGAGATAGAATGCTTATATACCTGCCAGGTGGCCAACGATGCAGAGATACCTCACTCAACTGAGCAGAAGGAGAGTCAGTAGTAGTTATTGCACAAGTAGAATAGAAGTAGCCAGGCTGCTAGTAAAATCATTCTACTAAGTATATGATATGCTTAGGCCTAGAGTCAGCCATGAAGAGCTTGAACAAAAGTTAAATCATTTCGACTATAAAACAGTGCAAGATACTAAATACAGAACATTCATCCTTCCAAACATCACGCATATCCATTATACATTATTCGCATGAATTGACCGCAGCCCAACACCACAGAAGCAAAAGATCGCCGAACATCATGCCTTGTCGCCAGAATTACTTCGAGTATAAAATGAATGGCCGAGGACTTCGGAAATGGAACCTATTTATGCCCGTGGCCGTGGGTGCTCCCATCAAGTTCTGCGCTGGTGACGGCCGATGGTGACGAAATACTATGCGATTGGCTGGGTGCCTGGTCATGTAAAGCCTCAGAATCACGCGCAGAGAGCTCAGAGGGGACAGCAGCAACGGGGGCAGCAACGGGGGTTGTACTCATAGGCACATCAGTCGTCCGGGGACCAGTTCCCTGCGATGCGCGTTCCTTGCGCATGGATTCATAACCAGGCCAGCTGGAGAGAAGGACGCCGACAGCAGTGAGGATGGTCAGGATGGTGAGAGCGAGGAATATCAGCCTAGAAGAAGAGCCATATGGTTAGTAAAAGCATTCATATCACTTAGAAAAGGGAGAGACACTCACCAGAGGAGCACAGCAAAGGCGATAACAGCATTCAGATAATCGCTGGTTCCACTTCCAGTGCCATACATGTTGACAATATCAGCAAAGCAAGCCAACCAGAAGACGGAAGTGATGAAGTAGACAACGATCGTGACAATCCCAAGGATCATATTCAACTTTGCAGTCACTGTGCCTCTTCTCGCGAAGAACCACGGCAAAAGAGCAGCAGCAACAGAGATGAGCATAGTCCAAACTGCCGTGAAGATCAAGAATGCCAGAATGCCCGGCGTGGAGTACTTGACATTGTAGTAACCGCATGATAAACCATTGCATTGAAAGGCACGACGAGTACCGTCAAACCCCGAGACGATATAGGCAGATAAACCCAGCTCAATAATCGCAAAGGCCAGGGCTGTGCCCAGTAAGACGTAGAGGGCTATATGAAGCGCCAGCATGATTGCGATGCCGTAACAATAAGTGCTTGCAGGAGTTGGCGAAGCTGAGTATGGGAATGGACTGGATGTCGAAAGTTGAACAGCGGACTGCAAGTTGGTCGCGATGTAATAAAATAAAAGCGAAAGAAAAGATAAAAAGTGATGGATCACCCCACGGCGCGAGGGGGGTCCCTTGCGCACTTTATTGCATTTGACCAGGTTCCACGCGAGAAGCGTCCAGTTGACTCGTAAATGAGAGCCTCAAAATCAAGAAGAGCATGTTTACCGGAGGTAGATGAGCGCATAGTTCAATTCTTTCAAAGCTAACCGCAGGGCTTCAGCTTCTGTGGAGGGGGATATGCGCCACCAAAGTCGGACGTGCCAATGGATTCCGATGGATACGAGCACCACGTCGAGATGGCGCAAATTCCAAATCCGAATCGGTGTAAGACAAGCGAGTGGTGTTTCGGGCTGGGCTGAACAAACTAAGCTTGTTTGGTGGAGCGAAGATGAAGAATGAGCAGAGGACTGAAGAGAAGTGGGTTGGAGATTTGGCAGTTGACGAGGATTGCTATTGTCATGATGAACTTCATCATAGACGAGATGTTAATGGGGATGGAAGATGTTATTAGGGCAGAATAAGCAGATAAAACCCCAAATTTGAAGTATGAAATTCAAGCTGAGCAGACGTGAGTCGGAAAATACGAGATGCCGAGACGATGGATGGTTGATACGAGATCCTAATGTGTTTAAATATATTATTCATTTATTTGACGATACCTGAACCGTTGCTTTTGCCCGTAATCACGCGGACAAAATGTATAAAAATGCAGTCTGTGGATGTGCACTACTTGCAGTGGATGAGATACATTGGAAGGCAGAAATATTCCACAAATGCATCTCTCAGAAATCTCCGAATGCTTTTTAGTTGAGATCCTCATCGAATACTCATTCATTTTCCTCTTCATCAATGATCGACAGGGCGTTTTCCTCCTTGAGGGAACTCTTGGCGACAAAATGTGATCGACTCAGCCTTGACTGAATGCGGTTAGGGCTAATCCCGAAGTCATCATGAACTCCAGCATTTTCGACTTTTACGCAGTGACAGTATAAGGAGATTAGGAAGAACTAAATCTGCCAGTAGTTGCATTTGACTAAATTTTCAAGCTCAAAAAGAAGAGAATAATAGATATAAAAAGATCGTTGTTGACGTTTCACAGGGTGTGCCCGGGGCCTTGCATCGACGCGCCCACCGCTAGGGACCGTAAACAAATATTTATGGTATGGTTTCCCCAGCATCATGTAGAGGTAGAATCTATTAGGATGAAACCCTGAGATTGGGATGAATCCCAATCTGTAATGGATTATAACCAGTATCATTTGTCTTTTGGCTAACGTAGTGATTCTGGGTGCAACACCCCGCAATGTAAATGTCCACGGCATCAAATGGATTAACTTGTTTCCGCAGGTTAATATAAATTGGAGCAGCCCTGCACGATCGTGGATGAGAATGTTTGGCATTACCCGAATTATCCCGGGGATAGTGATAAAAGACACCTCAAGAGTGTTCTAGGGTAGTATCAACAATGAAAGATAACGGTGGGGACTCTTTGGAGCCTAGATAGTGCGATATTCTTGTCAACTACTTCGCTGGAAAGTAAAGAACTGCTCGGTTGTTCTCGCATCACATTGCCAATTCAAATATACCATGTGTGTACTCCATGCTTATTTACAAATGAGCTTCACTTTCTCATGCATCCGCTATGACGTTCTCTCGCCTTACTAGGAGACAATTGCCCCGGATTTTCAGTGGAGACCGAGTGATATTCCAATCAGATCTTATTGTTGGCATCGAATGTTACAATCAGTGCAGCTTGAGGAGTACAGAGGCTCCAGTAACCCTAATTTGGAAATGCGCGAGGACGATCCCGATTTCCCCCTCTCAACTGGCGACTGGGATATATAACCCGCACGATCGCGCATGATAATCAAGAATCTGGTTGAATGCAATTTGCGTTGACCTGAAAATCGAGAATGCTCAGCATGATGGTCACTCCATCCACCGCGGTTGCATTACTCGCCTTGGCGGCTGGCAATGGTGCCGCTGCGATGGCTGTTTCAAGCACGAGTCCAAGCTCGAGTCCAAGACCCACTGGCACATCTTATCCGTCTGGGTTTGAGATCAAGAAAAGTTGGGGTCATCTAAGCCCCTTCGACGATGCTCACCAATTCGGCGTGGATAAGGGGTTTCCCGTGGAATGTGAGCTCTCTCAGGTCCATGTCCTTCATCGTCATGCCCAGCGATACCCCACCAGCTGGCCTACGGATGGTGGAGGACTGGATGATTTCGCCTACAAGGTCGGAAATTATTCTAAGAAAAACCCCGATAAGAAGATCGCCTCGGGTCCACTCTCGTTCATCAATGAATGGGAGTATTTGATGGGCAAAGACCTTCTGCTTCCCAGCGGCGCAGCCACCGAAGCTACCGCTGGAGCTCTATTTTGGAGTGAATATGGTCGTCTTTTATATCGAGCTGGCGCGGGTGATGCTATATATGACCCATCCATGAATACTTTCTCCAATGGCACTCAGCGCCCAAAGCCCATCTTTCGCACAACTTCATATCCACGAATCTTGGAGAGCGCCCGCTGGTGGTTGAGTATGTGCCTTTTGATTCCCATCAGAAATGGATGCAAGACTAATTAATAATAGGTGGTTTCTTCGGTAATACAGGAGCAAACAGCTCGTACGCATCGTATGACCTAGTCGTCATTCCAGAAGAAGATAACTTCAACAATACCCTATCATCTACATCGACATGTACAAACGGGTCATCTTCGGGGTGAGTCCTATACCTTTCCCGTGTCTGTTTCGCGACTTGTAAAGACCACTCACTAACGTTGCGCTTTTAGGGATAACTCGGTGGAACAGTTTATCCCCTCTTTTACCAAGAATGCTCTTCATCGCTTGCGGGGATATTTTCCGAGCGACTTCAACCTAACGACCTCGGATGTGTACGCCATGTTAACCATGTGTCCATATGAATATGCTACTCTTGGCCGCTCCTCATTCTGTGCAATTTTCACCGAGCAGGAATGGCGAGATTTTGAGTATTCCCTTGATATGAGCTTCTATGGAAATTTCGGCTTTGGTGCTCCAAGTGGTCGTGCTCAAGGTATCGGCTATGTGCAGGAATTGGCTGCTCGATTGCAATCTCGCTTGATTTACAGCAGCAACAGCAGTATCAATTACACATACGACGACAACACTAAGGAATTCCCTTTGCACCAACCCTTGTATATGGACATGTCGCACGATAACGTTATTATATCAACTCTGACTGCCTTGGGAGTGGATTACTTCAAGCATGGCCCCCATGGAATGCCTGGTTCCATCCCCCATGCAGTTCCCCGAAACTTCATTCTGAGCCAGGTCGTACCATTTGGTGCGCGTTTGTTCTCTGAGATCTGGACGTGTCCCAAGGACGCCAAATTCAACAACCTGCAAGAAATGAAATACAAAAACCCCGATCTCTCATCAGAGTCTAACACGACGGATTATATTCGGTTCGTGTTGAATAATGCCCCTGTCTCTACGAAGGGAATGAAGGGCTGCGAAGGCTCAGTGAACGGCTTTTGTCCCTTAAAGACTTTCCTTGACTCTGTTCCTGGTCTGGTCGATGAAGCCATGTACCAAGAGGCATGTTTTGGCAACTATAATATCACAAGCCAGGTCGGAAATGGACAGCCGATAGACTCATAAAGGCTGAATGTAAATAGTAACATTATCCGCATGAAATTATACTAGGTATTCCTTCGGAAAAGCGCCTAGTAGTCTAGTAATTGAATCGAAGACGCCTGCCAATATGGCCGAATTTTTATCTGGTGATAAGAAATAGGATATTTAATGAAAGACATGGTTCCCATAGGATAGACACATCTCAATTCCCTTCGGCTATTTCGATTCCCGCCGTTGCATATAGCGACGCCACTAAAAATAGTCAGTATTTCTCCTCAAGAACAAGAACGAGACACCTGAAACCAGACAAAACTTACTACAGGATTGAAGAAGTATACTGGAATTCCCAGAAGAAAGACTCCTCCACAGACACTGGCCAGAATTCCCATCGCAGCTGGATAGCTATATTTCTCGACCATGGGATTCAGACCATAGCTGATCCCAAAGGAAATGATGTTCTTAGTACCAACAACCGCAACAAGAGCTGGCCCGGGATTTTTCTCCCAAGCCTCTGCGGCAAAGGACGTAGTGAGAATGAGCACCGAGACAAAGGCCACCTGAAGCAGAGTCCATCCCATGTAGGGTCCTCCCCAAGTAGCAGTTCCATCGGCTGTACAGCCATAAAGTACCAAAGAAACAATCACAAGAATACCCGGCGCAATGAAGAGAAGTAACCGATGCTCTGGGATATGAACACCGTTATTCCTCTTCGCCATTCGCAAAATAAACCAGTCCCCAAACACACCGGCGTACAACATCCCACCAAATCCACCAAAGACACCACCGAGATTGATCAGTCCGACACTCTTAGCAGGCCAGCCATAACCCTGAAGTACCGTGTCATAAGTCAGTGACATACCGACGGACGAACCGAGCACAACAGAAGCCAGAAGCGTGGCATATAAGATACCAGGCGAGCCGAATGCTTCGAACATATGGAGCCAAGAAGTAATAACAACTCGAAATGGATTTGGCGAAGGCTTTCCCCAGGGTTTCAACATCTGGATGTATGTCTTCTTGAGTCTTGTCTCGTCAGGAACCACATCAACGTCGGCTTCTTCCAGAGCTTGCAAGTAGACTTCTGCTTGCTCTCCTGTAAGAACCTGAGTAACACCAAATTGGTCCGTCACAACGACTTGTCCGTTCAAAACCTGTGCACGACGCTGATACTTGGTTTCGAAACATGTTAAAACAACGATGAACAGTCCAACACCCACGGCAATGACATAAACCCAATAGAACCAACGCCAGCCCAGGGCAGCTGCTTCATAGGAACTGGCCAGATTCAAAGCACTTGTAACCACATTTTGTGTTGCCCAATACACACCGTAGACAAGACCACGCTGGTGGACAAATGTCACCTCGGCTAGCATCAAGGGGAGCAGCTGGAAGAGGAAGTTAGTGGAATGCTTCTTCCTATCTGTGAGTGGTCAGTACTTACCGATTCCGTGGCACCTGTAGCCAAGCCTTGCAGGATACGCAAACCAAGGTGTTGCTCGAATGTTTGAGAGACCGCACATCCAACAGTCGCAGCGAGGAGTACGACGATAGAGATTATTGCTGCAGGTCGACGGCCGTACACAAGACCGAGGGGGAGAATAAGATAATTTCCTCAAGACCAGTTAGTAACCAATTTTTTGAAATTGGAACAATATGCGACATACCAACACCGACAAACAGCGATGGAAAGGTTCCTAACCAAACCACTTCCGTTGTTGTGTGACCTTGGGGGATGTACATCTCAAAGAAGACATTCAAAATAGAACCCAAACCTCCAACTACAGAAAGGGACATGATAGCTAGGATAAAATCAGTTGATATTCACCATGACAAGACCGACGACCTAGCTGAAGAGACTCACAGAACCAGCAACAGCTCACAATAACACCCATCTTTTCCAGGAATGTGAAGTTCAGTGGATCATTGGGATCAGCACTGGGAATGGGTAACCGCAGAATATTCCCAGACGCATCGACGAGAAGACCATCTTTTGATTTTTGATCTCCATCATTTATCGCAGGTTCGATGTCCTCGACAAACTCAACCTTGACTTTGGGGTCGATAGTGGCCATGGATATTCAGGTAGGCTCCGCGCCCTCGTTGCAACGCGAAGGTATACCTAGATAGTTTCTCGAAGCGGCTCCGGAGAAGAAAGAAGAAACGAGAAGAAGAAAGAGGAGAGGTAATGTTATCCCTTATGTTGTCAAGATGGTTGTCCACCACGCGCTCAGGCGGGGATGGGGGAGGGACGAAGCTCGGCAGAATGGACAAACATGATAGCTTCAGCAAATAATCTGCTAGGAAAAGTCATATCAATAATACACTAGCGTGGAGACAGCAACACAACTCGAGATAATCCATTTTACTCAGATGACACTTGAACCCCGTGGGGAATAAGTGGAGACGACGTCCACTTGCCGGCTGTTCTGTATACTTCCGAGTGGAGGTGGAAGTGAGTCCCCTCCCAAAAGAGAGTAAAACCCACAAAGACAGACAGAAAAAGCAAATAAGAAAAGCCGAAAATTACCATTTGATCTACCGGTTTCCGACGCAGAAGGGGAAAAAAGAGAGAGACAGCCTAAGTGCTTCTAAATGACCTCCACTTTCCTGCCGGTTGGCCAGCGCCAAAGCGAAAAGAAGTTACCACTGGACCACCTGAAATATGAAGAGAATGACCCTAGTTAGTTGCGACTCAGCCTTTTTAGGAGTTACTGGTTGCAGTGGAATGGTTATACACTGTGATTCCTTGAAGGTTCAACCCTCCTGAATCTGGTTGTACACTCCTAGGCCATCAGTAGTTTACCACTGTGGTATATATGCAATGTTTATAAAGATCAATCTGCAATAAACCATAAGCACGAGCTAACATGTATCTCATGCTTTGCTACTAGTTTTATTCACCCTGGAAGTATGTGCGAATGGTCGAGATAGTTAGGATCCGCAAGTATTCAGCTATCTACAATTCAAATCAAACAGGCAGCGCTTATATCAAGACGTTCGTGGAAATTACTAGCATGAGTATTGTCTGGACCAAGAAAGGTGCTGAATTTGCTCTCATATAGGTAGTGAATTGAGTGTCCGATCTTCAAGTCATCATGGAAGATTGCCCAGATCCTCAATCAACGCGCAAAGATTCTGAATCATCGGAGGATAAACGTCATCAGGCAACAAAAGAGGACAGTTATTTTCGAAAATCTGCTTGGCCACAGCCATAACAGAGCGTGGTTTACCCAATTCGCAGAACACGGTGACCTTATCATCCCAGTCATTCGTCCCATGGACATGGTACATCGTCAAACCGGGCCTCCCAACACCTCGCGCAAGAAAACCCTTTGTAGTCTGATCCTCCAATCCATCCAATGCAATATTCGGTGCTAGATCGGATTCGCTGAGCGGCGTATGGACTTCTGTTCTTCTGTTTTCACCGCACTGTAAGAGTCCATACACCCATAAGACCAGCGCCGCATGATATATGGAAAGGGAGTCGAATCCACGAAATTGATACGCAGCCACGGTTCGCGCAGCGCGAAGGACTTGACCAGCATGCCAGATTGCTGTGCGCGCTTCTTTTGTCTGGCTCCAGTCTCGAAGGGCTGGATATGCCCGTCGGGCGTCATGCTCGCCCAATTTTCCGACGAAGCGCTGGATTCCATCAATGTCAATGTGTAAATACATCAAGGTGAACTCATTCAAGAGAGTTGTGACGGCCGGTGGATTGGGTGTCGTCTTTTGAACGCCGATAAGAGTTGTATATCTGGGATTCGTAAAGATTTGATGTTAAAATTGTTGGCTGATATGTACGGAGACAACTAGCATCGCGGAAGAAACTCACAGGTCTTCTTGTCGACTTTGTAGCCAGAGCCGTGTCGTGGCCTTTGAACCAGATTGGCATTCTTGCGAAAGAAGCATTTGATGGCGGAATTCGTATGTTTGTATAGCAAGTCCATGCAAAAGCGCAGTCTGAGCAACCTCCAAGTCCAGTTCTGGTGGTATTTGATTGATCAAGGATGGATCGGAGAGTAGATCACGCAAACTCAAGCCAGAACCCGTTGTCATTGTATATCGACTTTTCCAGGTATTCTTCCAGACGGACGCAGTCGGAGCGAGCCACAATTCTCGTGCAGCAGGGAAAGGAAGTGTAAGCTCAGCGTAAGATATTAGGGCTGGTCGGTTCATCGACGTTGCAACTTCAACATCATGGCCGAAGAGATGGTAAACGAGACTGATCGATGATAAAGGTCAGCAAGGCAAAAGAAGGATATATTCAATCTTACCGTTTGAATGACTCCTGTCGCACCCAGCTGTACCATGCTCGCTGTAAAGAGGATTCGTCGTCACCGAAGGAGAATGGTGTGATGGTTGAATAATTGGAACGGTCAAAAGTGGAGGCCCTACGAAGGGCCTGATGAGATTGAATTAGCAAGGAAGAGAAAGGAAACCATGCTTGGATATTCTCACCGTGCAAAGTGGTTGAAGGTAGCTCTCTGCTATTTGCATCTTGCGAGTATAGCCACAGAAGATTCCGATATCTAGCCATAACATTGAAGCTTGGAGGTATTGCAGATCTCGTAGAACACTATTGTCATCCTCAACCTGGTTGATGAGATTAATTAGATCCAAAAAGCAGATTGAGAAGAGAAGATATGGGCCTGCCTACCAGTTGCGCCAATCCCACTCTGGTGATCTCCTGAAGAATAATTCCTGTTTTACTGATGGAAGGCAATCCACAGCACACACAGCCCGCAGCAACCAAGGCAGTCAGAAGTTCTGGACGTAATTGATGATATGCTGTATCGTAGAATGTATATGGGTGAATCCAGGCATCAGTTTCTGTACGTTTCCCAATCCCAACTTTGATGAGTGTATCAAGATAATCCGCCGAAGGAAATGCCGCGACTGACAATCGTGATCCACCAATGCAAATGACCAATTTGAAGATGTCGTCTCGTGCTAACGAAGAGAGTCTGCCTGGGATTTTGAGCAATTGAAGTCGATCCTGGTGCTTCTCGGGAATGCTGTCGCTATCTCGAAGGGGTATCCTTCTTTCGTCGCTGAAGGCATGCTGATTCTTTTCTGGCACCCACAACCTGTGATTATTAGAGCCCAACAAAAGCCTGTCGAAGGGTTACAGGAGGAGAAAGATAGTATGTACCAAAGTGACCGCTGAAATGCAGCTGCACGTCTACGCGCAGAGTCTTGGTCATCAAGCAAAGGCTGTTGCGAGCCCTCAAATCCAGGAAGAGGCATTTTAGGGTCAAAAATTCGATCCAAGTCTGGTATAAAATCTGTGCCAAAGATATCGTGTTCGGCGAGAGTGAAGTCTGTGTCTTGCATAAAATCAAAAACCCGAGGCTGTTGTGTTTCGTGAATTGAGTTCGTTTGAATCAGACTTGGCAGCATGACCTGCTCAAAGAAAGCCGGGAAGCTGTTAAGATTAGAAAATGCATCCATTTCGCGAGGTGGTATAAAGGAGTCAAGGCTCAAATCTGCCTGTGATGTCAAGTTAGTCTCGTAAATATCTCCATTTGCAGAGAATGAAGCCGACCCCGATGCACCACCGAACGTTGAATGAACCGAGCTTGGGGTTGCTGTGAACGTTGGAAGAGTAGATGCATCAAGTTGACTTTGTTCTTGATGTTGTGGAGTCTCAGACATTGATATTGGATACGAGACGCGCCGACTGCGCCTTCTATTGCCTTTGGATAAACGCGAGATACACTCGATTTGCTTCGTCTGACATCGCTGAAAGATAGATTAGCTTCTCATCGTGTCTTTTCTTCAAAATCTGCTAGGTTTGATACACGGCATGGTCTTTCATTATCGCAACTCAACTTGGCATTTGCGCAGGGTTCGCAAGCCTGAATAGCTCTCTCCTTCACCCGTTTCTGAGAGGTTTTCCCTTCTGTGATATCTCGCTCGTGCACTGCTTGATGGCGCTGCAAAACATCTCTAATTACCATCAGTCTATTGGCTGCAGAATATCAAGGCTGAACGTCGTCCTACCGTCGATTGAATCCACGATGACACGTCGGACACTGATAGACTCGCTCATTTCGATCTGACCCACAATTAACGGAGTGGCCTCTTGTTTCTCCCGAATCGAATACCCACGCGAATCCAAATGCCGAGCTAGATGATCTGGTCTCTCATACCCCTTATCACAATGAGGGCATCGATGTAGCACAACCTTGCGGGAAGATCGGCGTGGAGTCTCAGGACTGTCAGCCATGGCACAATACAATCCACGACAGTAGAAAACCCGAGGAAACCCCTTGATTTATGGATTATCGGGAGGCGACAGTTTTGCGGGCCACTTTTTTGGCGACGATCCACTCAGCGCCACGCCTTTGCGGGGTTGATTTCAAGCGACGAATGCTGTTGAGGGGATTCAGACTATTCTTTCGAGAAGGCATTTTTAGAAGACTTATATATAAGGACCAATATAGCATTTTCAAGCTACTTGTAAGTGGATATTGATTGTTTCTAGACTATTTATCTCATGCAGACGTCGATATCTGCCGCTGCACCCAATCCCGCGCACCTCGGTACATGCAATTATAATCCATAAATTCATCCGGTTTCCTAGAATTTTGACGGTCAGTAATTTGAATATGCCGGAGATGGATGGAGAAGCTCGTGCTTACATGGTAACCTTTCTGCTATCGTGCTTAGCAGTAGCAGGTTTAGCGGCCTCCCTGCTATAGGTTTGAATGAGACTGGCTCTCAAGTAACGCGCTTCAAAAATATTCTAGAAAAGCTTAGTCATCTAAGAGTATCTTCAGAGGGATTTATAGTAGAGCATCCATACCTGAAGGATCTGAGATAGGCCTTCAAAAGATGGAGGGTCACAGATATCGCGGAAAAATGAACCCAATGCCTCTGCATCCTCAATTGCTTGACTCGCACCTTGCCCTTGAGTAGGCAACATAGCGTGGGCTGCATCTCCGATGAGAATCACGCGCCCATGATGCCATTTACCAAGAGGATCCTGTGTAAATTTAGAAAAGAAACAAATTTTCCAACTTTTAAGAGTAAGAGACTAACCAAATCACGAAGCTGCCACAATCCAAGATCGGGTGAATGCCTATTGATTATCACGAGGATCAGTACTGTTTATTATGAAGGATTTTGTGACTTGATGCAACATACTTGAAAATATTCGTTACCCATGTTGGAAATTCGGAGAAGGTCTCAAGCATCTTAGCCAAGTCACCCTCAGCCACCCATGATTGCTTTGCATTAGGATCTTCGTTCATTTGTTCTAGAAAAGACTTGGTATGAGGGACTGTTATTATAATGAAAGGGATTCTTGCTCACCATCTGGAACCAAAGCTACAATCCCATAGACCTGCCCCTCCCTTCCAGGGCCCATTACCAAACGGCAGTTATGCGCAACCATCATGGAGGTGAATGGATCACGAGGATTAATCTTCGAGCAGAACTCGGGTTCTTCCTTTTCTAGTGTGTCCGTGGAGATCTTCATTCGAATGTGTTAGGGGGATCAAATACATTGTACAGCATGAGGGGACAAGAAAGACAAACCATGAGACGATAAGCTAGTTCGAGTTTCAAGAATTAGCCGTTGCTGTCTCGTGGATCTAAAGCTATTATGACTTACCTGATAGACCTGTTGGAAGTGCCGATGACTCTGCATCAAAGAGAACATGCTTTCGCAACACACTATGTCTGGATGGTCGTCAGTCCCAGCGAACTTGTATGTGCTACATCTACGAAGACAAACATACATGCCATCTGCGCCAATAATAAGATCACCTGTGATGATCTCTCCATTCTCCAAGGTTACTCCTCCCTTCAGCGGATCGCAGTCAATCACCTTAGATGCAGTTCGCACCATAACTGGCTCTCCCATGCGATCAGGAGATACAGCTGCCTTTTTCAAGGTATCATGGAGATCTCTCCGATGGAAACATAGACGATCAGCTCCATATTCTGTCCTTGTCGCCAGAGGCAGCGAATTAACCAAGTGGCCCTCAGTATTATAGATTCGAAACCCTTCGTCTACAATTGCCTTTGCCTCGCCATGCAATTCATTCCTCAACCCCCACTCGCTTTCAACAATACGCGATGCATTTGGCTGGAGTGAAATTAGTGCCCCGATCTCTTTATTCAACCTTGACTGCTCCAAGACGGTGATGATTCTGTTCGGCGCTCGTAGAGCGATTGCTGCGGTGAGCCCAGCAATGCCACCTCCCACAATGACAATGTGGAACGCCATACTGAGAGTATTCGAAACCCAATGAACTCAAACCAATCCTGTGATGATTTTGCTTGTTTCCTCCTTTTTGATGTACCACAAAGCTCTGCACTACTAGCGACGATGTCCACCGTCCACATTCCATGATTCCTCCACCCCCACTGGGACCGCCCACTTGCCGAGCATCGAGTCAGCGAATTCCCAACAAATGAGGATCACTCGAGCCCAGCAAAGAAAATCCAATAATTGGACGTGGAAAATTGGAGCGGGGGTCATTTCCGAGGTCAGTAAAGCAGTTTCATTGTGGCTCGATGGGTGGTTAGCGTTGAATATAAACGAGTCGATGATCGGCTCCATTCGATATCCTCAGGGCCCAACTTGATTTAAATACAGCAGAAACCACGATCACAACAGCTTGAAGTTTATATTGGGAGTATCATAGAAAGGAAATTATCATCAAGATGTCCACAACTACAACTGTCACCGAAAAGCCCTCGACAAACGCCAATTTGCACGGGTTGGGTCGCATGCGCGTCGATGGCAATGAGCAGCACTATGGAGACTTCCGGGACGAATTGTCGCGCAACGGCTATGCTGTTGTCAAAGGCGCAATTCCACTAGAAAAGGCCATGAAGTACTCGGACGAGATGTACTCGTGGCTGGAGAATTTGTGAGTAAATCCATATTTTATATGGATATACATGGATGTCCATGATATTGACCTGATTGAATGCTGATCTATGAACAGCAATCTGGGCTTTGATCGAAATGATCTTTCCACCGTGCACAAAGATAATCTGCCACTCATCAACGAGAAGGGGATGTGTCTTCATTATGGACTTCCTCATGAAAACTTCGTATGGGCCATTCGCAGTGAACCTGGTGTTGTCGGCGCATTTGAGAAAATCTATGACGATGAAGATTTGATTGTCTCCTTTGACGCGATCAATTTCCAATTCCCCAAGTGAGCATCCTAAACAATTCAATTTCTTCAACATAATATTCTAACTGGAAATTCAAATATAGTCGTACAGATATTGCTCCTAACAAGCCCTGGCCGCATCAAGATCAAGACCCCGAGAAACACGGTTTCCGTTGCATGCAAGGTCTAGTTAACCTTCTACCTAATGGACCCAATGATGGAGGCCTCATTGTCTGTCGCGGAGGTCATCTACTTTCCGAGCAATTTCATCGCGAGATGGCAGATGAGAAACGAATTCCAGCTTGGACCCCCGAGTGGTATGGCTTCACCGAGCGTGGTATGAAGTGGCTCGAGGATCACGGCTGTAAATGGGAGAAGATTTGCGCTCAGCCTGGCGATTTACTTCTATGGGACTCACGCACTCCACATTACAATCTCAGTCCTACAAAGAACCAGCCCCGGTTTGCTATTTATACTTGCTTCATGCCAGTAGCAGATGCTACGCAAGAAGATCTTCTACGGAAGAAAGATGCCTTTGACCGTCGCGTTGGCACGACACATTGGCCAAACGCAAAGCACACTGGAAGCAATATTGCCCAAAGAGATGGCAAAGAAGATCCTCATAATCGCGATGCCCCAGTGAATGAGCCTGTTCTCGGCGAAAGGGCATTCAAACTGACTGGCATTCCGTACATCAAGGATCATTCGACAATCATCAAACAGACTACTGTGGCCGCATAGAAAGCAGCAAAGTGTTAAACATGTTGAGCTTGGTTCAACTATGCCGCATTGCTGCACATGAATTGTATGGGCGATCTCTGTGGTTGCCACTGGTTTGTTGGAATACTTCAGAAGCCGAGAGCAGGTCTTTGTTCGAGTACTTAGTATACTGTTACTCTTTATTTAAAATTGAATATATTTGGTTTGAAGTTATCCAAGGTGTGGGATATCTATGAAACTCGTCAAGACAGAGTAAGATGTACTAAACATCATATCCATCGTATACACCACAAGAGATATGATATCGACATTCACATGTGAAATGGGCCACCGACCAACGAGAACGCACAGAAATAATCGTAACCTTTTCAATGTTGATCTTCAACCTCATTCGATCTAAACTTGCAGATCCCCCGCCTGTCTGCATTCTTCTCCCGAGTTTCCATTCAGATATCTAGTCGTATGATGCCGGAGTGCAGCTCGTCCGACTGTTTTACCGAGTATGTCAGCCTTATGCGGGCATAAAATCCTTAATTGCAATGCATTTCTGGCGTCATCTGGCCCTATGGAAGATCTAGTGAGATGCTATTCCCAAATGGTCGGCCTAAACCTCGGCTGTTGACTCCTGGAAATGCTCACGCCACTCTTCTGTTCATTCAACGTGGCGTATCCGAACGTCAAAAAGAAATAAACTGCAGCAAATAGTCTGAAACTATTCCTTACAGACCAATGATAAGCCGGTAAAGAGTCATTGTTGTAGACCTTCAAGTGGTTTCTTATCATTCTACCCCGCGCTTTGAATGATCCTCCTCGGTCCGCGCATCATTTTCGACGTGCTCGACGGTTGCACGGCTGATGTGCTGGATAGAATCATGGAAGCCGGAATAGAACTGAATCGTTCCTCATTTCAAAACAGGAGAAGGTAAAATTACATATAAAATGGTATCTCCTACACCAACAATATATTCCGAATCAAGAGCCAGTGTTTTGTAATTCAGAAGACTGCATCCACACCGATAGAATGGCTTCAACCATATCAGGTGCTTTAGACACCTCCGTGTTCAGTAAATTGATGGACCTCACGATGAAAGAGCGTCTCTTGTATGGATCCCTTGCCCTGGTAGGATACTTGTTCCTCGCATCATCCTTGAGATTCCGACGGCAGCAGACGATTCAAAGCAAATATCCATACAAGACGAGAGCTTCGATGTCACAAATGACCGATCATGATGCATGGGCAATCCAGAAAACTATTCTCCAGATGGAATTTCCATTTATGGTCGTAAAGTCTCTCCAGTTCGCTTTGTTCCGCGTAAGAGCTCAGCATCATCTGCCTTTCCAGGGGGAACAACCAGATTAACATTTCGAGATAGACATATGGCATTCCGACTATATCGACTCTTCTGCTCAAAACCTCTCAGTTGTCCGACTCAGCAACCTCATTCAAGCGATATGCTGATACAGGCGCCCTTATCGGCGAATTCATGGCCTTTGATCCGCATTCTGAGCGCGCGCAGACTGCCATCGCACGAACAAAATTCTTGCACAAGGCATATCGGGCGAATGGAAAAATCCTCGAAGATGATATGCTGTACACATTAAGTCTCTTTGCCACAGAGCCTATTCGATTCGCATCTTTATATGAATGGCGTGGAATGACAGAGATGGAACGTGCCGCCGTTGGAACGTACTGGAAAAGCCTTGGTGATGCACTGGACATCAGCTATGGGAAACTGCCTTCTGGAAAGACGGGGTTTCGAGATGGAATCCATTGGCTTGAAGAGATCAGTGCATGGAGTCATGCTTACGAGGTACAACACATGAAACCTCATGAGCGAAACAAGGAGATTGCGGACAAGACAATCGACGTGCTGGTTTATAACCTGCCGGGATTCATGAAGCCGCTGGGTGTGTATCTTGTTTCGTTCCTAATGGATGAGAGACTCCGAAATGCCATGATGTATGGATCCTTCTCTTACAAGTAAGATGTTTGAATGTATTAATCGACATACTAATGAACTTACACCAGGATCGAACCACCTCCGGCATTCTTCAGCGCGGTGTTCGCTTTCATGTTTCAACTTCGCAGACTCTGCCTTCGTTATATTGCTTTGCCCCGGCCAAGCTTTCTTCGTTTGGACGTGTTCAATGAAGAACCGAACCAACACGGGCGCAATTTCGTGCTCTTTTATGAAGGGGCCCCGTTCTACGTACAACCGACCATTTGGAATCGATGGGGCCCGATGGCGTGGCTCAAATGGTCTCTAGGCCAAGCTTTACCGGGTGATGAAGGTGATAAATATTATCCCCAGGGGTATCGCACTGCGGATCTTGGACCAAAATATTTTGAGGGGATAGGACGCAAGGAGGTTGAAAAGCTTCGCGAGACGTTGCGGGTCCAACGCATGGGACGAGGTCCGTTCTCAAGATAGCTAGTAAAAAGAATCAAAATGAGTGTTAATGACACGCGAAAGTCATAATATGACGTATGGAGGATCGTAGTATAGCACAGTACTGTAGTAAACATCAAGGGCGTAGATCACAATATTTGATACATAAACAAATGGCACATCGGGTATCTATCACAAGATCAAGGGTGGTGGCCGAAGTATAACGAGACGGCCCAAGTCTATCGGTCATCTCTGGAAGATGTCGAACAAAAAGAAGAGAAAATGCCAGCCAGGGGTATAGGGTAAAATCAAAAGAAAGTAGGTCTAGATACGACGCACGCATGAAGATTGGATCGAAGGAAGGGTATTTGGCAAATGGTGTGAAGAAATGAAAAAAAAAGGAAAGGAAAAGAAAAGAAAATGATGAGGTCAATCGGTCCCGCCAGGAGACGATGGCAAAGGGAGTGTAGCTGGGTCAGGCTCGTGAAATGTGTCAAAGGAGACATCATGAGAATTAAAGACGGATGAGAATTCCGTTGATGGACTGAGGAGAGCGCGTCCACTCTCCCCGATTTCACCCAATTCTTCGGGGGCGAGAACTCGTCCACCTAATTCAACATCCTGGACATGGACGCTGTATTCGAGGGCTCTCTGGCCCTCTTTGATAAGTTCTTCTGTCCAGCCGAGGCAACGTTTGAGGCTTTGGTTCATCTTTTGGCTGTCAACCAAAAGTTCCTGGTGTTTTGCCAGGTCAAGCATGAACTTTTTCTCATCGTGAGCGCGGTGCTTTGCATCGTGTTCTGCGAGTGAGTCGGCGCTCATGGCATTCTCATCCGTCACTGAATCCTCGTCACTGAAGTCCGACATATCGTGTTCCGAGTAATCATCGCTCGGTTCTTCATCCACTTCACTTGCTGTCGACAACGCATTTCCTGAGAATGAGCGCGTTGATGGGGCCATTGAGAGACGTCCAGATCGACTGAGGCGACGGAACCTCCGAAGCTCAGCATTCTGCTTTCTCATTTCTCGCTCAAGCGTCCGATTAATTGCAAGGAGGGAGGAATTGCTGATCTCCAAGTCCATGATCTTACGCTCAGTTCGCGCATTGAGTACCTCACCCCCAGCTTCTGACTTGCCAGGACTCATCGGCATTCCCAAATGTGGATTACTTGGACTCATTGACATGGGAAGATGCGGAGTGCTGGGGCTCATAGAATTGGGAGCATGTGGATCATTTGACACAGAAGAGCCGTTGCTAAAGACACGGGGTCGAAGGGTTGGTATTTGATCGGACATCACGGGGGCATTGCCATCGGGACTGAAGTTCCCTGACACAATAATGGGACTAGCTTTGAGGCCATCATAGGTGCCATGGCTCGAGGAGCCTATACTGGACGATTTGCGATGTCGAGGAAGAGGAAGAGAGGGGGATTCTTGCCTGTCGGGATGGGGGTTTGGCGGGGATGAGAACCCTTGTAGCACGCCCTCTATCCCGTGAGTTATATCTGGACTGAAAGACACTTGCTTGTCGGGTAGAGGGGGAGAAGTGGCATCCGATGGTCTTGGGGATCGTAGGCGCGGTGATGGTGAGGCAATGGCTCTGGCTGGGGGTGCTGGACGTGGCAGACTGCCCGGCCCCCCTGAACGACGCCCAGAATTTGGCATCGCCGGAGGCTCATCGGACCTGGACTCGCGTTCCTGATTTCCATTCGCGTATACAAAGCTCGTCACTGAAGGGGCCTTGCTGGGTCTCGGACGGGATGTTTCTACTTCGGAAGAGGTTGTTGAACGCGCATCGGAAGCATGGAAAAATCGAGGGGAGCTACCGGCCATATCGGTAAAAGAGTTTGGACGTGACAGTTGGGAAGTCTGTTGTCCCTCCGACGTAAGAGTCTTTGCTCGCAAGCTCCTCGATTGCTCCGGCTTCACCCCACGGGCCGGACTTCGTTCAGTTCGGCGAGGGGCAGCCAACCCCAACCCGACCGGTGGCTGAGAAGAAGCTTGTGGCGACGGGGCCGGTGAATGGCTCGGCGAGGGAAAAGTGGCATCGCGACGTGTATTTCGCGGACCTGATCGTGGGGTGACATTGGCACTGAGATAGGATGGAGCAACGGCGGGGGAATCGTCTTTGGAAGGGGTAAAAGGTTGGTCATGAGCAAGACGACGAGCTGCAGGATGACCGGGGCTCGGACTGGCGAGTTTAGGCGTTAAAGGTGCGCGATTAGTGCGGTGAAATGCCGCACTGAGCGTGGGAGTGAATGGTTTGGCGAGGGAGCCATGATTGTTTTGTTTATCGGTCATGATGAGGCGGGCATTGCGGGGCGCATGGCGAAGGATGGAAGAGACGAGATTCAGGGAAGAGGAGAACAAAGCCAAGTCAGGTTCAAGCAAACAGGGCCAATCTAGTTCACCAGCCAAAAAAACAGACTCTCAAGCCTTGAAATCACAGAAATAGCTGGAACTGCGTTTGAACAAGATTGACCGAAGGAGTTGACGAGGAGAGAAAACATTGCCGCCCAGAAAGGTTTAGGGCGGCCTTCACCGCAACGCGAGGAATGAAGTGGAGAGAGCGTTTTGGGTGGTTTATTGCATGATATTGGGGATGAAGGGAATAAATAGGTTGGGAGTTGAATGGGTTGAGCACGAGTCTGTTGTCGAATATCTTGCTGGTCTTGTTGATTTCTTTGCCATACATTCAATTGTTGCCCTGGACTTGTATTGTTCCTGTGGCCCACTGTTTGGGGGGAGATCGGCGCGGTCTGCAGAACTCGCCAGGGATGATGTTGGTTGCTTGGTGGATTCATTTATACTTCTAATGTATTTCATATTCAACGAAAGAATAGTCGCTTTTGCCGTGGATCCTCTTGTTGCCCCCCTGCATTTATTGGTTTACGTTTGCGATGGCCGCCAGTCAAAGGGAGTGGCGTTTCAACGGTTGTTGAATGTGTATCCTTTGTTGCCTCACGGATTGTTTGACGCGATAGGCAGAAGTCCACATGATCATTGAATTCACGATCATCCGCAGGTTGCGGTCGACTACAGATTGGACACTCCCATTGCACTGGAGGTTCAGTGACCGGCTCACTCCCACTCTCAGTCGTGGTTGTTGGGACTGAGATGACCGCTTCCTGGCTAAGCTGTTCCAAGTCGTTCATCTCGTCCTGCCTTTCCTGCAGAGCTGCTGCTTCAAATGCCTCTTCGGCCTCTATATTATGTTCTTCGATTCCCGCTGTTGATACTCCTGGTTCTGCTGGTTTTTCGGGATCAGCCGGTTTTTCCGGCATAGGTTTGGGTTGTGCTGTGAAGCCAAAGAAATTGAGACCGGCCTTCTTAGTGCTCACTAAATTGGAGCAGCGTAACCCCAGTAAACGTAGCTTCATCCCCGGAATTTCCTTTTCCAACTTGATTAACATTGGAAGTGCGTATGCGTAGAGATCCTTAGCCTGTGAGACTGCCCGTGGTGGTACCGTTTGGCGGGTCAACACCTCAAATGTATGCAGTTTCACTTTCAGACAGAGTGTCCGACCCTTAAACTGTGTTCGCGTCAAATCCTTTTCCATCTCCTCCGCTGCCCAATGAAGTTTGGCTCGAAGCTCCTCCTTGTCTCCAATTTCATGAAAGGTCGTCTCGGTACTAACGCTCTTCCGTTCGTGGGTTTCGACTGGCACGATATTGGTTCTACCTAGGCCGAGATAGCACTGAGCCAGAAACTGGAATGCCTTCTCTCCAAAGAGCTTCGTCAACATGGCCCGTTGAGGGTAGATGTCTCCGCATGTTTTGATGCCGATTGAATCAAGTTCTCGTTCAAATACACGGCCAATCCCGTTCACTTTGCGGACCGGAAGATCACGCATAAATTCCATGACTGCGGTCCGCTCATTTGGTACTCTAAACTGACCATTTGGCTTGTTGATATTGGATGAAATCTTAGCGATCTTAGCGTTCGGGGCAATGCCAGCTGATACAGATATCTTTGTATTTTCAAGGACTTCTGCTCGCAGGCGCTGGACTGCGTCCTCGGGGTCCATCTGGTTTTCATCGCAGTAGGCGGTAATGTTTAAATAAGCCTCATCACAACTGGCACTTTCGAAAAGGGGATCGTATTGCGCCAGGATCTGCCGGATCTCAGTGGCTTTGGCTGTATACTTCTCATAATTTGATGGAAGCAGCACAAGTTGCGGGCATAGCTTTTTAGCAACAAATGATGCCATTCCACTTCGAATACCAAACTTCCTAGCCACGTAATTGCATGTCGTCAAAACTCCCTTTCCAACAGCCATTGGGACAGTTTTCAACTCTGGTCGGTCTAACTCTTCGACTGCCGCAAAGAACGCATCACAATCCACATGGACGACGTACTGAGAGAGATCACGGCTCATCTCTAACTCGGCGAGATAATCATTGGCCCGACGCAAGTCATGACTCAGATCAAGCTTTTCCAGACGAGCCTTTTCAGCCGCCAGACGCTCGATCTTTAATGTTTGGTTGCGATCACGGTCTTGTTCATGATTGAAAAACTTCGATCCTTTAGATGCATTGTATATAATCTCGGAGACCTAGTAATGGTCAGCTTCGTCACGTAGAATAAAGGACAAGACACGAGTGAATGTTATTCTCACTCATCATAACGAGTCTGACCTTTTGCTGATCGACAGCATCCTGACCCGCTTTGGTCAGAGACGGGCCCAGCAATTGATACTTCAGCGTGTCATCCTCGACCGCCCCATCGGTCGTGTCTCCCGCCATGAGCCATGAATGATCATAGAATGATCAAGATGAAGAAAAAGAGTCACAACGAAAAGAAGAAGAAGAAGGAGAAAGGAAGGAGAAAGTCAGCGTTGACGTCGAAAGAAGAAAAAGTCACGGGATGTGAATTTGCAGATTAGGCAGGAACCTGAAAGGGAAGGAGCCAGGCAGACACAGTCACGTGCTTTCGCGTTTTGGGGTTCGCGGGCGACTTTCCACTTCGACTTCGCTTCATTTCAACACTCGCGCAGAACAGAAAGATAGGATGAAGTGGGTGCAATGTGGATTCTACAGTCGACGGGAGAGTTCTTGAATGGTGAGTGTACAGGGTGGAGATGGTTCGACGGAATACTGACTCAATTTGCTGTATAGGGAAACGCGTATGGCTTCGGCCAGGCAAGAAATATCTCTTTGGGCGGACCGATGAACCTGGGGGTAACTAATACCCAGTCCGGGATATCTTGAGAGTGTAACTGATGGTGTTAGTCTGTCATGGAAGCAAGAGCCGTTCGATTTCGCGCAAGCACATGTCCATCGAGGTGGATAGTGTGACTCCTCGAGATGGAGTAGGACACCTCCCTCACTTCTCTTTCAACGACGATGGACCGAATATCGCTAACCTCGAAACAATCTATTTCAGACCCGCCTACAAGCCGGAACAACAGTCACCGTGACGGATCTTGGCTCAACGAAAGGAACGTTCGTGGACGGCGAGAGACTCTCCGGTGAACGCATTCTTGATGGACCAGAACACAATATCGTCTTGGCCAAGGAGCCTAATACGCTCCAGTAGGTGGCAAATCTGAAACGGATCTGCCCTGTATTGGGTATTATGGCATCGCTGACATTTTGACCGCAGCCTCAAATGGGAACCTAAAGTGTTCAGCTTCTCCTTCTCTTCCAAGGAAATGAAAGCAGAAGATCCGCTCGCCAAAGTTCGTGCTCGATTAGAACCTCTTGATATCAAGACCATTATCCCATATGTTGTCAACAAAACTACGCACGTTGTTCAGAATAAACGCAACACTGCTAAAGGGTTACAAGCCTTGATTAACGGCAAATATATCGTGAAGAACTCGTACCTCGATGCCATTGAATATGCAACCACCCCAATTGATTTGGAGAGCGAGGCTGCGCTATCTCCTTTGGAATGCGACTACGATTCAGCCTGGCCAGACCCAACAGAGTATCTCCCCCAAGCCGGCAATGAGCCAATCAGTCGCCCGGCGGAGGCCTTTGCACCGAACCCCGATCGTCTCAATATCTTCGATAAATATACTTTTGTATTTGGTGACATTGGCCAGTTCGAAAATCTACAGGCGGCTATCACGAATGGCCACGGCAAAGCCCTTTACTATGAAGTCAAAGAGGGAGAGACAACGGCTACTGATCTAGTACGATTCATGAAGAAAGCGTCCGGCGTCCAAGGGGTTGGAAAGGAACGAATAGGCCGGGGTGGAGTTATCTTGGTACGCTTTAGGTCTAAGGGTGACTACGAAACTTGGTCAATTGAGGTTAGCAATGAAGTCGCATTGATGACAGACCAGCGCGTGATTGAGCAACGGGAATTTCTGGATGCGATTTTGAGCAATGATGCCGGTCCGCTATGTCGTCCACTGCCTCATGAAGAGGTGACCAATCAGGCCCACGTCGCCCCAACACCTGAACATCCGTCCCTACCGTCAGCTTCACGAGGAGAAGGAAATGAACCCTCAACGTCAATGTCAATGTCACCGCTAGAACCGAGTCAACCCGCTGCATCACGCATTAAGCCAGTTCGGCAAAAACGCGAGTACGTCAGCAAAATGAAAGCATTTGACGATGGGTTTGATATGGCATCTATCCCTGTTTATGAATCAGGGCCAGATGAAACCAACGATACCCAAACAATGGACTTTGAACCTCTCGAGCAATCACAGGCCAATGAACCCTTGCCAACCGTCGAAGAGGACGCAGAAAATGAGGGCGAGGAGGATCAGGACCCCGTGGAGGATTTGCTGCCTGGTGCTCAAGCCATGAAACGCCGCCGGGCCGAAAAAGGCGAGGCTCAGAGTACCCCGGCGAAGCGTGTCAAGACCGAGCCTGCACCAAAGCCTCGACGTCGCAAGATAGATGTACTCGAGGAGGCACGTAAACACCGTGAAGAAGAGGAAAAACAGCAACAGGCCCAAGAAAACACACATTCCCTTGATGACGTTGGGGTCGAGAACCTTCGGAACCTAGCCATTGTGGAAGAGATGGACGTTCCAGCCCGAAGGCCTCCTGCTCAGGAAGAAAACACATCGGATCGATGGGATGAACAATGGAATGGACGTAAAAATTTCAAAAGGTTTAGACGCAAAGGAGAACCTCGCCATGCTCGCCAACGTATTCAAAGCGTTATCGTACCGTTGGAAGAAGCTACCAAGAGGAATTTCGGTATTGGCGAATCCTATTGGGCCAGCAATCCCGCTCGCTCCGAGCAATCATCCTTTGTGAGAGAAGAAGAGCAATCGACTACAACCCACGATGACCGCGGGACTTCACAGCCGCAGTTGTCTGTGCCAGAGAATTCTACTCGTGATCCCACTCCTGAAGCACAACCAAGCATCTTCCGGAGTCGCAGTCAGAAAAGACCACGGGAAGTGCAAGACTCGGAGAGCGATGATGAACCAAAATTCCGATTTCGTCGCAAGCGCTAGCATTACCATGGCCCAAAGTTTGCGATATCCGACCAAGTTACGTCTTGCTTTTAGCGTGTTTGAATCGATACCCTCATCAACGCAATACCAGTACCTTGTATCATAATCAACTGTCTCTGAATGCAAATGAGATCAATACTCAATGTTTAAGCCCTCACAATCCATGAATGATGATGGAGTAGCTAAAAAGGCGGTTCATTTAGTAGCGCTCACGCCTTCGAGTGACACAGAAGGGATCTACTGATTCTATTTGCGAGTAGTCGTTCCCCTTTCAACTTACATCTGGCAATGTGATGCATCCACTCGCTACGTTCATCCAGAGCGAACCACGAAAAAAGTACTGCGCATCGGCCTATCAGCCGCAAACATCAAGTCAATCTTTACTCCACTCGAGTAGCTGCATATCAGCTGATGGACAGGTACATTCTGGGGATCGAACACGGCGGGGAGCTCTTGAATCGACGATTCTGATTTACATTGATATCACCAAGCCTTTTGGTTGATCTCTACCCAGTGAGAATCACAATGGCAAAATGACCCGCCTGCCAGACCTAGTGGGGGACTCTAATCTCGAAACTCATTTTGTCTCTGACAACAGTCTGGAGACTGTTCATATCTACCATGAGTCCGATCCCACTTCACGTCGTCGAGTTGTCTCCAGATCCGAGCACTGGACGCGGTTGAGACGAATAGGGGGTGGAGGATATTCAACTGTCTGGCTCGAAGAATGTTCTCAAGGTTCACGAAATGGTATACAAGTTCGAGCAGTGAAGCAAATCGAAACAGGCGGACGTTTTAATCGCATCGATTTCAATCGTGAGCTGGAAACAATCGCGAAATTTTCTCATCCGAGGGTATATCATGCCAAGCAGGATCCCAAATGTGACATTCCGGCGCTAACTTGTCAAGTATCAACGATGCTTCGTCCAGTCATTTGGATGGTATCAGAGCTCAGAGCATCTTTGGATTGCAATGGAGTATCTAGAGCTAGGCGACTTACTCGACTACATGGATGATCGGCCACGGATACCAGAAAGTGAAGCGCAAGAGATAACATTCCAAATATTGGAGGGACTTGAGATGATGCACAGGAACGAATTCGCCCACAGAGATCTCAAACCCAAAGTAAGTACCACACATCTTCTGTTGAGGCTTGAAAAGTAACAGATTTTAACCATTTTCGCTCATAGAACATTCTCATCAAATCTCAACCCCCGGAACGATGGTGGATCAAGATAGCAGACTTCGGGATCAGCAAGCGAATCAGTGAATCGTCGGCCTTCTCAACGACACTCAAAGGGACTCCGGGGTTTATTGCCCCAGAACTGTACGGTTTCATCAATTATGGTAGTGCGTACGCCACGGACATCTGGTCTTTGGGAGAGATATCGTTCCAAATGCTCACGAAAACGCCTACATTCAAGCCGATTGCACGATTGTCATTGTATGCACATCGTCGGGAAGAGTTTCCAACGTCTGTTCTCGAAGATATTGGCGTATCCAAACCAGGAATGGACTTTGTACGATCGCTCATGGCGCCTGATCCTGATACCCGACTTACATCTGAGCAAGCAATTCAACATCCATGGATCAAACATTTGTCAGAAATGCCATTGTTACCACGCGCTCCAGCTTTGTTCGAGTCGCTAGTACTAGCCGAGGCTGCTCCGATACAACCAATGGGGACTGCTCGCGGAAATGAAGACGAGGGCGAAGAATCATCGACGGTCCGCCCCAGCGAAGAGGTGCGAAACCAGACTTCCGGCCAGAGGAAAGACCAACGTGCAATTCAAAGCCAAGTGGCAGCTGAAGATGAAGCCAGCCATGAAGCAGGAACATCAGAAAGCCAAAGCGCTTTGCCTCGACAAGAAAATGCACTGTCGATTCGATCAACAAACTCTAAGCAAGAAAGCAGTGACGCGACGAGTTTGTCTCAGCCAACACCTTCTAGCGAAGAGTATAGTGAGCAGTGGTGGACGAATCATCTGAAGAAGGCTGGTCTCCTTAGCTCCGATTCGAAGGAAGAAGCCGTGTTGCAGGCGTCAAACGGCAAGGAGACGTCAACCGTGAAGAAGTCAGCTTACAATCCGTTCGGGCCCCTCTCAAATCTGGTTAATGGTCTAAATCAACATCAGCTAGTCAATGAAGCAAATATCATACCAGCCGATCTTGATATCGAATGGGACAGCCCGGAATCATTGAACCAAGGATCATTTCAGGGCGACCTGATTGACCTTGCCGGAAGAAAGCGCAGTGATAACACCAAATCTCACCAAGTGGAAAACCAGGAAAGGTCAAGTATCTCGAGTAATCAAGAGAATGATCTCCGGTATCTTGCGGATTCACTCATGACCTCCCCCGGTTTACCTGACGGCCACAAAAGGAATTTGGGCGACCTAGTTTCATCACATAACGTACGACCATCTTTCAAGCACTCGCACTCGGCCGATGGTGCCGGTCGAAGCTTACAATCTTGGTCTAGAGATAAATTTGCTCATACCTCTACACCAGGTCCTCGAGTGAAGCCGCAGAAACACACAAGGCCTCGAGCTTACTCTAACGACCTCAAATCAGAGCCATCACAGCAAGAAACGGAGGATGAATCGCGAGATCCTAGCCGAGGAATTGTCGCTTTGCCATTGATCAGGTGCGATGACGATGCTCATGGAAGGTCATTAATGGGCTTTAGGAGGACGTCTATTGGGGCAAACGGTGTTGTTGACAGGATCGCCGCTGGACTCAGATTCAAAGGAGGAAGTACCATCTTTAATGAGAAAAGATTCCTTCCACCTTCTGATGACATTAAGTTTCAATTCAGTCTTCACGTTGGAGCGAAGCACCGCAGACAAATATCGTTTTGTCCACGGAATCTACGCCTAGTCACGGCTTCCAGTGAGCCGAATGGAGTCGAGTTCTGGGACGTGTCCAGCAGACGTCGTCTTTTCGCTGAAAGCCTATTCAAGAGCAACTCGAGCATTGCGATATCTAGTACGGGGAACCTCTTTGCTGCGACCTCGGGTGATCGTCTTACTATCTGGAACAGTTTCGATGGATCCAGCACGAACATCACTTCAACTGAGGACCTGAGAAATCCCCAATTTTCCCACGACAGCACACTATTGGCAGCAATGTCAAAGCAGAGGAAATTGCATTTATGGAGAGTTCGATATACCGAGGAAGATTCCTGTGCAGTCAAACTAGAGAAGCACAGGACCCTCTGCTTTGACGAGCATGTTATTGCCTTTGCTTTCCAGATGAAGAGGGACAGAATTGCCGTCACTCTGAATAACGCCATCAAAATTCGTGGTGTTTCAGATTCTCAAGATGATATTGACGGCACGTACCACTTCGATCCATCCGTCATGGGGAAATCATTCAAGCCGAAAAAGTCCAATATCGACCGAGGACTTGTAGCAGCAATCTCGGCGAATGGCAGGGTTGCAGCACAATCCGAGCCGGACGGGATCATCGGCTCAATACTCTTCATCCGCGATCTCACGAATCGAGCAGATAAAAGGTGTCATAAATTCTTGGTCTCTCCCGTTATTCAGAATATGGTATTCTCTTCTGGTGGGGAAATTCTTGCGACGAGCACCAAAAATCGAGATGTGATCTTGTGGGATGTTTTCGGGGGGAAGCAATTATCTCGGCTGGAGAACTGCCACCCGAGTTCAATTACTGGAATGTTTCTCGCAAATAAGGGTGATCTTCTTGCCACTTGTTCCAGCAGTGAAGACATCAAGTTTTGGGGGACGGATCGTAGTGTTGAGTGGTTGATTCGGAAAGGAGATGAAGGAAGACAGCTGTTCCGGGGTAGTCAATAGTGTTATAATAATAGTCAATAATAGTCCCGAGAGAGTCAAATGCAAACCATGAGGGCCTTCTTCCCATAAACCTTTATGAATTGGAATTCATCTGATTGTCCTGTGATCCATTTTGACCAAGTACAGTATACTTCGGATCAGCCAGGTGGACCTGGTGGGTACTTTTCGGCCCGATTGGCAAAGTACATTTCTGAAGTATATCTCAGTGTATTGAATTACAACATGGGTTGTAGATACTTCATTTCCAGTGTTTCCATCACTTCTATTCTCCAAATCTATCAATTCCATTTTGTTATTGTATTGATTAGCCCCCATTCATGCCTTTCCCATACTAAAAATATTCTTAGTCATGCAACCCGCACGTCACGTTTTGTTCTTCCCCGCCTTCAACTTCCTTTTCTTTTCATCACTTCACTTCTGCCATTTCACTCTCCTTTTCATCTGAACACCCTATCCAAATTAGTTGTTTTCATTCATTCTCTGAAATTAATCCCTGGGTAATGTCCACGCCGTGCCAAGTTCTTGGTTTCCATTGGGCAGGCTGGGTTCTGGCTCGACTCTCGGAGCCCTCGACATCATACGAGCAGTGATATCCAATACCATTCAATCGATGTGCGCCAAAACTCGGAATAGTTCATGATTCATCTTGTTATCCAGAAGCTGTTCTGTCCATGAATTTGCTAATTTCGAGAACTTCTCGTCTGCCAATCAACTATCATTCCTTATGGATTCTTCCAAACCGCGGGTCGACCCACCGTCTTGATAGTTCCCGCAACTCTTTCTAAGACTAGGCTCTTTATTTCATGTGATCGAAAATGATACAACCCACCACGAAAAAACCCGTCTCGGTCAAGTCCTTGGCAGGAAGTCCAGTCCTCAAGCCAGAGGATTGTATCGACAACTTCGAAGAAGAACTCCGTAGCATTAGCAATGAGCTGTCTCCCAAGGACATCGACTTTGATCACCCCCCATTCCTTGAATCCCCCGAACATGAAAGTTCCTCGAGTCCCAAGGTACTATCCCCAGTGGAAGTCCTCCCATCGTCTTCGGGAAAAGACCAGTCCAGCAAAATTGGGCCTTCTGTAGGAGGCTTCTTCAGTCTGCCATTTGATATTCATGAGCAAATTTTGGAACACTACTTCGGCCCGAGGGTCCGCGTGAACATTCCCAGTGCAACTCCGGACTCTTCACCAAGAAGCTGGAGTAAATGCCCTCGTTTCACACGTCGTAGGCAAATGACTGACCTTGCCTTGGTTTGTCGCTCGTGGAGACAGCTTATTCAAGCTCGGATATACAGACACAGTATGCTTATTGCAATGCAATCCCTCCAACCTCATTTGCGTAATACTGACTCCCACCAGTCGAGTTGAAGGGCACCCACGCGGTGATGTTGGAATGCAGAGAGTGGTTCCTTGACAACCCCTCTCTCGTTGGTTATGTCCGGATCGTCGAGATCTGGATCCCCGTTTGGGGAAAACGCTCATACACGCCTGTACCCCGTGTCTTGGACCGAAGACGTAATCATCATCAACTTTTCATGTCGAGGGCTATGGGCTGGGAGGAAGAAGAACACCCAATGTACGATATCCCCTTTTTGACTTCGGATGAAAATTCGACCATGGAAGAAATATTTCAACACATGCAACTCTTCCCCTCGGCACGAATTTTGATATTGGATGGTGGGCATGCCAACAGCCCCCCAGACGTCCAACATTTTCGAACTGCTAGAGCAGGTGATGAGTGCTCCCGAGCCTTTCCTCAGCTTCCTCATATTGAGACATTGGTGATGCGCGGCGCCTGGAATCTTGTTCGAACCTATCGGCACTGGACTAATATATCAAAGGCCCTCCCGGCCTTGCGCGAATGGCATTCCACTTATCCCACACCGAGGATAGACGTCGAGCTTTTGGTTTCCAGAATGCTCCATCACCCCCCTAAGAATCTTTGCCACCTATATCTCAACATCGAGGGAACTGGAATCACCGATGACCCCTCACCAAGTCCTTCACCATACCCAGATGCAGTGTGCACTCTCTTGGGCCACATTTCTACTCGCTTGGAAACAGTGTCTTTTACAGGAAAAGTCTGTGAATTATTCTTCAACACACTGTATCGCATCTGCAAAAAGGCCCGTTGGCCTCCCCGTCTCCGATCACTTGATGTGTCTGTAATAAGTTGCTGCCCAGATACTTCCGACCCAGGCGCCCCTGTTCAGCCCCAGCGAGGGGTCACTAATCTGACATTCATACATGGCTTTGAAAAAATCGTCATTGCCACTGTGCGATGTCTCGAGTCTCTCCCAGCACTTGCTTATGTTAATCTACGCTACCTCGATGCCTCGCCCATCTGTCCTCTGATAAAACCTTACTTCAACATTACCAATAATGAATGCAAAGGGGTATGGAGCCCTGAAATAATCGAGGCTCTTCAGAAAAGTCGCCCCCAAGCAAAATATATCGAACTTACCGATGGGATATATCCCGAGTACGGCGAGACTGGGCGATTCTTAGGTATCGCACGCATCTCTCGACGACCGGTCAGTATCAACACTCGTATGTACGAGTTGATTGCTCATTAGAGTTCTAATGTTTGTGGTGAATCTTTGCTCCTTAATCCGAAATGCTTCATCTTCTTGCGTTCAGCGGATACCCCGGTCATCGAGTGTCCTTGAACACATCAATCACCCCCGCGTGTATACTACGTCCTATATCTCTAATGCGAAATGATAATCACTTGTCTTTTCAATTTGTTGAATACATTTTAGTTGCCAGAGCCGGCATCTGCAATGGTAAGACTATCAGTTATTTTGATCGCTCCAAAAAACAAAGGAAACAGGGTTATTCTTACAAACAATATCTCCATCCAGAGTAAAGAAGAACTCTTTGGTTTCGTAATTGACTCCACACCCAACTGTACTGCCTGGCTTGAAAGTGTCGCAAACGCTGACTGCAGATTCCCCAGCCTGCAAAAAGATCCCACCATCATCAGAATGATATCCTACAGACCATGCGTGCCATCCAGCCTGTGCCCTAGTCAAGTCGCTGAACTCGCCGCAAAGACCAATAACCAGAATAGGCGTGGAGCCGCTAGCATCAGACCCCGAATCATTCGGCACCAACTTTTCCGGGCTGACATTTTCTTTGAAGTGAATCTCGAAATACGGTAGTCGGTCAGTAAGCTTAGGAGGAAATGCAAAATCTGCCCGCAGAGCAAAAGGGTCCTCGTGCTCTACGATTCCAAATGTCAGTATAAAAGTACGATGGCGATCAACATAGCCCTTCAGCCTGCTTAATGAATACATACCAAGGAAGAATACCTCAAACCCATCAAGATGGACGTTGATAGGGTCATTGCTCGATGAGGCTGGGGTCCATAACTCAGGAATGATCCACTTGGTCGGTCTCTTCGTCGTATCGAAAGAAATTGTGTTATGCGTCTCAGACGATACCCGGCCATTAGATTGACCAATGAAGGAGTCAAGATTCCAGCCATCGCCATCATGTACATCTCGGATCTCCTGTTCCCCTTGGAAAAGAGGATTCAGCTTGTTCCAAAGATCTGAATCACCTAATAATTCGGTGGCAATGCGAAGTTCGTCGAATCCAAAATCCGAAGATCGTTGATCAAAACTAGTAGAGGCCAATTCAACACATTTCTCCATCAAGGCACTTCTGATGTTCTCCCGTGAAGGAATAGCCAACTGGAAAGCCGTAATTCTGATGTTTTCCCGTCTCTCAAAGGGTTTTGCACCCAACTCGAGGAAGTAAAGAGCCAATCGCTCTCCCTTGTCTGCCTCCTCGCGGTTGAGCAAACAGACTTCCAGCCATGTTAAGTTTTCTGATGATCGCTTATTGAGAAGCGAAGAGTCTTTCTCGAGGAGGAACTTCACAGCCCTCAGTGATTGATGGGAAACTGCTTCCCAGTAGCAATGTGAAAGTGTTTCAGCTGAGGGTGAAAAATGACCATCATCGAAAAGAAACTTCACTATGGAATCATAGTCATTTTCAATGGCGTAATCAAGACAATTTTTGGAATCCTTATTCTCTTTCGAAGCGACAGTACCAGCTTTTAGGAGAGATTTTGATGATTCCAACCATCCATTCGAGCATGCTAGATGCAACGGTGTCCAGCCCTTATCATCGACGAGATTGGGATCAGCCTCAAGTTTCAAAAGATAATCAAAAATGTCTGCTTTGCCAGAACTCGCCGCCGCGAAAAGAGGTGTCCAGCCAAAAGCTCCAAGTTGATTTGCCTCTGCTTTATTGCTGGCAAGTAACTGGGTGCATTCTAAGCTATCCACCGCAGCGATGTGAACTGGTCTCCAACTATCTTCTTTATGCTCTAAAAGGAAACTCGTAACTTGAGCTTCTTCATGGGCAGCAGCGAGATATAAAGGAGTCTCTCCCCAGGCGTTTTGTTTGTTGGTTTCCGCCTGGGCAGATATCAATACCTTCACTGTCTCTGTGCTGCCAGACTTCGCTGCGAAGTGTAAAGTTGTGTATCCATTCTCCTCAGGCTGATCTACCACAGCGTCACTTTCGATCAATAACTTAGCGTACTCGTGATATCCATTTTCAGCTGCATAATGCAGACGGCGTTTTTGGTTGTGGTCAGATACCTCCAAATCGAGGCCATGCCGGAGAAGTTCACGCAAGATCCCGAGGGTTTTGTTATTGGAGGCAATGTGCAGAAATTTTTGCCCATTTGCATCAGGATCTTCAGTTTTTATCACCTGGGGGGAAATCTCAAGAATGTACCGGAGTATCTCTCGGGAGGAATCCTTCATCGCAATACGCATAGCATCATGTACCGCGCTGTCCCAGCCTCGCTTCTCTTTGACGATAGCGTAGTAATCTTTCACCACTGAATGATCCTGAGTTCTGACGGCTATCGAAAGAGGAGTGATGCCCTTGTTATCTTCAATGATAATATCCGCCTGTGCCGCGAGCAAAATCATGGCGACCTCGTGGCGCTCCACGCCTCTTTCTGCGGCGATATGCAGAGGCGTTTTTCCATTGATGTCTGTGATATCTACATTGGGTTGTCGAGCTAGTAGGACTTGAACTGCAGGTAGACTATGGACTGCGAGGTGCAAAGGTATTTTTCGACCCCGAGAAGACGCATCAACCTCTGCACCTTTGTCACACAGAAGGACCATCGCATCAGCTCTACCATTTCTCGCGGCCCGGTGAAGTGGAGTGTCCCTCTCTTTGTCCAGTGAATCAGGGTTGGCATAGTGATTGAGAAGAACTTGCACTACCGAATGATGCCCCCCTTCGGCAGCAAGATGAAGTGCAGTTTGCCGTTTCTCATCGATGGCTTGTACATCTGCTCCATAGCGCAAGAGTGTTCGCACAACCGAGTCATGGCCTTTGGAAGCTGCTTCAAACAGTGGTCGACTGTTTGCATTGAGCTCTACCAGGTTCTCATTCAACAAGTACTCAACTATGAGGACCTGACCAGACTTTGATGATGCTTCAAGTGCACGGGATCTGACGACGTCTTTCTCCACCGCGCTTGCAATCATAGCCTGCGTTGCCTTCAAGTGGCATTGCTTAGCTGATAACTCAATCGGCCAATGTTTATTCCCATCTCCAATCGTGCTCGCGAGTGAGCTAATGTCCAGTAAATATTCAACGGTCTCTTCATGTCCATATTCAGCCGCAAGATGTAAGGGCGTCTTGCCTTCGTTATCTGGTAGCACGACTAGACTTTCAATTTGCTCTGAAGTCTCTATTGCCTGGATGAGAGCCTTGACCACCTTCAAATTGCCTAATGCAGCAGCGATATGCAAAGGGTTTATCAGAAAAGGATATTGGGGAACTTCTGTGGCAAAGTTAGCCCTTCGCTCTCGTAGAATTTCGTCTCGGTTTTGGGAGTCTGCTCAATGACCCTGGAGAAAGTCTGCCTATTATGTAGCGTGAAGACAATAAATATCCTCTCACATACTGTTTTGACGAACTTGGATGGCTTGGATGACCCATATTTCTGGTGAACTAATTGATGCACCGCTGAATTGGCGAACGTTTGCTTGATACCCTGAGGCAATTTATGTGACAGTTAGCCATCGGCATAAATTACACCAAAATAAAATGGCTCTGAGCCCTCTACGCGACGTCAGCTCCTCGGAAAAGGGAGAAGTACAAGCTACTGCCATTGAAAAGACTGAAAATCTGCTTAAGAGAGTATGTGTTGGGTCTCGTCAGACAAACTGGGAAACGAGGAAAGAATTTTTATATTCTGGGAATGTGAGGAAAGGTGAGACCAGCCCGAGCAGAGCAAAGCCTTGTGGGTATCCCGACTGATCAATTGACGATTTCGAACCTGAACAGCCCGTCAGATCTGCCTTAACCTCAGCGCGGAGGATCGACCATTTGACAGAGCCTATATTCAAAAAATCCGGAAACGTTCTGGAATGAAGTTCGAGTCTGTGGTGGAATTCGTCAAGCTGCCATACTGGAACCCACCCCTGGTAACCGGTACAAGGATGAATGGAGCGAATGAAAATATGGTTAAGCCTGAAATGCTTGTCAGCGATCCCTATCCCGAAATCTTCGATTGGTTGGCGGAAAAGAATTTCGCCAATATATTTTTAGTGGAGGTGAATGACATGGGGCCACAACCACACACAAACAACGCGATCAGGAGAGCTCTACGTGGAGATACAGAACATCCCTGGGACTTTCATATGTTCCCCGAGCTATAAAGATAGACCTCCTTGGCATTTGGTGCCGTATAAAAGACCACTTCCGCACAGAGATCAATTTTTTTTCTAGCGATCCCTGCCTTTCGAAGCTCAAGAATGTAAGACACTTGGAGTAATCAGAGTAGCTTTGAAAGATACACTAACTTAATTCTCAAAGCTCCAAAAGTTGACGATCGAAGTTCAGGCCACGGTAGGGAAACGATATCAGAATTATTTGAAGGGGAACAAACGCTGATTCTATCACAGACATCGGGTGACGAAGAGGACTGTAGAACATACGAGCCTCATATGTAAGCTTTAATTAGAAAGAATTGTCTGGAGCTTCTCCCAGAATATCCTGACATCAAGTACACCGACATGAAGAAAGCTTTCGTGAGCAACGAAGCCCCCGACTCAACAGTGTCACAACAAGGGCTAGACAAACAAGTACCTTCAACGTATGTATTTTGCTGATTGCCAGAGAATAAAAGCTATCCTTGGAGATTTTAACACCTAGACTGATGCCGGACCAGTGGATTCAAGAGCTCTATCCGTTCAAATCATTCCTGGACCGGTTTATGTGGTCAAATCGACCATCTATAAAAGTTGCACTGTTGGACGATGGCGTCAAACTTGACGTGGAGGCTTTGAATGGCAGCCAAACTGGTGATTCTTTTCGCCCTGACAAAGCTGCATTTTTTGCTGGGCCTTGCATCCATGGAACAGATATGGCGCGTTTCATATGGAAAGTCTGTCCAAGGGTCGAGCTTTACATGGCTCGTCTCGACGATTCCAGAGCACAAGAGAACCAGATTTTTACCACATCATCTGCTTGCGAAGTAAGTAAAATATTCTATGATTGATTTCATTGTGCACCACATCCTATTACGATTGCAGCTAACATGTCCTCAAGGCTTTGGAATGAGCGGAAAAAATGCAGGTAGACGTCATCTCAATGAGTTGGAACTTTGAATTGAAACTGGAAAGGCCAGAACATGAGCGTTTCAAGACGATTGTCCAAAGAATAGTCTCAGCTGGAAAGCCTATCATATTTGCCTCCCTACCCGATATAAATTCTGCCACGAAAACTTCTACCTACGCACCAGTGGATATTTAGGGGGTAATGGCAATCAGCTCAGCAACAGTCTACGGCAGGATGGCAGAGGAAAACATCTTCGCAAACCCAGAGTTTCTACTTCCAGGAGAAGATCTCCCCGTCGAGGGCATGGAGAAGCCAGTTAGCGGGAGTTCATATGCCACTGCTTATGCCGCCGGGCTCGCGGCGTTGCTATTATATTTCCTTGACGCACACCTTAAACTCGAGCGCAGCGACGAAGAAGTTGTACCTGGAAAGGTAAAGACTCTTGAAAGTCGTTTGGAAAAGGCTCGAACTACAGATGGGATGAGAGCCATTTTTCGAGTGCTCAGCCGCGAGCTCGACACTTCCGAGAAGAAGAAACTTTTCGTCCGGCCGGCTCAGATTTTCAACAGCCTCAGAGAAGAGTTCGCTGAGCCACAGGATGAAGCACGAAGGCAGATGGATATGATTGCGCCAAAGCTTCAGATTGATGATTGAATATTGTAAGGAGTCTGAGTTGGCATTGTTGAAAATTGGGGTGTCGGAGGTATAACATAGGGGATCGGTGTGCGTCCTCATTAATGGAAAGCATCGGACCCATGTCGGGGTATCTATTAAAATAAGAATAGAGCTAATCAATGAAATAACGTGACTCAGTATCATACAGCACTCAATTTTCCCAGTGTACCTTTTTAGCCAAGGCAATAGGATCCCCGTTGAATCCACCATCGTGAACGATGATGCCAAGAATCCAGATATTGATTGCGAAAAAGGACAGTGATGCAAGGAAGAGACCCGGCACAAAAGAAGAAAGGCCGAGAAATTCCAAGTTAAAACCTTGCCAAAGCCAAAGAGCCTGGCCAATAACCCAAAGGACGGCGGCTGAAATACCAACCGCTGGCTTGCGCATCAATGAAGAAGTCGGCAGATAAAATGGCAAGAGAATAAGATACCACAGGAAGTACTTGAATCGAATTAGAAAGGGTTACTATCAAATAAGTTAAGTGGGTTTGATACATACCTGACTGGTGCACACTTTGTTGAAAGTGACAAAAGCAAATGTCTGGGCAAGCATCGCAGTACCCAGATTCTTCTTTGCCAACGCTAAAGGTAAGGCGACAACAGATAATAATAGCTGGGGTAGGAAAGCGAGAGCTTCAAAATGGTATCCAGCGGCACCCGTTGAAGTAAGATACAACAGAGTGCTGTACGGCGAGAAATTATGACGGTGGTCGATGCGAGTAAGGTGATGGAAGAAAGTGTGTTGGAGAAACGGCACGCCGTACTGAACATACATGATGCCATTTAGAATAATAAATGTCCCCAGAGCCGAAAGAGTAAGACGGACTCTAGAATGGGTCACAAATTCCATGGCGCGGGTAAAAAGGTCCACATCCGGTTTCGAAGCCGGAGCCCCATCCCGTTGAGCATCCCACCACCAGATAATAGAGGCCCCATAAATGAAGGGGTAGATCTTGAAATGAACACCAAGCCCCAGTATACTACCCGCTAGGATAGGTCGCTTGGTAAGAGCTGCCCACAAAAGCGCAGCAACAAGAACACCTAGCAATCCTTCAGAACTACCACGCGTACTGATATTAGCCACCATGGGATTCCACAGCCAAACAGAAGCAACATATTTCAATGCTTTGACGGTAGTCATGCGATAGACACGACGCAGAAGCTGAATCACAAGCCATCCAGCCAGGACATCCGCGAAAGCAAAAAGAATCTTGCCGAAAGCGAACGCGATAGTTGACCAAGGGGCTGAACCTTGCCAGGCAGTTGGGAGAAGCATCCATGCCAGTAGGGGAGTGTATCGATATGTATCGCGTGAATATGGCGATTCCCCATTCGAGATATAGCGAGAAGCATCCGTAAATACCATGTAATCGATATCAGTATACTTCACAGCAGAATTGGCATCTTGCCAGCCACCGTAGACGAGTAAGCCGATGCGAAGAAGACACGCGCCAATCAGGACGCGGTTGACTGTAAAAACCGCCGATGAGGGCATTCTGACGATACCAAGCCCACTAATTGTTGCAAAGAGTTGGAGGTGGGATTAAGTGGATTTGTGACACCATGCAAGACAATGATATCTGTTCTTTTACGGACACTAAAGTGGGTCGAACTGAACCGAGAAACGAACAAGTTAGTAGTGGCTGAGGTGGCATACACGTCTCAAATAATGATCAAGAAAGATGGATTTCAGAACAAGAACAGCCTCAATTGGCCTCGTCCCCAAAAACCGCCGTTTGTCGCGGATGTTTACAAGTTTTTGTTTTTTTTTTTTTTGAAGCCGCGCGACGTCGTTGCCGATGAATGACTAAGCATTACTAAGAATGGAAAGATGGAGTGCCGCTTTGAGCAAAGTGGATGCTGCTTTAAAACTAACATTGTATAGTAGAGAAATTTGGAAGAATGAGAACAGAATGGAGATCATGCAACGAGGAAAGAATATGGTCAGGCTCGCTTGATTTAACTTATATTTTTATACAATTGAAGATCGGATATGCTGCGTTGCTTCGTTACTCGGCTAAACTTACATGACATGACAATCCAAACCGATGACCGAGGACCAAACGAGAAACCAAACACAATATAAACACGCAGAAGCACAATGACGAGAAAATGAAATGAGAGGATACGTCCTCAGTAATATAGTGGTGCATTAACAAAGTAAGAATCCGGCATTGGCTCAAAGTAAGGATGAGTCCCGAACTTAGGCCCTTTATCATTGTCTGGGGTCAACAACGCCATGGCTTCAGTACGCGAGTCAATATCCGATAGACCTGGCCATGGGTTTGAATTGTCACTCCAGCTGAGATATTCCCACAGATATTGGCCGGACTCATCCACAAAGGGAGTCGACAATGAATCTGTAATCCCATTCTCACCAGGGGATATCCCCATGCGGGTCGCGTCCGGGTTGGAGAAAATATTGTTACTGGTCATATCTTGACCGGCGGAGAAGAAATTAGTAGGCAAAGAGCCAGATGCAGTGCTAGCGGATGCTAGGTCTTGATTGCGTTTGCTAGCTTCGTATATGCGGGCAAGGGCATCAAGAGAACGCTTGGCCGTATGACCATATGTGAGCATCCGTGAAAGTGTAGACATGGCAGTTTCCACTTGTGCCTGACAGGACTCGATAGTCGCACGAGGATCATCGGAGGTGGGATCGTTGAGGAAAAGGCCAAGCAGAGGGACTAAGCAAGCCTGGAATGTCCACCAGACAGCATTCCACCCACAAAGCTGGTTGAGTTGAGCGGTAGCAGCAATGTTCTGAATGGAAATCTCGGCAACTTCACGACACTTTTCAATTGCAGTACGTTCTTCGGCACGGAGGGCAATGTAGGGAATCCGTCTCATGGCATAGCTGAGCAGCGTGGGTCGATAGAGAAGTATGCGTTGGTTATAATAGCGCCACCGCATGACCGTGCGAACAGTGCTTATTGACTCTGTGCATGGCTCATGATCTTTCAAAATGGGAGGGAGATTGTCCCACCATTCCAAGAGCTGCGCGTCTGCGTGCGACATTTCCTGGTGTTTCACGAGGGGAGCGGCAGCAAGGGATTCTTGTATTTGAGTCGCGATTTTGGTGAAGCGGATATTTTCAACGAGTGGAAGTACTTCCAAAGCATTTTCCTATCACACATGAGCCTGATACTCCATACAATCGGGGAGAAAAAAATGATATACCTACCATATCTCTGCAGTTGGGTGGTTTGACGGTAATGTTGGGCCCAAAGCGACCTAAGCTTGGCCGGCCGAGAGTCATGCCTCCCCAGGTATCCATAACAAAAAGTGACCACCAGACACGTCGTTTGAGATTCATCGATGCTAGCTTGGCTGGGGTGGGCATTTGTCGTCCCTCGGCGAATTCCTTATGTAGGCCCAGCCCAGCAGCCATGCGTAAAGCAGCGCCCATCAAAGAGTATGCGAGATTAGGCTGACTGATATAATGACAATACCAGCCACCAACGAGACCTAAAGCCTGTATTGTCTCTAGATGAGAGCTACCAAGTGAGCTCAGACTCAAATGACTCTTGCAACGCAGGAAGTAGGTTTGGTGTGTGGAGTCATCGGGGGTTGAAGCGGCCACGCAACCCAAAGCCAGCACAATATTTAGAAGCGCAAGCCAGCGATCATCTTTCCGGCGTCCTGATATATATGTTTCGCGGAAGTGCTGCTCATCGATCAGAGGTGCAAATGCTTGAAAGTACATGAAATATGAATCTAGCATCTGCATCTCTGTTGGGGGAATCGACGGATGGGAGGATGCCGTAGCTTGATGATGTGACCAACCATTATGGTTATCAAATTCAAGACCAATCTGGTCATTGGGATCTGTGGGTGGTGTTCTATTGAAGTATGAAACGCACCCTGGGTCCAGCCAAACGATGACCTTGAGTATGGCGTGAATGGATGACACGCCTAGGTAGGATGAAGGAAGCCTGGAAGAAAGAGAGAGCGCATTCACATCATCCGAGACACCTTCGATCAAGTCGCTGGAACTAGTGTTGCGACTGTCTTCAATCTCCTCCGGCATAGTCTGAAGTGCCTCGAGGTTATCGTCCTCGTTCGAGAGTGGAGACACATGGGCTTCGACTGAAACAGAAGTGGCTGGAGAAGCAGGATGTGGTGCAGCTGGACCTTGAGTGCATGGTAAAGAAGTCAAGGATGCGTAGTTCCCTATCAGCTCTAGGAGCTTCTCTCGTGGCAGATTTACGAGAGACTCAGGTGGAACATTGGGGAATAATTTCCCTAGTATGTTTCGATACTCGTCTAGTGTCGTTGACAATTTCTCGACATGGCTTTCGTCACTGTTCAGTTATGATCTTGAGGGTCTGTGGGTTCTTTCTGGAAAGACTTACCGTCTAGATGGACGAGGGTCCGAATACTGACACTGGTCCGACTTCTTATACCATCGGCAAGCTTCGCATGGCTTCTCACCATCGCACTTGATCTTGCGGTGCCTGCATGATGTACATGCACGTAGAGTGGTTACTCGTCGACTTACAGATTCTCGACGCTCTGTTGGTGGTCGATTTCGAGCAGGCGATGCTGCTCCCGGATTTTCAAAGCCTTCAAATGTATGGAACATGTTTACGACAGTCACACAGTACTGCCGAGTGCAGTCACATAATTTGGATGACCAAGATGTGGATGGAAGGCCTAGGAGGTACTATTCAAAGTGGGGACTTGTCGTATGACGAGATGTTGTGGGCAACAATTAATCGATCCACAGAGTGACACGATGTTGTAATCTTGATATATAGATATTTGATCAGGACAGTGACGTCTTGGTCATGAAGGATGGTAGATCATTTCGCCACAAAATTTCTCGTAGATCAGAGTACTGGGGGGAATGGAAGAAGAAAAGGAAGTTGAACAGATATGATTTCAATGAAAGGGCCAGTGCGGGCCGACGGACAACTAAAACAAAAATGAAATAGTCTTATAGAATAGCCTGATCCGCCTAAAGGCCAATCTCCCCGCATTTCCAGAGAACGCACGCTCGTTTGGCGAGTCCGGGGATCCGAAAGTCTCGCTTATTGGGTGGTATGCATACTCTTTGGCCAGTCACTGCCTCAAGAAGCCTGCATTTAATATCGCGAAGTATGGTACGGGTGATGCGAGCGATTTTCAGCGCTTAGAAAGGTGGCATTTGGAGGTCGAAAACCCGTGATGTGAACCAGACCCAGTGCAGTGGAGAGTATTCTCTATATAAAATCACTGCCGTTCAACTAAGGAATACCGACATATCGACCGCAGGGTTCTAATACCCGGCTTTGAATGAATCCCGAGGGGCAGCGGTGTAGAGAAGACCAGGAATGCAGAATGCAGCCATGGAATCCGCCCAACGCTGACGGCGACGCGCCGGTGTGACTAGGGCCAGGATTGAGGCAAATTACGGCTGCAGCGTACTCCTCCACGCGCCACAACGTCGAAGTTCATGTGCCAAATGGGTTCTGGTAATTCTCCAAGGCAGTGGATACGTAATTTTCCCGGGCTACCAGGGGTCATCGGAGATGAACTGGGGTGAAGGTACACAAGTGGGATGAGACGGAGTCCGAACTGCAAGGAGGGCGATCGTTCCGGGGAATTGCTGCATAGAATATTTCTTAGATCCAGGGTCTTTCTCCGGAATCATATTCGAGAACATTTCATCCGGCCCATCGGCAAGAGTATCCAGCCTAGGAGGATTTCCTGCAGGGTCCCTACGGTACAGGAGGCTTGGGTAGTATGGATATTGAGGGTGTACATATAAGACTTGTATCAATGTAGAAAACCAGAATTTGGCGAAATGGGGCCTGTTGATGTTTGACATAAATCCCTCCAATCGTATTCATGGGTTTGTCGGACGCTATGTCCATTTTCAGCCAAGGCCCCGAGATGGAATTTGGGTGCAGCGCATACATAGTACGCTCATTTCGAATGCCGAGCTGCACCGCGTCGGAGATTTCATCCGGCAAACTATTCAAGAAGCAAGTTGCGGAGACCAAGTCAATAATGAAGACTAGAACATGGGGTTGCAGGACTTGATTTCTTGCAGGACTGCGGGGAAGACCAGCTTCTGCTGCACGAGGCGAGTTGAATGATTTCAGCGCCAAGCGTGGACCGCATGCCCCTGTCAAAGTCAACAATTGATCCTTGTCGAAATTCTGGGGTTAGGGATGTCATTGGCTCGGTTAGAGGGATTGGCTGGATGAGTGAATTAGCGTTGAGATTAGTGGTTTCAGCGGAGTCAAGGACCAGCATTGACAGGCATGCCTTTCATCGATGCGAATCTCCCGTTCGAAGTTCGATGAAATTCTTCTCATAGGACTAGCACAAATAGAGTTACAGCCGGTGAGAGAACAGAGGTCAGGCTGTGACTCGTGTTCAAAACGATGACTGGTCATGAAGTATGGAATGTGAACACGTTGTAGACAGCTAGTACGGAAGAAGCAGCTGGGCGGAGCTGAGTCCGTGTCGAAAGGAGTAAAGGATTATAAGGCAGCTGCAGTCAGGGGATTCTCAAGGCAGACGACCAAACTGGCAAGGTCTTCTTCAATGGATTAATCCACCTCTATGAATCTCACTGGATGATAAAGTTCGTGCCCGAAATTTCAGGCAGGAAGAGGGTTAAGTGACGCGAAATTTGCTGCCTTGTGGCCTGAAAGAGTCACGTGGCTACCACGTGATTCCGGGCCCTCCGCGTTGAAAAAGGAAGGCACGATGAGGGAGCTTATCGATAAGCGGTCCCACCTTCCCCGGCTCCTCCAAGAGTAAACGATTTAAACATTCCCGCGGAACTTTTTAGGGCTTGCGGTTTATTTCTACAATATCAATTCTTCATTTTAGCCAAATTGAAATCTAGGAATTGATTGAAAGACTCAGTACAACTTCAGAATGTCTCTTGCTCGCCACTCGCTCGCCACAGGCTGGTCCTTTCGCGATCGTGAATCTGATGAATGGCTGCCAGTCGCCGCAGTACCGTCCTCGGTGCAGCAAGATCTAATTGACAATAAAAAGTATGTCTCGAAAATCTCACTCAAATTTTGGCTATCTTGTGTTGTTGCTAACATCCATTTCAAGGTTAGAGGATCCTTTTATCGGATTCAATGAGCTCGATGCCCGTTGGACAAACGAAAAAGCATGGGTCTACCGCAAGACTTTCCAGAGACCAACAATCACCGATGGGGCCATCGTAGACTTGGTCATGGATGGATTGGATACATTTGCCACTGTCAAGATCAATGGGGAGGTGATCTTGACCAGCAATAACATGTTTCTCGGTCACCGTGTCGACATTACAAAGGCACTCGCTGCAGAGGGCGAAAATACCCTTGAGATTGAATTTGACTGTGCTCTCCTCAAAGCTCGCGAGATACGTAATCAGCATCCTGAGCATAAATGGGTTGGCTTCAATGGGGACCCTTCTCGCTTGGCCGTCCGCAAGGCGCAATACCACTGGGGATGGGATTGGGGCCCTGTGTTGATGACCGCCGGGATTTGGCGCCCCATTCTGCTGGAAGTCTATACAGCACGAATTTCGGACCTCTGGCCACAGACCACACTATCAGAAGACCACCAGACAGCAGAGGTAAAGACCCTCGCTACCATAGAAAGCCCAACTGAAGGGGATTGGACCGCTCGGTTCAGCCTTAGCCTGCATGGTAAAGAGATTGCTAGCCAAGATATTCCAGCCTCTGGAAACTGTACTGTTGATACTTCTTTTCGGGTTAATCGTCCTGAGCTTTGGTGGCCCCATGGGTACGGTGAACAATCCCTATATGAAATTTCTGTCACTTTGCTGGGGCAGGGTGACCAGTCTGTGGACAAGAAATCTAAGAAGTTTGGGATCCGCACGGCCGAGATCATACAGCAGCCAGACAAGCACGGAAAGTCATTTTACTTTCGTATTAATGGGCACGATATCTTCTGTGGGGGTTCATGCTGGATTCCAGCTGACAGCATCCTCACTAATATTAGCACTGATCGATATCGGAAATGGATCGAGTTGATGGTCGCTGGGCGACAGAACATGATTCGGTAGGCAAATCTACATTCCGCGACTTGGAATAATCTAACTGATTTCTAGTGTTTGGGGCGGTGGCATATATGAGGATGACGCTTTCTACGAGGCATGCGATGAATTTGGCGTTATGGTATGGCAAGATTTCATGTTTGGCTGTGGTAACTACCCAACATGGCCCGAGATACTGGAATCAATTCAGAGAGAAACCATCTACAATGTCAAGCGCCTGCGTCATCATCCCTCGATCGTTATATACGTTGGCAACAACGAGGACTACCAGGTTCAAGAATCCGAAGGCTTAACCTACAACTACGAGGACAAAGACCCCCAGAGTTGGCTAAAGACAGATTTCCCTGCTCGATATATCTACGAAAAGTTACTTCCTGAGGTAGTGGCAGAATACTGCCCAAGCACATTTTACCATCCTGGTAGCCCATGGGGCGATGGTAAAATCTCATCAGACCCGACCGTTGGTGATATGCATCAGTGGAATGGTAAGCCTCTGCTAGTACCCTGCCTTTCATCCACAGAGATCACAAACTAATGAGATCAGTGTGGCATGGTACTCAAGAGAAATATCAAATATTCGACACGTTGGGTGGGCGCTTCAACAGCGAGTTCGGTATGGAGGCTTTCCCACATTTATCGACTATTGAGCATTTCGTTCAGGATAAGAATGACTTATTTCCACAATCGCATGTCATTGACTTTCACAACAAGGCCGATGGCCACGAAAGAAGATTGGCAACTTATCTAGTGGAGAACGTCCGATCTGCTACAGATCTTGGAGTATGAAGTCTTTCTTCCCCCATCGTCGACTCAGAATACTGACAAAACCAGACTTATATTTTCCACACCCAAATCATTCAAGCTGAAACCATGATGTTCGGGTACCGAGGTTGGCGACGACAATGGGGCGACGAGCGGCACTGTGGTGGTGCGCTCTTGTGGCAACTGAACGACTGCTGGCCAACGATCTCGTGGGCCATTGTGGATTACTTCCTGAACCCCAAACCGGCATTCTACGCAGTTCGAAGAGTCTTGAGCCCAATTGCAGTGGGAGTACGAAGAGAGCATCACGACTGGAGTGTTGCTCATGCTCAGCCGCCGAAAACTAGCAAATTCGAACTTTGGATCGCCAGCAACAAACCGCAACTTATCCGTGGTGATATTGAACTTCGTTTCATATCTGTGAACACAGGAAAAGAGACACGATCACCCATTTTCCACAAAAATATTGAGATCTTGCCAAATGGGACAACTAACATCATTACCGACGGGGTCTTGGATCATGTAGCCGATCCCGAGCCGATTGTTCTCGCCGCCCGCCTGTGGGTTGAAGATCACATTGTTGCACGCGACGTAGACTGGCCTCAGCCATTCAAATATTTGGACTTTTCTGATCGCCAACTTGAGGTTGAATCGCAGACCTCAGAGTCTGGTAAGACTCGCGTCGTCTTCCGCGCGCAGAAGCCTGTCAAGGGGTTAGTGTTGGAGGAGCAAGTTGGGGTTCGACTAAACGATAATGCCCTGGATATCGTGCCGGGCGATGGGCAAGAGATCCTTGTTGACGGGTTGGAGGGACGAGCTCTGAAGTATCGCTATCTAGGGATCGATGGTGCCAGGGAGATATCCGTATAGTCATTCTCAACGTCAGCCAATTTGAGATACAGCACTGGCAATCGCACAGCTCAAAGTTCATTAAAATGATCCATAGATTTCCAAGTAACCATCTATTATTGGCCATCGTGGTTTTTGATAATATATACGCATGAGTATCCGTGTTGTAGTTGGATTAGGGTTATCCGAGGATCTCATCGTTGGCCGATGCGACGGCAATGAAATTCGGCAGTCCGTCCCGTAATTCTACATTCCCCGGCGATTTGATTCCAAACTCCACAACCACCAGGGTTCTCATCACATTCCTCATACTGCAAGTAAGTCTCAATATTATTGAAATGTCCGTGGACGTTCCCCACACTCAGAAAGCCTTTGTGGTTCAAAACCCGGGCGAGAACTACACCATCGTCCTGCAAGACAACATTCCGGTCCCCGAGCCCAGGCCTGGCGAGATCTTGATAAAACTAGAATGCACAGGCCTCTGGTAATAAACTATTCTCCTCTATCAGTCCCAAGAAAATGAACATTGCTGACATTGTGCAGCCACTCAGAAGTCCGCGCTGTTCTAGGATGGGGGGCTTACAATCCCGTTATTGGACATGAAGGCATCGGCACCGTCGCCAAAGTGGGCCAAGGCGTGAATAACACTTCACTGGGCCAAAGAGTTGGTTTGAAGTGGCTATACAAAGCTTGTACAGAATGCAGCATTTGCCAACGTGGATTGACCCATCACTGTCCCAAGCAACTCAACACAAGTCGCAACGTCCCAGGGACATTACAGCAATATGCCATCGCGGATGCTCGCTTCATAACACCAATTCCGGAGGGCCTCAAATCCGAAATCGCTGCACCTCTACTCTGTGCAGGTTTAACTATGTCTGGGGCTCTGGCTCATCTAGACAGCGTCCTTCAGCCAGGTGATTGGATTGTGATATCCGGTTCAGGCGGTGGTCTAGGTCACGTCGGCGTGCAGATTGCTTCGAGAATTAAGAAATACCGCGCTATTGCAATTGACTCCGGCGACGACAAGAAAGAAATCAGTCTTCTGTCCGGCGCAGAGAAGTTCATTGACTTCAAGACCGATGACGTTCCCGCGCGTGTCATGGAGGTAACGGGAGAAGGCGCCCACGCGACCATTGTTGTTCCTGGTACAAAGGAAGCATTCGCAATGGCTCCAGCTGTTGTTCGAAACCTCGGGACAATTGTTAATGTTGGATTGCCGAGAAATGACATTGAGATTCCAATTTCCGCAACGGTTTGTGCAGCTCGAGGTGAGTTCATGATTTGCGTTGCGTTTTGACTGGAGATACCTATCTCATATCCAGAGTCTCCATAGTCAGGGCTGACCATCAACAGGTATCACAATTCAGGGATCTTCAATTGGAACAGAAGAGCAAATGGCTGAGTTGTTGCAGTATGCCTCACAAGGTATCATTACACCTTTCATCGAGGTTTTTGAGTTCTCTAAAGTACCCGAGCTGATTCATGGACTCGTCCATGATGAGATCAAGGGAAGAGCTGTTGTTACTCTTCCCCAGAATATATAGACCCTATGTCAGTTACAAGATCAAAAAACATCCATTCTAAATGGGCTGTATTTCGCGCCAAAGCACTAGGGATATATAATTTGTATCTGTCAGGAGCAAAGCAACTTTCTAACCGCTATATCTAACCTCAATGAGAGACCTCTTATACTCGTGTGGTTTTTACTGGATGAACCCATTTTCCAACATTGTTTGACAAACCCCCGAGAATAATAGCAGAGGAGAAAAGAATGTAAAATGGAAAAGATGGACAAGATATATAAAATATCTATTCCGGCAGGCGGTAGACACTACTGTTTAATTCTGCCTATCAGCTTATCGGCTTCCTCTTTCGTTGGAGACTTTCCCACCTTTCCATCTTCACTTCTTTCTCTCGTCAGCTTCATCTCTTCACAACTTCGTCACGTCAATGGGCACGAAAAGATCCTGGCAAGGCCAGCCTGTAATTTCGGAGTCAAAGACAGACATGGATTCTTCTGGCTCGGTCAGTGCGACTCTGTCCATCTTTGAGAACTTCCGCAATGAACTGGACGAGCACCATGACCGACGCGAACGCATTATCAAGACCAGCCGTGATATCACCGCACTCAGCAAGAAAATGTATGTGATCTTTGGATACTCTTACGCGTTGTGGCGAAATTCCATTGTCAGCTAATAGCTTCTGCTGTGTAGTATCTTTGCCCTTCAACGTGTTCGCACCACAAACTCACCTATTCCCCCGAAGATCGCCAAAGAAAACGAAACACGCCACGACCAAATCCAAACTCTCTTTACAAACATTGTTCCCGACCTGACTGGTATCAATGCCTGGCGTTACCGCTCTATCAGTGGTGGTATTCAAGAGTACATCGAAGCAATCTCCTTTGAACATTACCTCCGCACACAAACTCTCATCACACACTCCGAAGTATGCGAACGACTCCCGGCTGGAATTATGGTAACGGAAGAAGATTATCTGATGGGGCTTTTTGACCTGACTGGTGAAATGATGCGATTTGCCGTCTTGGCTTTGAGCTCGGGCAATACATCTGCCACCACTGCAGACACCGACTCGACGGGCGAGACCAAGCAGTATCCTCATCTTTCTCCTGCCCAAGCCGATCTTGTCATTGATCTACGATCTATGCGGGCCAGCTTTGAGGAGCTGACTGTACCCCGGAAGTACAACATGCTTCGGGATTTACATAAGAAGGTCGATGTTATGCAAAGTAGCGTGGAGAAGGTTGAGCGGGCCGCATATGGCATTCTGGTGCGAGGAAGTGAAAGGCCCAGCGGTTGGACGCCTGATCTATCGGCTCCTATGGAGGTGGAGGCCTCATAAAGCCCGACGATATGCCCAGAGTGTTTGTGCAGGGCTTCAGTCGACCCTGCCGAGAATCCTGGGTCTCATTTTTTTCTCAGGAATCAATATATTCTTTCATGACCAAAAATAGCGTTCCATCTATTTCTTGCTACAGAATTCATTCCCCTTTTTTCCCACCGCAGAATTTAAGGATGCAGCCATCATGCTCCATTGGCCACCTTCCAAAAACCACAAACGGGCAATATGTTCACGTTAGCTATAGGAGCGAAATCACTCAAGGATGCAGACGCGTTCACCTACTCCAACACGAAATATTATGCTTCAATGAGTTACCAATTGAGAAGTTCAAGCTCCGGAGACTCAATGCTCGACAGACTACACCAATGAAGGTAAGCAGGGATACCAGAATATCCATAATGCTTGCAATCTGTAGCCTCCGTCGATAGAGCTGCCACTGACTGCGGCATACTACGTCTCTCAGCATTTACTTCCACACTACCCATAATGGCATGTCGAATCAGCGAGATGATAGATGAATTGCTATCTACCTAGCCTTGGCTCGACACACTCGCCGCCGCACTAGCATCATGTGGGAAATTTAGCTTTTTTTTTTGTTTCTTCTTTTCTTGCTTTTTCTTTTGGCTTTCTGTAATAACCCCTTGAAGCAATTCCGAAAGAGTCTATTACTGCTTTCCAGATCCTCCCTGAATCAACAACTCCTGTTATTGACTTCAACATACTTTGGCATTCGTTGAGTACGTCATGGACGAAATATTGCATCTGGGAGGGTGACATATCTCGAAATTCCCTCTTCAAAGAACAAAACCAACCAAGAGCAAAAGAAGGGTGTCTTCTGCTCTGAAAGTTACAATAACCACTGGTGAACGCCAGACGATTGAATTCTGGACAGATCACGACGAGGAATATGCATCGTGAGAGGTCCGTTTTACGACTGAACCCCAAGTCCCATGCTTCCAGACTTCGATGCTAACTTTTGCGACAGAGTCTCTACGGCGAACTGCGTATTAGGGGCAACGAACTTCGGCTAAAAGGCTCTGACTGTTCACTGAATAGCGTCATGCGTGTATGAAACTCCACCGACTACCGGGAATTGCGTATATTATGACGCTATGCGAGGTCGGGAGACGTGAGATGCTGTGAAGTCCATCTCGGATGAACATCAGCAGGCCAGTTGAACTTCTATTTAGAGTCGTTCATTCCCTCCCCTGGGTCTTAAACGAACAGCATCGCTTCAAGCTTTCTCACAATCATCATATCGTTCTATCTTCAACATGGTTTTCTACGCTTACACTGTGCCTGTAGGTTATTCTTACGCCATGAATCCTAATTTTCCACCCCTTGAATTGCTAACTTCATTCTAGAGCCAAAATGAGAACACTTGGCGATACCTCATCACTGCTCCCTCAGTGGAGGTCGTCGACCAATGGTTCCGTTTGTCCCGTGAGGGTGGATTGGAACTCGAACGAAAGAGTCCTGATTTCTATGTCTATCCCTGGATCGGGGGCGTATACCCCTGGCAAATGGTCAATGACAAAAGCAAAACTGCTTCGAAATTGAAACTGCAAATCTTTTTCACCAGGTTCAATGATGAGGGCGGAATATATCAAATGATGTTCGCTAACCAGTTTGCGCCCGACCATACTTCCGGCAATGCGTAAGGATATCCACCAATATTTTTCGATGATCATACCAAAACTGATAAGATACTCACCCAATCAGATTCTGGGTTCGCTCCAAGAGTAAACCCGACGTTTTCTGGACGATCGACGAGAAGAAAGTGAAGGCATCGAGATACAGTCGGACCAAGTTCCAAATCTCCAACCCAAGCAAACCTGATCAAGTCATGCTTCCAGATGACTCTATTACAATCAGTGCGGTTGATGCTGCTCGTGGTGAAATTGCCTTCGTTCAGGGTCAGGTGGGCCAACCTTTGACTCTCAACAATTACAACCAAAGCGGCGGGGCTTGGGGTCAAATCGCTCGTGGTCATTTTACCTTTTCGGACTTCAAGAAGAAGTTCCTTTCGCATGCTCGTGTGGAAGATCCAGCGAGTGATGCCGAAGTCATACTGGTACCGGGCAGTCCTCAATTTGGAGAGGAATGGGAGCTTGTGCTCTAAAGAAATCTCTGCGAATTGTACGAGCACTGGACGTACCTCAGTGGGAGTGGATGTTTCTTTCATTCGTTCTTGTTGCTGAATTCTCTCTGTGTGCTCAAGAAATCATCACTATCTTTAAACCACTCTTTTCAATCAATCCCGGACAACGCTGACCAGATTGCTGGAAGGCTTTTTTTGACTTGTAAGAATATTTTGTATTGGGTGTTGGTCTAGACACCAGGTGAAGAAGCATAGTAATTGGAGTGAAATTAGATTTTAAACGATTAAAAGAACAACTACATAGTTGGCTCTTTCAATGTTATTCCAATGTCCATCGCCCCTCGCACTTCAGCGTCTCGGAGCATTTACATTTAACATAGTCACCATCTAGCAGTTTGTAAGTCTAACCTTAAATTCAAGGCATGGAAGCCTTGAACATGATAGCGCAGACGATTTGTAGACAAGAAAGGACAATAGATGCCAGCAAAAGACTTTCAAATACGTGCTTCATATCGCTGGACTGTAGAAGAACCCGCCGGACGTAGCATTAGAGCTACATGTTTACTTTTATTGGACTAGTCCAAATCTCCTCCTCCTCTTCCTCCTCCTCCTCCTTCTTCTTAACACGCACTATTTCCAGTGAGAGCCTGGGCTTATGAGAACTCAGAGCATCTGAACGTTTCATTGCTAACTGCAAGGGGATAGAGATGGTAGAGATATGGATCTACCCATTTAAGATCTCCTGGAGATCCGAAGTTCATCCTCGAATCAACAAAGGGCGTACCGGGGATTTGAGAAGAAATCTTAGAGAGCCTTTTATTTCACGAAACCTTTTAGTTTCGTCATCCATTGGGGTTGGTCTCTGCTTCCATTCGGAACTTGGTTGCATGTTACTATTTGGCACAATGATACTATCCACTAAAACGTCCAATTTGACGCAAACGAGCAGGTACTACTATTAAAATGTGCCCTCGTAACCTCGTCGAGTCGAAGGTTTTTCTCATCGATGGTTCCTTGGCCCTGGTATTTTCGTTCTCGACTCGAGGGCACCGGATGACGAATTTCTGTTACAAACCTTCTCAGGCGCTTATTTCCGACTCTACCTCGTAAGCTCGTAAAAGGCAGATCGCAGAAATATCAGCGCAGGTACTCGCCGGTAGACGAGGTGGCCCAGAAATTGAAGGCCCATGCGTGATGAACCAAATCTATCGACCTGTCGATAGTTGTGACATGATTCGCTCACCCTCTATGGGCCGTTTATCCATTGAACAGCAAAGTCATTGCTAGTATCTATGATGACTCGGATGTTGTGGAAAGATCATTCTGTGATATTTTTCTGATACCGGGTTACACCGATACAACAACGTTCAGTGTCATATGCCGACCTTGTAACCTCTTCCTACCTACCCAAACTATAGGATACGCATGCTTTAAACGCGATAGTCTCGAGTTAGTATTCCAGTCAAAAAAGAAAAAAATCCCCGGACCCAAACACGTTTGGCCGCAGCGATGAGAGGGAAAGCTCAACATGGATTGACCACTGGGTATCCGATTTCGAAGATGTTGTGGAGTTTGGGTCGCCTTCCTCTAGTCAGAAATATACGTGGCAGCCTTTGCCTCCCAAGCATGATTTATGTCATTTTTCCGAATGTCCACTAGCAGGAGCGGTTTGTCAGGGCCTGGATAGTGAAAGATGGAATGGTTTACAATACGAGACAGAAATTTTGGATCTCGCTAATGCAGAACTTCAATCTTGTAGCTAGAATTAGCCGAAGTGGATGCGTACCTTTGAGTGCTATCTAGGAAGCAATGTTACAGAGCATCTGAGGCTTGGTTGTGGATTCAATATATCAAATTTCTAGAAGTTGAGATAATCCAAGCATCATCCTAGCGTCTTAAGAACCCACATATCCCAAACATACTGGTATTGTTGATGGCACCTTTTGAATTCGGAAGGTGGCGCATTTCAGGGTATATTACAATTACTGTTCTAATCCAACTGGGGCTCCGCTCGCTTGTACGGATCTGGTGTAGTAATTGAGTACATGAGCAAATCCCCCTTAAGAAAACATGACAAATAATGAGCCATCTATCGAAGTATCATGTTATCCGCAATGGACATGAATCATCACCTGTATTATCACTGCATCTCCAAGCCCAATATAGAATACCGCAGTGGAGCATAAACATCTACCGCGTACCAAGCTTCAATAATAGAAGATTTAGAAACCTTTGTGATGAAAACGGACAGGATGTAGAGTTACTCAGGACATAATATCTGGTATCTAGTCCAGCTGATCACATGGGAGGTTCTCTACTCAATGGACTATCTATTATGCCTGCTCCTTCGGAATGATCCCCAGCCCTAACTCGAAAATCCAAACTGCCAAATGGATAGCCAACTTCCAGACTTACCACGAGCAAAGACATACAGCGAAGACGATGACGATTCAAGACGCAATGCGCAACCTCTGAAAAGAGTGCATGATTTGCCTACGCCGCCGCCAGAAGACTTTACAGGCAATGCATTATGCTATTCCAAATTACATGCTAGTACTAGTGCTTCTAGTGCCACCCGGCAACTCATTGCTGTCATTGGTGTTGGCTACGTTGGCCTTGAGCTTGCCATTGCTTTCGGTAAGACACACAATGTGATCGGCTTCGATGTCGATCAGAATCGTCTAAAAGACGTCGGCCCTGGCTTGAGGAATCAAACAATTTATCTCACCAGCAATCCATCCGATATTGCTGAAGCAACTTACTTTCTGATCTGCGTTCCCACATTACTCAGAGAGGGCTCTGTTGACGCTTCCCCGCTGAGGAGTGCTATTAACCTAGTCACAGAATGCGCTCGAACTGGATCGACCGTGATCATCGAAAGTTCTGTCGCAGTCGGAACGTCAAGAAGCCTTCTGAAGGATATCATCGGGCCAAAATGTCTCAAAGCTGGCATGTCCCCAGAGCGGGCCGACCCCGGTCGAGAATTTCCTGTATTGAAGGATATTCCTAAAATCATTTCCGCGTTCGACGACATTATGCCTGGGTCTTTGCAGAGCATAAAAAATCTTTACGGTGGAGTTTTCCATCATTTGGTGCCCGTATCATCCCCTGAAGTGGCGGAAATGGCGAAATTGTACGAAAACTGCCAACGAATGGTTTGCATTGCCTTTGCGAACGAAATGGCAGACGCCTGCCACTCCTTTGGCATCAATGCCGGGGAGGTATCGACTGCCGCTGCAACAAAGCCATTTGGATATCAGCCATACTCCCCAAGTCTGGGAGTGGGCGGTCACTGTATTCCCGTTAACCCACACTACCTTCTCTCAGGCTTCACCTGGCCCCTTCTTCAATCAGCGACGGAGAAGATGTCCACGCGGCCGGCAACACTAGCCAACCAAGTGATGAGTGAATTTTATCACAGGAAGGGTCACCAAGACAGGCCCTTGGACAATGTTCGTGTTCTTGTTGTTGGTGCAAGTTTCAAGCGTGGGCAGAGTTCGATCAGCAACTCTCCTAGCGTGGCACTTATGAGACATCTTCAGACATACTGGAAAGTGAATGTGGAGTTTGTCGATCCTCTAGTACCACAGAAGACTTTAGCGGATGTTCCGAAGCTAGATGAAGCAACGCGATGGAATTCCGAGTCGTTGAGGGAAGCATTTCATATTATCATAGTCGCAATATCCCAGCCAGGTCTCGACTACGAGGTTATGAAAAAACTGGATGGGGTGATGATTGAGGACTTTACATTTTCGCTTCGTGCATAACCTTACTATCGTGTATTTGGGGTATAACTACTGGGTAACGGAGATCTTTGAAGTATTGCTATAACAACGAAATAAATCTGTCTTCCGGAAGACTCTAGCATAGATCTAAGAAGAAAGATAGACATATGCAGAAGCCCGGAAACTTCTAGTACTGTACAACTCGTTCGATGCCATGGGTCAATCGAAAGTAGGATCAAGACCACCCCCACATTATTCCTGATGCGTAAGGACAGCTGTACCAACCCGACGGATCCTCGAGCCACTCATTCAAGAATGTGGCTAATGTGGAAATTTCGAAAGTCAAGTGCGAATGCTTGTTCTGCATGTAACGGAAAAGGAAGAAGGAAGGAAAGATAGAAAAAGCGTTCGGGAATCGATGAACCTGAGGATATTGTGAGGAACTGTGGAGTACAAATCCTACCCAAGACAAGGATTCTTTGAGTCAATTCGACGGGAACTCTTGTACACGCCAGGACATTGGTAATAATGTTTCTGGCCCTTGCACCTACGGACGCTATGAAGGGGTAAAGTCATCATAGTCTGTGTAACCGTACTTTTGAATGGTTTGCATACGCAGAGTAGCCTTCCGCCGTTAGTTAGCACTTCCTTTCCAATTTGATGCGGGACATATTCAGAGTGGAAACCAAGGACGCATTCAATGTCTCGTAAGAGGTGTAAGATTACATTGGAATCATCCGTAGTCCTTACAGTACCAGTCACTTGGGACAAGCGAGATCTTCCGCTTTACAGTAGACTCAATTTCAAGGAGTCACCAGACTAATACAAATTTCATACACTGGCTGTATTCATGACAAGGGGGTTAATCAGACGGTATCTCCCAAGAGCTGAGAATGTTCCGGACTGAATGTACCTTAGACCCGAGGGTGCATAAATCTGGCCATTTGATACTACTAATGCATCTTTCTCGATGCATTAAAATACCCAGCAAACATAGTGGATGGAAAGTGGGTTTGTCGAAAACAGATGAAACGGGCATCGAGGCAACCATTCGCTTTTGGCTAGCCTGATCTTATGAATCTCTTTTCAAGCCACGCTTCTTCCATTCAATCCCCCCTACTCAACAACTCGATTAATTTACTCACATTTACCTTCTCAGACATTATTTCAATGATTGACCACCGCAAATCCAACTTCAAAGCGGTCGCAATGAATTCATACGGGACGGGCCGCAACGCCACACCGGCTAATTCTGCTGTATTTACCCGACCAATTACAAAGCGCCGTTTGAAGCAATGGACGAACTCTATTCAGACGACGGCAGCCAATCCGCAGCCGCCAGTCACGCCGGAGATGCAGAAGTATGGCCGGAGAAGAATTCGTCTACAGAAATACCTTTTTCAAATTAGCATCGTCACAGCCAAGTCAGTTTATTTGTCCCTTCTTTCAACGTGAGCTTCATGTGTAATACAGGTTCTCAGTGGTTTCGGTATTTTCGCTACTTGGTGGTGGCGGAAGCACTATATTCCCTTCTTTGCACTGGTATCAGCTGCTGTCATCATGAATATTGCCATGATACTCGCCATCTTGGCTAATCTGCTTTATCGCTGGCAATATCCCGAGCAGAAGATGATGCCAGAGCAACCAGAAAATCTCGTCCTTCTAATACCTTGTTATAATGAGTCCAAAGACGAAATCGAAAAATCACTTCGATCGCTTTTGAGCCAGCAAGGCATCGCTCATCACCGCCGATGCATTCTGATTATCTGTGACGGCAAGGCTCGTGGGCCTGGTATGCAAAAGGCAGCTGCTGATCAATTGCTGGAAGATATCTTTTGCCAAAAAGAGTATAGGACATACCTTACCAAAGCATACATGGCCTGGGATCATCAATTTATGGATGTCGAAGTTCAGAGGGGTACTTACCAGAATATGCCATACTTCTGCATTATTAAGCAGCAGAATCAAGGCAAACGTGATAGTTTAATCGCGGTACGGTCTTTATTGTATAATTACAATATCCGCCAACAGCGCCCGGTGACAATCTTTACTTCGGATTTATTTGCTCATATGGCTGCATTTCTGCAGGAGTCCGGGCTCGAGAAGGTCGACAATTTGATTGGAATGGATGCAGACACAGCTTTCAAAGCCAACTGCATCAGTGAACTACTAAAGGAATCTCGTTACAACAACACCGTTGGGGTATGTGGGTATGTTGCTGTGGACTGGCAAGATCACTACTTGAGTTTATGGAAATTGTACCAATCAACGGAGTACATGATAGCTCAATGTCTACGCCGGCTCCATCAGTCAAAGATAACTCATAAGGTATCCTGTTTACCCGGGTGTTGTCAGCTGCTGAAGATCTGCGAAGAGACATGTGGCCCAGAAGTCCTAATTGACCGATTTGGATATTGCCCTCGGCCAACAGACAGTATCTTAAAGCAAATCAGAGCAACTGCTAGCGAAGATCGAAATCATGTCTGTTTGATGCTCTCTGCACGCCCCAAGACACAGACGCGTCAAGCCCTTCATGCTATTGCATATACGGATGTGCCGCAATCATGGTCTGTTTTCTTATCACAAAGAAGACGGTGGACCCTTGGTGCTACCTCTAATGATCTCCTTTTAAGTTTTGCCCCGGGGGTACAATGGTTTGAGCGGACACTTGCTGTGACTAATGTGGTGACATGGTTCTTCAATATCTTTATCTTCGCCAGTATAGCCAAGTTCATTTTAATAATAACTTGTAAGTACTTCTCTTGGCTGCAAAAATGGCGAATGCTAATATCAGCGCCAGACGGTCCCACATGGCAAGTGTTGTTTTACCTCTTCATTGCCTTGATTCCAATCGCTTACTACATCGTGATTCCGTTTTGGTATCAAATGCAGTGGCTAGAGCGCATCCGGTTTTGGATTGGCTGCCCAATGTACGTCATCTGCGGCCCATTTATGAACATAGTAGTTTTGATCTATGCTTGCTATTACATGGACTCTTTCGGATGGGGGAAGACACGGCAGGTTATCGCCGAAGATAGCCCTTCGAGTGGACTTAAAGAGTCTTCTTCTGGTGGAGACCGACTCCTCTACGCTAAGGTTGATTGAAAAAGTCTCCTTCGCTACGAGATTCCATAGTTGCCCGTGGTTCATCTCCAATTCTTGCCACCAAAAGGTCTCCTGGACGTCATTTCTCTAGTGGGAAAAGGGAGTGAGAAAAAGAAAATTTAGAAAAGGCAAATAATATGTAAAAGGTCATGTTGTAACCTTTCGCTACCACTCATGCACATCGGCTACCCCGAATATTTGTCTTCATTATACCAATCTGCATTCAGCCTAAATAACAACGAATCTATTCCAAAGTTTCCGACGTGACATCTTTTGCCATTAGCTGCAGTTAGAAACTGGGTCCATGGGAATGTAATGATCTCCACAAGGGGCTCTTCTTTAAACGCCTTTTTGCATTTCATGACTGGGATGTTCGACGAAAATCAAACTAGATGATACCCTAACCCACTTTTCTTCGTCTCCCCAAGTATCAAACTCACTGGCTTACGAACCTTTACTCAAAACGGAAGGAAAGAGATTGCTCTTGATAAATGATCTACGGAGAGGTGTCGATCAGCCTTCGAACGTGTCGTTGACAGTTATGTCATCTTTCACAGGAGGAAATTGATAGCAAGTGGTATAGCTTAAACTACGTAAGACTCTAACAATGCTCTATATCTCTTTCTGAGCTTTGCTCAAGCATGAAGTGACTGTATCCCAATATTGCTGGGGCAAGTTGTAATTAGGATACGTCATATATTGAAGAAACCTATATTGTAACTACTATCTGGACACGAATAACAACACTAAGATTTTCGACATCCTTAAATGTCACTTCCTTGCTTCACTCGACTTTAAAGATTAAGCACCTTTCTTGAGGAGAAGATTATATCTTCCAGAAGGCAGAAGCGAAAAATCTTGGTTGCCCTTCTTCGAATGGACCCAGCATTTTGCCGTTGGCTATAAATGCGTGGTCAATAATTGTGAATGACGGACAACTCAATTTGATGGATTATATAAAAGAAGACTCACTCCGTTTGTTTTCACCCATTGAATGCCAATACAATCCGACTTGCCCGAGCACTCTTTCGCCAGGCACTCTGTTGGGGATTTATGCGTGTTTGTCTGATAAAATATTGTATTGCGTGGTTTGGCAAGACACCTTTTTTCGTACTCGATCCCATGAACAGCTAAATTAGACCTGTCGCACGGACGAATACAAGCGTCTCGCCAGCTGTCGCAGTCTGGAGTACGCGGGTCATGTTGGCCAGGCTGGCCTTGGAGTTTATCCAACTTATCCTGCGTATCTTTCAAGTTGCGCTCGCAATCTTGGATGCGCTTCTTCTCCTCCTCGCAACCAAGTTGTGGCTGTGGCCCTGAATCTGTGCCCCTTTTTTCCAGTAACATGTAGACAAACCCCGGAACCCTCGCTGTTGCTTGAGTTTGATTGCTCACAAAGCATACATTATCAGCCGCTTTGAACATGCTACTTAAGCAGCCTGGAGTGGCTAGACAATGCAATGCACAGTCTCTAACCGTGGATCCCCTTTTAAGATTCACTTTGTCGTAAACGAGAGCATGTGTGTCGCATAAATACCGAACGTTTTGTCCATTTGAAATGTCACCAATCACGCCGTTGTAGCGAGGGCACACTTCCTGGTATGCTGATATTCAGTGTTAGCAGATTCAAAGACATATGTCTCATATACACTTGAAGTTGAATGAAACAGCCAGTGCTTGAGGTTGATGTGACATACTTTGAAGCATTTGTCCATCAGCCATCATCAAGGAGGCCAGGGTTACTGATAGTATCAGGAAAAGCCTCATCTTGTCATCTACCGAAGGGTACAGATTCTGAACAGTGTTCGAAATAGATGTAAAGTTGAGTTTTCACTATGTTTGAATCACTTGTATAACTAGTAAGATCCATTCATTCTGAAGTTGACGTGGCATATTTAAGGGTAAATTTCGAATCTTAGAAACAGATTCCAGAGTATACTAGTGTCATGAGCTACATCATGACTTGGGAGTGAAGTTCAACGTTAGTTTTCTAATACGTCAGAAACCTCTTCGGATATACAATATTTCTGAAGTAAAAGGTCCTCAAACCTTGTATACGAATGTGAACCAGACCCTAGAAGATCTAGTAAGATGAGAACCAGACTTGACCTTGAAGGTAACAAAGCGCTAAGCGACACCATGATCATAGAGAAAAGATACTATTACAAATGGCTGGTTGCGTCGACATGTATTAATGGTAATCGGTCTTTTCCGAGGCGTTTAACAGAACCTGATATCCGTTACTAGTCTATAGCTTCATCATCCAGTGTTGTTCAACCCTGGCAAGTCGAGTCATCGATAACACCCATTACCTAGAAAGAATTCTATTTGTATGTAGCTCAGCGAGATGTACAAGGCTAGGTTGTATAATAGCAGGTCATTAATACGGATTCGGAAATTCGATGTAAGCTTTCCTCAATTGTCTAATGATATCAAGGGAGAATTGCCAATCCGTGTTCAGCCTAATTCATTCCTGCAAATCTAAGACGTCAGAGCCTTCGGTCGTTTCATGTTTCAATGGGATTGATCTGAGTCTGAGCCTTGATCTCATTCACTCTCATTCGAGAGATAGCTCAATTCGCTTAAACCGTCTAATTCTCCTGATGACATGCCCCGGTGGAAGAGTTTTCACTCAGACATTGAGATCGCCATATAACCATATTCACCATCGGTCTCCTATCCTGATAGATTTGCAGGACAAATTCCTACTATCACGATTGTCCAAAATGATTATCCCGCTTACACTTACTCTCTTCATATCGTTTACCACGGTCCCAATCGCTCGGTCAGACGCTCTGTCAGCCCAGGAACCATCCCAATCAAAGAGCCAATTCGAATCCCCAGAACCTGAGATCTGTATATCGCGTGACTTATCGTCACTATTGTCAAAATGCATTTCAACTGCATCGATTGAATGTCTCCTTGAATATGATGCCAGCGCCTCGAGAAATGACTTTTTCGTTAACCAAAATGAAGGCGATGAAGACGAAAGCGAGGCAGAAATTGAAGAAAGCGAGGAGGTTGATGGGGACTATGATGATGATCAAGATGATGATGAAGATAATGAGGACGACGAGGACGGCCAAGAGGGCGAAGAGGACGAGACCGATGAAGCCGATGGAGACGACGAAGATGATTGGGATAATGAGGACGATTAATTGAACGGAGTTAGGATATGTTCCGCTACTAGCCAACTACAAATTGTCACTCAACATTTTCTGGGGGGTTCTTTCACTGGTTCCCTTCGAAAGGGAATAAAAATGACTTATGTTGCTTGAAGACTTAAGACTGGGATTTCTTTGGTACACGAGATAACGATTCCCCAGTCAAAATAAATTATTTTACTATACTCACGCGGCCTCCTGACTGATGGTTAGACTATTTTCCTTTGTGATTTGAATTAAATTAAAAATTATCTTGGGCTTGAACCTTTCCTTGGTGTCTCGACTTGATGTAGAACTATGCGTGGATGTCACACGACGGGCCGATTTATATCCGCGCCGAACGTCGATCTTCCTAGCCGAGTTATTCTCTTTTGCCTTTCGTAAGCTGAACATCCCATCACTTACTAGGTGTTATCTACGAAGTAACATCTTTGGATCAATTCACGCCATCATCCAAGCCGTTCATCATGGCAGGCCCGTGTTGGACGTGTCGCAAACGCACAATTCAGTGTGACATGTCGGCCACGCCTTGTGCCAAATGCCAGAAAGCCGGACTGAAATGTTTTGAGACAAGACCTTTAAGATGGGTCAAGGGCATGGCAATTCGAGGTAAAATGCGCGGCGTGATTTTGAAAAATGATCAAAAAGCTTCTGCAAAAACGCTCTCCGGGACTTCGAAGATGAGACAGACTTCTTGTGTGGACCGGCAGACTTCGGAAACTTGCCTAAACCGCCCATTATTCCCCTTGGAGGAGCCTTGTATTCAGGCTTTGAATGCATCTTCAAGATTCTATCTGGATTATTGTAGGTTTGTTCCACTGATCTCACAATCCCCCACTAACCTAGTTATGAGTCAATGTGCGCGTCTGCAAATTGTTCATTCTCCAGGATAGCGACAGTAATCCATTCCGACGGCTGCTTTCCTATGCTATGAATGGCCGGGATTTTCTTTTGCGAAAAAGTATTCTTGCACTGTCAGCCCGTCATTATGCAAATTCTGGACATCCATTCGACGGGGGTTTAGCCAATGCATCCCCACGATTCGTCAATGCCAACATGGATGCCCTGCACTTCAAGAAACAAACGATCCAAGCCTTAAATGAGGCCTTGACAACAACTAATACTTATCAGAACAATACTTTGACGTCTACCATCCTGCTCCTTATTTTTCTGGATATCCTGGAGTCCGGAATTGAAGGGTGGAATTATCATCTTCGAGGTGCAGGGGAAATTGTCAATTTTTGCGGCTCAATAGTGGAGTCTAACCCCAATAATATTGACCAGTGCAAAGCCCAGGATGACTCGTTGAGAATGGATTCAGACACCAGAGACTTTGTTGCAAGGCAGTTCGCGCTGTACGCCCCTATAAACAAATGAATCGGATCAAAGTAGGCGACTGTACTAACAAAAATCCAGGATCTCAACGCTCGGTGATGCATTTTCAGGGTCTTCATCCCATTGCGATTACTTCTTGGATGATATTGCTGGATCGCATCAAGTGTCTATTATTAGGAGCTTCCTTGGTTGTCCGGATTTCATCTTGGGCGGCATTCGATATCTATCAAGTCAAAGATATTTCTTCGAGAACTTACAACACCAGAGGCCCGACGTCATTGAATACCATTTACAAGAGACAAATAGTATGCTTGAACTCATAGAGAACTTTGACTGCCTTGATTGGGCATCAGCATCACTCTGCTCAACTTCTTCTCCCATCAACGCCAGCTATCTTTCGCTATTATGCGAAGCCTACAAAAATGCCGCTTTACTCTATGGCAGGCGAATACTTGGGGTTTTCCCATGCGTTGACATTACACTATCGTCGAGTGATGAGGACTTGGCGTTTCGATCACTTGTCATAATCGACTCGCTCGAAGGGCATGCAATGCTGTTCAAATGCCTCCTATGGCCAACGTTCATCGTTGGACTCGCATGCCACACACAAGAAACGCGGGATTCAGTCAATCGACATCTTCGGACTCTTTGGAATTTAACATCTTGTTTAAACATAATTAGTGCTTCGAGGATTCTGAGAGAATACTGGGTTGAACAAGACTCGAGGGGAATCTCGGGAAATGTTGGACATGAAATGCAGCCGATAGATCAAGGCTGGCTCTTGATCTGATCTTTTGTGCAAGATTTAATGACTTGATGATTTACAAATTGATGATTCACGAACACATGAAGAAACCCACCAAAGAGAGAAACATTACTTTTTGAAGGGATTGGGGAGTGATGCACGCGACTACTACATGTCCATTTTATCATGACAGAATGGCTGACACGCCACATGAATCAACTTCCATTTTGAGCTCTGCTGCTGACGAAGTAATCGCGATTATAATTATAATTTTCGAACTTGCAAGGGCATCAGGGATTAACCATGTCATTTGTCATTGGCAAAATCCTTGCGGCGAATCATCAATCGCCGCTGAAGACCCACATGATTCAACTTCCTAGAAGAGTAAGGATATATCCACCAGGATTATCTGAATGTAGCAGATCTATACAATCAGTAGAGGGAAATGGTCATACTGGATGAGTATTTGATTTCTAAGCAGGAAGAACCACTAATCTAGGTTACTAGGGCTAGAATACTCGACGAGAAAATCCTGTGACGTACTGTTTGGATCATAAATCTAGTGAAATATTTAAAGACTTTGGTCGGCAACAAATTTGAAAATACATTTAAAACTCCAGAGTCTGAAGGAAACTCACAGTCAAGAGCTACGCAGCGTCTCCAAGATCGATCTTCAGCTTTTGAGCAGTCTCCATACAATGTGCCAGCAGGAAATTTCAAGCAATGGTTGGGCCAGCATGCCGGCTGATGCCAGGACTATCTTTGGCGAGAAGCCCTTCATCAACAACCCAGGGCCTCTCTCAGTCAATGAGATTGAATTCCCTTTCCAGGATCCGGTCGTGACGAAAACCCTGGATTACGCAAAGAAGACCTTGCACCCCCAAACTTTGAGCCATTCGATGAGGGTCTACTTTTACGGTAATACCTTTAAACCTATCGCAGGCTCATTGTTTTGTATCGCTAACAAACTACTAGGCATTGCCATCGCCAAACAACAATTCCCCGAGAAATTTTCCACCCTGAATCCCATAACCTGGGCACTCACGTGCCTCTTACACGATCTCGGCACCGCAGAAGAAAACCTGACAGCAACTCGTATGTCATTCGACATCTACGGTGGAATCAAGGCGTTGCATATCCTCAAAGAGTTCGGGGCCACCAAAGACCAAGCCGAAGCAGCCGCAGAAGCGATAATCCGACACCAGGATCTGGGCGTCGAGGGTAACCTCACATTCATTGGGCAGCTAATTCAATTGGCTACGATCTACGACAATGTCGGCAATCATCCTCGCGTGGAGGACTTCGGTAAATTGATCCATGATGTCACGCGGGCTCAAATCAACAAGGCATATCCACGAGAGAAATGGTGCTCTGTCTTTGGTGGTATTATTCGGAAGGAAGTTCGGACCAAACCATGGTGCCATTCTACTCATCTCGGGAAATTCGATGAGGAAATCGAGGGAAACACTTTGATGAAGCAGTGGGAGTAGTAGAGCTGCAGCTGAGCGTATTCTAGTCTCAGGTATATCGCAGTTACTATTAGTACTTGGTTAACTTGGAATAGACTGGTCGAATTTTTCCATGTATATATTTTCTGATCCGAGATACTATTTCGTTTCAGACTGAGCCATTGAATAAATTCACCTCATGGTTAACTAAATTATCATGCCGCAAAAGGATAGACACTCTTAGTGTGTAATACAATTCATTCCGACCTCAAGTTCCAATCCCTTCGAAGCTTTTGAAGCCACTCCTCCACCGACACAATCTCATCACCAACTTTGACATTACCTTCTCCAACCCTCTTTTGCTCCTCAGGATCATACGCCACAACATGGAACATTTCATGCTTCTTGGAGCAAACCTTTGGACTTTCGGTCTCCTCTCGATGTTTATCCAAACATTCCTTGTTAAACTGAACATAGTGGCAAACTCTGCAGATATAGAAATCATCGGCGTAGGTCCACCGTTTCCCACAATCACCATCGCAGAAGTTGAGGAACGAACCTTGTGAATCAGTTCCAGAATTATCCCCTTCTGCAGATTCGTTTGGAGTTATGAGAGACCATGCAGCAAGGGAATCTGCCTCCCTACCAGCGGCCATCAGATGAATTGCCAGACCATTGTAAGCTTGCCAGTCATTAAGGGGATCATCATCAGAGAGGAGATCCATGTTCAGCTTGATATAGGGGCGTAGAAGGCTCTTTGTCTTCTCTTCACTGCCTTGGAGTAAGTGATATTGAGCCAAGAGGCGTGCTGGATGGGAGGCATAGAAGCCCGAGGTCAGGTCATCCACGGCTCTGAATGACGCGGCATATTCGAGATGTCCCAGTAATTCAGCGAAGGTTTCCGGAGACTCTTGAATTCTTTCAAAGCAAAGACGAGCAAGCTGTGACCGGGCTGTCATTTGTTTCCACTCCACCCACTCGTTATGTGATTCATTGACCTCCAGGATACGCAACAACTGCTCGATTGCATGTGATGTTCTTTCAGTGTTTCCAACCCCATACTCCTGACATAATAGTGCGAGGTGTGTCATGAGCTCCATCTGGCATACTAAAGCTGACCACTCCTGTGTAGCATTGCCAGCTTTTCTCTCTTTCAGAATTAGATCTTTTGCGGCTGCCACGGCCTTATTGTAGCCGTCAAAAATGATTTCGAACTGCTCGTCTCCCATAACAGACGCAAACAGGGCGGTCCTATAGATATCTCTGTCATAGTACTCGTGGAAATTCCGAGTGAGCATATCGATTCCAGTCTCGGACTCCTTCGACTCTTTCAAAGATTGCAGGAATTCCAGCAAGTCTTGGTGTTTACTCTGCTCATGCAACAAAGTAATGAGGTTGAAGGTTGTTCCATAATCCTCAGGGAAAACCTTCAATCGTTCCTGATAAATTGCAAGGGCTTCATCATTGCGGCCGAGACTCCTATTCCAGCTGGCCAAATCATTGTTGAGATCAGCCAATTGCTCGTTGAGCGATCCATCATTCCCCATTTCACCATTTCTAGCGGCCTCCTTCGCAGCCTCCAAGATTTCAATTGCCTCGCTATAACACTCCTTAGTTGCGTAGCAATCTGCCATGCCGTGTTGACACAGCCAATTGTCTTTGCTGAGAGTTGATGTGATCTTGAATTGTTCAATAGCCTCGTCGTATTTGCCATACTCTCGTAGTGTTCGCGCCAAGTTCCGATTCTCCTCATAATCCATCTTGTCAATTCCAATCTGTTCCTGGGCCCATTTAGCTGCATCGAGTATTTGTGAAGGGTCAATCTGTGTAGCCTCTGGATCGGCAGTCGATCGTATAACATTTTGGTCCTTTCGACTTGCAATCTGGACAATTGTTAGTATATTTTGAATTGAATGCAAATGATGGCTAGTAATTACCTTTGTCATATAGCCATGTACAGCGTCAAACATGAAAGCAACATCAAGCGCACCAGATCGCAGCCACCTGCGAGCAAGAACCGTTCCAACATGCTGGAGAATATCAGCCTCAAGTTCCGATTTAGAACTGAGGCTTTTGATCCACGCCTTCTGTTCTTCCGCTATGTTCTTCGTCACTGCAGAATCTTGAAGCCATTTCAATGCAATATCCGCAAGTTCATCATTATAAATCCATCGCTCGCGCAGCCAGGGACTGTTTAGCGTCCACCATCGGTCAATCACTTCTTCGTCTGTGAATACCTTGACTAATTGTGGACCCAGAGCAATCTTATGGCGTGGCAATGTCAATGAAGGATCAGCAAGTTTCAGATGATCACCAAAGTAAGCAACTGCATAATCAAGCAGAGGATCCAAATTCGGTGATTCCTTTGAGCAAATCACCTCCAGACATGTGGAAACCATCGCGAGATGTGCCATTTCGGCATTTACTCCGACGCGAGCAGTTTTGCCCTTCAATTTTCGTTGGAAGAAGTCTTCAAATCCGAATTTATCGAATAATTTAGGATCACAGACAGATTCCAGAAAACGACGCACAATCCTCACCTCGGCTTCATTCACATCACCACTGTCGACCAATTCATGCTCGCCATCACCTTGATCAACTTCCGAGTCTCCACGCAGGAGATCGCCGATTGAGTCAGAGACAAGATGAACTTGTGCAGCTCCAATTTGAAGCAGAGAAGAATATTGATCTCTAATCTTCTCCGCCAGAGGTCGTAGAGAAGGCTCACGAGACTTCAGGAAGATAACAACTTCAAGTTCCTCTGGAGTAAGTGGACGAAGTGCGAAAATAGTCCAAGTAAGCAAATCATTCAGATCAGAAATATCCTCCTCGCTTAATGTCTCATTGAGATACTCAATCTTGCGAACAATCGTATCAGATCGATTTTCACCAGAACGAGACAAAATCTCACGGATCTCGCCAGGACGTTGTTTGCCACTGATTTCATCCAGAAGAAGTCCAACATTGACGAAATCGCCATTTGTCTGCTTTGCGAGAACTTCCAGGATTTCACTTCGAAGAGACTTCACCTGTTCAGAATCACCACTCAGAATATCCATCTTGTCCATCCGGTCATCGATGAATTTGTTCATGTCATCGCGGTTTCTGGCAGCCATATCAAGAATTGATATTCCATCCCCCAACTCAGTCTTGATCTTACCCATGACTTCTGTCCGTCCAGTCAGAAGAATGCGAAGGGTAAAACTAGGCCAGCCTTTTGCTTTAGACTGCCAATCGCTCAGAACCTGGACAAACTCTTTGAGATGTTGTTTGTCCACTTGATCCACACCATCAAGTAAAAGAAAGAAGACCGAATCGGACTTGTACGATCTTCCGAAAATCTGATCACAAAGAGGACCAATCTGATTGATACCAGCTGTCTTTACAGCTCCCAAATCCTTGCGATAAACCACGTCGGATTTGGCGATTTGCCATGCAAGAACCTCCAACGCCTTGATGAGCGATGAGTCTTTCTGTTCTTGATCGAAGAAGTAGTAGGCAACAGAGGTACATTTCATATCTTCTCCTCCTTCACTGTATGCTTCTTGCAGGCTCTTCGCGATGGCAGTGAAAAGGAAAGATTTTCCAAAACCCTCATCACCTGCAACACCGAGAATAGAGCATCGAGATCGTTGAGTATCAGCCCAAGCTGAATAAAGTGAATCTTTACGGAGCCATTCCCCACTGCCTGAAATCTGATCATTCAAATGTCGTTTATAAACACCTTGAATGCCTTTGAAAGTCTCGCTGGGAGTATCGAGATTATTATCGATATTGCTGAGAAGCCTCTTCGCCAAATTATCCGCATCTCTCTTCTTCTCAAAGGTGAGAAGTTTATCAACAGACGCGGTAACCTTTCTCGTTCCATCCCGAGTCTCAACAATGACTCTTTCGCTTGTTTTCTGTGACTCAAAGCCTAAAGTCGCCCGCATTTGAGATTCACGTTCAACAAGCGTAGCAAGACGACCCAACTGGCCACTAACACCTTCATCGCTATCGAATGCGAAAACCTTGAGTGCAGTAAGGATTTTATTTCCTTTCATTACTCGGATTGAAAGTGCGCAGATATCGACAAAGCAAACCAGTTCTTCATTGATGATCTTACGCAGCGAGATATCCACTGCTTCAGGGGGTAATCGCATATAGATTTTGCATCGCTCCAGGACATCAGAGATTCGCCGGAAGAGTTCCTCCAAACTGCTGAAAATACGCTTGTATTTAGCTCCAGTCTCGATGAGAAAGGAGATCGCGTTAAAGCAGAGACTACTTGGAGCGAAAACCTGGGAGAGGAAAAACGTCAATTATACTCAATTATGCCATCAATGACCCAAGTACTCCTTGAGTAACTCACCATACTAGCACCCTGAGCAGCAATCCCCCCCAAGACCATAATGAATTTACTCGTTTTAGCAATCACATCTTTCGCAGCCCTGAATCTATTATGTTTCTCATCATCTTCATCTTGCTTCTTCCGAATCTGATCAAGTACTTCATCGACCGAGAACTTCGGAGAAGCAGTAAGATCGATCTTAGCGGTATGCGCGAATGCCTGACATGCTTTATTCCACGCCTCCTGAATATTATAATCGTCTGTAATCTCCACAGCGGACATGTGAACGACTAGAGGGTTCTGTCTGATTTTTCTTTTATTTCCAGCTTTGCTGATCAAGAAATGATTAATTTTTTTTTACTAGCGGGGCAGGGACTATAGAGAGTATTTATTTATTTAATTTGCAAGCTGATCTGGCCCCATTCTCGCCCAGGAAAAGCGGCTGAGGGTTGCAGGGTGTCAGAGAGACGGCACTAAATCGAATGAGTGATAGATGGAGATTTAGGTTCAGTAAGCTCGGAATTGGGGTCTGCTTATTCTGTTTGAGTGGGGGTTTCTTTCGACAGCATTCAAATTGATCTATAAGGTATTATGATTGACGATGGCAATTTTCTCTCCAGTACTATAGTACTATAAACAACTCTGATATAGATGCAGCAGAAGATTGTCTCCGTCTAAAACCTTCATCAATATTGACATAGTAGAAAGAATATTTGTGAAAAAAAAAAAAGACCCGCCACCAATCGCATCTTGCAAACCCCACCAAGAAGGATTCTCCACTCGAACTCGCTAACGATTGGACTGTACGAGCTGCTGTCAGCGGGGATTCCCGTGCAATTTCCGAGAGAAGAAAGTGTACGTTCAGCTGGTCAGATATTCTGAGGTGCATCATGTTTGACAGTTGGCAGTTGTATGTTCAGCTGGAATCTCATGAGAAGTAGAATATAAGGTTGTATTCTATTCAGCTTCCAGTTGATGCCATATTTATACTATTACACTAGTTACGATACACTAGTAGTGTATCGTGCTATATTAACAAGTGGAGCAATGAGATCGCGCCCAACCCATTATTAGTTTCGTTAGTATGTACGAAACATCCGGAGCAAAGTATGCTAGTCTGCACTAGCAAGATTATTGACTAGTCAGCAATCCTGTCTAAACGTATTTATACATGCGAGACTAGTTAACTATAGAAAGTTATAGTGTAATCTCTATCTTTACATAATCGACGTGTTAGAAGATGCGATAAGCTTAAATGCGAAATACCAGCCCTTCCACGCCGATTAAATACCCAGCGTAGTTCATTTCGAGTGCATTTCATCACATAATAATTCAAAGAGAATATAAATTTTATATAAAAGGAAGAGACGAAAAAGAGAAAAGAGAAAAGAAGATAAAAAATGATTGATTGCGGGGGAACTATAGACGAGCATCACGATGACATCACCATTAGATGGGTCCAAAAAGGGTCAAACGAGGGAAGAAAAGGAAGAAAAGAGGAAAGAGAAATAATGAATGACTCAATCAAGAATGAATGAATAAACCAAAAGCATAATCGATAAAGTAGTCGACTAACCCTAAAGAAAGGAGTAGAGTACGTGCGTGCAAAGAACAGCGGTGAAACAAAGACGAAACGCGGGGAAAACCACCAGAGAAGAAACACTCAAGAAGTCGGTGATCGCGGATCCTCATCTTCCTCCAGAATCCCCTGTTCAATCAAATCTTCCGGTTGAGGACGATTCTGAATTTTATGCTCAAGATTATCGGCCAACATATTCTTTTCAAGTTCACGAGCGTGTGCTTGGAGGGCTGGGGCTGCGTTGGTGGCGGGGAGGATATTGCCTTATAGCGAGTTAGTTAATCAACGCGGTTTGTTTCCCATAGACTATGATAAGAGTGGGTGGGTATGGTAAGGTCTATAACGATAGCATACGCTCGATCAGTTCCTCACGATCCGGACGTCTCTCGAGGTTCTTCTTGAGGTTGTCTTGAGCTCGTTGGCGATCGAGGTCCTGGCGAGCTGCTTGGAGGGCTCTGATATAAGTGTAAGTGGTGAGCACCAGCAATTTAGTTGAAAGCAGTCATAGTTCTCACGGTGCGACATTAGTGTCGAGGAGAATATGGCGATCTTTGAGGTCCTGCATGCCGGGGCGTGTTTGGAGATGTTTCTCCAGTGAGTTGCGGCGCTCGTGGGAGGCGGTACTCAATGGGGTTTCGTCAATACTGTCGAAACTGGCCATGGTGAAAGTCAAGTAGACGAATATCTAAGTATATCAGTTGGATGTGAGGTAAAAGGTAAGTTGAAAAGGTGAGTAAAAGAGAAGAAGTCGAAAGTTGAGTTGAAGTGAGGCGGACACGGGACTGTCAGCTGACCCAATCACAATCTACTTTGGCGGATGATTGATATTAATGATCCAATAGTTGAATACTTAATGATGGAGAATGAGTAGAATATCAAATGATGAGTAGATTCAAGATTCAAGATTCACTATCTAAGTGATCCAGGTCAAGGGTTCTTCAAGACCCTCTTCTCAAGGAGATCCTCCACTTCCAACAAGGCCGCCCTCAGTTCCACCTCCAGTCATTCATTCATGCCCAAATCTGCTGACGTTAATCCATGCAGTTCGAGTCATGACGACCGATCATGCGGTTGGAGTCTGGGGTGGGAGACGACTTCGTGCCAGATGCTATGGGGAGAAAATGCACAAGAAGATGCACAGGAGATATGCATAGGGAGTGAGGAAAGAAACACGGCGTGACAACGAGGATGGGGAGAACAAAAGATCTTCGATACTCCATCCATTTCACGATGTCCGTTCTGTTCCAATGGATGCAAATGGTTGTACGAAAAAAATGAAGACCAGAGTCTGTTCAATCTTGACTGAATCAACAGACCCGTCGATGTCTTCTCAAGGAACCCACAATTTGCCCCGTCCTCGTCCATTGCCTCGTGCGGCACCACGACCAGATCCTCCACGACGTCCATTCGCTGGACGGCGAGAGGTTCCTGAGATATTGCGGGCGGCTCCTTGTTGTGTACTCAAATCCACCGTGGGAGTCTTGTTGGGACCAAGCGATCGACTAAATGAGTTCGGGTCGATCGGTTGTGTAGGCACTTCGATCGGAGTATCAGCTATCGTTGTAGTCGCGGTGGAGGTTGTCGGCGCAAGCGCAGGTGCATTCTTCGCAGCCTTGCGAGAATTATTCTTGGATCCACGGTGATTCCCTTTGCCGCGGCCTCCTCCTCCTCCTCCACTACCTGCAGCTGCACCTCCTCCGCGGGGCACAAAGACCAACTCATCTTCATCACTATCCTCCTCATAAGAAAGAAGGGTTTTTGGTTCCGCGGGTTGAGCCTGTGTCTTTTCAACGTATTTACATCGGTTCTTGTATTCGCGCTCTTCGTACTGGATCGCCGTGCGGAGTTGGAGAATATTCTTGACTCCGATCCCGAATTTCTGAGCCCAAACCTGAGTCGCGCGATCATTAGTCACCAAAATGCAGCCTCTAGCAGCGTTTGCAGCATCAGGTTGACCATGCAGACGCCACAAAAGGGCACTCAGCAACGGTCGCAATGTTGGCGGGGCCACCGGAATCGTCGACCCCGATGCTGTGCGCTGATGACCCGATTTTGTCTTGTCTGACTTGGCGGTCCCATTCTCATGCTGAGCGCACTCCGGACTGGTGCGCGAACTGCGGGAGGATGTGCGCGAGCCCGGACCGCTGGGAGATCCGACCGACTCAATCGATGCGGTCTCGGTCTCCCGCTTGAAGTTCAGTTTGCTCAACAGCATCTGAGAAAGATCGGCCGGACCAGAAGTAACATTATTGTCCTGGCGTTCTGGCGCAGTAAAAGAATTCTCCTCTCCGTTCATTGTCTCGATCTCCTCCTCAAACTCGGGTAAAAAGAACTGTTCCGCATCCTCCCAGCGTTCATATTGTTCCATCGGTCCTTGTAGGGTTACGCGGTCGGCAGCGATATGGTCTTTACCGGAAGTGACTCGGTCGAGAAATCGAACGGCTTCCCTCGCATTGATGGCGATTTGCGAACCCGCTCGCTTCAAGGCGTGAAGGCGTTCAAGGGCTAGCGTGGGAACGGAAGTGAATCAGCCGAGTCCAACGTTATCCAAGACGCTGATCGCTGCGCTTAAAACATCGCAGTGAGTAGCAGACATGATGATGTACTTACTGTAAAGAGGAACAATGAGGTCGATAGCCCCGTTGGTGGTCCATTTCTTGATCTCGCTAATATTGGTGGTCAAAGCCGTTTCATCCACGGCGCAATGAAAGACCTTGCGTCCAGTCGACATGGCGGGGTGAAAAAGAGAGGATAAATCGTAGAATATCAGGAACGGGAGAAAAAGGGGACGAGAGAAGAGTAGTAGAGGGCAGTAATGCCCTATACTGAGGGAGTTGGGGAGTTGACAGCCGCAACTAGAGAAGAGTTGAAGGTCAGCAGAGAGCGAAGGAGGTTGGCGTGGAATGTCAATCAATGCTGGGCTGGTTTAAAGTGGGGGCAAAAGTGGCCGTGATTGAAGGAAGTGGAGGATCGAATAGAATAGAATAGACTGACGATGAGAAGCCAAAAAGGAAATCATCAGCATCTGAAGCATCTTCAAATATAAGGAAGTAGAGTAGTGAAGTGAAAGTTGAAGTTGACGAGAACAGAAAAGAAAAAGAAGAGAAGAAAAGAAAAGACGAGGTCGAACTGTGAATATAGTGATGACTAAGCATAATAGCAGGACTTGAATGACTCGTTCTTGGGTGTACTATATGAATATTTATTGATTTGCGAGGATACTATACTATCATTTTCTTATTATTTTTTGTTACTCTTGGTCTTTTGAATGAACTAGATTGTGTGGTGGTGGTGTTCCAAGGGGGAGTCCATACACATGGCAGATGTAGATTGATATACACCACAGCAGGAGACAACAACTTCAACTTCAAGCGTGAACAGTTTAGATATATTACATTATGTTCTATTTATGCTGCCAGTAATACATTGATGCTGGTTAAAAGCATAAGTAAAGTGTATATAGCCACCCTATTAGTGCGTGTATGAATGTATATCTACTTCATCTACTGCTGATAACTATATCAAGTGTCCAGACCACAAGGTCCTCGAGGGATCGGAAGAATTGGAGTAGGATTGGAGGGGTAAACACAGAACGAGGAGAGAAATAGGATATCGTATTAATCGCTGTCTGCTGCTGCTGCTGCTGTTGAAGAGTGATGAGTGAGTAGTAAACAATGCAAATTACCTGCCAACAAGTGCCTCCGTAATATAATAGTTACATCGTTCACCTCAACTCTTCACCTTCTTGATCAATCCATCCGACTCTTTCACTCGTTGTGCCCATTCACTGAGACGATTAGTTAGAATTTGAATCTTAAGACAACCTCGGAGCAGCGGGTTACTCACGTCCAGCTACCATCATATACTCGGCGCAGATTCGCCTGTCCATACTCTGCCTCGCCCAGGGCAGTCTCAATAATGGAAGCCGTGACACCAGTGCCACAAGAGCTAATAATAGTCCGGTTGGGATCCACCTGACGATTTTCAAAGACCTTCCGGAGGTCTTCCGCAGGAAGATAAGTCTTCGTTTCCGGGTCCAGTAACTCCTGAAACGGCAGACTGCGCGAACCCGGTACATGACCCGATGAAAGACCCGGTCGTGGTTCAGGGTCTGTTCCGGCCCATCGACCATAAGATCTCGCGTCCAAAATCTCCACTTCTTCAGCCCCTTCTTTGCCATAATCCATCGCAAGCTCCTTCATCTCACGGAACGAAATCACCAATTTCGAATCATAAGTCGGAACAGAGTACTTGCTCTTCTCAACCGGCGCAGGCTCTCCACTTTCTGTCGGAAATCCCTGCTGAGTCCAGAGACGATAGTTATTCAAGATGTGTACATTAGGGTGACCGAATACCCGCAGGGTCCAGCCCACACGGGGAGCAGAGAAGATTCCCAACTCTGCGGTGTCATACACAACCACCTCATCATCACGACGAATTCCCAACTCACTCATTGCCTCTGCAAACGTCTCACATGTCGGAAGCATATGAGGATAAGGCGAGTCATGGTCCTTGACCGCATCAAGGTCAAAAAAGCGAGATTGTGGGATTCGTGATTGACGGAACGAATCGATTCCCTTCCGACCTTCCGGATCATTCGGCATAAACCAAGCCGCACATAGTGGAATCACCCTGGGAGAAGTAGATATTTTGGTAGGCGGGTTCTTCTTTAACGCTTCATTGAGTTGAGTAGGGGTGACGAGGTATGAGGAGAAAGAAGCGTTACGATGAGACTGACGACCAGCAAAGGCCGAAACAGGGGCAGACATAGAGGAACGAAAAGCACGAGTAGGCTGAACAGCACGAAAAGCCATGGAAGCCATGGTTTCGAGGGGAAGTGGGGAAAAGAATACTATTTAATAGTTTTGTTCTTTTGGAGTGGAGGAGTTGCGTGTTTTTTGGAGGAAGTGCGGAGAAGCTCTCATGTGATGATAAGCGATAACAACATCATCAACAAACACTTCCTCTTCCTCTTCAACACTTTTATCTCCGCTGCTTTCTACTCTCAGTAAGTCGAACAAGCAGAATGAAAGTCACGCTCAAAGAATGGAATGCTATCGCTACATGGCACTGGGATATCCCCGAGGATGAAGTCTGCGGTATCTGTCGCGTCCAATTCGACGGCACTTGTCCCACCTGCAAATTCCCCGGTGACGACTGTTCTCTACGTGAGTGTTGATGATATGTCAATGAAATGACTAAGACTGACTTTTTATGCAGTTCTTGGAAAATGCGGCCATTCATTTCATATGGTGAGACCAACCCCCCATTCTATTGATGGTGGGTGGATTGAGCTGACTCGTTCTCCACTATAGCATTGCCTTTTAACCTGGATCCAACAAGAATCTTCCAAAGGATTATGTCCAATGTGTCGACAGAGTATGTTCATTTTCCTTTCTTCATTATACTGAGTGCTCTATACTGATTCATCCAGAATTCGAATGGAAACAAAGTGAAGAGTGATGGACTACTGCATGCATAATTTGGCGTTGATTGGTGCAAGGATACCCCTTCTTTGTTATTATACTTTTTCCTCTTTGCTCTCTTGCATGCCCAAGGCTATATAACGCATTCCATGTCGGACGATTTTTATAACAACAATGGCGTACTTTCTTCGTTAGGTGGGATTTATCATAATCATCCGAGATCACGCAAACCAGACCGATCCCCACCGAAGTATGAATTATGAATATCAATATCAATACGCAGTTTCCGACATCGGAGACGACTTGATAAACAAACTATATAGATATAGTGTATCTACTTGATAGAGCAATTGCCCTACCAAATGGCGTCACACAACATCCATTGAGAATTCGAGCATCCGTTGGAATATCAAAAAAGAACTCTTTCGGAAAAGTAATATGCAGAAACTTCCCAATAAGCTTACTTCTAGGATTGCTTCTACGCTGCTAAATTAATACGATTCTTTTTTAGGGGTTGGTACTTTTACAAAGTATCCCCATTCGTGCAATATGTCTCGATTGCACGTCAACCAAAACAGCTTGAAGTATTGATGAGTTGTATGAATAACCTGGGGTGGTTCAACTGCGGAAACCAATTGGTTTTGACACCAGCAGTATCATTTGGTTGTCATATTCATTTGCCATTAGCCTCTGTTGTATCTTCAGTGTTATTGCGAGCTGTTCGGTACAGTTCCATGATGCATGTGGCCATAGCAAAAACGATCAGCTCTCATCTTGGGCATTAACCAAGGCTTCTGAGTCGGCTTGGTCTTTTGGAGACCCATTTTCTCCAATAGATGCTCTATTGTCATTGCGGATATCAGAGTGCTCCTGAGACTGAGTGCGGAGACTATATTAGCACACGTTTCTCCACGGCTTTGTCTACCAGCTTACCTCAGTTGAAACATTATCTTCTATGGTCTCAGGCTGTTTCCGGGGTCGCCCAGAACGAGGCACATCAGCAATAAAATGATCAAGGACCTCCAGTGGGCGATGGGATGTATCAAATCCTCGCTGCTTTGCACGTGAATAGAGGGCTTGTACCGTACGAATTGGGATACCAAGCAGTCCGGAGACCTGGGGCATCGTATGGCCTGCAGCGATAAGGGCTATAGCAAGAGCACGTTGATAGGTAGTGGTAGGCATGTCAACGTTGGAAAAGGTGCAGTTACAGCAAAATGAAGATCACAAGGAGTTGAATATGATCAAGAAAATTAGAAAAGTGATATTCATGGAGTTGGTTCTGCGAACTGCCCTAGTAATTTACTTTGTAGGTCTTTGCGCAACGACTTTTATCCCACAAGATACAAATACTAGCGGTGTCAAAAAAATCACAAAATCACGAATTATTTCAAAGTATGCAAATGTTTAAAAGAAGAAGAGGGCAGAATGTGCTGATTAGGCGGTAAGAATTCAATATTATACGTCTTCTCTGAGATTTTAACATTTGCTCTCCTGATTCGTGCTTTAACCCAGACTTTGACACATCCCTTTCAACACCACAATTCAATTATACCAGCCTGGCCATCAGAGCATCAATTGAAGTCATTTGGCTAATAAATTTGTCGGACTTCGGGCTTCGGGTTGCGGATTTACATCAACAACCAGAAGTCTAGCCAAGACAGAGCCTCGTCCAAGCCAATATCTAAATAGTGCCGATGTCCACTTCAAACTGCTGAACTCCCCAATTCAATTCAACACAATCACAAATCCATTGCTCAAATCTCTTTCAACCTCCTCATTACCCAAAATGCCTCGAATTGGGTCTATTCTTATTACTTTGGTAGGCCTAACAACTGCAATCGGTTGCTACATCGCCGACTGGAATGAAACCCATATCCACAACGATCGATGGCCACCCCATGCAAAGTTTCATAATGGTCAAACAATGTCCATGGGGATGGCTCTCGGTCTGACAACTCTCTACTATCTCCACCGTCCTGCAGCTAGTGCACAGATCAAGAGTCATTATCTGAGCACTTCGGCCTGGATTGGCAGTCTTTATTGGATTACTCAGATCAGCGCCTTTTTCTATCCTGGTTCATTGCCGGCGGACCCTGAATTTGGGAAAGGTGGAGAGCAAGTGTATATTTGTGGTACTATGTTCCTTTTCCTCGGGGTTGGTCTTTGGCTTGAGAAACGTCATCTGCGTTCCTTTGAGAGTCTACATCCTGTGTCTCATAAAATCAAATGATACCACCGAATGAAAATAAATCTTGGCACCTTGGCTTGGCCCTGATTCGAATCAAATTAGAGTCATACGAAGTGGTCATAGTCTGACAATTGCCGATCTTCATTGGACAGGTCGTACCAGAATGAAAGGGTACAAATTAACCGTGAGGTTCAACTATTATTTAAGAATTTATTGAAATGACTCCTTTTTTGGTCACAGCGCTTTCCTCCAGGACAAATGTAAGCTATGGACAAGCTGTGCGTTATTTACAGAGGAGAACCTCCAAGCGAGATTCAATCGAACAAGCATTAGAGGTCTTTTCGCTCCTTGAGATGAATCTGGCTAAGAAAAAATACAGATCTAAGAACATGCTATACCTTTGCCTTGAAAACCACCCCTGTCTTCGCAATTCTCGCCGCCAAAGCCATGATGGCGCCAAGTAGAATTGATGATCCCGCAAACATTTGAGCCCCTAGATAGCTGCCATCACCTCTTCTGATCAAGGCTCCACATATGGCCGGTCCAGTAAGATTTGCAAAGCTCACAAACCCGAGAATCATTCCCACTCGAGTTCCTGTTCTATTTGGATGAGGTGTCATGGTGGTCGCAACAGCAGGGAACAGGGCTTGCAGTGAAGCTGCAAGGAATCCATACACAACGGCAAATGCAAATAATCCACCAGTAGAGTTGATCGCTGCCCAAACGTATACGAGCAAGCTTGCTGCAAAGCTCATGGGGATCAAAACGTTTAACGGGCCTGTCCATAGATCTGCGACGATAGGTAGCGCACCACGTCCAACCACACCAACGCCATTAAGAACCATCAACAGATAGATTGGTTCCGACATGCCGACCTGATCCCGGGCAAAGGTACCCAGATAGAAGAATGCAAAATATAGTCCCCAAAAATTCAGGAACATGCTCAACGAGAAAAAGATAAAAGGCGTCTCGGAAAATGCCGAGGTATCTATCCAGGGACCGCTCTTTCGGGGTGGTAGGCGTGGCTTGAACCATATTAGACATGGGATATAAGTTCCGAGCAGAATAAATCCCATGGCTCTCAAAGCCCATGGAAATCCAACACCATCCTTGAAAATCAACCAATTGATCAAAACTGGATATACAAGTCCACCAACTGCCGCACCAGCAGCTGCCAGTCCAACAGTGAAAGCTCGTTTCTTCTTAAAGTATTGAGAAAGAACTGCCAAAGCCGGACAGAAAGTAAAGCCATTTCCAATTCCCAGACAAACCGCCTGCGCAAGGAAAATCTGCCAATATTTCGTGGCCAAAGATGTCATAAAAAGTCCCAAGACTTGAAGCAAAACACCAAAGGAGAAGATGGCTCGAAAGTGTCCACCATCAGTAAGTCGTCCTGCGACTACACCAACAAGGAAAAGAAGAAAAACCTGCACACTTCCGATCCATGATACTGTCGATTCCGACTGGCCTAGAGTTTGTGTGTAATATTGTTGGAAGATTCCGTAGCCATTGGCAACACCCCAAGTATTGAAAAAGACGATATGTGTGAGAACAACTTGAACCCACGCTATGAGACCTCCATCGGGGACATGATCAGGCTGAGCAGTTGTACCTTTCAAGGTTGTATCGGCTCTGTATTCCAGGTCACTCTTCTCTGAGTCGCGGTCGAGTTGTCGGTCGAGCGACATCGCTGCGGGAGATCGAAACAAATTCAAACCCAGTTGTAGTTCTTTTGTAAGGATATTTCGGGATATATATTGAGTGGCTTAGTTCGCGAAAGACAGAATTCAGCAGCCTAAGAGAAAAATTGAGTCATTGCATGCACATACTTAATTAAATCTGGGGAATTGCCGTAAAATTGCCGCAATTCCCGCAATTGCCGTCTGTTTGGGGCCAGTAGTATTCAAGTGAGTCCCACCAGGATCCCCGTGGGGTTTTCATTTTTTTTTCCATTCTATATCCATCGTGCACTATTTTGATGGCTCCTGGCAATTGGATCTTCTGAGCTGCAGTAGAGATGGAATCTCCTTGGGATGGTTTGATATCTCCGAGTGTCTTCCGCGAATGGCACATCATCTTCCAAGCGTCAAGACTAGGTAGTACTAGTGGAAGGTATATATTTCAATGAGAAATATTATATAAAACTGATTCTGTCCATAGAATTATGACATATGATTCGTAGGAAATCATGCTCGTGAACTTGAAGTGCCTATCACCAGCATGATTTCCTACGAATCATATACAAGTTGTAGCCTTTAAGGATTACGACCCCTGATGAACTGCTCTAGTACGGCTTGTTGCCAGTATCGCCCGAATTTATCACTATTTATGAACTTCTAAATTGAGCTACATTGGGCTCCTATTTATCAATAATAGACTGTGCAGAACAATATCGGGGACGATGATATCCCAACAACATTACGCGAATACTGAGAATTACAATCTACAATCAAATTGAGCATCATTCGATACTAACAAAGCATGAATGCATTTCCAACACACTATCTAAATTCTGACACTGTAAGAAATATACTGCATATGCTCAAGAGCCTCAACAAGACATTCCAGGATCGCCTAGGATATCTGCAGCATTCTACTCGACCTAAAGCCCAGGAGAGTCCTCTTACTTCTAACAGTAGGAATACCAGAGGCCGCAGAATTGTTGAAGCACATTGATGCCAAGTGACCCGAATAAGTCGCTACATCTAAAACAAAGTAAAGGCTTAGCCGGGCTTCGAGAATAGCTTGAGCTCGTCATAATAATCTTCATCCGGACTGCCGTCCTCATTGTAGGCCATCAACCGGACGACACCACCAACTCGAATATCCCCATTGGAATCCTCACTCTGGCATTCGTCACGAAGGGGCTCGAGGTACCAGGGAATCGTTTTATAGGCTATGCCGCCGCAGCCACCCCCAGCACAAGGCATGCCACCAGGGTCACCAGAGCACTATATTTCAACATATCAGCAAATAGTAAGAGACAGCATTATCATTTCCGTGTTGGGTAAGATGACTGACTCTCATTCCATTACCACAAACCATGAAGGCCGCGCCACCCTCTCCAGAGAAGTCGGTGATGGTCTCTCCACAACCATTGGTAGCAACATTGCAGGTAGAGTCGCCCTTTGCGGCATCTTTCAAGTTGTCAATCATCTCGTTGACATTGTGCAAGTAAGGGCTTGCATCGCTTGTCTCGCAGACATTTTTGACATTATCGCTGCTAGTGTCGGCGAATGCGAGTGCAGCAAAGGCCACAGACAGGAGGCCGACTGAGGCTTTCATCGTGAAACACAGAGTTGAAGAAGAAATCTGGAATTGAATGATTCTGTGTGCTTACAGGAGACAATGGAAGCGAATACTAACAGCCCTTTTGTACCTTGAATCTCCATGACAAATGTCATCCAGGGATGGTAGACCGTCTCCCGCAGTGTTTACTTCGAATTCTGTATACAACATGGGGGCTGAAGAGAGAACAATGACTAGCCACAGGCGAATCGAAACTGGGCTGGACTTTGATAGATATGTTGGTGACATCACTTTCTTTGCATTTACGCGGTTCATAGGTTCACTAGAGCTTGGCAGCAGAGATCTTTAATTTTTCCGATGTAGGTTGCGCTTGGGGGCTAAGCTTGGCACTTGGCATATCCCTAGGCATTGGGGGCATTTATCTGAAGATTATCATGGGGATACTACCCCTAGCAAAGTATGTTAACCTGAATATTGCTGACAGCGCTTATTATTCTCTATTCATGAAGTGGTGGTTGTAGTTGTAGTGCTGTAAATGTTATCAACTAGATGACAACCCGAAGTTGATGAAGTCTCAACTGAAGAGGCTGGAAACTAACAATTATTTCAGTGTTATTCCTTTGATACCATAATCTCAGCGATCCTTCAGCTCAGTCCGTTCCCTGGAGGAATTAAAGAAATGAAATCGATTGATGAGGAAGCCTGCTTTGCACGGCTCCACATGCATGTCTGCCCTATGGCATTAACTCCTGGGCTTGTGGGCGGGTGATCCTTCTCTATAGTACTATTACGTTAGTTTACTAGTGAGATCGCTAGAAGAGCCTGCAATTGCCCAGGCGGACTCGGAAAAGGAATCTTCGTGACTCCACTGTTTATGCTGTTAGCGTCGATAATTTATAGACTGCCAAGATGTATACCTGGGAAGCCATTCACCAATGATCTTATTGGTTGGAATCGAGTGAAAGTAATAAATGCGTCAAGTTAACCCCCGACTTTCAAGAAACAAATGAGCACAGAGGAAGTAGACCCATCTGGCGTGTTGTTGTATGGATATAGACAAAGATAGGAGATCTCAAACGGCTGTTAATAGAGTAAGCAGTATCTGAAAAAAAGCTCTTTTTGGACTTCTACCAGAAAACTGGGCAGTCGACATTATGTATGTAGTTTGTCATCCGGATACACAGATCAAAGACGAACTTGGTGGATCGGGCGAAATCATGCTACCCCAGTCACGGTGGGACACCTTATAAATCCGAGATATATCCTGGGCCACCTCAAGCCAGGGTCTTAATCCCAAAAAGGATGCATACTCGTGCGAATATTGACCAGATTATGGATCAATCTTGGTAAATTGATATCACACCACAAGCTATTGATCACTGACCATGTAGTGCGCAAGATACGGACAGTAAACAGTGTCATTATTAGATTGTCCTGTCAGACATTTCTATAAAGATGTACATATCAGCCCCTGCAGGAGTCTCTTGGATTTGCCTGGTCTGCCTTGTCTTGGCTGAAATTAAAGGATTTCACCTGCAGACTGGCATGTTTACTTGGCGAGGATAACCATAGTACAGTTGACTGTACTATGGTTATCCTCACCGCCTTGATCTGCCAGAATCACGTGGCAACGATAAGGTCTCACGTGGCGATAAGAGCTCCATGAGGAGAAACGCCCGCGAAGCCCCGATTTTCCACGATCGACGATGCTGCGGAGATGTCCGACAAGCTGAAACCGTCACATACCACACCAGCTTCGGGAGAGGTTTCGGGGGCTTTTGAAAAGTCGATTCCAAATCGACCAGGTCCCACCTCCCGCCCAAGCTATGGCTCAAACAAAGAAACAGAGCCGGAGCAACAGCACCAGCAACAGCCAACCATAGAATCTCCGGCGTACGAAGGAGCTGGTGAAGGACACGAGGACTTTCTACGTGGAGATGAACATGCAGAGCCAGAACAAAGTGCACCTAATCCACCATTTCAGCCGTTCTTCACTATCATCGAAGACGCCCATAGCTCCGTCTTCCACCATCCAACAGTACACTATATCTTCTCGGATGACGACACAGACATCATCAAAGAAGCTGGGTATCGGAGTCTTGAAACTCAGGGGATTACCATACCACCAGAGAAGAATGATGAAGAACTCGAAGACGATCACGAACACGATGACGAAGCCGAACACGACCCGAACGAAGACAAATCCATTCTTCCCCCAACAATCCCAGGCGTACGAACACATTATTTGATAGTGGACGTTGAACCAAGCTCCACAACAACCGATCAAATAACAACACCCGAAGCTAAAAATCTTAGTACATCTCCTGCCGGACCAGGAGCTCTGACAAACCCAATTTCCCCAATATCGGCGAACCCAGGCGCTGGACCGCACTCTACCGTACCTGCAACTCCCCAGGTTGAATACCGCGTAACCTCCGCAAAGAGTTTCTCTCCTAGCTGGCAGATCCTCAACGCAGACCTTGTCCCAGCACCTACGTTCGACAGCCAGGATCCAAATGAAGGCCCGTCTCACGGTATGATGCTAAATATCCGCGGAACAGGAGGTAAGGCAAAGGAGGTGCAGGGCAAGGACGATGGACTAGAAGTATTGATGGAAAGATTCGAGAAACAAATGGGAGAACTGCAAACTATCATCGACTTATCTAAGGTGGAGAAAGAGGGTACGGTGAATGAGCAGGCTGGTGAGCATGAACATGACAATGAGATTGAAGGAGATATTCCCCTGGCTGGACCTTCTTGATGTATGGTTTCTATGTTGGCTTAACTTTTTCGGGAAGAATTTATTGACTGATTGTTTGATTGTTTTTACGGCGACTGACCTGCCGCATCTCCGAGCATGGCGTTGGCGAATTCTTTTTGGACAGAAATACCACAACTTGGAGTTTTTTGGCTTGCTATATCAAACATCTTCACTCTCATCCAAGTATGCGTATCATATTTCCTTTCAGGTGACAGATCTCAATCTCTCACTAGTATTAACGAAGCATATGGACATTCCCAAGACTGTCCGATAGTTCAAGTATCAAAAGTAGTACGCTGTGAGTAGAGCTAAATCAATCTATCGTATCCACCTAGAGATTGTTCCCCCAAACAAGTGGGAAAATTCACATCCAAGAAGTTCCCAAAAAAGGTTTCAAATGATTCTTCCCCTAAAGCAGACAGATCATGGTTCTCGAAAAGATGGTCCAAGTCAGATGAAAATGCAGCCCCATTGATTGTGTCCTCTGGGGTATTGAGGCTATCTTGGATGGCTGGTTGATTGTCAAAGTCGTTCAAGTTTGGTAATGAAGCGGCATCATCCATGCTAGAAACATTGATGTTGCGAATAGCAGACCTGATCTTGTGCCTTTCATCCAGATGATTGATAGGCAATGGAGGTCCAGATTTGTCCTGAATCACAGCCCGTGGATTATTCTCCAAAGCGTACTTCCCCAGACGTACCATGACCGCAGCCTGCCACCAAGTGGCGCAGAGTGGCTTAAGACTTTGATGGAATATCAACAGATTCTCCCTGGCCAATACTTTGTGACTTGATAATTTTGCCCTCTGAAGCTGCCTGTAAGTGATGGAAAAGGCAAGAGAGAGTGTATATGCAGATACTGGGATAGGAGTGAGGTCCCTGATATCTTTTCTTCTGCAGATCGCTGCGAGGGCGAGAATGGCCTGGCTCTGGTGGAGATTCGAAATCCTTGAAGGCTGCCGACCTTGTAGTTCCGTTGAATATGTACCAAGAATAATCGTAGCATGATGATACATCTCACACGATTCTATACTGGCTGATTAGTATATCATTATAACGAGTCAGAGGCAGAGTGATACCAACCTAGCAATTGCGGTTCTATATCCCATGCCTCAGCAGTATCAACGAATTCCTCGAATAGAGACAAATCAGGAAATTGATCCCGTGTCCCCTCTAGCCTTGGTCTGTAGGTGCTAATGACACGCCCCAGTTGATCTGCAATCAGAAGCCATATACGGAAGGGCGGCTCGAATAACGGAAGCACATCAGTCACTTTTTGTCCATGATCATAGTCGTGGATCAAGACTGGTCTCCCATCGACCACTGAGTTCCATTTATCAAGGCTCCATAGACACCAAAACAGAGACTTTGCCTTCAATGATGACTCGCTGTCCGGCCCCCGTAAATGTAAGCCGATAGATTGGGCATGATGAACGGCTTGAGCCAATGTGAGAGAACTATCCTCTGGTCCATTTGGCCCCCATTCGTGGAGGGAGAGGATTGCAAGTATTCGGATAATGAGAACTCTGTTTCCATCTCTTTTATTTGGCATATTCTGTTGTGCATCTTTATACAGTTGTTGGCCAAACTTTTCAACTGGTAGCAACGTGGGATTCGAACCCAAGAACAGAAAGGGTGCCGCACTTCGATCTTTTGCTGCGACAAGACAGATGGATTGAAGAAGTGGAAGAGGTAACTCCCCATTTTCGAATTGACTGCGAGTATCCTCTTCGTCCACTAATGGTAAAAGCGGGTGTATGCGAGAAAAGAAGATCTCCATCAAAACGACCTGGCTTTGTCTCGGAGGCAAAAGTGCAGAGTCATTGTTGTTCCTCTCGTAGACAGTCACACTTTGTGATCCAATTTGCCTAGATGTAATACCTTCTTCGGATGACCAGGCACCTAATTCTCCTTTACCAGATTGGCTCCTAAGCAGTCTAGGCTGCGGACGCTCTGGGTCATTCTGCAGAGCCACTAGGGGGTTCGTGTCACACAAGAAGCGAGGAATATCCAACTCTCGCCTGATACGGTCACCAAGACTTGGAGTAGTCGGCAAGCCGGTTACATTTGGAGGTGTTTGTTCTTCAACCTGTCGGGATGCCGATGAACTGCGCTCAGCTAAATCCTCCGACGTGGCCGGGGTCGTAGTTTGCAAAGCATCACCAGCAGATATCCCATTTATCTGTTCCGACAAATTTGGCGAGCTCAAACATTGTCTTTTCCTATCTGAACCAGCAGAATCATTATGAAAGCATCGCTTCTAAGACGAGATATTAGTATATTGCTTGTCGCCACTACCTCGGGGTCTAATTGTATTTGGCCATACTTTTCTCTGACGACACGGCGTACAAGCCCGACGAGGTCTTTTCACATTTTGACCATCCTGTCCAACTAAAAATGTTAATTCCATTGCACCAAATGAGATTCTGATCTGCTTTGAAGTTGCACAGTTGGAGACAAGTCCACTTTGTCGCGGAGTTTCGCAGCAAAAAAGGAAAGTCGCCGCTTCGGCGGGTTTCCCAAAGAGGAAGTTCGCCCAGAAAGGCAAGTCGGCCAGCACTTTTTGATATTTCCAATGTGCGAATCTTTCAGGCTTCAAAATGTATGAAATCAGTGGCAACGCGGTAAAAGACATCATGATGGACATTTTAGCATGCTAAAAACTGAATATCAGACTGAATCAGTCGGAGTTTGTCACATGGGTTTATTCGTTGTTAGTGCGAGCGATCTATACGTTCACCACCCAGACATCTATTGGCATGTACAAGTGCGCAATATCTCATATTTTATGGAATTCATCTTAACTGATGCTCTTGAGGCTATTCCTAATTGTGAATTCTGGCTCCCAAGACACTGCCAAGATCTAAATCGCCGGTTCAGCCCGAGGATCAGCCGTGACGACGTCAACTGAGCTGTAAGCCCCGATACAGATCAGGAAGGATACCGCAATACACGCCATAGTGATTTTATATTTAAAGAAAAGGAAGCTTGCTCAAGAGGACTCTCTCTCTACGTCAAGCTACATGAACAAGCTAGTATCGTTGTTCCAAAATGTTTAACCAGAGCTGGGAAACTTACGATTTAAAGTATGTGATAACGTTGCCCTTGCATTGTCTAACCCGGAATAATCTAACATTACCATCTAGACTCGACCAATCATGCATTTTTCTCCGCGATTCAAGTCCAAAATGCATCAATGGAACATTCCACCTGAATTTACCTCATAAAAGCTCATTCAAATGTATCAAAGTGCAGCTGCTAGGGCTACTGAAGATGTACGATTTGAATCAATCCTCTACTAATTTACCTACTTCCAGGTAACTAACTACTCGGCAGCCCTCGAGACGAGTTCCTCATGCAAAATGGCCGTGAATATATAACCTCCATCTCAGAACAACCAATCGGCTCATCTAAAAAGCTGAACTCCTTCCAACTTCCCGCAGGAGACTACGAATTCCCCTTCAGTATCCCTCTTTCCGGACAAATGTTGGAGACAATCACTGGTCTACAACACTCATACCACACATATCACGTTCAAGCCATTATCGAGCGAAGATTCAGAAGTAACTCGATAATCTCTCGAGACCTTCGCATCTACCAATCCCCTGATCCATGGGCTGATCATCAAATGTCCTTCATTTCTACGGTCCGTTCCCTCTCTCAAGCTAGCATGGACAGTTCTAACAGATCTCTGCATCCATATAGACCATCGAAAGGCAATCAGACCAAGAAATCCAATACTGCATCACAATTCCCGACTCTAATATCCCCTTCGGAAGCAAATTCCCCGTGAAATGCTTCTTCTCGCCTCTAACAAAGAACCTAAAACCCAACACCATCACATTGTCCGTCTTAGAAAAACACAATATCCGAGTAGACGCAACGGCAGCTGAATCGGCAATGCACAATATTCTCACAGTAACAACATCCCGCAATTCGACAATCTTCGAATCCGAACACAACATCGTCGAAGCATCAGTCGCGGAGGGAGACGATGATAATCGAGCTGCAGAATGGAATCTCGATCTTCCGGTACAACTGCCAGCAGGTTTTGACCTTGCCTCACAGTCTATTTCAACGAGAGTTATTAAAATATCTCACGAACTTGTCATGAAAGCACATTTCGAAAATACCGAGACAGGTACACCAATAAATGTAAGTTATCGAATTCACCTTTGACTTTCCATTGAAAGAAGAGAATCAGCGACCAACTGACGAATTTTAGATTGATGAGACGATCCCTTTGTCAATTTATATGACACCTGCAGTCATTGGAGACGATGGAGCAATCCACGGGCAGGATATCGAATGCTTCCAAGAGAATGAAAATGCACCACCTGCTTACGGCCAGCATAAGTGTGATGCGATTCCACCAGACTGGGAAGAATCGACACAACTCAGTGGTGAGACTTTGCGAATGGAAGATCAGCAAGAACTATACCAGAGGGGGGCTGCAAGCGGGTGTATTCCCATCGCTGGGGTATCGTTGGAAAGTCAACCTCCAGCTTATCAATTCTGCTCTACTTGAACTGGTAAGCCGCGAGGACTGGTGATAATAGTTAAATGGATATAGCAGGATGAAAATGTATTATTATGAAGTAAGACCATCTACCATAAGCCTGAATGGCAATCCCGAGTTTTCTCAAGCCGAACTCCGGTCCAGGGAACTCCAAATGATTAGGGTATCAAGTTGTCACACGAAGAGAAACAAAGTAAAGTGAAATGAATGCAAAGGGGGATATAGACTCTTCTAGTGCGAGCCATTTCTGTAGTTTCTTCGACCAGCAATCCCAGATGGAGGCACATTCTCTCGGCCCTCCATCATGCCTGCCATTTTCTTTGAGAGCATTTTGTGCGGAAGTTTACTCTCGACAGGGGCACTGGTGGTGTTTGAAGATGAGCGACGTTTTTTCAGCGGTGGCTCTGAATCTTCCTTCTCGGGTGTCTCGTCCAATTCCACAGAGGCGTTTTGGGCAGGTGTTTCGGGTTTCCCAGAAGAGTCACCCTCCTCTTCACACCCGACTTGTCTGGCGACGTTTAAATCGACTTCTCTAAGGCCAGTGTTGGAAGGTGGGTTGAGAGATGGGGGAGGAGGCTGAGTTCCTACCTCTTCCGCGGCATCGCTATAGACGTAAGATGGTTTGGCGGGCGAGGATTCAGGAGAGCTTGCTATGGGGGGTTGCTCAACTTCTTCATTGAAAGGCAAGGCGGTAAATTGTTTGGATGTGCGGTGGCGAGAACGAAGTCCGTCATGGGGTTCCGTGCGTGGTAAGGTAGAAGGGTAATCATAACGACGTTTTTGAGGAGTCACACCCGTTGGCAAATACTCCTGCATGGGATGACTCTGCAAGTTCTCTCGCAATTCATTGAGAGGCTGGCGAACCTCCTCCTGCAAAGGTGCGGTTGTCTGCTGCAGTTCATTTGTGTGTACATTCATGTCTTCTTGGAGACTCTCGACACTTTCATTGAAGCCGTTTAGTTTGCCATCAACGGCAGAACGTGATTCATGAACGTTGTTGGCAATGGCATCCAAGCTAGCCAGTTGTGCCTCATGGAAACGGCCATTGTGAGACCGAGCCTTGGCAACAAAGTCATCAAGGGCTTCCATCTGAGTGCTCATGTCACTCATTTGAGCATCAACGATACGAACAGTCTCCTGGTGCACCGACTCTGTCGCCCTCTGGATTGAGGCATTTCGTTGATCGAAGGTCTAATGTGGTCAGCATATTATTCAATCAAATAAGCAAGAGATATGCTTACCTCCCAGTCATTTTGCATTTTCGTCTTAATGTCATCGCGAGAAGCATTGACATCCTTTGCAAATTGCTCCTCCTTGAAGATCCACTCGTCAACACTGCGGTCATACTGTGCTGTGGCATGCTCGAGAGAGTCCCCTGAGGTCGTCAACTCAGTTCGCACTGTGTCGAACTTGCCCTTGAGGCGATTGGATTGCTTTTGGCTAGACTCGTCCAACAGATGTCTGATTTGAGCCATAAGGTTTTCCCGTTCAGCTTGCGCGGTCGCATGTTCTTCCTCAATGGCATGAGCGATATTTGATGAAGCCTTGCGGTTTGCTTCCACGGACTGGCGATTAGCCTGCTGGAGCTCAAGGCGTAATTTATTGATCTCGGATTTTTGTTGATCAATATGCGAGGTCATGTTTTCGAACATGCCTTTCAGGTCTTTACCAAGCTCACTATAGGACGAATGAAGCTCAGAGTGAAACTCGCTGAACTCGCCAATGACTTCTTTCGAGATCCTCGCAGCGGCAGCAGAGAGACCATTGAGTCCTTCCCCAACCTTCTTCTTGACATCCTCACGAAGAACTTTGATCTCCTCGAGTACATCATTCATTTCGTCGTGTGCACTCGACGTCTGTGTCTTTGCCTGTGCCTCAACCTTGTCAAAAGAAGCACCAAACTCCTGGAGTTGAGAGCGTGTTAACTCGACGTTGCTCAGTTCGCCTTTGACAAACTGGTTGATTCTAGTTGAGAAGTTTTCCAAAAGTTCGCTGTGTCGTGTCTGGAAATCCTCCATGCGAGTATCGATTTGCTCGGTCACAGTGGAAACTTCGCCCGTGGAGGCCTGCCAAACTTGACGGTTATCGCTTTCAAGATTGTCTTTGCGATCCAGCTTCGCGTGGAGTCCATTCACATCTGCCACTGTATGGTCAAGTGTAGTCAGAATTTCGGCGCCAATTTCACGCAGCCTTGATTCGGTTTCCTGGTGAGCTTTGCGCACAGCAGTCTCCTCGTCTAACTTTTCTGAGGTGTCCTTCAGGTTCACTTCTGTGTGCTCTAGGTCAGCTCTTGTGCTGCGGAGTCTGCCAAGGGTTGCCTCGTTGTCCTGCTTCAGGGTGTTGAAGTTGCTGGTCAGAGTAAACAGCTCCTGAACCTTGTGGCGGAGACTAGACTCCATCGATTCGATTTTGGCTCGTTGTTCTTCGTTCACGATCCGTCGTGATTCACTTTCCATTGTCATCTCCTCATACGCCTCAGGTGTCATATAAACACCATTGCGATGACGGGTAGCAATAAGCTCGCTCTTGAGCCTCTCAATCTCCATGCCAATGTCCCGGAGAAGTTTGTTCTTAGATATGATAGAATTGATCTGGGGTTTATTGCGGATGTTCTTCGCGCGGAAAGCATAGTCCAAAGTTGAAATGGTTTCCTCCAGGTTGCTCTTCGAGGGCGATACAGTAGCAATAATGCAAGTCTTTGTGCGGCCACCAAGCGAGTCTTGCAGCAAGCGAGTTAGCTTTGACTCGCGATAGGGGATGTGAGAGCCCTTGTCAACCAAGGCGTTGATCACACGACCCAACGTCAACAAACTCTTGTTGATCAATCCAGCCTCTGCTGCTCGCTTATTCTCGGCGCCACTTCGCCCGATGTTCTCGCTTCCAGCCAGATCGACCAGGTTGAGCTTGCCAGAGCTAATATAATCCTCGCCTGACTCTGTCGTGCGCTTTGTCAGGACTGTGATGGTGAAGATGGTATGACTGCGTGAACTGAGGTCGTTGCATTTAGTCGCGGCCACTTGGCGCTTGTGGCTACCGAGCTGCAGAAGCTTGATACCACTTGAAGCAGAGTCAATATAGGTCTCCTCCATTCCCTGTACCACGGTCGCAGCATGGCCCTTCTTTTCATTCTCAAAAATCTTCAGTTTTGTGTTCTCCTCGGCGGACAGAAGATCACGAAGGTCCTCGTTATATAATTCAATGAAGGAGCATTTGACCGTGCTTTCGGTATCCTCGAGCTTGTGGAAAAGCGAATAGAGCGTACGCGGGATAATACCAGCATCATCGGACAAGATACCAAGCGTATCCGTCATATCTCCTGACATGGTATATGTTTTTCCCGTTCCCGTTTGACCGTATGCGAAGATAGTACAGTTGAAGCCAGCAAGCATCTGTATAAAGCGTCAGTACTCCGTTGTTTATTCAAGATCCAAAAGCAAATGAGAACCATTCTAAGGGATGGCATACCTCGTGAACAATCGGCAGTACAGTATCTTCAAATACCCTTGTTTGATCGGCGGCTGGAGAAAACACCTTATCAAAAGCATATGTTTTATTCGAGAGCGCATTTGGTCCCATCGACAAATCGACCGTTTTGCCATTAACACCCTCGGGAGTCGACAGGACGACTCCACTGTTTTCCTTAACTTCGCGCTCATTGCGCCCGCGACATCGTACTACCACATGAATACTAGTATCTTCGTTGATTTCCCGCTCATAATCCCTTTCCTTCCTCTTCCCAGCAGTATTCGACGCTTGATCGGGGCTTGGTTTCGTAACTCGTGTATTTGAAGGTGCGGAAATCGCAGTCTTTGTTGATACTGCAGGTGAAGCATGTCGCTCTGGAACTGCGGAACCTGCTCGTCGCGTAGGTGGTCGTAAATTTGATCTTCTTGCGGGAATCGCAGAAGCGGGCCGAGCTGGGCCGACCATGATGAAGTTACTTTTTTCCCAGAAACTAACCCTCACTAAATGCGTTGGTAAGAAACTGCAAAGATGGGCCTGCGTGCATATGAGACGAGGTGAGGTCGGTGGATCCTTTCGGGCAAAACATAAACAAAGGTCACGTGGTCTGGTCACGCCCCCCGCCCATGTGATCACATGATCCCCGCGTCATTCCCCTCTTCGACTTGCCAAACTACGAAAAGGTGCACTTTGTTTCTCTTTGATTGATTCTTTTCGTTTTTTTCCGACGGATGGTGAGTTTCGAAATTATTAATCTGGCATCATGACTGCCAGGTCGACTCCAGTTCAGATATTTCCGGGCAAAGGCCTGGGTTTTATTAGTATGTTCCTGATGATCTGCAACGTGGGGAGGGGATGGCATGCAACAAGCTAACAGTGATATATAGCTCTCGGTGCTTCTCTACATAATGTGTTGACTCGAGTCAAATCACATCCTCAGACTTATCCCGCGATCGATCTTGCTTACTCTTCTACGGATCCCTTGCGAAATCCGGTAGTTCTACAGTTACCGTCAAATGGACTTCGTCTTCGGTTCGATGGCCCAGATCAGCGACTACGACTGATCGAGGTGCTAGATTTCTCGCGAGTAAACTTGGTGTATAAGAATCAGGATATTATGAAAGGTGGCAAGTCAACGGAGCAGCCGACATCTTCCCAAGGGCCCAGCTTCCGACATGTCTACAATAGACTCTTTGGTCCATCTTACCCCGGTGAATATATATCTCCGACAGATAAGGCACCTTATGGCACATATGTGCTCTCGTATCCTGGTGTTGCCTTTTCATTTCCGCTGCAACACTCGGCTTGGTCCGAACAATGTGATTTCGTAGCATTACTTTCATCATCGGCAGCACAGCCAGCAACATCCATGGCGATCTTCCAAGGGTCCTCATGGCCCGAGGTCAGTGCAAAGCTGTTCACGCAACCACCTCAATACCCACGCGCATCAGCAGTGGTCAGCAAAACCCGGGATTCCTTTGCCGATGAAATCGAAGAATTTCATATTCTCGGTGCTGGGAAACTTGAAGTATCCCGACGAACGGGTCCCCCGGTATCTATCCATCTCGGAGAGACTACTCCGCAAGATTTGATTGCCGAATTTGGGCCTCCAGACGCTATCTATCGTAAACATGATCGCCGCATATCTATTCATCGTGCTACGGGTACCGCCGGCGCAGATCTATTAAATCCAAGCCTTTCACCAGGGAGAGGACTCGACTTACCAGATACTGATCATTCTTCCAGCAATAGCATCACAGATGATTCTGACGAAGAGGCATCGGCAGGACAAGTGAGCGACCCAAGTTCAATGCCCGCCGAAAGCTTCTTCAACTATTTCCATCATGGATTCGATGCATTCATATCGCACCCTTCTACGCCTGGCCCTGCTTTCCCGGCATCGGGATTACCAGACCCCACGGCACCATCTGTTCCCTCGTCCCAGTTGGTCGTCACAAAGATCATTTTGCACGGGAATGTACCTGGATCGTACCCATTTAACCGACATCGTCGCAGCCGATGGACGATCCATCTGGATCCCAACAGCGATGGACTTAATGCCGAGTCATCGTATGATGAGATCGCCGAGCGACTACGAGGGGTTTGGAAGGGGTCTTACTCTAGTCCTGGAGAGGAGCAGGCCACACAGCGACCTATGGTTCTGAACCGCGGCTGGGGTGATAGCCCCGAGAGTAGCGTCGAGTTCCTTGGAGGCTGGGAAGAAACTACAGCCAAAGGGCAACGCTCAACCACAGATGGACACGAAGGTGGTTTAGGCAATACGGAACTCTTTGGATTCCCCGGGCTCCTCTTTGAAGTATTGAAGAATGGTGCGGTCAGCTGTCTTACAGTCTACTGAAGACACTCTTCACTTTATGCGACACGACGTGATGAACCTTTCCAGTTTGGACGCGTTGAATGCTTTTCTTTTTTCTGTACACTTCATTGTATGGTATTTAGATTTCATGATATCTCGTATTATTACAGTATCCTCCACACAAATCTACCGTAATGCATGTAATTTAGATACCGGCGGGTATCCCGCCTGACTTTCTCCGCCGCCGCGCTTCTTTTTGAATGTTGACGACTTCAAACCTCCACAACCTTCTCGCTTTGAGGAGAGGTTATGCTGGGAGAATGCACCAACCAGGGCGATCTCTCCCTCGATCCTGGACATCGACACTGAAACTTCCCAAGTCAAGTTTCCCTCCTCGTGTGTCACCAACCGACCGAACAAAATACTTGAAACGATGCACCGATGACCTGTACGCCTGGCAACGTCGCGAACGACCAGCGACCAACCCCTTCGTCTTACATGATGGCCCTCCCTACGCGAATGGTGAATTGCATGTTGGACATGCGTTGAATAAGATCACAAAGGATATCATCAACCGGGTACAATTGACTCGGGGAAAGCAAGTACGATATGTACCTGGCTGGGATTGTCATGGCCTGCCAATTGAGCTGAAAGCATTACAAGGACTGCGTGACTCAGGTGCTCTGGACAATTCAGTTGGAGCTGCTGTTATTCGGAAAGCTGCGAGAACTCTTGCGCGACAGACGGTGAAGGAACAAATGAAAGGATTTAAGGGCTTCGGAGTAATGGCAGACTGGGAGAACCACTGGAAGACAATGGACCGAGAATTTGAAATGCGTCAATTAGGCATTTTCCGTGAAATGGTTGACCATGGTCTGATCTATCGCAAGTTCAAGCCGGTTTATTGGTCTCCATCAACTGGGACGGCACTAGCGGAGGCCGAACTCGAATATAAAGATGATCATGTTTCGACTGCGGCTTTGATTAAATTTCCTCTTGAGAAACTCCCTGAGAGCATTGGCAAAAATCCTCTACTCAATGGGAAGGAAATTAGCGTCGTCATTTGGACAACAACCCCCTGGACATTACCTGCGAATGCTGCGATTGCAGTCAGTGATGATTTACAATATGTGATTGTGGATTCGGAAACCCACGGTTGTCTGCTGGTTGCGCAAAGCCGAATTGAATATATGCAGAAGATGTTGAAAGAAGATTTGCGCGTCATTCTTCCAAATGTTATGGGATCTGAACTCGCTGAGGAGGCCACCTACCGACCTCTCTGCAGAGGCCCCGAAGCCGAGGCTCAACCGATAATTGCCGCCGATTTCGTTACTGCTGACTCTGGTTCTGGTCTTGTTCACTGCGCCCCTGGTCATGGTATGGATGACTACGAAGCCTGCCTTGCGCGTGGAATTGAGGTCTTTGCACCCGTCAGTGACGAAGGCAGGTTTACCGACAAGGCCATGCCGCAGGATCCTAGTCGTCTTAGTGGAAAATTCGTCCTGGGCGAGGGAAATGAGGCTGTGTTGGAATATGCTAAAGAGCGCAATCAGCTCCTTGCTCAGCACCAATACGAGCACAAATATCCTTACGACTGGCGATCTAAGCAACCCATAATTATCCGGGCAACTGAACAATGGTTTACTGATGTCGGTGATATCCGCAAGAACGCGCTACAATCACTGGAAGATGTTCGATTCATTCCTGAGACCGGCAAATCTCGACTTCAGAACTTCATCAAGAATCGCAGCGAATGGTGTATTTCAAGACAGCGAGCCTGGGGTGTTCCTATCCCCGCTCTCTACCACCGTTCTAGTGGCGAGGCAGTGTTGACCAAGGAAAGTGTGTCGCATATCATGCAAATCATCAAGGAGCGCGGTGTCGATGCCTGGTGGACTGATGATGCGGATGATGCTGCATGGGTTCCACAATCATTGCGCGAAGACTCTAGCGGCTATAAGCGTGGCTCTGATACCATGGATGTCTGGTTTGATAGTGGCACTAGTTGGTCGGAGATTGATGTGCCCACCGAAGGCAGAAGTCATCCTGCAGATGTCTATCTCGAAGGAACTGACCAGCACCGTGGCTGGTTCCAGTCAGGTCTTCTTACCTACACTGCGCATCAGCTTGCTTCAGGGAAAACGGAGACTCGTGCTCCTTTCCGTAACTTGATCACCCATGGATTCACCCTGGACGAGGACGGGCGTAAGATGAGCAAGTCTATTGGTAATGTCATTGCTCCCCAGACTATTATGGATGGCACCTTGTTACCACCCCTGAAGCCGCGTAAGGGCAAGGGCAAGAAGCAAGATGAAAATCAAGGGCCTTCTTACGACGCCTTGGGTCCGGATGCTCTCCGGCTGTGGGCTGCTGGCAGCGACTATACCCATGAAGTTGTGATTGGGAAACAAGTTCTACAAGGTGTCCACACCAGTCTGCACAAATTCCGGGTGACCTTCAAGTTACTTCTGGGCGCCCTTGGTGACTTCTCCCCGAAAGATGCCGTGGCATATGAACAGCTGCAACAAGTGGACCGCATTGCATTGAAGCATCTCTCCGACATGGTAATCGCTTCTCAAAACTCATATGACAACTTCGAATTCTACAAGGCTGTCACCATCCTGAATCGCTGGGCCAACCTCGAGTTTTCTGCCTTCTACATGGAAGCCATCAAGGACCGACTGTACACCCTAGGTGAGAACAGTCTCAGCCGACGTGCCGCCCAGACAACCTTATTCTACATCTTAACCCATCTCCAAGAAGTCCTTGGACCCATCACTCCCCTCCTCGTCGAAGAGACATGGGAGCATACTCCAGAAACCATCAAGTCTCACAGCGGTCACCCCTTACAGCGTATCGCTGCCAGCCCCGCCACACAATGGCAAGATCCAGCTCTAGAAACCAGCTACAAAGAGATCACCGCTGTCCACGCAGTCATCAAATCTCTACAAGAAGAAGCTCGCAGCAAGAAACAACTAGGTTCATCCCTCCAATCATTCGTCCACATCTCTCTACCACGCGAAGGCACCACCATTTTCCAACAATATCTCTCCGAATTACCTGACCTCTTCGTCGTATCTTCCGTGACAATCAGCAAATTCGACGAGCCCGTTCCCACTGATATCGCCGAGGCAGAATGGCAATACCAACAAACGTGCTCCCCCAACGGCCACGAGGGAATGGTTTACGTTTACGCACCACAAGCCTCCAAATGCCCACGTTGTTGGCGATATGCCGTCCACGGGACTGAAGAGACGGACAAGATTTGTGATCGGTGTGAAGATGTCGTGGCCACGTTGGATGTATAATGTTTTCTAGGAAGGCATTTGTAATTATATTGCATGTACCATAGACCTGTTCAAAATAATCTACTCCGTTCCAGCACATTTCATTTAAACAATGTCCCTTATAGATATTCTCTCATCAAGATACCGAGGTAATAACAAGTCTTGTACGGAGTGATAACGATGATACACACCATTCAGGCACCGCATTTAAGTTATTTTAAGGATTCGCATTGGGTCTGAAAGGTATTACAGCTACTAGTTTTAGCGAATAGAATCATGTACTTCCAGTCCCAGCGATTCCAAGATATCCGGAACGATGATCATACACCAATTGCTTCCCCCACTCAGTTGTTGATATCTTCCGAGTTCGTACTACTTCGGGTTCTTCAAGGACTCCTAATCAGAAGAACGTCGAACGTACGCCAGGGACTCTTTGGAATTCAATACCGAAGCCTTAGTACACTGCTTGTAATAGTCTGACAGGGCATCGTAGCATAGGCAAGATAGTAGTAGCGGCAGCGCATGGACAAGCCCTAGATGAAAGCCCTGGACGATGCGTTTATCATTTCCAATCTTAACAACTACGGCATGCTTTCATTCTACCGATGGGGAGATATTGTGAGGGCAGGTAAGTTCATGCAGTTCTCCAGATGGTGACATTAGAATAGACTGATGGTCAAATTTTATAAAAACCTATAACATCAACTGACAATTTGGCGTATATCATAAGGGCATTTTGATACATCGATTGTGGCTGTTAATTCAGAAAAAAAGAAAGAAACACCGAAAACTTCCTTGCAATTATTTGCATATCTCCTTGGGTGCGTTGAATGCTTCGCTTGTCTTGCAACGCACGTACTCCCGAAAATGAGTGTGCCAGCTAACTCCAAGATGAGTCGTTTAAGCACCCTCCTCTTCCTCGGGAAGACGAATGACACCTTCCGCGACACCATTGGCCCAGAAACCATTGACATGGATATTACTAAAAACGTCAGAATGAGAATGCGTTGAAGGTGAAAGGGGGTTACTTACAGGCCTGTGGAGTTGTCAAGAGACAAGAGGAGCCAATAGCCGACAATTCCCTGCGTAAGAATGTCATGTGCAGCGAATAGAATTGTCTCGGCGTCGACGCTGACCTTGAGGGCAAGGGGGCCGGAGGCAATCGCACTGGAATAATTCAATCAGTATGGAAAGTTGCAGTGGGTATATCAAATGGCCAACATACATTGGGTACAAGGCAAACACGACAAAGACTAAGCCAGAGATGGCTCCAAAGAACCGCTTGACCTGAGCTTCCTGGCTAGAGCTGGCCCGATGGGCGTGGAATCCGGCATGGTGTAGAGTTGAGAGATAAGACAAGCAGCTGATGGTCAACCACACCCAACGGGTCCGAGTGTGGCCATCGTAGGTACCCAGAAGACCCGCGGCCAGCATGACCCAGTGAGACAAAATAGCCGGGGCCAGATGAGCACCAGGAAGACCACTGACAAGGGCGAGATTAATCAGAAGGAGAGGAGTAGATATGGCCCAGTTCACGTAACGCAGCCAGAGAACATCGCGGAAGAATTCGTCGTCGGTATTGGGAACATGCTTGTGGTGGTTGTGAATTGGAGACCAGGCGACATTGATACCTTGGCCACTCGCAAGTGCCAAGTAGGTGATGAAGGAAATAGTTGTGATGAACGAAGACAGAACGTGGAAGATCCGCTTGGACTATAGACACGGTGTGGGGTTAGCGCAGGAGCTGTACGGTGGAGATGCGGAGATCCTACCAGCGGGGCGCGTGCGGCGAGACTGTAGAAGACCAGCGAGGAGATTCCCATCAACGCTGTGACAACCCTAGAAGATTGAGAATTCAGCAGAAGCTCAAGGTTGGAGATTTGATCATTATGGAGACAGGTCTTAGTACCAGAGAGTTCGTTGACCAGTGGTGCCCAGCTCCTGGAAGATCACACTACCTCCCGGGATGACTGTGGGGACCGGGGCGATCGAGTGGGAGTGATGCGGAGACTCCACCGGAGTGGGAAAATCGTCGAAGTCATTAGGGACGAACATGATGGCGATGTGAAAGAATCAAAGGGATGAAGAGAAGGAGAAGAAGAAGAAAACGAAGAAGAGAAAAGAAGAGAAAGAAGTAGTTGGCAACTCACGTGGTCTGGAGGCAAAACAGGAAAGAGCGAAAAGGAAGAAAGCGGGTAGCTCCTTCCTGCGTCATTCCAACCACAAAGTAGATTACATACCAAGACGGGAGTATAGAAGATTATAGTATGGCATTGGGGATATCTAATCGTAATTCAAAGTATCTAATGGGTAATTCAGGAGTATCCGACTGTATTTGATCATTGTCACACAAGGGAGAATCAAAAGAAACACTCCAGGCAATATTCATGCATCATGGTGGAGAAACTGCACATTTACAGATCGACAGGAGGCGAGTGGGCTAGCTGAGTCGATGGCGACAGCTACATACACAAGTCTAGATTTCACAAGTAGAGATGGTTGATTTATTCACGTGCACCCAATACTCCTTGGTATAAATGAGACCTACCAGTGCTGGTACATACTGGTACATGTACAGTAGTCAATGATCAATAATCCACCTGATGATGCAATATAGTGTACAGGTCCAGCTCAGCTCCATCTAGAATATTATACAGATAATCCACTACTGCGTAGTAGCTTCAAGTTCCAAGGCTATGCGCGCTCCTTTTTCGATGAACTATCCCCTGGTGTTCGGACCTGTTCCTTATTCGGTCCATGGTGGGCTTGTGTGTCTTCGACAGCACCAGCTTTGGCATTCGCATGCCCACGGTTCCAGAGATAATATGCGGTTCCAGCACCGGCGCCGACAATAAAAACCATTCTGGAAAAAAAATAGAATTAGCCAATATTTCAATTCAAGAACAAAAGATTCAACTTACCGCATAGGGTACCCTCCATATGGGACGGGTTCACCGGATACGGTCGAGGCGGCTCTCCTCTGAGAGGAAAATAGTGTGCTTGGGAACTTGAAAGCCCGGAGTGAGGAGTTTCGGATGATGCTATTCATGATCTCAATCTGTACTGCACTGCAGTAAATGGTTTGAATTGCATTACATTGCCTGGCAGGTTCCGGCTTTATATGCAAGGTGCGGATTTGTTACATCATTCGCTATTTCAGCTAAATCTTGCCCACTTTCTTGTCTCAACTACAATATGCTTAGCATTTGAGAATGGCAGTGCCAAATCCTGCTTCTGTGAAGAGGACTTGAAGCTTCTCGACTGGAGAATGTGGGTCATGACCCACATCCGTCATGGAAAAGTGACTTGATAATGACAACATCTGAAGATTTCTCGAAGCAGGAGTGATTAGCCCGGCGAAAATTCTTGACGTGCAAGAGATCTTCGGCACATAATAACAATTAAGCATATGAACCATATATGTAATCAAATACAGTATCCTTCCACTGCTCAGTGCTTTTTTCTTCGCAATGCAACGAAGCCTTCCATAATGCATTTAACGCCAAGCTCCAAGAGAAATACTTAGTAGACTTGAATCGAATTTATGTCTACAATACTCTGTAGGTCGGAACTAAATCATGAACCCCTTTCAGCCGTGTTAAGTTATACCGTACAATCCCTAGCTTCCAAACAGGTTACACAACTATATCGATCACGGTGATGCTTCCACCAATTAGAGAACACCGATCTGTACTCTGTACTACTCCACCGGTTTCACAGCAGAGCTTCACGCATAATGAATTTTCGTGAAGATTGATGCTTGGTCACAATTGAACTATCGTCTGTTTTCGTTGATTCCTCTCTATACAAAGTCTCTTTCTTAGATTAGAACTGCAGAGTTGCTTCGTTTCTCCGCTTCGGACCATTTATTGACAATAGCTTTCGATTCGATGAGGGGAGCCAATGTTAAACCAAACCAAGAGTGTTCCATACTGTAAATTCTTCTCAGATTGTGAAACACTCGTTACTATTGGTAAATACTGTTCTACCTTTCAACCCTGAAGTCATTCCTTGAAACTTCACAATTTGATGATCACTTTACCAATATGTTGTCCAGAGTAGAGGTAATCAAATGCACCCTGTGACTCCTCGAACGAGAACACTTTTTTGTCAATGATCCCCTTCAGATCAATTTTCTTTTCTGAAAGAAAATCACACAAATCCCGCTGATCAATCTTCGACCCAACTGCAATTCCTCTGGAAACACAACATTAGTGATGTGGAATAGTAAGATTGTACAGTAAAGACTCACTGAATTCTCGCAGTCTTCTGTAAGGTGGGCAATAGGAGATCAGGCTGAGCCTCAACATTAAACCCTCCAAGAAATCCAACCAATGAAACGACACCCCGTCGTGAAATTGAAGCCAGACTTTTGTCAGCGGTAGATGGACCACCATTCTCAATCACAACATCTACGCCTCGTCCATTGGTAAGACGGAGTACCTCTTTCTCCCAGTCCGGGAACTTTCGGTAGTTGATGGTATCGATGGATCCCTCACTGCCGAAAGCCTTGAGAGCTTCGAGCTTCTCGTCCGAGGAAGATGTGATAATTGGGCGAATTCCCGCAGCCAGACAAATAAGTAAGGCAAACATGCTCACTCCTCCAGTTCCTATAGATGAAGGATTAGTATTCTATCTGGATCATCTCTCATCGGACAATCATATATCCTACCCAGAAGCAGAGCAGTTCCGCTAGATCGAGGCATATCAAGAGCAGTCCATGCTGTCACCCCAGCACATGGGATACATGCTGCCTAAATCAGATAGTTAGCCTTTGTTTCCCTCATTCAAATACACAAATGTTCCCAAGAAATATAATATGGAGCAAATACTCACCTCCTCCCATGAAAGATACTTCGGCAGATGCAAGAGAACATCCTGATTAAAGACAGCATATTCCCGCAGCACACCTTCAACCCCCCCACCAAGAGCAGCAGACTTATCCTCCGTCCCTGTAAGATTATTCAAGTCAAATATCGGAGCTACATGGTCTCCAGCCTTGAAATCATGAACTTCGGATCCAACGGAGATGACCTCAGCAGCACAATCCGAGACAGGAATGCCTTCCTCGAGCATTTCAGCCGGGTATTTTCCGTGCAGCATTGCCACATCTCTGTAGTTCAGGGAGACGGTATGGATCCGGATGAGGACTTCATCTGCTTTCAAAGTGGATGGAAGATCCTCTGTTGTCAAGCGGAGGGTTTGTGGGATATCACCCCCACTCCGCCTGTAGATTTTGCTGGTTTTTGGTAGTGTCATTTTGGTTCAAAATAATAGATAAGAAACTTGGCTTTCTTTCTTTCGTATTGCGATGTGAAGGGGTATTTATATGCAGTCGCTAGGAAATCAAAATCGAGTTACTAATGCACAAGCGTCAAGCTGATAAATCAATGTTAATGCATCTTTACACTAATTCATAACTAACTACTTGTGAAATTCCCACTAATGGCACTACACTGTAGCACCGAGACCAATCTAGTCTAGGTAATCTGTTGAATATTCAAGCTTTGGCAAGAAAAGGGTACTTAGGCCTGTGAGGCCGAGGTCTTACGCACAATATCTTCAAATTGTTTACTAATCCTAGTAAATTCTATAAAGTACTATTAAAGAAAACTAGAACTTGATAGCATGAGAATACTGCTAGTCTATGGGCTTTTTAAAGCTTCCACTCCACATAATAGTGTAATTGCTATGTCAAAGAAAATCCAATATCTCCGCAGATCGAGAAATCCAACTACCTTCAGCAGAATTCCTAAGTTGATCTCCAATTGACTCATTGGAGAGAGCATGATACCATTCCTCTCTATTAACAGCATCCCAAACAAGTCGACTTTCAAGACTCGGTACGGGAAACCTCAATTCACCTGCCATTATCTGGATATCTTCAGTCTGGATATCTTCAGTCTCCCCAATACTGGGAGTACTCAATTTCTTCACAAGTTTGTACAGGGCCAAATCGAAACGCTTGGTATCTTCGATGAATAGAAATGTTAAGGTTTCCTCTCCCATATCTTGGAATTGAGCAAGAATATTCGGATAGTAGAACATGCCAAGATTTCGACAACTTCTGACAAGACGAGTCAGTAACCCGATAGTCTTGGAAGAGACAGAAATCTTAAGGTCAAAGCTGAAGACTTGCTGATCCTCAATCATACAAGCGAAGATTATATGCAGTAAAATAGCTTGGAATGTCGCTAGTGGCCAGCGACAGCCGTCAGATACACTGTCTTTATCTGACATATCCCATTTATCCTATTTGCCCCTGGAAGTTAGTTGACTGCTAGAGATGAATCCAGAATGATTTGGAAAAGACACCCACTCTTTGCTCACGAATGGCCACGTCCAGATTATCATGAAGATCCCTCGCAGCAGACTGTGAAGCAGCTTCCCCCGTAGCCCACAACCCAATGACCACCATCGATTGCACCATAAGAGGAAGTTCCCGATGTATTTGGAATGAACCTCTATGAATAAAAGACCAATGGGGATGAAACTTCTCAAAATACAGCTCAATACATTTCTCTCTCTTCTCCAGCAGGTTAGGAGATTGAGCCGGAGATCGATTTGACGTCCATGTGTCGACCGATTCTTCGATGGTCGGTCCATTCGAACTTGAACTCTTATTTTCCGTCGTACTCAGGTCTTTGAATGTACATTCAATATTCCGACGTGTACATTCTTCGCACGGTGGACCACCTTCACAACGAGATTTCGCTTGGTGGCAGTTTTCGCAGGCTTGTCTCGCCCGGCGCATTGGCTCGTTCATTTTATGATCTCGACGTAGATGTCGCCGAAGGGTGTCACTACATAATATTAGCTCCAAAGTTGAAAATGAAGTTTATGGATTCGGCCACACTAAGGCAGAACGCTACACACCTTCGACCGAACTCTCGTGGACAATTTGGACATTTAAAGGGTTCTTGCTGCGAATGCTTTACCCGATGACGTTGCAAATGCTCTTTACGTCGATAACTCGCATTGCAGCCAGTGACTGGACATTTATAGTATCCATCATGTCCAGGTATCACAGTTGTGTTGTCTTTGCTATTAATCGTCGACATTGAAGGCTGCTGAGTTGAAAAGTACAAAACATTCCTGACTGGCGGCTCCCACAGGCTCCCACCGGGATCTACCGGAATCCACCGGAACCCGCCGGCATCCACCGGCATCCCACTAGTTGGCCAATATTTACTAGTTATTCAATTAAATACATAGGTATGTACTACCTCAGTATGAGAGTATGATGAATTCTATAAGGAAAAAAAGTATACTAGTAACGGAATGGCCATATGGCTTTCTATCAATTATACAATTGAATATTGGCGATGAAGTAGTAAATCAGATTGCTTGATAGGACGGGCTGCTTTAGATCCAACATCCTCCAAGAGTCTACAAAAAGGACAAAATTGGAGTAAACGCAAGGAAAATCTGAATATTGATTGTCATAGGGCTATATTCAGTAATATCTGTCAAACAATCGAGCTGAAAAGGTTATTTTCTATCCTTATAGCAGCTTTATTCCCGAATAGAGGAGGTCCTCTTGCATAATATATATCATATACCACGAGCAACCATCATGACCGTTGGAATCCAAATGTCCATTTACTTGGACTTCTGATCACTTGTCATAATATTATATACAAAAACTACCAGTAAATCAACAAAAACGATCAAGTACCGTAGGTACGACACTCACTGCTTCGTGCTCGAATAAGCCGGCGGAGCTTCATCCACTAAAGAATCCTGAACCTCACCACGAGAACTCCTCTCCAAGCTCAAATTCTTCACATTAACAGCCTTTCTCTTCCAATACCTCCATCCATAAAATCCTCCAATAGCAAGCAAAATAGCACCCACACCAGTACCAATTCCAATTCCAACTTTCTCCTTCACATCAAGCTCTTTCTTAGGACCAGGAAGTTTAAACGATGCCGTGGGAATAGCCACAACAGTCGAATCACTTTTCTGAAAACGAATTTGAATAGCCGAAGCCGTAACACCCCAAACACTCGTTTGAGTGGAAATAGTCGAATCAGAATATGTAATTGGTGAAGGATCATTGAATGTTTTGGCGCAGTAATCTTGGAACATACAATCGAATCCACTATCATCATCACCATCAACATCAGCTACTCTCTACCAATACTTGAACCAAGCATAATTGACTTCGTTATAGAACGGAATATACATACCTTGGACAACAAATCTCTGTCGTAACAACTCGCTGCGTCAACGTAGGTAATGTACAAGCCTTATATCCCGGTGGACATTGTCCAGCACTAAAGTAACGATCTAATTTCCAATTCTCTGGCGCACAATCATCAGCGTTCGGTCCATCGATGCCTTGAATCAACACTGGCATTCCATAGTATACGCTGGTATGCGGAGTAAAGCATGAAGTAGGCGGCGTGAAGATTGTCGTTAAGGGTCCTGCATTTGATGTCCTTGTACTATCGGGCCTATTGGCGCTTGACTTTGACCAGGATTCTGTGTCGAATGAGAGACTGTGTGAATAGAAGGTGAAGAATGAAGAGATATGGAAATTTTGAAGTCGTTTGCATTTTGAATAATTTATGAAGTATACCAGGTTTACTGGTATACTGTACTACTCGATTGTACTTAAAGTACTCGTATACTTCGAAAAATGACTTCGATATGCAAACAGTGAAGACAAATGTAGAATGCTTATTTTATTTACGAATGTACCTATTTGGTCATAATAGAGAAATGACTGAACAGTCCAAGCCACATTTGCATTTGATTTACTCGATCTGCCTCGTATTCTGCCCGGATCTACTGGAATTGTCTAGCCTTGAAATGTATCAAGATGCGAGATCGAATCAGTTTAGTGTTTGACCTTAAAGTTTCAGGTCTGCATGATTCAAGTTATAAGTATTTTCCTAGTGAGTCCAAGCAATGGAGATTCAAGTACCTAGACTAGTAGTTTATACTACCGCATCATAAATCTAGGGCTGTTTCAAGTGTATATCTAGAAGATACTCTGGGTAGGGTTCTTCTCTACGATGACAATCTGATAGACCATCACAAACACAAAGATACACGCATACGATACGATGATACGCTACACACAAATGGCTGGTAGATGGCTGACTTCGCTATTTTTGTTATCCCATCCCGATAAATACATCCAAAGGACACCCGGAGCCCGAGGGGGAATCAACCCGCAAGCCACTTTTCGTCATCCAGCTCGAAGGGGGGTAAAGAAACTCGGAACTAAATCATGCATCGTCGCAAATCGCACTCTAGTACTTCTTGCCCTGGCGGAGGACATCACCGAACTCCTCCAGAGGGGAACGGATGAGCTTGGTGTCCTTCCAGAGGTTGGGGGTGAGGAAACCGTAGGTGTTGACGACGGCGACGAAGGTAGCCTTGAGGGTGTTCTCGAGGGTCTTGGTGGAACCGGAGGAGGAGGTGTAGGCATCCTCGACACCAGCAAGCTGGAGGAGACGCTTGACGGCGGGGGAGGCAACGAGACCAGTACCACGGGGGGCGGGAATGAGCTATACAGTATTACATTAGCAGGGTTCTTGACTGAGGTATTGTGCTGAAACTGATTGAAGTCGAATTCCACATCATATCAACACATTGAACTTGGACTGGTATACATACACGGACGGAGACGGAACCACACTTGCCGCTCTGCTTGACGGGCAGAGAGTGAGGCTCACCAAGGTTGGAACCCCAGTAACCGCGACGGACGGGGAGGACAGCCAGCTTGGCGATGGTGATGGCGGCACGGATGGCAGTGGCGACTTCCTTGGAGGTCTTGATACCGAGACCAATGTGACCCTCGGAATCACCGATGAGGACGATGGCCTTGAAACGGGTACGCTGACCGGCACGGGTCTGCTTCTGGACGGGCTTGATCTGTAGGAGGAAGACTGATTAGCTATGTTCGTAAAATATGGACAATGCTGGTCCATTGGCAAATCCTTGCGACCAAGCAGCTGTGAGCTTGAGCTTGCGCGAGCTGTAGCTTTTCAATCCTCCTCTTTGTTCCCGCAATTCCTTTCCATGATGCTGCTGCGGCTGCTGCTGCTCTGTTCTGCTGCCTGGTCCAAGTATATCGCCAATTGTTCGCATTGTGGGGTCGGTATCGCAAGGTTTGTTGTATCGCACCTTCATAACCTCATCCTTCAGCTTAGGCAGGAAGAAGTCGACAATCTGGTACTCCTTGATGGGCAGAGAGTGGAGGTAGATCTGCTCCATGCTGGTGATCTTGCCGGCCTTAACGAGACGACCGAGCTTAGTGACGGGCTGCCACTCCTTCTCCTCCTGCTTTCCACCACGACGGCCACGGCCACGGCCACGACCGCGACGGTCACCACCACGGTCGCCGCGCGAGCCAAAACCTCCACGTCCACGGGGAGCAGCGTCAGCCATTTTGGATGTATGTAAGGGCGACGAAGACGAGATTGTCGAATTGAAGTCGAGTGGTCGATCAAGTCGGGCGTTTGGCGTTTGGCGTTGACCTCCAAAATTTGCCGGCGGAGGGTGGGCTAAGCGAGTGGATGACTAATTACCCTAACAGATTAGCCCTAGTTCCTGATTAGTGGGCGGTATAAACAGCGGTGAGTCTAGCGGTGAACATTCAATGGCAGAATTATCTTAAACCCGGTTTGCGCAGAACAAAGCAGATTCAACTCGAGTATAGAGAATAGAGAATAACATTAGAACTAGGGGATTGCAGAGAACAATTATACTTGAAATACATTAACATAATATATTCAAAAAATATTCACTTGCAAATATATCTATCTCTACACTATGTACATAAACTGAATGAATACACTCAAAAGAGCCTTCCGACGCGGTTGCGTTTCCCCTTTGGGCAACCTCCTCTCCGCATTTCATCCTTGATTCTATACTCCTTCTCCTCCTATTCTCCTTCACCTTCACTCTTCTCTCTTCTTCGTCCTCCTCTTACTCTGTTGGCCCTCAAACTATCCTCTCCTTACATTAATCTATCTCTCTTTCCGTTTCCTCCCTTCTCCTCTCTTCCATCATCTAATATGCTGCGCTGGTATGACCCATGGTTCTCCCCGAGGGAAACGAGGAAAGAAGAATTTGACTCCGCTGATATCATTCAGGTACCAAGCCAAATTGGCCAAGAGTCCAATTCTCACTTCTAGTATCACCAGTGCTGTATGTTCTCATTTTCATAATATTATGATCGGGAAATTAAACTGACATCATCAAAAGGTCCTCTTTGGCAGCGGTGATGTCCTCGCCCAGCAGGCTGTCGATCGCCGCGGACTCGAGAAACATGAGTTTGCCCGCACCGGGCGCATGGCTCTTTATGGCGGAGGTATATCAAACACTTCTCCTAATGTCGAATTCTTTTTCTATTGCGATCGTGTCACTAATCTCGATCCCAGCTGTCTTTGGTCCCGTCGCGACTAAGTGGTTCGGTATTCTTCAACGTCATGTCAATCTGAACAGTACTTTGACCACTACGCTCGCCCGTGTTGGCTGTGATCAGTTCCTCTTTGCTCCAGTCCAATTGACTGCTTTCCTTTCGTCGATGGCAATTATGGAGGGTACTTCCCCGTCGGAAAAGTGGCATCATTCTTTCTGGCCGGCCTACAAGGCCAATTGTATGGTCTGGCCGATCGTGCAGAGTGCCAACTTTGCTTTTGTGCCTCTGGAGTTGCGAGTATTGACCGTGAACGTGGTCAGCTTGGGTGAGTCTTAAACAGAATCTCTTATATTTATACATATGCTAACTCTGGTTGATAGGCTGGAACTGCTTCCTGAGTCTGATGAACAGTGGAGAAGAGTAATGGCCTGGTGCCATTTGTGATTTCGTTGCGATTTGCGTTATTATACTGGCATTGTGATGGTAATGTCCAAGGATGGACATGATAGAATTTAGGATCTGGTTTGAACATACAATCATTGATGATTGTGCCCAGTGGCTTGTAATACTAGTTCAACTAGTATCCAAGTTGGGCCTTGTTATATATTATAGGATATATTGTGCATCATAGACATAATAGATCATGAACTGCTACTGTAATATTCAGCCCGTCATCTCTATTATCCATATATCTAGTTATCTAGTTGAGTAAAATACATCAGTTATTTAAGACCATTCCAAAATATAAATTCAATTTATGTCTTGTTTATATTCAAATAATTGATAGTAAGTGTATATTCAAGACTAATGTTCTCTCCGCCGCCCAAAAGGGAAACTTGACAATTTTGCCCAACGAACAAACTGTCGATCATTTTGAACCAGCCTAATATTCTCCTGAATAATTATTATTATTTCTACTATTCTTATTTTATTCTCTCTCCCTATACTATTAACCTATATATTTACAAATGATTAATTAGTACACTCTACATTACTTGATTTTGTTAAGCGGCTCCTTCCCGGCCCGAAAATCTTCCCCCTCCGCCTTCGCGCCTTTCAACTTGAACTTCCACACCTTTCACCTCCCCTCCATCCACCCACAACCTCTTCACAATGGCTGCCGTGGAGAATGGTCACCCCGTGACGGACGAGAATGTCGCCCCCGCGGCCTCCTCAACCGACGAGGTCACCGTCTTCCATGACCCCGAGAACTTTAACGTTAAGCACCCGCTGATGCACGAGTGGACTCTCTGGTTCACCAAGCCTCCCAGTGGCAAGGTAAGAATGCGATTCGATAAGATACACTGTGCCAGTACTAATCTCTATCTAGGGCGATAACTGGAATGACCTGCTCAAGGAAGTCGTCACATTCAGCTCCGTCGAAGAATTCTGGGGCATCTACGTATGAACCGCACCATCGCAAACCCTGACCACCTCACTCCAGCGGCATCCCCAACTAACCTCTATTCCTTTTCTTTTCTATCTAGAACAACATCACTCCTACCTCTGAACTCGGTCTCAAGGCCGATTACCACCTCTTCAAAAAGGGCGTACGACCGGAATGGGAAGACCCGCAGAACAAGCACGGTGGCAAGTGGTCCTATCAATTCAAGGACAAGCGATCCGTACCCATCGACGACCTCTGGCTGCATGCGCAGTTAGCCGCCATCGGAGAGACACTCGAGCAGGACGCCGACAATGAAGTCATGGGTGTGGTAGTCAATGTGCGCAAGGGTTTCTACCGTGTTGGTCTGTGGACTCGCACCGTGGGCAAGAGTATCCCCGGTGACAAGAACGCCCGCACACCCGCGCAGGGCAAGGATATTCTTGAGGCGATTGGTCGACGATTCAAGGAGGTGCTGCGTTTGAAGGAGGCCGATGTGGTTGAATTCTCGGGCCACACTGACAGTGCGCACAGTGGTAGCACTCGTGCCAAGGCCAAGTACACTGTTTGAGCCGAGCAGGCAGACAGACACAAGACAAGAAAAGAGATCGAGAAATTGCTGTGAATGGCTTTCCCACCCCGGTGGATGAATAGATGGTGTGGGGACGTCCACGGGTTATGATGGTGCGGCCAAGGGGTCGCAGTGAAAAGTGATGATATCCAGTATGTTCCAGCTGCAAATATGCAGTGGCGACCTGATTGCTTGCGATATGTATCTTACCCTTAACAACGCATTTTATGAGGCAATGTCGTGCGTGGCTGGTGCTGGTTGTGTTTATGGTTTCATAGTTCAATACCTTTCCGGACATTCATATTCAAGTAACATCTACTCCGTAGTGTGTTGCTCGATGCTCGCAGTAAATGATTGACTTACGATATGTCATACAAGTCAGATATTGCAGGACTCCACCTGTCAACGTCTAGTCAGATCGTAGTACCAGCCAGCAGGGTTAAACAGCCGCAACGTTCCAATGAGTATACAGCAGATGAGTGTGCAATACTTCAAATTCTATTCAGCATTTAGCAAGACACAGTTTCTAGTGCTATACTAATAAGGCAGACTTTATCTTCATCCATGCCTAGATATTGCATTCTATACATACCAAAAACTATACAAGTTGAATGCATCACTGCAACTTGAATGAGTAGTACATGCATCACTGATAGTCAGTTTACCGACCACCAGTGAACTCTCAATGTGATACAAATCTCAGCTCAGCGGCCAGTGCACCGTCAGCATTCTCGGAGCACATCAGAACCACGTCTCGGTTCATTCCGACTGTGAATCGTCGAAGTGGTGGTAGTCAGCATTCGCAGTAGCGATCAAAATACACAAGCACTCGATATTCCTTCGACTACATTCATCCAACAGAATCTAGAACTCTTCCTTCCTCCATTAATCGATAATTATCCAGAAATCTCTCTCAAACTTGACTGAAAGCACACCTACCCACCATGGACTGGTCACTCCTCACCTGGGCCAACGGCACCTTAGCCATTCTATCCTCCCTCCTCCTCCTCTTATACTGGTATATTCGCATACCAAACGACATGCCGACGAACATCCCAACTGTATCAATCTACATCTCAATAATGGGACTATGGAGTGACATGGGACAGGATGATATATACGATAAATGGCTCCGTCAACCACTAGAACAATACGGCGCTGTAAAGATCTGGTTCGCAGGTCGATGGAATATCCTAGCAACTAAACCAAAATTACTCGTCGACATGTTCAGACACGAAGATATCTATGCTAAAGCCGGGAGTCAGAAGAAGATTCCTTGGAGTGTGATTGCCTCGTTGGTTGGGGATAATATTATCAATGCTCATGGGCAGAATTGGAAGATATATACTTCTATCATGAAGCCGGGTTTACAGCGACGAATTACCGATTCACAACCTTTATTGATGAAGTGTCGACGCTTTGTGGATGTTCTTCTGGAAGAGCAGAGGAGTGTTGAGAAGGGAGGTGGAGGAGGAGTCTTAGTGAATCCTATCATCCAACGATGGGCATTAAGTTGTATGGGAATCAACTTTATGAATGTTGATCTAGAGGTACATACTTACCACCTACATTAGTCTACACTCACTTGAATTAATACTAATGCAGATAAAAGTGCCTCGAAAAACCAGGACAACGCCTCGAACAACTCCAAAGCATCATCAAAAAGACCCTCTTCAAACCACTCTTCTTCAACTTCCCCGATCTCGACCGCTACCCAACCCTCTTCCCCCAACGAAAAGAAGCCTTCAAAATAATGCAAGAATTCGGCGACTTACTCGTAGAAACCGTATCAAGCCGAACACAAACCACCGACGCAGACGGATCCCAAGTCGTGGACGGTCTAGACAAAGCCCTAAAAGAAGGAAACATAACAACAGAACAATACCGCGCAAATCTCAAAGTAACCTTCTTAACCGCCCACGAAAACGCCCAACAACTCCTAAACTCAGCAATCTGGGTCTTAGGAACAAACACCTCAATTCAAGATCTACTTCGTTCCGAAATAATGAGTATAAACACATCAACTCCAACCACAGACCAAATAAACTCCCTCCCATACCTCTACGCCGTAATCCTCGAATTACTCCGTTTATACCCACCCGTCTCACAATTAATCAACCGAGTCACGACATCTACAACAATTCTCGGCGGGGAGGTAGCGATACCAAATCACACGTGGGTCGGATGGAATGCGTTCGGAGTCCATACGGATCCGAGTATATGGGGGAATGACGCGAGGAAATTTCGACCGGAGAGATGGGGAACGGAGGTGAAGAGTATTCATGGGATGGTGCGGAGTAAAACGGTACAGTGTCATTTTATTGCGTTTAATGCGCATTCTAGGAAGTGTTTGGGACAGGGGTTTGCGGTTTTGCAGATGAAGATTTGTTTGTTTGAGATGATTAGGAGGGTTTCTTGGATTATTGATCCGATGTATGAATTGAAGTTGACGTCGGTGAGTCTATCAGCTACTCTACTCCTACGACTGCTCCTAAGGGAGGTGGTGTTGCACCCCGGCAGTGTCTGCTACTATAGTATAGAACACTGGATATACTTTGTCGGCTGATATTTTGCGTTTAGGGCGGGATTATGGCTCCTTTAGGGTTGAAGGCTGTTATGACGGAGATTCCTCAGGCTGGAAATGTCGAGAGAGTATCTGATGGATTGACTATTCCTCACAATCTGCCTGGAAATGATACTAACTGAAAATACCATGCTATTGTGATGGTGCTGGTACAGGTGATGCGTTTCAGCTGTTATACTCCACAGCTTTGTTATACTCGATTAACTGTATCCAACAACTAGTATTTGAACAAACTTTGAAGAAACCTTGGACTCAGTGAACTCGGATATCGGCAGGTATTCTAAAAGGTCACACGATGTAAACTCCTGTAGATGGAAGTCAGATATCTCAACTAGACATTGCGCCATAACTCTATATCTACTCTACACCCCGACAGTCCGAGCATGCCAGCATTATGCAACCAATACTCAAAATGAGTACATCAAGTAAATCAAGAATCTACAAAGTCGCCGTCCTCATCTTCCACGGCGCAGATATCCTCGACTTCACCGGTCCGATGGAAATCCTCTCCCACGCCTCCCACAAAAAGCAACCAATCTTCGAAATCACAACCATAGCCCGAGACGAAACCATCACAACAAGCAGTTCCGCGAAAATAAAAGCAGACCTCCTCCTACCAAACGCTTATCCTATAATAAGCACCATCGACATCCTCATCGTCCCCGGCGCCGCACCCTCTCTAGTCCATAAGCTCACCGAATCCGACACACCAGAGCAAACCCTCATCCGCGCATACGCACGTACCAACCCATCCCGACCACGCATCATCTTCTCCATTTGTACCGGGGCATTTCTCCTCGGCGCCGCGGGAATATTACCAGGGACAACAGTCACGACGCATCAACACGGACTGGAGATACTCCGGGAAATCTGCAGTAGGAGTGGCAGTAAAGAAGAGCCTCGAATCGTGAGACGACGATTTGTGGACGGACAATTTGTACGTGGATCAAGGGTTCGAGTCATTACTGCTGGGGGAATTAGTTCGGGATTAGACGCAACGTTTTATATTGTTTGTTTGTTGGCTGGGGCTGAGATGGCGAGTTGGATTGCTCGGGTTATGGAATATGGGTGGAGGGAACCAGAGAGTGGATTGTGGCCGAGGGGATTTGCTGGACCGCGATCTGTAAATATCAGTTGATTCTACTTCTACTATGTACATACAGTACGGAGTGTAGCCGGAGAATCTGATGAACTCCGTCGTTAGTCTGCTTTGTACTCGGTGGTTAGTGTGCTTTGAGTAGGTCAATCCGAAGTATCTCCGTCTCTCCACTTTGCTAATATCGACAATTTGAGTGGTGAGTCAGTGGCTCCACTGATAGCGATTTCGGTGAGTATTCAATATAGTCATTTGTGTGAGCAGAGAGAGTACAGTAGAAAAAAGGGAGGGTAAATGAGAGTAGAGTAGAGTAGATGAGAGAAAGAGTGTGTGACTGAGAAAGAGACAAGGTAGACATGGGTGATCACATGACTGCACTGTACTATGTAGATGTAACTATTCAGAGTAAACAATTAAGATCAACTCTTCATTGTCAATTCTTGAATTATGACTGCAAATCTATTGTCTGAAGTAACTCCGGCTTCGGATCTGATTTTGCCAACCTTGCCAAATTGCCAATTTTTGCCAATTCTTGGCTGCTTATTTGCTCGTCCATCGTTGCCTCAATGGCTTCCTGGGCACGCCCTTCACGAAGAACTAACCCAGCCACGACCATCTCGTTGGTCGACAGAGCGAAGTCGGAGTGATAAGCATTGCCAATCCTCTTTATTAGACGGACATCCCCAACGTTGGTCGCAAGGCTTGTCTTGACTTCTCATGACTATATACTTTTCACCTTTAATCAACACCATTCCCATCCCACCATTCCATCTCAATGTGATCTGAATGATATCTCAGAGTCCGACTTGATCATATCTGACTCCGCGAGATGACCAATTCTCACGACTCACTCTTATCTCCCAATCTTGGCACACCACCACGACTCCACCGGTCCTTCGCTTCCACCCGCCACGCCTCAACCCCTTTACGAGAGAGAAATTACCCCGGATATTAGCGACTCCTTACAGATGCAGCAATCGATGGAGCAGAACTAGGTTATTCTATGGCTCGGACTCACTTTCCAACGATAACTCCTTTGCTATTACTCAATATCAATGGAGAATTATGGATCATCAGATGGGCTACCGCAGCAGGATAGACTCCCCGCACGAACGGACTCCGGGGTAACATCCCAGTGAGAGCATGGCCGAAAGTCAAAGTGAGACCAATTCAGCGCTGATTGGATTTGAATGGATGATAAGCCTCCATTTCTCCATGCTTTACTCCATGTCCCTTGCTCCATCGGCCAACATCAGCTCCATTCCGGTTATTCCATGTGTGTAGCCTCGCGGGGAACGTTACAATGGAGCAATCGAGATGGGGCGAAATGCAGATTACCGAGGATGTTGGTCAGCAATCATCCAGCCAGCAGCATTCGCATTCAGCAGTCATTCCATCAGCCCAGTCTACAAACTGCAGTGCCAGTATGTATGCTGTCCTAATACCATGTCAACCAGTGGCAAAGATTGGAATGTGTATCAGCATGACCACTTATGGAATCAGATGTTCTCCTTCCTAATTAGCCAAGTCCATGCCGGATCAATTTCGGCAATTGATAACATGAGTGATTGGGTGATTGAGTGGTGAAATCTTTTACTCCGTACGGGATAGTCCAACTGCGTTCGGGGAGACCGGGTGGACTCCGAGAAGAATCTGCCACTGTCGGGTGGCGCATTCCGTGAGAAAATTGCGAGGAACAGACAGAGAACAATCTGTGCAATCTGGATTATTTGATATGGTTGATACAGTTGATATTTTTTATAATTACTGTTATAAAATGTTATAAAATGTTTTTAACAGTAATTATAATATATCAACTGTATGAATTAATACAACTGTCAGATAATTGTCAACAGTCTATCGTGGGGTTACATTCTCGTGGGTCGATTTGCTGCAAAACCACGCCGGAAACCGCCGATCGCTTCCACGGTTGAACCGCAAACAATTTTATTCTTTCGTCGGTTTCGTCTGATTCGATTGGATTGGATTTGCAGGGGATTTTTGTCCATATCAAAAGTGGGACACTTTCTGGGCTGACCGGGCTTCTGTTTTATTTTATTTTTTATTCTTTTTTTTTTTTTTTTTCCTTCCGTTTCTTGCCCCGATAACCCCCCCCTTTTTTCGCGGCGAATTTTTATACCCTAAGGACTAGTTGACTCAACACTCCGTACATATAGTCCTGAGATCCCTCGGAGGAGCTTTTTGTTCTGCTTCTCTTCTCACCTTGCTATATTTTCGCCATGGCTGATCACGAGGTCGCGGTTGCGTGAGTTTCCATATCTACCTAGGTTATTAGGTAGCTGTATATCAGTGTATTACTGGTACACACCATACACTAATATGGCTAGCTAACAATTATTAGCAACCCTCCCTCCTATACCGCCAATGAAGAGATCGTCGTGACGGATGAGAAAAATGCCTTCGAAGATGTTAAAGATCTGAGCCCGACCCCCGATGGTCAGGAGCCTAATGAGGAGGAAAAGCGTACCCTTCGCCATGTTGCGGAGAACTTGCCCGTCTCTGCGTGGTTGGTCGCCATCGTCGAACTGTGCGAGCGATTCACCTACTATGGTATGTCTGGTCTGTTCCAGAACTACGTTCAACATCCTCTCGATGGCAGTCAAGGTCGAGGTGCCCTTGGTATGGGTCACCAGGGTGCCACTGGATTGACTACTTTCTTCCAATTCTGGTGCTACGTGACTCCCATCATCGGTGCTATCGTCGCTGATCAGTACCTCGGCAAGTACAAGACCATCGTCTGGTTCTGTATCATTTACTTGATCGGTCTGCTTATCCTGGTCTGTACCTCGATCCCCACTGCTCTGGAGCACGGAGCTGGTCTGGGTGGCTTTATTGTGGCTATCCTCATCATTGGTCTGGGTACCGGTGGTATTAAATCCAACGTCGCCCCTCTGATTGCCGATCAATATAAGCGCAAGAAGATGGCCGTCTCCACGACCAAGAAGGGCGAGCGTGTCGTTATTGACCCGTCTCTGACCATCCAGCGTATCTACATGATCTTCTACGGTTGTATCAATGTGGGTTCGCTCTCGCTGCTGGCCACCCCTTATATGGAGAAGTACATCGGTTTCTGGTCCGGTTATCTACTTTGCCTGTGCATGTTCGCCGTCGGTACTCTCGTCCTCCTGCTTGGCCGAAAGTACTACGTCGTCCGCCCACCCCAAGGCTCCATCATCACCGACGCCTTCAAGGCCCTCGGTATGATGATCGTCAACCGCAACATGGATGCGCCCAAGCCAAGCTGGCAATTAGAGCATAACGGCAACCAGTCCGTCCCCTGGGACGACCACTTCATTGATGAGCTCAAGCGTGCGCTCGTCGCTTGCCGCGTTTTCGCTTTCTACCCCATCTACTGGGTCGTTTATGGACAGTTCTCCAGTAACTTCGTCACTCAAGCCGGTCAAATGAACGGACACGGTATTCCAAACGATCTGATGCAGAATTTCGACCCAATTTCCATCATTGTTTTCATCCCCCTCCTTGAAACAATTGTCTATCCTCTGATGCGCCGCTTGAAAATTCCCTTCCGCCCCATCAACCGTATCGCCCTTGGATTCGTCGTCGCTTCACTAGCAATGATGTACGCTGCCATCGTCCAACATCTGATCTACAGCTCAGGTCCTTGCTACGGCAGTCCCCTCTGTGACGCAAGCAAGGTCGATGGCTCAGCACAGGGCAACAACATCCACATCGCCATTCAAACACCCGCATACATGTTCATCGGTATTTCCGAGATTTTCGCCTCAGTCTCCGGTCTGGAATACGCCTACACCAAGGCTCCCCCCAGCATGAAGTCGTTTGTTCAATCAATGTACCTACTCACCAACGCCTTCGGATCCGCTCTCGCCGAGGCCTTGACTCCCGCCGCATTCGATCCTGCGATTATGTGGATGTTCGTCGGCTTGGCATGTGCTTCTTTCATCGCTGGTATTGTCTTCTGGTTGGTGTTCCACCACCTTAATGCGCAGGAAGATGATATGAATGCTTTGGATGCGGAGGATCCTATGCCTGAGGCACCTCGTCGGGAATCGGCGAAGGAGTAATTGTAATTGTGATTTACAGTTGTATTTACAGGTGTATGGATATGTATGGAGTAGAGGGACGGGTGTGATACCTATCACTATTGATATTGATACAAGAGTAGATCTTTTGTATTGCATTAGCATTGCATTTATATAGCATGGTGTCATGATGAACCTGCTGTGCAGATGAGATATGATATCTCTTAATTAATGAGATTATTCTATAATGATCTGACTGTTACCTAACGGTAGTAGGTACTACTACCTAGTACATACCTATGTATAGGTAGATATGTAGTACTGTATACTGATATACTTATAGCCCACTCACTGCACTAGTCGTACTTGGCCAATGCTTGGCTGTAGATAAGTCCACGATCAAGTACCACAAATGCTCAAGACACACAGTAGACCACTTGTTTTATTACATACTGATAAATCATCAGAAACACTGTTTTACTATTTAATAAATATTATATAGTAAATAATATATAGAAGAGTACTTACTGTATACATAGTAACCTCCATGCAGTATATTCTATTAATAGAAGACCCTGAATCGAGGGCTGTGATTGGCTGAAGAAGTGCGACTGTCTCGCACTTAATCAGCTTAGAGCATGCAGTTACTAGTATACATTTATTATTATCTTCTAGTATATATATGTATATAGATAGAATAATGAGTACTTGAATACTGATATACTATTGAATAGTACTACTAATAGTAGTATCTCTGGTACATTGCTGCTTCCAGTAAGTAGCAGTGGATGACACACTGCATGACGTGCAGACTGCAGCTACAGTACTACTGTATACCATGTATAGTAGAGTAGAGTAGTTGTCCAGCTTATATCATTACACCTATTAATCTGAATATTAGAACAGTAGAATATTAAAATACTAGATGTAAACTATAGAGTATAGAGAGATGAAATAGTAATATATTCCATTAATCTACTATACTATACTGCTATACTGTGTACTATGTATGTATACTAAGCCAACGCCGATCCCAGCCACGGCCCACTGAAAACTCATCCCCCCCTGACTCCTTCATTTCTTTCATTCATTTTATTTTTCTCCCTTCTGTACGGTCTAACTAATTCTTTCATTCCTTTCTGTTACTGTCTACTTCCTTATATCTCTTTAATTGACGACTCAATCAAGTTTGCACTACCACGCAGTACTACTGTATACTGTTGTATCAGCCACACTGCCACACTGCCACACTCCACTTGTTTCCGTCTGACTGTCCACGCTTCTCCTTCTTCCCTCCTTCATCCCCTCCTTCACCCTTAATTTTCCATTCATCATGAGCGTGAGTTATCTCCCCTTCAACTATTACCTTGTAAGTTTTTATTATTTACTGACGATGCTAGTACCAGGCCCTAGGTGATAGCAACCAAGGTGGCTACGGCCAGTATGACCCGTATGGTGCTCAGCAGAACCCCTACGCTCAGCAGTCCAGTTACGGATACGGCGGCGCTGCCGAGCAAGGCAATGGTGGATATGGTGAGTGAGCTTAGTGTTAGATTCGATCACTCGGATTGAGTCTGGCATTCAATTGAGAATCCCAATCCCAATCGAATCCAGCTTTTCGAGACATCTCGCGACGCCCGGGACCTCCCGCTGATTGGACCTCCGCTGACTTCTCGACTCGTCTAGAAATGTCCAACATGCAGCAATCTGGCGGTCCCTCAGCCATTCTCAACAAATGCAGAGAACTAAACGACGCGATCACCGAGCTCCGCACTAAGCGTGAGGGCCAACTTGCTACCGCGCAGAGCTCTCTCCTCGACAGTGCGACCGGCAAGGAAGACCAAATCGCGCGCCAAAACGTCGACTACATTGAAGACGAAATCAACACTGCCCTGCGCTACCTGCGCGACCAGTTCAAGCGCATCAAGGAAACCCCAGGATCCGGTGATCAGCGCGTCTCGGGCCAAGTCGAAAATGTTAACCGTAACCTTCGTCGCGAGATCGAGCAGTACCAGCGCACCCAGTCGGATTTCCGCAAGCGCTTGGAAGAACAAGTGCGCCGTCGTTATGAGATTGCCAACCCCGAGGCTACCCCGGAGGAATTGGAGCAGGGTGTTCAGAATGTGCTGGCTGGCCAAGAACAGGCTTTCATGGTAGGTCTCCCCTGCACCTAAATGTAAACGCCTCCCCTCTGACTTTTGAAATAGACCCCCGGAACTCGTTCTCGCCAGGCCAATGATGCCCGCCAGGCCACCATGCAGCGATCCGCCGCGATCCGCAAGATCGAGCAGGACATGATCCAGCTCGGTCAGTTGTACCAAGAGGTCGCCGAGTTGGTGCACCAACAGGAGCCAGCCGTGCAGCAGATTGAGCAGGGCGCCGAGGAGACACACCGAAATGTGCAACAGGCCAACACCAAGCTTGATAATGCCATTGTCAGTGCCCGTAACGCCCGGCGGTGGAAGTGGTACGCTTTGATCATCGTTAGTAAGTATTCGGTCTTCCACTCCAGCAGTGACCATTCAACTAACGATTCTAGTCATCATCATCGCCATTGTTGTCGGTGTTGCTGTCGGCGTTACTCAAGCCAACAAGAAATAATACCAACGGTGCCAAGTACTCTGTACGACCACGATCTACTTTCTACTTTGTTTACTCCGCTTGTTCGCGCTGTCTGCTACGCTATCGCCTTGTCTTTGTCTTCTCTTCGTCTCGCCTTGGCTGTTTTCCTACTGTCTTCGTCACCCCCTTCGTTTCTATACCACCCTCTCGCATGTCATTTGTAAAAGCAAAGCTGATCGGCTTCCTTGTTCTGGTCTTCGTCCTGTACGTGCATCGACTACGCGACGAGCCCGGTGATCCCAGCTATTGCTCCCAGATATCAGCTCAGCTGGTCCCTGGTCACCGTGGATGTATATATACTAGACTGTTCCTTTCTCAGTGCCCACTTGGCGCTAATCTATGTAATACGTTTCAGCTCTCCAGTAACTCAGCACAGACAGACCAGTAGATCAAACCGGATCTACCAACTTATATTCAATGGTAATGGGTATATATATCGTAAACACCAGTTATTGCTATTACACATTCTTCTCCCTCTCAAGCTCCCTCTGTTCCTCAGCGGGCGTTCTCGTCCGCAATTGCAACGCATGAATCCCGCCTTCACGAGCCATTTCCTCCTTCAAAAGGGCATAAACCATTCGATGACGAGCCGGTTGCATTTTCTTCTCGAAGACCGAGGATGTAATCGTTACACTAATTCATTAGCATCTGCAGTGTATAAGACAGCAGTAGTGGCACTGTTATATAGGAAGAGGGGAGGAGGGGGAGGGGGAGGGGGAGGGGGAGTACTGGAAATGAGTCTCCTTGGAGGTAGAACCCTCCATAGCAGCGTGGTGAGCGTGTTTATGCGAGTCGTTGCGGATTATTAGGGTTGTTGGGGTGAATTCATGTGCGAGCTGTGATCATTATTAGTATTATTAGTATATACGAGGATATTGTGTGCTGGTTGTGCTGGCTTACCTTGTCGCGCATCAGATCTTCCATTGGAGTGGACATTGTGGTTAGAGTTCGGCGCAGGGGGAGGCGCGTTAGGAGGGGACGGAGCATGTGGCTGAGTTGATGAGGGAAGTATGAGAGAGAGAGTGAGATAGGGTAGTTGAGTTGAGTTGAGTATGATTAATGTGAGAGAGGAGGATGAGGTGGAGAGAAGAAAAGGAAGAAAAGAGGAGGAGAAAAGGTGAAGTTGGAGAAAGTCGGAGAGGAAATCCCGCGGAACGTCACTTTCACTTTCTTTTTCTTCTACTCTTCTACTATTACATTCTTTTATCATACTCGACCCTACTCACTCTACTGTAATACAATATATATATATATATTACAATTGATTATCAATGCCCCCCCGTCTCTCTCGTCTATCGCGCATTCTCGCGCATTCCCATTCGCACTGCCGACAACCCCGACTATTTTCCCGACTCTCCTCTTCAACAACACTCCCAAACACCCCAATCTTCCAAGCACTAAAAGACCATGACCCAAACAGTCTCAGCGTCATTCACTCTCTCAGCCACCGAACTTTCACCTATGGCAATCTAATCGGAGATGTTCTCCGCGCGCGCGAAGATCTACGCTCCAAGGCCGGTGATATCGCCGGCGAGCGTGTGGGGTTTCTAGCGGAAAACAGCTATGATTATGTCGGTATGTTTTGAATCCAATCAGTGACTCTCAAATTTGAAGTATACGACACAAGCTAATACTACATTAGTAACGATGTTATCCATCTTCGCTAGCAATGCAATTGCCCTTCCTCTCTCCCCCGCATTCCCGACATCTGAATTACAATATATCATGGACAATTCCTCCGCAAAGATCCTCCTCGCTACGGAAAAGTATGCCGAGAAAGCAGATCAGATTCTAGTTTCTGGTTTAGATCGAGAACCTATCTTTGATGTCCGATCTAAGTTAAGAACCGGGGCAAATGAATCTATTCAAGTCCAGTTGGAACAACCGAGTGACTCAATTTCCGGAATGATGCTCTATACCTCTGGAACTACAAATAGACCGGTAAGCCTGATCAGCACTGCTTTTGATGTATATATGAGATGAATCTGACACATTCTAGAAAGGAGTTCTTATCCCCGACTCTGCCCTCGCAGCACAAGCAAAATCCCTCTTGCAAGCATGGAAGTACTCACCCGAGGACCGATTACTGCATCTCCTCCCCCTGCACCATATCCATGGTGTTGTGAATGCAATCGTGGCTCCTGTCTTTGCTGGCTCTTCTATTGAATTCATGTACCCTTTCAATACAGATGCTGTATGGAAACGGCTCGCCGAGCCATTCTTAAACAGCAGCAACAGTGGACCGTCCCCAATCACCTTTCTAACTGCCGTCCCAACTGTCTACAATCGACTGATGGCTTCATTCCCAACATTATCCCCGGAAATCCAATCCGCCGGCCAAGAAGCCATTTCCCCATCGAACCTCCGCCTCAACATCTCCGGCTCTGCAGCTCTACCAACCCCAACAAAAAGCAAATGGACTAGTCTCAGCAATGGCAACGTCCTTCTCGAACGCTTTGGTATGACCGAAGTCGGCATGGCAATTAGTTGTGGTCTCGAGAAAAAAGACCGTGTCGACGGCAGCGTGGGGTGGGCATTACCAGGCGTAGAAGCTCGACTCGTCGACACTGAGACTAACGAGGTTATTCCACCATCCGCGGAAAAAGATGAACAGGGAAGACCGGTTGAGGGTGAGATTCAACTCCGCGGAGACACAATTTTCCATTCATACTGGGCGAACGAGAAGGCCACGCGTGAGAGCTTCGTCGATGACGCTGATGGAGGTAAACCTTGGTTTAAGACCGGGGATGTTGCTAGTCGACGTGTTGTTCAAGGAGCAGGCGATGGGAAGAGCGGAGAGTGGGCTACAGGTCCGATGTATTTTATATCGGGACGAAAGAATGTGGACATCATCAAGACAGGCGGGGAGAAAGTGAGTGCATTGGAAGTGGAGAGGGAATTACTTTCTCTGTAAGTTGCAATCACATCACCACATCACCACAATCGTGGCATGATTGAACTGGATTGATTGAACTGACTAATTATATAGACCACAAATCACCGAAGCCGCCGTCCTAGGCCTCCCTCATGAACAATGGGGTCAAAAGATCGCCGCAGTCGTAGTTTTACACGAAGATGCGGCGAAGAGTGGTCGAAATGGGAAATCTTGGGGTCCAATGGATATGCGTCGAGCTTTGAAGGATCGATTGGCTGGATATAAAATACCACAGGAGATGCGTGTTTTGGAGAGCATTCCTCGAAATGCGATGGGAAAGGGTGAGTTTTACCCACTAATTTGATTTTCTATTTTCTCGATGATCGTGGTAATTATGGATGCGTGACTGACTTCAACAGTGAATAAAAAGGCGTTGGTTAAAGAGGTTTTTGGGTGAGGTTATTCCCAAGTGTATGAATAAGTGTATTGTATTAGTAGTGTTAGCGATCTATTCTTATTTTATTTAATTAATATTATTCACTTTCTTATTTTATATTTAATTTCATATTCAAATTGATTTTTTTTTTTTTCATTCAATTTCAAGTTTTGGTCTTGCAGTGTTGCCTGTTGCCTTCTTCTTCTTCTTCTTCTTCTTCTTCTTCTTCTTCTTCTTCTTCTTCATTCACTTCCTTACCAACCACTCACCCATTCATTCGGATTTGCTTCTTTGATTTAAATAATCACAATGGCCATTGCTGATTCCTTCACAATCGCACCCGCAGATGAACAGGTTACAGCAGAAACCATACAATGTCTCGCCTCTTGGTACCGTCAATTGGTCAAAAGTCGTCTATCGCCACAAACGACACCTGAATATGAGATTCCAGAGTATTGGGGGTCGGAAGGCAACTTCAAATTGAAAAGTACTCGACCTCATTCAAGCTTGAGTGATCAACTCGTCTTCGCCGTCCTACAAGATGGTAAAGGTGGAAAGTCAAGAAGCAGACTATGGCCAATGGACTTCGACTTGAACGGAGATATTCGACGAGATCGTATTCCTCAAGGACCTCCCGTATCTCATGGGCAAACGATGCTCCCTTTTCCACGGTTTATGGGGGATATTACATCCTTGGTTGTGACTACGCTGCCGAGCGAAGTTGACTGCTTAGTTCAACTTCAATTCCCATTCATCCAGGCTGTATTGCTGGACCAGCTCGCGACGAGTGAAGCCATTGCTGATAGCCCAGTCTGCCCATCAGAGCAGATTCATGACTTTGAACTCGAAGCTCAAAGGTATATCACATGGGAAGCCAAGACAGATCTGGAGCGCACACAAAACTATTTCACCACATACATTGAAGATCATTATCGGCTATCTCTCATATTAATTGGATCAGACTCGTTCGGTTTCGTCTCTTTGACTGAAGCAAGCACTTATAATGTGTTCCTTGACCCCGAACGTACTTCCATCGTGAATCCAATGCGGGTCCCGTCTCATGTCTGGAATGCAAAAAATGCAAGGAAGAGATACGTCAATGACAAAGATATCAAGTTCAAGTTTCCCATCCGCAAACATTCGCTTTTCGCAAATTCAAAGATGAAAGCTGCTCACAAAATAGACCAGCGCGAGAGGTGGCCATCACTGAAACCCCCTTGGAGATGAACATCAAGTCTATTATCCAGACCCCGAAAAAGCCAGCATCGAGAAATATCAAAAGAGAAGCCAGACCAGAACATACCATACCCCCAACCCCAAGATGAAGCAACAGAATAAGAGCGAACTCAAAGCAAGAAGCCACCCCATCAAACAGACCAAGCATCATCACAACTCCCCAGATCAGTACAGAAGCTCAATCTCATCCACAAATCTCACCAACAGAACAAGAAATCTACCAAAAACTATTCGAAACATTCAATATGCGCACAACATGCACCCTCCCAGATGATCTCCACAAAATACACAGAAATTACCAACGACCGCCAAACTCTTAACACAAAACAATCAAAGTCAATAATCACCCTGTACAAATCCCAAGAAGAGAAACACACTCGATATCGAAAATTACACCGATCCATTCAGAAGGAAATCGGTTCGAAGAATAGTATTGTTTAAAAAATCATTCCGTGAGAGATTTCAATTGTTTTGTTTTTCTGAAGATGATGAGGTTTATCATGATGGTAAAGTGAATCCGGCCTTGACTCTTACGTCTTCGAATACCGTCTCTGATTCAGCTATGGTTGGGGGTTCAGGTGTGCTTCCTATCACGCCTGATTCAATGTGAGGTAGTTCATTTTGTACTGTGAAATATTGTGGTACTTGAGCGGCTGGTAGTGCGAGAATGGTAAAGGAGTTGATGAAATGTGTATTCTATTTCAAGACGCTCTGAAAATGTACTTCAAAATACTCAAGAGATGTAGTCTCAATCGCTTTTGCTAGCATTGGTCTTAGCAGCTGCTACAGATAGTAAACGGATACCACACTGGTGACCTTGAGAAAGGGCTGGCAGCGCTAATTGGAGAGTCATAATGCAGCCATCTAATAATAATATACAAAATATAATACAAATAGCCCGTTGAATCTAGAATCTAGAAACAAACTAAGCCCATTCACCCACCCTCTCAAATCCCTTCACAAACCCATCAACTTCCATAGAAACATCCAAAGTCGACATATCAACAGCCACAATATGAGCCTCAACAAGTCCATAAACATCCATCTTCTCCACACCCGGACAATCAACCGGAATATTCACCGTACAGCGAACGCCAAGATTAGTAATGATACCAGAATATTGAAGACCATCCCGGTCAAGGGTGAGTTTCTTTGCGCGGAGAAGGACTGGGAAGGAAGTTGGTAGTTCGCATTCGCCGAAATAGAATGCTCGGAATAAGAGCATACATGCCCAGTGTTGACTTGCGAATGTGGATATGTCGCGTAGTCGAGATGTGATTTGTTGAGCGTGTGGAATGTACAGATCGATAGCTGTGGTTGAGTATGGGAGAGCCGTGGAGGAAGTAGACGTAGTAAAGATATCACCATCACCATTACCACCAACATCAGCATTAGCATCAACATCGACATCGACATCATGCCCATTCTCATTCTCTGCTTCTACCCTCCCATCAAACAAACAGCCATGTTCATGCTCAAATCTCAACGCACTCTCAATCTGATAATGAGCAATAACATCCGTAAACCGCCGAAGCGGACTCGTACACTTAACATACGAATCCAATCCCAAAATATGATGTTGAACCGGACTAGACCGTGAAAATGCCTTGGGCATAGCAAGTTTATAAAACTCCTGACCACCAAACTGATCTAAATTCTCACGTGTTACCCGCTCATACTCCGGATCATACCAAGTACCATCATACACAACGGGAATATGGCGTTTAGCGCAGAATCGCCCGGAAATGTGACCGGCCAAATTCATAAGTAAAGAAATGAGATAGTTCTTGGACTCATCGCGGACTTCGTGGGGATTGAAATCTTGCATGCGAAGTTTAATCTTTGGGTCGCCGACGTAGTATCTTCCTTCTGTGACTTGCATTTCGTAGGGTTTGAATGGGGCTGTGCCGATTTGGAGGGAAATGGAGGGTCCGGAGTGGGATGGTTGGAGATCCATTGCGCCGTTCTTTTGGCGTTGAGTTCGGAATCCTTGCATTAATTGTCGGAGAATAGTGAATGATTCTTTATCCTCTGCAGTAAGGTTGGTGCGGAAGTTTGAATCGGATTGAGGCGAGGGCCAGGAGGATTTGTTGCCGACGGTAAGGTAATCTGGGGCATTGGTAGTATTATTGAAGAATTTGGATAATGTCCCATGTGTGATACTGATGACATTTCGAACTGTGCCGTTCACAACTGAAGTATCCAGTATTTCTCCTTGAAGATTCATTTTTGCACTGAATGTCAGCGTGGGCCTGCCAGTTGCCAAACTGAAATGTGTCTGTGTTAGATTCTTCGGCAAGATTGGATATGTTCGTTCAGGGACATATGTTGTAGCAACGCGAGTCCCGGCGTATTCCATGATGGGATTGTCATGATTCAAGAAAGCAGTCGGGTTAGCGACGTGGATGTGTACCCAAAATGTATCACTTGAGCCAGGGATATGCTCTAGCGAGACACCGTCATCGATTTCCTGGGCTGAAACATCGTCAACACAGTAGACTGGAAGATCGCCCCAATCTTTGCGCAGATGCTGCATAGAGTCTGTTAAGGATATTTCTTTGCAAGATTCTTCGACCTCCTCCCACTTCATGTCTTCTAGAAGAGACATTCCGTGACCCGGCAGCAAAAGACTCTGATCTAAAACTCCCAAATTTTCCCATGGCGAGATAACACCAAGCTCCTGCAAGAAAAGACGAGTTGATGCTTCGCTTAGTCCGAGGGTGTTGTACATGCCTGTAGCCCGCATGATATGAGAGGCAGCCGATCTCAGGTCACCGGATGGCATGATGACAGATGGGATAACATAATATTGCATGAATTCCAATATCGTCTGGTCATCACTGGTGAATCGTTCCGTGAGAACCTCACGAAACATCATAGACTTGCCGTCCTCACCGGGCTCAAACTGTTGTGAAGATGGGCCGACGCTGGACATTATAGTTGGCGAACGAACTTTTCGACTCAACCGAATCATCCGCTGTGCCTTTTGAACAAAAAGGTGCATTGGATGGTCCTTTCTTCCGGGCATCTCTTTGCCCATGACGGCGCGAACGCAAAAGTCTTGATGCTCGCGTACCCAAGTGATGACTTGATCGACAACATTAGCGATCCTCTTCGGCTGAACAAGGTATGTCCGACTGAAAAAGGAGGGAATGTCCTTCTCGATTTTGAACGGGTGGCGTCGCACAGCCTGGTGTACGGCGAACATATTGAGCGAGGTTAATTCCGACTCATCGATGGAGAGAAGCTTCATGGTCAAGTCTTCGAGTGTCAGACGTTGGAACTCCGAGTCATCCGCCACCAAATCGTGCATATTATCCAGCAGTTTAGAGTGATCTCTGTAAAATGCCATGAGATGCTCTTCGAAGTTGTTCATCATATTAACCAGAGGCGCTCCAAGTGGACGCGGAAGTCCACCCTCAGGAGCAGACTGAATCTCCGAGCTGACCTCAGTCAAACCATCCGGGAAATATGGAACAATAGGCTCAAGAAGCTCAGGCGGCGCAAAGTCCTTGAAGACATAATCAACTTCACGATTGGTACAAATGCGCCAGTTTCCACGACTAGTGTAGAATTGCTTTTGTCTGTGAACGGAGCGCACATAAATTGCAAAGTTGAAAAGGCCATCTTGAGTGAGGCGAGCCACCATATCACCAGGTTCGAGATGATCACCCTCACATTCCTCCGAGGTATCGAAATCATCTTCTTGCTTGAGATTCGAAGCGGCCCAGAGCGAGTCACCAGATTCACGGCCGTTGATCATTGAGCCTAGCGCTGCTTGCCCGGGTGTATTGGCAGTAATTCCGACGCCAGTATCTCGAACGGGGTCGAGGATTAGCGGATTCGTTGCTTGCCATTTATAGAGATATTCTCTGATATCGCGATAGGTTTCGAGCTCGTCATTGGTAATGGTTTCTTCGGGTTGGGAGGCCGGCTCTGGCGGTGTCTAAAGAAAGAAGAAAAGTTCAGCAAAAAGATAGAGAGAAAGGCTGGGAAGATCATACTTTGCCTGCAATTTCACCCTGATTTGTTGTTTCATTGGGAGTGGCTCTCAGAATGCGCGTGGTGGACAACAAACGACGTCCAACCGGCCTAGATTGGTATGTTGTTCGCGGCGCCAGACATGATGACTGGTGATACCTAGAAATGCGACACAGATGAGGCCGCTGCACCCTAATTAATGACTGCAGGACGCCAATATTTGGTCGCAGCATGGTTGACGTGAAGTTATCTTTCGCCGCCGCGAAACTTGTTATTCTGCCAGAGAATTTCAGTCACCGCCCCAGAGCGGTGTGAGTGTGTACATACAATCAGAGGAGGCGGTGGGAAATACGAAGTTGTGATTGGTCAGTTTTGAAGTATATCTTTACGAAAGCAGACAATCTCAGTGCGAACTCATATTTCTGAATGGAATGGAAGTGTTCTTGGGTAAATTTGATATTATTAGACTATTTAAAAGCCAGCCAGTTGGGGATCATACTTTGAAGAAAAGAAAGTCGTTTGATGATAATGATCGCGATGATATGCAGAGAGAACAGCGCAATTCTTGATGCTGGAAGAAGCCCTCTTGACAGATTCCATATTTTCACCTGAGAATTATCCGATAATCAGCCTGTCCATAATTGTTGAGGACGTTGAAATTCTGTCTCGTAATAATCTGCATGTCCTTGAATAGTCAATCAGAAGATTTAATGCCTGGGATACTATGCCATACAAACGAGACATCTAACTAGTTCCATAATTGGCTGGATATCACCAAGTCAAAGAAGTATTCACTTGATTGGCATTCAAGACAGAGACATGAGCCAACAAATATCTGAGCATTAGACATTCTCGTTGTATATCAACCAAGGTGAATGGCCGATGCTAAATGCACTCGAACCATTCCCCCCCTTTGTGTAAATAGAATATTGCCAATGCTTCCCAATTTTATGTCTCAGGAAAAGCCACGTCGTATCCTCATAACAAAGTTGTTATGAGGATAGATAGAAACCAAGAGATTGCCTTGTTTAGAAAAAGGAGTGATAGAAGCCTGCGGTGGAGTTTTGATACTCGGTGGAACTCGCGGCAGTCGATCCTTCGTGCCAAGCCGTGGCCCACAAGTCCACGACATCCTCGATGCAACGCAAACAGAATTGCGGACACGCCGGCTATTTTGTTTACGTCAAGCACGAAATCATGACTGAATCAAGGAAGGACCATATTGCAGCTAGCCTGAGTGAGCTCAGCTATCTATCAAGTGCAGGGATTACACCCAAACGACTGAATCGCAATGAGACAATGCGAGAGTCTTCCGGGTCATCCCCCTGAGCCATGACATCTCCCCCACGTCTGACAGCCACCAGACTGTTTCTCCAGATTATCCTTGAGATTACCATAATGGGGTTAAACTCACCGTACACCACGTATTCGCTATCGTATTGTGAATAGGAGTTCGTGGTTATTTGGCTTTGCCGTGATCCTCGGCACATCCCAATCATGTGAAACCCTACGACCAGAGTTATACTATGCCACCATGATCGTCCTGTGGCTAGTCAACAAGTCAACGCTTAACGGGGATTTCGTCGATCACGAACAACAGCAAATGCCCAATTTCTTGATGACAGTGCTCATCATTACTGCACTGGTCTAAGCGAAGTCGGCCCGAGCTTGATGGCGTCGATGGTGGTGCATCGGCCTTCTTACCAAAATTAGGACTCAAGTCCAGGACAAAAAATCCGAATTGTTCGGAAAATCTCCCCACAAAGCTAATTCACGGTCCACTTTGTTGGTAAAAAAAGGTTGATAAGGGGTTTGTTCGAATGTTTACAACGTCGGTCCACTGGCTTGTCGATCAAGGTGAAGGGTATTCGTCGTGATGTACAGCTTTCTCAAGACCATTGTATACACATCGCAGGTCATATAACTGCCAACTTCGCTTTCAAATACTCAAAAGCGGCCTCTATTCCCAATTTATCTACCTACAGCTTCTCAGCCGGCCTAACTTCCTATTCGCCGGTACAAATGTCGACTCGTTCCCTGTTCCTGTCTCACTTCGAGGGTGATCAGTGGGTCCAGGATGAAAGAGCCGGGGTTGATTCATTCAATGGTTGGTCTGCCATTTGGAATGTTCGTCCAAAGGAACGAACTATTGACACTGATTATCTCGGCACCTGCCTGGGTTAGTTATTCGGAGATTTAGACCGTTCTTCCTACCAGACAGTCTCCTGTCGCGTGCATGGCATACATGTATAGACCTGACGCTAGACCACAGATCAATAGCGTACCGGTGATCGACGCAATCAGACTCTCGGTTACGGCCTCATACTTCTCAAATCAGCTTTTTTTACCTTCGATCATGAACAATCCCCCTCACTGACCCCTCATCCGGATCTTCCGAGGATGGAAGAGCCATGTTTGCTACCGACATTTCTTCCCTGCCCTGTGTATCTCCACGATACTCTATCGGGCTGGGAATTGAGATCCTCATTTCTTCAGCGTGCGTGCCGCCCCGCGGAAAGGCCCTAAAGATGCTCCTTGCCCGATTCGGGAATTGTATCAGGGCACTCGGTCTGCAGGAACTGCCTCCTGATATCCACCGTGGTCTCTCCGCAGTCTGTCCTTGGTCTTCATAGCTCCATAGTTAGGTCCACATCGTTCCGCAGGCTTACCACACCCTGCTGGATATCCACCGAGTCCGGGAACTGTTCCATATTTATCGAAGCCCGAGCAAAATGTTCTTTGGAACCTTATATACCCCATGAAAGACCCGCTTGATATTGAATATTGTGTTTTGGGGATTTCAAATCAATCTGTTCTTTCATCTTGTCAGGCTCAATTTTCCTTTCTCTGGTAATTGATCTCATTATATCCTGGTCTGGACTCGGATCGTATCTGAGTCTATAATGGTGATTTCCAGACGTGGGTGGAGTGCTCTCGCACTGTCTCTCGCAACTTTGCCCCTTGCTCAAGCAGACATCTGCTCAAAACTCAAATCCGGCGGCATTGACGTCGAATACCCAATTTCGCTCACATATAAACACGATCTAACGGAATATTGGTCCGCAGCCTGTGGCGACTTGAAGCCAACATGTATTGCGGCGCCATCAAGCGCGGCTGAAATGTCACAAGTCATCCGGGAGCTGCACGATGTCGATACGTTGTTCGCCGTCAAGTCAGGTGGTCATATGCCCAACAATGGGTTCGCAAGCATTCAGGATGGACTATTAGTCTCGACCAAAAACCTTGATCAGGTATTCTATAATGCCGATGATCAGACCGCAGTCATCGGACCTGGCCTGTCGTGGGAGGAGGCCCAGAAAGGATTAGATGATGCTGTTGGCGGACGTGCGGTAGTGGGTGGACGACTGGGAGGTGTTGGTATCGGAGGATATATGCTCGGAGGTAAGTCTTAGGTGTAGAGTTTGTCGGCGATTGCAACTCAATTGCTAATCGTAACAGGTGGAATGAGCTTCTTGAGTACACAATATGGCTGGGCAGCCAACAATGTCAAGAATTTCGAAGTTGTGCTTGCTAATGGCACCATTGTCAACGCCAACGAGAAGGAAAATACCGGTAAGTAGACGAAATTACTAGCAGTGAGGTTCGAGGCGAGTCGTGTACTGACTCTTATCAGACCTCTTTGCATCTTTGAAGGGCGGTGGTAACAACTTTGGCGTTGTCACTGCGTATACCATGCAAACTCACCCTCAAGATCACAAGGTCTGGGGTGGTAACTACATTTTCACGGCCGACAAGACTCCCCAGGTCCTAAGTGCTCTCCGAAACTTCGTCGACGAGTATCCCGATGACAAGGCAGCGATCATCCTGACTTCGGAGCATGGCGCACTTATCGATTTCTGGATCATGTTCCTCTTCTACGATGGACCCGAGCCCCCAGCTGGCGTGTTCGATGAGTTCACTGCCATTGACCACACTTCTACCACCAAGACTTGGGACACATACTATGATTTACTGAAGAACAATGATTTCTTCATTCTACAGTACGTATATAATTGTTCATCTTATCATGAACCAAACTGACGCTAGCCAGCGGCCAACGATACACCATTGCCACCGAGACAACACCCGTCCCTAACAAGACCGTCGGGTCCAGCGTTTTACAAGAGTACTACGACCACTGGTACAATGTGACAGAAGATGTTCTCGGCGTCACCGGTGTCCTAGGATCAATCGCATTCCAACCTGTCCCCAAGACCTTCTCCCAGAAAGCCAAGGACCGTGGCGGCGACCTGCTCTCCGTCCCAACAGACCAGAACTACATCTTTATCGAGCTGGACTTCTCCTACGCGCTCTCAATTGACGACGATAGAATTGATCAGGCCAACCAGAAGTTATACCAGGGAATGGGCAACCTTGTTCAAAAGAATATCGACAATGGTCACCTTCCTGATGTCTATCGACCGCTATTCATGAATGATGCGTACTACCGCCAGGACTATTGGGGACGCATTGATCCTGCGTCGAAGAAACAGGCGCTTCAGACTCGCCTGAAGTATGACCCTGATGGATTCTTCCAACAGCGAACTAGCGGTGGTTGGCGACTGAAGGAATAAGGGTATTTAGCCTTGAAAGTATAATCTAGATCTACTAGGATATTACCATAATCTTACTTAATTTCAACGAGATGACCTATGAGAACTTGGTATATAGATTCAGCTAGTCGCAAATCTGTTAAGGAATGGATGTCAGTGATAGTCTTGGCTGCTGGGAATATCTTTGAGTCTCAGCTTCTCAGCTCATAGTCTTATTGCTTGGCTGGCTGGTGAGTATGTCATCGCTTCAACAACTTTTCGCTTTGACATTCGTCGTAGTAAATCTGTCGAGGCAGATGATAGATCAACTAATTCACTCAACTAAGTCTCGATTATATAATGAGGCTATGTAGATCCTATAACTAACTAAGTTCTAGACTGATTCCAACATGTTAAGATATAAGAATAGCCAGCAAGGAACCACAACATTGGAACAGCAGATATTTCAACAAATGCCATACTTGAAACATGATCGACCTCGCATCCACATCCTAGTTAGACCCAAGCCTGTTCCTGATTTATTTATGTAGCCGCCTGCGTCAGAATGCAAAATCCCAGTGGAACGAGTGGCTGCGAAGCGCCCGTCGGAATTAGGGTTTCCCATCCAAGCGCCGCAGTGGAGACAGTCTTCGCGCGCGACCACATATACCCCTACTAATTAACTACTACATATGTATCCCATGAAAAGCAGGATCTTAAAAAAGCAAAATGAGATGAAGCTATAGCTGTCATTTCCGCAGGTCGTATTTCTGGGGCTGGAGCTCTTGTGTGGAGATGGCTGTCGTGGAGAGAGGATACGCAACCTTGATTTGCTGATGTCGGCGCTTGGGAACCAAAGAGACAATGAATGACAATAATACGATGAGGCTATGATTCACACCCAGGGACGGTCCAGATTCGTCCTGTGTTTTGAATGCTGCTAAGTTTGCCCGGTCTAGATCGTGTATCTTCTTTCTTCTGATTTCTCGCAGAGAGGCTACGGTCTTTGATGAGTCTATATAAGCCTGTCTCGGCCTTCCTTTAGATCTCCATTTTCATTTTATTCAATTCTATCTTTACTCGCTATTCCCTTTCTTTCTTAATCTCTATTTTGGACTTTTTTCACATTCCTTCAAGTTCATTTGCAGTTTTCCAGCTATTCCTTACACCTCGCCATTGCAGTATACTTTAACAACTGCTTCATTCCTTCAACTCTCGACTCTGTCGGATCTCCTTTGCTTCAAGTACTTCGAAATCTTTTACCAACTTTCCTTCGAAAATTACTGAGAATAATATCAAAATGGGCGGTCGCTACGGAGCTCTCGGTGCAACATTCCAACTCGCCCGGATTTTCCAGGTCTGCTCGTTAATCGCGATAATTGGCATGACGGCCAAATTCATCTCTTCCATCGTTTCAAACAACGCTACTCCCCCGAATATTCTCATCGCAACTATTTCAGTGGTACGTGTAAAGGATCTTCCGGGGCAAGCCAAGGACGAGCTCATTAACTCAGGAAGGACCATGAAAAATGCTAACGAAGTCAGACAACCATCACAGTCGTTTATTGTATAATTTCTGCCATTCTGTTCTTCGATGACATTCTCCCATTCTTGCCCAGCGCAGCTGCAGATTTTCTTGTTCTTATCGCTCTCATCGTCGTCGCCGTCATAATGGGAAAACCTCTCTCTTACTTGAAGTGCTCTACCCTTTCCGAACTGGGATTCAAGGATGCGACCGTCTATGCATTCTCGTCCAAGCTTTCTGGATACATTGCAGAGATTAATGGAAAGATTGGTTACCAGTCGTGGATCGGTGCATCGAAGGCAATTTGTCTGGAAACAAAGGCTATTTGGGGACTGAGTATTGCTCTTTGGTTAGTACAAAAAAAAAAGAATATCTGAAGTTCAAAATGAGAACAACGCTGACAGGAACAGTATCTTGTTTTTTTTCTCGACTATCTGCAGTATTTGCTTGTGGCGCCAGAAAAAGTCCGTGCTGGCAGCCGAGGAGAAATAATCTTGAACTGGTTTATTGTCTTCCAGTGATGTCTCTGCAGGATATGAGGCAGTCAAGTGGTCCGCATGAAGGGCCACGATAGTGTGACTTGGTAGTAATACGACTGAATATGAAAAGGATGTTAACGTGGAACAGGATGGCCAATTTGATTTCCTTTTGTTTTTGCATTGCGCTAATGATCTGATCCAAATGTTTATCGCGCAGGAGTTTATGCTTTGAGATAATATAAAGATGTCAGCTTACCTTCGTCAAATACATTTTTTACTGACGTTTCAAATTTGGCAAGTGGAGAATCGATATTGTATAACTTTGATGCACTTTTGAGCGAGTTGAGCATCCTCATGAGCACCCAGGCTCATTGTTGAGCGGCCCCATGAGCCACTCATTGCCCAGGTCTAGGCACACCCAATGACTGCGCCTGTGGGTGAGCGGTCTCCAAAGGTGATCAAATCATAGCTCGTAGATTCAATTTCTCAATCTTTCACATAGCCAGTACTTCAACGCACGGCCTTGTTGGGTCTCATGGTTGTCGCCGAATAAAGGCCATATAAGCGGGGCGACGTGGCACTCTTTCTGGCCAACAATCAAACTTGTATCAGGATTCACCATCTGCTTTAAGTCAGTCAAATCGGAACATTGGTTTTATATGAGAGTTGGTATCTAACTGACGCTGAATTTTTTGTGCCAGGCCTTAATTGCATCCAATAGGACCTCGTCACCTCCAGCAAGCACGAGGGTTTGTTCCACCGGAGCATCTTCCCACCATATTTCAGGCGCCTCAAGTGCCTCGATGTAGTTATTTGAGGGTATCCCATTCAAATAATTGTCAGACCAGCGAGCTGTGACTTCCATTGTATCGATATCTTTATGGGCATTGTTCGTCATGCTAGGCCAGTCATGACGGAAGGATATCCAAGGCGACAAGAGTACGGCCGCTTTAAAGGGCTCAGTGATTGCCAGCTTTGGAGCATCCAAAGAGGTGTGAGATAGGTGTGAGAGAAGTGCTAGGCATAGATTGGCCCCCGCAGAGTCTCCAACAAGGATCACCTCTCTAGGTGAGCGTCCAAGATCCTGAGTGACGTATCGCAGAGCTTCCACAGCCTCACGGAACTGCGTTGGATAAGCTGCGTGTGGCGTTAAGGTGTACGTTACATGTAACCAGCTCGTAGTTATGCCTTCATTGGTAAGTGCTTGGGATACACCCTGCCAGAAGTCAAGATACGGCTCCGTCGCGTCCATAGCGAATCCTCCACCTTATGCCAACAGTTTCTTCAGTATTCCGTTCTCAGCAGTAACTAGGCAAAGTACCTACCATGAAAGTTGATCACCACGTACTCAGCATCTAAAGATCCGACCCAGAATCCCTTCAGGCCATGCTCATTTGAGACGAAATTCGGTACTATACAATTTTTCTGGCAGAACTCCAAGTATAAATTATCATAGGACTTGAAGAGATACCTAAACCAACGGTTAGCATCCAAAATAACCCAAGATAGCCACATAACTTACTGAAGCTGCAGTGGACTAAAGCGAATAGTAAGCTGTCATAACTGTTAGATTTCGAAGTATTGAGAACATTTGATGATCAAAAATCAGAGTGAGATACAGATTTAACCGCTGTTTGAATAAGATGGTGATAGTAGCTATCCGCCCCCGAACTGCCGCGAAATGGCCCAGTCAGAGCAGCGTAAAGAATACTCACTCCTTTACGGCCATGTTAGCAGAAAGTTGCGAATTTTTCCGCTATATATCGACTTACCGACTGAGAACCAACCTAGCCACGCATCGACCTTCTCCCAAGTGCTCAAAACACGCTTCATAATTAATCATTCGTTGATGATCCACTGAAGAGGCTTCTTGCAGTAGTAGATTGATGGAGGGTTCAAAGCGGGATTGAGACTTATAAATTTTAAATAAAGGCCTTAGGCTTCTTAGTATTAGTCCCGATATGATTAGTATTCAACTGAACTACCGAGGCTTGAAGAATTTTCCGGTATGAAAATAGAAATTTGTACCACCTATGGAACTAATTAGTGTATAATTCTAGGGCTTTGCCCACGATATCGCGTTTACGATAAAATCGTCCAAATAGTACTGTACGATTATCGGCCTCAAATATCGACGCCCCGGCATCGACTATGAAATTACGATAGAGGCCAAAATTCGACTATATCTCACCGTGGATGGCCCTATGGAATTTGTATAGATAGCCCTTCTCTCCCAGAAATTTTTGATTGCTTAGAAGCTATCTTTTGCGCATCTAGTAACAGAATGTATCCACGATTGTGCATGGGACTTCACCTATTACCTATGACGCAAAAAGAGACACGCAAGGAGTAACAGATGCTTCGGTCCTGGTAAAGTTTTTGTTGTAGCTTTTAGTGCGCGGGCACAGCTGATACCAAGAGTTCAAATTGGCATATTCACGACCATACGTAGGTGTAGAAATTTTAAGGCGCCCTCTTCAAGATTTGAGTTCCTTAGTCGAACCCATTCCTGTAGTCCAGGCTCGAGAATAAGCTCACTAATCTAACTTATAGCCCCATTCTAACAAGTTTCTCTTGCCCCTTATCTGTAAACATGAGGACTCCATTCCAATATCCAACCGCCCAGATCATCGGGTAGCGCCAATGGAACCACATCGGATGTTCAGCGGCTCCAAACCACCCAAAATGCGTGTCGAGGTTGTAACAAAGATAGTTGCAAGCGCTGAGAATCAGGAGCGCCAGTATGCCGGTGAAATGAGCGGCCTTTTTACCATAATAATGGTCAACGATGAAGCAATTTATCAATCCGCCCATTGCTCCGCCCATGCCTAGCGGGCAGAAGACAAGAGTCCACATGACTTTGTAGAAGAGGTCTCGAGTACCGGTCATGATGAATACACCGACTCCGAGGAAGATGATTTCGGCGATCAGTGAGTTAAACCAGAAGAGGAGAAAAGGGCGAAGGTAGATGTTGCGTCGTTTCTGAGCAGATTTGATATCATCTTGTCCGGTAATGATGTGTTGGAATGTGTTTGTGGATGCCATAGTAAGATTTAGAAAATTTTATTATTGCAAGTACGCAATTTGTCGATTGTTGCTTCATTTTTATACATCTTCACAAAGCAAACATCCATAAAAACCGAGAACCGAACTTGCATATTCAAATTGATCACTATACTGCCCGCCCATCTACTCAAATTGATCATTGATCAATCGATGAAGCCGAGGTCTTGTCTTTCTTTCCCCCCAATGATCTAAGCCGGCAGATTTCACCCCGAGGGCACATTCCGAGAGGATGAGTGATCATCTCGGCTGCCAAGAGTCTATTGCCGACGAGGCCAAATGCCCACTTCAACACCTTTCCATCCTGTCGAGCCGAAAGAATCCAAGAGACACGAAATGCCGCTTCAAAAGGGCAAAAAAAGAATCAGCGCCAGCGCGAGCTTTGGAACCTCAAGTGGAGTGGAGTCTGTGTTGCCGGCTCCCCCAGCTGTCTTGCCCAAAAAGGCCAGGCTCTTGGACGAGCGTGATCAACCCACAAGGTCAGAGACGAAGGAGGTATATCACATAATCAACATTAGATTCTCGAAGCAAATGCAAAAGATTTAATCGACTGACACGGTTTCAGCGACGCCGGAAACAAGTTCGCCTGGCGCAACGGGCATACCGGGCACGAAATGAGGCAAATACCACCTTGCTCAAAGAACGTATTGCCCAACTAACCTTTGCTCTAGAACGCCAGAGCAAGGCGATCATGCTCTTGAATGATTTCCTGATTGCAGACTCAGTTGTAATTTCCCGTCCGCATGTGGCAGATCGTCTTCAGGAAACGATGGAGATTTGCCTTGATCCAACCATATATGGTGATGAGCCCGACGAGGATCTTGTCCATTTTAAACTAAAAGACACATTTCCCAGCGTACAAAAATCGATAAAACAACCAATTTCCCCGAGAGATGAATTTAGACACTCTCATCCTCATATTGGTTTAACTTTGTCACGCCCAGGGCCTCGCATCCAACTATCCCCGCTTGAGCTAGAAGGTGCTATAGTCGGATCATCAGTCTTTGTGCAGTATCTCAGGATATCATGTCTATATCAAGGATTTCTGTTGCTTAAGAATCCGTCTGTTCCGCTCAACGCGTTAAGACGGCCGTTTCGATTACTTTTATCCCTAGTCCAGCGGGAAACCATCACATCATTCTTCTATAACAGTCTCTACGCAAGGCTGAATAATACACAGCCAGAGGAGTGGAACGAGATTCCGTTCTTCAGCATTGGGGGCGCAGGTACACACTACAGTGAAGCACAATCGAGTGCGAATAATACAGAGGCACGAGAGCCGAGGGGGCAATACGTTCCCGTAGAACATGATGCCCTGTCGGCCTTTTCTCCAGGGACCCAAGAAGAGCTCGACGGGGATTGGTTTGATATTTCGGATTTGGCAGGATACTTGCATTCAGAGGGAATCTCTCTCTCGACAGTACCACCGACTAAAAATACTGCAGAACGCAGGGTGAATGCATTAAACTTTACAGCAGGTGAGAATCTATGTTATTATTGATTTATGGCGGGATATGAATGGATTAACTGACTGTTATCAGCTTTAGTGGAGAAGTCAATTTGTCTGGGGCGTAGTCCTGGGTTCAAGCGAAGTGATGTAGAGGCTGCAATTAGCCTGTCATCCTGGAGGTAAACCACAGCATATAAGTACCGGTTTCAACGATCATAAGTTACTTTATTGGGGATGAACTTTGGATACTATAATGAGAACAATTTCTATCTCTTGTACTGTTCTTCGAATTCAACAAATTTTGACCTGCCACTGTACAACTCTGGTATTTTTAGGCTTCGTACTCACGCCGGGTTAGAAACCTCAATTAGAGCTATTTGTCTTTTTACACCATATAAATGTTTAATTTGCCTATCCGAGTGCTACTGGGCTTACTCTGGTACTTTTGCTGCATGGTTAACCCGTTGATATCATCTGCTGCACCTCGGCTTTGGCTGTTCACTAATCAAAAAGTCAGATTTTGCTCTCCTGACAACCCCACACGATGGCCTGATCGGTTTTGGTAGGATGAACAGAAGTGAAAAGTAAATTTACCTTGAATTATCATTACCGAGGCTCCCAGTCAGTTTCTTTGATTACGTTGGTCTTTAAACGCTATTAACGAGGTAGTTGTAGACGGAAAAAGGTTGGTATGGTTGTCCAATGTACATCAAGTATTCGATGTACCCTTTTTCTATACGACGAGGAGATTTTAAAATCCTTCCAGTGACTAGAAATGGCTCGCGATACTCAAACAATTGCTATTCCCAATACATATGTGACTGCTCTGGACAGTCCCATCCGCATTTCCAATTTCCCCGACTCAGCATGTGGAGTTACATCTATCCAGGTCGTAACTCTGAACCGACCTGACAAATTGAATGCTATTACCCCAGGCATGATATATTCCCTCCTTGATCTCTTTTTGACCGTGGATGTAGATGATCGGGTTAAGGTTGTCATCTTGACAGGCACAGGCAAGGCATTTAGCGCTGGAATAGACCCGTGCACTCGAACTTGCCCAGGATATAGTATCCAACGTTAGCACTATGGCAATTAACTTAAATCGGCAGCTTATTTGGCGGAACCCTGGCTCTGCGGAAGGCGCACATCTGACTGATAGCCCTCTACTATACAATATGTTTGGTGGAAGGTAAAATTTACGCAGCCTGCAGTCTTATCCCGTTCCCTCGCGGTGATAGTAACTTATTTAGGGACCATCTTGAATTCAAAAAATCCTTCTTTGAGAAACGGCAGCCTGAATTTACCGATGAATTGTCCAAGCGTGCGCCTCAGACATGACCTTGGTGGAACGAGCTATTAGTTGAGACAAGATCAAGTTCTTGAAAAGCCCAGAGAGGAAAGCTATAGATGAGCTTGATTTCTGGTATTTTCTTGAGTGCAGTTGAACTTCATTCTTAGCACACCGCGCATCCACCTGATTTTACATTCTTTTGGTTGAACGTAGCTACTGCAGCGAACATAGTAACGAACAATAGGATTCGTATGAGTTCACAAGGTAAACCTCGTATTGTTCATATGGAGATTACCTGGATACTCATATTCAGAATTCTGCATAGCATAATTCCAACTAAAATTAGACCTGGCTCAGAGTAGAAGAATAAGCTTTTCTTTGATATTCGTTTAACTACGTGCTATTTTTGCCGCATGCTATAATTAGAGTGGCTATCTTTGTTATTGAAGACCTGAATAGAACGCTATTAGAATTGCATAATTGCATTCACATCACACAATAATGGTCTTTAGGCAACAATGCGATCCAAAAACAGACAATAGTTTTCAATGTCGAGAATAACATCTTAGACCTTCAATGCCATTGTCATATTATACTCGAAAGACGGCCCAGTATTTTTGATATTTTATGTTCGGCCAGGGGTTATAAAAAGCAGCCAAGTTGTCCTGGATTTCGAGTCTTTTTCTCATCAACGAACCGTATCTCAAATCACATCAAAGATTAAGCAACGCCTTGAAATTTATACGAAAAACCAATAGTGACACAATATCGAGAGAGAAGACCAGATGGACTGGGAAGGCCGAGACCCAGGACCTGTGCTAACCTGTGCTGTTGAAGGGTGCTCCGGAGGCCTTGTGGACTTTTTTCATTGCGCAGCCCATCAAGATGGGTCAGGCATAGTTGAGTGCCCAATTCCAGGATGCAAAAATGAGCAAAATCTTACAACAGGGCTATGTGAGCTGCATTGGACTGAGTTCAACTCGGGTGAGCCAAGCTGGGGAGCTTGCGCCGTTGGAGGATGCACTGGAGCGCTTGCAGACTACCTTCATTGTGCAGAGCATCAAGATAAGTCATACGCAAATGTGTGCCCACTTCCTGGATGTACTAATGAAAAATCTGGGAAAAATCTATGTGACGAGCATTGGGATCGACTCAATGATGATGTTTCGCGTTGCACCGTCGACGGATGCTTCAAAGAGCTTGTAGACTTCCTTCATTGTGAAGTTCATCAAGACAAGACAAGTCAAACTCAGTGCCAACATCCAGGATGTACCAACGAGAAAACTACCAAAGGACTATGTGAGCAGCATTGGAATCAATTCAATTCGGATGTCGTGATCTGTGAGTCTCCTGGTTGCACCTCCAAGAAAGAGAAGAAAGGCTTATGCCTTCGACATTGGAAAGAATCAAACGCTGATACAAAGTTCTGCGGGATGCCTCAGTGCAACAATATAAAACGCAAACAGGGTCTATGTCATAAGCATTGGAACTTGATGCACTCAAGTACTAACACCTGCGAGGTCTCTGGTTGTAACAATGTACGCCACATGAAAACCTTATGCGTCAAGCATTGGGGCGAAATGCATCCTGAAAAGTCCAAATGTCAATTCACCGGTTGTAATAACAGGAAGAAAGTGAAAGGAATGTGTGTTAAGCATTATAAAGCAATGAATCCCACTGAGATGTCATGTGAGTTCCCCGGATGTACTAGATGGAAGCGAGTTGGGAAATTTTGCACAACACATCTTAATGAAATGAGCCCTGGTGACCTTGAGTGCGAATTCCCAGAGTGTGGTAGACGAAAATACAGACGTGGACTCTGTCATCTGCATTATGCTGGTGGGGATTATCCGCCTCAAGCCCCAAAAAATAAAAACCCCAAAAAGACTTGCGACCAGGGTGATTGCTTGAATGATGTTTATGTGGATGGATTATGTGGTCAGCATGTCAAGGAATTGCACCCGGAAATGGTCCCAGCAGATGCGTGCACACATCCTGAATGCTTCAACAAGCAGTCTAAATACGGAATGTGTGATGAACATTTTGTTGAGCCAAATCTTGAAGATTCTGCATGGAGGGAGAGTGTTGGTATGTGAATTAATTTTAGATATTTCGTCTATTATGAATAGTTAGTTAGTACAATCTGGTGATTTCGACTGGTATAACTTTTGCTACATTATGAGTTGGCTTGAAAACACGCATAGATGAATGTACATGGTAAGAGTAGGCAGTCGAATGAGAAAAGAAGATAAATGCAAATCCCGCTTGGATTAATTAGGTACAATATCTCTGATTTTTTTTCCATTTAAATACTATGTATAGGGCTAGTCTGCACAATGTCATAAATGCACTCAATTCAACTTGGGCAAATATCTTTATACATTGGGGACTGCTGAAACACTATCTGTGACAGATTCAAGACCGAAGACAAGGCTATAATTGAGAATAAGTTGCTAGTAAGAATAGGTGTTCTTTCATTTTTGGACCAAATATGGACAGGCCCTCTTCTATGTCCAGGTTATTCCTTACGGGTCTGGACATGAACCCAACAATTCATCATGGGGAACAACCACCGAGTCGTTAGCATACGCTCCTCTACCAGTTCTTTTGTCCTTATTGATTGAATGCTTGATGATCTTCATTCTTCTTGGGCTATCTTTCCTCACAGTCAAATTAAACCAGCCATTGGACGGATCATGCATCCTACAATCTGAACAAAGATAAAGGACTAGATACTGCAAATATTGGTGCCTTGAATTGGAATTAAAACCGAGGAGCTACCTCAATGAGTCTCAAATCAGAGCGATATGTCACCTGGATAGTAAGAGATATTTTAATAGTGTTGACTAGGAGAAAAATAAAGAAATACCACTCCATTGGCTAATTCCTTGGAGGCATACGAGCCTTTAGAATGGACCTGACTCTCCAGACTTGCCGGGCGATTCGAAGTAGGTCGTCTCTCTCCATGACGAGATCCGCCTCCCCTTCTCTTGCTTCTCGGAGGAAAAGACTCCTGAATGGAATTGTGAAGGTGCCCTGAATTACAGGGTCTTGGTTCCCTTTTGGTGGCTCGATTGTGATCCTCTGACTCTGCTCAGCGATGTACTGGGGGCTGGTTTCGTCTTGGGACTTGTTGACAAGTTCGAACTGTTCAATCGAAATGTTTTGGGTCCTTTCCCTGATAAAAACCGCCATTGCAAATTTGATATCTTGATGGCTGTCTAGCAGCCATGCCCGTATATCATCGCTGATTTGAGATCTTGGTTCGGAGTATGCTGTCTCAAGTATGAGTGATGGCCATTCCATCGTTCGAGTTGGCGTGACACTGAAAGGGTAAACAGCCTGGTCAGCTCTTTTTCTGCGAACCATAAGTGGACCCTCGTCGGTATGTCGTAGATTTCCGGGCTCATCGTATATATTGAGAGCATAATTGGTCGTTCCTGTAAATATGAGACTGTCGCTGAGGTTCATATCTGAGATTTTGCGTTCAATCCATCTGGTGATTGCCATTGACGCCGTACTATGGTAAATTGACTCCATTTTAAGGAAGAGTGTCTCAGCTTCAGGATTATAAATGTAGGCACAATTGAGTGCGAGCTCGTGGTCTGAACATTGAATGGCATCAAATGCAGACTCATCAACATTGGTAAATAAAAACCACGGCCCATTAGCACGAGTCTCGTCCACTAAACTGGTGGCTATTGAGGCTAGATCTTTCAAAAAATTGGGTAAATCGATGAAAATATACTCCATTCCATCAGTAGGCCACCTGTCTAACAAATACTGGCCTTTGTAGACAAAATCTGCCTGCGGGGTTGGGGACGCCATCATCTCAAGCAATTTCACGCAACCGAACTAGTATGTTTTAATATTCACATCCAGTCAAAAGGATGAGACCCATTCAAGCACCTTGAACTGTGATTTGGACGTTGACTGAAGCCCAGATATATATACAGTTGTAGTTGTGTATACTATCATTATGACATCCCACCTGGGATGTCACAATGATAGCCTGAACAATGACAGAACCAGATCCATATTTGGAATCCAAAATAACCAATTAGAAGAATAGAAGAAAAGTAGAACCATGTTTTATCAGTGACTACAGCACTTATTAGCCGCCACTACACAAAAATTAGTAATCTCTCTTGTCTAATCAGTCCGTCATAGGCTGCTGGAGATTAGGATCTGATATTGTGGAGAATGGTCTGTCCACATTTGCTACGAGATTGAACTGATACTAGTAATTCCCAATTATAGTCTTGTCTTCAGTCTTTTAAATTGTTAGCGATGATGTTTCAAAATTTCAATTGATTAGGTACAATAGTTTTAATATTTTCGTTATTTCAATACTATAATCTTTATCCATTGCAAACTGCCCAGTTTCCAATGGATAAAGATATTTGGCCAAGCTGAATCGAGTGTGCTTTTGATATTGTACAAACTAAATCTATATATAGTATTGAAATAACGAAAATATTATATATATTGATCTATATATATTTTCAAACTAATTCATAATATAGTAACTTGCTATATTTCATGAATTCCACTAAGTTAGTACAATCTAGTGATTGAATTAATCAACTATTCATGATAGACAGAATACCTAGACTTTTCCTCCATACAGAATCTTCGAAAAATTACCTTGGTCGCAAATATTTTTGGGATTTTTGTTTTTTAGGACTTGAGGCGGATAATCCCCAGCATAATACAGATGACAGAGTCCACGTCTGCAAAATGACGGTTAATGATTGCCGTAACTTATGAAGTGACTATACATTTTAGATAGTTACAATATCTATGATCATACTTCAGATTTCATTGCGCATCAACTGCGTCATTTATGCCTTAGGATTTTCTTTATTTCACTCTTTGAAGCAAATAATGGCAATCTTTGTTTTGACGAAGTTCAAAGATTTACTCGAAAGAGAGCGGAACAATCTTATTATAGTATTATCACAATGGGCTACTGAATTGGATACGCATTGTCGCCTTTTGGACATAAAGGCTTTTGTGATCCATATTTTAAACGTTCAAAATTTTTGAGGTATTCTTATAAAAAGGCTCGACTCATCAGGTTAGAAAAGTTTTATTGACATCGGTCAGCAGCGCAAACGGTAATACACTCTTCGCACCTTATCTTCAAACGTATACGGAATTTTGGTGCGCACATTTATTACAACCTTGAAATGATTTCAGATTCTCCATGGATGTCTCCCCCAGTGGGAGATCATAGCCTCTACGATATATATGTCGCATTTGGTAGACAGCAGTTCCCTGAGGACCCCGTTCATTGGCTAATTGTGCTTGTTCATCCAGGATCCGATCGATGCATGCGTCTTCATTGTGAGGGCTGGCCTGGACGTTGGGAGGTTGCCATTGAATCCAACAAGCGATTCGAGAGTTGGTGGATTGAAACAAAATTCTATATCGGCCGCATCCCCGCAGAGGCTGGCACAATTGTCGAGGAGGAGCTTAAGGCAATTCCACCACAAAGCGCTCAGATCTGGGTTTTATACGCACTTCTTTGTCTTGAGAAGCGTGAATTAGTGCCTGTTGGAACTTATGAGCATTGGAAGAGCATTCATGTAGGTACTCCCTCTGATGAAGACTTTGGACCCGGTCCATTTCCTGACCAACAAATTGATGAATCCCCGAGCGACGAGGCCATGTAAGTATACTAAAGTGCTGGAATTGGAAATTTATTGAATGCCTCTTATTCTCTCAGTTTATTTGCGATTTCTTAACGATGCTTGCATATGGAAAATTGAATTCCGTTAGTAGCTTCTACAGACACAATTGAAGAAAAGGATATTTCATCCATCAAATTCCTCCGCAAATAGTAGACACTTCTGAAAAAGACATGCTTAGTAAAAGAATAGTAAACTGAAACAGTGGCTTATTATGATATCTTCAAGATTTTCACTTCGGTCATTCACTATCAAGGCTCTAAATCTTGTAAATCATAGACACGCTCCAGAGGTAAGAACATTGTGGAATTCCACGAAATTATCATGCTGCGCGACTACACTAGTGTAGACCCTCGGACATCACTTTTCGATCGGGTCTCTGCGTGGCCGTGGAAAGCCAGGTTTAACGCCCAATAGTCGCAAAATATGATCCACTAACCTAACGCTAAGCTACCCCTTTGAACGACACCGACGAGTCGGAGGCTCAAAGTAGGGATCCGACCTTTCCAGGCCATACCACCCAAGAAAAGCTAAGAGCACCAAGGCTAGCCAGAATCAGTGGTAGGGCTATCTAGCGATCTTCTTGTTTGTAGATTTGACCCTGCCAAGCCGGAGTGGGCGGCAGTCCATCGTTTAGCGAACGCAGTGGAGATTGCACTTTTAGCCTCATTTGAACGGCCCCAAATCTTGGGCGGGTCTAGGATGCGGCGAAAATAAAATGATGGTTGGTGGTGGTGGTGGTGGCAGAAGGGGTATATAATTGAGATGAGGCTCGCTTTTATGAAAAATACCAAAGAAATTATATTCATCCGCAGCCATGACTGGACTGAATGCTTCCGTCTCCGCGGGTTGGTATACCTATACCAACCTGGGCCCTATCACAACCACCTTCACTCCGGCACCGACCTGTACTGTATCTGAATATGTTGGACTTGGCTATTTGGTCTCAAGTGGCGACTATCTTATGCTGAATTATAACACAGAGGCCAAGCTTGCCCCCAGCTACAGTGGATGTACGCCTACGACCACTCCAAGCGTCACTGCATCACCCATCTCCACCGGCTACTTTACCTCCGAAGAGCAAATTTCTGCATTTGAGGCTGAAAGAATAAGCTGGAGGGCTTATGGCGCATACTACTCACCTGCCATGTACTGTCCCTCCGGCTGGTCAACAATTGGCATGGCTGGACGTGATGCCAGCGGTACCCTCACATCGTCCGGGATCTACGTCCCCACGAAGAGTACGAGTACTGTGTCATATCCGACGAGTGACTTCTATTACTACATGTTCAACTATGAAGACAAAGCCTCTGTTCTCAAGGATATTCTAAAACCCAAGGAAACGATGGCAATGTGCTGTCCCAGGTAAGACCAATTCTCCAGCGAATCAAACTGGTTTCCGTTTATTTGGAGTGCTAACAATTCAAAAGTGGCATGACAGCAGACTCCGCCGGGGCTTGCTACTCGCACATCAAGGGTTATATACCCACCGTCGGATATCAGGTTGGAGTAGGGTACAATGAACTGTACAGCACGAGTATAGTAGTCTCTACCGAGACGAGCGGCACTGAAACAATCACCGAGACTCGTATCCATAGATATGAAACGGGAACCACATACCGCACAGACACTGTCACGGCTACTTTTGACGAATCAGAGAAGCCTCACTACAGTGCTTTCACTTATGCGCCTGCGATCACAATGCTTTACCAAGAGTCTGACTTGCACTCTGCTTCTGCAACCTCATCTGGTACTGCTGAGACTGCCGCTACTACTTCTAATGCAGCTGATAGAGTCTCTGTCAGCGGTTCTGCTTGGAATGGACTTGCTTCTGTGGTGGGTGTTTGGGCGGCTGCTGCTGTCCTGGGGGCTGGCATGATCCTCCCTTGGTGAATATAGTATTGTATTATTATTTAGATTGAACCTTAGGAGTGAAGAAATGCAATATTAATACTAATTTAATGATTGAAGTACTCTTAATATTAGTGCTCAAAGAGGGTTTAGCAGTAATAGCCCCGGATTCGCCGCAGCAATCAGTCTGTCTACGAATAAAAATTCACTACAACTTGAAGATAATCGATATTCATATATAATGCGGATATTACCTTCCAGCTCTGCTGAAATAAATAGTCTAGTCTAGCACGTCGATCTATATAGGCAAGCACTTCTTCATGATCTTTCAAATTTACCACCCCAGAACTCTACTGGTCTTCTTCAACTCATATTGTCCTCGTTCACGCTCGGGCTTACGAATAGATCTGACAAGTCGACCACCAGGAACTGAAAAGTCAGCATAAGTAGTCTTCTTAGAGGGTCTCTGCTTCTCCTTTCCTTTATCTTTGGCTTTCTTGTCCGCTATTCTGCGCTCAGCTGTTTTTCTAGTTCCACCACAGGCGAGATATAATAATAATAGACTTGGCTTTTTGTTTTCTTGAGCTCGATAAGGCATTCTGTTAGTATGGTCCGAACGTTTACCTTCGCATGAACTGCTGGTTTCTCCTATTTAAAAATTCTGATTAGCTTTAAAATGTTTGAATTGGCTTGGAGTGACCTACCTCTAGGGGATCGACTGCGCACCAATGCTCCGTCACGACGTTTCTGCGCACTAGAGTATATCTCACTTCGAAAATTGCGACTGGGGCTCGGCATTGGAGATTTCTGATATACTGCTTAGATATAGAAGCCTATTTTGAGATCTTTAATTCAATGTAGCGGCTGCAGAGAGGTATATAAATAATTTTCTAAGTCCTATCTCGAGCAATCTCTAAACCAATACCATTTTCCGTTATAAAGAAAGCTTAAATTAGACTGAAAGGGATACGATAAGATCATTGATCTCTCTCTCTTTTTCGACAAAAACATTATTTCAGAAACCTTTGTCTGTGACGTCGATCAAAGGAAGATCACTGAATGAACAAGAAATTTCTGTGTGGTGACAATGCGGATGTTTCTAGACGAGAGCACGTTGTATTGAACTTGAATGAGGCAGGACTCAAAGAATTATACAGATCCCTGGAGCCATGATGGATGTACCAGAGTGGAATACTGAAGTACTTACACCCAATATCATGCATCTACAGTATAGGTCTTTCTGAAGGACAGAAAGTAGACAGCAAGTACTAGTATGACCACCCAAGTCTAAAAGTAAGATGGAAACAAATGAACTAGCGAGAATCACATCTATTCCTACAGCAAACTACCGCTATCAACCTCCACGTCTGATCTTGCTGACCTCCGACGGGGTCAAAGGCTCACTATCCCCTTTATAACATTCATACCTTCTAGATCGTCGCAGTGGCTTTCCTTCCCCAAGACCAACGCGACCAACGGGAATGATTGGATCATCAGTCACAGATCCAGCATCACGAACAACGCCAGAAACTTCATCCAACTCCTTTATATTTTTATTCTTGCGCGAAACCAACATCGGGAAAATTCCACTTCCATAGAAGGCTCCGAAACGGAGCATTGCAAAGGAATCTAGTCGTGAGGTCCAGCGTGGATTCATACTTCCATAAAATGCGAGAGCAATCAATGGAATGATCCACAGACCCAGGAAAATAGTTGCAACAATTATACCAGCCACCGTAGACTCTGGGACTCCGATTTCCGTGCCGAGGTCCTGGTATATATCAAATGTAGGATATAGAGCCTCGACGAATCGCTTGTTCACAAGAAAAGCGGCAGCATCAAATGTATTTTTCAGAACTTCTTGATCATTGAACATAGAGTCAAGCCATCTTGCCACCAGATCGTGGGGATTAGAAGAGTAATAATAATTTCCAATCTCCGAAAAATAGCTCGAGATACACGAATCCGTGCCCACATAAGAAAGTCCTGACGCGGAGTACATATTCATGAGAGGAGCCAATTCAATGCAAAGAGAGTTGGCCCTTGAATAGTCAATGTCGCCGCTGGAAATATTGGCATCAATCAATTTTCTTTTCATCGAGTCGTATTCAGCAAAGAAGGTATTGAGAAAGGATCCGGGGCCGAAGATAGCGAGCGCAGTTGTCATCAAGGGTCCCTTTCTCGCAGTCATCATATGCTTCCACGGGAGCGTCTCGTCGGTAGTAATTGTGGAGTTGTCTGTATTATCAGATTGACGTTTCACCTGGCGACTGGGATTGTAGTAGTATTGCGCAGCCTGTCGAACACATCCATAGCCACCTTCCTCGCAACCACCCGTGGGATCTGAGAAAAACAACGGGCTTGCAGTCTGATTGTTCATGTAATTCGGGAGCTCGAAGTATCCAGCTATCGTTCGAAGCTTGATCTTGTAAAGCGTGCCATTGGCTAGAGGAGATAACGAATAATCTATATCCGGGTTGGTCACGTTGATGTAGAGTGTTTCGCTAAACTCCTGACGATCCCGTGTCTCTACCCAAGGGGACCCTGTACTGGTGACCATCATGCAAGCCGATATTTCCCAGGTCCTGTTATTCTCATATTTACCTCCCGGGCTTCGCGTGTAAACGGATGAGTAGCTGGCGAAGAGATTCGCGGACTCATATTCACAGTCTCGCGCGTATTCACTTCTGTCGACTACTTGGACAGTAGCATTTGAATTGATACGAGGGGCGTATTGACGAAGAACTCCTGCATTGAACCCGTTGGGTAAAGGACAATAGAACGGATTGTTCATCTCTGACAAGTTCTTGAAAGTAGCGAACTGTTGATGACCCCCTTCCTCCCAAAGCTGTGGCTGCCAAGTGTGTCTATCTGCCTTGGCAAAAGTACTGCGTGCCTGAACGACATCGCTTCCAAGAATATGATCTTGGTCTTCTCTCATACGCGAAAGATCGCTTATTTGACCCATTTCAACAGGGAAAGTGGGAGCATGCCGCGTCGTTGGGCTGATAACAATGGACTGAATCGGATAGATCAGAAGGGCGAAGAAGTGAAGAAAGATAGCCACAGCTAGAAAAGTACTTCCATTCTTCTTCCAACCTCCAGAGAATATGTCTGCAATGATCGTACCATCCATCCAACGACGATCGGCCAAGTTCATAACTTGACGCATAGTCAAACTCAGCCCATCCTTCTGATTCTGAACGAAGATCACGGCAGCGTAGGCGCAAACAGCGGAGGTCCATGGTAATATGAGCACACTGGCGATGGACTGTATGATTCTTGCAGATCGATACAACCGTTCATCCAACTTGTAGTTCAAATTCTTCGGGTAGTCGTTATATCTGTCCGTATGAGTTTCCCAACTACGCGTACTTATCGGGCGAAATGATAAAATGACCAAAACAACCCAGGAGTACATAATCAGCGCAACGAAAAGAATCGTGAAGAATGGAAACTCTCCAGAGCGATGAAGTACTGCGCTATTCCCCCGTCCAGCAAACTGACCTGGAGGCGCCGCGCGCGAATATGCGGGCAATTCATCGTGCGGTTGGTGAGTTTCACCAGCAGCAGAGTGTATATCGTGCGTGGCACCAGCCCGAGTCGCATCTTCACCATAAGTACTTGAAGTACCTGGTGTCATCTCCGATACACTTGAGCGCCTAGAGAGCGCCTGTAGGGCGATTTGACTATTCCGGCCCTCCATTCGGGGTATAACTGGCTCCGGAAGTGAGCCACTTGCACAAGAATGTGACAAAATTCCTTCTAGAAGTGGTGGGAAACGATTCTTTAAAAACCCCCCTCATTTTCGTTCCGACTTGTCAGGCTAGCGATCTTGGCAATTGAACGCTGTTGTTTGGGTGGTAGGGGTTGGGGCAACAATGCATTGTCTTTCGGGCTGAGATGAGCCTCAGCACCAAATGAGCAGTCAGGAACTTGGCCACTCATGATTGCTCCCAAGAGCCGCTAACAGGGCAAAAGATAGCCCAGTAGATTGTCCACGTTTTAGGCGAGAGGTCCGTGAAAATCATCCGTTAATCGATCCGATTTAGCCGTGTCATCTCGAGATTGAAGATTATAGTCGCATTGAAGACCCTTGATTTCCCCTGTCTTTTCAACACCATCCTACAGGCACATTCCGATCTTGGCAACAGTATCTAACCATTGGTTTTCAACGTGGGGTCTTCACCAGTCTGAGGTTGTACCGCTAAATACGAGCCATGGAGTGGCCATTGGCTAGCGGACTTTGGGCGCCTTGCCAAGATGCCAAGAGAGAGGGACCATGTGAGCAATTGAGTTGTGCATGGCAAGGCTGGGATGGATTGCCATTTAATGGGAATTAGTTGCATGACTGAAATTGACTACTACCTAGGTAGTTATGCTAATATGCACTCGTTTAATTGGAGAAATATCTCGCGAAGTCATCATCCTGTTAATTCCAGTTAAGATGAAGTATATCAATCTGGATTTACTACCAACTTAGTGCTGTCTACCTAGACTACCGCGCATTCAACCTTGGAAGTCAGGTGAACAAACTTGAATGTGAACATTGAATGAATAGAAAAAGATTTTGAATTTCACATAGGACCAAAAACTATCCGCATGTTCTGATTTTCGTTGCGCTGCAATCTGATTGATAAACAAGACTCCGCGAAATTTCGCTGGACTTCTATGTCCCAATTTAAGAGAGCAACAAGTAGTATATCTATTGCGACAGGTGTAGCATATCATTATATTCCAGGGAAAATGTTGAGATATTCTGTTTTGCCCAGCAATAATTGCTGCATAATGATAAGTACTAATAAACCACTCGACTCCAGCGAGTAGGGTACTACATCTAATAACATAAGATCCTTACTTTTAATATACCTCGCCTGGAGGTAACTGGATCCCTTTTAAATTTTTGAGTTACAGATATCAAGGATGCACAAATTCAGTTATCAAATTCGCCGGACGAGACGCAGATTCTAAGGCTTGCTAGACCTGGCACTCATCATAGAAATCCTCGAAATCAGAATCGATAAAAAAAAAGTAAAAGAAGGGAAAGATATACCAAACACAAGTATCCCCATTCACATGCTCATCAAGGGAATGCTCATAATCCACTACTATATTCACTATTTAATCAAGCTCCTCATCCTTTTCCAAACACCCATAATCAAGTCTCAACTCGTTGACCCAGACCAAGATTCAAAATAACCTCATAATCAAGATCATCCCAACTCTACTATCCTCAAATATCTAATAGACCATCAGCAGCTGCACCCAAACCTTCACCGCAGATACAAACCTCATTCAACACTCCACTAATTAATCCTACCCCGAAGAGACAGGCGGAATAATAGCAACTTCATCTCCACCCTTGATAACCTCGTTTTCCCCCTCATCAACATACCCCCCATTCAAACTAATAGCCGATGACTTCAAAACATCGAAACCTGGATACCTCCTCTCTAATTCAGCGAAGAGATCTGAGATAGGCAGTGGGGCGGGGAGAAGTTCTGTGTTCTTTGAGGTATGGGTTGTTGCGGCGGCGAAGTAGTGGATTGTAAATGTTTCTGATTGGGGTGTATTTGAGGCCATTCTCCTTTAATACGAGAACTTGAGACTGAGACTGAGACTGAGATTGTGAAGTTGAAGAGTGATACTTGAAGAGATGTGGTGTTGTGAGGAGTGGAATTATGCTTATCGATTATCGCGGATGGACTTGCCGGATTCTCCCCGGACTCCGCCGACTTCATCATTTACTTCTATATTATTTCCAGAAATATAATATAATATAAAAAATTCAAATAAGGAAGTATCTATCACCATCTATTTACTAGCCAACTTCAAAAATGCATTCACCAAATCCCCCTTCAAATCCTCCCAATTCTCCAATCCAACACTAATCCTCAATAATCTCCGATCAACACTCTTATCAGTCATACTCCTCCACTCAATCAACGTTTCAACACCACCAAGCGAAGTAGCATGTTGAAAGAAATGCAAATAACTCGGTAAATACCTCGCAAACCGTTCCTCTTTCATAGTAATAGCAAAAACAGGTCCGAATCCATTAGGCATTTGTTTAGATAACCAATTCCCTTCTGCCTTCGTGTCCTGAATACTAGCATGAAACACCTCCTTCAGAACAGACTGAACAGCAAATTCCACAGAATCCTCCGCTGGATTCGGAAACTTAAGTGAAGAATCCAACCATTTCACCAATTTCGTCGCATTATCGCTCTGTCTCTGAACTCGAATTTCAAGAGTTCGAAGACTTCGTACTCCAAGCCAAGACTCCATATTCCCCATCACACTTCCAAGAAATACTCGATCCGCAAATAATTGTTCATACCACTCTTCATTATTGGTAACGAGTACACCACACAATAAATCACTATGACCACCAAAATACTTCGTACCAGAATGCATGATTATATCCGCGCCGAATTTAAAAGGTTCTTGTAAACCCGGTGGAGCAAAAGTACTATCAACAATGAGGAATGCGCCGCGGGAATGTGCTTTCTCCGCAAAATGAGATATATTGAAGGCTGTGCCTTTCGGGTTGACGGGGGTTTCGAGGAGAATAACATCTCCTGCTTCGAGGTCTTCGGCGGGACATTCCAGTGGGAGTTTCTTCAATCCCGTTGTGCGGGTGAAGAGTGCGATGACACCGTGGCAGCCGTGATAACCTTCGCCGACGGATATACGGCGGGGATTCAGGAGGGTTAAGGCTGCGTGGAGGGCTGAGAGGCCAGACGAGTAGGCGAGTGTTTTGCCGTTGAGGAGGGAGGAAAGGATTGTTTCGAAGCGGGTTGGATTTGGCCCGGACATACGGGAGTAAATGTGGGAGGTAGGGTCATGATCTGCCGACTACAAAATGTCAATTTGATTCTTTGATTCTAGTAATCATCGAGAAAGAAAAGAATATAGGCATACGTGTACAGCATCGGCTGCTGGGACTAAGACGGCCGGGTCGCGGGGGTACCGGAAAGTGGTAGCCACATGCAATGGAGGAGCAACGTCGGAAACCAGGTTTAACACATCATCAGCGTGCAAAGAACGAGTAGAAGTGCCAGTAGGATGCGCCATGGTTATGCTATGTTCTTGGAATTGTATAAACAGGAAGAGTCGTCGGCAATGGCTGGTGATATGATACAATCGAGGGGCAGTGAGGGGGTGGTCACGTGGTGTGGGGAAGTATAGGAATAGACAGCATTGATGAGCATTGAGCATTGAGCATTTAAGCATTGTTGATGTTTGAGGATGAGGTATAACAGCAGAACATTAGATAGATCATCGACGGAGAGATCCCATACGAGACGGTTCGCGGACAGATCCTGGTAAGGCCACCTTGAAGTTGGTGCGGGCTATAAGATTATTATCATTAGCATTGTGATCACACCATCACAGAAGTCAAACCAAACTCACCAGCCTCCGAATCAAACGTAATAGCAATATCGTCGTGTTCAATCGGATATTCAGGCATATCAAGACACACAAATTCCGAGCTCGCATCGTCGTCCTTTTTCGGTAGGGCAAACTTCGCATCGACAATACGGATGCCGAATTTACCGGACCGGCCGAAGGATTCGATATGATCGGTGCCTTTCAACACGAAGTTCATGCAGGATCCATGATGGAAGTCGGCAAAGAATGCGAGTAGTTGCACCACTTTCTCTTGTCGTACAATCTGCACTCGGGCGAGATTGGCCTCCCATTTCTTATAAATGGGAACCATGCTGCGACGGCGAGAGATGGTGAAGGACGACGCAATACTAAACTGGTCAGCAAGGTTACTCATCAGATATCGGACATATTACACTCACCTGTCGTAAATCACAGAAAATCCAGTCACCGCTTCCTCGAATGCATGAAGAGCTAAGAAATGTGAGCTGCGAAACCGAATCTAGGAATGATAATTGACACTTACCCTGCATATTGCCAAAGTCTAAACGGCGAATCATGGGCTTGGCTGTGATCTTCTGAAGGAAATCTGCCACTTGATCCGGCATCTCAGGCCGGATAAGATTATCCGCCAATGAAACGGTAAGATCTTGCTGTGCTGGGCGATACAAGCTCATGCCAGTCTGGCTCTTCACATCCAACCCAATCTTGAGTTCTCCAGGGCCTGCGAAGATTAGTATTTGAATTAGGTGATGTAGGAGGCGAAATTCGAAAGTCACTCACCCAGGTTGAACCTGTCTGTAACACTTCCCCATTCCGTAGCAATAAACGCCCTCAAATTCTCAGACAAAATCGTTGGACCATACCCATGATCCACATACCCGTGCTCTTGGTCAATGACTAACACATTACCAGCAGGGAATTGCAAATGGTTTATGGCTGCCTGGCCACTTCCCGCATCACCAGGTTGCTCAATAGAGTAAGATCGGAGAGGATATTCAGGAGTCTTAGTCTCCCCCTCGCGAGGAGCCATACCCAGCAACACCGAGTGCATGCGAGTACGCTCTTCCGCCTCATGGAATGTCATCAACAGGGACCGTGTACGTCCATCCTCGGTGACTTTAAGCAGAAGCGCAGCCGCCCCATCTTCTCCTCGTAGTAAACCGAAGACCACGGGCGACCCTTGGGCTAGATAATGACGGACACTGCTGAGAGTCTTGACCTTTGGACTTGTTAAGACTGCCAGTCGGAATCCGCGGTGTGCATTTCGTGTGCCAGTTCCCTCGGTCACCTTAATATGGCGTTCGAACAACCGAATCCGACAACGTTCCAATGGCTCTGGTGGGAAAGCCTTTTGCGCACCAGGGTCCATATATTGGAACACCTTGAGCGTATTCTCAAAGACAACAGTCTCGCCAGGTTCAGGCGACAGACTACCCTCGGACTTTTGAGTGTACTTGACGATATTCCAAAGTGTCTTGAAGTCTTCTTCCTTGAACATCACATCCAGTTCAAACCCACGAGGGAGCTTCACCCGCATTGAATGTGTTCGAACCTGCCAATCCACATCCTCCCAGGTCGGTCCTTGCTTGCGGTCGGACTGAATCATGATGTTGACCAGTTGGCTCTGACTGGTAATTGCAGCAAACACATACCAATCCGAGCGCTCGCGGATAATTGTCAGGGCACACGGCATGGCATATTGCTGCTCCCCTTCATCCTCTTTGGAGCTCACGCATGCTTGTACAAACAGGCTGCCATAGCTGAAGTACCTTGGCGTATCGCCGAGCGGCATCATCTGGAACAAACTCGGGCCCTTGCCGGGCTTATCAGCCAGCATGGACCGCGTCGCATTTCCAGAGAGCACGGCAGATACATCTGGGGCGAAGAAGGGATATCTTAGCCAGATGCTCGTATCCAGGTGACTGGGAGACTCCTCGTCGGCGATGATAACTCCGAGGATATTATTACGCTTGATGGACATCGAAAGAGAGCGCAGGTGGTTCAAAGTAGTCTGGTGCAGCGTGAGGGCATCGGCCAAGTCCCGGTTCCCCGTAGTGCTAGCCACTGCCAGCAAAGCATCTACACCCATATTCCCATGTTGCGCAAGCTCGAAATGAGTGGGTACGATATTCTCGTTAATCCACAAAGACTTTCCGAGGTCGATCACAGCTTGTTTGGCATAACTAGCGGGCGCAGTTGCGCGTGATCGTGCAAAAGTTTCCAGTCGGGTCTTCCCCCGTAGAAACCACCAAACAGCCGCGCGCACCCACTCCATGAGAGACGTTTCCATCAATGGCTTCACGCTTTCCGCGGCCATCGTCAGAAGACTATCATATCTAGCAATATACTCTTTGAACTCAACGAACGCAGTGTCGCCCACCTGGTTGGCTACATTTCGGAGGGAAAACTTGGGCGGTTGCGGGCTTCGCGCTGGTTCGCGACTTGATGGCGGAGAAACCAGCTGATTCACAGGAGAACAAGCATGCGCGGGCGGTTTGGGAGGAGAAGACGGATCTGCCCCGGCTCTCGAGGGGCTCCCTGGAGTGAGACCTGCAGGAGGAGCGCGATGGTCGACGGGACTGAGGTTGGCGGGCTGACGATGAACGGCCGGACTGGATGGATGCCGAATTGATTGTACAATTGACTTGAGTGAGGGTGCTTGTGCTTGAGGTGATGTGACGGACATTGGAGGTGTTTCGTAGTGCGATGCTGACTCTCGAGGACTAAAAGCTGACGGATGCATTTCGGGAGGCGATTCAGGGCTCGGCACAGAGTCCTGGTCGTCATCCGCCGGGGATGCGACATCGTCGGTATAGTGATTGTGCAAGGCTCGACCTTCCTCAGCCTGCATCTGATTGCGAACGCGCTCGGCGAATGAATGGGAATCAGGCGATCCCCGGAAAGAGAGTCGTGAACCAGGTTTATCGGGAATTCCCAGGGTGTTCAGTAGATCGGATTCATGCATATTCTGAGTAGGTGGCGGTCGTGAATTAGGACTGCCGCCTCTCTCACCAGGCGATCCTCCAGTATTTCCACCATGTCGACGCTCCTCACCTTCGCCCAGCGTGGTGTTGACTCGGAGTGTCGGGAGTGGAGATCGCGAAGGGGCCCGTCGCGGGGGGTTGGCCGCTTGTCGCTCGAGTGCTCGCTTGCGAGCATACGAGATCTCAACGGTGGGGATTTCCGACTCATCACCTCCCTCACCCATAATCTCGGGGGCGCGATCCGAGAAGCCGACTCTTAGACCTTTATTTTTACGCCGCCTGGTGGTGGGTTTCCGCGCGGGTTCAGCGGGCAGCGGGCGCGGTTGAGGGGGTGCTTGAGCCGGGGCCACCTGGTCAAAGTTGAAGGCGGTATAGTTCTCATTGGCGACGGGAGGGATTGAAGGAGGAAGATTGGAAACATCTTGTGAAGAAGGGATTTGGTGAATGGGGAGGGAGACTTGAGGGGCATTGGAGTATTCTTTGGGGAAGTCGGCCTTGGGCGCAAGGCCATCCGAGGAGGTCGTGCGTGAAGTAGCTAGAAAGTCTTCGATCTGTTTGTCGGGAGTGGAGCGACTGCTTTTGTCCTTGGAGAATAATTTATCTCTCCAGTGGGGTTTCTTCGCAGGCGCCGGCTTAGGCTGCTCAGCAGCCAAAAAGGCGAATGGGTCATCTGCAGGCATATCGGGGATGAAGAGGGAGTGATACCAGCGATGATACAGTCAACATCGCAGGACCCAGAAATGGAATGGAGAGGACCAGGAAACCAGTTCCTTGGAACGAGAATATGAAAAAGAGAAAAAAAAAAGACCCCCCTTCCCCAGTATGCAAAAAAGGAACGAGACGATCGTCAGGGGGGGGGAGTTGGTGGGGAGAGTTGAATGAAGAGAAGGGAAGATTGGGGCAGTGCGAGAAGGCGGGGAGATTGGCAGGCGCGCAGACAGCAGTGTACAGTAGTGTATAGTTACCGTAGAGTAAAGAAGAAAGAATAAGAGGGATAAGAGAATACTGGAAAAGATTAGACTGGTTCAAGTTTGTCCTGGTGGAGATGAGATCGGCGTGAAAGAGTGTACAGTCTGCTGATGTCGATGTCTGATGTGCTGGAGACTTGGAAAGGGGACTGCAGGTCTATAGATAACTAGTAGACAGTACTACTATAGTTAGTAGTTACCCTTGTACAATATAGTTAGTAGGTAGTAACTATAATGATCTGTGATAGTATCATACCCAGTGTACTATGTATACGATATACTGTAGTCAATCAGTCGAATCTAGGAGTACATGCCTGAGTAATATGTTGAGTATGTACTTGACAGCCCACTGGAGTATAGGATGTATACAAATACATACTATACTACTATGTACACTAACATGCTAATTACTACCAATATTAGTTATGGCGAGTATATTTAGAACATCTACCATGATACTGATACTACTACACTGATTCAACGCTTAACCAACTAACTACTAACTACGTACTAACTAACTAATATTCCTAACAATATCCAACTGTTTCAACATGAAACACTCGTGAAGCGCTAACCAAATCAAGCGAACTGGGCGGGTCGCTGACGAGGCAGGCAATCGTACTCGATCTACAACAGAGTATAGTTACTATGTCCTATTCTATTCTATTCTACTATTCATATATAATAATCTACGTACTCATTCTTTTGTTCTACGAGTTATTATATACTATACTACTATAGATAACTATAATAATATATAATATACAAAGCTGACAATATCGGCTTCCCTCTTTAGTCCTCCCGGCATGCGGACCAGCGCCACCAACAATGATTGGCTGCCGTCCACCGCTACAACTGAGACTCGCCTAATTTAAGAAACAATTCCAGCTCCTTGCATCCTCATTTTTGAATGTTGACATCCTGCCATCTAAAGATATGTACAACTACCATGGACTAATTCTCCGTCCACTCTTATTCTCACACTAAACTAGTATGTCTTCTAAAAAGTTACATAGTCAAGTATGCCGTCGATCTCCATGGCATACGTAGTTGTACTATGTATATACATGTCTCACTCTAGCCAGCCATCCTACTCACTAATAGAAATTAAATTATTTAAAATTAAATTTTACATATCCAAGCTCAGATAAGCTTACCCCCGGCATCCCTGGGAACCATCCACAATAACATTCCTGTTCAGCCTTACAGTTACTCCAATGCCCGAAATATGTACCCGGTCTGGGTAATAGTCACGTGCTCACTTTTACAGCTACACCTGTAGCTATAACCATCATTTACATCTTCAATTCTGATATAGAATATTATACAGAACTTGAAATAGACTAAATGATACAAACTGTAGAAATTTGAACAACATTGTGCAATCAATTTGGATTGAAATATCGTCGAAGTTCGGCATACCTCGCATCTTTCCTTTCTCACTATTAGGTGGGCATATATGTGAATATACATATATAGGGCGCAACGATCCAATATGGACAATTGCTACCTATTTTCAAAAGAAGGTATACTGGTATTCTCCTTATCTCTATGCGGCCAATCCTGCCAAAAAAAATCTCCTGTTGATCCACCTCAATTATAATTTCTTGGAGACAGTTGGTACATTCAAGAGACCCCTCTCTGATAAAGATTCATTGCATTCTACAAAGTATTTGCTGTGATTTCCCCATCAAACCAGGTACAGCATACCGCAATTTTGTAATACTCTTTCCCGGGCAATCTTCTTGTGCATATCGCATTACCAGACCAGAGACCAATAATGCTAAATGGTGCCCATTCTCAACTATGATTCTTACACAGACAACTCATTGCAGACCATATAAGCATGGGTTAGTACTAGAGGTAGGTAGGATTTTTGAATGAGAAAGTTGAGCCTGATTGTAAAGTATCGGGTGAAAACAAAGTAGAACTCCTGCTCAAGGAAAATATCGAGAATGTTCATTGACTATTGTTGACTATTGTTTTTCTTTGCTGTGATTGGATGGGTTCTAAAAGACAAGTCTTGGTACTACATAGTAGCTGCCACAGAAGACAAATTTGGAATCGACTGTGTCAACTATCGAATCAGTCTCTTCTCCCATTTTATACAATGAATTAACTTCTTTAGGATAGATGCTCGTCCATGAAACGTGCCTAATGGTGTGTGACGAATAGTATAGTACCAGAGCGGGATGGCCCAGAAAGATGGCCCCAGGCCGATGGAGGAGTCTGCGGTCAATCATACTTTACTTGCAAGTCAGAGGATATGCGTTCACGCCGCATTGGAGGCTTATTCGCCACACTGTCCATCAAGCACCACTGCGAATCCGATGACATTCTCATTGATATCTACGAACAGGCCCCTGAATATGGTGAAATTGGTGCCGATGTAGGAATAGGTCCGAATGCTGCTGAACTTGTGAAAAAGCTGGGTCTCTTGGACGATGCCTTGAAAATTGCAGGGGACCGACAGGGTATCTGGCTTTCATTTCGTCGATATGATACTGGTGCCGAGGTTCATACCGCAAGAACACCTACGGAGGGTAATACGGCACAACTACCTATGCATCGTGCGGAATTCTTGGAGATTCTTGTTCAGGCTGTTGAAAGTCGAGGAGCGGGAACTCTGCATACGAACAAGCGTTGCCAGACGCTCGAGGTATGGCAATGCTATTTCTATTCGTATTCCATTTGTGTGTTATTCGTATTTCTAATTCTTACGATGATATAGGATCAGGGGGACAATATTTCCATCAAATTCGAAGACGGAACCATCGCGACAGCAGACTTGGTAATCGGCGCAGATGGTATTCACTCAGCTGTACGCTCGCACTATGTTGTATGTATTTTTTTATAACAGGTAATCAACAAAAGAAATCTAATTACTTCTATAGGATGACAGCGCTCAGTATGGCGAGATGGTAGTCTATAGAGGTCTTTGTGACATGGACAAGATTAAGGACTCATGGACACTTCCAACATATTCTGCACTCTTTACGGGTCCTGGAAAGCACTTCCTTACTCTTCCTATCAGCAACAACAAAATCCTCAATGTGGTCGGATTTGTGACTACTCCATGGGAAGATCTCGGAGATACGAAAGAAACCTGGACTCTCGCAAGTGAGAAAGAAGCGGTTGAAGAGCAATTCAAGGACTTCGCTCCGGCAGTCCAGACAGTTATCAAGAATATGGATACCAATCCTTTAAAATGGATTCTGTTTGACCGAAAGTCGAATCCCGAATGGATCTTTTCAGGAGGCAAGGTAGCTCTGCTAGGCGATGCAGCCCATGCAATGTGCCCGCATCAAGGTAAGTCAAGATCTTATGGATTCTAATGTGAGGTGATTACTCGTTTTTTTTAATGTTCTAGGTGCTGGGGCTGGTCAGGCCCTCGAAGATGGGTATATACTTGGGCGAGTTCTCAAAGAATATTTCCATTCACAAAACACAAGGTGCCGTTACAATATGGATCAATGTCTTCGTCTGTATCACTCTATTCGATACTCTCGATCGGAGAAAGTACAGAGGACATCCCGCGAAGCAGGGGACTTGTACGAGATGAAGATCAATGGAGTGGCTGGGCTCAGCTACGATGATGGCCTTCACGTTGTAAAAGGCTTATTAGAAGATCGCATGAAGTGGATTTGGACCGAGGACATCGATGAAGTGTACGTAAGAGCATTGTCCGATTGGCAGCGTTTGTATGCATCAATTTGATATTGGTTCGTTGCTACACTCGATTGCTTAAGGGCAATTCATGACTTCCGGTAGAAGCAGAGCCACTCAGGGGTCGCAGGAAACTTGATCTTTTTAAGACATAGTATATATCACAAAAACTTCAAATTTTTTGTTCGGTGATCCAATTAGAAACGATTGTAGCTTTCTTGCTCTAAAAATTACAGAGTCATTTGTAAAGCGAAAGTTACTATGCATACATCTACCGTCAAATCTAGAAATAAATGGCGTAGACAGAGCTTCAGGCAATGTTCGCGCTAACATTTCATTTTAAATATTATGAGACTTGTACCCGGTCAATTGATTACCGTGTAAAGCCAGACAATTCAGCCCTTGCCCCTCCTTTGCTGTCCTACAACCTGAGAATACTTTTGCTTTCATGATAGCGGATGGTGATATCCCAAATATATTCATGGTGATCTTTATCATATCCGTATGAAGATGGATCTTCATGATCGATTTGTATCTCACGAGAGCAATTCCAGCATTCTTTGGTTTGTTGCGGTGTGGAATGCTTGGGATGTAGATCTAGTACGCTAGGTTTGTATTTTACTCGGTTCCCTTTGAAAGGCCAGCTCCGTTGCCGATGGAGTCTTGAATTGGTTTCATGATTCACCTAGTACTATGGCGTTTTCAGCCTTGATAATCTTCATGAGGCATGGGAGGCCTCAATGCCGTTCGGTATGGGCAAGAGACGCTTTGAGAGAAGACAAAGCAGACTGATACGAACGAGCAGTGCTTTGGATAAAGAATCAACTAGAGAGAAAAAGACGAATAATCATGGATGTTTCGAATAGAATGGAGCATAGGCCTCAAAAAAACTGGTGTATCTGGCCTTGTTTGTCTCAGCTGGACTCAATTGCCTGGGAGGGTTAGGGATCGCTAAGCACGTACTTCCGAGAGGCAATGGGGGTGAGAATCATATTCTGGAGGCTCGTATAAGCCACAAGACTCTGTGAAGTTTCTCCGGTGGCTGCATTTGGCAGAAGCAAGCAGTACATAGGTTGACAAGATGGAAAGTGATGGAACATTGGTCGTATTCCTAGACTCATCACAATGAAAATGAGCCTCACGGGATCTTGGTAAAGCTTCTGATTCAGCTATATCAGCCCTGCATCGGTAAGTAGCCGAATTCCCGGTTGACGCAGTACATACATAGTACAATGCGGATGCATTGGACCCAATGAGCTGCTCAATTCAGGCATCCCACCCCATCCCATCCCGAACTGGAGTACCAGCTACGGAATACAAACAGGATATCGGATGGAATCAGGACAGTGGTGGTGTAATTGGCCCACCTGGCTGCACAGAAGTCAGCCACAATTCCACCGCCACTGAGACATGGTGTTGGTCACCTCGTGGAGCTGGTCAACGAACTATCAGCACCACGCGAGACGACAAGCTGCAGAAAGGGAGTGGGTTAGTCGTTGATCCTGCAATCGGACTTCTGATCGACATGAACCAGGATGGGAGCTGACTTGAGTGGTCAATCTTCAGGAACTCTTCTACAGTAGTCGCTGGGCACCGTGGGCATTGATCAACATGAGTGAGACAAACGCCGATGAGAGGGTGCAGTGGATAGCAGAGACTGAAACATTGGTGAATTTGGCACCGGGCTTATATGTAATATTGTAGAGTCTGTGCGAGAGTGGGTTTGCCCTGCAGATATAGTTTACCTTGGACTAACTAGCGAGAAAGAGGTGGTGAAGTGTAAAAGTGGAAGTGGAAGTGATATCCTCCACAAGAAAGTTGACTGGTGCCTGCACTTTACCCTAAAGACTGACAATAGTATGAGTTATTATCCATACTGCCGTAATATTCTCTAATGAGTGATATATGATGTATTTGAGGTATTAATTGTATTTTGCAGTACTACCTGTATCATACTCCGTAATGAGAAAGAAGGAAGGTGCGATGGTTGTCACCCTCGCACCTTCCTTGGCTCCACCCGGCCCAGACCCAACAAGGCGCAGCAACAACCTTCGCCTTTTTCTTCCTCCACTTCCACCTTCACATTTCACCTCCCCCCCCTTCATCTTCTTGTACGGGCAGTGTGTATAGGTTTGTTTTACTGGGTCTATTCACAGCCTTCTCGGTCAACTGCAACTCTTGTCTGTCCCCGGATCTTCCCGTGTTGTCTGCAGACTTACGTAGGCTGCGTTCGCGTTCCAGTCTCACCACCAACACTATCCCCACCCCCGATCGCCGACCAAACAACCCAGCTCCTCGTCCGCGTCTCACTTGCTACACCCCTCGCCGGATCACGCAATTATTTGATTTCTCTACAGGGTGTGCGCAGGCTCACTCGCCAGATCGCTGGCCTTCCGATTGTCAACACAACGTGGATTCGATTTCCAAGACCGGGGGTTGACCTCCCCTAGGAGGTCATCCCGGATGTCCGATATACAAATGTATCGTGACTTGACGCGCCCTCGGAAGAAGCCCTGGGATAGGGTTGATACCACGGCGTTTGCGCGCCAGGGGAATATCTCGGTGCTGCAGGGGAGACCATGGCGAGATACATCCAAACGCCGACGGTGGCTAGTATCGCTGGAGCCTGAGCCACGAGCAGTTTGGTGGATGGCGTTGCTGTGTCTGTTGACATTCATATCACCGACTACCGCGGCGCTTTTGGAATTTGATAATTGCTTGGACAAGTCTATTCTCGAATCCAATCCTTTACAGCTTCAATTCATACCCCTCGATGTCGCCGCTAGTTTCGACCTTTCCGACCCCCTCCATCCGCTGAATGTGACGATTTATGGCAATGTGTCTGGTACAACGGATGGAAGTACCTACAATTACTCGCCAAATGATCCCCAGTGGACGAACTCCTCGTCAACGTACGGCAAGATTTACGATCTGAGTAAAAAGACCAACAAGTACACTACGCTCTTGACGGACTTTGATGTCCTCAATTTCTTGCCCTGGCATAATGGCACTCCCTTTTGCTCAACCCTAAACCAGGGCGAATGCCCATTGGGTCCGGTTTTCAATGGAAACACGTAAGTCCAAAATTTCTTTTCTCCCGGGAGTTCGCAGGGCATTGGTTTGATCCAGGCTAACTCATACTTTTAGAAGCGATTTGCGAACCCTTCGATCGTTCTCGGTCCAGCATGATATGGTTTCTACCTATCGTTTCTCGACCATCACCCCAAAATTCACTATCCTCTTAGGCGATGCCTCCGCTGCCGAGCTCGGCTGTATTAGCGTGCCGATCACCCCGGATTTTGGCGCACCCCTCAAAAATGCCCTTGCATATGTTCCCTTGGTTATCCTGGTTCTGGTCGGACTGGCGACTCTTCTTGCGGCCATGTTTACTCCCTGGGGTACCACCGACGTCTTCCGCTGGACGAGCAATTATGGTCGCGACGAGGACATTCTCCGCCTCGTCACCCCAGGATTCGCGGACTGCTTACAATATCTGCAGTACGTGGTTTTGACAGGAGCCCTCTCGTTGGATTATCCTGGATTCTTCCAACCCGCAGTGAGCCATGGATCATGGTCGACTCTCATGTTCAACCAAAGCTTTGTTAACGGAGGCGGCAATAACCCCATCCAAGATGGTGTTTATGCTATCAATGCCACGTACGGACTCGATCGAATGAACCAATTGGTGGGAATGGGCTCTACCCAGGACATGTGGCCTGGTATGATGATCTGGCTTCTTGTCATTCTGGGTTGCGTTTCGCTGGTAATCCAGTTAGGCTTCGCCTTGCGCTGGCTCCATCGCGAACTGGCCAACACGTCCGAACAAGATTTGCGAGCCAAAAATATGCCCTTCACTGTCGGCAACGTGATTCGCATCGTCTTTAATTACTTCCTTCTCCCCATAATATCTCTTTCCTTCTTCCAGCTGGTCACCGCTGGAGGGTCTCCTGCCTATAGCGTGGCCCTGGCGGCAGTCGTGATTGTTATTCTACTTTGTTTCTCTATCTGGATGGTCCGCGTTATTATATCCACACGCCCCAAATCTCACCTTTTCGACGACCTACCTACCGTTCTCTTATATGGACCGCTTTATAATACCTACTGCGACGATGCGGCTGCGTTCGCGATGGTACCGATCTTTTTGAACTTCGCCCGGGGAATTGCCATTGGAGCTCTGCAGCCGTCCGGTATTGCTCAGGTCGTCTTGCTGGCAATTTGCGAAGTGGTATCTGTGCTTACCATCGTTGCCTTCCGGCCGTTCCCGTCCCCCACACACATGAATCTCTATCATTGTGTCTTCTCGGTGGTCCGGTTCCTGACAATCATTCTCAGCGTGGTGTTTGTGCCTTCTCTGACGATTTCGAGAGCTGCACGAGGATGGATCGGCTATGTCATTCTCGTGTTGCACGCCTTGGTACTGATCTTTGGATTCTTCCTCAATGCACTACAAGCTTTGATCGAGGTCTTGGCAAGAATGGCCGGTGCCGGTGGCGCAACTCGTGGTGGTCTATCCAAGGTCTTTGGTATGCGTCAGCTATCGCGACGTGAAGCACGTCAAGGTATCGCTCGTCAGAGTATGGGCTCGGAAGCTGCCATGCTAGCGAACGTTGATGGGCGAATGTCCTCTCAATTCGAAGGCTCCCGTCCTCGCAGTTTATCCGGAAGTTCGGCTTTGCTATTGAATCGCGCAACAGCAAGTGAAGGGCGTGCTAGTGGCATACTCGAATATGCAAGCTCCCAAGGTGGACATAGTCGCGCGGCCAGCGCTAATTTATATGCCCAATCCCCGACTGCATACACTGGAGCCGGTGGTTATTCTAGCGTTTCACCCAGTAGCAGTACTTTTATGGGTGCACACCCTCGCGACCCTTACTACCGACCTCCTAGGCCTGGTGCAACGCGGAGAACTACCCAGCCAGGAACCGGCGACCGAAGCAAGAGAAGCTCCCGGACATTTATGAAACCTAATTTGAAACCCAGTCGCTCGGGCGATGCGGATGATGATCTTGGTGAGGGCCCACCAGTCCCCATGTCTGGCCGTGGGACGCCTGTCCCTGCCTACCTCCCCGCCCCCAAAGATGACATGGAGATTGAAGATCCTCGACAACGGAAAGATTACGCAGTCCGTGAAGTTGACTTCTATTACCGCGTTCGGGGCCCACCACTCTCACACATGGGCACTCGCAAGCTGAAGACTGGTCCTGCTGATCCAACTGGGCCGGTGTCCTCTGCCACTGGATGGTTCCGCAATTTCTTCCAGGGCAAAACCAAGGACAAGGGCAAAGGGTTCGAGGTCGTGCGGAGTGCCCGTGCTCCTCCCCCAGGCCTCTTTCCCGTCGAAGACTATCAAGAGGAGCGATATCAAGATGACCCGGAGGAACAAATACCTCGCAAGGACTCTGATGAGCACCCTCGTAATGTTTCTGCAGGTGATGAAGGGCCATACCGAGATTCCGAGGGCGACAACACCCCAACAAGAATCGATGCCCGGGTGCCGATTCTGCCACAAGTCAACTCTGTCGGCAGCATTGAGCTCCCCAGCCGTGTGGGATCTCGTCGTACCCAAGCAGGCCAGGAGCATGGCCAAGATGGCACGACTGAAGATCTGCCCGTCGTAAACGAGACTAGTACACCATCCAAGAACGCTCCGGATCCGGACCATCTCCAGGCGGAGTCTCCTGGTACCGCACGCCTACCTTTCAGTGACAGTAGCTCACATTCTCGGGAACGAGGCCTTTCGCTCGCATCTACCTCCAATTCCAATGCCTCATCAAATCCACGAATTGGTCGTGAAGGCTCTCGTCGAGACCGCCCTTCAAGCATGGGCTATGTCGCTCAATATCGCACCCAAGACAACATCCACGAGGCTAGTCCCGATGAACCCTCTTTCCATGGTAGCCAAGCAGAACTTGTGGACGAACACCTCCAAAGTGAACATAACCATAACCAATGAGTCAATGTACATCCATCCACCCCCTCAACTCATACTATTCCCGTCCAACCCAACCCTCTTGCCTCTATATCCCGTCCATCTAAAATATCCACCTTGTACGCTACTGCTTGAAACCAACGCACGGCCACGAATTTCCTTATTTTGCTCATAAGCCGATCTCTCAAAATTGTCGCGAGGCGTTTTGCTTTTTACTTGCTTCATTGGATTCCTTCGACACCTGTGCCATCGACGATGGTTTTTGGTAATGGTCTTGGTCTTGGCTCTCTCGACCTTGTGTGACTAACACAAGTTACTTAATGAATCTGTTTATTAATTCGGCCCTTTAACTTTGCTAGCATAGCTGTTGCGTTGATTGGGAGTTGTTTTTGTATTATTGGATATATGACTGGAATACGATTGCTCAATTTGCTGATTGTACTTTTACATTGGCGTAATACTATGTATGATATGACCAGAGCGCAATGAGTAACCGTGTAGGGCGGACACTGGAGCTGCGCAGTTACTAGCTTGATACTGCAGGATAAATCTTTTCGAATTTCCTGTATGATAGTTTTGGAAGTTTCTCCTCTGAATATCTGAATTGAACTATGACATGAGATCCCATCGAAGCTCGAAAATAGATGAAAGGAACAAGAGGACAAATAGGCTTATGCCACCTGGACGCCTCAAGTCATAACATAGCCTGTGGGCTTCTGATACGTAGCACCCCAGTCTCTTTCAGGGTATATCTCCAAATTCATTTCCACACTCGTTTTTAATTAGTCCTCCTCATTCGGCAACGAGATATTGTTGATAATTTGAAACGAAAGATCCGAGCCTATCTCTGCACGTTGATCAACAATTTCTTTAAAATCGCGGTCCATAACTAACAAGTTCTCTTGACCTGGTCGCAACAAAAGCGATCATCAGTTCTCTCAAAGTCCTTTCATTACCAGGTTCAACTGGTCCTGTCTCTGAATAAGTAAACTCCAATAGATCCAGAACAAGCGATATCTTTGCCGGTAACATCTCTCCTTGCTGGAGATCCCGTTGAAGAGAACGTAGACACGCAAGTCTCAGATAACCGAAGAGATAACGCGTTGTAAGCATGCAGAGCTTTGCATGAAACATAATCTCTGGATTTTCACTGATAGTTGCCTCCGTGCCGGGAATAGCAATGCGATTATAACACTGCCACAGATTGAACCATATATCATTTTTCTTATCATTCGGGTACCACCACTTCAGAATTTTTTTTTCAAACGCTCCTCCACCACCATGTCGGCGTTAACAATCTGTTCTTCAAGAGTTGGGGTTGTGTAGATGCTACGGTAGGCGAACTCGCAGAAGCCTAGAAAGACGTGCTCGTCCACATCTTCGAGCACGGCTTCCTGGTTTATTGACTCTTTCATAACGCCCATTGGTGGCGATGGCGTAGAGTGGAGGAGAGGAAAGGCGTAGAAATTCAGTGTGTACTGTGATCCGAGTGCGACTCTTGCCAACCAAGAAGTGGAAGACAGGTGAGCAGATGGAGGAGAGAAGCGATCTCACTTGTGAAATGATTCCATTTGAAGTATGTTCTTTTGCACTGAGCCAGGTTGCAGTAAAGTGGAAAGAAGTGAGGGCTCAAGTTGAGCAAAGCCGAGAGAGAATTGGCTCAGTTAAGGTTGATTCTTGTTGTGGCTGCCGCCTACGATAAGTAGAGTTGATGCTCGCGATATTAGTATGCACAGTGTGTTCCTATCTTTTCCCGCTCCTCAATTAGTGCAGTACTATTATTATTGTCTGGTACCATATAAATGAATAATATATATAGATATAGGCAAAGTTAACCAAAATAAATAGAATTTTAAATATAGTATTGAGACAACTATTCCCATGCCAGTACGTACATACCGTCTGAAATGAAGTATACAACCTCACTGAGGAATTTGATTGGTGGATACAGGTCACGTGCTATATTGCCATATCAATAGAATAGTACAGCCCTGTACTATACTGGAGTATAGTATGAATGTCAGTACCTTCAATATATCTCTATAATTAGCTGTTGAATTAGTATTTTATAAACATCATCTTCAAATGTACTGATGGGATATTGTATATTGAATGAATGAGTGTAAATAATGCATCAGCAGTGGCGACGTCAGAGACATTCTGCCCCTCCTCACCGCCATGTAGCACATAGCCCCACTGATAAGCCAACAGTCGGGAAAGTTGAACATCTTCGACTCCTTGGCCAAATAAACCACGCATCTCGTCTGTTGGCCTCCCTTTTATACGACTCCGAGACTGGATGCTTGGTCACATCGACTGGGAAGTACATGGCTACAATCTTATCAGTCGGATTCAGATTCAAACCGTGCTTTCAACTCCAAACACCCTGAAATTGTTTATCACGAGACTAGACCTGCACCGCTGAGCCTCATCGTGTGATTGCCACAACAACTAACTAGCACACTTGCAGTTAGTCCAGATCAAAGTTCAACTCGACTCTTTTTCTTCGCCGCACCCCATCGAATCCTCGTTACCTCCATACGTGCACACCCACATATCTCATGACGAAGGAAGTGGCTGGTTACGGCCGAGAGTGATCTCGCAGCCCTGTTGGACCTTTTTTTTTTATGAACTTGGTTGATATTTGAACCCCCTGGTGTGGTTTTTCAACATGTCCCTTCCAAGCACTCAATCATCTTCAAGTTCTGCGACTAGCCCTGGTGGTGGCATTGATTTATCCCATGGGCGGACGCTGAACACGGCCCCCCCTAGTCGGGACGATCATCGGGCCGAAACCGCACCATCGCATATCATTCTTGATTCTGATGACGATGTCCAACCGATCGAACCGCCTAAATTTACCCGAGTGAATTCCAGTGAAGCGGCTGGCCGTGATATCACTGTAGTGACGGATTTACCCCATCGATCTGCCACATCAACGGATTCCAGTTCCCGAAATCGACCTGGCCCTGCTGGGTCGACATATGATACCGCCATTGAGATCAGTCTCTCTCCCGATTCAAGCAGAATCGATAATACGCAGCAGTCACCTGCATCATTGTCACGGAGAATATCGCAGCGATCTAGTTATATTCCCGATGAATACCCAGCTCCACAAAGAGGACCCCCTGCTTCTACAACCCTACCCGATGAGGAAGCTCAAACACAATGGCCTTACCATGGCTCAGGCCGGTTCCATGCATCAGGAACTCGACCATTACGGGATGCGCCTGGCATGCCAGGGGTACGCGGCGGCTATAGATTCCCAGAAATGGACTCTTCCGATGGAGCTGCCGACCCACGCCTTCAGAGCCCAGCCTCTAGGAGACGCCCATCATCTTTGTTTATTCCTAATCGCTCACGCGATCCCGGGGGTAGTCTTGACAATCTGATATATGGCGCATCACCTGTATCTCCTCGGCCATTTTCAGGGGGCCCGCCACGCTATTACTCCGATCTCACTGGCCCATCACGTCGCCCAAGCTCCGAGCTGTATGATACTAGCCGGCGACATAGATCATTCTCAGCTCGAAATTCTTCAGGCGAGTCCTTACATGTGCCCCGTCCTTCCGACCATCACCGATACTCAAGCATGAGTATGCCGAGATGGCAGCTGGCTCCTGAGAGCCCCAGTCGCAGCCGCCGCGATCGAGGCTCTTTATCCATGCAAAACGAGACCCGACGAAACATAACTCTGGATGACATCTTCCAAGTTCAAGATGTCAACCTTCCAAGATGGCAGCCTGACGCCGAAGTAACAAGTTGTCCCATTTGCGGGACGATTTTTAGCTTCTGGTATCGAAAGCATCATTGTAGAAAATGTGGGCGTGTTGTATGTGCTGCTTGTTCGCCCCATAGAATTACTATCCCCAGACAATACATCGTTCGACCACCGGAATCGACCACTTCTCCGCCTGGTTCATCCCGGTCCGCTGAACCCCCTGTCATTGATTTAACAGGCGATGAGACGGCAGTGTCAAATCCTGTCCTCAATCCTGCTTTGGGAGGTGGTGAAGAAGTACGACTATGCAACCCATGTGTTCCAGACCCCAACCCAAATCCTTTGGGATATGAGGCTCTTCGCCCACCTGGTCACCGATCGACTCATTCCCTGTCCTCCACAATGGGGAACTTCTGGCCCGTAAGTTTTTCTAAAAGCTCCTTTTTTGTCTTCCTACTTGGATTTGAACTAATGCAATTTCTTCTTAGCCCGATAACCGCAGCTCACGGCAGGGCCGTCTGACTGTTGGTGCTAACGACCGCCCTTCAGGCTTGGATGGAGTGCGGCAGGACTTTCATCGAAACTTCCAACCGCAGAGAGGAGAGTCCGTTACTGGGCGATCTAACCCAGTGTACCCAATATTCAACTCCTCGCAATCAACCCAGCGTCCATCGGCAGTTTCTGAGCGTGATATTTGTCCAATTTGTGGAAATCGCTTCCCACCATTAGATGAGGACCACCCCGTTGAAACCCGAGAAGCTCATATTCGACAATGTATCGACGGGTATGGAGCCAACCGTGGATCTCCCAGCAGTCAGGAATCTACCCAGGAAGCTCTCCCACGGTCTCCTCCCGTGGCTCGTATGCTGGCATTCGTGGCGACAGAGAAGGATTGTCTTGGAGAGGGAGGAAATGTTGCAGAGTGCACAATTTGTATGGAGGACTATGAAGTTGGGCAGGTCCTATCTCGATTGGAGTGTTTGTGCAAATTCCATAAGGATTGCATTGTGGATTGGTTTGAAAGAAAGGCTGAGTGCCCGGTGCACAAGGTTTCCTAATGGTATAGACGGGACTCATCTAGAAGTGAAACTTGGTACAATTGGAAGACATTTTGCTGGTCCGACCTGGGTGGTGTTTGAGAAGAGTATATCTTGGCGCTTCGACTGGGCGTGGTGTTTGGACTATTAGCTATTTCTTTTTGTTCCTCTCTTTCTTTTTTGTATATTCCCTCTCACGACTTTATGAATACCCTCAATACTTTGCTCTATTCTTATACTCCCTTCATATCTTCATAATTTTCCATTTCTATCAATCGCATCTTTCGATATCTTCCCCATCGGGCCATGTCACGTGCGCTGATGTGTGGCCTGGCGAGATCCTTTCGACTTCATCCTTCAAAGACCACTACCTTACGAGAGATTTGAACGTGGAGAAACTGATTGCTTTTGTATCACAATCAATTTATTTTTGAATTGTTGGATTGGCTTATGTCTAGTTGTCCCCCCACACATTCTACCAATCGAAATCGCCAAGTTCCATCTCGGTGGTCGGTACTTTCTCCCGCCGTCCTCCGAGCTTCTTCTTTACGACGCAAAACATTCCTTCGTGGGGGCCATCCACACCAAACGAGCACCAGGGCTGCGATTTGATCTTGATTGATCGAATGAGATAGTTTTACGGAGTATCTGGATCTGCTGTCATTGAGTCACTCCACAGGCCGATCAATTGGGCCCCGCAGAAGTCTCCGCAACACCGCGTGAGATCGTGTCTACAATACTTGACCGGCATCATTTTCGCCGTGCCGACCGACTACTCCCAACAGGAGAAATCAAAAATGCCATCCGACTATCCGGAGCCACCCTCGCTCCAACTAGGCGGCTCACAGAGCAATGCGCCGCCAATCGGGGGCCAGCCCGGCTATAATATGTCACACACAGCCGAGACGTCAGCCGAACCTGAGGACATTAAACGGCCCCGCGCTTGTGAACCATGTCGCCATCTGAAAGTCCGTTGTGATCCAGATCCAAATCACCCAAATGGCTCATGCAAGCGATGCGCCAAGGCGCAACGTACTTGCATCACGACTGCGCCGACAAGGAAACGCCAGAAAAAGACGGATAGTCGGGTGACAGAACTGGAGCGGAAAATAGATGCATTGACAGCAACTTTACAGGCTTCTCATAACAAACCTTTTATGGGTCCTCCACAACAACCAAGACCCTCCTTACATGAAGACAATCCAACGACTGGAATTAAACGCAATCATGATGGATTTCTCGTGTCACAATATCCTCGTGCAAATAGCCCTTCAGCACAACAACTTCCAAAACCCTCGGAACCAGTACACTGGCGTGGTCCGTATAGTGGTGAAGTAGCACCACACAACGAACCTTCAAATTTCTTTTCCGACGTTATCGACAAGGGCATTGTGGATTTGGAAATCGCTGAAGCAGCATTCGATCGGTATGTCACTCGAATGGCACCGGAAATGCCGTTCGTGGTCTTCTCGCCTGAAACCACCATGGGCGACATCCGTCGCGACAAACCGGCTCTTTTCCTAGCCATTCTTGCTTCAGCAATTGGTCCTTTCAAGAAAGATGTGCAAATGTCACTGCTTAATGAAGCTTATCAAACGATTGCCGATCGCGTGATAGTTAAGGGTGAGAAGTGTCTGGAACTGGCGCAAGCTTTGATGGTCTGCTCTATCTGGTATATGCCGCCAGATAAATTGGAAGAATTGAAATTCTATCAGCTGGTGCATCTGGCTGTTATCCTGTGCATGGATCTTGGTTTAAATCGTTATGCTAGTACCGAGCCAAGGCCATTCATGAAACTGCGTGAACAATTGATCAAGAAACCACCTGGAGATATGAAAGGACCGGAGGCGAGAAGAACGTGGTTAGGTTGCTATTTCATGTCGGTACAGTAAGTCAAGTTCTATGCAGGTTGCTGTGTTCCAGAAAACTAATCTCGACAGAGTATCAACTGCTTTAAGGCGACCTCAGCTCTTGAGGTGGTCTGCATATATGGATGAATGTGTTGATATCCTGCAAAAACATCCGGATGCTTTGCCCAGTGACCATCATGCAGTCTGGTGGGTGAAATTAGCTTTCATTATGGAGGACGCCAGTATGCAACTTCTTGCTGATGACACGGCGGCCCTGGCATCTTTCTCCGATAGCAAGGTCCGATATACCATCCGAGGATTTTCTAACCAGTTAACACAATGGAGGAAAGAAATTCCTGATGATGTTTACTCCGGTGAGTTAACCCAAAGTCATCACTATTGGACTCCTGCTGATATCTGATAGACGTGCTAGCACACACTTTCCATGTACTCAATCTCTTTGTCCATGAAACTGCGATGAGTATCGACTGCAAAAGCAACTCAATATTCAAGTCTCCTTCGGGCGAAAAACTTCCGACAGCCGCTATTGCTCCACTCATCGATGCTCTCACCACCTGCATCAACTCGATTCACCGCGCCTTTGATATTATCATGAACGTCGATCCAGACAGACTGACATGTCTACCGACTGTGGCACTAGCTCGAACATCATATCCATTTGTCAGCTTGATCAAGATATACTATCTCCTCACTTCGCCAGAAAGCCGTATAGGTCAGGTGATTGACATGGAAAGTTTGAAGCTGGAGTATTACCTGGACCACGTCACGAATCATTATCGAAACGCCGCGTCACTAGACGGAGGTCGGGCCGCAGCGAAATTTGGAAACATCATTACCATGCTGCGAACCTGGTTCATGAAGAAAAAAGATAATGGCCCCGCGCTGAGAGAAATCTTCGTTGCTGAAACAAATACTGAACCCACCAACTCCAAGAATCCAGTATGTACCACCAGCTTCAACAAAGAATCACCTACTAACAACACCCACTCTAGATGGGAGCAAGCACAACCCCTCTCGAACTTCTCAGTATAGTAGCATCATCAGGCCAAACGAGCAAAGAACCAAGCGAAACCAATTCCCAACGTCAAAATCAAACTGTCTACACCCCATCAAGTCTAACCCCAGGCCTCCCACCAACACAAACACCAAATCCACCAACAAGACTCGACCCATTAAACCATACTCCAAGACCAGACTCAAACTGGTCAACACCAACCTCGTTCTGCCCATCAATTCCAGTCCAATACCCATCAATCTCATCAACAAGCACCAGAACTCCAACTGAAGATCCAAATCGTTCATTCTACCAACCATATTCCCAACCCTACACATCATCTACACAAACAAGTACAGCTACATTCCCGGATATGCCATTAAACATGTCCATGACGCCGGGTGTAAATATGACCGGGAACGAAATCGGGTTCGATCCAGCTTTGGATCCGAATAACTTCTTTGCTTTGGAGACTTTGATGGATGAGGGTCTGTTTACGATTCCGTTTTCTTTTGATGAGAGATTCCAGTTTTAATTTTATTTGTGGTGTTCTTGTCTCTGGGGTTGGAGTTTGGGTTTGGGTTTTCGATGTATTGTACATAATATTGTTGATTTTTTCCAGCTGAGGTCTGGACATATCAGTATTTTTAACCTGGAATACTCAATGAAGTGAGGCCGCATCAAAAATAGTAAAGACTGCGAGTTTTTAACGACGGTGAGGTTACATTGCCACCGATATCAGCCAGAGAATTAGGGCTAAATCTGGCCTCCAAGTGACAGACACTAGACCTCGGCCTTGATCCCTTGTGATTTCGCCTATCAACCACTTCAAGCTTGTATCTAGTTTACCAATCATGGCCTAAGAAAGCTTAGCTTGCATCGCCCTTGATATCAGACACTGCGGGGAACACTTGTTTCTCTCGTCAATCCAACCAACTCAACCAACAACACGCTCAATTTATTTGCGCCCATTAGCCATCGACTCTTTTCCCCCCCCACAATGTCTAGGATAGAGAGTCTACCCGATGAACTCATTCTCCAAATTTCCTCGTTCTTATCGGAGTCATCCCTCGCCGCATTGGCGCGAACAAACCGCCATCTCCAACAAATCTGCACCCCTATTCTGTACCGACACAATGCACTCTATAACAATAGCTCCGCATTAGAATGGGCCGCACAATCCGGTCGAATGGACACATTGCAGAAATCCCTATATGCAGGCGCCCCTTTACCAAAAAAACAAGCCAGAGGCGAATCCCGTGAAGAAGGCCCGTCAACCATCCGGTTCGGTATCGAACGTCCGCATATATTCCACGACTTCCGATCACATCCGATCTCGCTAGCAGCCCAGGCGGGTCATTTAGATATCGTCCGCTATATGATCGATCGTGGGGTCAATCCAAACACCAAAAACCCTGAATGGTTTACGTTGCTGGCACTAGCCTCTGCCAATGGCTATGTTTCTATGGTCGAATACTTGCTGTCTGTCGGTGCCAGGCAGAGTATTCGAAGCTTTGTTACCCTCCGACCTGTGGGATTAGCGGCATTTAAGGGATATGTGGATATAGTTCAGCTTCTTCTGTCGGCTGTACGAGAAGACGGTAATGAGGACAGCAAAAGAGATTTGATGAAAGAGGCTCTGTTCGCTGCGGTAAAGGCGGCGCAAAGTCCCCATGGTCCGGTTATTATTCAAACATGGTGTGCAAGTCAATTTATTTGGAAGTTTCGGTAGTTTTCAAGGGACGCCCCTACTACTGGCGGCGAGCAATGGAATGACTGAGTTGGTATCGCTATTACTTGTTTACGGTGCGGATCCAAATTTGATTCCGTGTCCCCGAGCGTCAGAGACGCCATTGCTTGCGGCGGTTATTCAGGGTTATGAGAATATACTTCCACTCTTGATCCACGGAACGAGCAGGGTTCAGCGTACTAGGGCATTGGCCTTCGCTGTGGAACATGGGAATCGAGGAATGGTGGAGATATTACTTCGAGGCAATACGCCTCCCGAGTTCGATCTGTCCGAGATACCACGCAGCACGGGATGGGACTATGAGGACTGGGTACAGCCATTGCTGTTAGCGGTTCTGAATAAGAGGTTAGATCTGGTAGGACTGCTGTTGGACTCGGGGGCCGATGTAAACGTGAAATGTACCGAATACCCCAGGGGCGGATTGAGCAAGCTATTCGACCGGGTCCTATTTTGGGCCGTAGAAGACTGTCATGAGGAGATGGTGAATCTGCTTCTGGAACGTGGTGCAGATCCGGAAATTACGGATATGATGGGACGTCCTGCGCTCACATTTGCTGTAGAGTGCGAACATAGGGCTGTTATTCGATCTCTACTAGATCATGGGGTGAATCCACACCGTGCGGTAGATCATAGTGGTAAGAAACTGCTGTTATTGGGGCGAATGAAGCAATCGATACGGGATCAGTTACAAGTGGCGGAGGAGAGATGGGAATGTGCCGGGGGTTGTTAGAGCTAGTATTCAGGAAAACCGGCTATTCTTGCTGCTATCCTGGCGATATCTGCTCGTACTATCATCTTATGATGTGGAATTCATATCAAACTTCCTAAGAAAGCCGTCGCCATTTATATATTGGCCCAGGTCTTGAGACACAGGGAGGTGCATCTTCTGTCATTGATGAGCTGGAGAAAGAACTGGACAGCAATGATGTTTCCGAGACTGTTGTGGTCCAACACTGCGACGCGAACAGTGTCAGGTACAGTACCTGTGGTCAGTGTACCCCATGGGAATCGCTGTCAACTTCGATCCAGGCCTCGGCTTCATTCGGCATACCGTTCAGATATGGAGAAACAACAGCTGTCGGGGAAACATCACTTTCTTGGAATAAAGTTAGATTTCTCAAGGTTTGACCCTTCTGCCGTGCAGAAAGAAAACTCGACAACATCCCATTCTGCTCGCAATCTTCTTGACCGCGCCAGCACCTGCATCATAAAGCAGGTGGTCCTGGGCGATACCTGCCCGGGCCCTGCCACCGAGTGTTGAATTTATGCCTCCGATTTCTCGAAATATAACCCCAACCTCCCACGCGACAATCTCTCCAAATGCGAACATAGCCCAGCTGGGCTGCGGCAGCCCATCGCTTCCTGAGGCGGCAGTGTTACCGTCACCATTCCAGAGGCTTTCTATATTGTCCAAGTCTCTACTAGTAGAGCCTTGACGAGAAACCACAAGAAAATTTTGCACAAGATACACACAAAAGACATCAGGAAAGTTAGACGAAATTTGTTTCATCGTTCGCTAAATGAATTGAACAGTATGGGTATATAACTACTTCATCGAGAATTTCCCTGCCACGTTTGAAGAATTCTTTGTTCAACATATGCCCATGGCCATCCATTATCTCTTTCAGTCCGACGGAGTAGATCGAACAATAAATTTTGAGCAAGAGGCTCGTCTATCCAGGAGCTGCCTGTAATCCATCAAAACAAATATTAGCACGCAAAACACTTGTCAGATATCAATATGTGGGATAAACGCACATGCACATAAGGCATGACATGCCATGATCCGCAATGATGGCTCATCATCAGCCGAGAGAGCAATTCCAAAGAGATAGTTGAGGTTCTCTGTAATGCGTGTCTATGAAGTATAAGATGAGAAACAGCTCGTACAATACAACCACAACGATAGCCACAACGTTAGAATTACTCACCTTAATATCCACTCGCTGCTGCGGTGAGAGATTATCATAAACCTCCGTCTCACGGATCAACATTAGTGCCTTGGCAAGGCAAAGATGTTGCATCGCCGTAGCTGCCAAGCAGAAACCCAAAATTAGCTTCAACTCCACAATTCTTGCCGACACATCGACTTCACACCGCGCACAAATTAAACCAGCATTATCAGAATTGGGGAACTCACAATGCCATAGACTTGTATACAACACGACCGGGAACGGTTTACCTCGCGCATGATCTGGCGGCGAGATATGCAATGGAACAAAAGTATCAGGTCTCCCTGTTTCCCATTGTAAAATCCTCTGTTTAAGAGCTTCTTCCCCAGCAACACCTAAATGTCCACCGTAATTTCGACCAGAGACGTTATAACAGAAATCGATCGTCTCAGCAAGGATCCAGATCGCCCTGTTCACCCAGTCGCCATCGCTAAGAATCGGCTTGGCGACCCACCAACGGCGAAGCCGGTCATCAAAGGGGGCAAATGTTAGCCGAAGACATTTCTGGTACGTAAGTGCGAATTGGATGTCTTGAATAACGAAAACCCAGAAGGAGGCCGAGGCAAGACCGCCGGAGATAGCAGTCCACATGGGAGCTGATGTAGACAGATCCTGCGAGAAGGTGGCGTTGCGGGTCATTTGAAGGGGTGTGGGCTTTTGA
>Ga0102593_1000081_pt1 | contig 263894 bp, 275 predicted proteins | sample AraplaCol_mMS_r2_2_FD_76862 | JGI IMG/M metagenome (GOLD analysis project Ga0102593, IMG submission 76862) | Arabidopsis root microbial communities from North Carolina, USA - plate scrape MF_Col_mMS_r2 (SPADES assembly) (version 2) | ecosystem: Host-associated > Plants > Roots > Endosphere...
ATAATATACATACGCGAGTGAAAACCAGCAACCCGCCCCTCCCCGCCCCACAAACACAGTCACCGAAACAAAACCCCCCACAGACGCCCAAACCGCCAAGTCCGTCTTGACGGTGTGATCATGGTCAGACTCCGTGATCACACGGCTTTCGTTTCGACCGCTGGCGGAGTCGTTGGAGCGGATGGTGGTCGTATTCGACCACGCGCCCCCGCTGGAGCCGGCGACGGAGGAACCACCGCCGGGGGAGGTGAGGCCGGGGAGGATGTCGAGGGGACCCGAGGGGCCAAGCACAGAACGGGAAACGGGAACCATTTTGAATAGACGCGTGAAGAACTATCCTGAGTATGGTGGGATTACGACCTATATACAGACTACTACAGGAGGCGGCGTTCTAAGATCAACTACAAGGTATAAACTGATTGGACGACCCAGAATCGAGTTGAAGCGGTTCACCCAAGATTTGAAAGCAACACGATCAGAATTGTTTGGTTTGATCTTACTCTCTTTTCTAATTTTAATTACTTCATTTTTATATTACTTTCTAGTTCATTTTCAACTAATATTAGGGCGCTGTTACTTTGAGCTCAATCTACAAATTGCGCTCAAAATCAAAAGATGAAGTTTTTCATTCGCTTCATTAGCTTTCGCTTCATTGACTTTCGCTTGATTCTTTGGTGGTGGTTGCCGATTCTATTATTTGTGTCGTTCCTTCCTTGTTGGAATGATCCAGTGTATTTACAGGCGACGTCGCCGCTGAAGATTTGTCCGGACTGCGTGAAGGAGTTACGCGGGGAGCCCTTCGCAGATCATGAAAATACTGCAACTACTACTACTGCTTCTACTACTTGTCAGTCTAATCGAGTGATCGAGTGATCGAGTAATAACATGAGCAATTAGAAGAACTGGTTCCTAGCAAACCAGACTCGTTATCAAAAAGCCTTCAGGACTTATTTGCTGTACATGCACTATATGAACATTCTCTTCAACCCGGATTTCACATTTCCAACTCCCCTGCTGAACTTATACTTCAACCTCAGCGGACGAAAATAACAATTTGCCATTGTTTCAAGATATTTTGGATTTTCTATTAACCGGTCCATTTCAAGTGCAATAGAAGTTAGATCGTCCTCGGTAAGACTCGGATCTCGAAAGCTTCTACAACACCAACACTCCGTCGTGCAGTGGCCTCTGCTTTTCGTCTTCTCTGGCAAGGATCTCCGAGCGCAGCATCCACATCCCCGGCTGCAGCATCCTCCTCGACCTGCACAGTCATGAACCATCTCTTTTCGCATGTACCAGAGATGATCGCGTCTTAGACTATCAAAATGAGCGGTCACCCATGAGGGAAGTTCAGAAATCAGTCTAAACATGGTATATTCTTCCTTTATTCGCTGTGCTTGAGCGGATCTTATTTCGAAATCAAAACCCACTGGCAGTTGTTCTATATTATTCCCGATATCTATGGTTTTCTTCCAGGCTCGAGCTTTGCGATCTAAACTTTCCTCGCGTTGGGCTAGCAAACGGATATTGTAATCGAGTCGAAGTATTTCGAGTAATCTGTTTTTCTCGACATACCGCGGATAGCCAAAGATCTCTTGGGCAAAATCTTCCTTAGAAGAATAATATCCCGAACCAATTTTAGTGAATTTGTTGTAACTTGCCATGTTGTGTCTGGGAAGGGGGTCAGTCAAGATATGATTTCGTATTAAGAATGAAATGAAGTAGTAATTCCGATCGAAGGTGTAATAATTCTGGATACGATTTGGAAGCAGATATATAGCAAGGTAGGTGAAAAGACAAGATTAGAGAAGCTGAAGAAAGCTAAATAAGTGTATGTGATGCTTCTGAACTAGTCCCGATTAGGGCGTAAGGAATATCAAAAAGGGCATAGTAACAAGATAAAGTCGATAAAATGACGCGTTGATCCTTCTCCAAGTTTCAACATGGTTGATCCCAAGCCGCCGCCCAAAACTGACGGATCTCGCCACCTTTGAATCTTATAAGGTACTAGACCAGTTTGGTAACATCATGAAACTATAATTTGAGAACCGTAGACAAGCTTTCCAAGGGGTTGAGATATTTGATACCACTATCTATGTGGCAGTAGTACTACTTCTTCTAGTAGAATTGATTCGAGAATCAAGATAACCTTCAAGTTTTCATGAATATAAAGTACCGCTATCATCGGGGTTAATTTCGAGACTGCGTTCATCCAGGCGTCGATTATTAAAGTTGGCGCTGCTGGTGTGGCCTGGCTACAGGCATGCGGTACACTTGCGAGAAACAGAAGCGAGAAGTTGACATTCTGCCGGTTTGGAAGGGCACTTGTTTCCGTCTAGAAGGCGAAATTAGGCGGCTCTGTAAAGGTATTGTTTTGCTTAATCCGAAGCTCATCCTATCGTTGCGGCGATTCCATCGCCGACAGAATTTTCACTACGGCCCTTGAGAAGGATAACCAAATCTAAGCCAGAGACTTATTCTAGCCACTGTATCTGGTTATACCGCAAGCCCGCTGGGTTCTTCAGGGTGTTCAGTGAAAGGACTGAAATGACTGGCAACTCAAAAAGAGCAAAAAGCAAAACAAAAACAAAAACATACAACAGCAGGGATTCGCATGTGGTCACCCACCATACTACTAACCTGCCGGCGTGTGGCTTAAGTACGGCTGAGCGGACGGGAAGCCCTGTTCTCCACACCCTATGGTCGTATGTATCAGCTATGAAATGAGTTAGGACTATAATCTAATAAAGATCAATAGGAGAAGCTAGTATGGTAGCTACTTGGATATAGGCTGTGCTCTCCACACACTATGGTCGTCTGTACTGCCTGACACCTAAATTAGGGCTACAAAGATGCTCGTCAAGTAGAATTATAGAATGCGCCATAGCTAGGGTGAAAACGGGGTGACAGTAGATGAGAACCACACTTGTCATGCAAGGATCACGCTTTTGGCTCTCCAGGTTGGATTGAAACAGAGATCACTGGCTTAAAAATTCGTGATGCGTCAGGTTACCGCTTGCTCCCTGCATCTGAGCTCCCAATATTAACTTGAGCCCCAATCCGTGTGCAAACTCATATACGATAGTGTTACGCTGATACTCAATTTTCGAGAGTTGTCTAGATTGTGAAAATTCCTTACTTAACTGTTCCAAATACATCATAACAGCCTAAACATCAGATTTAAAAGCACCATACCGACGTCGGGGCTTGTAGATCACACGGACATCAAGATTACCTGCGCTCACCTTATCTTCGGTGGGATATCCTTGCCCAGGAAAACGTAGCCGAAGAAGCTCGATATCCTCGTTCGATAATACATCCACCGTTCCCCGATTCTCCTGCTTGGCCTTTAGAAGAATTTGCAGGTCCTTCCCATTCAAGAATACCTTGTAAGGTCCTTCGCTTATATTTCGCCAGACTGTATGCGGTAAGTCCTTGGAAATACTCTCTTCGTCTACATAGACATAGTCTATGATATCGTAACCGTAGTATGTCGTGTGACCCCGCAGGTAGCTATTGAAGCTTTCCTGCTCAAGCTTACTAGGAATCAGTAATTTTTCCTGGACATTGGATATCTGAGAATGCAACTTACCGATACAATACGGAGCCTCAAATCACGCTTTCCCAGAATTCTATCTTCGTCACCGCATGCACGAAACACATACTCTTTGTCAACTTGAATTCTGCCACCAAACGCAAGTTCATGAACAATGATCTTGTCGTGCCTGCCTTCGTAAACACGTTGTTCCACATATATTTTTGGATCCATATGTTCTTCGTCGTTCTTTGTGATAAACGCGGTCAGTCGAACGATGCTTTGATGATCATCTAGTGCGCTGGAATCGAGAACTTTAATCTCATCTGTGTCCCTATTAGCTCAGAATCACGCCTACGGCCACAGTGAAATCATATCTGTACCAAGGAAAGAAATCTTTCTATATCGGCATCCAGGGAATCCGTTAGACTCTGAAACCTTGTCCTGGCAGCTAGTGAAGATAGTCATGGGAGATGTCGGGTTCTGGCCACACGCCTTGACCATCTCATCCAGCGAGCCGCTGCGCATGGACACACCTATAACACAGTCCTGGGACTTTCTAGGGCTATGCTGGGCCCTGTTCCCGGTATATGGTGTGGATTTCCTCTTGGCTACACGGTCTCTAATCGCGGAAACATTGCTGTGAAGCACCGGGTTGCCGTATGCGTCCAGCTCATAGACTGTCGCTGGTCGTGGTGGAGATTTCATATTATTTCACTTGGGTCCCGTTGCGGTCGCTTGCAACGTTCTTGTAGTCCCTTGCAAGATGTAACGGAGATTGGCGGTAGCAAAGGGGAAGGTTGAAAGGTCTCCTTTATCGGCCCCAAAATAAGCGCCGTACTTTTAAAGGCGACTGGTGCAGGTCGGTTACCCAGCTGAAGTGGAGAACCTTTGGGGGCCAGCCGATGAAGGCGATGTTTTGTATTCTTGGACTCTGGATGGCATCAATTTAAGACCCCGAAATGCAGGTAAAGATGCTATCTGATCAAGATTCCGATATGAAGGAGCCAGCATGGGTTGCAGCATTTGCCCTTTCCGAGAAAGGCTTTTCCTGTATAAACAGACAAGAAATGATTACCATTATATTCAGCCACAGAGGGACCTGTAAGTAATTTTCCTACAAAGAATGTTGAATCCAGTCCCTCATGGTAGATCCCGGGCAGTCATCGCCTTATTTTGGCGACCACTTTCATGTCACTCCCACAACTAGAGAGTTTACGCAAGGGTCTCATTCCCACAAATATGAGAGTTAAGTTTCTCAATAAAATCGCTGTAGGAGGCGAACACGTAATTTCTCAATTCTTGAAATGTCATATCTGATCACGCTTCCAAAATTGACTACCAGATGAGTTAGAATGGACAAACAACGCTAATGCAAAGCTAGTCTTGAAATGGAATATACTCCGTCGTTCGGTTTGATCCCTGTTGAACTATCTCTTAGGTAAGTCTCCAATTGAAATAACTAGGTAAGCAAAAGGGACGGTGGATGATGTTGGTTGCTGAGAGCAAATTTCCAATTTCCTGCATCAGCTTCCATAACAAGGTGACAATGAAATTTTCTGAAATCAAGTCGTTTCTTAAGCCTTCGCATACAACATCAGACCTTCCACGAGTTTATTCCGATAAAGCGTCAGATTCCACCTTCAAAAGACCCAAGACAGTGACTGGGGACTTTCAGCTTGCATCAGTCATCGAAGAACTCAGCGAACTTCAGAAAACTCACAAGCACGTTCTTGTCCAACTCCGCGAAGTAGAGCGACTACGTCTGCTGAAAGACTTTGCTCTCGATGCCCGCGATAAAATATGGATTGACGGTACCATCAACGACATTCAAGACGCTGCTCGGGACGTGGCTCTACTTTTAGAACCCACGCGTGTTCAGAAAGAGACAGGAAACGGACGGCTCAGCATAGGTAGTCAGCTCCGATGGAAATATCACGACAGCAAACGAGCTCGGGATAGAAAGGACCGAATGATTGCATGTCATAATAGCTTAATGAGCGTCTTGAATCATCTTCAACGAATCGACGCCCCCAACACGGTCGCTCTTCACGAGCTTGGAGTGGAGCTCCCTCACAAGGGATCATTCTACAGTGTCCCGGATTTCTCCAGATCCAGGATAAGGGCCGATTCGGTTGCAAATTTCGAGGACACGAGAAGTGTTGAGATCCCCGATATTCGAACCCAAGAATTGAATGATTTACTTGCGTGGCGCCGATCCAAGGGCTCGCCCATTTATACCTCGGAGGAGCTCGAGATTGCTAATGACGCACACCATAAGGCATGACTCTTTGGGAGTTCATTTGTATAATCTGTATTTAGAAAAGAACAAATTGAATGAAATCAAACAACAATTGCTACGACACATTATCGCTAAATTTGCATCACCTGCGCTTCCACAATCGTTTGAGGAATTTCCAATCTCCGTCCATGCTCATCGAAGGTTTTCACCACCATAGGAAATATAATGATCTGATCATGTTTAAAGTCCGCATTCCGAACTTTCCAATTAAATTCGAATAAGCATGGCTGCGCGAAGAGCCAAGATCCATAGTCAGAGGCCGCTTTCACGACACTGGTCAAGTGAGTAACCGCGTCGGAGCCGGAGAACTCAGGGTTCTTGTATGGTGAGAATGTCGAGGTAAAATTCTGGGCAAGGCTAGTGATGGCGCTAGGGTTTCTATTCGAGAGGTCTGAACTGCGAGCATTTAGATGGGAAATCGACATGCGCCAGTTGAAGATAGCATCATCCAGGTCTATGTCGTATGAGATCTGTTAGCAGAGGACATGCAAGTCAAATGACCAACGGGGGAACGTAAATACCAGAATCAGACGCTCCACGGACCAGCTGTTCAGGTCCCCATCGGAAACATGCGGGAAGTAAAGTGCTTGTTTCGCTCCCAGGGCGAATGGCTTCCAAAATATTATAGGTAAGGGCATGAGTCAATCCGGCTCGTTGAGTCTTACTGTTCGAAAGAAGAGAAAGTAAGGAGGTTGGGGCCAGCGAAGAATCATATTGAGTGATAGCACTGGCTGTATCGCTTTGAAAGGAGGGACTTGAAGGAAGTCGAACATAGAAATTCTCCACATGGAGAGCAATCTGATCGAAGAGCGTTTGGGTCTTCATTGCCACCACGCCATCATCTGCAGGCGGAGGGAGATATCGAGATGGGATGGTTGTTCCGACCGCAACAGGGAGTTTCGTAGCATCGCTCGCTTTGTATGAGGTAGCAGACCCATATTGACGATGAGCCAAGCTATCTAGTTGACTTTTGGGGTTGGAAGAAGAGAGGTAGGAGTCCTGAGAGCTAGCAGCGGTGTCTCGTTTCTGTTTTCGCTTTCGAAAATACAGAAAAGCGAGAAGAAAGGCAAGCAAGCATCCTCCTAAAAAGGCTCCTACAATAGAACCAGCGAGGGCACCAGTACTTACATCCTTACTGTTGGGACTGGATGTGGTGCTTGGCTTTTGGTGAGTAGTAGAGCTCGCAGTCACACTAGGCCCAAAATTTGTGCTGTGGAACGACACGGGTGTAGCTGACGATTTTGTATAAGATAAATTTGTGGTACTGGATCCTTCCGCGCCTGCTGTTGTCGCTGTCGTTGTCGCCGCTGTTGAGGCTGTTAATGATACCGTTGACAATGGTGCTCCTGGTGTTCCCGTTGGCGAAGGAGTGGTAGAAGAGGCATCAGATGTGACGGTCGTTGAGGCAGTCGTCGAAGAACTGCCACTAGTGACAATGGAACTTTGCCCTGGAACTTCGGGAGTAGGCTCATCCATCACAGATGATCAGGAATATGAGATCGGATTGATCGATAATGAAGAAAAATTCAGTTGCGTGAACTACGGAGAGGAACGATCATACATGGTAGTATTGAATGGTTCGGGCCGCAGCGTGGAGTCGGCGCATTTACCATAAGCGGATAGTTTGCGACAAACGCCTATGTGTTTGGCGAGGTCGTGCTCCATATCCATACAAGGGGGAGCGCATTAGCTTCATGCCGGTGCCGTGATACGAGAAACATCCTTGCTAGGGGTGTGGGGGCGAAAATATAGGAGTGGGAATAGAAGTGCAAAAGTCTGAAAAAGAGGAACGCGGAAGAAGGCTTCCTCGAGGAGCACAGCAATCATTTTTCTTCTTAGAGATCCTTCTGATCGGAGAACCACTTTGGTCAAAATGTGTGAGAAAGAGGTCGTAGTTCTCAAAACACAAGACATGGACGATGATTGGGGTCCTGATATTGTGGTTGGTATTGATTTTGGCATGACATTCACAGGTATTTCGTTCCCCCAAACATCTTCAATTTGGCCAAAGAAAATAATGCTCTTCATAAATGACCACTTTCGTATTTTAAGCTAACTTATGGTTCATGATAGGTGCTGCATATTCATGCGCACCTGAATGGCATCCTCCGAAAACCATTCAGCGTTGGCCAGGAAAGTTACCTGGAGAGCTTGCCAACAAAGTACCCACATGTATTCAATACGATGGTGAATCTAGCTCTGTAAAGAGTTGGGGTTTCTCTTGCGACCATGAAGATGATACTTCTGAAGTCCAAGATTTCTTCAAGCTTCACCTTGCCCCACAGTATTGCGGCAATTACCCTGGTGAACCGAGTCGTTACGAAGCTCAAAAATGGTTTACTGACTATATTCGGTGTGTGTATGAGCATGTGGTGAATCAATTCCACACAACTATTCCAAATTTCTCATCACGACGGGTCGAATTTCTTTTCAGTGTTCCGACCACTTGGAAAGATGTGCGCATGGTAGAGGAAACAAGAGCCCTACTCGAGCGAGCAATCAGTGTCAAAGCGAAGAATCACCGTGTTTCCATTGGGCTGACCGAAGCTGAAGCAGCTGCTGTTTATGCAGGCAATGAGCATTACAAGGTAGGTTGAAAAAAAAGATATATACTCAGCCCCAGTTTGATCTCATGTCTAACAACCATTTAGGAAGGCGATACGATACTAGTTTGCGACTCTGGAGGAGGGACAACAGTATGGCACCCTTTTGCCTATCTCTGCTTTCGAAATAACAATGGAATCATGAAACATCCTAGTATCTCTAACGCTATTCTTAGGACGTGAACGTGCTAAAACTAGTATCATCACTGGGCGAGCCAACAAAGCTTGAGCAACTGGGCCAGGTTGAAGGTAAGTCGCTAAACATTGGCACAAGAAAAATGAGAGAAATGGGGTCTGACTGCTTCCCAGGACAACCCATCGGGTCTGTATTCATTGATCGACACGTTCATCGGATCCTTAGCGAAAAGCTGGAAAAGGTTCAGGATTATTTACAGCTCACGCCAAGTGAGACCGCATGGCGCATGATAATTGGTCGTTTTCAAAGGTTCAAATGTGCCTTTGGTAGCGATGCAAACATTGCCCCATACCTAAAGCTTGACGTTCCCAACCTGGACTCCGATCTGGATTTTCCCGAAGCAGAAATATACGACGGTCAGATAAGGATTGCATGGTATGATTGGAAGCCTGCCTAGAGTTGATCTTTGAATAAGTCTGAGCCAGTTCCAGGTCAGATATCCAACAAGTCTTCGATAACAAGGTTGATGGAATCTGTGATCTTCTCGATGATCACATTCGTCAGATGTCCGGGAAATACCCACACGACCGGATAGTATGCGATCATCTACCCTGAATTGGATAAATATTGACCCGTCTGTTTGATAGAAATATCTTGTGCTGTCTGGTGGCTTTGGTAGTTCTCCATACATGCGAAAACGATTAATACAGAAATACAATGAATCAGAAGCTGAGAGCCTGTCTAATGTCCATGGGATGCAGATTCTTGTGGCAGACGAGCCGTGAGTCCTATTACGTGAAAGATCCCATCGCATAAAATGGTTAATTTGCTAAACCAAGGCTTTGCAGACAACTGGTCGTTGTTCATGGGTTGGTTCTTGACCGAATCCAACAATTGAAAAAGGGGATAATTACATTCGGTTCTCGGTGCTCACCCATGAGCTATGGTATTGTTTGTGATAAGCTATACGACCCAGAGAAGCATCTTATGGAGCCTGTCAGGCTTGATGCGCGTGACAAAAAGACATACGTTGTGGACCAAATCGACTGGCTTGTAATACAGGTAAAGTGGCAATATCACATTCGAAAATTTTGAGTCCTCCAAGCGAACATGTTCTAAAACACAACAGGGGCAACCTATCCCGTATACTGGATTGACCAAGCAATTTCAGCTCAAGATGGGCATCAGTCAGGAAAACGATCCATGGAAAGTTCACATCGTCATGTCCAGTCTTCCGCCCGATCAATTACCACAGAATCTTAACCAAAATGGTGCACACAGTGTCTGCGACTTGGATATATCTACCGATAATGTAGAGAAGAAGTTGAAGAATCGGCATTGGTACAATCGGAAGCCCGCATTCTGGAGAACCGTCTTTGATGTGAAGGTGGTCGTTGGTCCTGCAGACCTCTCATTCCAACTTTGGTCGAGAGACAAGCGTATAAGGGCTACCAATCATGAGCCTATCTCAGTAAAATGGATGCCAGCTCAATGAGTGGATTGGTATGGACCTCAATTGGGAACCGGGGCAGATGACTCAGGTGAGACGCATATATCTGGACAGCACAACCAACAGATTACCGAAGTGGGAGAGATTTGTATTCAAATAGATTGTCGATCATCAGATAAATACCATAATTAGGCTGTAATTTATGGGGAACGTCAGGCCGTGGCCTGAATTGGATTTCTCGTGTCCCCAGTTCTTCCCTTTCCATCTGGGTTTGGGTGATAATGCCGTGCCCCCATGTCAACCTTGTCTCAATATATAAAGGAGGCTTAGAAATGATAGATTGGATAGATTGGAATTTCACTTTAATTATTCATTAGCCTGTGTTTCAAATTTGGGGTATATATACACGAATGATTACTGCGCCCTTCTCTGCAAAATCATCTTGACACACCAGACAACATGAACATTGGAAAAGTATACAAATGAAATTCATCAAGACAGCGAAGCTCATTAGTCTATCATTCAACATCATTTCCTCAAACCAACGACCGCCAAGTTTCGTGGACTCATACTGTAATCAAACACCGGTTCAACCCAGCAGTCTTTCACTGAGTCCTGTTCACGAAGGAACTGCCAGCGGTCTAACACGATGATAGCTTCAATGAGTTGAGCGCTGAATCCCATTAAGCTCCAGACAACGCTGATATTCTTCCTCGCGTCAGGATTCTGGGTCTCATAGGAATGAATTTCCTCATCGGTCAAAGTAGCGATATTCTCCTGTATCTTTGGGCCATGTATCGGGTCTCGGCTCATCTTGGCAGTCGCGGCACGAACATATGCAGTGAAAGATCTGAAAGCAGATTTTGGCAGTTTTCCAATAATGATAGGCTTGGTACTTTCTTCCGATGATTTGTCGCCGGTCGTTTCGTCTTGCGGTGCAGACTTCGGAAGAATATTACGGTCCATAAGCATACGCTCTAGGAGAGCTCTGAAATAATGCCTGGTAAATGACACTTCACTGTCATCAAGGCCCCAGTTGTAAGGAGCTTGTACGGCCAATGCACGAGCTGTAATGTTAAGCTTCATTCCAGTGGTTGCTCCAGGACTCCGGTACTTCTCATAATATTGAGACATAGGAAAGCCATGGGGGTCATATGATGTACCGGTCTCTTCAAGTCGAGGATGGAAAGATTGGAGAATGGGCAGGTCGCAGGTAGTTGGGCCGAGACGTTCAGTCAACAAATTGTAGCAGCAGCCGATCATAGCGACAGCCACAATAGAAGGATTTAAAACCAAGGATCGTAAACCATGATGAACAAGATTTCCGCACGAGTGAAGAGAGACCACCATCAGTCTAGCATCATTACCTCCATCGGGGTTGCCTTCTTGACCTGAGGCCTCGGCTAGAGGTGGACGGATAATGTGGCCTACAATGGGCTCCAAGTAACCATCTTGAATTTCATGTTCCACATAACTGAGAGTGCCACCACCATATGTTTCCGGTTTTGCCAGCTCTTTGCAAACGGGGCTTTTGGCGAGAGAAGGCATCTCGTCAGGCTGAAGCTTAATCTCACCCAGAATATCGACAAGAGAGGCGTCTTCAGATTCAGACATCTGCGGGCCCTCTATCGTCGTCTGTGGGACAGAGCTCAATATTTCGGAAACCGCCACTACTGGTGGTTCATCAGACCCGCAGCATGATTCCTTACTCTTGCGAAATTTCTGAGCCTTCGGGTCCTCTGCCAGCTTAGCTCGAACGTCCATATTTTTGGCACCGCTAATATACTGATGCGTGCGTTCAATAGCGATTATGTGTTTGTGATAAGGTGGACTGGCCAATGTTCGCCCAAGATAGTTTTGGCCAGAACCAAAATCCACTATGTGAGAGACTGGCTCGCCTCGGAGCTCATTAACAGTCTTCGACAGAGATGCGACATGTTGAGAAAGACATTGAACCTCGTGTACTTTCTTCCGATTCATACGCATTGCGACTTGTTTTGGCAATTCAATCATCTCCGCAGATGAGCTGCGCATCTCTCGTTTAAGCGCTAATCGACGAACATTAGAAATGTAGTCTAGGAGACTCATAGGAGGAAATGCTGCTCCGTTCCAGGTCAGACTGCTCTGGTCTACGGAACGGCAACTAACTTTCCGCAAGGACTCAACATCTTCTCTCAGGAGTAGACGAATGATGTCTTGGGTATCATGCTGCGCAAAAAAAGATCGCCAATCTTCCGGCAGAATTGTTGTATAAAGATCAGGTTCACGGGTTAAAAAGTCAACCATATGTACGCCACCACACAAATTCATAAAAAGCACCGAGGTGGTGGAGAAGGAAAGGAGAGCCTCGAGGTAGGCATCTGGGCTTTCCCACTCCTCAGATATTGGCAACGGGCGATCAAATGCCATGCCAAATCGTTTCAGTCATCTATTTTACAATGAAAAACACTTTTGCCTTTCATGCAGCAAACAGAGACAGATTATGTCGGAAGCGGTGAACATTCTGTGATCGACCGTTGTGTGGCAGCGGGATCGGACGGATGACTAATACAACAGATTTCCACCACCTTTGGGCGACCTAGGGAGTTTTAATGGGATTTTCTCTGGAATGTATAAGAATATTCTCATCATTGTGTTTACTACTGGTAGTGTCTGTCGTCTGAGTCTACTCTGGATTGTAGATACGCTTTGTCTGCTGGCCCCATATCCGTCCCGGCGAATGAGATTGCGGAGTACTGACAAAAGAGCCCAATTAGTAGGGTAACCATGAGTAGGTTGTATATCATGCTCACTAAACAGGTATTTCTGCGTAACTCGGAGACTTGAGGCCCTCAAAGAGCAAAAGCAAAGGGAAAACCGGATATCGAAACGAAATGATGTTCGAGGATGAACGAGGAAATGAATCACATTGATTAGATGATAAAGCTAGAAATAACTAGTAGCATACTAGGACATAGATAGGCCAATAGGCAGTCATATGCCTTTCAGGTGCTCTGCAAGCTAGGAAATGAATATTAGGATGAATTCATATTGCCCGTATCACATACATGGATAGACAGGGGATGAAAGTAGTACGAAAATGCAATTTTAGACGAGTCTAATTTGCTTGACTCAAATGCTAAGCTCCACCACTGTGCTATCTGTTTCGCCTGAAGAGTTTTGACAAATAGATCCATGGATTCAAGAAAGGAAATATAATAAACCAAACGGCTCGCGAATGACCTTCATTTCATCATGCAAAAATATACAGTCTAGATCCCGCAGACTCCGTGCCCGGGCTTCAAAAAAAATCCGATTTGCTCCACTCGTCAGTAGTGAACAACTCATAGACAGGCGATATGATTCGCGAAGATTCATCTAGGCCACTGGATTATTGGTGACTTGACAAATCATGGGTCTGGTAGGCAAAAAAGAGCCCAATGAGCAGGGAAAGCCTGGCTCTCGCTTCAGTAAGTACTGTGGATTTCTGAGAAAACTGAGCTAAGCCTGCCCATCTTGATTCTGAAAACTACTGGGCTGTCCTGATGATGTATCTTAAATACTCTTGCACAGAAAACTTGAAAACTTGCTTCAGTATCCAGCAGCAACACCCAAAGAGTCTTCATCAAATAATCAATGAACAGGTCGGGCGAGCGATCCATAGATGTCAAATTGTTGCGCACTGCATATAGGAGGTGACGGGACTGTGGAGCTCTCACAAATACTTGGGAGGGTCGCCGTAGGAATGCCGCCATTGCTGGCTCCTTCTCCACAGGACTGGGTGGTATATTCGGATCACGATTGTTGATGTAAACTGGGCTTGACATTTTTTCGAAGGCAGAAGTCTAAGAAGAACGGTTGACCTCGAGCCAAATATTCAGTCCTCATACCACAGCGTATCTGCCTTTAGTGTGGCCTCTGGAAGTGCTTGGCTTCCCTTGACTCCCAGAAAGAAATAGCACTGCCGCACGGCGAGATCTTTTGCGGACTCTCCGTGCAATAAGCTCTGTTTCGAACCTGGAAAGGGAGCCCAAACAGCAGGGTACTCATGAGTACTTTGTAGATTATGCTCACTTACTACTTTACATGCCCGGATTGAACGATTGATATGGTTGAGCAACTCAAGGTAGAGGACGATGAATGGATTCCCATATTTGATGAAGTGTAAACAATACGGTTTGCTTTTGCTGAAGAAGGTGCCATTCACTCGCAGTTAACGAAAGCGAGGAAGGCACGGATACCCCATTCTGAATATCAACCTCAAGGCATATAGATGGTGCTACTACTGCCCTTCAAACTTCTAACAGGAGGTCTACTTTTAATACGTTTTCCGTATGGGGTCTAACTCCATGTATGTTTTTTTTCTGTGGTTGTTTTGGTCGTCCAACGTCAAGCGCGATCTCAGAATTTGGACTCACCTTGTAACCTGCGGCTTTGATCCATCATTCTAAGGTGTGCTGTTTAAATACTTGAAATGGCTTCGGGTACTAGATAATTAATAGCACAATCATATCACAGACATAGAGCAGAGAGCACAGGGCATGAGGCATTGCGCAGCTAGTAATGAGTAGCAATAGGCTAACATTAGGTAGACTACTTCATGAATAAACTAAACATTACCGGTACCATCAGTAGCAATCCACCCCTTCAAATGCATTCTCCGATTAGTTGTTCACTGTCACTATTCTAGAGGAGTCGTCCTACGACAAGATTAATTGGTGGCAGAGTCTGATATTCTGTACACTCCTCCAGGTCGAGACGATATCTGGCAACATGACTGAGCTATGGCTTGCAAATGACTATGAAAGCGATTAATTTCCGTTTACTCTGGGGGGAAAAAAATGATAATGAAATGCCGTACAGTGCAGTGCATTGCAGCACCGATCTGTGGTGTGTCCCGACAAGCTAACTGCAGCTATAATTAGGCTATTTCAGCAAACTCAGCGATGATTGGTCCAGATGAAATCTTGAATTGTTTGAATAAAGACGGTGGGGTCCCTATTGTGGCCAATCATCATCGGATCTGTGGATCCTGCAACAAACCGGGCGCCAACTGCAACACGCTGCTTTGTCACGCGCGCGCCATAAAGAGAGCTATTCTTGTCGATCTATTTCTAGTCAATTCTCTTTCTGTTTCGCAAAGCGCCCTGATATGTCTTGATTCTTTCTATTTCCTCTGTGTCTCGTCTGGGCCTAGGCCCAGAATATTAGCGGGTCAATAAAGAACCATTGGAGGCGCTTTCGTTTATAAGTAGTCTGCCCAACACCGAAGTTGCTCGTCCTTGTTTTGGTCATTTTTTCCATTCTCTTTTCGTGTCTGAAGTAGCTTCACTCTTTCTAGTTGCAGCCTGGTTATATTGTCAGGCTGTAATACTTATTCATTCATTAATTTGTCCAGGGTTAACCTATACTATACTCTCGTTGTTGATTAATCCATTCACTTTCCCATTATTCTCCACTTTCGACCATGTCCTTTTTGCAGGGTATTTGCCTTTCTGATTAATACAGACTTCTTCCTCTTCCTTTCCTTCTCCTCCAGCCAGACTACCATGCGAATTACTCGTCTTGTTGTCTTCACCACGCTGGCGTGGTCGTGTTCTTGTTCGGCTGGTCCGATTCTCCGTTCTTTTGCTGCCACATTGGGACTCGTTCCTTCCCAAAATGAAACCAACTCTGCTCCTTCCTTGAATTCAGATGATCCCGTGATCTTCGGCAGGGAAATCACCGTCATTCCTGTTCCGCCACCCTCTGGATATCCTTCAGTCATAGGGGCTCATCCAACTACCTCACCTCCAACTTCCGAGTCGATATCCTCGACAACTACGTCTAGTGCACCCTCTTCAACCCAAGTGATTGTCGAAAGCACTACAGCATCGCGCAGTCAGGGACTGTTATCTTCAGAGATTACATCAAACGCGCCTCTGTCAGCTCCAGCTTTATCAGAAACAACCACAACTTCAAGCAGCTTGGTCATATCATCGTCGACAAGTACACCGGTTGAATCGTCATCAGTGGCGGTCAATTCGGAGACCATCACGCCTTCAAGCTCTGTGCAAGTGTCGTCTTCTCGGGTGACTTCGAATACTCCTTACTCGGTGTATCTATCGTCCGAAACGAGTGTCATCTCCAGCAGTGCGGTGGTATCCTCATCGTCACCTAATCAGACCATATCATCTACAATTTCAACACCTGAAACAAGCCGTACTCTCTCCAGCAGCGTGACGCTGTCATCCTCGACCACAAATACTCCATCTTCTTCCTCATTCCCGGATGTTGTTTTCCCGTCATCAAGCACTGTTCAGGAGAGCACAGACTCTTCTTTGTTGCAGACAACATTTTCTTCGAAGACACCGACTCCTACAGTATCTTCATCGCCGTCATCTCCAGTTTCTCAAATAAACCCTGAAAATTCAAGCGCCGCACCAACAACATCTTCTGATGTATCCTCTTTTCCGACTCCCACTCTCACTTCATACTCTTCTGTTCCTTCTCTTCCGGGATCCTCACATCATTCAACTCCGTCTCCTCCTAGCTTTGTTTCAAATAGCTCGAGTGGCTCAGCTCCTTCGTCTACAGCTCCAGTACTACGCACTTCTTTTCCTCCTGATATATCATCTTCATCGGATTCAAACAAGCCTTCCGGACCAGGTTTTTCTTTGTCAGAGACAAATAATCCTTCTCTGGTCAATACTGACTCACTATATTCTTCTGCTTTCTTTCCAAAAACTCCATCTGTCTCTCATTTTTCTTCTACGCCTTCTGCTATCTCCTCATCGGATATAATTACGTCTATTTCTCCCAAGCCATCCTCCTCTCCGACAAAGATTTCCACATCTACAACTGAAAAGGCTCCATTCATTTCCATAGCACCAGTTGTTCTGACCATTTACCCCCATTCTTCAAAATCGCAAGGCGTCGGATCGGTTCATCCACTGGTGGTTCCTACACAACCTGATACGGCTCAGTCAAATGAGGCCACTACATTCTCTACGCCAGGCACGGGATCCATTTCTACAAGTCCCCAGCTCACTATCGCTCCATCAACCATGTCAAGCATTTCGAGCAGCATTACAGCTGATGCATCTTCCGGCTTGAACGCAGGTTCTGTTGCTCCTCTTACTTCCAGCACAACTGAAACTCCAAGTGCGTCAGTCAATACAGTAGCTACTTCTGGACCTGCCTCAAGTCCGGATGTAAGCCAATTGCCGGCTACGCCATTTGCGGCTAGCACATCGGCTTCCTCAATCTTGAGTTCGACCCCGGAGCAAGAAATAGTTACTGTCCAAGCTACGCGCACGACTGAGGACACTATTACTGTTCCCGGAACGACCGCAACTGTGACTCGAACCCCGAGTTCAGCGGACGAAACGGTCACCATTCAGGCTACACGCACGACTGAGGATACTGTAACTGTTCCCGGAACTACCTCAACTGTGACTCGAACTCCAACTTCAGCAGATGACACGGTCACTATTCAGGCTACACGGACAACAGAGGATATAGTAACAGTGCTCGGCACAACTGCCACTGTTACCCGTACTCCGGAGACAGAGCAAATCACGACGCAGGAGACAATTACCATAAAGTCAACAAAAACAGAAGAGTTCACTCTAGTTGTACCTGGATCGACAGTTACGGTAACTTCGCAGGCAAGCATCTCGTCATCTCCAGCTCCAAAGAAAGCAACTGTCTCGCCCGAGCCTTCCACGGCCAGTTATTCATCTACCACAAGCGACGATCTATCCGTACATAAGTACACACCCCCAGCCACAGTCACAATCATGGCATCTGCAGTAACAGTGACCATCAATCCTGCTACCGAAACAACTCCGACAATTACAATCACACCGACTGTTACCGTGATTGGATCGGGCGCTCCAACCCAGAATATGGTGAAGGAGTCACCAAATGCCATGTCCAGCAAAAGCGAGGAAGAAGACATTGGCATCAGATCCGTGGTTCCAATGCCTGCACCCTATACCGTGACCGTCACTGCGCAGTGATTTGTCAGTGCCAAATTTAATTCTTTCGTGACTCTACGTTGAAGTACCAATTATCTGAGATATTCGTCTGGATAAAATGATTTAATACAAGTTTCGAATGACTACCACAATGAACAATACGTTCTGATTAATATTCTGCATAGTTTATAACCGATTACTTCTTAATACAAGATAGTAACTATAAATACTTTCTATTCCGTATTAGCCCGTACAGTAAAGGAACCGTCTTTACTACTTGGACCATGAGCCTTCCACGTTTATAATAACATATATCTGTCAACTTACTATATTGCATCTCTAATATCAAGAATATACCTGGTGGAGTGGGGGAAAGATACCTGAATGCCTAAAGCCGATACACTGTAAGAAGCAGGTCTTCAGGCCATATTAGATAGTATCATCTGGCATCAATATTGTTGTATGTGATACGTGCTCCTGATAATAGTAAGCTCGTTAGTGTGGTGGTTGTTCTGTCTCTTTATCCTTTGCCCTATTCGACCCTCACTGCACTTCATGATGCTTACGGAGGATGCGGAGTCAATAATTCCCAGTAAGCACATGGATTCCCCTTTTATTTTTTTATCCATTCTCGAGATTTTTATATTTGAATTTCTCTATTTTTAGATGAAACATACACGCTTCATTCATGTCTCCGATGCACTTCAAGTTTCTACACAATTACTGTCTGCGTCGCTATACTAGAGGCGAAAGAATCTCACGGCAATAAACATGTCAGATCCTGCCGACTACACTGTGGGCTGGATCTGCGCCTTATCCGTGGAATATGTGGCAGCTCAAGAATTTCTCGACGAATTAGAGATCTGAGTGATAAACAGCGACGTTGTCACCAGGTATTCAAAATCTCAAGTTACACAGAGCAAAAGGACATCAATCCAACTAGAGCACACGGAACTTGTCAATGGGCTTTACAAAGCCCTGAATATACTCGATGGCTGGATAGCGAGAGCAATGATCTTCTATGGATATCAGCCGACCCAGGCTGCGGAAACTCGGTTTTAGCTCGATCTATAATCGATGACTATTTACATGGGTCGTCCAGTGATCCAGCAGTCTCAATATGCTATTTCTTTTTCAAGGATAACGATGAACAAAACCGTCTTGACAAAGCTTTATGTTCAGTCCTACATCAACTCTTCAGTCTACGGCCAAATTTGATAGTTCATGCCATACCATCCTGGGAGAGACATGGAGAGAGCCTCCGACAAGAATTTGATGAACTATGGCGGATATTCATAGCGGCAACATCTCCCGATACATCATCATTCAAAACAATCTGCATCTTTGATGCACTTGATGAATGCCGTGAGATTGATCAAGACCGACTTATTCAGAACCTCCTGTCCTTCCACCGCCAGGCATCTTCATCAATCCAAGACCCTAATACCTGTTTAAAATTCCTTCAATTTGGAAGTACATTCCAGGCAAGTTGTCTGTCAGGTAAAGAGAAATTACACGCATACTGTTAGACCACGGAGTAGATATTCACGCTCGGGGTGGAATCCACGGAAACGCCCTGCAGGATGCTTGCTTTGGGGGAAATGCGAATATTGTACAAATGCTTTTAGACCGAGGGGCTGATGTGGATGCCCAGGGCGGGCAATTCGGAAGTGCCCTTCAAGCCGCATCATTTGACGGCAATGTAAAGCTGGTGCAGAAGCTGCTAGACAACGGTGCCGACATCAACGTCCAGGGTGGTGCATTTACCAACGCACTTCTGGCTGCATCAATGCAAGGCCGTGAAAAGGCGGTGCAATTATTGCTCGACAGGGGAGCTAGCTTTTCCCTCAGAGGTTCCAGTCACCCAACCCCTGTCCATCCAGCAATGGTAGGGCATAAAGGTGTCCTCCAAATCTTACTCAATAGCGAAGAACCTGGCATTAAGATAAAGGATAACTACGGTCGGTCTGCACTGTTCTTTGCAGCTGTATTTGGAAACCATGCTTTCTTCCAAGCAATGGATATGGAAAAATTCAATGGGGAAGATCAGAAAGATCGGTATGGATCAACACCTCTATCAATAGCGGTTCGATATGGTCACATCGAGGTCGTCAAGATGTTATTGGCCGGGGGAAGCGTCGACTGTGAATCTTCAGACCGTTTTGGCCGATCTGTATCCTGGTGGGCTCAAAAGAATCGAGACACAAGCATGCAGAAATTACTGTCAGGCTATACCGAGAAGCGGACATTACCAATACCCATTGATGAACTTTTTGAATTTGATTCTCGCTTGTGGTCTAGACAACTCGGATGCGACGTTTGTAACCTCGGGTTTTCCAGATCCGAGGTCCATTATCAATGTGCATTTTGCAATAGAGGGGATTTTCATATGTGTATGGAGTGTTATGAGCTTGGAGCATGGTGTCTGCAAGATGGCCATGACAGGCTCTGCTTGATGAACAGTGAATGAACTTGTTTATGTATATATCGTTTTTTAGAGGTCTAAATGCCAAATGAGCTGATATCCTCAAGCCTTCATTTTCGTATGCGATTATCTGCTTGGGATATCCTTCTAGGTGCATAAACATCCAGTATTTACTCATACAGGATCACTGATCAATTGATGACATTATCTTGCAATGATATAGCTCTAGTAAATCTCGAGGAAGGGCTGCGAGTATAGTATACTCTACTTACGGCAGACTCGATCATTGATCATCAGGTTTCAATTTTCTCATCTATAGACATTACTTCAATGAGAGCTTATTGCTTTCTTCGCATCATTCGCAACAGAGTATCCTAGGTACACATCTAATAACTATCTATAAATAGACATGGCTTTATACTGTACTGTACAAAGGACATGCGTAACTCATTCCATTCCAATCCACAACATGCCACATGCCAGCCACGCAAGTCACTTCCCATTCGAACTCCACAACGTGTACATCACGCTAAACCAAAAACAGAAACAGTCTTTTTGAGTAAGAAATTCCCAATGCTGAATAAGCATCCGCACCGCCACATACCAGGAATTACCGAAAAGGACCCATAAATTGACTATCGATAACGGACACGCCATACAAACGGAATACAAACAACAATGCGAACCCAAGTATCGTCTTAAGCAAGCCACAAACTCCACAGTGGAGTAATTTGGACTCCGTACATGTAGGATGGACACCACAGACAAGAAAAAGACTCCACAAGGGAAAAACAGTTGACACAAGCCCACCGGAAAACCCAATTTCCTTCCAAATTGTGCCCTGTGAAATATGACTCGTGCTGTACAGTACAGAGCCCAACGTAGGCGGGGCCGTGAGCGAGCAACTACAGTATTCCATACAATTCGAGCTCCCCTACCCGAGCAAGTCTCCACAGAAATCCACCATCAAAACAGTTTCAAAACTTATCCTATCGCACTCCTTTGCGACTGTCAATTGTCAATTTGTACATCTTCTGATCGTAAGCATCACGAGCGTGTCTCCACACTCCACGTAATACTCTCCGCAAAGAAAGGGTCCTTCATCGTAAATACGTCCTCCGCAATCAAAAAGGTATCATGTACATTATCAGTTACTGTATACTTCATAATTAAATCATACCCTATCATCTCCCCGGGGAAGAAAACAAGGATGCCGAGTACGAAGATCCCTGCTTTAACTAGTACGTACAGTGCTATTGGAAAGAATATCCACCCAAAGAAAATCAAAAGAGCATGAATCATCAGCAAAATAGAAAACAAAAAGAAGTCGCCAGGTAAATTCAATTGCGATATCCAACAAATGGCCGATCAGCACCACAAGATAGATTGCGTCAGCGAGCCTCGGGGAGAGAAAGGAACCCTTATAATTGGATCCGCCTGAGTCGTGCTCCCCGATAGGATATCATCTTCCACATTTCATTCAGCTCAGGGATAAATCAGCGATCGGCGGTGCGTGGAGCTAGCGGAAGCGGGGACGAAGGATTGAGGGTCTGTACATACATAGTACAGTACTTCGTAGGGTCAGTAGTTATTTATGTACTGTACTCAAATCTGTATATATGTACAAATGTACTTCTATAGACCGAATTCATTTAGCCTACATACAGTACATATACAGTATTATATGAGTAGTACACAGTACACCTACACCGTTAATTCACTCGTCATCAAATATGTACCATTTATGGAAATGGTACATATAGTGGAGTCTACAGTAAGTCTGGATATAATAGCCGCGCAAATCGCCTATCGGGAGGCTTATGGGGGGCGCACAGGTCTTAAGAGAGTCATTACTGAACTCGGACACGAGTGTGAGCAACTGTAAGTACTCCGTACCAGTGGCCCCATTTAGCCCCATCCCAGTGGAAACTCAGCTCCAGTATCTTAATTTTGGCGATGGGGTTGGTACCCGCTCTGCATTGGCACTCGCACTGAACCTGACACCGGTACTGTACAGCACGGAGTTTGGAGCACGGAGTACAGAGATGAACATAGGTACTTGCCAGTTACTTTAGATACTGTACACACCGTATGGATGATGAAGCTTGCAGTATGAACAGGATATCTGCAGGAAATATCAAGGATTGAATATATTGACGTATGTAATGTTTAATCTATCCTCTTTTTGGGGTGGGTGTGTACGCAATCTAGTTTTGAGTACCGGGGGTCATATGGCTGCAAGGAGCAAACTACACCTGAGTACTTTGTATACTTTGTACCCTGTACAAAGGAGCTTACAATATGTGCAGGGAATACGGGTATGTGCCGACCAGTTAGATACCGGTGATTGTCCTTTTTGTGTTCAGCGCCCGTTGTTCCGCGGGCGGCTAGGGTGGGGTCTCCATGCAGGTGTCGGGATTGCTTAAGTAGGTATGTTTCTCATCTATCCTCCGGAGTTGGGTGGTATGGGCTGTTTCATGATTAAAGGGATGGGGTTCATGCTCTGTACTGAGGGGTCAGTGTCAGGGTTTACAATAAGGCTGAATTGGAGGTTCTTGAGGGGAAAGCTGGAGCTACACGAGAGCTCTTTGAGTACTTGGAACTATACTATAGAAAGATACGATGAGGAAGTGTGATTTGAAAATGTTTGTGATAGTTTTATTCATAATCTATGAATAAGTTGTACAATCCATCAATCCCATAATATACAGCTTTTTTCCGTTATTATACAGTAGGCTATACTGTATAGAAGCCATAGAAAACACCGCGGAAAGAATAAGAGCACCAGCCAATGCTAATAAGTAACACATGCAAAGAGACATCGTCGCGTAAATCGTACAGTGATAACCAGGTTGATAATAATACAGCATAACAATAGTGTTCGTAACAGGCATGAAAAACCGCAAGCGAGAAAAATACTCAAGAACAGGCCCATAATACACACTTGCTTTTTTTGGTTGTTTCGATCGACCCTTCCCCCCCTTCAAATGAATCATAAAAAATGTTCCAGGATTTGAACATGGATCCAATGGTGCCAAGTGCACCCGCACACGTCAGGCAGGTAGGGGGGAGGGGGGGGTGAGAGGAGGAGGTTTGGAGGGCTGCGTCATACGGTGGTTTGCGGGTGCGATCGTCGACGTACAATCGACGTCAGCCAAAAGGGTGAAGCTATCGACGGTGTAGATGACGTCAGTGGTGGTGGGTCCGTCTCAGGCCCTAAGGCCACGATTCTGGGGTCCGCCAATCCCGAAACGGGAATGAATACCGACGATCAGGTATTATGTGGGGCCATTCTCGATCGTGGTGGACATGATGTCATTGAGCGACACCAGCGAAAAAAGAGTTGACCGTCATGGTGATGATCCTCAGATTGAGTTATGTTGAGAGTTTGCGTGCGTTTGGGTGGATGTGGCTCAGTCCCTTCCCCGGCGACGCTGCTTGCCAGGCCAGTCCACTTCGGGGTGGACCACGCGCATGTGTCGAGTTAAAGCATCATTGCGACTGAAGGTTTTCTCCTCGGTACACAAGTGACACCGAACCTTAAGCTTGCGTGCATTGTGAATCGTATCCTCATGGCGGGTCAAGTCGTAAGGTCGAGAGAAAATTGAGTTGCAAGGCTTGCCAGTAGATGGGTTGATCCGCTCGCACTTGTGGGGTCCAGCCTGAGAGTTTCGTAGGGAAGTATCACGAGTGATCAGGTGACCCCCAGGGGTGGTCTGACGGTGCGCCTCACGCTTGTGTCGCTGAAGCTTAGACGGGGACTCGAATCGCAAGGTGCATCCATGATAGGTACAGGTGTATGTACCCGCATCAGATGTAGTGTTGCTAGGACGACTGATTCTATCCGAGACTGGCAGCTTAGCCTGCACCTGCGGGGTCATATCCGCGGATGAGCGCATGTCACTGCTGCTCATTTCCAGAGGGAGACCTGGGATTGGGGCCGAATACTCGGGCGCCTGCTGCAGAAGATTTTGGTGTGGGCGCTGAGTCTGCGGGGCAAATGAGAACTGAGGTTGCGAAACAGGCGTGTATTGACTAGGGAGACCATCCATTGTAGTCATAGTCTGCGCAGGTCGCATCGACCCACTATCCCGTCGCAAACCAAGAGCATCCCCCAAATTGAAATCTGCCTGTTGAGGAGGGAACAAAGGAGCCATAGCAGCATCCTCGCCTTCGTTGAAGTCCAAGACCGCATCCTTGGGGGACATTGTCTTGAGATCAGTGGTCTGGGCAGAGGGCGCCATGCTCATATTGTTTTGAGGCATGGGAACACTGGTGGCCATTTGCGGTTGAATAGCAGCTGAGCTCATATCACCGGCGAAGGGTGAGTTTTGGCGGAATGGGGATCGTTCGCGCTTCATGTTCATCACGGGAGATCCAGAGCGGGCAGACATATGGCCCTGGTTCGCGGCTTGCAGTCGGTCGGCGATAGTGTTGCGGGGAGTCATCATGTTTTGGCCCATCGGCTTTGCCATGGGAGCAGCCATGATGGCGGGGTTGTAAAGCTCGTCCTGGTAGATATCGGAGATAGTTCGATCTAGCTTAGGAATACCAATTGACATAGCACCGTTGTTGGCGTATTCTGGAAGTGCATCGAATTGTAAGTACTGGTCCACCCATGGGTCAAGATCAGGAAACCGGGTCTCACCATTTGTCATCTTCGATTCGTCGAGCTCGTCCAGGCTAGTCTGAGGAGTCACAGGAGAGTTGTGACTCACAGTCGAGACTGAGGGGGCCAGCGAGTGGGAGTACTCGCTCTGTTGCTGCTGTGGTGGTGATTGTTGGTGCTTCTGTTGCTGTTCCAGAATCGCTTTTCTCATCGCAGACTCAGCTTCCAGCAAGCTCCCATCCTGTGTGGATGGATCGTAGTTTTGAAAAGGAGTTGCCAGGAAGGAGTTTTGAATTGGAGTCTGTACGGGAGTGGGCAGCGGCTTAGACGAGCTGTTTGATCTTCGGTGAGTGGTGTGATTAGGTGAGACGGACTGGCCGGAAGGAACAGAGTGAGAGGAAATCGCGCCGGGCGACTGCTTCTGTGGAAAAGGAATGCGTGCGGGGCTCAGCAGCTGTAAGTTGCTGTCCCAACCTTGGTTGCCCGCAGCAATAGGTTGTTGAGCCAACATGGGCGTATAATATTGCGAATATTGGTTATTATTATAGTATTGCTGGGAAGGCGAGTTGGGACCCTGAACCTCAAAGGATGGGTTGTATGAAGAGACCGGGGTCATCGAAGGAGCCCCGAGAGACTGGCTGTCGGTGGCAGTCGGAGGATACGGAATGGAGAAAGTCGGAGAGGAGAAAGCTGGAGAGGAAGGTGCGGAAGAAGGCGGAGATGCGAACTGAGGTTGATATTGAAAGGGAGGTTGTAGACAAGAAGAAGAAGAGTCTTGTTGGAAATGGAAAGAGTTCTCAGCCAACTCTGGCGGGTACTGGTCGTCTTGTATGATGATGTCTTCTTGAGAGGAATATGGATCGGTGATGAGACCCTTACGTGGGTACATAAGCATTATGTTATCGCACGTAGGGAGGGACGTCAGTCGCAGGTGGAGAGAAAGATCGAGTTCGCCACTTGGGGATGGCGAGCTTTTTATAGAGAGGAATTCCGACGGGTCAAGATCCGAGAGATCCTTGCAGCAGGTGATTCTGTGGCCGTGCTTCGGAATCTGGTTCGCTGGATAAGAGTGTAGTTGAAGAGTCTGGAAACGTCGAGGGTGATCGAAGGGTTCTGGTGAACCTTAAATCAGAAATGGTCTGGAATTGAAAGAATGGGAAAGAGTCTGGTTCTGATGAATGACTCGATCGGAGGAAGAAAGGAACTTACCTTTTCGTGTTGTTGTTTCTTTGGTGAATGAGAGGATTCGAGAAGAAGAAAGGAGATCAAATAATTATGAGTAATAGGAGTATAATGATCAGGAATGAAAGCAAGTCTGTTCCCCCCCCTCAAGTAGGGTGTGGGTTTCTTAAAAAGCAAATGGGGGCCTCATGACGTTAAGGCGTCGCTCTACGCTGCAAGCCGGCAAGCCCGAAAGATTTCGGTATTACTGCATGCACTAGTCTGGATTCGGAGTTAGTGGTATTATTTGTGACAATACCAATACACTTCATACTTTACAATGTACACACACTCGGGGGATCCACTGATCGCTGATGACTGATCGCTGATGGTTGATCACTGGGGATTCAACTGTCTGTGCAGTCTCTTGTCCTTACTGTGGAGTGGTGGCTTACTTCCCCTTGCCAGCCACATACCCGCACAATGTATCTGTACTACCGAATAATCTTGCTTATAAACTTGCTGTCCTTATTCTATTGGAGGGGAAATTTCAAACAGCCTAAATCTACACGCAACAAATTTTTCTTTCTGCCTGTGAAGAGTCATACCCGGATTTCTAATACCATACACGGAAGTTAGTGAGGCTTAGTCTAGACACTATTGATAAAATAAAAATAAAAATAAAAAAACCCAACAAAAGAATGGTTGAGAAATTTCTTCGCTTAGCAATAAACAGTACTACAGTATGTATTGTACAGGGTGACCTGCATACACATTCCGGGTCTAAACGAACTAGCTCCGATCTCCGAACTGTCCAAAATTAGGTAGTCCCCCAGAAATTTCCTTTCGACAGGGCTGAGCCACACCTTGTTTTGGCCCGCGTGACTCAGGTTTGTTGTGTCTGTCGGCCGAGGTCCTTTTCCTATTCCGGAATAGTGTACATCCCTTCTTCTGTCCTTAAGGTGTACAACCCACGTGGTGCTCAGCCACATTGTGGCACCTAGTCCTTCGGGATTCCCTAACATTCTCCCATTTTCTGGGGTAACCGCCGGTTTGGGCAGGTCAAAATGCATCAGATCGAACTGGAGATTCGCAGTTCGTAGGTGCCAGTCTCGGTACCAGATCGTTCCAGGTATTTCCTCGGCTGTGTAGTCTAGTTTGGGGAATGAGACTTCGAGGTCAGCTGACCCATCGCATGAGCACCAGGTGACTCAGTTTGACTGCTAGTGCGGATGCGTCCGTTGTCTTAGTAGGAGCCTTGTCGGAGCCGCCCTAGAGTGAGACCATCCCGTCGCTTATACTGGACATCTTCCTACGCTACCCAGGGTTCTCTCGAGTCACGAGGACATTTACTTGGTTTTGATGGGCTGACAATGGCCTGTTCCTTTGTTGTCTGAAATGATAACCTGGTCAGGAATGTACTGTATTACTGATTTCAACGAATGAAAATTTAATAATTAAATAAAAAATAATTTTATCAAATACGGCACGGAGTACAAGATATCATACATGAATTATGAATACTGTAGTAATGATTAGCACCAAATTGATAATCATAGTTGGACATTTTGACTCAGAACGGCTCGGCGTAAGAAATTAGATTAAATTAAATCGAAACAAAAACTCTGCTGCAGATCAATACTAGGAGAACTAGCGCGGGAAAAAAAAAATCAAAACACGAGGTCGTTGGCACATCGCGTACAGTTGCGCGGACTATCCTTAGCGGCATTCATGCATGCGTCTTATCTTAGCATGGTATCTGATCGGGCACCTTCCGACCGGGGAAAAAGTAGTAAAGCCGATCAGAATTTAGTCACAAAGATCGGAGAGTCCGTTTCGCTTTACAATATGCCGCGTGATCAAGGCTGGAACCAAATCGTACGGCATAGAATCCTCTCGTGCGAAACAATAATCATGAACATGCTCCTCGGAGAATGCAGAGACCGATACGAAGAGGATTTGTGATGCCGACTTTTTTAGCGCTCGGGTCTCTTACGGGGGGCCGAAGCCCATCCGTCCGGGGTGCCGTGTGAACCGAGAAGTCTGGACCCCAATACTCTATCCCGTGGTCCCCTACTTTGGTGATTCCAGACCTTCAACGAATCCTAGCCTCGTCTGATCAACGTATTCGCTTGATCACTTGACTTTTTACAGTAGTTCTAACATTCTTGGCCCTCTCTAACCGATGTCGGTACATCATTATTTTTTCTTACTCGGCTCAGAAAGCTGGAACGTGGTCTCATCCGGGGAAGCGGCGATATTTTCCCTTGGGTTATTGGCCCACATTCCTTGTTCTATTGTAGACTAAAACAATGCGCTGGTCATACGGAGCTGAGTACTCCTACATTAGTCCCCAGCGCTACAGTAGCAATCACAACGGTCGCGTATATCGACCTTCTTAGTCGGGCGCATCAGCTCCCATCAATCTACTACGCTCGGTCCCCTACGAAGAAAAAATTTTTGATTCGTATCCTTCACGGTGGAATGTCGGCGAAAACAAGGTGTCAGCACTTTAACGGATCGTGGTTGCCGTGTGCCCTTTGCAATCCTGCAGAGCAAAAATTAGAACAGACGCTAATGCAGAGTTGAAAATTTTTAGATGTGAATGATTGGCCGTGTGAATTTTGACACAGCCACAATAGCATTGGAATGTTGGTGGTATGGCGGATACACCGGCGAGTACCGCTAGTAACGCTGCAGGTTGGACGGGCTAGAAGACGCTAAGGTCTTCGAGAATCCTTCTAGTGCCGGCAAGTCGGCACCGGGATTCTCCGTCAACATGCATGTCTGAGTTGTTGGATTTTTACCAAGATCATCTTGTTTGATGGTGCTAAGTGGTTGGGTTGCATCTTACTCTAATTTTGTGAGATGTTAGGAGTACTGCAGTCCGTAGCAAATGTTTGTTGAATTTCCGTTCATCCGGATTATCCCGATGGCGTGCTGTGTTGTGGTGTGTGGCTCTTGTCCTGGGTATGCTAGTGTTAGTTGGCAGGAGATAGACTATGTACTGTACACTGACAAAAATGCATCTATAGTGTTTCAGACATTTCTATTTTTCGAATTCTGCTCCAAATGGAGTCAATGCCGTGTCCCTTTCAGGGAGATTTTCATGTGAACAGGGACAACCCTTCTAGAACAATGATCTACATACAAGGGATAGATCTGTGACAAGCAAGGCAAGGCAAGGAATACCAGATGCCCTGTGCCGTTTGCCTGTCAAGGGCCCGCACTCCGATCTTAATCGTGCTGCCTCCAAATGCACAGCCCATGATCGACATCTCAAGGATAAACGCTGGGAATGTTCAGTAGGTACTACATGTGTCCACGGGTCTCCGAAGGGTCATGTAGCCGGTATCCACCAGCTGGGTTTGCGCGTCCTACCTGTTTTCAGGGCAGATTTCAGCTGAAACTAGTCTCGACCACATTCAATCAAATAAAAATCAGCCAATAGTACTGTATAGATTGGTTGTCGCTGTCTTGATAGAGTTTTAGCTCTGTCTCGAGTGGCGTTGTCTGGCTCGTGCGAGTTCCCACCAACCGGAGTCCAAGCCCCCGTGTAACGCGGTGATATTCGTAACTTGGCTGACTCGACATTATGTGAGCAGTTTGTGGAATCTGAGATACATCTGGCGATTTTGGAAAAAGTGCGTGCGTGCCTGGTGGACTGTTTCCGCTTTCGATCCAGCTTGTTCTGGGATTACAATCCCACATTTGGTGATACGGTATATTTCAGTTGTTAATTTCGATGTATTCTATCGATGTGATTTATTGTATTTCTATATGTAGACAGAGCACAAGAGGATAGCAGGAAGTTCAGCCTGAGGCTCGAAAGATATAATAGCATTTTCGTCCATGCCTAAGACAAGCATCAACGTTCATTCGACTCGCTAATTTCATATAGAGAACAGTTCGAGACTAGGTTAAATACGAAGAGCCTCATCTAAACTCTGATTATAGTTCAAGTAGATCTGAATGTAGCCACTCTACCCAAAAGTCGAAGTCGGCTTCAACCGAATGGCAAGGGACTCCCCCGCAAAACTACCAGAACCACCACGCCTCCTCGCCAAAATCCCCACCTCCATAACCGCCTTCATCTCTTCACTTCCCATAACAAAGGCATTTTCAGCCGCACTACCCCAAGATCCCCTTGCCTCGGGATCAGCCCCATGCTCAAGTAACCATCGCACTCGCTCCACAGCACCAGCCATAACAGCATACATAATCGGATGATGCGCCACAAGTTCCGTCTCCCCTTTCTGATTAATATCCGCACCTCGATCAAGTAGTAATTGCATAATAGGTATTCGATCCACGTCGGGATCTGAAGTCGTACTGGGTGTCAGATCATCCGTTTGAAAAGCCCCAGCAGCATAATGAAGCGGATACCCGAATCGAATCTCGGCCCCAGCTTCCAAAAGTATCTTTACAGCTTCGAGATCTCCCTTTGCAGAAGCAGCTTCTAGTGCCGCACATGACTCGTAGCCTAATTCATTTTCGGCCGTCGTGCCATCAGTGTGGCGACGTTTGATGCCGAAATTGGGATTGGCGCCATTCATAAGGAACCATCGTAACAGTGGGGTTCTTGTGGCAACTTTTGCTAAAAGCGGTGCCCCGTTGCTTCCTGGAGTGTTTGGATTCCAGCCATGATGGGTCAAAAGCTCGAATAAGGCGATTTGCTGTTGATAGTCTGTCGTTGGAGATATCGTTTGCAGGACTTTTTCCGCGGTTGACGCGAGGATCGGGGCTTGTTTTGAGAGAAGGTATCTTGCGACGGATATGTTTGAAGCACTGAGTGCACTTTCCAGACAAAATGCTAGAATTTGATTGTTTTGTTGCGTTGTTGAGAGTATTTGCTCGACTTCTAAGGCGGATCCAGTCTGGCAGAGAGTATGGAAGGTCATGGAGCTATTCTGGCCCATGGTGCTAAATTCTGAAGCGCCTGAAAAGTGATCTTGATTTTGGAGCTGCGCTCTTTCAAGTTGAACATTGTTGTAGCTATTGCCAGCTTGTTCGGCCAGTTTTTGCCTGGCAGTATGTTCGGCCATTTCTGACATTGCTTGTTGCCTGGCAGCCATTTCTTGTAAAGCTCGGATGTGGGCTTGCTGGTACAGCATTTGCTGATGCTGAAGCTGTTGATGATATTCAGAAGATTCTTGCATTTTGATGAACTTTATTCTCAGTTGAGGAGGGATTATCGACGTTTGAAGTGGTGAAGCAGGTAATGCCCCTGACAGGGGGATTCCTCGGAGATATGTCTCCTTTTGGGAACGGGCAAGCGAGAGTGAGAAAGAGACTTATCCTATTTCTATGTATCAAAATGCAAGACAATCGGTCATGCAAAAAGGCCCGATTCGATGTGTGTTACAGGTTTTGTGGGATTGAACAAAGAAGCGATGTGTCAGATTGGCCGTGTATATTGTTATGGCCTGATATCTCAGGCAGTCGATGAACATGCTATTCCTATTCAGTAATATTGATTTGCTTTCTAAAACATTACTTAGGCCGTCTGGTTCATAGGTTCGTGGTCTGTCATCCATTCTGTGGGCTTCTTTTGTTTGCAGGTCTCATTAAATACGCTGTTCCAAGCTTAGATGACGAACGGGCATAGAATGTTGCATCCATCTTTACTACGATGAATTATATGGCAATCTGCGCCTGCTTTTAATTAATTTAACATATTTATACTTCTTGTATAACTTCTCCGGTGGATTGCTTCCCACATTCATTCGCCGATATCATATATGGCTTGATCCATGGCTTCCCGTCCGCTGATGTATACACTAAAAGCAGCATCCAATTTGACCTCTGTTTTGGATATCAAACAGCACTGAAGCTTTGGTGTAGTTAGTGTATGTAAGAATATCACAGCCCTATTATGAAGCGTATTATTCTAGGGTACCTCGGATAGCAGAAAGTGACTCCTGCTAGGTAGGAATAATCATACCTCAGTTGTGAGAGTCAGAGTCAATGCATATAAGTCCAATGAGTCTATAGTGTACGAAAACGCAAAAATGCAGCATTAACACATTTGCATTCTATAAAAAAGCTGTAAGTGTATTAGCGTTCTACACAGATAACCGACGTAGAAGCAGAACAAACATACAACTCATCATGATACGCCAAGTCTGAAGGTATGCAAAGTCATGCTACAAGTGAAGCACTACAGAGACTGTATAAGTTTGAAATGAACATAAATTAAACATTTAGTAATATCCACACCGGCAATATCACTGCATGCAGTGTTTCATGCAGCTTACAGCAATGCAATTGGCGAACTTGCAGGATGACAGAGTATCGGTGACACCCAAAGTGACTGGACCAGGACGACTATATCCTAACTACTTTTTGGAGTAATTCTAGCGCCAGCTATGAAGCCAGTATGCGACTTTATCTAGATAGCTTCAACGATATTTCAAAAGTGGGATAGTATTGGGTGCTAGTGATTTTCCATCAGAAAAACCCTTGCCAACTTGGCATAGCAAATTGCGAAGATTCTCAAGCAAGTGAATTTGTAGGGAACACGAATGACAATTAAATTGAAATTGTCAATAAGAGGAAAATAATAAGAAGCATTCGAATCCGTATATCGAAGACGTATCAAGACTCCCAAGCATATCCTAATTCAAAATCATAACTCATCACTCATTCAATCATTCCAAAAAAAAAAAAAAGAGAAATCCACCTCAACACCCATCCTAATCCCAGATCCAATCCAATTCAAATCTCACCCAATTCCACTCAGCGAAAATTCCTACTCCTTTTTATCCTCCAACCCCGGACTCTCTCGAGAATTTCTAGCAGGAAGTTCATAAATCTGCGTCGTATCCATCTCATGCGCAACAGACTGACCCCCTAACTCCGCCGTCTTCCCACGATTCCGGAAAATCGCCCGAGCAAATCGAGCGGTTATCGAGTCGGGTGGTGCTTCGTGACGATTTGATTCGGATGGGAATTCTTGGATGGCGCTATGATCTTGGTCCTTTGGTAATATTTTTCTTCTTCTGAGAATGAGTATGTATACACCTATTCCAATGAGGATGGCTGCGCCCGCGACTGATCCGATTACGATTCCGGCTATCACGCCGCCACTTAGGTGGGAGCTTGATTCAACTGCGGTAATTCCGTTCGTGCTGAAGTATGTGGCTATTTCTTTGTTGCTAAATCCGGCGGATGGTTTGGTCATTGTTGCGTTTCCGATTGAGCTGCGGCGGTGTTAGGATTCGTTGAGAAAGAAAGGGTATGCTTTGGGGGTTATTGGGGAGAAATAAGTAGACTTACCTTCCGCCAATTACATTATAAATCTTCGCTGGTAGGGTATATTCACCGGCATTGTAGTCGAATACCTCGCCCCATTGGGAATTTTTCAAATTCAATATTGCAACACTCTTGTATTCCCAATCACATCCCTGAGTAATATTTTCGTATCGAGCTCCGCCAACGGTCAACATTTGCGATTTACCGACGACGTGGCATGAGTGTGCGTAGCGAGGAGATGCCCCTTCCATTATCTTGATCCATGTAAATGACGGGATAGACAAAACGTATGTTTGGTCATAGACTTGTGTCTTGCCTCGTCCGCCGTACATATATATATTATGACTCGAATTGTCCGGCGCGGAGACTGTAACTAGGCAGAAGTCTGTTCGTGGTGCTGGTATCTCGCCTGTCGTGGTTTGAGTGTACCAAGTTCCATCCGAATTTCCGTTGTCGATAGATGCTACGTCGAGAATATCAACGCTGTCAAAGGGCACCTATCTCAAGAAAGTACCTGTAAGCCAGATGATTCCTCCGGTCAATAAGACTCTGGACCACTTACGTATTTCCCGATGTCTGATAAGAGACTGTTACTTGACGGTTTTGTTACTCCACCCATCGATACCAATGCCCCTTCGGTGCCGATGTTTGGCAAATAGACAAGTCCACCCATGGCCCGGGGATAATTTTCCAGCGATGAGGTAGAGATATTCTTTGCTTCTTGGGTTGTAGTGTTAAGAACAATCAGACCATCCAGGTATCTGCGAAAATCGGGCCAAAATGCATAATCAGGGTTCGTGCCATTATCAAGAAATCCATTGAGATAAAACCCCATTCCACGGCCTGTGGCTTCTGCGTACGCGCCGCCAGCTGGTCGATTTGGAACATCGAGCGATATATCATGTTGGGCCCAGACATCATCCGAGGGCCCATATGACCACAGAGTGTACGTTGGTGCGGTGGGCCATAGAAACCCTGGGAAACTCCTATTGGCAAAGGAAACTGTTCCACCGTAGGAATAAACGTTCGGGTCGTCATTGGAGCCGGCATACATTGCACCGCGGATATTAGATGGAGGGAGGGCTCCTGTATTGGAGTTGACGGTCTTGTTCATTGCTGTGATGGAGATATTTGTCCCCCAGTTCCAGGACGAATTCAAACCGACCATTACCATGTAGGTATCTGCACGAGGAATGAGCTTGTACTTCTATAACCGGGCTAGATTTTGAAGACGCACTTGGTCCTACTATGGGGTCTCCATTCTTGGGTGTTCCGTGGTTATTGTAAGGTATGAAGACTTCGAGACCACCGTCGATGTAGAGGACATCGTCTTTCACAACGGCTGCGATTGTCAGTATCCGTGTTACCTCGTGATGCCGATGGCTCACAGTGAAAAATCAGTGATCACAAACATTGATGCCATAGTCGCTGGCAGAAGTTATCGATTGGGTGGATATTGGCGTACGAGGAGTTGGATGCACCCTTGACCTTTTCCGAGAGGACTAGGATTGTCGCGAGGACAGGCAACCACATTGTCGCATCTTCAGGAGACAAGACTTGCAGTGACGGTCCTTATTGCCTCAAATGAGTCCAACAATTTAATGCCAGATGGGGTGCAGCGCCCAGGCTGCTGGGAAGGGGGAGGCAAATTAATACATGTTATGGGAAGCGATACCATACTTGGCCCCCGCGACGAAAGAGGCTCAGCTCCGAATTCCTTCAGAAAAACGAAGTACAAGGATAACCAGTCAGAAGGTGCCATGGATGGGTTCGGTCGCGAGCTGCGTCTTTGAGAGGCTAGCGTGACATTCAAAGTGCATCAGATCCACCTTGACCAGTCCCTCGGCGAGGCCTATGTGCAATAAGGTGTGTGTGGGCGAAGAATCTCGGCTTGAGTTCGCTAAACTGTAATAGAGTGTCTCCGAATCTCGTCGGCTTCAACCGAGTCGAGGTTGTCTTGCGTTTGAGAGCGGTTGCTTGTTCATGCCAATGAGCTCTGCTTAATCTTTGGTCAAACATGGCTTCATTGCTAGCTTGGTTACATCGAGTGTATCTGTGGTTGTCCTGTTCACTAGCGTATAGGTGACTAGTTTGGGCGATAGGCATCTTGGTGCATTGTGGCTGCTGGTTTTTCTGTGGCGTATGCACACTATCGGGTTGCTCGTGACAACCAGTCAGAGAGAACCCTGTGGGTGGTTTGAGAGGGCTTGTTGTGACAACTGGGTGGTTCCAGCCGATATGAATGTATTATGTAGGCAAAAGCACACGAGTTGGTCACTTTGTATTTCCCCCGCCCAGTTGGCAATGGATCTTGTGTGTACATATGTACTCCGTATGTTCTTTGGTTACAGGCTGAGTTCAACCACATGGATCCGCCGACGACTAGCAGTCTACCCTCGGCTCAATTTGGAGTCTGGAGAATAGCCGGATAAATTCGCTTAAGAGGGGGGCGGACGAAAGAATTATTCCCGATGGCGGTTGAGATTTTGTGGGAATCTTCACTTTTCTCTTCTCTTGGTGTGCTCAAGTGGGCTCCGGAATGAAGCTAGCCTGTCTTGCTGGGTCTAGCCAGCGCTAGCGGGCAGGATTCGCAGTAGGGCCCTTGTCTTTGGGAAATCAAGAACTCCTCATTCTGATTCGTGCGACTTATAATTGAGTCAAGCCGACGCGATAGCCGTTATGGTTTTCTCATGTTAATCCTTGGCTGTCCGCGTTGGCCTCGGGTTTGTATGATGTACTATATATCAATGAGCCCATGAGCACCATGTAGGTGAAGAAATTCCGCTGCGATTGAGGAGTTCTGCTGCTCTTCTGATACTACTTGTACCTATGCACAATGGTACCGTTGAGTGCTGATGTGGCTGGCATTGTGCCGTGTTTTGTCCCAACGGGAATGTTTAGTGGATGCCGGGGGAGGGCCGGAGGGGGAGAACCGGCGAGGGTCCGGCCTACTAGTAAGATGATAAGACGTCCATCGCAATATGACAAGCCAACACGAGGGCTTTTCGTTCTTGTTGGTTGGTATTGGCGTGCAGATGGTAGACAAGGGTCACCCATGTGGCTGTTATCGTGGGCGTTTTGGGGGTGGCCGCGTGCTGGAGGGGATGGTAGTTGTGTCGGATCCAGTAGGATTGATGGATGGTGGAATAGGGAATATATAAAACCGAAAACAAATATGCTATGTCGCATAGTGTCTTTTTATTTTTCCTGTTGTTGTTTTATTAAGCATGTGTGATCTCCCCCTGTTTTATGAAATGTAAAATGAGTTTAAGTTTGATTGAAGCGTGGTTCGAACGCGGCAACTTAACTGGAAGGTCCATTTACCACTCGACTATTAGAAGTTGCAGGAGCGATCGCGCAGAACTGGTGGATTTATCAACCCTGCAAGACAGAGAACGAAGACCGAAAAGAGTTCCAACTTATTCTTCATGTCATGTCTTTAAGACGGGAATTATGAGTAATTGAATATTTATATCAAGATCAAATGAGGATTCCTTATCTTTTGGTCCCAGAATTAATCACTTTTCAACGTGGTTGGGGAATTCAATGTTATTGATGTATATAGATCTGATGGTGATATATATTTGTATTGTAATACTGCACCATCTTCCCAGACAAGTGATACATCCCAAATAAAACCCCCCCCAACATCGAATTTTCTACATTATCAAGAGCCAGAGATTGACCAGTGACCAAGAGCACAGGAATGACATTCAACTTGAGAGTAGTATTCTGCGATCTTACACAGTAGAATGTTCCTGATAGAGTCCACCGCCTCTATGTTCAACAATACGGCATGAAGCATAACGCGACCTATTACTGAAATACTACACATGGGACTCGATCAAAGTACCAAATCAAATGGAATATAATCCTATGCATCTTTATTCAAGACCTCGACGCGATTAATTATTCTATATTGTGTACCGGGGTACTATTTACTATGCATGTATGGAGAAACACCAACACGCAAGGTCGAGTGAAGAACGAGCGGAGCAGTCTTAATCCGAGCAACGCGTACGGCACAGCATTGGAACACGCGAAGACGCGTCAAGCACTGCAGCCCACCACACTGGCGTAAGACCAGATCAAAGACACAAAGAGAAGTCAACAACTACGATAGACTATTACAAAAGAAGACTGCGTGGTTTCAAAATTGTATTCGTATCGGATCACACCTCATTCGAGTGTGTCAGTTCCACCTAAGTGGTGCCAGCCATATTGTAGAAAGGCCGCTATGATACAGGAAAGCTCAGAGAAGCGAACACTAGCAGACCCATAGTGGACGCAAAAATGGTAGTCGTTGTAAGAAAAAGCAAACCCAGAGACCCATGACGATTGTTAAAAAAAAATTCAGATAAACACCCCAACGTCCCGTCGTACCGTGAACCCGGAAAAGAGAAGAAAACAAAGAACGCGTTTAGCCACCGAAACCGTAGAGGGTACCTGGAGAGAGTATATTAGAGAAGAAAGCCGAATTGGAGAAGTAGGATGAAACTTACGGCCCTGGCGCTTGAGAGCGTAGACAACGTCAAGGGAAGTGACAGTCTTGCGCTTGGCGTGCTCAGTGTAGGTAACAGCGTCACGGATGACACCCTCGAGGAAGGTCTTGAGGACACCGCGGGTCTCCTCGTAGATCATGGCAGAGATACGCTTGACACCACCACGGCGAGCGAGACGACGGATAGCGGGCTTGGTGATACCCTGGATGTTGTCACGCAAAATCTTGCGGTGACGCTTGGCACCGCCCTTGCCGAGACCCTTGCCACCCTTTCCACCTGTGATAAATTAGAAGATGCTCGACATGGATGAGATGAGGCTCAAGGTGGATTGGATCAAAGACTTACGGCCAGTCATTTTGAATTAAGGTAAGAAAAAAAGAGAAGGGTTTTTGAAAAAGTGGATAAGAGACTTGTGTTGTCGACGAGAGATGGAGAAGGAAGGAGAATGACGGGGCCGGAGGAGAAAGGATATTTGTATCAGAGTGAAGGAGAGCGGGGATCACTCAGGCAATTGCAGAATCACGCGCTAGTGAGCGGATCCACCAATCAGAGGGCTGTGATCTGACGACGCCAATTGTGATCTGCCGGATCTCCAAACCGAGAAGGCGGTGATTCAGTTGGTACTCTCTGATCCAGTACCCCGATTATGATCCAAAAATGTAAATCAGAATTTGAAAAAAATCAGAGAGCATACCAGAGTGTGGGTAATCACTATCGAATAATTAGATCAACCATCCAGCCTCCCTGGCGACGGGGATCAGGGGATGGCATTCTACAGTCTGTGATCCTCGACTCTGATTGGCTGGAACGGATCAGACTCGCTTACTTGTGGATCTACCCAATCAGAGCAGTCACCTGATTTCCAACTATCAAAAGAAATCAAACCAGGCAGTAAGTGATCTGATCGTTGATTGGTCAGACGTGCCTTCCAGATCAACCATCCCCCCGGTCGGCTTTCCTACAAATACTCTTCCCCCACCCAACTGAACTTCCCTTCTCCATCCACTCCTCGACAACCATCATCGACTTATCACCACTTCCATCAAATTTCATCTCTTTAATTTGATAAGATGGCTCGCACTAAGCAGACTGCCCGTGAGTTAACTCCAATTTTGATTTCCGCCTCGCCTCATCTTGGTTTCACTCCTGTTCTGGGCTATGAGTGTGTCATCATGGCACTTCAGCCGCCTTAGGACTGGAGAGTGGGGTCAAAATGACGCGACGCGTCTTCGCTTCTTACCAACACAACACTAACAACCTCAATAGGTAAGTCCACTGGTGGCAAGGCTCCCCGTAAGCAGCTCGCCTCCAAGGCCGCTCGCAAGGCCGCCCCCTCTACCGGTGGTGTCAAGAAGCCCCACCGTTACAAGCCCGGTATGTTCCATTTCATCCGTCCCATACCACCACACATAACATCTCTTCTAACATCATCTTAGGTACCGTCGCTCTCCGTGAGATCCGTCGTTACCAGAAGTCCACTGAGCTGCTCATCCGCAAGCTCCCCTTCCAGCGTCTGGTTCGTGAGATCGCCCAGGACTTCAAGTCCGACCTGCGCTTCCAGTCTTCCGCCATCGGTGCCCTCCAGGAGTCCGTTGAGGCCTACCTCGTCTCCCTGTTCGAGGACACCAACCTGTGCGCCATCCACGCCAAGCGTGTCACCATCCAGTCCAAGGACATCCAGTTGGCCCGCCGCCTCCGTGGCGAGCGCTCTTAAACGCCTTAACATATGGCATTAAGGGTGGATGCTTCTCTCTATTCACTATTCTGGAAAGGCGATAAGGGGTTTTGATTTTCTCATTTTTCTTTTACGACTGGCGATCAACATGATGGGTTTTCTGCTTTAACAATATCAAATGGGTTTCGGAATCGGGTTGTTTCTGAACTTTGCTTTTTCAATATGCGCGGATCAATGCTGCTCACTCATACCCTATTAATTCGGGATGGTGCAGTCATGGGCATGTACATTAGGATTCCTCTACTGGTGCCTTAGCGCGCTCCAGCTCATGACATAGACGCTGAAATGCGATCTTCTATGATTCAACCACTCCATCTCCTGTAGACCAGGCCATAGACTAGCTGGCCTTGATTATCCTTCCAAATGCTGCGTCCCTCGCGACGCGTTGGAGTACGGACGCGCCAATAGTATTTTCCTCCCTTGCAGGAACCCGGCCTGTCTTGTTTCCCGCCCACTGTGGACCTTCACGTCCCTCACTTCTATCATGCCTTTCATTCATTCACTACTAAGATATTAATTCAAATATATCACTACTGCATTCAAGCCCATCACCCTGTCAACCCCGACCTACAGTAGAAACTTCTCCCTTCCAGCCCCTCCAGATCCATCTGGTCCACCGCATGGTATGAATGTACTATCCAGGACATACGTGCAGCCATCCGGAATGCACACCCGGAGCAACATCTGTCCCTGTTCCGGGGATTTGCAAGTTCAGTTGTTCATTCGGTTGTACTGTACGACCGAAATGACTCGATTACTCTTCCTAAATTTCTATTCCAATTTCCGTCGTCTTCGATGTGTCCTGCAGACGCCACGGTGGGACTCAATCCACTATTTTCATGCCTGAGGCAACGACATGTTTATGTCCAGAGCTATTTTCTCTGATCTCTTACTCTATAAACATTATAATGAGCTAAAAATTAGGCAGAATAGGAGGCAAAAGTGTAGCATTCTGGCAATGTAATTATCTTCTCAAAATTTTGCTGTTACTTTCTAAGATCATGGAATATCTCTTCGGTCTCTTGGGTGGGGCGGGGTGCTTCGAGAGTCCACAACTTCTAATGACAGCGTCAAAGTCAGACAAAGTGAGATCGGAACAAAGGAAATGCAACTGGTGGCAAACGTGTTTCTTCTTTCAGGTTTCTGAGTTCTTTGAATGAATTCTTGGAAAGCGGCTGGGTTTTTTGCCCGGTTCTCAATTTTGGGATGCTGGGATGTACGCGGTGGTTCTTTGTGAGTCATGATGTTCTGTGGTTCGTCTCAATTTTCGAGTTGAGTAGGCTCCCGTTGAGAATGGTCGTCAGTATGGAGTAAAATGAATATAGATGCTTTGCGTAAGAGGTCATTCTTGTAGTTCCAGCATAGATCCCTGAGAGGGCCGCTTGGTTTACTCTGGATTGTGCTCCCAGGACCTGGTGGCGCTTGACATGCATGTGTAAAGACAGCGGTGCAAGAGGGCAGGCGTCCTTTTCTTTGTCATTCTTTGAGTTAGTTCTCTTTCATTTTTACTGAGCCGGGCGGATTCGATGGGTTGATGGCTGAGACACCAAGAATCATCAAAGATGCCTCACTCTTTCAAAGGATTTGGCAATTCATTGCCAGACTCGTCCCTCGACTCTATTTTGCCCGTCATTTCGAGCTATAAAAGCCTCGAAAATTAACCTCAATCTGTTCTTCATCACTCATCTTATCTCATCTCATCTCATCTCAATCCTTTTCACCCTATCCTCTACCACATGGAATCATCCATATCGCCTCTCTGTACTATACAGAGTACAGCAGTCTCAAATACTCTACTCAACTCCTCTGGATGAGAACTTCGACCGCCATTTCCCCCCTTAGCCCTTACAAAGGTCAAACATACGGTATCCGATGTCCTCGTCATTTCCCATGTGTATCCGCGAGATGAGCGGTAGCAAGGAGACTGTCCCTTCGATATAGCGCACATCACGATTTCTCGACTACCGAATCAGTGTTTGATTATTCGGCATTGTTCTCTGTATTCCTGACCGCGTGATGTCCGGTACGAAGGGAGTGTTCTCCTGCGTATACTACTTATCATTCTACTGCGTGACGGTTGGTCGAATGTGACTGATGGACCTTTTTACCGCGTGTTTGACTAGGGGCTAAGAGTGTAAATGGAAGTGGGAATTCTTGTCCCGAGGAAAGTAGAGGTACATAACTATGACCACAAAAATCAGCGGCCGCACTTGAGCAGCCTCCATTGGCGCTAACAAATAAACGCATCTTGGTTGGATTGAGCTTTGTCAAAGTCAGTTTGCCAGTAAAATAATAGTAAAATACCAGTAAAGGGTCCCCGTCCATTAAATTTTCGTGAAATCTCTAAAAAAAAGTAATATAATGGGTTGATCCTACAGAATGATATCTGTCTTTACAAAGCTTAGGCCAAGCTTTTTGTTGAGGTGCTCATGAAGAGTGCTTAGCATGACAGGAGCGAGGCTCTTCTTCTGGCAACACAGAAAAGACACGAAGCAAATCTTAAGCTATTATGTTGAACTATGTAGTGGTTTTTTTTAACTCGAGTATTTCATATTCTATTCACGCCATTGCAAAGGGAAAATTTAGAGTCTCTGAAATTGGCCTAAAAACCGTCCTTGAGTCCTCTCTGTTGTTCTTCTGCTAACCTTTCTGCGTTCAACGATATCCACCAGGCATGGGATGGATCATAGCCATCCCCATCCCGGTATTGTCTCTTTCCATCTGCCCATTCATCCCACGGCTTCGGGCTTAGAATATAATGTATATTTTTCACGTTCTCGTCGCGCCATATGGCGTCGTGAACACCTTTCCATCGAAGTGTCTTAAGCGCATTGTAGATATATGGCAATGGAACCCATCGACCATGGAAAATATCCCCAAGGAGGGACTGGTCAGCGAAATCATATTCCGATGTTGCAGTGGAAGCAAGTTGTTCAAGAATTTTGTCATAGACTGCCTGAGATGGATTTACCACCTGTAGACCACCATTTGGTATCCCTAAACCTGCAGTGGCTGAAGGTCCAGCAGTCTGCGCAACATGTGGACTGTCATGTTGAGTAGTATAGGCGCAATTTGCTGGAACCCTTTTCCAAAGTGTTGAATTAGTCATTCGGTGAATAGCTGGTAGATAAACAGATTTGCAGAGTATAATATAGTTGTGCTTACCAATCTTTTGGATAATGAGGTTTATGTAACGGATTGCAGACACATGCGTGGCTAGCAGCAAACACTCGATCTCCCATTCCCTTCGATTCTACTCCATCCAGAGGAATATCCATTAGTTCGTCCATATTTTGAAGAACCAACATATCACTGTCAAGTTGCACGACACGCTCATATTCAATGAGTGAGAAAGGCGTGAGCTTGGACCAGCAGTCGTAGAAACGTATATCGTTGGTAAAATCCTTTGCATCTGTTGGAAGAAGATAAGGTACATGTCGCTTCGCTATCCCTCTTGAATCAAGAGCTTCATGACCTTCTGCGGGAAATGAATCCGTGTAAAGAACGACAAGCGGATACCTTGAGCCAACTTTCTTAAGAGAATAATCAAGAGTCAGAAGACCAGGTAAATACAAAGTATTTGTAATGAGAGTAGTCCAAACTAAATAGAGTTGTAAGTTGATATTGTAAAGCCTCAGTGCAAGTTTTGTATATCCATACCTTTCGAACCACCGGCTTCAGGCGCGGAGTGTCCCATGTTTCTGACGGTCACAATAGATAGTTTCCACCCTCACTCAAGTTCCGCTATAATTGACTATTGAAGATACCCGTGGGACTGGATAAACTGACGGACAAGGAACGGGAACATATGCAGTGGGGGGCCGATGAGGTCGGATCAACATATCTGGTTCGCTTACGAATGAACCATGATGACTCAGCAACCCATCGGTAAAACGCGGAACTAGTATTGTATGTGACCGGCTTGATAGTGTAAATAGTCTTCCAAGTTATCAAAAGATCTTTGAGCCCTTTCGGTGATAAGATTTATTTCTTCTCCCCCACCCCGTCTGGAGTGAAGTGGTAGGGGCCGCCCCGTACGCGCTGCATCTATGTACTGTATGCACATAGACCTTAGGGCATTCCACCTCTCCAATCAGGATTGCTGAGCTGCTAAGCTAGTGCAGCATACTGAAACACGGCGTATCGCGAGCAGACAAAAAAGGGATGATACTGGTCAGGTTCCTTCGATCTAGCCGCCAATATGTCTAATTTCACTTTGTAGAACTCATATGTACATAGTACGGCATTATTGGTTATCGGTAGGCTTTTCGGCCCTTTAATGGCGCAAGTATCATCTGCCAGCACATAGCTGGTTCTTTCTTGTTCAAGTCCTCTCATTTAATTCAGATGTGTGACACAAAAGACTTTTTGTTCAGACTTTATCAGAAATACCCATAGCGAGCAAATCGTCAGACTCACGTCTCTTTTTCGCCAGCACAGCTACTATTTACTAGTCTCCTAGATTCATCCTTTGACAACCAGCGAATCTCGGTATCTTTAAAAAATACCGATAAATGCCTACAGATGCTGGCTGGTGTGATTGATTCAGAAACTCCAAACGACTTCAAGTGTGCTTTCCCGGGACGAAAATCGTCTGGAACATGGCGACTCTAGTATGCACCGAAAGAATTCGGTGGTGCGCATAGTGGAAGACATATTTATAATATGATTGGCGGTAACGTGAATCAAGTTGAGTACTTCTACATGAAATCAACGGATACGGAACAAGAATTATCAGAAGATACTATCGTTCTTCACTTGCCTAATAAAGAAAAAATGGCATGTGTGACGTTATTTTGTATGCCAAAGATCAAGAATCAGCTATTCTCGACGAAGCCTTAGATAACCTACCATGGTCATTTTTATCGTGGTCACTCTTCGGCGGCTTCGTGATATCCTCGTTACTTATTCGAAGGAAAGAATGGATTGCTATCGGGATCGTCTAGCAGATACTCTCCGCCGTGCGGTATTGGATAAATCTGAAAAGCTAATCGCCAGAGGCTGGGACTCCCAATTTGTCATACACGAGATGGCAGACATGGCATCAAGTGCAGTTCTTGCAGGGCGAGGAAATTCAGGGGATGCTGTGCGGGTCGTAACTGACATTGCGGTCATCTTGTGGAACGGCGACTCTTCGGCACTCGATGAAACGCACTTCTGGAGACAATCGATCCCCGAACCTTCTTCTCCAACACTGAGCACAATGACTGTCATTGCTCTCACCAAATGCTTTGTATTGGAATGGAGTCTTGACCTAGACTATCAGATGTACCACGATTTTCCGTTGGAACTATACTTCGGGTGAGCCAATGGAACACGCCAACTTCAAATAAGCAGATCTTCCGTTCCATTCGTTTGTAGCTTCTAGAAAGCTTCCTTGTTTTCATGTAAAAAGAACAAATTGCTTGGCCCACGTCAAGGCCAATCTTCGACATCTTGCTTGTCATCGACATCAGTAGACTGCGGACGAGGAATGTATGCGGGTCTTGGACGGCGGCTCTCACTGAGCAGTGATAGACTGCTCACTGCCAGCAGATCCTCGTTATTAGTGCCGCCCCCTGGGGCCAGCTCACTGCATTTGCTGTAGTCCCTTATGATTTTCTCAATGGTTTCCGCCTGATCTGCCATGTGCAGGAAATTCGCAAGTGCGGTATGAATTTCCAGAAATCTTTGGTCTGGAAGATTTCATTGCCCTCTATAAGATCTAAATTGAACCAGTCTAGTCACAGAATAGAGGTATACTAATACTGTTTCTGTATCGGGGAATATTTTGAGACGATACTGATTGGTTACAGTCTTTGCCTCAAATTATATACAGAATCCTCCAAATACTGTATACAACGGAGTATATAGTATAAATATATTCCATTCGTCGTTAATCTGGTTTGAACTGAAAGGTATAGTATATACAATCGGAAAGTAATATCTGATTATAGTTCAGATTTCCGAATACCAAACTACTGCCGGACCGCTAGAAGATTCAAAAGTTTCTAATACAAAAGAAATAATATAAACGGTCTCTAGATTGCCAGTTGGGGTACCAGCTGGGTAAGAATAAATACGGCTCCAGACTCCGATTACAGTATAATTGAAACCATCTCTCTCCAGACAATACTTATATAGCCGGATATTGCAGATTTCGAATAACCGGTAATATATTGATTTATAATATTCTCAATCGAATTCTCAAATCCACACCGCGGAGAGAATATAAACTCTGTTGGTATTCTGGTTTTTTTGTATCTTCATAGGGATAACTAGTCTTGTTCGGATGTTTTCCGCAAGTTGTCGGACTGTTGTATCGTCTGCATATCCCGATACATCGGCTTCAAGATTCTGTTTGCCGTCTGTTTCAAGGACAGAAAAGAAATCCATAATAAATACACTGGTATTGTCATTGGCATCAAGCGACCTATAGCCGTTGAGCTTTTGGCTCAGTATCTAATTAAATAATCAGTATCTAGGAACAGCAAATGATATAGAATAACTTACCCTTCTTGTTGACATTTTCGGCGCAGAGCAACAGACCCGAGAAACAGTTACAGCGATAGGGCAAGCACAACAGGAAAATGCACAATAGAAAAGGCAGGCACAATGAAGACAGTCACTGCGAATGCAGTCACTATTGCAGCAAAGGAAACAACAATAGAAGATACGGTTATACAATAGAGAGAAAAGAACAATCGAAAATGCAGTCACGGTCGAAAGATGCCTCGGAGGATGAATGTTGCGGTCAGAATTGCGTATTGCCAAACCATAAACATCCGTTGTCTCTCGGAGATTGCCAAAAGAGAATATCTCAAGTAGCATCGAAGCTATACTGTATCCAAATTGTATCGGCCACTGTATTTATATTTCTTCAAGTTTGACAAAAACAGTTTGTAGGCAATACCTTGTTGAAATTAAACCTGGCCTTAGCCCTTCACACTAACGCATTATTGGCCCAGTCTTGTAGTACTACCGGTGTAATTGGCATACTCTTCTGTTGCATCATATCAATCCAGTACACCAAAGCCTTTCTCTGGTAGGCATTTAATGCCCATATTAGGGGCCTTACGGCCATATTGTGGCCCTGCACCCAAACATATACATCCTCGAAGCACGTTATAAGGCACCTTGAATTGACGGGCCAACGCGGCTAGGTTTGGCTTTTCAACGGCATGAGCGGCTTCACAAGCCTGGATAACATCGTTTTCATCGAATCGAGGGCTCTTAGACATGGTGGTGGTGGTCTAAACGCGTTGAATAAATAAATTGAATATATTGTGGTTAGGCTGATATTGTAGTTAGGCTGAGGCCCACCCGCAGGCTTCTACTTAGATTTAACCCATCTCTGAAATAGTACATACGACCATAGGGTGTGGAGAACAGGGCTTCCCGTCCGCTCAGCCGTACTTAAGCCACACGCCGGCAGGTTAGTAGTATGGTGGGTGACCACATGCGAATCCCTGCTGTTGTATGTTTTTACATTTTGCTTTTATTTTTATTTCTTCTTTGATTGATCTTTGTGGTATTGTCGAATTCGCTCTTTGGTGATCATATTGCAGTGATAAGAATTATTTGCTTGACTTTTGACAGACCAGAAGAGCAAAACCAGGTTGGGATAATTGCCATTTACTTAAATGGCAATTGCTGAATGAAAGATATATATCCTTGGAACAAACCGTGGCCTCATCCCCCATCAAAAGTACTTTGCTTGATAATTGGTCAAAGCTCTAGACAGTATCGGATGGCATTGTATATTTCTTATCACCAATGTCGATTCCTATTCTGTGTATTGGAACGTTTCTACCAGTATTTTTATCACCTATCCTGTACGTGAAAAGCATTTCCTGGAATATCCCACAACGCCCTATTTACGGCATACTATGCTGGGTCGGCAGAGGATGATATAGAGCTAGTAGCCCTATACCATCCTCTGCTCTATCATGAGGCACAAGCGCAGAAACAAACGTCAATAATGGCTCCGATTCAAGATTTATTCTGGCTGATTCGGCATCGTGGGCCTGTCTGGAAAGCCATAGCTGTCCCAATAAACTGACCTGCCACTCTGGAAGACGAAAAGCCGCATCTGACAGTTGATACCTTTGAGTGTTCACTAGCATCACCTTTTCCAAAGATGGTAATAATCGTGCACCAGGTAAATTCTGATTTATAGGGTCTGTTTGACCATCCGGTCGAGTGAGGACAAGATGCGTAGGCTTTAAGCATCTCCGTAGACCTGCCACGAACTTAATCATATAAATGCCAGGTCCACATTTTACAGTGCAAGGCATCGAAGGTTTGGCCAGGTTGACCAAACAGCTGGATCAGATGCCCCTACCGCACCACAGTACAACTCATCTCGAACAGAACAGAACTCCTCCAGATTTTTCAAGCGAGGGAAGCCGCGCGTAACATCCCCTGAACTCCTTACTGGTCATCCTCAGGGAAGAGAAAACGAAGCGGCATATCTAAAACAAGGCTGCCACAAATTCTGCTTGATAACTTGTCTAGTTGCTTAACAATAGTAGGTTCGAGGCTATCATCTGAAAATGGGGACAGAATGAGCCCGACAGGTAAAGCAGATCGAACATGCCAACTTTGTCTGCTCAAGATATCATCGGTGATATTGTTTGTGAGGCTGTAAAGTAGTTTATCTGAATCAATATGAAGACAGTACCCGAAGAGAAGCTTCTTTGCAGCTTGATATGTAAGCTTGGAGACGAAATTAAGGCTGATCAGCGTGCGGGTCACTGCGTCTGATCAAGAAAGTGCAACGAGTGGTTGAGATGGGATCAGAAATTCAATGGCATGTAATATCAACTCATTTGGAAGATGTGACATTTTGGAACCCGCCTTGCGAAGCATGAAGAGAGAAGAGAAGAGACCATGAGCGTGAAGGAGGGGTTTTTTTTTTTTTTCGCATAATCTGCTATTTTCTAAATTGCACAGCGATTAAACTCAACCAACAACACTACTCAGCTTAGCTTGCTACCTCATTAATCCTATCGGTTCTCGACGCGCCATGACGTTGAATCTCCATTAATACTGCACAAACCGAAATGAATCACTGTAAATATTAAAATTTGGCGCTTTGTGGATATAATTGGTTCGCTATGGACAAACGATTTATATGGCCCAGAGATGGACTTTGATAAAAACGGCCAGACTTTTTTCTGATTGCCACTTGCCATTGGTGTAGACCAGATACCATCCTGCAGATTCTTGCTCGAACGCCTATAGAACGTGACGGTCTAATTTCAGGGTGTGAAGTACGCTTGTGACTTTTTCCAGCAGGATCTGGTAAAGCATTAGCGACTGCAATTTTTTTGAGATGACCCTGTTTTCGTTTTATTTTTTCCTTCTTGGCAATTATTGGCTTTTAAATTTAAGGATTAGTACGAAGATTTACTTCCTACAAGGCGTTGTCTGCAAACTGGTTTTGTCGGACTTGGAGAAGTGTAAGCCCAGTGGTACGCTCAAATGCATAGCCCTTATTGAGCGATGGAATTGACGAAGAGAACTGAAATGAAATAGATTTGAGGCTCGGTTTCCGCTCCACTGGGTAACAGATGACTTGGTAGTTCTTGGCAGCGAGCCTTGGCACGGCGGATTTTAAGCTTTAACCGTAGATCTTGACATCACAGCCAATCATTAGAGGATCTGCCTTTTCATCGTTTCATCCAGCCGTATCCCCTATGGTTTGAAAACAATTTATTTATATCTAACTCACGCCACGAATGAAAGATTCCGGTTCGGAATTCAGAACCGTTCCTTTCACTGCTACTCGTACAAGATGCACCCTGATTTTGTTTGATTCAGAAGATTCAAGCCGAAGGCTTAATCTCAGCTACTAAATGTTCACCATATGCTGAATCCGTCAAAGATTATCTTGGCATCGAGTAGATTACAGCTCGAGTCGGCCTAGATCATTCATTTACCTGAAAGGAATAGAGATGAACGACCATCTGACACTCGATTTTTCTTGACCAGACAATCCTGTGGCCACTTGTGCTAATTCTAGACCGTTAGATATAATATAAAATAATGGAATTCCTGCCGGTCAGACAGGTTCTCACCAGACAAATCGACATCAATCTTACTCCAAGACACATCTGACAACGTACAAGTTTCTGCTCTTTATTATACTCCTAATTTTCAACATGAAGATTTCATCTTATACTCTTTTTGCGATCCTTCCATTGACTATTCAATCCGTTATAGCAACTCCAGTTGCAGAAACAGACTTTGATACCCTCGAGGAGCGAGGCGGAGGTAACCACAAAGACTGGGACAATAACTGGTGGAATGGACACCATGACAACAACGTGTGCGAAGTCAAGCAAACCTACCCATACTACAAATATCCATGCAGCTCGAGTCCGTCAAACGGAACTTCCATCCGTGGAGCGACATTTACCTCTTTTTGCAAGTATCAGTGCGTCTTCCTTAGCCTCCACGAACAAATATCAAATTACTTATCAGTTTCACAGAAACGGAGATTCTGGAGTTTGGTATGCTGCCCCCAAGGGATGGGTCAAAGAAGGGGACAAGCCTCGCAGATGTCGTAAGTGGCCTTCTCTAGCATACTTGGAATTTGAGGCTGATCATGGATTTTGTGACTATGTAGCCGGAGCGTCGAAGCCTTGCCCTGTTTGAATCGATTCCAGTCGGGATTTACTCTTCTATACACGATGAAAATCCAGAAAAAAGCCGGTTATTGCAGTGATACATGTATTGCCCTTTTGTTTTCAATGTTGCAATGTTCATTGAGGTTTTTCTGAATCCTAAGAAAACAATATAACCAAAAAAATCCTGGCTTTTCAGGGAACAAACAAGGCCTGTCGGTATAATCGTAGTGGCTTTTTTTTTGCCAATTAATATAACTCTTCCTCATATCATTACTTTATCTTGACCATGAGTAAACTCTATCCGTGGAAATCCCAAGACACTACATAACGATTGTCTCTCGTGGAGCTTCAATAATAGAACCCACCACGGGAAGAATAACCTTAATAGAGCTTTCGCCAAATATAGACAGCACAGCCGCACATTGAAGCCAATTATTGGCCGGGGCATTCAGATAAAGTTCAGTCAGTGCGGATCCGCCACAGCAGCTTGGCATTTCCTTTATTCAAACGAACTTGGTAGTTCGATCGCTAAGAATAGCAAGGAGCCCTGTAAGCCCTGATATTTGGACTAAAAATCAATACATGTTTAAGCTTGGGATTTATGGGTGGCTTTATGGGCATTCTGATCCCAGCTTCTTCATTCGTAGCACAAATCGATATTCAATAACCGTCCATCCTGTGTGAACATAAAGGCAAGAATAATAATTGAAAACTAAATAATCGGTATTAATACTTGATCTCAAGTCTGCACTTGTGATCCAGGGTTATTCAGCAGCAGTGAAGAAGGAGGAGTATTGTGGTAAGTTGAAGCCATACTATTGGGCTTAGATCTAGGCCATTCCAAGTGGTAAAGCGGGAGCGAGAGCGAAAGCGAGATCCCGCGAGAACTATGATGCTTTCACTATTCTTGGCAACAAGCAACACACCAAAGAGATTACTTCTTTGTAGTCGGATAGCCACACATTGAGTTTGATGATAAAATGACGATACTATCTGAGAGATGGCATGAAGGTCTTCTCCTCGCCGCGAAGTTAGGGCTTGGCACTCCGATTAGGCTAGATCCATGACAGGATATTCAAATCAGGCATGCCGGCATCTGTTCCCCACTACGTACCCACGCCAAGCGTTGTTAGCCCCACGGTCATTGTTTTGTTAAAGCGGCCTTGAGGTGACAGCGAGGCCAGGCGGGTGAGCGAGAAGTATCGACCTTGACTGTCTACTAGCATTCCCTGATTGCACTAGATCAAATGACCAAAGCTAGTACTGTGGCCAAAACACGTGATTTTCCCTTGCTTCGAACCCCTAATGAAAGACTACATACACCAGTCCGTATAGACAAACTCTAGAACCTATGTTACGACCACAATGCTTTAATATCTCTTACGAATTTACTCGACAACACTGATAGCATTTCAATACTTCGGCAACCTCGGTTATCGCGCATTTGGCCTCTTGTCTGGTATATTTCCACATTTTATCGGACCTTCTGATGCCATTTCTCAATCGAATCTGTTGAAAAACAGACGAGCAGTACTACAGAAGCTTCAAAGACGTCCACACTCTCACATCATGGAGGCAATCGATATCGATCAGGTGGAGGTAATTTATCTCCGCAGATATCGCTCATTATCTAATGATGAAGATCCGTCTCAATCTGATCGGATTCGCTGGCACCGTAATCTCACCAATGCACTTTGTCATATTCACAGCATTGGCATAGCCCATGCAGATGTACGGATTGACAATGTCCTCTTCGATCAGAATGACAATGTGATTCTTTCTTTTCGATTTTAGCGCAGCTAGCCCCTTTGGTCACCCAAATCTCATTTCCCTGGACGTCCCACTTCCAGTCAATGGTCCCTCATCAACTTTATATGAGGCAACAGATATGTTTGCAATGGGTTCGCTTGTTTTTCAAATGGAGCATGGAGTAAAGCCTGAGCTGTCGGTTGACAATCAGGGAAAATTGGGTATCCCGCAAATAAACACCAATCATCAAAGTGTTGACACCATTATTCGAAAGGCTTGGTTAGGTGAGTGTAACCACACTTCGGATATGCTAGAAGTACTCAAATTTCTTGATACACACGGTGCATCTCCTTCCTCTGATACGGAACGGTCTTCGGAATCAACTAAACTACACAGAGACCAGATAAAAAGATGGAGAGAGTGCCGCGAGAACAATTTCGGTAAGAATTATCTGTTGTATAATGTCTTTATTCTTGTTTGCTGATGTTGGTTTTAGGCCTTATTATCGATGGTATACTTTCAGAAGACCAATTAAAGGACCTAGCTGAATGCCATAGTTTGGATAAAGACGCTAAATTTGCATAATTTTTCTTAGATATTAAATACATTTGTAACTGAGGGAATGCTAAAAATTGAAGAGTTGATAACATCACAGGGCCCTTAATATGCGAATAACCGAATACCCTGCATACTCCTCAAAACTTGTGATTTCAGATCACACACTCGAAAAAAGGCGAAACTTGATTCTAAAGAGCGGGCATAACGTACATGATGCAGCATCACCACTCCTTCAAGGAACTAGCATTAGAGCAGTGGGTGAAAATAATATGAAAAAGAGTGAAACTTCTTCTGTTTTATCGCTCAAATGCATCGAAGTGTCTTTTCTATCCTCTCTCTTAAACTCTATGAATGTGATTTTTGGATGTCAGATTAGGCCCTGTAGATATGTGAAAGGCTAGGTGATCAAGTGCATATTGCCCACACTGCTTGGTAAGATCAGTGTTTACGAAATTTGTAAAAGAAATTCGTGCTCGACAGATCTATTGTCATGATCAGCAAGATTAGTTCAAGATACAGTAGATACTCTCTTTCTGACAGGGTGTGAGATTTATTTATGGAGCCACTATGATTAGCTCAGTATCAATATTACAAGAGCGACGAGTTTGTTTTGTGGTCGACCATATTTTGGGTACTTTATTGACTCAGGGATGATTACAATTTGGGCCAAGCCGTTTTTGTCTTTCTTAGGAGAGGGAGGGGGTGGAGGGGATGTACACCATGAGCCTGACTTGACGCAGGGTCGCAGAGAACTGGAGACTCAGTAAACTTCAGAACCCTGGAGATCACACAGAAAGCTGCACTAAAAAGATCATCCGAACTAAGGAATACGACCGATAATACGTAAGTGTACCACAAGGCTTGCATCGGGGTGATATTGACTCACTCGGCATGCCGGTCAGAAAGCTCAATACCGATAACGGAGTACAGTAAGGCGAAATCTGATATGTACCGAGGTCCCTGGCATAAAATCTCAACGTCCAGGGGGCTGATTAGTATGGGCGAAGACCCACATAAATGAACAGAGCTTGAACATTGAACCCGAACCCGAACCCCGTCGGGATTCGCCTTTTTATTGGAAACGACTGACACCCCTGAATCTGAGCCAAAGTCCAGACTTGGAATCCACATGGTCGTTGGTGCCACTAATAACGGGTGTGGCCCATGCACTGAGGCCCAACTGCATGAACCATGCCCTATAGCCACACGGACTACAAATTTACGTACAATGTATGTACTATGTAGTAGATGGATCTTACTGTATTTATATTAGGCTGAAATGTGTTCATGCATTTTAATCTTTGCGTGTGATGTGTATTCTGGCGGTGGCCTGACCAGGATCAACGAATTCTAGTATGGAGGATAGCTAGGCTACATACTGTACACACGGAAGATGTCCGGTATACATGTACTATGTACAATCCAGGATAATTTGATGCATCGCACTGAGTACTCCGTATGCCTAAGATTTCTAATCATGATATCTGTACGGAGTAAATATAGACCTTCTACGGGCTTCTCCGAGAATATATCGGGAATACTAGACGTTTTGCACTAGAAGTACACCAAGGGGTTAAGGGACTACCCGACTGCAGATTCAACTTGATCAAATGCCAAGCCCGCGTTTCAGAATTTGAACCAATCACAGACGTGCCGTGTACCCGAGTGACTCAGCAACGTGGCTTTTATGCCGTGCATAAAAATTCACGTGGTCTACCGCATCCGTCATGCACATCGGAGATTTCCACGTTTTTTTTCCTGTTTTGTCGGTGAGTTGACAGTTCTTGATCCTGTTTTCAATCTATCATTCACCCCAGAATCAAGATAATATTGAGATCTCTGTATACTGTAAATAAAATGAATAGTCTGGTAATACATTCATACAAGTACAAAATCACCGAGGCAATACCAGGATCTAGATAGCCCCCATCGGAGCTAACACCTGCCTTAGGATAGAAAACCGGCATTAACCTGGAATTTGATTCCATGGACGGACTTTTAGTGTCAGCCCACTTTTTCATATATTTTATTGGCGTATGTGGCCTATAATTTATACGATTCAATGCATGATTTATGATTATTCCCGGCCTACCTCCGAATACGTACCATACTAATGAATAAAAAAATGTAATCAAAAAATTAGAAAAAGAAAAAAAAAACAAGGCGCCACCGCAGCTAAGCTAGGAACCTGGTCTGTCTATTAAAACAGACTAAATCCCGATTTCAAGTTCAAAGAACAATCTAATTCTTCTTTCTTTGATTTCTACAATCAAATATCCATCATAATCATCTAATCAACCCCGCTGCATAACCCATCCTAATCCGGTATATACCAACATCCTCTCGCTATCCCCGCAAACAGTGCATAACTCCAGCTCTTCCCACCCCCCGTTTGTTTTTCGAAAAAAATATTTCGCTTTTTCACCAATCTTCTCCTCTATATTTTTACTCCTGAGATCTTCGCATAAAAGATCAGTCCATCTCCCCAGCAGAAACTCAATCAGATCAAAGTCTGCCCACCATGGCGGGCGACAACAATCACCACCATGTATCTGAAAAGATCGAATCCACCCTCCCAACAAAAATCTCTTTCTTCCGACTCGTTTTCGATCAGGGCGTCGTTACACAACAGATTATGGATCATCCATATCCAGGTTCAGGAACAGAGGATGATCCATATGCTGTAACTTGGATCCCCGAGGATCCCCGCAACCCCATGAATTTCAGCGAATTGAGGAAGTGGACGTTAACTGGACTTGTCGCTATCGCTACTTTGGCTGTCGCATTAGTGTCTTCGGCTTATACTGGTGGTGTGCAACAAATTGAAATGCAATTTAATATTGGAAGTGAAGTTGCGACTCTTGGTGTTTCGCTCTTCGTTTTGGGTTTTGCTGTGAGTATTTTCTCCATTTCCCTGACTATCATTCCCAGCAGAGCAGCTGGAGATTGAATATTCGAGAATCATTACTGATATTCTTTCCTCTAGATCGGCCCTCTACTTTGGGCTCCCCTCTCCGAACTATTCGGTCGTCAAATTCTCTTCGTCACAACTTACTGTGCTCTAACCGCCTTCAACGCTGGTTGCGCCGGCGCAAAGAATGCCTGGACGTTGATCATCCTTCGATTTTTCGCCGGTGCCTTTGGATCCTCACCTCTGACTAACGCCGGTGGTGTCATCGCCGATATGTTCCCTGCCAAGCAAAGAGGTGTTGCGATGAGTCTCTTCGCTGCTGCGCCTTTCCTTGGTCCTGTCCTTGGTCCTATTATCGGTGGTTTCCTTGGAATGAATGCTGGTTGGAAGTGGGTGATGGGTTTCCTTGCTGCTTTCTCTGGAGCTGTTTGGATTATGGGATCTCTTCTTGTTCCAGAGACTTATGCGCCTGTTTTGCTTCGTCGTCGTGCTGCGAAGTTGTCTCAACTCACTGGCAAGGTCTACGAAAGCAAGATCGATATCGATCAGGGCAAAGTCAAGCTTAAGGAATCTTTCAAGGTTGCTCTGTCTCGTCCTTGGATTCTTTTGTTCCGCGAACCTATTGTCTTCCTTCTGTCGCTGTATATGGCTATCGTCTACGGAACTCTCTATATGATGTTCGCTGCATTCCCTATCGTCTACCAGGTTGACCGTGGTTGGAACCAGGGCGTTGGAGGCCTTGCTTTCCTTGGTATCATGGTTGGTATGCTTCTGGCTGTGGCTTACACCCTGTGGGACAACAAGCGCTACGTTAAGACCCAAGACAACCACGACGGATTCGCACCCCCCGAAGCCCGTCTACCTCCTTGTATGATTGCAGCTATTGCTATTCCGGTCGGTCTATTCTGGTTCGCATGGACCAACTATCCTTCCATCCACTTCATGGCCAGTATCGCCGCCGGCGTTCCATTCGGCTTTGGTATGGTCCTCGTCTTCTTGGGAATCATGAACTACCTCATCGACGCATACACCATCTTCGCCGCCTCCGTCCTAGCAGCCAACAGTGTCCTACGATCCTGCTTCGGTGCCGCATTCCCTCTCTTCACCACATACATGTACAACAACCTCGGAATCCACTGGGCAAGTTCAATCCCCGCCTTCCTCGCCCTCGCCTGTGTACCATTCCCCTTCCTCTTCTACAAATACGGCGCTACAATCCGCAAGAGTTGCAAATTCGCCGCTCAATCCGACGCATTCATGCGTAAGATTCAAGAACAGGCCACTGCCAGCCCTACACCCGAAGAAGAGAAGGAGGAAGAGACCAAGTTCGATCGTACTGAAGCTCCTGGCCCTGTCGAGTCACTCTCTAGTGAATCTTCAAATGAGCATGAGCATGAGCTTTCTCCCGCGGAGCGTTCTCGCAGTCGTGCTTATTCTGTGACATCTACTCGCACTGCGAACTCGATGCATCGCGTACCAACTTATGAAGGAAATCCTTACGATGTTGACCGTGTCAATACTCGTGAATCCTTCAAGCAATAAGCATCATCTTTCTCGATTGTTTTTTCCGCCTAATTACCCTATTTATCTACCCTACCACCCTTTACCACCTTTATACACGTATTGATAATCATAGTGTCTTACCCCCTGCACAAAAAACCTTGATATTTTCCTGCATGTTTCGAGCAATTTGGTCGCTTGAACTATCTGCTTTTATACCCTGATATTTCCCTGTCGGAAACGATCTTATGTATTTACGGGTCTCATTATTTGCATTAGATATGGAGTCGGGATTACTTATAGCTTTGAATTGAATTGAATTATCTTATCATGAATTCTACAGCCTGCAAATTATACCTTATTATTAGAAATATCTTTGAGAATCGTCCTATCAATCCCACGTTGGAGTGTTACTTTACTTTACGAGATACTACAAGGTAAAATTCCGAGAGACCCTAACTTGGCTTCAAAAGTATTTTAGCTAATCAATTAACACGCAAATCCCGAAAAAGGAAACATCATAACAGATACAGTCGCGCGAAGAGTATATGCAACGAGACAGAAGATATGCAGCATCCTCCTAAAACACTGCTTCTAGCACGCCCCCTCGGCACAGCCAAGAAAGCCCCGAGACTGGGCGTAAACAAACGAACAAAGGCATAGATGATTGTGACCCTAAATGCGAGTTGCTGAAAATACCGACTCGCAAAAAGAGAGTATTTATGCAGCAGATTAAGCGTCGATAAGGTTGTTACTTTGCTGTGCGGAGCTTTGCTCGCCCGAGGTATCCTTGTTCGCGACCTTGCGCGATGAGCGAGCGTAATACTCATCAAGAACACGCTTAGGAATACGGTTAAGGAGCTCCTTGGGGTAAATACGGAGCAGGTTCCAGGCGATGTCTAGAGACTCGAAGATGGTTCGAGCCTCGTAGGCAGACTGGCTAATGAAGCTTCGCTCGAACTTGTCGAGGAACTCCAGAGAAAGCTTGTCTTCAGAGGAAAGAGCCTCCTCACCGACGACAGCCTTCATGGCAGCTATAAAGGGAATATTTGTTAGAAAATTGAGCGGGTCGGGCGTAGAATTCTAGGATACTTACCGGCATCACGACCAATGGCATACTTAGCGTAAAGCTGGTTGGACACATCTGAGTGATCCTTACGCGTGTGACCCTCACCAATGGCAGATTTCATGAGACGAGAAAGGGAGGGCAGCACGTTGATAGGAGGGAAGACACCCTTGTTATACAATTGACGATCAACGAAAATTTGACCTTCCTGCGCACATGTTAGTTGTGCTATACACCCCCTGTTATGGAATAAGGGAGACGAACAGTAATGTAACCTGTTAAATCAGGAATGGGATGTGTGATATCTGTAAGAAGTGAAGGGTTAGCGAAAGCTCAGAGAAAAAAAAATAGCGAGGCTGATATTAGCGTCATACCGTCGTTAGGCATGGTCAGGATAGGAATCTGAGTAATAGAGCCATTGCGACCCTCAACACGACCAGCACGCTCGTAGATAGTCGACAAATCCGTGTACATGTAACCGGGATAACCACGACGACCGGGCACTTCTTCACGGGCGGCGGAAACCTCACGCAGAGCATCACAGTAAGCGGAAAGATCAGTCATGATGACAAGGACGTGCTTCTCAAGCTGATAGGCGAAGTATTCGGCAGTTGTCAAAGCCAGACGAGGAGTAATGATACGCTCAATAGTCGGATCGTTGGCCAAGTTCAGGAAAAGACAGGTACGCTCCATACTTCCATTCTCCTCGAACTCGCGAGTGAAGAAACGGGCAGTTTCCATGTTAACACCCATAGCAGCGAAAACAATAATAAAATCTTCATCCTTTCCACCATGAGCTTCCTTGACCAGACTGGCTTGGCGGGCAATGGTTGCGGCAATCTCGTTGTGGGGGAGACCGGCGGCGGAGAAAATGGGGATCTTTTGACCACGAGCAATGGAGTTCATAGTGTCGATAGCAGAGATACCGGTAGAAATCATCTCCTCGGGGTAGACCTGGCGGGGTGTGTCAGCTCGAATCCCTAGACATGCGAAGGTGCGAGATAGAAGCACATACTCGAGAGTAGGGGTTGATAGGCTGTCCGTTGATATCAAGATACTCTTCCGCAAGAACCTTGGGACCCTTGTCAATGGGACGACCCGAACCATCGAAGATGCGGCCCAGCATGTCCTCAGACACACCAAGCTTCAGACTGTGACCGGTGAACTCGACTTTGGTCTAACGGTGATGTCAGTAAGCCGGACCACAAACATTTTCAACTCTTCTTTAGAGCCCCTCAAAGGAATCTTACCTTCTTCACATCAACGCCAGAGGTACCCTCGAACACCTAGGTAACAGTATAAGGTCAACGTCTTATCATAGCAAGTGAATTCGGATTGGGGTGTTGGATTCGTCTTGTACCTGCACAACGGCTCGTTCACCTATTTTCAAGGACGCAGAAGTCAGCGAGTTGTTCCAAATTGGTGCTTTCACAATTAAAATAGCATCACAGAAGGTCCAGGAGCTTTACCTCTAGCTTCCAACACTTGACCAGAGCGCTCCGTGCCATCGGGCAGTGTCAGGGTGACAATTTCGTTGAAACGAGGGAATTTGACCTATGAACCAGCAGATTGACTCAGCACAACTTGTTCAATATCCCGATCTCAAAACCAGAACCGATCTCCTAGCTCTCACATTGTCAAGGACGACCAGTGGGCCGTTAATGCCTCCGATGGTGTTGTAACGGATGCGGGGCTTCAGGTTGGCCAACCGGGGGTCGATGGACTCGGACATGGCGGGCAAATCAGATCCTCCACAAGCACAGCGCAAGAATAACGGGTCAGATGAGAATCAAATGATATAGAAGTCGAGTCTAGCAAGCTGGAGTGAGCCGGGGGTTAGCCAAGCTGTCCGCTGTTGCAGCTCGGGCGGTGACAGGGCACGTGATGACGACTCCCGGATGACTAATCTGATGACTGGGCCGGCAATTCGCAAGTAGACGTGATCGCTTTGAATTTATCCGCCATTTCTCGTGACTCTTTTTTGTGATTTACCTTCTCTTTCTCTCTTCACTCCTTCACTCTACACTCTCTGTTATATACTTCAAGGTATCAAGGTAGTCTCCACTCCTTTGTTCTACCTCTCATAGCGCCAGTGTTGTGTTTACTTTCGGAGACTCTTTCCGTTTATCGCCTCTAATCTTTGTCCGTTATCGCCACACTCCGCTTCTACTCCGCTTGAATTCGGACCCCCAGATTTTCTGGCGATTCATTTTTAACTTGGGTTTTTCCCTTTCCTTCAAAAAGAGCTTCTTGCCCATGATATATGCGTCCTCTTGAGCATCGGATATGAGCCTCTTTCAAAAGGGGATCGGCTTCCAGAATGTCGCATTTGCGGCCCGCCCAAGATCAATTGTATCGGTCCGAACTCCACTGCGTCAACCACGACAGCCTCGGCGATATAAGTCCTCTACAAATGAACAACCACCCTCACATGGAAAAACCGCCAATGAAGGATCGACAGGGAACACAAATACATCCACAAATCCCTCGCAATTGAATTCGTCCGCAAGTGCACATCAATCCACAACAAGCCCGACAGCTGCGGGTGCTGCGGGTGCAGCAACTACACCAGGAGGTGCCGGCGCGGTTGTACATTCTCGAGGTTTTCGCGAGATAATCAAGGCTAGTGCTTTAGGTCGATTGGGGAGGTGGTATACACGAGCCCAAGAACGGAAGCCTTATACGGTACAGCTGTGGAGTTCGATCGTGATATACTTATGTGGAGATCTGAGTGCGCAATTACTGTTCCCAGAGAAGCCGTCAGCGAAAGAACAGGCTGCACTGAAGGCAGCTTCAGAGGCGGACGGCGAGGAGGATAAAGAACAAGGCTTTGCGTCTTCGTACGATCCTTGGAGAACCGTACGACATTTGATCGTGGGAGCGGGATCAAGTATCCCATCTTATAACTGGTAAGTGAGAATGGCCTATTGCTGGAACTCTCACACACAGATTATAAGCACAGAGCTAATTTGCCGTCCTAGGTTCTGGTTCCTTCACAACAACTTCAATTTCGCATCCAAGTTTTTGTCGATCTTGACAAAGGTGGCAGTCCAGCAAGCATGCTTCACGCCTGTTTTCAACACCTATTTCTTCAGTGTCCACTCTCTTCTCGGTGGTGCTACTTTTGAGGAAACTTGGGAACGTCTCAAGAAGGCCCTCCCTGTCAGTATTACCAACAGCGTCAAGCTCTGGCCAGCTGTCACTGCATTCAGTCTGCTCTACGTTCCACCTCAGTTCCGCAATGTTTTCTCGGGTGTCATTGCTGTTGGCTGGCAAACATATCTGAGTTGGCTAAATCAAAAGGCCAAGCATGAAGTCGAGCTGGCTGAGATTGCCGCCGCTGAAAACGCAATACCTGGACATTCGAGCTCCATGGATGAGAAGATGATTTCGGCAGCCGGCACTGCTTGACATAGATATTTTTGATGAATTCTCTCGGTTGCATGTGGAATATTTGTATAGAACTCACGCCCCAATTTAGACGGCGTTGGGCGGTTTTTCTTAGTGAGCGACGCATTTTCGGCCAATGAACAACTTTAGACAAATAGATTATGACATTTCTTTTTTTATTCTCCATATTCTCCCTGAATCTTTTATTTCTTTCATACCTTTCCATTTAGTTAAATTGTTGTCCATTTCTACTACATACAGTAAATGTTCGTCCAATGACCGGCTGTGAATTGTCAACCGCGGATTTGCCTGCGATGACGCATGGCGCGTTGGTTCATCTTCACATTTCACTCGCCACATATTTGGGACATGAAATTCCTTGATTATCGCAGGCATGTCCTGCTCACCGCGATTGCCGCGGCCTGAACAACCCGATTTAAGCGATTATGGATCCGACTTTTCTCCAGAAGAAGACGAGTTGCTAAACGAGCTACTCGCCAAAGCCGTCGCGCCAAACGCGACCGTTCACTCCAACGCTACTCCCTCCTCGCCCTCGAACCTGATTCCTGCAGCAACACCGGTGACGCCGACAAGAAGCGTGGGACATACTACAGACCCTAAGGAGATCGAGTCTCGCCAGCCGGCGGTGTTTGCGGCGCTTGTCGCAGATATTGAAGATGGCATCGAGGATTCCCCGGGTGTCCGGTTGCCTAAAGTACTGGGCCGGGAGAAGCCTCGTTCGCCAGAGAGACAGTCGAGTCAGCGATTCAGGATGGTCTCGCAAGGGGCAAGGATATGTACGGAGGGAACAAGCTCGACACCAAACAACAGGTCCAGCCTGTTTGGTAGGTGTTCCTTAGAATCTGCTGCTGCTGCGCTGGCAGTGATTTGAACCCAGGCTGACTCTCTATTATCCGAAGCGTTTAGTGGAACATCCTCACTCCTCCGAAGGCAGAGAACGAGAGCGAGAGCGTAGTGCTGCGCGTGAATTATCTTGGACGCAACAAGCACAGACGGATGCCACGCTAGATACAAGGTCTCCCGTGGAACGATTCAGACGTCCTCCGAATAAGGCTTTTTCTGTGACTGACTTGGTCTCGCCCGCTTGGTGCGAGCTGCAGTATTGGTACACTTTGACTAAGCATGGGAGGAAAAGGAGGACTCCGGCTATGAAGAAGGGTAGTGTCGTGCACAAGACTCTTGAAGACGAGATATATACTACGGTACCCGTGGAAATTACCACAAAAGAAGATGCGTGGGCACTTAGAATATGGAATGTGATACAGGGACTGCGTCTACTGCGGGAATATGGAATGACTCGCGAATTGGAAGTTTGGGGTCTTATTGATGGAGAGGTGGTTAATGGAGTGATTGATCAGTTATCATACGAGTGTCCTGACTCCGAACTCGAGGCAACAGCAGCGCGGTATTATGAAGATGCTGCAGCATCACGAGCTGCTTTCCCGGAATATCAAATGTCCTTGTCAGATTATCTGCTTTCTTCTTCTCAGGGTGGAAGGAGGCTTTCTGATCTAGCTGAGGTTGAGAGTGCGGAGGAATTTAATCCAGCTGAAGAACAATCGATGGCTGTTTATGATCTACCAAGGATATATATGACGGATGTGAAGACGAAGGCGAATGGATCAGCTCCCACAGTCAAAAGCACATCGTTCCGTCCTACCCTCCTTCAGTTACAACTCTATTATCATATGCTCAACCGCCTTATCACGAGCGACGATGTCACAATTTACGTTCTTGCTGAACGATATGACTTTGATCCGGAACGGCCATTCACTGAGGCCTTTATATCCGAAGTGGGTGGACTGAACGATGATTTCTTCGATGTCGAGTCCTCCCAAGGGCTGGGTTTGGATGATCCTCCAAACGTAGGTGATTCTGCTGCACGAAGGTCATCTGATGCCATGTCAGACTTTAGTCCTCCGAAGGCTAGTCAGGACTCAACAAGTATTCTCACGACACACGGTACTCTTGCGCGCCTCTGGGATTACATGAAAGACCAACTCCGCCTTACATTCATACACCAATTCTCACCAGGATCTACTCCTGTCTCACCATCTATCCCATCACACACCCAGCCAGAAATGCTCAAGGAATATCCCACGCTCCTCTCCCCTGTTCTCACCGCACGATATGTGTCATCGGCACAGACGGATGATCTTGAGCCGCGGCATATCGGAAGTAGATCATTCTTCTATGACACCGATACCATGAGCTCTTACATTTCCGAGCAAATGGAGTGGTGGCGTGGCCAACGCGACCCTCGAGGAGTGAATGTCTCTGAGGCATGGAAATGCCGATACTGCGAATTCAGTGACGAGTGCACTTGGAGACAAGAGCGAGCGGTGGAATATGCCAGACGGAATAGCAGAAGGAGGACTAGTGCGTCGGCAGATATATGAAAGCTCGAACATTGAGACTTCACATTCGACTAGGCGTTTATAGACATGCTAGTAGACACTTTCATAGAAATCAACAGGAAATGCACAATCACCACTGTGACTACAATGGATAAGCCCGCACCTCATCTTCCTTCTCAACCTCCAATCCATTCTTAATTTGCTCGTCATGCTTCCGATCCAAATATTCCAACAGAATCTCTTCATATTTCTGCTTCCCCTTATATCTCGAAACATCATCTCCCCAACTCCGAATCGCAGAAGCCAAACGACCAGGTACATAAGGTTCCTTCACAATCTCTGTAATTGGTTCAAAGTACGTCCGAATCGTAAACACCACAGCCCCAGACCTAGGTAATCTTCTCAGAGACTGTCTCTCCGAGCGAAAGAAATGATTCTCAATAGCCTTATTCTTCTCTGCCGTATTCCACGATACTGTCTCCGCATCTTCGGGTCCAATACTATGTGACCAGGGTAAACTATCATCGACCTGAACGAAATAATTATTCCGGAGAACGGGTTCCTCGGGCTTAAGTCGACGGAAGAAGTTCATCATTCCTTTCTCGAGTTTCTCTCGGAATTGAGGTACGTCGCCAGATGTATGGATTTCTGATAATCGCATGCCGAATTTATCGCTCAGTCGCCAGAATCCTGCTAGTAGAATTGCTCCGGCTAGGAGGTAGTATTCTCCATCTGGACGTTCGAACATTAATGCGAGGTCGTCTTGGACTAATCGGGCTGCTGTTGCCATGGGGTCTTCGGGGAGAGGGCGTTGAGTGATATTGAAGGTTTCATGGGTGACTTTGTTGGTTATTCCTGTGGATGTTTTTTCGAACATACTTGGGTATCGCTCTGGGAGATAGGCACATCTATGTCAAGGAGGTGTTAGGGTGGTTGAATATCATTTGATTTGAGAGGGTGTTGTAGTTACTGACAATTCTTCGAGCAACTCGATAGCACCGTCCATTGCTTCTGGTGCGGTGCCAAAGCATTTTTCACCACGTTCTTCGATTCGCTTTTTCTTGTCGGCGTGGTATTTCAGATAGTGATTGTCTAACTCTAGAAGAGCAAGGGTGTAAGTATGGAAGTTTGAGGGTTGAGTAATGTCTAGTCATACCAATCCATTCATCCCATTTCATACTCCTCAATCCAAGTGTTATGAAATATTTGCTGCTTCATATTAGAGGAGCTTGCATGCTATATCATCTGGCAGAACTCACGGGCCATATCGAAATGGTCTATATGGGATTGGTTTGGTATTGTGAACATCCCAGTCTAAGTATGGCGTTGCGCTGGGTCTTTTGAAGGTCGATGGTGTCCATTCTGTTAGGGCTGTAGATTAGATATAAAGATTCCAATTTCATCATATAATCACAAAACAGGGCAGTAACTCACCACCAAACTTCCTTGTGACTTTCTCTTTGACACCCGGTCGAAATGATGGCTTCTCCAAATCAGGTGATCCTGACCTCGTAGGTTGACTGAAGTATGCATTGTATTTTCGTGATGCGATGTCCGCGAGAAAGACGATGATGTTAAGAAACAAGAATATGGCCACGGGGTCCTTTGTGGGCAATATCGACGGCACAACTTCTTGGAGGAATGTAGTCACTGCCATGGCTACTACTTATTTGACTCTTGTATAGTATCAGCAGTATTGTCTTTCATGGAAGATACCAAAGGTCTTTTATTGGACTGGAGTGTTCATAACCGAAGATGGATAGATTGATAAGAAGTCTGTAGCTTGGAGGAGACTAAATTAAGAATGATATCTTGTATAACTACCAGGAATAATACTATGAATACGGGCATCACAAGTCATCTCTTATCATGTAGTGTAACACCTTTAGTCCTGCCAAGATCCAAGACTTTCTCGCATGAGCTGCCAATCCTGTTAATTCGATGCGATCCGTGTTTCTATGTGACGACAGAACAATCTACAGTGGCCGATGTCCTATGAATCGCGGGGAAATTCAAAGAGGGGGTATACATTCTATCTCGTCTCATTCCAGCTTTTTGATCCGAGGCTAGCAGTGAATCAGCGAGTGTGTCTTGCTTACACAATAAAACATGCTTTTATCTGCGGGGGATGCGCTTATCATCTTCCATGTCGAGTCTGTTGAAGGGATTTCTTCACCCGATCGGGTAAAGTGACTATCAGTCTAGTAATATCTCTACTACTCCCGTACCTACTGGAGTATAAAATAGGTATGAGCACGCTAAATACAGAAGCAGTGGTATACTACGTTTCAGGTAATACTGTTCTATGAGAAAGTAACACACTGCTATTGTCACAGAAACATTGTTTATGTATGGCAGTACGCGCCACCGTCTAGACGGTAACATGGGCAAAAGACATTGGAATAATACAAACTGCGTTTGTTTATGTATGTGGCCATCGTATTGATAATGAAAAGATATCATCTACTTAGTTACTAACTATACATTGGTCATACCACGGCGACGCTTAAGGAGACAGTACTGCCCCCATTTCCGTTGGAAGTGACCGGGGATAAAAGGAAGGTTAGGCACCCAGATTAGTCGACCCAATAGCCCTGTCTGCGATGCGTCCAGGAAGTTGGCACAAGAGATGCTTTCCCACTCGGATTCATTCAAGATATAGTGAGGTTCGAGCTGGGTCGCATCGCGACCTGGGAAGTAAGAATCAACCAGGAAGGAGCATTGAGAAATATCGACCTGTTTCAACAAATCAGTCTTGGAGTTGCACGATACAATAGTTGCGGTATTCAGTGAAAACTCACATATTTGTTAGGATCCTCCTCGTTTAGGTCATTCATACCGGATGGAATTTGGGATGCCCCTTCCAGCCGATCAGATAGAGTCGATGCATTGGGAAATTCACCAGGAAGCAGGCCATCGAATTCACTCCGAATAAATCTAGCCCGCGTATTGTTCGGAAGGAAATAAGAGGACGGGAAACGGTACCATTCCTTGCCAAAGCAGACTGATTCACCAGAATGACTGATGTCTACTTCCTGCAAAGGCTGGAATACCTTCAAAGGGGCATTGTATGCGGTGACCATTCCAAGGATACGTAACATGCCTGCATTGAAGGCCATCAATATGACTGACAGGGCCGCGGCAAGTTTCAGCTTTGCAGGCAAGCGACCAACAGCCTCCTTCGGGTTGCTTGACCCAAGATAGGTGAGAAGGATATGGAATGCAAGAGCTGCATCAAGAGCAATGAATGGGTACGCGGGGTACATAAAACGTTCCTCCTTATGTGGTTGTAAAGTGAAGATTCCGAACCACATGTAGAAAGGAGCGGTCAGAGTGATGGAGCGTAGAATGGTCTGAAGAGATGTAGTATGAGACCGGAAAAGGGCTTGGATAATAAGCAGTGGCCCAGATAATAAAGCCAAGGCAAACCAGATATTGAAGTTCAAAAGAAGATTGCGGACATAGAAGGTCGGCGGTTCGGTACCGAAGATCTCAGGTCCTTTACCTTGACCACCAAAGATGTTGTATGCGACAATGTTCCATGGAACAAGTGTGACCTTTCGGAAGAAAGCATAGTCGACACCCAATTCTAGGCCCTGTAAGTTGCTTTAGAAACTATTCTCGATGGAAGTGATAGACTGATGCAGAATACTTACCACAATTGCGAGGCATCTGAGAGCTCCGTCGAGGATCATATAGAGTAGTGATCCCAGGGAACCAGACAAAAAGCAAATGGCTACCTCCTCAGCAATTAGAGGTAAGATAAGAGCCCCAGCGAATGGCCAACCGACAATAGCTCCGAGACCAAACCACATGATCCCCTGTGCCGTTTTGGGTCCATTCTTATAATCCAAGAATGCAGACAGGCCCAGCATGGATGTATACATCGTGAAAGAGGACGGTAAGAAGGCGGTAGAGGCATGGAACATGCCGGGGCTGAAGATGGAGATCATAAGGAAGATCAGACCAATGCGAGGATTAAGAGCACGGCAGATGGAGGAATAGAGCCGGGTCTGACAGGCAGCACAGACGATGGCGAGAAATACGCGAATCACATAGAATTCGGCAGACTTGGAGCTGACGAAAAATGATCCCAATTTCCCCACAAGAGCATGTACTGACACGTAGAGCCAGCTTCGAATCGAATAAACTGGCGAGTACTCCCATGTTTGAAGGCCATATCCGTGATCGAGATAGTGTGCTGGCTCCCAAAAGTTGAAGACCTCATCGCAGTCTTGAATTGGAGCGAATACAGCCGCAAGTATATTGGCTGCAAGACATAGATATAGCGTGACATTCAGAGGTAGGTAGAACGGCGGAGGTGGCGGGCTAGGAGAAGTCAATGTTAGTTGGATGTACCACCACTATATACCTCTACCGGAACATACCGAGCCTTTGTACGAGGCACATGCCTTGAAGAAGAGCCATCACCAGCCATGATGGACACAAAAAATACTCCAATCAATTCCAAACTGGAGTTGCGCGTAGAAGAGAGTGGCAGCTCCAACTAAAAGCGGAACGATAAGGCGATAACAAAAAGCTCCGGCGGCCGCAACGGCAACTTTGGCACTTCCGAAAAAAAAAGTTCCCGCGAACTTTTTGGCTGATCTTCTTTTTCTAACTTAGCACTTTCGCCTTTTGAATTTTTTTTTTCTTCTGAATAGATTGGTCGAGGATGAGTGACCAACAGATACCCTCAAATGGGTCTGAACTACCCAGCGACGGCCCTCCCCTCAAGAAACCCTGCACGATCGATACGCCACCCGTCGCAGCGACCCCAGACGATGGCAGTGATTTCTACAACACGCCCTTGCCCGCAGGGACTCCTGTGATGGATGCGGATAATGAGACATCTGTGGCTGCTATCGAAGATAATCTTCCTGCGCAGCAAGCCTCAGTGATTCCAGGGCTAGGCTTGATCAGCAACCCTCATGAACAAACCCCGCCGACTCAGCTGGCCACGGCCGAGCAACAGCAACAGCAACAGCAACAGACCGACGATGTGAACCCAGAACCGACTCAAGCAACATCAGAGGTGAAGGAGGATAGTGCAGCAACCACACAAGACTCCGGCGCAGCCACTGCTCAACAAGAAACCGGCGATGGACCTTCGGCAACTACCGAGGAGAGCATGGACGTGGACCAAAAACCTGTACAAAGTAACCTGGATGCCAATAACGGATTGATTGACCATGCGATGAATGAAGAGGAACAAGGGGAGGATGATCATCCGGAGTGGGAGGTCGATTCATCTCCGTACGAATCTTCCTCTGATAGTTCGACCGACTCAGACGACAGCAGCGAGGACGAAGATTACCCCATCCTGAGCCCCGAAGAGCAAGCACGCATTCTGATGCAAGCAGAGGCTGGCTCCGATGACGAAGGAGACGGCAAAGGAAAATCAGGAGGATACATTCGTTCGGCCAACGAGGTTGCTGAGGATGTCTTGCCAATCCCAGAAGTCACAGTCACCTCCGAAATGCCCATTGTCATGCTGGGAACTATCAAAACGATCATCGACAATGCAGTTTTGATTGAAGCCAGTACTTCAGGAGAGTACCAAGTGCTAGAATCGGGCTCATTACTTTGCTCCGAGGACCGCAAGGTCATTGGTGTCGTATCAGAGACTCTCGGCAGAGTTGAAAACCCTTTATACACTGTCATGTACGCAACTGCCGCAGAACCGAAAGAACGCGGTATCTCCAAGGACATGGTTGTATACTACGTTCCGGCCCATTCGACTTTCGTCTTTACACAACCCTTGAAGGGCTTGAAGGGAAGCGATGCATCCAACTTCCACGACGAAGAAGTTGCAGAGGAGGAGATTGAATTCTCAGATGATGAAGCAGAGGCTGAGTATAAGAAGAAATTGAAGCAGAAGCGCCAGGAAAGAAAGGATGCGAAGGATGGCGGCGCTGGACGCGGAAAGAAAGGACCAGCAGGTCCCTCGAAATTGAGCCATTCCGAGCTTAATTATGACGACGCCGGAGGTGAGGATGGCTACACCCCTCTTGCTCGTCCAAAGAATCTTCACGAGATGATGGGCGCTCGGGAACCCCCAGTTGAGGGAACTGAGCGAGGATCTGGATTCCGCGGCGGCAGAGGCCGTGGACGAGGCTCTGATCGAGGACGGGGAGGCCGCGGACGAGGCAATGGAGGTCGTGGAGGCTCCTACGAGCGTGATCAAGACCGTCGACCTCAAGCTCAACAAGGTGGAAGCTCGCAATATGGGTCTATGCCACCTCAACAACCTTCTACTGGATACCCCCAGCCAGGATATCCTCAACAGCAACCTGCCTTCGGTATGCCTCAAGGCATGCCTTTCTCCCCTTATCCGCCCCAGCAGCAAGCACAGATTCCCCAGGGCGCAGCTCCAGGACAAATGCCTTTCCAATTTCCCTTCCAGCAACCTTTCGCCCAACCCAATCCTTTCCAGTCAATCCCGCCTGGCGCGCATATAAACCCACTCTTCTTGGCTGCTTTGCAACAGCAACAACAATATCAGCAGCCCCAGCAACCTCAGCAGCAGTACCAACACCCTCAGCAGGCTGCTCCTCAGGGACAGCAGAATCCAGCTATGAACTTTGACCAGGTAAAAGCTCAGCTAGATCTCTTACGGAATCTGAGCAACAACCAAGGGCCTCCTCCGTCATGATTTGAAATCGGCTCGTCTTTTCTCTTTTTGATATGATTTCATTTTCTACCATTTGCATTTTTACCGGAGTTAGTGTGGTTTTTTCCATTTTTATATAGGGTCTCATTAAAAAAGTTCATGATTTCGCTCGGATAATTTTGGTTCGCTTGTATGTTGTATGAATGATAGAGTACATATTTGCTTTATAGGAAGCAGCTAGCTTAAATGATATAAGAAACATAATCAAATGGTATCGCTCATTTTCAGCAAAAGGCAGACTTTAGAAATATCTTCCTCAAATAGTATCGGCGATGAAAGATATCAAAACTCTGCAGGCTTGGCACTCTTTGCCAAAACCCAGAAATTCTCCATCTTTGAACGAGCGAGAACTTCCTTCGCAGCAGAGTCGGAATCACAGGACCTAATACCGAGCCATTTCCTAAACACTCGGCCTTTAGCCTGTCCCTCCCATAAGAGAGTACATGTGTTGTCGTGGAAATCCCGTGGCTCTCCCTTATCGTCTTCAGTAGACCACCAGATTGGTTGGCCTTCAGATTTTTCCGAAGTGGTCGGACCAGGATTATCGGACCAGTCAATTCGGTTGAGCATCAGCTTTCGGTAATTGTTGATTGAGTGTTTGCCACCTTCGACAATCACAAGATTGAGCTTGGGATGGGTAACGCAGATACCTGTTAAGGCATTTTGTTCTGCATTCTTATTGATCTTAAAGCGATTTCGACCACTGGCGAGACTGTCGATCTTGTAAACTGAAACATTGATACCAAGTGCTGCATCGTTCTCTTGCTGGTTTGCAAGTTTCTCGCGTCGTTGGTCTTTGGTCAATTTGCGTTCTTCATTCGTAATCTCGTGTTGCTCGCGACGATCCGCGATCTCCCTGTTCACACGAGCTTCAACAGCAGTGGGATCCTTGACGGCTTGCTCTCCCAAAACTCGCATGAGGTTCGACTTCTTGACTTTGGGAGGTGGAGCAGGCTCCAGACCCAGTCGGATCTTTGCTTGTTGCTCCTTCAGATCTGCCATACGGCGCTGTCGGCGAATCTTTGCTTGCTCCTTCGGAGTAAGATACATCGGTTTTTGTGGAGCATGGTGTTTCTCCTGTGGTGGTTCAAGAAGCACAGGGTGCTGGATATAGCGTGTGATAATTGTGTCGGGTGTGTCCACCTTGAGATTCGCAGGATCCTCAATAGCGGAATAATCACCCCCATTAACCAGTCCCTCATCCCACCATTCAATGGCAGGTGGTGCGGGGACTATATATGATTTTTCCACATCCATATCCTCGTCGATACCGGCTTGCCGGGCCCGTTCTGCAATCCGTTTTTTCATAGCTTCCAGTTGTGCCTGTCGCCGAAGAGCCGCAGCCTGCTGAATATATTTGCCCTTCTCGTTGAAGATCAATTGTCGTGAATGGCGTGGCTTAGCGACTGTAGCCTTCGGGTCGAGACTCGGATCAAAGTATGGGTTATTTTTGATCTCCTCGATCGACGGACCAGATAGATCCAGACGAGCCTTGTTGCCGCGCTGAAATTGAGACCCTGGTGTATCCCGGCGACCCATTTTACCCTGTTGTCGGCCTTTCCCACCACGAAAGTCTGGCGTGGCATCGGAGAGCAGCGCCGGGTGAAGACCGACGTCGAGACCACCACGAGCTTTGGCCAAGCCATCGTCATCGAATGCCGGTGGGTTGGCGGGTGCTGGGGCACTCGGTCGTTGCTGTGAGGGTGCATTGGCTCTGCTGGTAGCAGCAGCCACTCTAGCCTTCATTTGTTCTAATTTTGACATCGCAGGACTTGGTGCCGCAGGAGCGGGAGAAGGACTTGATTCTGTAGGAGGTACAGGTGGTGTCGCACCACCGCGCGCTGCTGCTAGACGTGCGCGAACAGCTTCGGCCTTAGCTCTCGCCTCTGCGACCATCTTCTCGATATCCATCTTGCCTGACGCGGCACCACCTTGACCAGGTAATGGCGATCCATTATTCGAGCGGGTCCTTTTCTGGGAATTATTATCGTCCTCTGTTGGATGAGGCCGTTTCAAAGCGTTACCGGATGAGTCCGCCATGATAATTCAAATGATACCACGCCAAATCACCCAAAGATGAAGAAATTCTGAGAGAGTTGAGGAAACTCACCAAGTCGCGCGACGTGAAAATGGCAGATGCCCGAAAGCTGCGCGGATCCCGATAAGGCGGTGAGGGCGCAGAACGGGCAGAAAAAAAGTTGCTCCACGGGCCTCTCGAACTTTTTTCATTCGTGCCGCATTGGAGACTCTTCGAGGCCTTCGACTTCGCACAGGCTTTTAAAGGTCGCTCTCGGAGCTACAGGGGCACAATGGCGACCTTCGCACGCCCAGTCTCCTCGAGCATTGCCGGGGTAGACTTTACCGTTTACTCCGATGAAGAGATTAAAAAGCTGTCGGTGAAACGAATCCAGAATACTCCGACGTTGGATTCTTTCAATAACCCGGTACCTGGGGGTCTTTATGACCCTGCTATGGGTGCATGGGGTGATCATGTGTGAGTATTTATCTTCAATTGTGCTTTATCTCCTGTTGAGAAAAGGCTTTTCCATTTGACTGACTGGTAATTATTTAGCTGTACTACATGTCGTCAGAACTCTTGGTCTTGCACTGGCCACCCCGGTCACATCGAGCTTCCAGTTCCCGTTTATAATGTCACTTTCTTCGATCACATCTTCCGTCTGCTTCGCGCTCAGTGTATCTACTGTCATCGGTTACAAATGTCTCGCGCAAGTGTCAACCTGTATACTTGCAAGTTGCGCCTTCTTCAATATGGTCTTACTGAAGAGGTCGCTAAGGTTGAAGAGATTGGATCCGCTAAAGCGGTTAATTCTAAGTCTCAGGCTGACAAGGGTGATTCGGATTCCGAACAAGAGGATGATGATTCGATCATGGAGAAGCGTTCCGCATTTGTCACTCGCTGTATTAAAGAGGCCAAGAAGAGTGGAAAATTGGATGGACTTATGTCTGGTGCCAAGAACCCCATCGCTGCTGAGCACAGGCGAGAGTTGGTGAAGACATTCTTGAAGGACATCAACGGTAACCGGAAATGCTACAACTGCAGTGGGTATGTAGCTCTGTCCAAGTTCTCCATCTTGATATATATTATAAGCTAACAATGCGACTCAGTATCACTCCCTCTTACCGCAAGGACCGATACAACAAGATTTTCCGAAAGGGCTTGACCGAGAAGTCTAAGCTTGCCATGATGTCTGGCGGATTCCAGGCTCCCAACAGCCTGGTCCTCCTTGACCAGGAAAAGAAGACTGCCGCGAAGGAGAACGGTACCGACACTGCTACGACTGAAGCTCATGGCGCCGAAGAAGAGATTCGGCGTGGAGCTGCTGTCACGAAGCAAACCACTGGAGAATCCGGTCAAGAATTCGTGACTTCCTCTGAAGCCTACAGTGCTCTGCAAATTCTGTTCCAAAAGGATGGCGAGGTCCTCCAGCTTGTTTATAATTCTCGACCCGTCCCCAAGGGAGTCAAGGTTGTATCTGCCGATATGTTCTTCATCAAGAGTATCATGGTCCCACCCAACAAATACCGTCCAGCTGCCCCTCAAGGCCCTGGTGAGATCATGGAGGCAATGCAAAACACACCCTTCAACAATGTTCTTAAGCAGTGTGATCTGATCAATCAGATCAGCAAGGAGATTCAGAATGAAGAGGAGAAGGTTCTCTTCCGCGTGCGCAACTACGGCGATCTTCTTCAGGCCATTGTCACTCTTCAGGATCAAGTCAACGGTCTCATTGACAGAGAACGAACTTCCGTGACAGGTACCGCCATTGCTTCTTTGCCAAACGGTATCAAGCAAATCCTGGAAAAGAAGGAGGGTTTGTTCCGAAAGAACATGATGGGAAAGCGTGTCAACTTTGCTGCTCGTTCCGTCATCTCTCCAGATCCCAACCTCGAGACTAACGAGATTGGTGTGCCCATGGTGTTTGCTAAGAAACTGACATTCCCTGAGCCTGTCACCAACCATAACTTCTGGGAAATGAAAGAGGCTGTTATCAATGGCCCTGATAAGTACCCTGGTGCTTCTGCGATTGAGAATGAGAACGGTCAAGTCGTCAACTTGAAGTTCAAGAGTCTCGATGAACGTACCGCACTTGCAAACCAATTGCTTGCCCCTTCAAACTGGCGTCTCAAGGGTTCGCGAAACAAGAAGGTCTATCGTCACCTTACCAATGGAGATATGGTACTGCTGAACCGACAGCCAACTTTGCACAAGCCCAGGTATGTGTTTTCCCCCATGTGCGTTGAACTGCCCACGACTAACCTCTCTGCAGTATGATGGGTCACAAGGCGCGTGTCCTGCCAAACGAGCGAACTATCCGCATGCACTATGCCAACTGTAACACGTATAACGCTGATTTCGACGGTGACGAGATGAACATGCATTTCCCTCAAAATGAACTCGCCCAAGCCGAAGCCAGAACTTTGGCAGATGCGGATCATCAGTATCTGGTTGCTACATCAGGCAAGCCGCTGAGAGGTCTGATCCAAGATCATCTTTCGATGGCCGTCTGGTTTACTTGTCGTGATAGTTTCTTCGACAAGGAAGATTATGACCAGTTGCTGTACAACTGTATTCGTCCAGAACATTCTCATATTCAGGGCGACCGCATCCAAACAGTTGAGCCCGCTTTCCTCAAGCCTAAGCCAATGTGGACTGGTAAACAGATCATCACGACTATTCTGAAGAACATCAAGCCTACGGATCGTTCTGGTCTCACCCTGAAGGGCAAGTCCTCCACCCCCGGCGAACGATGGGGCGAGGGCAATGAGGAGGGTACCGTCATTTTCAAGGACGGAGAATACCTCTGTGGTATTCTTGATAAGAAGCAACTTGGTCCTACTGCTGGAGGTCTCGTCGATGCTGTACATGAAATCTATGGTCACATCGTTGCTGGAAAGCTTCTCAGTATTCTGGGACGCCTGTTTACCCGTTACTTGAACATGCGTGCGTTCACTTGTGGTATTGACGATCTTCGATTGACCAAGGAGGGTGATCGTATTCGTAAAGAGAAGCTGAAGACTGCTCCGGAAATGGGCAAGGAGGTCGCCCTGAAGTATGTCACTTTGGACCAAACGACTGTACCTGATCAAGATGCCGAATTAGAACGCCGACTCGAGGATGTTCTGCGTGACGATGATAAACAGGGTGGATTGGATAGCGTTTCTAACAACCGATCTGCTAAGCTCTCATCCGAAATCACGGCCGCCTGTCTGCCGCATGGCCTTGCCAAGCCTTTCCCTTGGAATCAAATGCAGTCGATGACCATTACTGGTGCTAAGGGTTCCGGCGTTAACGCCAACCTCATTTCTTGCAATCTCGGTCAACAAGTTTTGGAAGGTCGTCGTGTCCCTGTCATGATCAGTGGTAAAACCCTTCCCTCCTTCCGAGCCTTCGAGACTCATCCAATGGCCGGTGGTTATGTCTGTGGTCGTTTCTTGACTGGTATCAAGCCGCAAGAGTACTACTTCCACGCCATGGCCGGTCGTGAGGGTCTGATTGATACTGCCGTCAAAACATCTCGTTCCGGTTACCTGCAGCGTTGCTTGATCAAGGGTATGGAGGGTCTGAAGGCCGAGTACGATTCCTCCGTTCGCGAGGCATCGGATGGCTCCATCGTCCAGTTCTTGTACGGAGAGGATGGTTTGGATATCACGAAGCAGGTTCATCTTAATGATTTCGGATTCCTCGCCCAGAATCACCAGTCCATCTCGAAGCAAGTCCAGGCAGATGACTTCCACAGCCTTGCGAAGGAGGATGTCACCGCGTGGCACAAGGATGCGATGCGGGCGGTTCGCAAGAGCGGCAAGCTCGATGCCATGGACCCTGTTCTGTCTCGCTATCACCCTGGTGGTAACTTGGGTAGTACCTCTGAGGCGTTCGCCCAAGCACTCAAGAAGGTAAGCGCGAATGTTTTTTCTATCTTCTAATATGCTTCTTTTGCATAGTTCCCTTGCTAACCCCCATCTCTTGCAGTACACCGATGATAACCCCGACGGTCTCTTCAAGGATAAGAAGAAGGACATTGCTGGTAGTGTCGGAAAGAAGACATTCGATGTCTTGATGAACATGAAGTACATGAAGTCTACTATCGATCCCGGTGAGGCTGTTGGTGTCATGGCCGGCCAGTCTATCGGTGAGCCTTCAACACAAATGACCCTGAACACTTTCCATTTGGCTGGTCACTCCGCGAAGAACGTCACTCTCGGTATTCCTCGACTGCGTGAAATTGTCATGACTGCTAGTGCCAATATCATGACCCCCACTATGACCATGCTGTTGAACGAGGAGTTGTCCAAGGAAGACTCGGAGAAGTTTGCCAAGGCTATCAGCAAGCTCAGCATCGCCGAGGTTGTCGACAAGGTGCAAATCAAGGAAAGAATTGGCTCCGGCGCGGGATACGCTAAGGCCAAGATCTACGACATCGAGATTGATTTCTTCCCTGCCGAGGAGTACTGCAAGGAGTATGCTATCCGAACCAAGGATGTGCAGAATGGATTGCAAACCAAGTTCATTCCTCGTCTCATCAAGCTTACCCGGGCCGAGTTGAAGAAGCGTAATGAGGACAAGACTGGCAAGAAGTCATCCACTTCTCAACCCGAGATTGGTGTCTCTGTTGGCCGAGTTGCCGAGGGCCCCAGCGGACCGGATCGTGAAGCCGAGCCGGCAGATGATGACAACGAGGATGATGAGGACGATGCAAAGCGTGCCAGTGGAAGCTCGAACAAGACCAATCAGGTATCATATGAGGCACCTGACGACGAGGAGCAGAATATCATCAACCGTCAAGACTCTCCCGACGAAGACGACGAGGATGAGAACACTAAGCCCCGTACCACCGGTGACGTCGATATGGATGAGGACTCTGACGAGGACTCTGACTCCGACGACGACAGCAACTCTCGTGAGGATGACGTGAAGGGCAAATTCGTCGAGGTGACCAAGTTCAAGTTCGATCCCAAGAAGGGTGGTTCGTGCACTATCCAACTGCAATACGATATCGAGACCCCCAAGCTTCTGCTCTTGCCCCTCGTTGAGCAGGCTTGCCACAACGCAGTCATCCAGTCTATCCCTGGCCTCGGCAACTGTGTCTTCGTCGAAGCCGACCCTCTTAAGAACGAGCCGGCCAATGTCATCACTGATGGTGTCAACTTGCTCGCCATGCGCGATTACCAAGATATCATCAAGCCTCACTCGCTCTACTCCAACTCCATCCATGACATGCTGCATCTCTACGGTGTAGAAGCCGCACGCTCCACCATCATCCGTGAAATGGACGCCGTTTTCAAGGGTCATAGTATTTCCGTTGACAACCGTCATCTTAACTTGATTGGTGATGTGATGACCCAGTCCGGTGGCTTCAAGGCTTTCAGCCGTAATGGTTTGGTGAAGGATTCCACCTCACCTTTCTCTCGGATGTCTTTCGAGACTACTGTCGGTGCTCTGAAGGATGCTGTTCTGGAGAGAGACTGGGATGATCTCAAGGGCCCAAGTAGTAGAATCGTTGTCGGTCGTGCCGGTACCGTCGGTACTGGTGCCTTCGATGTTCTTGCCCCTGTAGCATAGTCGTCTTGTTGACCCGGAGTTAGTCTTTGTCTGTGGTTTCTTGTTTTTCTCCTACTAGATGTACATTTCGTTTTTGCGGCTTTAAACTATTTTCCTTGTGCTTTCTTTTCTTTGCCACTTGATGTGTTGATGATATGGAGTTTCTGTTCAGCGGAACACAAAAGTGCCTGTCCCTGTTCATATAGCATTTGAGTCAAAACAAAATTCTACTTATTACTTTAAGTACACGTAAACGTATCTATTGCAGTCAGAATTCCTAAATGACAACCCCATTGGGACGCAGATGCCCTTACCACTATGTGCCAGTGAGCTCTGTAAATACGGTAAATCGGAGGATATATGCTTAACGTCGTAACACTTTTGTTCATTTCCACGTCTATCATCTATGTAATTTCATACGTCAAACATATACAAAGTTGTTACGGCACAAGGGGCAAGTGCTCTGGTTGCTACTCTTGAACCAGCGGAACAAGCAAACCGAGTGGAAAGTGTTCTTGCAGGTAGCGCAACGCTTGTTGGGGGTCTGCATGTCGGTTGAGATAACCGAGTAACAGATAGCACACTCGCTTTGACCCTTCAAGGCACCCTGTACATTTCGTCGGAATGCCAGAAGACCATCAACTAAATTACCATTGGCAAACATGATGACTCCTTGAATGGTGAGTAGCCAGTTCTTCCATTTCTTCTCGTCAACAAGAACTCGGCTGCGACCCATCACCACAGCAGGATGCAACGGATATGCCGGTGGAAGAGAGATTGAGATTGAGACGGGAGGAGACTCTTCGTCCACTGGAATGCTGGCGATGATCTCGGCTGTTTTAGGGGAGATCTTAACGGCCAATGCACGCTCCTCATTTGGATCTTGGGTGGCAGCCCAGTCTTCGACGCCCTTGAGGGAGTCGCCAGCGACAACAGGCGAGATCTGATTCTCAAATTAGATATTGTGGAGTTTAAATGTTGGGATAGGTATATGGAACTCACATATCTCTCTGTCCACGCCTCAACTGGTCCCTTGACACGCTTCTTAGTATCGATCCACCAGTTCTTAGTCATGTTGGCAAGATGTCTGAGGCAGAGATAGTAAAGATGCACCAAGAGCCACTGCGTTTCTTTCTCGGCATTCTCCGACTCATCAGGTTCAAATGATTGTATATCAAACTTAGTGGGGTCGATAATTTTGCCGTGTGCCTTTTGAAGGAAATCAAACATGAATTCCAACAATGGAATCAAGACGTTGTTCTCCTTGATGTTTGCCGCATAGTATTCTTGGACAGGGAGTGACTTCAAAGGGTTAGCGGATGCTTAAATACAAAGATGAAGTGAGGACATACAGCGTTGGAAAAGTGATCGAAGATCACCTTCCAGCTCAAGAGATACGATCTTAAGCTCGTCCACATCTTATCGTCACCGTAGGACATGGTCACCATCTGCATCGAAGGTGTTTCGAGTAAAAGTGATACAAGCTCATCCGGCAGACTGACTGCAGATTTGGAAAGAGCAACATCAAATGATACCTGCTCTTGAGCATGTGGGATATAACGGTGAAGAAGTGTATAGGCGGTACGCTGCACAGCACGGCTGTGTGCAGTCAAAAGAGAAAAGACCTCACTGATATCTTCTAATTTGTCAATTGGAATATCGCCAATCAGGCGCCGCAGCAAATCAACAGCGACATCCCGTGGCTGGTGGAAAGTAGTAGACGAGTCTGTTTAAATTAGCTCCAGGTCCACAACAAATGTGAATTTGATCGTCTTACCGAATTTCCCAATGGTCGAAGCAAGCTCATTGAAAAGCCCAACTCGTCGCTCAAGCCAGAAATCGTGAAGGTCATCATTGCATTCACCGTCTGTCATAGACTTCAAACGAGAAAATAGTCTAAACGATGACACTAGCAGAGGGAGTGCCTCCTCTCCGCCACTGACATCCTTGAAAATTGTACTCAGAACAGCCAAACTATCCTCCCAGTGAGAGCCATAGATCTCAGAAAGCCCTGGAAGTACAAATGATAATGTTTTGATGATCTCCGCGCTCAGGCCAAGGGGATACAGATCAGACTGAAGACATTCAATGAGAGGCTTTGTCAGAAAGACGAGTCTTTGAGTTGGGATTGTCGAAACAACATCCTCTTCTCCAGACAAAAGGATGTTAAGAAGTGCCAGTTTACGGATCCCTGGGATTTGTCAATAAAGTCACAATAACCTAGAGGTGTTGATAGAGACTAACCGTCTGGAGAAGAGCTTTGTGGTTTCAGCCCAGAGGACTCAGCCACCAGCTCGTTGCAAATCCTATTTCCAACCGGGTTCGACAGGATCGAGCTTCGTAACACGGAGAACCAGGAGGCGGAGCGAATGGCATTAGCAGTCCGAGCCTCCCTGCAAATTGCAGCGACAAGATCAGACGACTTAGATGACTCCACGGAGCCCATTATCTTAACAAATGTCTCTCCAATCCGATAATCGTGTGGAGACGTCCCGCCCAATCCTTCTAATTTGCTTTCCCAGAAGGAAAGTAGAGAAGAGGAAATTGTTACATCAGGGGCATGAACAGCAGTTTCCCTTGCATTTAGCCAGTCAGCGATCACGCCACGTCCCTTAAACACAATTTCGAGGTAGTCCTCGCGCTGATCCGCCTGATCCCATCCTGCAATTCCATTAGAATTCTCAATGCTCAGATCGTCGTCGATAAGCTGAACAGCCAGTGGGACAAAATAGAACAGTGTTTCGAGGTCATCCTTGTCCATGTGTTGAGTCAGGTGAGCGGAAGACAAGATCCTGATTGTGAAGCTGGCGAGTCGGAACGCGGAGGAGCCATGTGATGAGTCTCGGGCGATACTCAATCGCATATTCTGGAAGGAATCCGATAGTTCACGTTGGACCAAATGAACAACACCGGCCAGTGGACTAGTTATCGCAGTAGAAGGACGAGGGGGCAATTGGAGAAAAGGAGCCATCGCTGTCTCCCAAGTGGACGAAGACGGTAGAATATCTTTGAGCGTATATGTCGCTTCTTTCGTTCCCAGACCGGGAATTAGTTCCTCAGCAATAGCAAGGAGAGAATCAATCCTAGCTGAGATTAGAAAAAAAAAAGTCCAAAGAGCCATGAATATATGTTACTTACGTGAGAGATTCCTCGCTCGCATGGGAGAAGCCATTACTTAGAATCTCGATCTTGGATTTGGTGCTTGTATCACCGACAACGGTATCCTTGAAGGTTTTCATCAAAGACTCCGCCAAGACCGCCACCTCCTCTGAAGGGGATTCAGTAAGGAAAAGTAACTTCCCGGTTAGTTTCGAACCATACTGGCCACTCTGGAATTCTCGAACGGCCGTAGGAACGGTCTTGCCCAAGTCATCAAGTCCGTGAAGCGCGTTGAAGACTCTATCGTCTGTGGACAATGATTCAATAATCGACAAAAATATTTGATCCATCAGTGCTCCCCAAGAAGTCTGATTCCGAAGGACCGCGGTGACAATTGGCCAGTGGGTGGTACTTCCCCTGCACGCTTTATCAAGAGCTCGCATCACAAGAGAGGAAAGTTTGGCTTGATACTCCACCTCGTTAAAATCGATGGTAGATAGAAGGCTTTGAAGAACGTGGACATTTGATTGCTCAGGGTCCAGCTCTAAGGCTCGCTCAACGACAATCTCAAAACTAGAGGAGAAGCCTTCCCATTGTCGGCATGACAGGATTATTGCGATAAGGCGATCTCCTGAGGGCGAGAACAGAAGTTCAGGCGCATCCGTCTTCAAAAATTCGAGAAGCTCCTGTGATTGCTTTGCAATAGAAGGAACTCTGCGAACACATTGTTCTACAACACCAGCGGCACCATAAGGTTTACCATTGCGAGAGCGTAAAACCTGGAGGCAGTTATCCAGCAGGGATACATTGATTCTTTCAAAAATGCCCTTGAGCTGAGATTCACTGTTCCCTTCCATAGCCCGCGACAGAACAGAAGGTTCTAGGATGAAGAAGCGCTTAGACTGTTCGCAGATAGAATCTTGGGATGATCGGAATTCCTTCGATTGCTCTGGGTGTGACAACTTTACGGCGTCTAAAAGCTCGTTTGCCAGATTTGACCACAGGAACTCCACTTCTTGATATTGATCATGAGCGACAAGAGCAGACAGATAGTCGATACAGATGTGCTCAGTAGACTGTGTGGGCAGTGACCACTGAGTCAATTCAGGATCAGGTCGTACGTAGTGCGCCACCAAGGGAGATAGTCTCTTCTGGATAAGCTCAGGCCGTTGCGCCTCGGACAAGAGGCTTGCAAGCCAGAGTCCAACATCAATGTAAGTTTTCCATCCGGTGTACAGATTCTGACGAGGCTCTTCTCTTGAGTTGAGGCCTTCCTGGAAAGCTTCTGTTATAGCAGTGGCACTAGAGATCTGAATTTCTCCACCAGTTTCTGTTTTGTCAGCCCTCGCGAGGACTTCTTGGGGTATCTTCCGAAGCAGGTCCTCGAGATTTGACCAGTACTTTCCAGTGCCTCCCTGCGATCCTTTCTGAACATACTGGCGAAGTCGTTTGGAGGCAGAAGTTTTTCCTGTATAGTCTTCCGTCCAGACCTGAGGCCTCAAAGAGGTGAGGAGAAGAAGCGTCTCTGATAATTCGGAGGCAGATCCAAGTTGGGATATGGATAGTGATTTCCCCACAATGGCTGAGCTGAGCAATTTCCAGTCCACCCAGCCTGGCTCTCTGGATATCGCAGTACGAAGGAGGATATAAATAGATCTGCGGACAAATGGATCTTCGTGGTTACAGAATGCCCATATAGACTTGCTACCGAGCAATGTCTCGATTTGGGGCATATTCTTCTGAATATCCTCATCTTCCGAATCACCTATTTAAAGATATTAGCTTGTGGTATTTAATGAAAGAAAGTAAAGAAAGACTACCTAAGATGCGATTGAACAGAAGCAGTCCAGCACCCACTACTCGTGCGTATTTCGCCTCAGAGTCATCTCGCTTGACCGTACGTTCGTCGCTCAGAGTGAGGGGTGTTTGGTGAAGTAGCACATCATCCACAAAATCCAGAATGGAAGCTTGATAGATCTTCCAAACATTATTTCGTTTGTCTTGGGTTGAAAAGACACTGATGAAGGATTCCAAAGCAGAACGGTGAACCGGCTTGTCATTGTCGTAGAGACCAGCCAGCCAAGCACCAATAACCTTTGGCAAATATGGCGCAATTCTCTTTCCGACGAGCGAGGAAATTGAGCCTTGAATTGTATGAGCCAATTGTCTCACTCGGCGAGAGAGGTCAATTGAAGATCTCGGATATATTTTGACCTAGACCTGGTAAGTTCGGAGCTGAGGTATATACTAGCATTTTGCGTACCCATGCTTCTAAAAACCCATCATCAAGGGTCCCTTTCTTCTCATCCACAGAATTGACATGTTCCTTGAGCTCTTCCAGGGCCTTTGTTCGAGTAATGTCATCTTTCTTCAACAAATTCTTGAAAGCGATCACTAGTTGCTGATCTGAGATACGCGAAAGATCTGGTGGTTCTGCAATATATGTGAGTGCAGATGGTTCCCGGCCATCACCACCAAAAGAGTTCGAGAAGCCCCCAAAGGACCCGAAGGCACCGGTAGCAGCACGACTGCTGGAGGCCTGCGACTTGAACTTTTTGCTCATGTGGGGTATGAGGTCAGCGGGACGGCGGGGGAAAAGTGTACAGCGCCAGTGCAACACCGGCAAATTGTCAATTTGTGTTGGAATAAGGCAGTTGATTTCAAGCCCTCTTCACACTATGATTTAAAGATTTCCCGGGTGTCACAATGTGTTGGAGTTGAGATATAAAGAAGACAAGCTTGATTTGATATCCGCGGGCGGCCTCCCGATAGGGAAATCACATGACGTGTGTCATTGCTGTCCCAAAAGGGAAATCCAGACTCCGAGCTGCGGCCTACTTGCTGGGCGATCTTTCATCTTTCTCCCTCTTTTCTTCTTCCTTTCGTGCTTCTCGGGTGTGCGTGTAACTGGGAACATCCGCCAATATGAAGTTCTTCATTGAGTACTGAATCCTCCATCCGCGATGTGACGCTTCCCTTCCAACTCGCAGCTAACTTATTATTTCTTTCAATTCAGTGATCTTCCGGTGCTGTTCCCGTACCCTCGCATCTACCCCGAACAATATGCCTATATGTGTGATCTCAAGAAGACCCTCGATGCCGGGGGTCACTGTGTACTGGAGATGCCTTCAGGAACCGGAAAGACTGTTTCACTACTTTCGTTGATCGTCGCCTACCAGCAACATTATCCCGAACACAGAAAACTCATCTACTGCTCGCGAACTATGTCCGAGATCGAAAAGGCACTGGCAGAGCTGCGGGAACTGATGAAACACAGAGCCCAGGAGCTTGGATATGAAGAGGAATTTCGTGCGCTAGGGTTGACGAGTCGAAAGAACCTGTGTCTGCATCCTTCCGTAAAGCGCGAGAAGAGTGGCACAGTGGTCGACGCGAGGTGTAGGAGCCTGACGGCCGGCTTTGTCAAGGAGAAGAAGGAACGTGGTGAGGAAGTCGACCTCTGCGTCTACCATGAGGTATGATTCGATCTCTGGTCTCTCTGTGAACCGACTTATTCTAATATGATTAGAATCTCGATCTGCTTGAGCCGCATAACCTTGTCCCGCCTGGCGTATTTACTTTGGACGGTCTGCTCAGATATGGAGAAGAACACAAGCAGTGTCCATATTTCTCTGCTAGGCGAATGGTCTGTTACTTAGTCATGGCCCTGCGCTATACTACGCTTTGATACTAATATGACTATTTAGATGCCTTGGTGTAACATTATCATCTACTCTTATCACTACCTGCTCGACCCTAAGATCGCCGAACGAGTGTCCCGTGAACTTTCGAAAGATTGCATTGTTGTCTTTGATGAAGCACACAACATCGACAACGTTTGTATCGAGTCGCTCAGTATCGATCTTAGCGAAGACTCTCTCCGAAAAGCCACCCGAGGTGCCGGAAATCTCGAACGCAAGATCGAAGAAATGAAAAGCTCAGATGCGGATAAGCTACAAAGTGAATATTCTAAACTTGTCGAAGGGTTGCAACAAGCCGAGCAGGCCCGGGAGGAGGACCAATTTATATCGAACCCCGTCCTACCGGATGACTTGCTGAAAGAAGCAGTACCGGGAAACATACGTCGAGCCGAGCATTTCATCTCTTTCTTGAAGAGATTCATCGAATATCTGAAAACTCGGATGAAAGTGACCCATACCATTTCAGAGACTCCGCCCTCCTTCCTTACGCACTTGAAAGATCTCACTTATATCGAACGAAAGCCTTTGAGGTTCTGTGCTGAACGATTGACTTCGCTTGTTCGAACCCTGGAGCTCGTGAATATCGAAGACTACCAGCCTCTACAAGAAGTTGCCACATTTGCAACTCTGGTTGCGACATATGATACAGGATTTGTTCTCATTCTCGAGCCATTTGAGTCCGAAGCCGCTACCGTCCCAAATCCTATCTTACATTTCACCTGTTTGGATGCTGCTATTGCGATCAAACCGGTTTTCGAGCGTTTCAGCTCTGTTATCATTACATCTGGAACACTATCTCCTTTGGAAATGTATCCCAAAATGCTGGGTTTCAATGCTGTCATGCAAGAGTCATATAGCATGACCCTGGCCAGACGTTCGTTCCTGCCTATGATAGTCACTCGAGGATCTGATCAGGCTCAAGTCTCATCGTCCTTCGGCATTCGCAATGACCCAGGTGTTGTGCGAAACTATGGCACCTTGGTGACCGAATTTGCTCGCGTTACTCCCGATGGTGTCGTGGTGTTCTTCCCCTCTTATCTTTACATGGAGTCCATCATCAGTATGTGGCAGGGTATGGGTATCCTGGACCAAATATGGAACTACAAATTGATCCTCGTCGAGACTCCCGATGCACAAGAGTCCTCTCTTGCCTTGGAGACATATCGGACAGCTTGTTGCAACGGTCGTGGCGCAATCCTATTCTGTGTCGCTCGAGGTAAGGTATCGGAAGGTATAGATTTCGATCACCATTATGGCCGCGCAGTGCTGTGCATCGGTGTGCCATTCCAATACACCGAGTCTCGCATTCTGAAAGCCCGCCTTGAATTTTTACGAGAGAATTACCGCATCCGAGAGAATGACTTCTTGTCATTCGACGCTATGCGTCACGCTGCCCAGTGTCTGGGTCGCGTGCTGCGTGGAAAGGACGACTATGGAGTCATGGTTCTAGCAGATCGTCGATTCGAGCGAAAACGCCCCCAGCTTCCGAAATGGATCAACCAGGCCATGCTTGACAGTGAGACCAATCTCAGTACTGACATGGCTGTCTCCACTGCTAAGAATTTCTTGCGTACCATGGCTCAACCTTTCAAAGCCAAGGACCAAGAGGGGATCTCAACATGGAGTTTGGCTGATATCGAACGCCATGAAGCGAAGCGCAAGGTAGAGGAGGAGCGTGTAAGGGTAGAGGAGCTTACGAACGGGCACCAGAACATGGCCGTCAAAACATCTGCAGTCGAGGTCGACGACGAATACGACGATGACCTGGATCAAGAAATGATGGATCTTGCTGCTTAAAAGGTGACCTCCTTGCTTTTTTTTTTTTCTTCTCCTGTTTTATTTATTATGTACATAATGGCGGCTTAGGGCTGGTTTTGGTCACGAGGGCGTTTTCTAAATCGGGTATCAGAGCAGCATAGCATGGAAGGTGTTTCTTGGACCAAATTTAATAAATAATAGCTGATCCCAACAATCAACCAGTGGTTTCTTTGTACAGCATTGTCAGTACCAGTTATAGCCAGACTTGGAGTTCAGTCTAGGCGCTTTTTGACCCATTTATGGTTTACTCACAACCGAAGACGATTTGTTAAATAGTAAGCAAGCCCTGGCACAGAGAGAATCACAATTATCCCAGCCCAACGGATAGGACCACGCTGGATATGATATTTGGATGTCTCTTGAATTGCTTCCGAGTCATTGAATCGAGGAAATGGCACATCCTTTGGAGGTTCCTTTCCAAGCGCCTTGCAAAGTGGCCCCCATCCATCTTTAACATCCACAAAAAAAAGACGGTCCTCCGGAACATTATTCTTAAGCCAGGAAATATGGCGATTAGAAGTAGCGACATCATGGTCTTGCGGTCTGTCATGGTACAATTTCTCTCATTGAATAGACACTTGATCGATATAGGCCGGGAAATGTCGCATACCTGGCAGGGGGAGTAGAACGGGACGTAAGAACAACATCAGAGCCAGAGTTCAGAATTGTGCCAGGCTCTTTGCCCACGATTCGGGGTCTCTGGTGGTGCAGATAACTTTTGCATTTGGGTAGATCTCTAGAAGCTTGGGGATTAGTTGGGTACAAGGTGCGTAGGTGACACCAATATAACCAACCATCCAATCGTTCCTGTATAAGATACTTCATCTTTTCCCGATCCTTGGGATCTCCCTTGTTCCACGATTTTAGGACTTCCATCCATGATCGAATATCCTCAGGTGGGCCCATTGATATTTGAGTTCCTCCGTAGTGAGAAGGATCGAGAGAAATGAAGCGCTAGTTTGGAGATCAATTATGATGCATCGACGTCAAGTGTACGATTTCCTTACTTTACCAATAAGTTGTGATTTCTGGATCTACTATGAGTCCATAGACCTCTCTATATATAATTATTTATTCGAATTTGGGGCTAAGATAGTATATCAAATCAGCACCTCTTATCGCGAGATAAGTTCGTAGGGCCTGCAGTAGACCAGTATACAAAGAATGGCCGGCTTGTCATAATAGCATGATGCTTGAGTTGATAGATATTCTGATATATTACAATAAATATTTATCGGATCAGAAATCAATTCCAGAACATTCCAATTTATCACAATTACACATCATGTACTAGAATACCTACTGTAACTATATCATAAGATCCACAACCGCGGGGCTCAAATCCCCACCGCTCGAAGAGTTCCGAGCTTCCTCCACCTCCCTCGATGGCTGCGCCTCAGATTCCCAACCTCAACTCTCTCCGACGAGGCCGAGGACGCGGTCGCGGAATCGGTCGTTCCGATGGATTCGAATCACGCCCAACGGGCAAAGATCGCATCGTGCAGGGTACAGACAATGACGCCAGTGTCTCTCGACTGAGCGCCGTGGAGCTGGGATATCTGGACGATCCATTTGCATCAGCACTGACACCGCCAGACTCTGCAACTAGAAGATTCCCGATTATCAACAGAGGTACTTTCAGCTCCCCACAAGCTCAAATAATATAGAAGGTATAAGCTAACGCGTCTTTTGGTTAGGAACATATGTTCGTACAACGGCAATCGATAAGCTTGTGACGCGCTTCCTGAACTCGTATACGCCAGAGCAATCGAAATCAAGGCGCAAACAGATCATTTCGCTGGGAGCCGGCTCAGATACACGAGTTTTTCGGATCTTCTCCTCGAGTCAACCTCCAGACCTCATTTACCATGAAATCGACTTTGCAGTCAATACCTCCTCGAAGATTCGAGCAATTCGATCAACACCTCGACTACAGCAAGCCCTAAGAATTGATTCACCGGATGCTGAGGTTTCAATATCCGAAGCGGGAGATGCATTGCATTCCCCTACCTATCATATACACCCAGTCGATCTTCGATCACTATCGTCAAACAGCGACCTCTCAACGATACTGCCTGGTATCGATAGACAATTACCCACTCTACTGATATCAGAATGCTGTTTGATATATCTTTTGCCTAGTGAGGCGGAGCAGGTTGTCACATTTTTCACCGAGCATCTCTTTAAACCAGCCGCCGGGGACAACGACGACAAGACCCAAACAACCGCCCCTCTGGGCTTACTTTTATACGAGCCTATTCGTCCAAATGACGCCTTTGGTCGAACAATGGTATCTAATCTCGCGACACGGGGTATTCAACTTCAAACCCTGCATAAGTATGCGTCCCTGGATGCACAGCGATCCAGACTGAAAGAACAAGGATTCGTGGCCGGCCAGGCAGCTGCAGATATTGAATTCATTTGGAAACATTGGGTGAGCGCGGATGAGAAAGAGTGGGTTGCAAGCTTGGAAATGCTGGATGAGATGGAAGAATGGCAACTTCTTGCGCGCCACTACTGTATTGCTTGGGGGTGGAGAGATGGGAATGATGCCTTGGCGTTTGCTGAGTGGACATCAATCCCGAGCCAATAAGAGGACTAGGTTATCGAACAGGGGATTTATCTGAAGCGAGCCCCCGGGTGGATTATAAAATATGACTATGAACAAACACTAAAAGTTTGACTGATACTAGTATAGTAAAAATGAAGACTATCCGACAAGTCGACTCTAGTTCGCTTTCTTTACATTCTCTGCTTCTATAGAGCTATTTTCAAGAGACCAACTTCAACACTTGTCTTGTACAGTGCACGAGCTCAAACCCTTCAGGAGAATGTCTTTGGACATCTCCCTTCTTTCTTTCGAGAGACCTGTCAAATCTAGTGCGTGTAATCGGATACCGCTTTAAAGCATCGTTTGCCCATGGTAGTGCGGTAAGCCGTGGGTCTCTTGTTCTGTTTTTCTTCCCACTATTTCGACTCAAAGACCCAGTTCTCTATGAATGAGACTACTTGGGTGGATGGCAATGTCAAGCAATGATCTGGTCGTCATGCTTGGAGGGGCATATCGATTTATTCTTAGTTTTCGGCCCTGGGGGCCAAGCTGGCAATCCGTATGCCTCAAGCCAAGAATTGAAATATTCGCAGAGTCGAGAGATACTGTGTCCATAAGCAGGAAAACCGAATAACATGGGCCACTTCTTCTCTGAGTTCACTGAAAACACCGAAGTCATGGATAGGGCATGATATCCCTCAAGGTGATGATAGTCGAAACAGGAAATCTAGGCATTATACGCTCTATATAGTAGTTGAATATTGAAGCTTCACGTATGGCTCTCGCTCACCTCGTTCCTGGCAATCGACTATATTGGTGCTATCACTTGGTAACTCATTAATCTCCGCCAAATCGAGCATTCGTGAATTCAGACCAGTCCACAGGACCGATCTAGGAACCCGAATATGTAGGAACCCCAAGTCGAGCGATTGGGTCTTTCGTTTGTACCTGGTGACATGCCATGATCTGATCCAGTATTTTCCATACTTATTTCGAAATGTCTCTAAGCAGTGGGTGAGAGCAGGCCAAGCTTTATGCTAGGGCAGAAACTGTAACACTTAACGGTTATCATGAACGAAAGTAACGGTCTTGGCACGACGTGCGGCCAGTCCGCTACTCCAAAATTCTGGATTCGCAGCCTTGTTTTTTTCTCCATAGCATTTGTATGGCCCCGACTCATTTTGGTCACGGACCAATTGTAGGGTCGTCCAAGACCTCTTTGATTGGATGGACTGAATAGACTGAATATTTAGGGCCGGAATGTCTATCGCGATCAACAGGCCGAGACCATCACGGCCACATTTTGTACCTGGTGGATTTTATTGGGATTGACGGGAGAGCCAGTCCGGGAGATAGGACCGGAGTCATGAGGTCGACGATCATCTGCCGAACTTCATGTGGTTTGGTATCAGCAGTAGTTAGGCAGTATGTACCATGAAGTATACCAACTCAGTATGTACATACGGAAATCATCCTGTGCCCCCCTATTCTGGTTCACCCACCTTTAATTGTACCATGTCGAGTATTGAGGAGATAATACTCCAGGGTTTGGCAATTGAGTTCTTCATACTCTGTAGACTGTACGTACACAAACAAAGGTGAACTGTGGACGTTGTGGAACTCTCCCCGAAGCCTCAACACGTGATTGGTCCCCAATGGTTCTGCCCCTGAGACTCAACCTCCATCCGTCTCCATCGCCGCTCATCCACTATCACATCTTGGGATATAGTTTGATCCACTACTTGGCCCTAGTTCCGCTAGCCCCTCAGGGGCACATCTCATCATCGCTGAGCTTTCCGCATGAGGATCGTTCTCCAGTCCAGTCACAATTGATTCCTGAGACCCTTGGACCCTCTTTTCTGTACAGTCATGGCTTTCCCTTGGCTCTTTTTGGCCCCAAACCGGTTCGAAATGGTTCCCCTGGCACTGCCAGTCCCCCGTGCTGGCGTTCTGGCTGAGTCCTGCCGAGCACTTTTCTTGTCGCTATCCGCCAACTCTCGAATTCTTTCCTTTCTTCGACCCCATTCTCTGCGAGCTTCTGTGTCCAAGGCCTCTGGCCATCTTCCATTCTTTATTTGTTTTGCTATTGCTCAACTTCCAGTCATTCGCTCTTTCAATACACAAAGCATATTCCCGCAGATATGAAGTTCGCCATTGCTCCTTCTCGCGCGGCCGCGCTCGTCGCTCTCATTGCGAGCGTTGAAGCTGCCCGTCATGGTCATCACCACGCCCACCGTCACGACCTTCGCTCCGAGAACGTCTCCATTGAGAAGCGTGGTGGACAGTGCCAGTTCCCAACTGATGCTGGTCTCGTCTCTGTCACCCCCAATGAACAGAACGCCGGATGGGCCATGAGCCCCAACCAGCCTTGCAAGCCTGGCAACTACTGCCCATATGCTTGCCCTGCTGGTCAAGTTTCCATGCAATGGGATCCCAAGGCCACTTCCTACAGTTACCCCATGTCCATGGTAAGTTTGCGTCGATCACCCACCTGTCATGTCCCGCAAGGGATATGCATATGCAAGGGGAATCTCACTGACAGGTCATATCTAGAATGGCGGTTTGTACTGTAACGAGGATGGCGAGATCGAGAAGCCTTTCCCTAACAAGCCTTACTGCCAGGATGGTACCGGTTCCGTCAAGGCTAAGAACAAGGCTGGAAAGACCGTTTCTTTCTGCCAGACTGTCTTGCCTGGTAATGAGGCTATGCTTATTCCCACTCTGGTCCAGGAGCTCGAGACCCTTGCCGTCCCCGATATGTCCTACTGGTGCGAGACCGCCGCCCAGTACTACATCAATGCCCCTGGTGTCACCGCCGAGGAGGGCTGCATCTGGGGTACTAGCGCCAACCCAGTCGGTAACTGGTCTCCTTACACCGCCGGTGCCAACACCGTCAGCAACGGAGATACCTATGTGAAGCTTGGGTGGAACCCTATCTACCTCGAGCCCACCACTCCCTTCCGCAACGTGAAGCCTACTTTTGGTGTCGAGATCGAGTGTGACGGTGACGGCTGCAACGGTCTTCCCTGCAAGATCGACCCCTCGGAGATGAGCATCAACCACATGGACGGCCCTGATGTTGTTACTGGTGCTGGTGGTGCTACTGGCTGCACTGTCACTGTTCCCAAGGGCTCCACTGCTCACATTGTTGTCTGGGAGATTGATGGCAGCGGCAGCTCCAGCTCTGAGACCGTCTCCATCTCTACTAGCTCCGCCACTTCCAGCTCGACCTCGATTAGCTCGAGCACTTCGACTAGCACTGCCACCCCAACTCCTACTACTACCTCGACCACGGAGACCTCTACCTCCACCCCCACATCGACTCCTACCCCGACTAGCTCCAGCACCTCTACCTCCACCTCCACCCCGACTCCCACTTCCACCTCCACCTCCACCTTCACTCCTTCCTCGACTTCGACTGTCACTCCTACATCTACCGTGACTCCTTCCAGCAGCACCAAGCTGCCTAAGTCGAGCCCCTCGCTGAGCTACACCTACCGTCCTCACGTCTTCACTGGTTCTGCTGAGATTGTTGGCGCCTCCGCCACCAATGCTGCGGGTGCCTCTTCCTCCACTGGCGCCCCTGGTGCCAGCGGCTCTACCGGTGCTAACGCCGCTTCCACCTCCACTGCCTCCATGGTCAGCCTGGCTTTCGGTGCTGTGGCCGCTATGCTCATGAACTTCTAGATTCATTTGGGCCATCTTCTCCTGTCGATCAGGCTTCTCAATGTATAGATGACTTGGAGGTCGTTCGCAGACGCCGCGTCGGGGAGGCTCCGACTGCAAGACATGCACATTATATTCACTTCTAATCTCTCCCTTTTTTATTACACTTCTGCGCCCGTTCGTCCCACGAACACTTTTACCACTCATGACGATGTCAACGTTGCCATCATCTTTATATTTTCACGACTTATATATCCCTATTTCGCTCCTCAGCGACTGTTTTCTTATAGCTTCTTGGTTGTCCAATATTTTTTTTCGTTATTTTCATGCATTGGGTTATTTATATTGGTTCCTAATTCGACGACCGGTGAATGGATTTCTGTTTATACCGAGAAAGTTTGGATGGGTATATTTTTTTTGGTTGGACATAGGAAAATGGGCTTTGAAAATCTACATTTACCACCTTTACTTTTCTTTTCTTCTTAGGTGCATGTACTGCTAGGACGAGATTCCCGCGCGGAAGTCCGTGTAAATTTCTGAATTATCTCTTTAACTTGTATTTTACAAGCAATTAAATATTCGGTCAATACTCTCTTTAGTTTAATATTCTACTATTTTGTATGTATTAGTATCAATATTAGGGCTCTTAGTATTCGTACTATGTACCTTGTTCAGACTGACCTAGCCATGGGACGGATACCAGCTTAACCACGTTGCCATTCTCGTGAGAACTATGGATAGTTCTTCTCACTAGAATAGCATGGATGCTATTCTAGTATGAGCATTAAAGTAAGGATGCTTTGGGTCCCAAACACTACCAAATCTAACAAACCTATACTCTACACCGAGAACGCAAAGGTTCTGCCTCCAGGCAGGGCTTTGCTTCGAACCAAACTACTAATTGACTCCACTGATAACCGCCTTCTCATCAATGGTTCAAAATCCTCCTAACCATAATTTGTCCCGTTGTCTCTCAAGGATGGTTTGATTGCGTCGAAAGGCAGTATCTGCCCTGTATGGCATGCAGCTTTAGAACCGATAAATTAGGCCCGGCTTTTACACTGGCTATACGACTGCCAGTCTCAAAGCATTTGTGAGTAATCCCGGTCCTGGGAGGGGAATTCAGGAATTAAGAGTGTCCCAGACCCCGGAGCGAATAGTCCTGGCAGCATAGTGCTCACTGGAGATAATTTCAACATCCACAATTGGAGAAATCGCAATGTACCTCCGATAGTTTGTGGGGTATACGATGGTGATGATGAGGGAAGCCGAGAACGACAATATGCTAGACGATTTTCACGTCAATTTGTCTGCTATCTTGTAATTGATAGAAGTTAGTTACTGTGGGAGGAGAACCCGGATGGCCCAACCAAGTAACCATCTAGATCGATACCAGTCATGTTTCCTACCTGAGCAAATGGATGTTCTCGGTAGGAATGTAAATAAAAAACAACGTATATAGTAGTTTATATTTGTCCCATATATTTGATATACAAAGATGATTGATCCAGCCAACGGTAAACCTAACGCCGAGTTCCATGCCCATCAATTCATTGAACGCCTATGTTGCCTTGTAGTCATGCCATCTTAGTAATTCAATTCCTCGACGGGAATGATCATGTCTGGCCTATTTGCGGCAATAGCTAGGCCATTGAGGTTTCGTTGTCGAACCTCCCGCATATATTTCCTTTGTTCGTAAGGCATATCGTAGTAGTTTTCCTCCTCGGTTCCCTTATACATCGTAAAGATAGCACCACCAATGAGCACAACGGCTATACATCCGACGATGATGGCGAAGACATAAAGAGAATACTTGTTGCTACTTTCACGCTTGAATAGGGTGATAGTGTCACGCTTGAGAAGGGAGACAGTATCGTGCATGTTGTTGATGGGAATAATCACTAGCAGGAAGAGGGTGAGCGACGTTGTAAATGGGGCTTGTGCTTCAATTTTCATGAAGGGGGACTCACTGTTGTTGATAAAACAAAAGCTAACGATTGACTTGGGTAGTCTTGGAATGAATGGACTTCAATGCTGTAAAGGAAGTTTGGTAAAAAGAGTGTAGAGTGTGTACTGAGAATAAAAAAAGCACAACCCAAACGTGGCAGACAAGACAAATATAAGAAGTCCAGCCCCCTTGGGGTCAAATTCCAAAAGTCCTAATAATAATTATAAGCACCCCATCACATCCACCTAATGCAAAGATAGGGACCGACTAAGTGAAACATCGGCATGGTTCTTTCATGCCAACCAAACTAACAACCTGATGTCTTCCCGAAAAGGGAATGGCGTCTTTTTAGTCTACTTCATATGATGTCATAATCCGAGCCGGCCAATCAAAGTGGTGAATTCCCAAATGGATCAACCAATCAGATCATTCAATGCACATCTTACTTGCAGTTTGTTCCTGTCTCCGTCGGCCCCGACATCCTTTCTTTGTTTGTACATGTACTTCCTACACGTCTTGTTTTTGAGGGACCAAGGATATCTTCTCTTCGCTGTGAAAACTCTTACACCCCACTATATTGGCAAATTATCTCCTCCCCCCCCCGATGTCGGTCAAGGTGATCTGGACCAAATTTCATGCTTTCAAATTCCATATGTACAGTACATAGATCAGATCCGGTATCCACTAACAACGTTTCAACTTCTAATAATACATAGTGACTGGACTCTCGCCTATATCCAATTAAATACAAATAGAGACACACCATGGTTCCTGGTACACAGGCTCTCAATGTGATTGCCATGTTCTTGGCATTTAACGTACCATTGATACCAATCAATGCCTTTCAAATGGCTTCGCATTAGATATGTAGAAATTTCATACTGAAACGTCCACCTGGCCGAGAAAAATGCTTCTTGTCTTCAATTCAAAAATTAGAGGGAGATGTATAGAAATTGGTCCCAATGGTCCAGCAATCGATGCTCAACAATATGCCAGTGCTGCTTTCAATGCGGATATTTGAAGGGCAATTGCGGTAATTCATCTAACCTATCTCCCATTGTATAACCCAAAAAGAATTTTAGCAATCTCCTTTTAGGTATGGCTTGAAAGTGGGATCTCTTGAGCCTCATTGCTTAGCTTTGGAAACTTTCCGAGGGCATTAAGCATACCTACTAGTATGCACCTAGAAGGAAAATATTTATGATCTTCTGACTCGAATGGGCGCAGCTTAAACACTTACAAAACAATAATCGAATTTTTTTCAGTAATCCATATACCCCTACACTGCGGTGTTTCAATTTGGTTGGATGTACTTCAACATATTTTGTGAAATACATGAATGTATTTCAGCGATCATTCAACTTCGACTTCCAAGGTAAGTATTCCCCCACTCCTAACAAAGGCCCGTGGCAAGTACTATTTAAATCAAATGGCACTCATGAAGTATGCTATCATCTACTTACTATCATTCTGCCTCACTCAAGAATTGAAGTCATTGGCAGCCATGAACAGCTACATGGTTGAAATGAATTAGTCAGCAAAAGACCGCCCTCATCAGATCCAACTCTCTGTGTTTCGCCACTACTCCGGGTCTCCAACGTGCCTCGCGATGGATCCAGCAGCCGATGGTCCGTGCTATACTTGTCGAAATCGTCGCATTCAATGTGATCAGACCGGAGTACCCTGCGCCAAGTGTGAAAAGGCGGGTTTGGAATGCCTTGACAAACGACCTTTTCGATGGGTTAAAGGCGTGGCCATCCGCGGGAGGATGCAGGGCCGAATGTACGATGCCAATAAAGATGCAGAGGCCTCCCATGCTAAGCGGAGAGCTGTGATGAAATCTAATGCCACAAAGCGGGGACCTAAGAAGAGGGAAGGTTTGTATCCCGTGCGTGTTGCGCACATGGGCTATTGATACCATATTCAGGCTGACTAACTATGTCAAGATCACTTCTCTGATACAACATCATTACCCATTATTCTCCATGATCCTTCAACTTCACATCTGGATCGAAAGTCCCACTACTATATTGACTATTGTACGTGTACCCACGATTTACTTGCTCCACAATGCAAGCTGACTCGTTAAACAGTTAATGACCGAATATGTAAACTTTTCATTGTATACGACAGCAATCGAAACCCTATCAGGAGTCTTATTCCCATGGGTTATCAGGATCCAGTCTTAATGAAAGCGCTTCTAGCGCTTGCAGCCCGTCACCATGTCAACACGGGCCACTCCTTTCATCAAATTGAACTACCGGCATCCTCGTCACTGCAGCTTTCTAACGCGAATCAAGATGCGCTCTTATTCAAACATCAGGCTATGGAGGCCTTATCATACTCCCTCCGTGATACAGAATCTTTCAAAAAAGAAACCACAGTTGCCAGCATATTCCTCCTGATTTTCCTGGATCTTCTCGAATCTGGAAGTGATGGCTGGAATTTCCATTTGCAGGGCGCTAAAAATCTAATCGCATCCACATTCTTTCACTCCGATTCCAATCAAGAACTCGGACAGACGATCGAAGAAATTCGAGGATTCATCATCAAGCAAATTGATTTGTGGGTTTACCCTCACTCTCCGAAGGCTTGGCTCTGGACTATGCTAACTTGGAAACCCTTTTTTTAGCATCGAGACACTCGGGGGAGCATTCTTACGCCCTAAGTTGTTACCTCAGATTTCATCATTTGATCATCAAAAAAAGCAATATAAAGAGGCAATTGAGGCCTCTTTTCTTGGTTGTCCCGAGTATATATTGACTGTCATTCAGTCCCTTTCGACTCAAAGAGACAATCTAGCAGAGACTCAAAGCCCACTTGATGAGATTTCCACAACAACCTTCTGCACAGAGATAAAATCCTTGATCGAAATGATCAGGAATTTTGACAGTTACAACTGGGCTACAAATCTTCAGCAGTCCCGAAATCCTTCGCCGCAAGAGATCCTTGGTTTATGTAATTTATCCGAATCGTACAAACTTGGTGCACAGCTTTATGCGGGGCGCATTTTGGATGCCTTGGCCGAAGAGCCAGCTAATCAAAACGATCTGGTCACTGAGCTTCTAGGTGTGATTGACTCTTTGAGAGACGACAAAGCAATATTCAAGTGTATTCTCTGGCCGATCTTTGTTGCTGGTCTGGAGTGTCAATGGCAGGCACAGCGGGACTTTGTCATCAGCTGCATTGAGAGGTTTTGGGATCTCACTAATTGCTTGAATGGAGTCAATGCTGCAAAGATTCTGCAAGACTACTGGCAAAAAGAATCTTCAATTGGGAACGAGAGGTCACAATGGATATTTAGTATTGGAGAGTTGGGTCGCGATTGGCTTTGGATTTAGATATACCCATGTAAATATGAAACGAATGATGACATGATTTTAATGACTCAACAATGGATCCCATCTGCATGCTCATTCTTTCGCCAACGAAGCGAAAGCCTGCAGTATGTCAGCTTTCAAGTCCTCCCAATTCTCCAATCCAACGCTGATTCGCAATAGCTTATGGTCAACTTTGGAGTCGGACATCGCTCGCCACTCAATTAGCGATTCAACCCCGCCGAGACTTGTAGCGTGCTGGAAGTAGTTCAGCTTGCTAGGCAAAGTCTTCGCAAAGATCTCGTTCTGCAAGACAATCGAAAACACAGGACCAAACCCGCAGGGCATCTGCTTCACTAGCCACTCCTCATCTTGGAGGCTAGCATGATAAACATTTTTGAGAACGCTTTGGACGATATATTGCTCGGTACCTGGAGCCGGATCCGACACTTTCTGAGAATCAGCCAGCCAGGAAACTAACTTACCACAGTTCTGGCTAGCACGCTGCACTCGAACTTCGAGGGTTCGCAAGCTCCGAAGACCCAACCAACCCTCCAGATTGCCAATATTATTTCCCAAAGCTACCCGGTCCTCATAGAGCTGTTTCAACCAGTCTTCTCGCTTCACAGCAAGTACACCACAAAGCATATCGCTATGTCCACCAAAATACTTCGACCCAGAATGGAAGACGATATCAGCCCCCCACAGAAACGGATCCTGTAGTCCCGGAGGCCCAAATGTACTATCGACAATAAGGTATGCGCCGCGAGAATGTGCTTTCTTGGCATACTCTTCGATACTAAAAGCGGTTCCAAGCGGATTGACTGGTGTTTCGAGAAGGATTACATCTCCTTCTCCAAGATCCTCGTCAGAACAGTCAAGTTCGAGCTTTTGAAGACCTGAAAGGCGAGAAATAACAGAGATGACTTCATGACTGCCATGATACCCTTCTCCCACGGAAATACGTCGAGGGTTTAGAAAAGTCAAGGCGGCATGTAGAGCCGCTAGACCACTAGCATAGCTCACGGCATGTCCCTTCAAAAGCGACGATAATACCGCTTCGAAGCGAGTAGCGTTGGGTGCGAATTCGCGAGAGTATACATAGTTCTTGCCATTGAACTCGGCCTATAAAGCACGTAAGTCTTTGCAAGCTAATAAGCTGAGTATTGACACGGATTCTGCTCTTACAATTGGGTCCTCGGGCGGGACAAGATCATTGGGATTTCCTGGGTGTCTGAAAGTCGTGGAGAGGTGAATTGGGGGTGCAACGTCAGTGACCAGGTTCAAGCGGTTATCGGCATGCAGCGCTTGAGTTGCAGGATGGGCGTTATTGACGGGAGCCATAATGAACGTATTGATGTAGGGTGTTTCTTGATAGATTAAATTTTCTTTCTTTCCTTTTCTTTTCCTGGCAAAATGACCTTATATCAATTTTCTATATAGCTTCCAGTCATCGCCATCCGCCCCACTCCCTTCAATTTCCTAAAATGGCGAGTCATCGAGTGATTTGATTGGTTCTTCAACATTTACAGTTACCGATTGGTTACTGGTAGTAGTTAGTAAATCCCGTTGAAGAGTCATCTTTCGGGATTCGCACTCTTTTAGGATCTCCACTTCCTTTCTTCCTATGGCTTAGGCATTGCAAATACCTGTAAGAGGTTGACACAGGGCGTAGTTAATCCACATCTCTGTATTGTTCGCTTCGGTGGGGAGAACCAACGGTAAGTCCGCATTACCAACACCCAGTAGAAAACACCGTGATTGGCCCGACTATATCATGGCAATTGAAAGTGCCTGGGACAGAGTATATAAAGACCTGACACATTGACTCACTTTTCACAATCTCATACATACTACAATTTGAAGCAATCATGTATCTCCGAGCAGTACACGCAGAAAATTCAATCAAGGCTCTCTTCGAGTTCATTAAAGAGAATCCCTTGGGTGTACTCACAACTGCAATTTCTTCATCTTCGTATCCTTTCCTCCAATCCAGTCATATTCCCTGGGTTCTAGACACTTATAGCGATGACCCGGAAACACCTGTGAAAGGGCTATTGCGGGGTCACATGGCCCGACAAAACCCTCACTCCAAAGCCATGATCGAATCCTGTGCCAATTCATCTACAGGGAATCTCGAGCAAGACGTGATGATTCTTTTCACCGCGCAGCATCACCACTACGTGACTCCCAAATTCTATACGGAAACTAAACCTGCCACCGGCAAAGTTGTGCCGACTTGGAATTATGCTGCTGCGCAGGTCTATGGCAAAGCCACTATATACTATGATTCTGCTGCGGCTGAGACATCGGAATATCTCCAAAAACAAATCCAGGATTTATCTCAGATGTGCGAGACTTCTGTTATGGATCATACTGGCCAGGAAGGAAAGCCTGGTGCTTGGCAGGTAACTGATGCACCGGACCGATATATCGATATCATGAAGAAGAATATCATCGGAATTGAAGTTTCCATTGAGAGTATCGGGGGCAAATTCAAGATGAGTCAAGAAATGGGACAAGGTGACCGACAAGGTATTATTGAGGGCTTCAATAATCTTGGATCAGATGTTGGGACGAATTTGGCTGGTTTGGTGAAAGAGCGTGGGGAAATGAAAGATGCTGAGAAGGATAATAAATGATTTTGTCATATTTAATATTTTATTAGTGCCATGCATAGAATCGAGAAATCTTAGCAAGTGTGTTGTCTACTTGCAGCACAATCATTTCAAGTATATAGTACGTACACTTGAACCAATACTAAGAATGCGTCTTTCTCGAACGTCTACCATTTCATACTAATTATGATTACTCGCGATTAAAATGGACGTGAATTATTGCTGCCTATTCTTCTTCGAGCCTTCATTCCTACCTGAATCTACTCACATATTTTGTCTGCCTTCATCACCTATCAGCCTAGTGGAGACTTTAATGTTTGGACCCATCGATTACCGCATCCCCCGCCTCCCCTCGACATTCCTTTGTCAACCACTGTGAACACCTCCCAAAATGCCTCCTGCGGCGCAAACAGTGAGTCTATCCTCAAGGCAGTGACTGCTTTATATCTTCTCGTATTCCCTGCATGTGTCTCAGGCGATTCCAAGCTCGCTGCCTAGAGCTTACCCCGCACTATGATCATCCAAAGACTCCCTTGAGTTGCGCGAGACCCTCTACTCGCAATGCAATCAAATTGCGAGATTATGATAGTTAACTCAATGAATCAACAGACCCGCCTGGTATCAAACCTACGTCTTCTTATCCCTCGTCTCCGCCTTCTTCAGAAGAAAGACACCGCATCCTCGGTCGTTCAACGTCGCGAGCTCTCCCAACTCCTCAGCGAAGGTCGCGAGTCATCCGCGCGTATCCGAGTTGAAAATGTCATCGCAACCGATATTGCTGTGGAGGTGATGGAGATGGTGGAGTTATACTGTGAACTATTGCTAGCGCGCGCCAATGTCCTTGACCAGCTTGCTTTCGGAGAGAAGGGAACCCGCGCACGATTGCGCGCTAAGGAATTATACAAAAAGCAGACTCAACCGCAAGCCGGGGTAGGATCAGGGGCTGGCGCAAAGGCTGCGGAATCCTCGGGGTCTCGGTTTGGGTTCTCTTGGTTAGGGGGCTCACAAAAGAAGGAAGCTAGTGTCGCTGATGATGCCGAGGCACTCAGTGACGAGGATGATACATATATGGACACTGCACTGGATGAGGCAGCCACTGTTGTCTTCTATGCTTGGCATCGCTTCCCGCATGAACTACGTGAGCTGACCATGCTCCGGACCATGCTCGGGGAGCGATACGGTAAGGAATTCATGACACTGGCGCAGGATAACAAAGTAGACACCGTCAAGGTACCGGATCGGCTACTAAAGGCATTGCGTGTGAAACCGCCGGGGCAGGACTTGGTAGAGAGCTATCTCCGGGAAATTGCGAAGGCATACGGTGTGGCATGGCCGGAGGAGGACCTGAACACGCAAGAGGACCTGGGAAGTGCACCCCCGGAATTTGTGGACGATACCAAAGGAGATGATGACGGCAACGAAGGGGGTGATGTACCAGCAACCCCAACGAAGCCGCATGTAGACGCCGCCGAATCTAGACGCGCCTCAGAGACCAATGAGCTCAGCAAGGCTACGCCTCCGCGAGGTCCTGCAGCTGGCCGGAGCCCTGTCAGTGTTGCCCCGCCCGCCCCAAGAACTGACAACCCAAATCCGCGTGTCAAGGTTCCGGGGTCAGAAGGGAATGGGCCAGCGACGACCTCGACTACAGTAGGGTCAAGATCAGGGTCACAGGGGAGAAGCAGTAACGGTGGGATACCGGAAGTGGATGAGTTGACACGCCGATTTGCAGATCTCAGAAGGAAGCCTTAATCCTGCAGCTTTACCGACTGGTATTCAATATGAATGATCACTTGATTTTAGTGGAAAGGTTGAGACGAAAATGAAGCACTTGATCGTTTATTTCTTATCCAAGCACGACGAGACTGGTCCGCTATGGAAAATATCTCTTGCCTTGTCTGCAACATGGGTCTATCTTAGTAGTCTCTCTCGCTGTATAAAGTACTCTTGGGCGTTTATGTTCATTTGGCCTGGCGCTTGTTAGCTGTTTTTCAAATCGAGCCTGACCGTTTTGAAGCAAAGTGTCTGTTCTCATAGAACATTTCCTTACGAGCATTCCTAGCAGTATATCGAATGATTACACTAGAAAGATCAGTATCCGCGCTTGAGAGATGAGAAAAGAACAATTCGATATCTCTTGGGTGTACCAAGCAGATCCGATCTGGATCTCGCGGAAGAGGGGCGATCCAATCTGAGATCGATCAGGTATAAACAACCTTAATTCGAGACCACGAATTTTCCACATCACGCAAAATGAAGAGGTCAAGACAGAATAAGAATTTTTACTTTATATCATACGAGTAATTTCGAGTAGTTTCCCACTCGCTTTCCAATCCTATGAGATATTTTCTAGGAAATGCCCTGTCAATTCGAGCTGTCGCGCGGGCCGTTAGACTAAAAGCGGGACCAACGCCAACCCGGGAAATTGAGATTCGTTCAATCCGATGCATCACGACTTCACACGAGCTCCCCTCACCATGTCCAATACTTAACATAAGCCACGCGCGCCTCGATATCTGACCATCCTATACTCGCGCTCCGTCCACCCTGACGCCTTACTTATTCATTCTTTCTCCTAAACCTTTGCCAGACCTCTACCTACCCACCGATCTGATCGGATTTTCCAGCCACAAGAGCGCAAACACATTCATATCCACTTCCACATGCCGGTCTACATGCTCCACGGATTCCGGTGGCCCCGGGCAGGCTTCACGGGGATTCGAGTCTACGTCGTACTTCACAATCTCGAAGAAGCAGCCGCAGAGTACATCCAACAACCTCTCACAACAGAGTTAATAACCGAATCGTTCAACAAGACCCAACCAGATCTCCTCCCCCGACTCCCAGAGCTCCGATTCATCGAGCAGTACGATCCAAACGATGAGTCCAGTAACACCGTCAGTCAGGATTACGCCTACGTCGGCGCGAAGGTAGTCGTATTCCCTGATGGCGGTGGTCTGGCTCCAGCGCCGGGTGCCGGACCTGGATTAAATATCGAGGACGTGGTTGAGCAAGGGTCTGGGCTGACGGATGATCAGACGGCGGCGTTGGAGGAACTTCGGGATCGCCTCGCTCCTGGTGAGAAAATTGGTTGGTTTATGGTTTACAATGGGGATCCCGAGAGATGGTATCCTCCGTCGGAGGATGAGGAGGAAGAATACGATGAAGGTGAAAGTGAGGTAGATGAGCAATCGGAGGTGCAATCGCATGCGGCAACTGAACCGAGTACCCCGCAGAGCTACACGGTATGTATAGATGAAATCGAAGTAATGGGGTTATTTCATCCCGTCTGGAGATTTTATGCTAATGTGTCTCGATTGTTTACAGGCTCGTTTGACGAGACTCTTCAACCGTATGAGCTCTTCTTGAACCATTTGAAGCCAAGGCGTCGCTGCCATGTAATGAATCCCCCTATTCCCTGCTTCATCTCTTTCAACTTCTCTTTCTTTCAGCGACAATTATCAAAATTTGCTTGCTTAGCCCGAAAGGATCGGAGCTTTACGAATTTCAACGCCTTATGCCAGTCGATGCTCCCCTGAACTCATACTCCAGTATTCAATCCAAAGTTATATATCAATGAACAATGCACGACTTGCCCATATACATGTTACAAATGTCCCATGTGTAGAAAACCCCGTAAAACCAGCATGTCTTATTCCCCACAATCTCCCCTGCAGCGATGCACCGCACCGTTGATAAAGCGGTGATAAGCGGCAGTATATCGGGGAGGGGAGCTGGCAGCGCCACTCTTTCAAGCTGCATTCCCAGAATCAACCGAGGCCTTGACAAATACTGGCCAGGTGAATCCCTGGATTTCTAAAATGGTCCTTTCTTTCATTATTGTTCAGAATCGCCAGTGGGTTGCCCACGCTCAGCATCCGAAAGTTCGCATTACTGATCAACGTGGTATAGGGGCAAAACGCGCCTGGCAAAGTGGTACGCTCCGTATAGTGTGAGTCGCATTGATCAACTACTCATCTACGAGGGAATGAATGCTAATTATTTGGTTTAGGATGAGGAAAAGGTCAAGTTAAAGGGCGAGGTTGGTCTTTTCCCGCATCCCGCAGAATCCGCATCTCGAGAGTCGTGGTAGCTACCACAGCTATCCTATACGACCCTGGCGACTTTACAATACGTCGCTAACATCTGTAACAGGTCCACCGACTTGTTGCGCCGAGAGATCAAAAATACCAATCGAATTTCGTCGAGTTCCGTCGCAGCACGAAGATTGTATACCGACGATATGCGGGACTGTTCTTTTGCGTTTGTGTCGACGCCAATGATAATGAACTAGCGTATCTGGAAGCGATACATTTCTTCGTCGAAGTGCTGGATCAATTCTTTGGCAATGTTTGCGAATTGGATCTAGTGTTCAACTTTTACAAGGTGCGCCGATGATGGAACGAGGCTCCGCAAAAGCTGTCCCCGGGATTTATGTGGATACGGATACTAATGAGAGGATGGGAACTAGGTCTACGCGATTCTGGACGAGGTTTTTCTTGCAGGCGAGATCGAAGAGACTAGTAAGCAAGTGGTGCTTACGCGACTGGAACATTTGGATAAATTGGAGTGAGATTGGACTTGTGGAATATTTCTTAGGGGGCTGTTCGACTCGGGGGGTATTACATTGCGATACAAATATGGGTGCATTAGCAAGTCATTTGCATGGCGTTAAGGGGTCTTGGAATCATGGAGGATACTCATTGAATTCGATTTTGTGATTTGTCATTATGGAAAGGACCCTCGTACTACGATCCTGCATGTTCAAGCTGGCAAGTATGGAGAAGCTTCGTATATTGTACGAAGTCCACTTGGAGCAGGGAGATATGTAGACGTCTTCGTACTCGTATACACTAAGGAGGACTCCAATGTGTGCAATACGACGTAGCTATATGATAATGAGGCCTGCTCATCGTCATTAAAATGGAGTATGCCATCACTTTGGGTCCGCATGTCGGAATATCCTTCGACTCTCATAGGGCTGAACCTGATGCCAAGGCCTAAAAGCTCGTAAGATTTGCTCCTTTTTGTCCGCCGAGACCATGATTGTCATTCCGCTCAGGGTCCGCGATATCATACTGGGTCTACTTCCGCGCAGGCTACCGGATTCTGAACTGCCGAAATACATTGCCGTCACTGTCAGCGGGGTCTGAATGGACGAGAGAGGGGAGAGAGGGGACGGTGGTTAAGCTTATTTGATTGAGCATGACTATTTAATGGTTCCATGGGGTCCATCATGATTGTAGGGCTAATTTCCCTTAGTTCGATCTGGTTGTGTGTGAGGTGATTGTGGTCATCGATGGCGAACACACACCATTGGTGTCTTGGCACGCCCTTATATTTCAGCCATCTCGCTGATTTTGAACTTGCTTTGAGACCCTGAATTGTTGTCTGCAATGAGACTGGATGTATTTATATGCTTTGTGCAAGAGAGGTATTGACTATGAGTGTTCACCTTCATGATTCATACTACTCACCACTACAGTATTATACTAACCACAGTAATACACTACACCACCCACTCACAGCCCCATCATTCGACTGACTACTTACTCCAGTATTGACCAAGGCTAATGAGACTGCGTCATGAGATTGGACTTGTCCTCCACCTCAAAGCCTGTCCTCGAATATCCTTCTGGAACATGATGCACTTTACTCTATACAATACGAAGATGATCGGCGAAAAAGGGTCAAAATACTCAAGTGTACTCTCATAGAGTAACACGGGCAACCTCCCCCCCGACAGAACAAGACAATCTCCGAGAATTCCTCGTTCCCTGAAGATCCCAACTAGTGTGGATGTCCATCCGCCGCGGATTTGGACTCGTCTTTCCGGAACACCACACCGCCTTGATGGGTGGAAACGAATACAGCATTCGGAGGAGTCCCGGGCAACGCAACATACTGGTGCAGCATCTGATCATCGGTCAAGAAGGAGACAACGAGAGCGTCCGGAGTATATTGAATTTCTTGGCATGTGGAACTTGTGCCGCCTCGGTCTCGACCATGACCGTTTCCCGCAACTCATTATTCAATCAATCAATCTGAGCCGGTGGAGCGGGGCATCATTTTCGTCTACCAGTTCAGCATTGGTTCCAACAGCCGGGTTCTGCTCGCGTGCCCCTGGATCAGCAAATTGATGATCGGCTCGTATGAAATATCTTGAAATTATCTTGAGGGGTTTTACGGGTATCCGACGGAGACTATCAGAGTTCACGTTACTCTTCACTAGTCTTTTGTGTATCTTTAGTGATAAACCTATCACGATTCGTCCGGAAGACTAGGGATTGCAATGTCACACCAAGAACTCCAAGACCATACAGACATACAGTACAGTATGTATTGGATGGGCCTGGGCACCAGTTTGAAGGTCTCAGTTTCAGAAATGGATAGTCTCCACCATCGAACCGAGTACGCGTTGCCTCTACAGCCTCGGATCCAATCAACGTTGTCAGGGGCACGGATCCTCATCAACAGCCGGGGACCACAACTCCGTCCCAGAATTTTGATCACCATCAAAAGCAAAAGGACCACATGTTGTTCAATGTGGAAATTGGACGGTATTAGCGCCCTGTGTAATACATACGTTCAAGCAGAAGATGGAAGATCCAAAATATCGTAACGCCGAGCATACGTGGTTCCAGTCTTGGCATACCGGTATTTACACAACCTTTTCCTCCACGATCCACCTGGTCCGCCCCCCTGACTATCCTCTCCCTGCGTCAGCCGGTGACGTAGTGTGGTTCTTGGTATTAACAATCTGATGAAGAGCCGGGAAGAGCAGAGCAGTGGAGGGCAGAGATCCTATATTCAGCGGAATGAGCAGAATGAGCTACATGCACTACAGTATGAATATCAGAACTCACAATACATGCAATCCTACTACAGTACTTATGTACTGTCGTAGAATACCACAATTCCCACCACTGTATACAAAACTGACCAGGAAAAGATTGACAGCTTGTGGACACTCGCCACTCGCGGGGGGCGCAAACCTTCACAATTGCTCGGTTCATCCACTTTGATTCGTTGAACTGCTGTGACAGATTCCCACCCCGCTGCAATCCATCGCAGCCTCAGATCCATGCCAACATGGGCATTTTTCCATATTTGCCATTTCTTTTTTATTTTTATTTTTTTTGTTGTTCTAAAATCCACCCCTTATCAAATATCAACCCTTCGATCCGCTGCCCCCTTCTAGACTTCTTCTATAGTCTTATCCCCTCTTTATTTTAATACCCACTCCTCCGGCACATCACTCGTTCTTTCTCTTCTCTCTAAACATCATTCCCTTCTCCCTTCGTCAATCTTTGCACAGGATATCGTACCGCCATAATGTCGCTCGCTCTCTCTGATAACTTGGCTCCTCAGCCTATGACCGATATCTTCACCAGCGACACAAACATTGACCGCCGCAAGTGCCACCGCACTGTGCCTATGAAGGTACTGGCCCTTGGCGTTGGCCGTACCGGTACTGCATGTGAGTTAGAAGATCTACATGAATGAAGAAATCACAAATAAAGTGAAAAAAAAGGCAATATATAACTGACTTCTATATTCCAGCTCTTCGCAAGGCCCTCGAGCGCCTGGGTTATGGCAAGTGCTACCACATGATGTGCGCCAGTGTTGAGAACCCGCCGGATTGCTTGATGTGGCACGATGCTCTGAACGCCAAGTACAAGGGCGAGGGCGAGTTCGGCCGCAAGGAATGGGACCAACTTCTAGGCGACTGCCAAGCTGTGTGCGACTGGCCTGCCTGTGCCTTTGCCAAGGAGTTGATTGAAGCCTATCCTAACGCAAAGGTCATCTTGACCACCCGTGATGTTGACCCATGGCACGCGTACGTTTTCATCCTGCGAATTCGAATGAAAGCAGTGAGCTAACATCCTTTTTTTTTTCTAGTTCCGTCATGAAGACCGTCCACTGGCGCGTCAGTGACCCCGAGCACAAGTTTGTCTCGAACTTCAGCTGGGCCGCTGGCATGTACTACCCCATGCTGAACAAGTTCTTCGAGACTTTCTTCCGTGGTGATTTCCAGGGCCAGGGGAAGCAGGTTTACAACGAGCACGTTGCTGAGGTTCGCAGCTTGGTTCCTGAGGGCCGTCTTTTGGAATACAACATCAATGACGGCTGGGGTCCTCTTTGCGAATTCCTCGAGGAGGAAATTCCCGACACTCCTTTCCCCCGTGGTAACGATATGGCCGACTTCTACAAGCGCTGCAGCACCCGTAACCGTCACCAAATGATGAACGCTGCCCTGCAAGCTGTCACTATGGGTGGTACCATCCTGGCTGCTGGTTTCGCTGCCACCATGGCCTGGAAGCGTTTTGCCAAATAAACAGCTCCTTGCATTGTTCTATATTCTTTCTGAGCTGGCTCCACAGTGTGTGCGGGCACCGCTGGCGGGGGTAGTTTGGTTTTGATATTTTTTTTTCTCCTATTTTCCGCTGCTCGTTTTGTGAGCTGGTCACTACAGATTTTCTTTATTTATAATATCCCTTCTGTGTTCTGTTCTTTTTGCATGGTTACCACCACCATGGAACATCAAAAGCCATCTCTGCATCATGGTAATCCTTCGTGGTATATATTATTTTTACGGTTGATAACATGAATCCATCTATCATTTCTTGCATTTCTTTTTGAAGTAGATCAAGAGTATTGTAGTATGTATGATTGATTTAGCTCTGCTTTGAACAGCCTTGGAAGGACCCTGCACATCCAAGGATAGACCTGTGACATGCGTACGCAAGGGATCATACACTGTACTGTACATAGTGTCATCACTCTCAATCATATCAACCAATTTCTCTCTAGCATCGTAAGGCAGAATGACTGCAATGGTCAATGCCTTGCAGTACGTATGTATGTATACAACCACATTCACCAAAATAATCTCCAATTAAACATCGTATACTCCGTACACACCGAGAAAATAAATTTGCACCTCAACACACCGCCTGTAGCACTAACCACCATAAAGGGAAAACGCCTCTCATCTAAGCCAACCTTCAAATTCCCCGATAAACACCCGGCAACGGGCCACAAAGTGGTTCGTACTCGTACGAAGGCGACGCCAAATTTATTGCTTGGCCATACTAGCCTCTTGGCAAAACAGCCACGCATTCGCGGCCAGCAGCGTGTGGGCAATAGGCATTAGGCTTGTTACAGGGATGTTGGGGCTAAATTAGGCGCTCCGTCAAGAGTCTCATGTTCCCCTCAATTCCGCTCGTAGCTTTTCCTGTTGTGCCGGTGGAATACGTAGTGTGCTTGCGTTGGGGGACGTGTGATGGCTCGTGCCGGGAAGCTTTAAGGTAGGCTGTGCACTCGGGACTCGTGGTGGACGCGTGGGTGAGTAAACTTTGTACTATGAACCTTGTCTATTGATAGTGATGGATCTAGATGTATTTGGGTGTTTGTTTGGCTTCAAGCTGGATGTTCGATGCGACGTGCTTATCGTGCATTTCTCTATGGGCCATTCATCTCTTAACGACGACTAACTAATCGTAGTAGTGAAAGCGGGTGCCAAAATAGAAAACTATACAGACACTGTTATTATGTATAGTTCCGTACTTTATTGCACACCTTACATAGCAACAGTAGGAATTGGCAGTGGTTGGACCCCTCATAATTATCAGATCACTTCCTGATATTGCACACAGTTCGTGTGGTACACGTTCAATCCTGTTTTTGCATGGGTCGATCCGGGTAAATAGTTTGGAGTGTAATTATGCGCATCTTGCCTCGTTCTCATCACCATACAATAGTCACTGTATGAAAACTTTGTACGAAAAAGAAAAAAAATAAAATAAAACTAAATACTGCAAGGCCACAAATTAAAACCCCAAGATCTCAATTATCAGCCATAAAAGCCACAAAGTCATCAGCAGCATACGCAATGGTCCCGCTTCAGCAATTCGGACTCGGTGTTAAGTTCCCCTTCGAGTATCTGTATCGCGACTGTATCGTCGGCAAAGCAAAGTACGGTTACACGCTAAGCCCAAATGGGATCCCAAGCCACTGCACGTGGCCAATTCCCCGATTGAGGTGTGGCGAGTTGGATCTGGCAGTACCTCAGGCCAGGAGAAACTATCGAAGATCATTCAGCTAATTAGAGCCTAATCGTTCTTACTGAGGACAAAAATGACCACGAAGTAATAAGGATCTAGTTTTGTTCCAAGAGAGGGTTCCTGTTACCACTGTTTGTATGCCCCACCCAGTCTATGGTCGTTCATCCCGTCCTGTTTACCCCGGTACGAAGTACTTTGTACGGCTTCTAGATCTATATGAGAAACATCGCAGGGAAAGGTGGAACTTAGAGAGGTCTCATAGAACTGAGCGAACTATATGTAGTGTATGCTTTTCTAATAGTGAAACTTATCCGCAGACTTGGGAAATGTATACCTGGATATATCTAACCATGAGGGCTTCGGATTGCAGACAATTGATCTTTGAGTATTCGGCGAGGATGGAGAGTTCGGTACATAGGGAATAAAGCAGCTAGTACATAATATCTGTGAGATATTGGATATTTGAGAGGTTAACAGAAGGAATTGATAGCAAGGACTATTTAACAGGTTCAACAGGTTCAACAGGACATGACCTTCGCCTCTATATTTCAAGTTTCTTTAAATCCACAAGTATAAACAACAGAGCCTTTCTAGTCGTACTGAAAGTAGACCGTTATCTCTACTCAGCTTTATAAAACTTTCGAAAATATCATAGATGATTATATTGGCCTTCCAGTTGCGGATCTGTCCATTCACAATATCCTCGATAGAAATGGGTATTTGGTCTGCGTTATTGGCGACCTCCAATAATACTAACAAAATTACTGCTTGGCACGGCTAGACTGACCAGATTACAACGATTTGTTTTAGGATTGACCTTAAATTTAAGAACATACATACAATAGTCCAACAACGACAACAAAGTACGGCAGTGCGGAGATTGGCGGGGGGTCCCCCTGAGTTGTGAGGCGGTGCATAGCATTGGGCCCCTGTGGTTGTTTAGCCGCGAGGTATGACGCGGCCCAGCCAATTTACCGTACCATACAACACCCACCACAAACCACAAACTCTGAATTCTCCGGATATCCCCTAATTTTGCAATGGCGAGAAAATGTAGGCCCTTATTCTAAGAGGGGCCTACAATGGGATATACTATGTCTTTCAGAGCATACAAAATAGAGTATGACCATCGGAGGAACACCCATGTCCCCGCAGTAATCAAGCACTGGAATTGTCTGGGCAGCATCTTGGCAAACGACCTTAATCCTTAAAGTATTGGAAATGGGCCCGCTGGCAGGTCGATTTCAAACAATATCAGTCCAATCAGAGTGGAGACTCGTCGCCATCTCAGCTCCACCGAACAAAGTCCCCGCTGCAGGATTGGATTGACAGCAGTCGTATCTCGTACTCTCTCTCTTCCCCGTCTCCATTAATGCTTAGACTTCTCTTCTCTTCCTTCGTGCCGTTGCAGTCTTCATTCTTCATATTGCGCCATCCCTTCGCGGGGTGATGTAAAAAAGAGGAGATTCATGCTTGCCACTACTTCTCCGTGGAGGACTACCTCTATCTTCCTGATCCTCCTCTTACAATGCGCGAGGAATGTTGTCGCACAGACGGCCTTTTATAAGTCGGTTCGTTGTTTCTAATAGTTTGCTGTGTTTACCATATGAATGCAGTCCTATATTGCCCCTGTGTTTTGTTTGAATCCATTCAAAATGCCGTTTCCATCCGCGTGGCTAATCGCTAACTCATGCGCCTGTCCCTGTAGCGGCCAGACATTTACCCTCCCCTCTTTGACATCGAGCTTATCGACAAGGAAAAGGTCAGCCCAGGATACATTTTTATCACGCCATATGAGGTCGACAACCCAGGTCCATACATCTTTGATAACTCTGGAGTACGTGCGCCAAGTGACTGTAGCGCAAACCACTATTTGCGATCACACTCCACGCTGACATCATGGAACTTTTACTGACCAGACCTGATCTGTTCATTATAGGAGTTAGTATGGAGTGGTTGGGGTGCTTCCGGGCCTGGAAATGCCCATGGCATGCACGTATGTAAATATAAGGGCGCAGATCATCTCTGCTTTTTCCAGGGTAATCAGCAGAAGGGGTATTGTCGCGGACATGGTGTTATCTTGGATAGCAGTTATCGTATTGTACGATCAGTCCAACCAGGTGGTGGAATGGCATCCAGCGACATGCATGAATTTCTCCCGATCAACAACGGGAAGACCGCGTTAATGACCGTTTACCAACAACGCCAATTCGATATGACGCCATGGAACATCAAAACGGGACTGGGATGGTTGATGGAGAGTGTTTTCCAGGAAATCGATATTGAAACCAGCAAGGTTCTTTTTGAATGGCGATCCCTGGACCATGTCGACCCATCGAACAGCTATACTTGGCCCGCGCATACAGATACCTCGGGGACAGGACTGAATGTGCATGAACCTTGGGATTATTTCCATATCAACTCAATCGATAAGAATAAAGATGGGGATTATCTGATTTCCTCACGACACACGTCCGCCGTTTACAAGATTTCCGGCAAGGATGGATCTGTTGTTTGGCGATTACATGGATCACAGCCGTCTTTCCGCAATATCAACTTCAGCTTTTCGCAGCAACATGATGCACGCTGGTTATTCGAGAATGCCACCCACACGCTGATCTCGCTCTACAATAATGGCTATAATGGGTTTAACCAGACACACGCTTATTCCGGTGGAATGATTATCCTGATCGATCATGTCGACGATACAGCGATCCAAGTGCGCGATTACAGACCTTATATCCATGATCTGGTCAGCTCGAGTCAAGGCAATTTGCAGCGCCTGCCGAACAATAATGTCTTCATGGGTTGGGGCAATAATCCTTATGTCTCGGAACACGACGAAGAAGGCAACCTGGTGCTTTGGGCTCATGTCTCTGGAAACGACTTGATGAATTATCGCGCTCAAAAATTCGAGTGGGAGGGTAACCCGACTGACTCTCCTGCTCTTTGGGCATACTCTCGAGCTGCAGAGCCCTTCTCCCCAACATCCTTCTATGTCAGTTGGAATGGAGCTACTCGCGTCCAGACCTGGAAGTTCTTCGGTGCCCACAACATGACTGGTCCATGGACGTTCCTTGACCAGGTCAACAGAACCGGATTCGAAACCGAGTATACCAATAACAGCTTCTATCTCTGGGTCCGAGCTGAAGCTATCGACAAAAAGGGCAAAGTCCTCGGCAGGTCCGGGATAAAGTATACTTTCGTTCCATCCTCGGAACTGCGTGACTTCTGTCAAGATGAGAGCTGCATTGATGCGCCTGGGTATGGATTTCCAGGCGAAGACTCGGCTCAGCCATTCATTCCTCCTGTCGGCGTGAATACCGTGCCCTGGGTTGATCCCGGACACGACGGCATTGTCTGGACATATCCTTCCGGCTTTCCACATACAACAGGCGCTACATCCTATCAGGATAAGTGGAGCTCAGGTCGTAAGCGAACCCCCTCTTTCGCCTTTATCAGATCTCAATCAACCTCGCTCATGATCGATTACTGACGCACTTATCATAGATTTCCTTGCATGGGGAGCCGTGCTCCTCGTGCTCGTCCCTATCATAGCGGCGGGATACTATGGTTACCGCTACTATCTAAATCGTCAACGACGGCTGGCCGCGTTGGCTACAGATACAGAATCCTCGGAACCACTGAACGGCTACGCCGAGCACAAATCTCCACTGCAAGACGAACTGCCCTGGTGGAATTGGCGGCGGTGGACCGCTTCAGCCGAGATGAATTATTTTCCGCTCGTAGATCGAAGTCCACCCGGGCGCCAACACCAGCGCCAACGGACTGAATGAGCAATCTGTCCGTTTGTGTTTGTTTGACTGATCTTGGATTTTTTTTTTCCTACTTCGCTTCTCGCTCATACATCCTGTCACTGCCCTTCACATTTACTTTTTTCTTTCTGGTGCATTGCCCACCCCCCAACTTGCATTGCTGGCAGGTCACTCATTGATTCCCTTGTTCAAATATTTCCTAGCATACTCATACATAGTACATATTCAGTCCATATTGCATGTCCTGGACATTATAAAAATGTGATAACAAATTCAACATCAACTGCAATGAGTCGAAATACGAATACCCGAGAAGAACGTACATAACGCCGAGCTATCCGACCCGCCACGCCTGCATTTAGGCCCGGACCAACCATAATTCTCCATCCTGCTCAATGGCTGGTTTTCGCAACTGTTGGCTCATTTACGTAGTAGACTAATAGAGTATACGTATATAGACATACGCGTCCATGCAGCGCTGGCGCTTTGAACCGATCTTTATTCCTGTTGGCCTATGGATGTCTATTGTAGTCTTGGAAGATCAAAGATAGACCGTAGCTGAAATCATGTAGCTGGGAAGAATGACTAGGGTTCATTCTGTGTACTATGTACGACGAAATGGAGCCCGTCGGGTGTCCTGTGGAGATTTTCCGGAATAACTCTGTCTCGAGGGTTTCGACCGGGGAACTGCCGTTATAAGTAAGCTTTTAGTGTGGATGATTGGTGCGAAAAGAGTTCAGAATTCCAAGAATGAACCGTTCTCCATACGGAGTGCGTTAAGCGTAGCAGAAAGGGGAAAACCCCCCAGATACAAAATAAGATGAAACTGATCAACGGTCTTTTTCTCTCGGAATCGTTTCACAAATTTTTGCTGTAAATAATTGATTGAAGGGTTAATTTGTATCTAGGACTTTCTACATGATACATAGTGAAGATTTTGAAACGCTGGAGCACAGTCTGACACTGCGAATGCAGGGTGTACCAGAACAATGCGGGACACCAGGAGAGATGACTATTGGGAAAAAAAAAAGCTTTGATCGTTAGAGAAGATCAATTGCCTAAAGAGGCAGGATAAGTCTCTCCAGAGTCGCGGGAGAAGATAATTAGCTCGGATGATCGTGATTATCAGGGGAGTAGGGACCGTGGCTCAGCTGGTTGAAGTACTCCATATGCTGTGCCTACGCGGGATCTGATCATCCATGTCAAACTCGAGGTCGGGCTATTACAGTAAAGTAGACACAGTCGAGATGTAAGTGTTTCCGTACTCCGAAAAGAGTATTCGGTACGTGATACGGAGTATAACAATAGAGAAATCTCCGGGCGGCGCAGGCGTTGCGCGGGCGTTGCGTGGACAAATGCGTATGTATGCATAAAAGTGATCAGAATATCCGTTCAGTGCATTCTGGCCTAAGAATACAAGGTAGCGTCAGTGGCTGAATCCCCATGGTGATGGATCTATTTTCCTTTTTTTTCTATTCTTTCTCCTTCGAGCATTGCTCCAGGGCGGGCGCTAAATGACTCCGCCTGGAAACGATAGGTGTGTGGGGATAGTCTGGAAAAGAAAAAGAAATAGACAGCTCAAATGGATCTGTTTAGTACATGAAGGTCCACAGCAGTTCGTCATTGCCAAGAGTATTCCCCAAGGGCGAATGTTCTTAATGGATGAGTTGTTGATGGTGGAGAGGCGTCGCAAGCTCGTTTGATCGGTTTTGATGTGACAATACGGTACTGTCATGTGGGCCTGGCGCGTCACAAATTTGTTACGAGTTTGTTACAGACTCGTTACAGACTTGTTATAGGCCAGTTTGAGTGCATATCACACCAGATCAAGTAGGTCATACGAGGTACGAATGTACAATTACAGAGACAGAGAACAGATATACAGTATGGAATCAGATCATCAGTACGTAAATCACAATTCCATCTCAATTGCTGTGTACTATTTCGTATATCTGTATCCTCATAGTGAACTATCTACACGGTAGAATGTACATTGTAGATAGTATACGAACTATACTGCACTGTACTTCAAGTTCACCTCTACATACTGTATAAGTATATTGAGTGGACCCAATCATACTAGACAAAGATTCCAGACCTTCTAGGTCCAATCTATTCTGAAATACTGCCAACAATAGTAATTAAAACAACCATAACAGGGGACACGGAGTAGGAGTAGATCATCACGGCTTAAACGGGAACAATCCTTCAACTTTCTATTACCTCCTCGCCCTCTCTCCATTTCCTCCTCCCTCTTCCCCCCTCCCTTCCAACCAAACTAAAAAAAAGTCTTATTCCTTGACCAATCCAATTACACTCCACGCCGCGCAAAATTACCACTGAAACAGACCCAACACAACCTTTTTTTTTTTTTTCTCAATCGCCTGACGTCGGCAATTCCCACTTTGACCCTCCCCAGCCCGGCCGGCCCTGTCCCGGCTTACATACACATTCCTCCATGCCTACCAGGTCCCAACCTCATAAATCAAATAATGCCCGCCATGCGCGTACGACCTCCTGGTCGACTGGCTATAACAATTTAACCCAGGGTCCCGGCGATTCTCCAAACCTTGACGGAGCTGCACCACGACGACGCCGCGAATCCAATATCTCCCTCGCCAGCGTCGACGAGGCCGGTCCCTCTACTATCACTCCCCCCTCCGACGACTCTGGCCTCGATGCCCCCGACATGATCCGGAATACTTCCATGGATCTGGACGTTCGCAAAAATTCGTCGCATGGCCATGTGCGCTCGCGTTCACAAAGCCATGCGCAGGCCCTGCTCATGCAGGAGACGGAAATCCCCGCCCAACCGCCTGTCCTCGCGCGCCCGCCGCCAGTAACATGGATGTCCCTGCCTCGAAAGGGCCAATTGGCTTTACTTGGTCTCTGTCGTGTCTTTGACTTTCTTCAGATTGCCTCGTTGCAGGCTTATATGTTCTACCAATTAAAATCTTTTGATGAGAACTTATCTGACTCCGACGTCGCAACTCAGGCTGGTATCCTACAGGGTGCTTTTACCGCGGCTCAATTCGCGACGGCTATCCCTTGGGGTCGTGTTGCGGATGCTGAATGGGGTGGTCGTCGCTTTGTGCTGCTGGTCGGCTTGGTAGGGACGGCAGTATCGTGTTTGGGTGTTGCCTTTTCGACTTCCTTTGCGCAGGCGGTTTTCTGGCGCTCCTTTGGAGGTGCTATTAATGGTACTGTTGGAATTATTCGAACAATGATTGCCGAGAATGTCAAAGAGAAGAAATATCATTCGCGCGCCTTCTTGATCTTGCCCATTGGGTTCAATGTTGCTTCGCTTTTTGGTCCTGGTATGTTCTATTTTTTGAACAGCCTGTTCATCTTTCCTGGATAGGTAGCCTGAATTGATACTAACTATAACTAAGTAATGGGTGGCATGCTGGCTGACCCGATCAAGAGCTATCCTCGCCTGTTTGGTCCCAACTCTTCGTTTGGTGGTGAGAATGGTGTGCAATGGTTGGAAAAATACCCCTACTCTCTGCCCATGTTGGCCAACTTTGTCTTCCTCTCGACCTGCGCCTGTCTGGTAGGCTATGGATTGGAGGAGACTCTACTAGCATGCAAGGGCAAGCCCGGTCTGGGCTCATTTATTATGAAATTCTTCGCTCGCGGTGTGCGTGGCGTGGTGGGCACATCTTCGCCCATTTACTCGAGACTTCCATTCCGCGACTATGACGAGGAAGGTCCTCTCATGGGCCGGCCTCTGGACCGCTCCGAGAGCTACGAACTGGAAGAGAAGGCTAAACCCGTCCGTGTCAAGCGTGTTTTGCCATTCAACAGGATTTGGACCAAGAACGTCTGGTGTACGCTTCTTGCCCAGGCGTTCTTCGATTTCCAAATGGGTGCTTTCAACAACCTCTGGCTACTCTTCCTCTCCACTCCCCGCTACGACGCCAATGACCCCGCCGCCCCGGCTCAGAATCTCCCCTTCAGCTTCACTGGTGGACTCGGCATGCTCCCGCAGAGTGTTGGTTTTGCAACTGCCATTCTCGGTGTCATTGGCATGCTGCTGCAGTTCACCATATATCCTTCCATTAACGGACGATTGGGAACAGCCAAGAGTTACCAATATTTCCTCTCTCTCTTCCCCTTGGCGTATGCGCTGGCGCCATACATCTCTCTGGCTCCCTCCTCTACCCCACCGCCAGGACAGGCGAATGGCCCCTGGGTTTGGATTTGGATCATTATCGTTCTGTTCCTCCAGGTCACCGCTCGTACCTTTACTCTACCGACGTCTATCATTCTCCTGAACAACTGCTCGCCGCATCCGTCCGTACTCGGTACTATTCACGGTATCGGCCAGTCAGTATCATCTGCTTTCCGAACCATTGGCCCCATCTTCTCCGGTGCATGGTACGGTTACGGGTTGGAGATTGGTATGGTCGGCTTTGCCTGGTGGCTGATTGCCATCGTCTCTGTTTTTGGCTGCGCAGCGGCTGTCTTTGTTTATGAAGGCTCTGGTCATGAAATTATTCTTCCTGGCGAGGAAGATGATTATCAAGAGCATTGAAATGATGCGTGATGTCTTCGTTCTCTCTCCATTCGAACTGTACATTGCTTCAACTTCTTTTTGCATGTCATTTGGTGTCGGTCTGTTGATATTTTTGGGATTATTTTCTTCAGTGCCTTCCATTTATCATCTCGTGGCAGATCTTGATGGAAGATCTTCATGCATTTAGACCTATATCTTTTGTCTTCTTTGCATGTTTGTCATATTGTCTTTTGATACCATTTGTCATTTGCATTGCCATCTCCGCGTGGCAGTACCATCTCATCTGCTTTTTTATCTGCGGCGTTCTTTGGTCATCTTTCCTTTGTCCTTGTCCCAATTGCCTGCCAACTGGCCATGCAGGACTCCGGTCTATTATGGCCATTCATTATAGAGATACTCTGGTCGTCGAATCTAGCGCGACATTTGTACTATTTTTGAGGGGGTCCATCCGATGAAGCGCCCTTGTGCTACACAATAGCCATAATAGTTCCATCTACTACCCAAGAGATGCAATCTTAACCTTGTATTGTAATTTTGTAATGTCGTCAAACATAGCATCTAAACTTGAACTTCGTTAATCTATACAAACGTAATTCGAGCCGAGCCCACCCTATGTAGAGTGACCATAGTATTTCTGGTAACTGGCATCAAAGGTCTTCTCATCCACAGCGAATTGCCGAATATAATCACGCTCAAGGTCATGTGTCCTCCGACCAAGAAGAACAAGACTGTGCAATGGTGCCCCCATATCAACAGAGGACAATTCCTCAAGCGTACCGACAACAATCTTCTGATCAGGTGCACCGACCCGCGCGGCACCAACAGCAAGACTATCCGCATGGTAAACGCCCTCCTGCCGCGTCTCCTCAGTCTCAACCAATTGAGTTGCGCACTGCGCAACAGTCATGTAGCGAGGGGGTTCAAAGATGCGACGACCACGAGCCAGATTCTCCATGGATTGTTCCTTGACCTTGATATCGAGAAGCACAAGTGTGTGCAGGCCGATTTGAGCGTTTTCGCGGACCTTGTCGTAGAAGGAGGATGGCTTCCAGTTTTCCGTGAAGAAGACCATGCTGACAGTTTGGCCGAAGTTATAGAGTTGGAGGCCTGTGCAGCCGATTCCGGACATGATGGAGGCATTGGGGACGACGTTTGTTTGAATGCCTAGCTCGCGCGCCCGAAGGACAAGGTCTGTGTGGGTTGTCGCGCTGCAGATTTTATTTAGTATATATTTCAGTGTAACTAGCCTTGAGGGGACAGATCGAACCTACCCGAATGGATCACCAACGACAAGGAAAGCAATATCGGCCTTGTCGGCGCCAGCGAGAATATCATCGCTGCCACTCTCTACAAGTTCGCGGTCAGCCTCGATCACGGGGCGGCCGTAGAATTCTTCCTATAAGCAAAATACGGATCAGCTTGAAATTCCACAGCACAATATTTCAACTGTAGGCTTGCAATGGTTAACAATCCGTTCACTTACAAGTTTCGACTTGTCTACCAGTAGAATGGCCGTATATGCCTCCAGGTAAACGCGCTCCGCCTTCTTCACGATCTCCAATCCGCGGACAGTAATGTCCTTCTCGTCAGCGAGACCCAAGCCCACAAGGTGCAGCATCGTAAGCAACTATTGTGTCGATCAATTGACAACGAATTCTCCTAACTCGAGCTCAATAAGAAAAGTAGTCGAAGGAAATAATTGAATGCCCCGCGGCAGAATCAACTAGACCGCCTGGAGCGGAGGAAGTGAATGTCCGACTATCGCGTATCGCATTGACAACCCCCGGACTTGGACGTCGCAGCTTCTTGAGAAGGTTGCGATTCACAGTTTTGCTTATCCTTCGATATTCTTGCGGCGGATACTGTTCGCGTCGCGCTTCACAGGCTTTTTCGATAGTCTGATCGTACATTCTCGTTATCATTTCGTTCCACGTTAGACCGGAGCCGTCATTATGAGCTCCGATCGTCAGCCAAAGTATCGGCAGGAGATCCAGCAGGTGAGTTACCTCTTTGTCGACATCGGTTATTCCTTACTGTAGCGCCTCGATCTCGATCTCGGTTTCGGTCTCATACCTCGAATGCTTGTTATGTCTGTTATGGCGGTCCCTTCAGTCATCGTTGCCCTTACAATTGTCGCAAGAGGGAGTACTCGGAGAAGAAATGGGGCCCACTTCAAGAGGCGATTGTTCCATCGACGTGACTCAATATACTGTATTTTTCATGGGACATTTTCTCTGAAGATTGGGCAAAAGCAATGGCAGAAACAGTAAATGAAGGAGTTTGGTTATGCGACATGCCAGATGGGGCGTCGCGTGTGCCGTCAAGTGAAAGTGCGTGAAGTTACAACCAGAGGCAGGAACAGAGTGTGCGCATGCTCACACTGTTCCTCTATGGTGCGTGTCTATTGCGTGGGCTGTATAGGCTACAACCGTGCCAACCTCCGATGCGCCGCTTATCTTGTTTACCGAAACACTCTGCTTCTCGTCCGATCTGCCTCACCTATCAATTGTCTTCCGAATGCGCTGGTTTAGATACCGGAGACTGGCCTTCTTGCCTTTTGACATTCTCCACGGTCAAATTCCTCTTTCAGCGTCGAGACTTGTTTGAGCTCTGAAACATCTGGAAACCTTCTCAATCTTTTCAAGTTGAATCTTCTTGAATTGCTGTTCACACAGTGGGTTCGTTTGCGCCTTTGAAATTTGGATTCCTGACTTCCATCATGGCAGAGGGAAACCGACCTCCATTTATTCAGATTACACCCGAGGAGCGGGAACTGGCCCAGGCTTATCTCTTCCCCGGACGCTCATTTTATTTGTCGTATCTGGGGCTGGGATTTCTCGATTTTGAAGACATATCAGCGGAAGCCTTGACATATTTGAGTCGCCAAGATACGGTCTCTCCAACGGCATCCGGGGTCAAGGCTTATGACGCAGATGATGAGCCAACTTCTGGTCCTGATCTTATTCATCGAGACGATCCAGCTCATTTTCTATCGTCAAGCGGCATTGATACGTCCCGTGGAGACGATATTGCCGCACCTGCTGCTCCTGTATCTACACCATCTCCTGCTGGCGTTTATTCTTCCGCTTCTGATCAACCACTATCGGCCAATGCTAGTAGCGAGGAGAATGACACCATTGAATCACAGGCGAGAAGCAGCGAGGATGACAGTCCGTGTTCGATAGATTCAGCCGCGAGAAATGATGAGACCTTGGATAGCAGCATACAAGCAGGGACACAAGACACCGAAAAGACCGAAGAAGAGATCGAGACCGAGGAACTTTTCAAACAACACCTTACTGACCTCTTCCATCAGATGATGTTCGTCTCTGGTGAAACTGCCGAGCCGTCTGTCGAAACAACAACATTAATTGAAGAAATAACCCGCCAGCAGGTTATTGAAATAGTATGCACATACGATTATCTATCACCGAGACCTGACTATTAACAAAATCCGCAGCTCACACGCAGCACTGCTCTTGCTACGAGACGAGGCTCACGCGCCATCTCAACTGATGATCTCATTTTCCTCATTCGACACGACAAGGCCAAAGTATCCCGACTCCGAACCTTTCTTTCCTGGAAAGACGTCCGCAAGAATGTCAAAGACTCCGATGACAAGGGAGGTGGTGATGCCGCAGACTTTGCGGCAGCCGATGATGCAGCAGGCGTGGTAGCGGGACCGACTGATGTGGCATCAAAGCCCAAGAACAAGCGTGCTAAGGTCGGTCTTGCTTGGGATGTGAACAGCTTTTTCTCGGTTCAAATCCCCGAGCGCGAGGACGAAGAAGACGAAGAAGAAGAGGAACAAAATTATGCCACTCTCCAGCGCTTGGCCGCTGCCGATGAGCGCACCAAGCACATGACTAAGGAAGAATACGTTTTTTGGTCTGAATGTCGTCAGGCCTCATTCACCTACCGTAAAAGCAAGCGTTTTCGCGAGTGGGCTGGCTTTGGCATTGTCACCGAGTCCAAGCCAAACGACGATATCGTGGATATCCTGGGTTTTTTGACATTCGAGATCGTTCAAACCCTTACTGAGGAAGCACTGAAGGTCAAGGTACGAGAGGATCATGAAAAGAATCGCGGTGGAGGCGACAATGCTGGGGACAATGCCAAGAAGCGCAAACGCGAGACTGGCCTCTTTGACCCTCCTGAGGAGGGCCGCACTCCCATTGAACCACGCCATATTCGCGAGGCATATCGCAAGCTCCAGGCTACTCCACAGAAAGCCATTGCGATGCTGCTTCACAATGCCCGTGTTCCGGCTCGACTACCCCTTCGACTGGTGAGTTTATACCCCGCATAATTCTCAAGGCTCTATACTGATGCTCCATTAAGATCTGAACTACTATCAGTCCACTTCTCGTTCTTTTGCAAGGATGGTTTCCCGGAGTTTCTTAGCGAAAAACTCTGCATTTTGTTTGATACCCACTGTCGATTTTTTAGGTGTTTCTGGTTTTCACTACGAATCATGGAGTTTGATGGACATACATCAAAGGAGCTACTGGACCCAATTTCACCAGCTGGCGTCGATCTGATCTTTCACTATTTGACCCATGGCCAAGGATGGCTTCTTTTCAAATAGTGCTTCTCAAATCATATCAAAGTTGAACCTATTTTGACGAATACATTGATTTCTGGAAAATATCGATATTGAGCACCGTGAAAACCTTTAATGTAGTATTTCAACAAAATTATTCCATGTACTAGTCATAACGCTTAACTGCGAATAGTTATTTACTCCTTATGGGTTCGGCGCCCTGCAAACCATAATGTCAGCCAAATTCTAGAAAGGGCGTGATGAATTATTATAGAAGACTTACATTCAGCCAATTCTTGCAAACTCAATTCCCGAATCGAGTTAATAGGAGGAACACTGCCTGAGACAGCTCCCTTAACAGTATCGACAGCACGACCCAGCATTCCCTTACTAGCAACGACATGAGTAGCGAGCTTTGCCTCAAGCTTAATCACACCAATACGTGGATCAGTCGGGGATCCGTCGTGAACTCCATCTCCCATATCACCCAACCAGGCCTTCAATTGGGGCGAGTAGTACTTCTCCACGACGGCGGGGTCGGAAATTATAGAGGCGGTTCCTGAGATGGAGGCCCAGGCACCACTGACTTGGTCCAGGAAGGACATATTGGTTTCTTGAGGGTGAACGGTAAGATCCATTGTCTTGCCGGAGAATATGTTGGTGTGGAAAATTAAATCAATACCACCGTTTTCCTGTCGAGATGTCATGTATTAGCTTTGTTTCGGAAGATAGTACGTCTTAAGAGTGTCCAAGTAAATGATACCTGTCCGGCGAGCGCCATGCAGCGAGAACTCAAATAGTCCCCATCAGATTGCTTGGTCGTCAGCATGCCAAACTTGACCTGATTGATAAAGGTCGTGAGGTCTTCGATCTTCTGAGGGAGAGGAGGGTCTTCGGAGTTCTGAGCCTTGTACGGGTCGACATTGTGGACACCGGTGGCGGTGTTGACGGTTGCGTTGGCGGACATGATGGAAGTAGTTAAAATAATATTCGAATGAAATATTAAATCGTTGGAATATCACGAATTGATGCTCCTGACTGTCTTTTTATATCGACATTTCGGTCTGTTTGCAAGTTATACTTGTTGGCAACGTCGTTGTGACGTCAGCGGATTAGATCCGGATTAGGGCTTGCTTTGCTGCAGTTCAACGACCATTGAACATCTTTGAAAAAGATCCACTGATCGATAGCGATCGTAGCTCGAGGTCTTGGCTGACAACCTAGTTCTTCTGTGATCGCGATTGAGTCTTTGTCGGGTCCTGGGCTCCACAGCCTGCTTAGTATGTACATGGTGTGATCCGGGTGTTTGTTGTTGCACCAACGAACTACATCATGCGACATTGGGACTAATGCCAAATTCCAGCAAAGCTTTCCAAAAGATCTGTAGAATCGTCGCCAAGAAAACAATAATAAAAGCTATATTGTGGTTTATCGTCAGACCTCGAGCATTGAATCACAACAACAGTGGAAATACTGACCTTCACCTCCCCACTTCGCCATATTCTGCTTGGCTAGTCCACGTCTTTGCATCTTTAGCCAAGTAGAGAAGATATCTGCCTGACATGTTTTCCCATCAATGACAGTACATCCACCAGCAGTGCCCCGACACTCAAGATGCAATCGCCGGCGCTCCATGATCCGTCGAATACGCCAATTGCAGAATGCCTCATCGGTTCGAAATGAACATTTTTCCATGGGACATTCTAGCTTTCGCTCAAAGCGCTCAACCAACCAGTCTACCTTGAGGTGAACGCCGGTATAGACGATTGAATAGAAATGACGGCATGTATGCTTCAATGCAAGGGCGTCGGGGTAGCTAAGGTGCGTTGCAATTTGCATGTGTAACTCGGTTGGGAGGTCCATTAATCTCAGTTGAATCGTCCGCATGTCATTGCCGTTCGCAATATCAATATTCCTTGATTCGTCCATGATCAAGCCAAGGGGTGAATCACCCCTTTGTGTGAGTTGAATCAATTTCAAGTTCGCGTTGTACTTATACGCAGCCTTTGAAAATGGTTGCCTGAACTTGCTGCATTGTTTTGGGTATCAGGCAGTCAATAAGTGAAGTTATTTGAATATGTGTCCGTTTCACATTAGCTCCCTTTGCGATACGAGAAGCGCTGCCTGGTCATGGGGCTCATGGAGATGATTGCTGTTCCTGAAACATGCATCGCCAACCCCGCAACTATAAACCGCAATCTATGAGTACTTCATTGGAGCTCCAAAAATAGCTAAGGCCACCTACGCAGGAAGTTTGGCCCGGAAAGTTTACTCTTTGCACATTTGAATCCTTTTTTTTTGTATAGTATGCAGATCCCTAGCCTTACGGAAAAGAAGCTCTTGAAAATGCGGACTTTATGGTTTGTTTATCAATGAAGGTCGTCCTGGTGTATCAAGGAAGTTACAGGTTAAAGGCACAAACGGGCTATGATATCAGTTAGTCCCCCTGGACTAATGTAGTAGGTATAATCGAGGAATGTGTTATTCTAATTTTGATATTATCTGATCTTCACACATTCCGTTACTTGCGATATCTAAGCTAAATGGTTACCTAGTAATGTCATGGGACATCAGTGTAGCGTTTGCCAATGCAAGTTAGAACCTCGAGGTGTGTTGGACGGCCACAAGCAACCCTTGAACGAGCCAGAGCTAAATAAACTAAACACTTTACGAAAGCTGCTCAGTCTATTTCGTAGTTAGAAAATAAAAATTATCAAGATTAATTCCCCAATTCCCAGTGATTCCTCAAAGAACCGCTGCGATGTGTGATAGACAGGCGGTGAGTCACTCTGACCAATCAAAACTCGCATCCATTCAAAGCTCCCGATGACTTTTGATCAACTTCATCATCGACCAAATACTCCTACCTACCATCCCATTCCCCTATAATGTCTCAATCAAACCCTCCAGGAGGCCGATCCTCCGACGTCGTCTCCTCCAAAACCTGGGACCGCGAAGAATACGCCAAAAAGGCCGCAGACGACGAAGCAAAGCGTAAAGCTGAAGGCAAAGCCCGATATGAAGCCAAACTCCTCGGCAAAAAATACCATGCACCGGTAGACTACGATTCCCTCGAGGCGACAACTGCCCGTAAAGACCGACTAGATGTATCATCGAAAGTTGGCAAGACGACAATCGTACCTGCGGGTGCATCTATGGGCAAGAAGGGCAAGGGAGCAGGATTCTATTGTCAGGACTGTGACTTGACCTTCAAGGATAACATTCAGTTTGTGGAGCATCTGAATAGTAAGCAGCATTTGATTGCGACGGGACAGAGTGGTGAAGTTGTTCGGGCTGGGGTTACGGAGGTGCGAGATAGATTGCGCTTGTTGGCGAAGCGGAAGCGGGTTCGGGATGAGGAGGAGCGCAGGGCTTGGCAGCTTGATCTTGGGGAGAGACTTCGGGATCGAGAGGAGCAGGATGCCAAGGAGCGTGAAGAGAAGAGGCGCAAGAGGAATGAGAAGCGGAGGAAGGGAGGTGTTAAGGAGGAAGATAACTGGGAAGGAAGACTGGGCATCATCGCCTAAGAAAATATATGTAGTGAAAAAGGCGATCTTTCTATGATACCCATGGCGTTTGGGAGCTTATCTTTTTTTGTTAAAAAAATGAGAGATTATGGCATGGAAGAATGTTGAGATTGATTGACATTGGTATCAGCCACGAAAAACATGTGAAAAATATTGAACCTATAAGACCTCCCATTGTGAGACACCGGACGCCAAGCAAAAGTAATTTGTGAACCAAGAATGAATAGATAGAAAGATAGAACACAATAACGCCGCATGATATGATTCTCGTTTAATCCATGCACTCGATGGCCTCGAGTCGTTGCATAGCTCGGCCACCTTCTTTCTCGAACTGGCTGACGAGCCGTTCGCATTCTCTCTTCAGACGCTCCTCGCCGTTCTTCGCGTTCCACATGATCCATTGTTCGACGCTCATCTTCTTCTCTGGGCTAGTCAGACCGGCCTTAATGCCCTTGAAAAGTCCAGATAGGTCGGCATTTTCTTTGTCACTGGATTCTCCATACAGGATTTCATCGATATCAATAGGAGTCCATGGATGAGACGACCTGGGAAATCCTGCATTCGGGTTGCGTTTTGAAGGCGATGGGGTAGCAGCCACTACAGGGTCTCGTGTCGTCTGCTGTTTTGGTGTGACAGAGTGATTTTGAGATGTGGAGGGTCTCGAGGATGGTGGTCGATTCTCAGCATCAGATGATTGCGGCGAGAACGATGGAGTTCTCTGTCGAGGTGGAAGAGGCGATACTGCTCTATTTGAAGATTTGGATGTCCGTTTTGGTTTACTCTCCTGTGTCCCCTTGCCTCGGGAGGTTTGAGATTCGGAAAATGACTCGGCGAGATGCTCTTCTTGAGGAATGTCACTAAAACGTTTTGTCGTTTTGGGAGGAACCGGTATCCGTCCCTTTCGATGCTCCGACGAAGGTGGATGAGGAGATGGTATCATCTCAACCTGGTCGGGCATGTCACCCGGAGTTCCAAATTCATCCACACTCATGGACGGGGACCGCATATCGAATGGATCGTGGGAGGGATCGCGATCTGCTTCAGAATGGAGTTCCCTATCCATCTCCGACTCAAGTTCAGGCTGTGGCTCGGGCTCGGGCTCTGAATCATGTTCAAGTTCAGGTTCAGGTTCAGGTTCGGGTTCAGGTTCAGGTTCTGCCTCGACTTCAGGCTCAGGGCTAGGAGAAAGTTCCTTCTTAGATTTCTTAGATTTCTTGCTCTTCTCCTTTTTCTTCGAGGAATCTTTCTTCGAAGATTTCTTCGTCACTGGCTTCTCTCCAGGCTCGAAGTCCTGGTTGATAGAAGCAACAGGGCTGTGGCGCTCATCTTCTGGTTCGTAATCGTCAATCGCTGTAGGCTCCACAGAGTTCCGGAATGATTGCTCCTCAGTCTTCATGGTCTCCTCCTTCTGAGATTTCTTGGAGCCCTTCTTTTTGGAAGACTTGGTGGATTTTGTTTTCGGCGCGGGCTCTTCGATATCTTCGATCTCGGCGCCAGTCTCTTCATAATTCTCTGTTTGCGGTAGCTCTGCTGGATGGTCATTCAATTCTCGAGGCGCAGCTGTCTTTTCGGTGTTCTTTGATTTCTTGCTAGTTTTAGACTTCTTAGAGACAGGTGGAGCAGGCTCGAACTCGGGTTCCTGCTCAGACTCTGGCTCCGCTGCAGCAGAATCATGAGGGTCAGCTTCAAGTCCAGCCTCAATAGCCGCGTCTATTTCAGAGTCAGACGGAAGACGCTCCTTCGCGGAGGACTTGGACGCCGCGGACATGTCGGAGGCTTTACGGCTCTTTGGTCCAGTCTTCTTGGGCTTGCGTCCTCTCTTGGACGTTTTCTCCTGGGGTGCTTCATTGACCGAGGCCAAGTCTTGCATACCATGGTCCTGAGATTCGTAATCGTATGATCGAGAAACACTGCTGCTTCGTGCCGTCGCGCGGCGTTTTGAGGGAGGCTCTGCACCAGGAGATTGCTCTCTCTCCTGCACAAGAACGGGTTCGGTTTCCTCATGATTCAATTCCTCGCTCGCCCGCTTTTTGCCCCGTCCTGCTCGCTTTGGCTTTTGTGGTTCGGGATCAGACTCAGGCTCAGGCTGTACATTATCGACATCCATCTGGCTCTCAACCTCCTCATCCTCCTCCTTAGCCTTTGCGCTCTTAGCCTTGGGTTTTCTCCCCCTCTTAAGGGGTTTTGGTTTGGTACTGGCTTGAGACATAATGCTTTGATCCATATCACTGGCATCCATATCCGTATCCGCATACATTTCCGGGGCCTCAGAGGTAGTAGTCGCGACAGATTGGGTTGAGAGGCGCGAGGATGCTTTAGAGGGGCGGCCCCTTTTGCCACGAGTTGTCTTGCCCTTCTTAGTGTTGTTACGGGCGAATACAAAAAACGAACAATCGGAAGAGCGACGGAAGTGCTCATCACTGGAATTGTTAGCTGTGCATCATACTGCAAAGGGAGTGCGAGCTCACTAGGGGTCATCTTTGGGTTCCCAGCCATCGAGTGACAGTTTGCAGTACGCGCAGCTGGCAAGGTCGTCACTGTCATCATTAGGACAGAAGTACCATCCGCTTTCAACCATCTGGGATAAGACGTGAGAACCAAATCCAATAATTAGAGGGAATGCGGGCTTCATTATACCTTCTCCGATTGGCAAACCCATCCTTTCTTGCCATCGTGGGGCCATGAAGTTCCAAATGTAGCAGCACGCGCCTGGACGATGCGTTCACTGGTAGGATCCTCAATCTTCTTAGGATTTGAGCTACTCTGTTGAATGTCCATCATGATAGCCCAGCCGCATTCTGGTGAATGTTTGAGATGTTCGGTTATAGGGTTATCGTCCTCTTCCCAGCCGTCCAATGCGCGGCTGCAATGGAAGCATACTGTGTTATCGGGGTTGCTTTCGTACGGCTTGTAATAGAAGCCCGCTTGAGCCAACTGTAGTAAGAAATTGTGAGTTCTATGGGCAGTAGAGAACGTGAGAAAGGACTCAAGATACCTGTGCAGACGATGGACTATCATGAGGCCATGCAATCGCATTAGGCCCTTTGGAATTTGAAGATCTCCGCTTGTCTGGTCGGAGCACGATGTCGAAGCTGGCCAACCGGGCCGAGAATGTATCCATTTCGGTGCTCATGGTGAAGAAAAAATGCCACGAGAGGCTGCCAGTCCCAGGTACAAGGACAAACAACCGGCCGTGGACGTGATGGGCGTCGTGATGAGCGAAGATGTCGTTGTTGATGCCGGTCTGTTTGGTCTGTTTACTTCCCGTTGTTATGCGGGTGCGCGAATTCACGTGATTAATCATGACTAAGCGCGGCGACGTCAGACCCGAATGTTGTCCGAACGGATTGCCAGCGTGGGACATCAATTACTCTCCTTCTCCCCGCCATTGATTCCTGCAGAGTCCTCTTCATGCTGCAGGAGCCACTGTTCTTCATCGATTCTATCTGAGCCGCGTGCTCCTTTCCCTTACTATCCTCCGACCCCGGTTTTTCGCAACCACGCGCCCAACTGTTCGTTCCCGAGTCTCGGCATTAAACCTCCGAGGTAAAGTTCATGCTGACGATACAAATCTACAACTAGATGGTTGCTCCTCAAAGTGCCGTTATCGCTTCTATCTGGCGATCTCGAGCTCGTCTTTCCGCTCTTCCATGGTTACCTACGGCTGCTCGCTATATCTCCATTGATTCTCGCCCGACCTCAGACTCTCTTTCCTACCGATCCTCACAACCCACTCTTTCGCAATCAGATTTACTACACAATGTACAACCCGGACTGTCTACTTCTGCTCAACCATTTTCGACCTCTGCGCCCTTATCCAAGAGTGACTGGGACCACAATCCAAACTTCGCAATCTCAAACTTCTCCGAACTTCCATCCAAAGACTTCGGCGTGAACCAACATATGATCATAAACCAGGAGTTTAAAGAAGCTTTGCGACAAATTCTTTGGCAATTCAAGGCCCCGATTCGCTATGCGTTCGCCTATGGATCAGGCGTTTTCACCCAAACAGGGGCTGCAAGTACTAGCTCCACACACCCCTCTGCCCCCGCGGCTATCAAGAACATGCAGCAGGGCTCGGGGAAAATGATTGATTTCATCTTTGGAGTTTCATATTCTCAGCATTGGCATGCTCTGAATCTTGGCCAACACCGAGACCATTACTCTGGATTGGGTTCTCTCGGATCGTACATGGTTTCACAGGTGCAAGATCGGTTTGGAGCAGGTGTATACTTCAACACTCACATCACGGTGAATGGAACATTGATCAAGTATGGGGTTGTGAATTTGGATACCTTATGCACTGATCTTACGCAATGGAATACCTTGTACCTTGCGGGCCGGTTGCATAAACCGGTCAAGATTCTTCGGGATCACCCTAAAGTGCGGTTGGCAAATCAAATGAACTTGCTATCTGCTCTGCGCGTGGCTTTGCTCCTGCTTCCGGAACGGTTCAGCGAGTTCGAACTTTACAGCACGATTGCAGGAATCAGCTACATGGGTGATCTCCGCATGGTTCTCCCTGCAGAAGACCCCGGAAAGGTACGGAATATTGTCTCTGGACAAATGGCCCACTTCCGGCGTCTGTATGCACCGCTCATCGAAAATCTCCCCAACGTTACTTTCAAAGATCCTCGTTGTAGCCAAAATGACTGGATCGATGATCCAGATGCTATCTTGTCAATGGTGCAGGATATGGATCCGGTTAAACGTGGAAATATGGTTCGCCGACTTCCAGACTCTTTCCGCGAGAAGGTCTATTTCCAGTACCAGGCACGCTACGGCATTCCGCGGGCTGATTTCGAGAAGATGATGGAACAGAACATTGATACCAAGCAAGACATTGTGAAGCGACCCCAGGGAGGCCCTTTTGAGCGTCGTATTGCTAGTGACGAGAATCTCCAACAAGAGGTTTCCACATCTATCATGAAAACCATCCGATGGCCGAGCACTGTGCAGACCATCAAGGGACCCTTGACTGCCGGTCTATGTAAAAGTTGGAATTACATCAAGGAAAAGCGTGAGAAGCACAAAAAGTCTCAGGCTCAATTGGCACAAATGGGAGAATCACCGCCACCGTCACCAGCGGAGAAGACGGAAACAAAGAAAGATTAATCTTCATTTTGCACAATAATCAAGCGTTCCAAGGTTATATCTACGCGGGCCTAGCCCTGGAAGACAAGCAGGCATGTGAAGGCGTTGTGAGGCATAGTCATGTATTCCATTCAGGTTTTCGCAAATATGCTTATGTACAAAATACAAATCAAATTTACATATCCGGTCAACACTTCTTAAACAGCCAGTAATATGGATAGTTCTCGAGTACGTACAGGATGTACTATCTAGCAGAGTCAGCAAATTGTTGACTGTCAGACTTCAAGTGGATTGGACTAATTTTGCCTGATTGGGAAGGTGAGCCAAGCCTTTAGTGAAGATTGTGGGGAATTCAACTGCAAGTTCCACTCGACGACGACTTTGATCTGCTTCGGATTAACCATTTGGGATCTGGGCCAGTGTGCCACTACATAGCCTGGGTTGCATCGGCTGCGATGGTTGAAGCACTCGGGTCACGGGTGCTACTAGTATTTATACACCTCAACGATCCCGCAATACCTGATTTCTCTCAATATTTGCGTGAAGATCTGCTCAATCTTAGACCATCTTCCATACCACATTGACTGCTAATATCTTCCTTCTCTTCGCGCAGTTTCAAATGCATTTCATGAGGATGGCATTGGCTACAGCTTTTTATGCAAGTAAAGCGGAAGCCAGTTGGAAATGGATGAATTCCGACTCTGCAGCCTCATCTCCCCTTGATCAAGATGTGATCATCCAGACACCCCCAGACACTGATATCTGGAGGCCATCGCTGAATAAAGATAACTTTACGGCTCCATACCTCTACACTCAGGTTCGGACTTCGGATTTCCAAAGCGTCTCTGTGACTGTGCAGGCGAATTGGAAAACACTTTTTGATCAAGGAGGAATTGCCATCACTTTCCCTCAAGACGACGCTCCTATTCCATGGATCAAAGCTGGTATTGAGTATACCGATGGCGCTCCATATCTTGGTGTTGTTGCTACTGAGAAGCTATCCGATTGGAGTTTGAGCCCAGTATCAAATCCCTCGAGCCCTAATACCGCGACATTCGAGATTGTTCGTGATGGGACCGATGCTTGGGTTTATGTGGTGGAAGGAAACTCGCGGCGACCTCTTCGCCAGATTACTTGGGCTTTTAATGAAAACCCTGCGAAATTTATGCATGTTGGTATATACGCTGCAAAGCCAACGCGAGAAACCGAACCAGGACATGAGTTTGATAAACTCGCGGTGACATTCAAATCTTTCGTCCTTGCCACGAAATCATGACTCTACTAGGTAGCAATACGTATATAGTCAAAAAAGAAATCGAAATTGCGTCTAAATTGTTTATCTAATTCAATATATCAAAAATGTGAAATGCTGATCATGCCAAATTCCTCACATTCTTTCGTCACCACATAATTCCGTGGATATACTAGCTTCCAAACGAAGGTTCGTTGCGAATAGTCAGAGTATCTAATGGGACCGATTATTTTGGCCCTAGAAGAACCAAGGCTCAATCGTGGGGGTTTTGCCAATGTTTAATATTCACCAAAAAGATTGGGAGGCATTGGGGCTTAGCAAATACCCGAGTTCCCCATACATCACCCCGCAAATTCATTTCTCGTCTGTTATCTTCCTGACTGTGAGTCAGGAAGATAGGTGCTATGATCTACCTGAGAGCGCATATAACTTCATGCTAGTTCATACCCATTGTGATTGTATTATATTCGGCCCATCGTGTTACAACCAAATTTCTCGTCCAATTCGGCTCTGGTGAAACAGCTTGCCATGACAAGCGTTTTGCAGTCACCAACGCAAACGCGAAGAATGAATAGTCTGGGGCGCTCCAAATCCTCTTGTCAGCGCTGCCAAGCTGCAGGTATTTCATGTGATCGTGCTCGTCCACAATGCTTTACATGTATCCGAAATGATACTATCTGTCCTGGTTACAAATTGGATCTACGCTGGCAGCGTGGCGTCGCGGCCAAGGGCAATCTAGCAGGCTTCAGTTACCCAGCACCAGAAGCCAGAACTTCTAATGTAGGCTCTCAGAGCCATTCAGTGGATCAGAAGCGACGATGGAGAGGAAAGACTTCCAAAAATACAGGCGATCGCCATTTTAAATTTGTGGACGGCAAGTTAGGAGGCAAGCGAGGTCGCAAAGCGAAGAATATATCAGAGCCAGCATGTTCTGAGGCACAGGTGCAAGATCAGCAGCTTGCACCTGCCAATGAGCCGACCAAAACCTCTCAATCCAATTCAGAATTGTCCGATACACTATCACCTAGCTCTGAGTTGCTATCATTTGTACACCTTTCTGGCGTCAGCAGAGAACCTCAAACTTGCCCTGGTAAAGCCCATATGTCCAACAATTGCGGAAAGACTTTCATTTTTTTTGTGCAATATACTAATTACTCTATTAGGTTACAATGTCAATGGGCCAATGGAAGCGACAAGATTGGTCGAAGAGCAGATTCATGCTGATCAAGAGGCTCCGTACATCTCCAGCCCAAATGAGGATACCATTGAAAATATCTGCGACAATGATTACTGTGAGTTCATCTGCTATTTCCGACGATGTTTAGATACCTCCACAGTCATGACTGACAAATGCAGATTGCCAAATATCCATATCCCCAAAAATCCAGTCCCCCGGTTTAGATCTAGGCTATCACAATATTTTATCTTGCTGTGAGCGGAGCCGCAGTCAGCATAAAAGAGTCCAAAACTTACATGTACTCCAGATGATCAGTATATATGCGCGATTCCACTGACTGCTGATTGCTTCTTGAATCCGTTTCGTGTCTCAAATCAAACCTACCTGGTCTCACAACATCTCCTCCATGCCATAATGGCTACTTCACTGTTCCATCTGAATCGACTGAATGAAAGCAAAGATAGCATAAATTTGGTCGACTCACATAGGTCAGAGTCTCTAGGACTTTATTCGAAAGCACTCAATAGTCCTGCTTGGCAGAAAAAGGCAGTTACATTCTTGGACACAGCACTGCTTTTAATGTACTTGGACGTGAGTAATATTTCATATCAAGCAGACAAGATCACTGCTCGCTCAACTAACCCCGATTCTAGTCTGCTCAATCTGCCTTGGGGTTGTATCATATCCACCTGCAGGGTGTTCGAAGTATAATAGAATGCTCGGGTGGCGAGTCAGCTCTCATACCAAACAATTCAAAACTCAGAGCCGAACTTGCGATGTTCATATGGTAGGTACTTCCTCAAACCCCTCCAGGACTTCGTGTAACTTGATCTAACAGCTCAAAGGTACGATGCAACAATAGCGTTGGTAGCTCGGGAAGAACTCGTACTGCCTTTGTCATATCTCGAAAACATTCTTCGGTATGGCCATTCAGATGGATGGAGCTACTTGGAGTTGACCGGTTGCCTCGAAGAATTTGTGGTCATTATGGCGAAGCTCGCAAGCCTAGCACAACAGCATGAGACCGCCCGAGAAAAAGAGAATCTCTATTTCGATATGGGTGCAGTGGACGAGGTTGAACGGACTTTACGGGGTGTACCAGTTCCTTATCCTCATTTCAATCAAGGACTAGACGAGGAAACACTGGATTTTCTCCGAGATCGCTATCATTGCATCGAGGCCTGGCGGAATGCCCTGCTGATCTATATTGAAAGGGTCTTTCGCTGGGACAGAACAGGTCCAGTACCTCCCAACGCAAAATATCATGCTCGCAGTATCATGGAGCATGCAAAGTGCATACGGAAGGAGAACAATTTTCAGAAACAGATTCTCTTGCCTATATTCCTTGCTGGCACCGAAGTCAAACGGGAGGAAGATCGAGACTTTGTACGAGAATACTGTTCCTGGTGGACTAGGCTATGTGGCTCTAAAATGTTTATCGATGCTTCTTCGTTCTGCGAAGAGGTATGGATAACATCTGACAACGGAGATTGCGATGGTATATGGTGGGGGAGCATTATCGACAAGAAATGCGCGGAGTCAAGGTTTCCAATATGCCCTCAGATCTTACTGGGCTAATACTATCTTGCGCAGCGCTCAGATGTTATATTTTAGTGATCATGAAATCAAATTCAGGGATATAGTGGCTTGCCCATAGTATTAAAATGTCTTGGGAATTTTATCTGATGACACCTGATCTAATTGGGTAGCTTCCTATAGTAAATTTGGAGGAGAGAAGGAGAGAAGGCGAGGAATTGGGTAAACTTGAATAAGACTCGATTTGACGCAACTCTAAATACATTCACTCCAGATGCGACTCGATCTTACAGTCTTTGGGATCTGGTGTTTTCGGTATATTCTAGGGCATAGCTATAAGCTGGATCGTAGTGCATAGCCCAGTAGCCATCCCAGATTCGCCTGGTCACAGGGCCAACTTGACCATTACTGACAGGTTTGCCATCCAAGGAGGTAATCGGCATGATACCTCCAGCAGTTGTGCACATAAACAGCTCGTCACACTGATAGACCGATTCGATAGGAACGAATTCAATGCGAACCTCGATGCCGTTGGCTCTGGCAACATCAATTACACTCTTTCGAGTGACTCCTTCCAGAACCCCCCGCTGAGGAGTATACAAAATACCATTCTTGACAAGAACGATATTGAAGCCAGAGCCCTCCGTCAAGTTTCCATCTCCATCAGTGAGGAAAGGATAATCTGCGCCGCGATCGGAAGCCTCGAAGAGTCCACGAGTCAAATCACCCCATTGTAGATTCTTGATAGTGGGATCAAAAGATCCAACTGGAGTTCTGCGGACAGTACGAGCCACGATAGCGCTTCCTCCGTTGTACTGAATCTGGGGATCCATGACCCATACATAAGGAAGGATGAACATATAGAGGTTCTGTTTGTCGATATCTTCGGCCTTGGATCCGCGAACACCCACAAGGCCACGAGTGACAATCAACTCAACAAATGCATCCCTGATTCCACTTTTAGCAACCATCTCATGAAGGGTGCTTTTGATAACATCCTTTGACAGTGGCAACTTCATTCGCATTTTGCTGCAGCTTGCATCCAGCCGAGCAAGATGATCATCAAGACGGAAGAAGCGTCCATCCCAGATCGATGGCACGTCATAGGTAAGATCTCCATGCATGAATCCTTGGTCCCTTAATGGTATGCGAGCCTCGTTGAAAGGTACTAATTCACCTTCGACCCAGGCAATACCCTTTGAGAATGGGTTGTTGCTTGCTTCTAGGGCAGCATTCCGCGCGGCGTAGGCACTGAAAACTTTGTTCATGGAGGTCATTTTGAGAGTAGGACGTTTAGAAAAATGGAAAGAGAAATAATCTAAGCTGAAGGCAAATAATGTATTTTGAAATGATGCTAGCGGTTGAAAGAGTGCACCTGCATCCTTAAATAAGTTAGGGTAGCACAGACAATATTGTATGAGATGCGGTGGGGGCATGTCTTTCAATTCGCAGCCATCTCCATGTGAACGCTTGGCCGACATAATCTAATATTTCTCAATGTGGATTAGCTCAATATCCTTTTGGTAATTTAAACAAATTGAAGGTTCCCAGAAAACAGGCTCATTCGAAAGGAATGGGATCTTGTCTTTGCCTCACCTTCCGTAAAGGGTAAAATAGTGACCTCCTAGAAACCCCGCTCGATCTCCGCATTTCTTGCAGCATACGAAGAGTTACATAAACAGTGCCAGTGGCACTGACTTCGCACTCCTCTATAGATAAGCTATAAGGCAAAATGCGAATGATTGGATATCCAGTTCATACTGTAAAAGTATGAAGTGACTGCTACGAGGAAGGTCCTGAAACTTCCTATCCTAGTAATATAGGAAGTATACTTCGCTACCAGGCATCTTTAGGTGGAGATCTAGTACCGACTGGAAGGTAGTAGCCTATCTAAGCCAATCAGAAAGATGAGAGAAGAGCATCGAGCTTCCTATTTCCTCAAGTCTCAAATATGCTTTGTTTATGAGGGAAGATAGACTCGGATTGAAGTCATTCCTGGTATAGCCGGGCTGGGGTACCGGAATGGAAATCTACTAAGGGACCATACTAGTAAACAAATTATATTAGATGCCCAGGATGCTGGCTCATTCTCGTCTTTGTGTTTAAACCCCACGATTGACACTCGATTGTCTTACAAGAGCCCACCTGAGAATAATCATATCCCCCAATCCCAAAAGAAATTGAAGGCAACAAAGTGTAAAATGACTCTCTCAAACACCCAAGAGTGCAATGCAACACGCAGAGAAAATATTGATGACCTTGAACTCGAGTCCGTGGGATACAGACGAGAGATGCCCCGCCAATTTTCAATATGGTCACTCGGCGCATTATCATTTACACTTACCTGCAGCTGGTTGGGGACCGGATCGTCTGTCGGCATTGCTCTCATGGAAGGGTCTTATGCAGGGACTCTGTGGTCATTGCCAATTGCCGGGACAATGACGACCATCGTTTCTCTAGGTATGGCCGAGCTAGCCTCTGCATATCCTGTGGCTGGTGCGCAGTATTACTGGGCCTTCATGGTGGCAAACGATAAGTACAAAGCATTTGCTTCATACATGTATGCTCCTGCTTTTATCGGAATTTAAAACCTGGTTTCAAGCTGCTAATATGGGAACAGGAATGCATGGATGAGCATCATTGGCTGGTGGCTTGGAGCTGGATCAGTCGCCAATTTTGTTTCTGGGATGGTATTAGATATTGTTCTGATTTGGTATCCCGGCTACACCTCTCAGCATTGGCATCAGTATTTGATTTATGTTGCAATTATTTGGTTGGCAATTGCAATCAACATATTCGCGTCACGGCTCTTACCTCTATTCAACAAGTTAATATTCATTCTTTCAGTCTTTACCCTCGCAGGAACCACGATCACCCTCTTCGTCGTTAGTCGACAGGATCATGCAAGGTTATCTTCTGTTTTCACAGATACGGAAACCCACAGTGGATGGAAAAGTGATGGTTTTGGCTTCATGCTTTCTGTTAGTAATGCAGTTTTTGCTTTCCTTGGAAGTGACTGTGGTGCTCATCTCTGCGAAGAGATTGCAAATCCTTCCCGGAATGTTCCAATGGTGATTATTCTCCCTCTTATAGTGGGTCTTATCACTGCTTTCCCATTTGCTTGTGCATTGATGTACTCTATAAAGGATCTCGATGCTGTATTGAACTCAGTCACCGGCTTGCCTTTGATTGATGTTTACTTTCAAGGGACCAAGTCTACAGTCGCAGCTTCAATCCTGCTGAGTGTTTTCGCCTTTTGCTTCTTCGGTTGTCTTGTTGCCAATGGTAAGCTCATCACAAACGCTTTTAAGATCTCCGCCAACTCGATGACATATTTGACAGTTACAACTTGCTCCCGCACACTCTGGGCTGTATCACGGGATGGTGCTATTCCACTGGGTGGAGTTTGGATGAGAGTTCACCGTACCTTTCAAATGCCAGTAAATGCTGCACTTTTATCCGGTACATGTGTTACTGTAGGTTACTTGTTTCATCGCGAAAAACAGATCTGCTAACCAGAAAAGATTTACGGTGTTATTTTTCTAGGATCTACTACTGCATTTTCATCCATGGTCAATGCAGCCATCGTCTTCCAGCAAACCTCTTGCATTATACCACAGGCAATTATATTGTATCGGGGTCGGGATAGTGTCTTGCCAGAGCGTTACTTTAACCTCGGACCGTTTGGTGCGCCTGTAAATGCAGTTGCAGTTGCATGGGTCGTATTTTTGGATGTTTTATATTGCTTTCCCACGTCAATGCCCGTTACTCTGCAAAACATGAGCTATGTTTCAGTAGTTACAGTGGGACTTGTTACCTTCGTCATTGCATTGTGGTTTTTCAACAAGCGCAAGATTTTCAAAGGGCCGAGGGTTGATTATGATCTATTGAACATCCGGCGTATGGTGAATCTCCATGGCGGAGATCCATCCATTGAAGCGACGAATGTTGAAACTGGAAGCATAAAATCGCAAAAGATTGGCAAGGTCGGTTTTGATGGTTGATCATTCGGACTATTATTACTTTGAAATGAGACGGGGGATGGTTGGTCATTAAGTCTACATTTGAAATCAACTCATCAATAAGACATAATCCATAGCCTTTCAATCTAAGTACAGACTAGTCTCGGATAGATTGCAAATGGTGGCTACTACTAGCCCAACCTTGGAATGATACTGGTACGGAGTACACTAAGCAGTAATGCCCACTCACCTTCCAAAAAGGGTAATATAAGTGTCGCACCCCATCAATTCTCACTCGATGACTCTTCTCCCCCTTGGGGCCACAGAATTGCCGGGTCAGGAAAGATCTCTATACTCGAAAAGGATTGTACTTTGTTCCAACCTGCTGTTCAAGTTATTTTTGGCCAATCAAGATGTCAATGGCAGCACTAGCACGGATTTCCACAACAATGAGCTTCTACTGCCACAACAATCCTTCATCTATAAAGGGTTGAGGTCAGCGTGAGCCATGATTCAGTATTGGTAAATCACCTTTTCTACCTTCAGCTGAGGTCTCGGGGAAATTTTCACAGCTTAGAGTCGTTTACTATTTTTCTTCGATACACTGAGTGAACATGGCGGAAAGGAACGTTGTGGTAATTGGGTAAATTAACACTCGTTGCATAGATCTATGGATGGCACGCACTCACTGAAGAGAATTGTGGATCGCTAATACAAGATACAGTGCTGGAGTAGCAGGTTTGACTACTGCTTTGCTTTTATCGAAATTCCCTGGGTATAGAATCACAGTGGCTGCCAAACATATGCCAGGAGACTATGGCATCGAATATGCCTCTCCATGGGCGGGTGCGAACTACATGCCGTATGTTTTGTCATTGCCTAGTGTTATATCAATTTTAATCATCTAATGTTGTCATCACCTAAGTGTTTCGTTAAGAGGGACTGATGCGGCGGAGTGGGATAAGGCAACTTTTGGAAGGTATTTCATGAGCTGGCCCTTAACCACCCAGATTCTGGAATTCATTTTCAAGGTAAGTTACCTTCACTTTTAGTCGAGGTTGCTTTTGGGGAAATTTTCTAACGATCATATAGATTGTGAAATCCGCAATCGCTCAAATGATGTTGGTTCTGCGACAGCCGATTGGTTTTCAGAATTACTTTCGTCTGCTCCGTGGTTTAAAGACGTTGTTCCAAATGTAAGACGATTGTTTCCACACCAACATGTTGACTTTTCTTATTGGATGGCTTTCTGCAGTTTCGAACTCTCTCAAAAGACGAATTGGCTCCGGGTATCGATTCTGCCATCAAATTCACATCGGTCTGCATAAATACAGCATTATATCTCCCATGGCTGATTTCAAAATGCCTTGAAAATAAGGTGATTTTCAAGAGAGCTGTCTTTGGTCATATATCTGAAGTATCTAATCTAGAACCATCACGCGAAGTTGACCTTGTGGTCAGTTGCACTGGCTTGATGGCCCCCAAGCTCGGCGGAGTCGAGGATCAAGCTGTTGTCCCGGCTCGTGGTCAGATCGTGGTTGTTCGCAACGAAGATGGGAAAATGATTAATCTTTCGGGGACGGACGATGGAGATGACGAGGCTTGTTACATAATGGCTAGAGCCGCAGGTGGTGGTACTGTCATTGGTGGATTTTACCAGAAGGGCAACTGGGAATCTCAGCCAGATTCAAACCTAGCTACACGGATCAAATTTGGGAAGATTGGTTATATGAGGAATCAAAACGGAGGTATATAAGTCTCACTCAATTGGTGTTGACCATAAAGCCATAGTTGATATGCTAATCAAACGTCAGGCTGTGTGTCATCTACCGCGTTTTAAACATGTTGGTCTACTATGAGCCAGCCGCGATGTGTAACCCCCCAAAAGACATCATCATAGCACCTCTTCCAACAGAAAGGCAATTATGGGAGGCAACTAATGAGACTTCATGGATCGCGGAAAAGGAAAAACTGAGCGGCCTTACCAATTCATTTGGATTGGCCACAAATGGCGAGCTGGTCAAGATGAAAAAAGAGGAAGCTCAGTGCACAGATCCAATCATTCCCCCAAGACCCATCAAGACTCATTCGGATATCCCTGATAGCTGGACGGACTGGTCCTCTGGGATGGACGGGCTTGGTGGACTTGTATTGTTGGCCGCTTCTTTAGCTAGGAACTGAAAAGGTTATCTCGGGATGACGGTAGTATGAAGACTTTGAATGCTTGGTGTAGTATTGATATGCCAAAATCGAATTACTATTAGCGTGCTGCCATTTAGTCGTCGTGCGATGATACTAGTAAGGAGGCTATGTGCTCCCGTCGCTGCCGAGCCTATGATGTTTGCATATAATTCTCAGTTCCAGTTGAATTTAGCTATAAGTATCTTTCAACCTCTCTTTTTTATGTCATTTTGGATTTGAGCATTGAAAATCATCATCAACAATTCAATTCCTGCACTAATGTGGTTACTCTCTGCTAGTACTGTAGGAGACTTGAGACTTATCATCCTCCGATGTTATACTATCGGCCGCTACCCTTTGGAATTGGAGCTCGATTGTTTTAACTCAGGCTACACCTTCGACATGATCATAGAAGATTATTTAACACATCAATTTCCAAATGAAGCATATTTATTCAATCTGTTCATTAAATACGCTCTCACAGAATCCTTATAGATTTGTTCCCCAATGTTTTTATCACTGATTCAGTGACTCATTGCATTGCAGACCTTCCGCTTTCACTCCGATTCCCCGCCGAACCCCACCAACTTTTGCGCTTCTCTTCTTTTCAACTACAACATACAACCACAATGGCTTCACGAACATCACCATTCGACCTGTCTAAATGCGCACGGCCTAATATTCTGCAATTGCAGCCGTACCGATGCGCCAGAGAGTACGTTACTCATATTCCCTCCGAGATGACTGCGATCCCCGCTAATGAGTCAGTGACTACAAAGATGACGGAACAAACGTCCTTCTCGACGCCAATGAGAATGCCTACGGACCTGGATTGGCATTGAATAGTGAGGGTGCTTTACAAGCATCCGAGACCGGTGATGCGACAGGTGCTTCAAAGCCTGAAATTGACTTCTTGGGTCTGAATCGATACCCCGATCCGTGAGTAAACGATCCCCTACGACGCTGGCATTTCAAAGGCCCGGACTATTCTGACAGTGGACGGTCCTATATAGTCACCAAATTGAACTCAAGCAACTGTTTTGTAACCTCCGTAACACCCACCACCACACTCCCAAGACACTCAAGCCCGAGAACATGTTTGTCGGTGTTGGATCGGACGAAGCGATCGATGCCCTTCTTCGGTGCTTCTGCGTGCCTGGCAAGGATAAGATCCTCACTTGCCCACCGACATACGGAATGTACAGCGTGAGCGCACAGGTCAATGACGTGGAGATCGTCAAGGTCCCCTTGGACGTTACCAACGGTTTCCATCTGCAGCCGGAGAAGGTCAACGAGGCTCTCTCGGCGGACGCTTCTATCAAACTGGCCTATATCTGTTCGCCCGGGAACCCTACAGCCAACCTGATTCGCAAAGATGATATTCGCAAGGTTCTGGAGCACCCAACATGGAACGGTGTGGTGGTAGTAGATGAGGCATACATTGACTTCGCCGAAGAGGGTTCCAGTCTGGCTGAGTGGGTGACGGAGTGGCCTAATCTAGTCGTGATGCAAACATTAAGCAAGGCCTTCGGTCTAGCGGGTATCCGACTAGGCGTAGCTTACACCAGCCCTGAGATCGCGAGATTGCTAAACAGCCTGAAGGCACCCTACAACATCTCCAGTCCCACTAGCGCACTGGCCTCGGCCGCGTTGACAGCACCTAATATGACTGTGATGCGCCGCTACCGCGAGCAGATCGTCGCACAGCGCGACCGGTTACTCCGTGAACTACCGCAGATCCCCGGCGTAGGCCGGTTCTTGGGTGGTTCAGACGCGAATTTCTTACTGGTAGAGATCTTAAATGCCGAAGGACGCCCAAGCAACGTCACTGCGCTCGCGACGTACGAGGCGATGGCAGAGAAGCGTGGGGTGGTGGTGCGATTCCGTGGCAAGGAACACGGGTGTGAGGGTTGCCTGCGTATCACGATCGGTACGGAAACCGAGGTCACGAAGTTCTTGCAGGAGTTGCGGACGGTTTTGTCGGGACTCCGTGCTGGGACCGGCATTCAATCGGTCCGGGATGAGGATAAACGGGAGGATGCAGCAGCGGCGGTTGTCGGGTAGATGCATTGATCTATATTTGATTGGACAGAATGTCAGAATATGTTCATATCATGCTTTGAAATTCTCTATAAAAGATAGATATTGGAATAGAGTGAAGCATTTTACTACTGGTTAAATATTTGATCATGACATTTTTTTACTCTACGCTGACAGGGGGACTTGATGGCCAGATAGGAGAATACCCGATTTGAAGTAACCCCATTCCTCGAGAAAAGAGAGGAAGATTATCTTGAAGCCAATTGATAGGTCAGCAAGATATCATATTTTGCAAAATGTTGTATCTATTCAATTCCCACAAGAGGACCATCGAGGTTGTCACTGTGATATAGTACACGTCCGATATTGGTAGCTAGAATGGTATTGACTTAATAGATACGAACAGTGGTAAATGGCCAAGAATAACAATAGCATGCACCCTGCATTTCCATTATATTAACTTCTATTCGTCCATCACAAAGACTGGGAGTAAATTGATATGCACTTTGTTTAAATATTCGCCGTACGAGGAAACAAACCACGTGCCTGCAGACCTCAACTTCAACTTCAACCTCCTCCTTTCTCTCTTCCCACTTAAAAGATCCATTCCTATTCTCTCCTTTAATCACGAGGCCCAGACTGATCATCAGCCATGGAAGCTAAACATTGGCCAGCTTCTCGCCTCGGCACGACCACCCTTGATGATTCGACGTCTCTGATTTGATTGCGCCTTCAATTTCCCCCGCAAGCGAGGGCCAAAGCTCCCGGACTCCGGTGGCCCACCCTCAAGTCATGGTCGATCGAATGAGATGTCCTACAACAATGTGGTCTATCTCTTTCTCAACTGGCGCGTCAGCATTGGTTGCGATGGCCAGTACTGGGACCTGGGACCTTGCTATCGGGTGAAATGAAAGATATACTGTATGCTGACGCCGGCGGGTCCTCCTGGTCTATTTGGCACTTCTGTCGATTAGTAGATGGATTGTCACTGGCTCTGGTTCAAGATTGGGGGCCCGCTGTTATCACTGAACTCTTCTGACTTTTTCGGATCCATGTTCGCCTTCGCTGTGGCTTCTTATGTAGCCTCCGACACCGACCGATGTCTGCTATTTTTCTTTTTTCTTTTTGCGTTTATCTATGCTTCTTCTACTTTCTACTCCCTGAAGTTCCTTGTTGTAATATCTCCAACACCACACAAGCTGCTACTCTACAGCACCGCTATCTGGATCTTCCGTCTTCTATCTACGGAGACTACGATCCTGACAACTTGACACACACGACGATCGCTAGCGGCTCCCACATTCCCCCGATCGCCCCGAGGACCCTCTTTTTGACCCTCTCCCCCACACCCGCCAGTTCCACGTGCGACATGTAAATCGCGCGCTTCAATATCGCCAGCCTCCTGGGAGATTCGATTTCTGTGAAAACCTCACGTTCCTCTTCGGAGGTGGTCCTCCGTAGGATCATGGTGATAGCCATCATGCCTTCACGGGGTCTTCACCCTCAGATTCCCCCAGCGTATGAAACGCGCGCCGAAGTCAACCCTACTTTGATGATGAGCTGGTGGGCCACAATCTTCTCACTGGCCATCATCATTGTGCGCCTCTTTGGTCGTTACATCCGCATAGAGCGTTTCTTCCCTGAGGATAAGGTCATGATGATCAGTGTGATTCCATTAACTATTCGCATGGTCTTGGTCCATTTTGTGCTTATCTACGGTACAAACAACACCCAGACAGGACCGTTGACTGTTGAAGAGATATCCAGGAGAGAGATGGGAAGTAAATTAGTGCTGGCAGCTCGGATCTTCTATGCTATCTTGTGAGACAGACTTCCTCCCTTGTAACCAATGAGCTGGTGGTATCAGGTTACTCACAGATCAACAGTATCTGGACAGCTAAACTTACGGTGTGCGAATTCCTCAAACGTGTCTCAGGAATGATTTGGCGCCGTTCTATCTCAATATTTCTGCGCTTCATACATTTCTTCCTCATATCGACTTTGGTTGCTGTTATAATTGCGACGTTGGCAGAATGCCAACCCTTCAACCATTACTGGCAGGTCATTCCAGACCCAGGACCTAATTGTCGGAGTGGTTATGCCAATCTTATTACAATGGGTACATGCGATGTCATCACCGATCTCCTACTGGTCGCTTTCCCGGTGCCAATTATAATAATGGCCCAGATCCCACTCAAACGAAAACTGCTTCTCACTGTGCTTTTCTGTCTGTCTCTCATCTTGGTTGGAATCACCTGCTATCGTGTTCCATCAGTGATCGGACATTCTGGGTCGCAGCAATACCGCTCTCTGATTGCATCACTCGAGATACTCGCTGCTACAGCTGTTTCAAATATGGTCGCAATCGGCTCCTTCGTCCGTGACCGCGGAGCAAAAAAGCTGAAATACAAACGTGACCAAGGCTCGGCATCCGTCAGCGAAAGTATGGACAACAGTAATGTCCGGCGTAACACAGTCATGCAGTCCCATTGGGGAAGTGATTCCGATCTTGCTGCCGACCTGGGAATCAGACTTGATCCCAAATTACATTCCTCGCACTCTCAAGGAAGTTTACCCACTCCAGCACCCCCTGTCCCTCTTCTCGTTGCACGTACCGGCTCCATCGATCCAGCCTGGTCTTTCCAGCAAGGACGATCATCAGATGACCAGGCATCGACGCCAGATAGCCTGGATATCAAAGTGAATCCACGCGAGTACATCCAAACCAACCATTCACCCCGTGAAAGAGCTCCCACATCTCCATCAACCCCTTCATCTCGTCGGGTCTCTTTCTTCGACGTGGGTGGTCTACTCAATCAAGACGAACCCCGGGCTGAGCCTGATACTGCCGTTCGTCCTCATACCTTTATTTCCTCCAACCCCTCCTCAGATGAAATCACGCCTCAAAGAAATCGCCGTGGCAGTAGAGCTTTTCTTGAGGACCTTGGCGTGCTATCTCCTCGCACAACTCGATCTATGCCGCCGAGAACATATACTTCACCTCCGGTACCGGACACGATATCACACACTCTTCCGCCCTATCGACCCTCTTCTCAAGTTTCACTTGACGTCGATGTGGAACTTCAAGATGTAGGCGGGCTTTTATCGAGAAATACGGCACCTCATCATGATGCACGTTGATCGGCACTGTGTATGAATGGGCGCATTCGAGATAAATGTCTTGATCAAACCGATCCAAGCTTTTATTCTTGGAATCTACCCCTGCCCTTATACCCCTTTACATTGCTTTTTCTCAACATGTATTTCCCATTGTATATTTAGCGCTGGAGTTGAAGGCGTCCATAGTAATGTTTCCCTGATACGAAACTCTTACGAGAGTTAACCTACACATTGATATTGTACACAAACACTACGAAATAACGAAGATTTCTGAATATTGACATCCAATGTATTTCATCTAGAAGAGTTAGCAAAACACAACGGAGATTACTATGTAAAATTCACAGATCAAAAATCCCCCACCTCAACCTCCGTGGATGTTGCAAATATCTTCGCCTGTACGCCGTGCTGCCCATAATACAAGGGGACCAACTTTTTTTTTTTTGCATGTTTGATGAGCAGAAAGAAAACTCCGTGTCCAGTCCCGGGTCCCCTTTGGCTCTTCTATAGGGTAGTGCTAATTTTGCGCTTGCGGTCGTTGGAAATGGCTAGCATGGCAAAGAACCGTGTCGGAAAGGACTTGATGCGCAGATGGGTATGGGATCCAGTACCCGCCTCGATGGAGGTCGTTGATAGGTATGGAAATGGTGGAAAGAAGCGAAACGGACGGGTAGAATAAAGAGAGAGAGAATGTTTAAACAAAAGTCGACTTTTCCAAGAGAAGAAGTAGTCCCTCTCATTGTCGTGACTTTTGTATCAGACTTTATTGTTCCACCCTTTTAAATGACCCAGCGGTAACTGGCGTATCGACCGGCGGTCTCAGACTTGCGAATGATCTTCACAACCTGACCACGGCGCAGACCAAGATACCTAGCAACAGGGTCGGAAACCTGCATGCGCGGAAGTTGAGATTCCTTCAGACGGTATCGCTCGAGCAGACGGCTCTTCTCTTCAGGACTAAGGAGGACGTGCTTGGGGACCAGTTCGTGGCGTGTGATGTTGACGAGTAGATCCTGTTCCTGGAAATGCTCGCAAATGTGGTTGGGAAGACTGGAGAGCAGACGAACGGCAGAAGGCGAGATCGGGGTTTGCGTGATGAAGATACCGGTGTGGATATTGTTGTCACCGACGATATGGTTGAAAGCGCGCACTTGCTTGGTACCGACACCTGAAGCGTCGGGGCAGAAATCGACGTAGATGATACCGCAGTCAGGCTGGGGGTTTGGGTTGGACTTTGAAGGGAGCGCTGTGTATTTAACCTTCATGTCCTCGGTGGGGCGAGCTTGGATTTTCATCTTGTTGCGGCTATAGCGAAGGTGTCAGTTAAGGTTATTATTGGATGATAGCAAGCTGATCAAGCTCTCATCAACTGCGTATAGCAGAATTGAGGAATAGCAAGCGGATTCGGAAAGCGTACTCGGGGTATCCCATAGGGTCTGAGTATTTCTGGCGGAATTCGTCGAGTGAGATGGCCAGTTCGTCGTCGGAGACTTCATAACCCTATTCCAATGCGTAAACCAGTTAGCAAATCGGAATTTCAGGGAATTTCTCACTCAAGCGAAAGCAATGCATTCACTATTCCGCCCCCTAATGGAAGACTTACTCGGTCTGCGAGCATCTCATAGACCGTCCTGAAGGTGCGCCAAAGCCGAGTGGTCTCCTTCTCAGCCTCCTGGCTGTGCGCAGATACGTCTCCGTCCATAATAAAGGAATAACTGCGAGGACGACCAAGAAACAAACTGCGGAATTGGAATAAAGAGTGGTCGTGGATGTACGCAGTGGGGAAGAAAGATAAAAAGTGAAGGTCGAAAAATCGGCGGGAACTTTCTGCCAGGCGACGTTTGGGAAAGCGGAGAAACCAACCGAACCGATTGAAGATTCCAATTATTCCCCTTTCCCCTCGTCTCTTCTCTTTTCTAATCCCCGCCCTGTGATTGATTTTTTTCTTTCTTTCTTTCTTTCTCTCTTTAAATTTTTTTCTTGTTTTTTATCGTTTCTATTCCTGCTACTTACAATGGCTAGCCCTGCGCCTGCGGTGGTTAAGCCCACCAAGCCCGATGAGGAGGCCTACAAGATTAACCTCGCTCAGGCCGAGAAAGAGCACACTGCGGCTCAGGAGAAGCTGGTATGGTTCTTTTTCTTCTTTTGATATACAATTGGATTGTCGTGTTGGTGAATGATTATATGCCTACATTGTTCCAATTTCCACCTGTCATCTCGACGGCGATCGTTGTTTCCGAACTCCACTGTTTTTTTTCTCCTCCATGGCAATGACTAACAATGCGCCAATACTATAGAACCAAATCAAGGCCAAGTTGGACAATGCCAAACCCAACAACCAGGATTCACCTACCGTGAAGAAGCAGCAGGAACTCCGCGCCGAGCTGTCATCCATTCGTCAGAAGCAATCCGGTTTCAAGTCCTCCCGATCCAGCACTCAGGAGAAGATCAATGCGATCGAATCCACCCTTAAGGCGCGCATTGCGGAGCAGAACAACTCGCGCGGCAAGATGGCCTTCAAGAACGTTGAAGAGATTGACCGTGAGATCGCTCGTCTCGAGAAGCAGGTTGACTCCGGTACCCTCCGCTTGGTGGATGAGCGCAAGGCCCTCACAGACATTTCCAACATGCGCAAGCAGCGCAAGGGTTTCGCTGGCCTGGAGGAGTCCCAGAAGGGCATCAATGACCTGAAGGCTCAAATCGCCGAGCTCCGCAAGACTCTCGACAACCCCGAGGCCAAGGCTCTCAGCGACAAGTACTCCGAGATCCAGAAGGAGCTGGATGCTATCAAGGCTGAGCAAGACAGCGTTTACAAGAACCTCAACGCTCTCCGTGATGAGCGTACCAAACTGCGCAATGACCAGCAAGCGAAGTACGTCGCGATCAAGGAGCTCAAGGACACCTACTACAAGTCCCGCCGTGCCTACAAGGAGTACGAGGATGAGGCTTGGCGCCAGCGCCGTGAGCGCCAGAAGGCTGAGCGCGATGCCTTTGAGCGTGAGAAGCGCAAGAAGGTTGCTGATAAGAAGCTCGAGGAGGCCTCTGCCCCCGCCTACGCTGATGAGATCCTGACTGCTCAGGGTCTGATCCGTCACTTCGACCCCGCCTATAACTTTGCTTCCCTTGGTCTTGACGACAAGAAGGAGGGCGAAGGTAACAACTTCCGTGCTGGTGTTGGTCGTACCGTTGACGACTCTGGCCTGAAGGGTATGAAGGTCGTTCGCAAGGACGAGGAAGACTACTTTGCTGGCACTGGTGGCAAGAAGGGCAAGAAGGGAAAGAAGGGCGGTGCCGCGGCTGCTGCTGGTGCTGAGGCCAGCAAGTTCAACATGAACATTGGTATCATTGAGGACTTTGCCAAGGTCAAGATCGACCCTCCCATGAACCAGTCCGACGTTCCTGCTGCGGTTGAGAAGCTGGCTGCTAAGATCACCGAGTGGAAGAAGAACCAAGCCAGCAAGACTGAAGAGGTAGGCTAATTACTCTGAACATCACTTGATTGACATACATACTAATGAAAATCCGACAGAACATCAAGAAGGCCCAGGAAGAGATCACTCGCCTGGAAGAAGAGGAGGCGAAGATCGAGGCTAACGGCCGTTCCACCGACGCCGGAAAGAAACCGGCGCAGGCCAACGGTGCCCCCACAGCCGAGGCCGAGCTGGCCCAAGAGAAGGACGCTGCTGCTGATGCCGCTGATGAGTTGAAGAAGGCCTCGCTGGAGGAGAAGGCATAAAAGAATTTCATTTCTGCATGTCCGGAGGGGAAAGAAGAAGAGGAGACAAATGTGCATTTTCCTATTACATTTGAGCAGTCTAGCATTTGACTAGCATTCTTATTCGTCTGATTTTTATCTTGGCTCATGTGCATCATAATTTGCGTTCATAACATGTACACTGTTATTTGAAGTCCGAATCGGTATTACTTTTTTTTTTGGCAACATCTTTTCGATTATCACGACACATTCTTCGTCTCAGAGAGTAATAGAAGAGTTGTAGTTCTCTTCTTATATACTAGCTCTCATATATTTACTTCACTAATTGACTATTTGCAGTAATCGGAAAGTTCGGATCTGCCACTGCCCCGCCACGCTGCTGCGCCACACTCCACTCTTTGCGAACCGCGCGTTTCTACAAAAACGTCAACACTTTCTCTTGGTTCGCCTTGGCTTTTCCCCTCTTCAAAAAAACCACTCCTTGTCTTTATCTTACTCTTCATCCCTCTTACAATCTTCTAGCTTCATTCTATATACTCTGTCGTGAACTTGCCCATCGTCCACGTTCGCAATCTCTAAATTGACACAACCGTCGTATACATCCGGATCCACTTCTACAAGGCTACAAAATGTCCCACTATAACAAGCCGGTTCGTGCATCCACACTAGTCCCCAATCCTCTCAACTAGTATACTTTTCTCCCTGTATCCTGCATCATACTGACCTTCTAACAGACGAGCCCGCCACCTTCCTACCAACATCCGGCCTACTCCGGCAACTTCCAGCAAAACGCGCCTAGTCCGAGTCCCGGCGCCGCAAACGAGTATTACGGCGGCCAGCCGCAGGGAGGTTACTACCAGCAAGGATATCCACCCCAGCAACAGGGTTATGGAGGCTATCCTCAACAACAAGGTGGTTACTACGGTCAAGGTCCTATGCAGTACCCTCAACAAGGATATCCCCCTCAGCAATACCAGCAACGAGGTCACCATAACGGAGGTGGCTCCGGGGCTGGTGGAATTTGCGCCGGTATCATGGCTGCATTAGCATGCTGCTGCTGCTTGGACATTCTTTTCTAAAACCTTGAAGTCGACCCCTTAAGTTTGGTTGGATATCTGGATACATTCGTTCGTCTAAAACTAGAATTCCGGTCTACGCTACGACATCTCCCGCGGCAGGCGGGTTGTTTGCAGAGTCGACGGATGACAAACGATGGAATGATTGGGGTAGACATGGTTCATGTCTTATACGGCTTTTCTTTTTCTCTACTCGGCGTTTCCGAGGGCTTGGCTTGGTGATTTACATGGAGTTTTGCTCTGTGGGTGGCTTGTTCCTTTCTTTTATTGCGTTAATTCTTGGTTTCCTTCGTACATACCATTCCCTGCTTATATCTTTTATTTGTCCGGCGCAAGCACAAGATGGGGTGTTGGTCTTTTTGGTTCCGAGATGTCACCCCTGTATAATTGAATTGTCAATTCACTCGTTGCAATGTGTCCTCTTATTAATTGACAGACTGAAGGTCGATCCTTTTGGAGATGAGTTTGGCAGTCGGCATCGCTTTGAATCGATCGAAAATGAACTAAAAATAAATGGGGTACAGCAGGTACTTGAGATAGAACTTCGCTATTGTAACGATAAGGAGATTGAATTCATATATACAGCATTAAGATTCATAACCATCACTCGTGGGGGATAATAAGATAAATCAAAATCATAAAAAAGACAACAAGGGTATCCCAAAAGCAAGTATCCGAGCAACAATAGAGTTAGAGGTAAATATCGAAAACGCCAATTATCAATACCGACTGCCCCGAGAGCTTCCACCCCCATAAGCAAGCGGATCAACAGATCGATATCCACGTCCTCCCCTCCTGGGAGGCGGCGAGGCACTCGAAATACCTGAGGATTCCTCCTCGAACACTTCAATAGCATCACTATGCGAAGTGCCCGTCGCCGACTCCTCAACAATAATGCGATCACTAGGTGGTCGCCGATAACTCCTTGGCCGACTACCCCGTTCTTCAACCACTTCAATCATATCGCTACGACGCGATGATCCCGGACGTCGACTACCCCGTACAACAACCTCCTCGTCGATAGACGAGGATATCCCACTCCCGCCTCGAGCGATACCGCCTGGGTTCAGGGCGAGAAAGGTGAGATATAGAATTATCACGACACCGCCAACACTACCGAGGACTATCCCGACTACTGTTCCTGCGGCTGGACCTTTGTCGAGACCGCCGTAGGAGGCTGGGATGGAAACTGTTGTGTAGCGGGATGAGAGGTCGGAGGAGATGAAAGAGGCTCGTTTTGAGAGGAATATTGAGTTTGAGGGTGGTTCCTCGATTGTATTGAGATTTCCTCCTGGTAGAGGGATGTCATCCATTGCGATTGTGTTGGTTGTTTATGTGGGGGGTGTAAGCACGGATTGATTGAGAGGTATGTTTGTGAGTAGTGATGATCGCAGGGTACAGTAGCTGAATGATGGCACTTTTTGTAGGAACCAATAGTTCACTTTGGTAGCTGTGGAATTGACTCGAGTAATGCAGGTGTTTGAGTTTGCGATTATTTGCAAAAGAGAAAATCAGAAGGGAGATTTGATTCGGAGTAAATGAGGAGAGACTCGACGTGGCTGGGGATCTGCAGTTGATTCCTGAGGCATCAAATTCAATTAGAGCAATATAGAAATCAACATGACTTCCTATTATCATGCTCGATAGACAAACAAAAAAAGATAATGAACGTAAAATAAATGGAGAATACACATAATTTTATTTACTCTCATCCATATGCCCTCAGTTCTCTCTTTTCATTTTATCTCTGGTGGAACTTCAAGATGCGTTCTCGCAGTTATCATATCCGGAATAGTTCAAAGAAGGATTTGGAAAGGTCTGGAGATATCAATGGCCTCCAGTAGAAGTGGTGGGATACTTGGGGAGTATAACTCCCAGGAATTGCAAAGACTGAAGATACCATTGGTTTGATGATGACTGGAGTCAAACTTCGACAAGCTACTCAGTACGAAATTGCTATGAAACTACAACTCCAAGAAGCGCATGATCGTCTCTGACATATACATTCAGAGCCGGCTACCACTAAATATATCATTCCAGCAGAAATAAAAACTCTTGAGCGGAAGTTGGGGGTAGCCAGTCGGGAATATTGGTTCTTGGAACGAAAATGGTGGTCTATAATAGCTGCATTCGACGAATCAGGCTTAACTCGAGGAATAAGTTTATGGCCATCAAACCCTAATTGGTATATACATCGTATACTGATTGAGTACTGTGCTGAGAGATGTGATTGTCGTGGACGAGATTGCCGTTGCTGTTCTGCGCGTCGGAATATACCAGGCCGGGGATTTGCGGCAGGCCGTTGTACTACACGATGCCACTGCTGCGAGAAAGCCCGTGGGTTTGTGCTCAGCGTGGACGAAACCAAAATGCTTGACGAGCCATTCAAGGATTAACGCCCAGGGTATTGTCGACGGATCCGAAATGCTTCTTTGCTTGGACTTATTGCGGGCAACTATAAGAATAATCCATTTGATCTCATTGAAAACGTACCACCAGCATATACTGCATCATAGTCACCGCTTGAATACAGTCACGTTCAGAGATTCACAAACTTGTGAAACTCTGAAAATATCGAAGGGTTCGATATGGTTGATTCTAGCAGGTGATGAGTTTGCTTCATTAAGTTCAATGCCAGAGTCATTCATCTCACCCTCCAATCTATCCTTCAATATACCCTTCTTTGAATATCTTGGCACGTTTCCTAAAAATAGAAGAGAGAAGATCATGAGTACTAGCATAACCCACAGAAAGGGTCACCGTGAAAGCTCGCCACATTTCAGGGTCCGGATATTAAAGAAAAGACTGAAAATCGACTCAATAGGGGAGTTCATTTTGGATCTGAGATCGATGTATCTTCTAAAATGTTCTGTTACACTTCTGGGGAGGGGGTTTTCTGTTACTCGAGGTGGTATCAATAAAAGATCATAGAAAGGAGGAACGAGTTAATGATACAGTGTATAATAAATTAGTATATTAAAGGGTAGAAAGAAAGACAGAAAGAAGAGTAGGTTGAAGGGCAGTTTCTATTGCATTTGACATACTAGATCCACGGTAGCTTACAGACTCTTGTTTTCATTTTCCCACCTCACTTCTCGTAAGATATTGAAAACATAGTGTGGATCGAAGAATGGAATGATATTGATTATCCTTACTATCTAAGAGAAACTAACCAACAACCATTATCATCCTAATAAGCCCCACGGCGGGACTTATACTTTGGTTGATCAACAGACTCAATATCACCCAAAGAAGTCAGGACTGGAGTGGTATGTACCAGCTCGAGGGAATCCAACTTAGCGCCATCCTCCTCCTGGGCCCACAGACTCAAGGCAAGCCAGTTGGTACCACGGTAGTTAAGAATACCCTCAGGAACAGGGTAGCTAGTCTGAGGACCAACGTTGTTCACATACTTACCATATTGATAACCATTCACGTAGAGCTGAGCACGATACGCTAATGGAGGCGTGGTAGTGTTACCAAAGTTGAAGTAAAGTGGGACATCCCAGCCCTTTGGTAGATCCAGGTCAAAGCTTGCGCTGTAGAATTGAATGCCAGCCTTTGAAAGACCCTTGAACGGACTTCCAGAATCCCATTTCTGAGTCGGTGGCTGAGGTTGATGGAAACCCTGACGCTCTGCGTAGAGACCACCTTCATTCAGTGGACCGCGAACAGTATCTTGGTAGTCCTCGCCACCCAAGTTACCGGTAAGCTTCCAAGTGATCTCACTGGCAGAATGACCGGAGAGGCTGTAGCCCAGAATTCCACGGGGATCCTTCATCTCTTCTGTACCAACGGTCCAGTTCTCGTCAAGGCCCATATTATCGACTACCACGGTGATAACGTAGCTCTTGCCGGATTTGAGGTTGGGGAGAGTGTACGTGGCGTTGGAATCCTTGGCTGCGTCGATTCCAGTCCAAGAGCCGACGTATGTCTCATTAATCCACACCGAGCTGCCGAATGCCGAGCCACCTTGAGTGTGTATGAAGAGGTCCTTCTCCTTGCCGTTCGCAACGAAGTGTCCACGGTAGACGAGCATTCCCGTGTGGAATCCGTAGTCAGAAGAGTACAATGATTTGGGGGTCTTGAGAGGATTGGCGCTATTGCTGGTATGGTCATGACTGGCAACAGTCCACGCGGAGTCATCGTACGAGTTCTTGAGCTCAGGAAGAGTATCGATGGATTTCCATTTCAAGCCCTTCAAATCCGGCAGTTTGATCTTGGGGGCAGAGTACTCTACGCTACCAGACCAGATTCCGTTCTTGTCGACCTTGACATGAGACTTCTTGCCGTTGATAACCAAGTTCTTGGCCTTGGATGGAGCACCGATGATTTCAATTGGTGTTGTAGCGTTGAAATCGGCTGTAATGTGAAGGTCGCTTCCTTCGACATATGCCGTTCGCACAAGATAACCTGCCTTGACAATAATAGACGAGGCAGTGTTTTTCTGCGTGCTATACCCGGGGGCCTTACCGGTTGCAGGAACCTGGGGAACCCAGTAATTGTAGGCAGAGTTGCGATCTGAAAATTAGTCTTCTGTTTTTGCTCACGCTTGGGTCGGAGAACTTACCAAGTAGGAGAACCTTCAGGTCACCGACCTTGACAATTCGACGGGAAGAAGATACATCCCAGCCAATGACTTCAGCATTGCCCTTCTTCTTGATGTTTATGCCCGACGATGAGCCCTCAACAACAGAAGCACTGCTCTTGGTGGAGATGGCAAGCTCATGGTGTTCATCTGGACCACCGTACAGAACCAGGACCTTCTCATCCCCAAACTTCTTCCAGGTGAAAACCTCGGCGGTTGAGTAGAGGATGTTTGTACCAGCAACATCGTAGTCCACGACGTGGATCTTCGAGTCACGACCGCTAAGAGTTAGGCTACCTCCGAGCTGGGGGATAGTCAAGTCGCCGACACTGGTAGGGACCTTGAGCTTGTAGTCTACAGAAGCTCGGGTAGAGTAGTTCGCGTGTCGGACGACGAAGTAAGATGCTGCAGTCTTGTTACTTCCAAGCAGAGGCGTAACAGTAAGGTCGGCAGTATTCGTATAAGTAGCGTTGGTTGCATTCCCAGGGGTAGTGACCAGGTAAGAGGGAGAGACCTTGGCGAAGTTGCCGAGGAGCTTCAACTCGCTGTACTTTTCACGGGTCACGTTACGAGATTCAGAGATGGGAGAGCCATAATCATAAGATGTATACCCGCCAGGGTGGCCCAAGTTACCCCAATTGGTACCGCCGAATGTCTGCTTCATTCAGTAACCACGCAAGCTATTCAATTGGATCAGCTCTGTACATACCATGTAAAGATTCAGGAAAGCAACACCGAAGCTGAAGTCATTCTTATAGAAAACTCTCTCAAATTCGTGGTTTACGAGAGCGGCACAGGCGTCGAATCCATTTCCTCCCCAGGGATCAAAGGCGCCAGCTTGGAACTGCAAAAGTGTCAAATCGGTATTCAATTTAATTGCAAATTGTTCACATACCTCAACTAAAGAGTAAGGGGTGGATGGGCTCTGTGCCAAGTGGTTTGTGAGAAAGTCAGTAGGCAGACCCCCATCGGGCCACACATTAGGGTTGGCACAGTCAAATCCAAGAGGGTAACTATCATGTCCGTAAATGTCGGCTTCACCCTCGCCAGTACCAGGAGCATTGTGGCCGCCGGCATAAGCATCGTTACTCAAGAATGGGACCACGATCCCAGCCTTGCGAGCTTGGTCCTCTACATATTGCATATAGGGTCCATCGGGGAATTTCACACCACAGCAAGCACCGGAGTACTCATTCTCAGGCTGATACAGAATGACTGGTCCGCCCTCTGTAATTTGAGCCTTGGCAATCGTCGCAGCAATGTTGGAAATATAGCTTGGATCGCACGTCAGCCACTTTATCATAGCATAAACCCCGGTAGTGTCTTACTTATCAGTTGATTTCAGGTAAGCCTCGTCGCTCGATCTCAGAGTGCCATTCACTCGCTGGAGCCAACCGGGAAATCCACCACCAGAAACCTCGGCGTTGATATAGGGACCAGGCCGTGCGAGGATGTAAATGCCAGCCTCTTTGGCAGCCTCAAAAAATGGCTCGAGGTCGAAGATGCCTTCAGCCCGATAATGGCCCGGCTTACCCTCCAGGAGAGCCCAATCAATATAGATAGAGACACCGTTGAAGCCGAGAGCTTTGATCTTTTGCAAGATGTCAATCCATAAAGATGGGACTGGGAGACTGTGAGAGACAACGTGAGTCTAATTGCTGATATCTAGTAGTTTCAATTGCAACTACACAGCCACCTACCGGAAGGGATGGACTTCACCGCTGAAGACCATCAATCTCTCGCCATTGATGAAGAGGGAGTCTTTATCCCAGGTCACCTAAAGAAGTACATCATTATCAGCAGATGAACATAAAACTGGAGAGTTGAAAGTTTGGATTCCACACACATATTTCTGCAATAGAGCCCGCTTGACGGGGTCCGGATGCTCTGTAATAGTACGCCCACTGACTTTATGACTCAAAGCAGCACCAGCTACCTGAGCAGCCAGTGTAGCCACGGCCAAAGCTGACGAGAGCTTCATGGTGACAATTGACAAAGCTAGCTCGCGAAGACGTGGGATCCGAAGAGCTCCCCTGGCATGCAGCTAGGGATCATCGTACCTTTTTATACTAGCATCGGACCACCGCGGGACCAAAAGGTCGTAAAATTCCCATTATATTATTGCATGGCATCATCGCTGCTCGACAGGGGCAGCGGGGCTTCGGCTATGACTCCGTTGCATAGCTGTACCCTGTTACTTTTGCATGAAGTACTATGTAGACAGAGCCATGCGGTGGAGATGTTTCTCCTCCAGGAAGGCGGGTCGAAGATCTTCCCCCGCGCGCCTTTTTGGCCTGCGGGGGCGCCTTGGAGAGGGTCCACCGCCGCAATTTTTCCGTTTGAGGTGGGATTAAATTGTGTTTGATGCAGAGTCCCTGGGTGATTGATCTCGTTCGAATTGATTTCATGAGATCATATTATACTAGAATATATATGGGATTGAGCTGTAGGGTGACTGTTTACATTCGAAGAAAATGTCTTATAGTACGCATATAAAATTCGACGGAGTGCCCGGTCCCATGCTCCACGGGATAATTATCGGACTCAATTCTACCGATGCATATTATTGCACTATGTAGTAATTTCCCGGAGAAAACGAAATTCGAGCTAGAGAATGCAAGTGTGAGTTCATTCAAGATGAAGCAAGCTACACTAGTGTAACTAATTGCGGGGGCACTATCCGGCAACAGACGAGTAATAAGACGCCGGAGTAGTTTTGCATACAGTATTGCATTGATTTAACCGGCGTATTGCCGAGCAATTACTTGTTATGCTTGAATCAGAAAATTCCTCAATGGGTCCTACAGTAGCAGTAACAGTAGCTACTTCAAGTAGTCACTGTCCACTGGCGTATACTTGTAGATATGATCTCAGATCGACCAGCCCTAATTTGCTGGGTTTTGTACGGTGTCATCTACAGCGTTTGGAATTAAGCGAGCAGATATTAAATTTCGAGGAAAGCTTATTTAAAAGACTGGAAACGGTAAAATATCCATTTCACTTTTAGTACATTTTGGTATGGTCAACTTTTACCAATACTAGTATATCAATTACATCTTTATAATCCATCTCGTACTGTGAAAGTCCATAATTTTACTTCGATATCCCAAATTTAGACCGTGGTATTGAAACGGTCCTCCTCGCCCTCAGCCTTAGTGTAAGTCTCACGAGTATCAGTGTGTTCCTGCTCGACCTCACCCAGCTGTTCGTTCTCGACCTTCAGCGCTTGGTCCTCTGCCGCAGCAGTTGACTCCGCCGGAGCTGCAACCGCGGGGCTCTCATTACCCTTCTTTTGAGTTGCGTTGACAAGAGGGGTATCATCATTGAAGATACGAAGTAGCATGGCACGTCGATCTTCCTTGGGAAGCATGAGGTTCAGAGAGTGCAGCGATCGCCACAAGGGCAGCACCATTCGCTCGCTATTGGTATGATGTTAGAGTGGAAATTTGATAGGGGGGAACCATGAAACAGATAAAAACTCACGTGAGGCCATCTTCCTTGCCAGTGGGCTCAACGCGCAGAATGCTGCAACCCATTGGGATATCCTTGACTTGCTCACCAATTTCACCCAGACTCTTCCAGCCATCATCGTTGACCTTGGGGAACATCTCCACGAGCAATTTACGGAGAGTTTCGCGCTTTGTTAGAGTGACAGAGCGAGAGCTACCGACCCAGGGCTCGATAATTCTCAGACCGTCGGTCTGAATACGCCAGCGGCAAACGTTCTCTCGTTGGGCATCTTGCTTCACGAACATTTTCACACCGCAGTGCACGAACTTCATTCCGGAGCCTTCGTTTTGGATGAGAATATCGCGAGCGAGAGAGCTGGTGTAGTAGACAGTACGTGTGGGGTTACCCTCGACATTACGGACCATGAAGCGGTCTCGTGGGAATCGCTCGGATAACTCGTAGAAACTATAGATAGGTTGCAGCTCCTCATGGTTAGGATCCAAGTACTTGTAGGGATCTTCCTGGTGGACCTTCTTCTTCACAGGCTTCTCCAGGGCGAGTGGAGCAGACTGCGCAGGGGTGTTGCTACCAGAAGTCTCAGTAGTCTCAACAGTCTCCACGGCAGGCGCAGGCTTGTGGATCGGGCGATCTCCAAGTAACAATTCCTCGCCATTCTCGAGCTTGGTCTTCTTAGCAGGGATTTCAGACTCAAAGTCATCCGCTGCACGCTTCGAGGGCGAGCCGGGCTGAGGCGCATCAAGAGTAGTAGAGTACGGCGGTTGGTGAGTAGCCTCGGCAACAGTAGCGTTCTTTGCGGCCTCCTTAGCGGCCTCTTGGTCAGGAGCAACAAGATCATCCAGAGAGTTCAACTTCTGATACGGCTCGCTGTTGCTCTTCTTGCGCGAATCCAGCTCATCGGCGAGAGCCGCCACTGAGGCCTTGGGAATAACGTCAGAGACGTTCTCTGGCTTGGCGCGAATCTCTTGTGTCTTTTCAAGGACAGTGATGAAGAAGCCACCGGTGTCTTGGTGATGGGGGTAAACACGCATGCAGCGATCCAGAGGGAGATCAACATCGCTCTCAGGAGCAAACATGCCCTTAGCAATTCGGGCCAGGCCGTCAATACCTTCCTTCTCCTTGTGCTCCTCAACGTCTTTCCAGCTGTTCCAGATACGGCCCTCGCGGTCCATAACCTTCCAGTTCCGCAATCCCGGGGCGCGCTTCAAACCAGGCAGCTCCTTGCTGCAATCAAGAATTTTGACGTTGGCAGAGCCACCGCAGCGCTCGATGGCAGAAGCAATGACAGCTTCGTTTTCAATTGGGTTCAAACTGCAAGTTGAGTAGACAACACGACCGCCAACCTTCAGCATTTGCAGGGCACGAACGAGAATTCGAGCCTGAGTGACGTAGAGTCCCAAAGCATTAGCAGGGTTCCAATCCTTCCACACAGAGACGTTCTTGCGAGGGGTTCCATCGCCTGAGCAGGGAACGTCGGCGAGAATACGATCGAACTTAAGGTATCGGTTCATCTGCGGCTTTCCTTCGGCAGAGGGTGCCGGTGGCAGCTTGATAGATGGGTACATGGTAGCATCGTGGTTGGTGACAATGAGATTGGGCGAGCTGAGACGTTTCATTTGGTGGATAAGCATGTGTGCGCGCTTGTAATCGCTGTCGTTGCAGATCAGCAGACCGGTGGTTCGGCCATCATCGTTCAGACCGTCAGGACCCAGTGGCTCCTCGCCAGCAGCTCCCTCACGGACCTTCTGCGCAGCATCCAGAATGGTGTCCTCCTCACCGGCATGGAGAAGTTCCATCAGCTGGGCAGACTTGCTACCGGGAGCGGCGCACATATCGAGAACAGTCATGCCGGGGTGGGCGTCGATCAAAAGAGGGGGAATCATGCTGACAACCTCCTGACGACTGATGTTACCAACCTCGGTCTCGGCCACAAGGAATTTTTGGAATGAGGAGAAAGGAGCGAAGCGGCGAATAACTTGCTTCGGGGTGGTCATCGCCCAGGCAAGCTGGTCGGGGTACCACTCGACGGGGCGCGGGGGCTCGACGAATTCACCCTCATACTTGATTGAGGTGATCTCAGGGATATAGAATTGTTTCAAGCGCTCTTGAACAGCAAGCGCGTGTCTGCAAAATACCAATGCGACAGTTAGAAGGACTTGAAGATGAAAAAATGATACCTCGAAAGAGAACAGCAGAAAAATTGCGCCAACGTACCCACGAGAACCGGTGAATCGGAAACTGTTGGGCAAATCCCTTCGGATCGCAGCCCAGAACTCCTCCTTCTCCTCTTCGGGAACAATTCCCAGTTCGTTGTAGTAGCGCTCAAGCTTCTCGTTGCTTCTGGTGATCTCCGACCAGTTTGTACGGCCTCCGCCGCCGCCACCTCTGCCACCACGATTGAACTGCAAATGGAAGACATGTCAGTTCACGTTTGATATAATTCCAATGCAGCAGGATAGAAACACATACCTTTTTGCCGCCGCGTTTACCCATTGTGTGTAGAGCTCTGCGGAACATACAGTCAAATTTCGAGACTTCAAAAAAGCCGGATAAGTTTCGGCTGACCTAATCGTAGGCGGGGCTAATAAAGGGATTTGATTGGATGATATATACTGTACTGTATACACCAGATATCAAATTGCATTTTGTTGAAACTTGAATTGAATATGTTGAGATCTTGGAAAGGGGAATGTAAAGCAAAGTGCGTTTTTGCAGAGATTTTGTTTGAAAATCTGGAATGGAGTATGGTATATGAGCATACATAACTGTTCCCTATAATCAAATACCTGACGGTTTTCCATGAATTCTTTGAATTGTTATCCTCCATAGTAGTAATTGCTCATTTTCAGATTATACTACCTAATTCTTATATATACTAGAAATTCAAATCCCATTGATAGGGTATCATACATGGTTGATGCGCGCGTTGTGACGACGCAAATGCGAAGGCTCTCTGCGCTTGACTGCAGCGGAAATAGTAAGGTCTTCAGAAATACCCGCAGTGCACTTTGTTCCAGCAGCTACACTCTGGGAGGCATCCCATGTTCCATCAACGCAGCGCTGGAAAGCAGTACCGCCGTTGCAATACCAATATCCCTCTTGACTACATGAACCACTTAGAACGCCAGAGGTTGTGGTGGAGGTGTCCGCAGAGGTAGTAGAAGTAGCGACAGCAATGACCTGAGAGACAGTCTCAGTGGGCTCAGAGAACGAAGATGTTGCCAAAGTAGTCTGTGAAGCAATAGATGAGGTCTCTACAGTAGCTGAGGCAGTAGAGGTTGCTTCTGTCGTTGCTGCACCACCACTGGCACTAGCGGTGCTTCCAGCGCTGCCACCAGCTGTGTAAAGAGCGGGACCAGGGATTTCATAGGAGCTGAGGGTGTTCCAGATATTGACGTAGATACCAGGATCAGTATTCTTGTAGAGAGATGTTCCAACAGTTCCACTAGGGTTGGCAGTACCGCTACCTGCCACCTTCAAGTTAATGCACTGGGGGTAATTCTGTGCACCATCTTTGTTTTCCGCACTGTGAAGAGCAATGATTTCATGACGGAGAACGTAGTTTCCGGCTGCGATATCAGAGGGAATAGTAATGGTACGACTGAGATCATCTTCGATGAGCTTATCGCTAGCCCAGGTACCAGGGATCGAAGCATCACTGATCAAACCACCAGCATCGATCTTGAAGAATTCCAGAGTAGTCTTATCCACATCTGCGCAGTCGCCATCGCATTTAGCAAGATAGGTAATAACTGGTCCATGATGATCATCTGGCCAGGTATTCCAAGTCATCTTGACGGAGCCACCAGGGGCAACCGATGCAGAGAGTGCCCCGGGAGAAGATCCACGGTGACAGATGATATCGGATGAATCGTAAGCGCTTGGAGCAACATATCCGTCATCAGTTGCGGTAGTCGACCAAGCGATTAGCTTCGGAGGATCAGATTCGTAATAATAAGTATCGACAAGATATCCACCGTATGTAGTGCCATCAACGTCAATGCTGGTAACGTAGCCATGGCCTGCGACCAGCGCAGCCGAGGCGAGAATCAGACTCGCAGTCTTCGACAAAGACATTTTGGAAGATATTGAATGTATCCACAAGTAGATTTACAAAGAAAGGAATGTAAGAGACTTCAGTCAATGAAGCTCGAAAAAAAAGGGGAAATAGAAATGAAGATGGAACAGCCACGATCTCTCCAGAAGGAGGTGGGAGAGGGTTTTTGCCTTAAGTATTCAAGACTATCCTTTTGTCTTCCTTCATCTCGGCAATCAAAATAAGCTAATAGTGTCTTCAAACACGCCCCTGGCTTAGTCGACTCAAATACCCAATAACAACCCACGAGAGAAAGAAAAGTGGGTATTCGATGGCCCCTAATTGCAATAACAAAGCGGATCTTCCAATGTAGTCACAATGTGAGAGGAATCGATGGCGGTTCGGGGTTTTTCTTTGGCGCGTTTCACAATTGTTTGTGCTCTGTGCTTAGTAGATCCATTAGTATTCTGACTATTCAAAGTCCTGAAGACCGCAAGCTGTTTATTGCGACATTGAAGGGCACTTCTGCTCGACTCTTAATCATCATGACTCCATTGGCTTGTCGAGACTAAAGCCATCCTCGTCATTGAGTCACAATAATTTTCCAAAGAACCCAATTTTTGAGCAACCAAATTTGGCGCGCGGCCTGTAGTGGCGCTTTATGCAAGTTGATAGCACACGGCGGGGATGTGAAACACGCCAGCGGTTAAGCGAGATCGGCAATGTTGATATCTCCACCGTTTATGAAGTTTCGTAGACGGCTCCGGTACTTGGATTTTAGATATATTGGACGTATCGGAGGTTTAATTAATCGAAACCATTCCATAGTCCTGCTATACTGTCATATTTTGATCATGTTGAGATGGGATATCAAGATTATCCAAAGTGAATATGTACAGAAGTGGTCCTGGTGGTAAACTATCACGAAATCAAAAATACGAGTTAGATGGGGCTGCTCGCCAAGCGCAGGGATAAGAGCGCGAAAGAGTAATATTTTTGTGAGCCTCTCACTGTCAATTCTCGTCATGACAGTTCGTGGAACATCATTTCGGAATTTTGGCTCTGTCGTGTCAAAGTAAAATGGCCAAAAATGCAAGATACCTGCTGTTCTCTTCGATTTTATAGACATCTCATAGAAGCTGATTTATATGCATTGAGTTACAAAAGCTCAATCACTTTGTTGCTTATCTGAGTACTTGCTGACAGGACCGGCGAATCTGACTGGCATTCAACATTGACAAAGGCTTCACATTGTACGCCAAAAATGTAATCGCCTTGCGAGACGTCTAGCCACAGGAAAGATTTTGCCTTATCGAGAACCTTGCTGGCACTCTCGATGTGTAAAGTATCTGTCAACTCCCTTGCTTTTCCAAAGAACCATGAATAATGCGTAGTTCCCACTGATGCCACCATGCCAATTAATGTAAACCAAACATCCAATGGCCCAATTTTTTGAGGTGTAGACTGAAGTTGTTGGAGGCTTTGTATCAGCCTGGTCACCAACGTATTCAGCATAACTGCGTGAGAGTAATAAGTTGGACCTTGTACAATAAACAAGTATAAGAGTATGGTATAGCGAATGGACTCGGTAATCGGTGACAAATTCGATACTTGTGCATCAGGCGTTGAAAGTAGAAGTCGGTGGACAACATAACATGTCAGATCATGAAGTTGTGTGTTCGTGATAGACACTCGATTGGCCCTTTGAAAGACGTTACGCAGGCGATTGAAAACGTTCATCACATCATCAGATATCTCCATATCGATCAAATTTTCTAAAGAATCGCGAGAGGACGTTGCCTCAATCTGCCACTCTGGGATTGGAGGTATTCCATCTCCCACCCCTATGTCATCTTGTGTCTCAAACTGTGGGAGACCCATAACGAGCATCGATACCCTTCATGAAAGATTAGTAAAGATGAATCTCAGATCTACGTAAAATATAAAGCCACCGACCAGCTGATCATCCGCGCTGTTAAGGGACTAGTTTGTCTCACTGAATTGATACCCCCTCTCAAGCAGACTAGCTGTTTGACGCCTTCGATGTGCATGCGGCTCGCCTCATGGTTTCCCTTGCCGAACTAAAGGTTCGTGAATCTCAGCATGTGATCTTGAGATAAACGGAGAATACACAGAGTTGAGGTATGGCACAAACTTACCTCTATAGTTGCCAGTGTAATGACAGAGTTCATTGTCCCGTCTTGAACAGCAAGAGATGTACTATTAATTTTACGCCGCAGTAGAGCTACAGAATCAGCCATAAGAATCTCGGAACTCCGGAAGCCTTTCTGGGCGGCTCTTTCTTCATCAAGACATGCTGTCTGTAATGAGACATGGAATAAAGCAGGGTCTCCGAGAGCAAGTGGCCACCACGAGATGAGGAATGGATTTGAAGTTGGCTCTAGATCAAGCGGATAATACTGAAAAGCTATTTTGTGAAGGACTAGAATGAATGAGTCTACCAATTCAGGAGATTTTTTCAAATGAAGATGTAGTACATACAGCTATAAATGAGGCGTTGTACTTGCTGCCGAGGAAGCCTTGTTGGCGGATACGAATCAAAGGGGTCGAAAGATCCCACATTATACCCCGACAAACATCCTTCTTCCATTCGGGGTCCGATGGCTAATGTTCTGTTACTCCCGGAAGGTACCGGAGCTGCTAAGGGTTCATTCGCATAGACACAAAGGACTTTGCGCTTGACGCATCTTGAGCAACGGGGTAATTTCAGATCACAACTGTGTTTTAATTTGGCACAGGCTGCACAAGATCGCCTGAGGGTTTGTCGCATTTCTGAAAAAGGTTCATAAGAGAACGTGTTTGAGGAGAGAAGTCAATCGTGCCGCTCCTAAGGGCGGTGGGGGGTCATTTGATTACGCGACTGCGAGGAGGCTCGATTGCCATCGCAGTCAGATTTCCTAAAAAGGACTAGACTCCGATAGCCTAATATCAGTCCAGCCAATTAGGTTGCTTTTTTATGGTCTGTGCCTGAACATCGTACTGCGGATGATTGTTCGTTAATAGTCAAATACATAATTTAATCAATGATAATTCAATTGGTCTAGAGTATAGCTAGTTCAGGTGGATCTAATGCACATCTATAAATTCGGAGTCTAGCCCCAATCCGGTAAACAACAGACATTGCTATCGTATATAAGAGGTAGCAGTTCCCGGTATTTCCTCAATGAATTGTTAGGAGCAATTATTATATCCATGAGAATAATGGCCATTGATATGTTAAATGTATCTCTTGCTGATCAGCATGGTCTGGAGGAATGGCGTATGGATGGTAGGCTGAATCTCCTCAGCTCTATACAGTCAATTCTTCCGACGTGGACAATTTGGCAATACATAATGACTGCAACCCTCGGTTTAGTCCTATACGACCAAAGTAAGTGAGTGTCAATTTCTACATCGTCCAGTCCATTAATATTTTGGAAAGTCATGTACCTCAAGCGAAAAGGGTCCATTGCTGGACCTACCTTCAAGATTCCACTGATGGGTCCATTCCTTCAAGCCATCGACCCCAAATTTGAGTCATACTTAGCACAGTGGGCGAGTGGCCCTCTCAGCTGTGTCTCTATCTTCCATAAGTGCGTTTTATGCTGCTAGTTTATAGATTCAGGTCAATTGGTTCTCACATCCGACATTCTACAGATTTGTCGTTCTTGCCTCCGACCGAGACATCGCCCATAAAGTTTTCAAATCCCCTTCATATGCAGAGCCATGCATTGTTCCGATTGCGAAAGATTTACTGGGTCACAAAGCATGGGTCTTCCTCCAGGGAAAAGCCCACGCAGAATATCGCAGGGGACTCACGCCGTTGTTTACCAACAGGGCAATTTCAACATATCTCCCAGTACAAGATAAGGTGCTGGGACAGTACTTTGAGAAGTTCGTTTCAGCAAGTGCAGCAAACTCATTGAAACCAATTTCATTCATGCCAATGTTCCGCGAAATCAACTGTGCGCTCTCTTGCCGCACTTTCTTCGGTGACTACATCTCACAGGATGCCGTCAAAAAGATTGCCGACGATTTCTACCTCGTTACCGCTGCTATGGAGCTGGTCAACGTCCCACTCTCAATGTATATTCCATTCACTAAGCCCTGGCTGGGAAAGAGAATTTCCGATGCTGTCCATGTCGAATTTGCGAAATGCGCTGCAGCATGTAAGGCGAACATGGCAACTGGTGCAAAGCCCACTTGTATCGTGGACCACTGGGTACTTCACATGATGGAGTCGGAGAAATATAGACAGAGGGTTGCAGCTGGAGAGACAGATGCTGAAAAGCCCACAAATCTAATCCGTGAGTTTACGAATGAGGAGATCGGTGAGACGCTTTTCACATTTCTCTTCGCCTCTCAAGACGCCTCTAGCAGTGCTACTACATGGCTATTTCAAGTGTTAGCCCAACGACCCGATGTATTGAATAAGCTGCGAGAAGAGAATCTAGCTGCGCGCGGAGGTGATAAGGACAAGTCTTTTGACTTGCCGATGTTGGAGTCACTCACGTATACTGCCGCGGTAATTAAAGAGATTCTTCGTCACAGACCTCCGGTCATTTTTGTTCCCTATCTTGCAACCAAGAACTTCCCCGTTACTTCCGACTATACGGTGCCAAAAGGCTCCATGATAATTCCCTCCTGTTATCCGGCACTGCATGATCCGAACGTTTACTCGGATCCCGATTCTTTTGATCCCGATCGCTGGATTACTGGGGATGCCGAATCTAAGACTAAGAATTGGCTAGTCTTCGGTGCAGGGCCGCATGATTGCCTTGCGAGAAGATATGTGCCCTTATCTATGGCTGGTATGATTGGAAAGGCAGCACTTGAGCTAGATTGGAAGCACTATCCGACAGAAAAGTCTGAGGAGATCAAAGTCTTTGCAACTCTTTTCCCTATGGTATGTAATCAATCACCAACCAAACAAATGCTACACACTTCATCTGTCTATGAGCCCTGCTAACGATTTCAGGATGGATGCCAATTGGTATTTACGAAGCGGAAATAGATGTGTTCTATTTCCAGAAGACGAGTCAAATTCATTCCCAGGAACAGCCAGTTTAAAATTAAGATATAGCCTAATAATCAAAAATATCAGTCAACGCAATGGTTTCTTGAACCGAAAAAGAAGTCCTCCGTAAGAACTATGGGTAGATAGTTTTTTATCTAAAAATAGCAAATAAGGTTACACTGACAACCCTTTAAGAGGCAAAGGGCGCTAACTTGAAGATTCAACAGTTCTAGATGTATGGAGACACCTTATTCACCAGGCATGGCCAGCTGCCCGGTGTCTCCTGGCCCTCCGATGATAAAGACCTGCAGATGCCGTCGCCGTGGCTGCTGGTGAGCTAGACGATCCACTCTCTCCTTGACCCCATCCTGTTGGTGGGTTGTCTCCCGGGAGTTTCTCAAGGACACCAGCGATATTCTCTGGCACAAGGTTGGCGATATTGCAGCTTTTAGAAGCGTCGTTGATTACTCCAGCATCAGCACACTTATCCATACCAGCATCGCCAGCATCACAATTGTCAATTATCTTTTGCAGAACATCAACGTCCCAGCCAGAGATCTAATAAAACTTGTCAGCGGTTCATTGTCTTTGACTCTCAGAGGGAAAAAAAACTTACAAAATCTCCATGCAGTGAATAGCCAGTGCGATCACCATTTGATAAGATAAATGGCTGCGTACCTTTCCCTTGCTCCCATCTATCTGCAAACAAGGGAGTATTCCAGTATACTTCGTAAAAGATATGCGGCAGATGAATCCATCCTTCAGGGCAGTTCATCTTCCCATAGGTCGTTCCCTTGGAACTTGGAAATGCCATATTGTTCTTATAGTCCATCAAACCAGCCTTCGGGTTATAGCAAGAGGGAAAATGAATATCAGCACGTAGTGGAGATGCATAGCCATCACAGTTCGCATCAGGGAAACCAGCACCAGCACCTTGGTTGTTGGGGTCTTGGATACCAACACCATGTAGTCCATCAGAGTCGGCGGGGTAAGAAGGTGGATCGTAGGAAGTACGAGGGCATGTCCATTGAACGGGTTGTATTTCCCCCTGGTTCGTATCCAGATTATTGGCAGCTCCTCCTGGTGGTGGTGTCCTCAAGGACTTATCGCCGCTCATCATACGAAGACCAACGGGGAAAGACTTGATTTCATCGTCGGTGGGTTCAAAACTATTTCATAAGGACGTTAGCAAAGCCTTCCATTTCAGAATCAATCTCCAAGGATACCTACAAGTAGTAAACGTTCATATAAAACATAGGAACTGAAACGAAGCTGCCGTTGGCTGGATCCTGGAAGTATAGGGTTGGCGTCCAATAATTGCTCTTGTCTGCATCCACCAAAGACGAAGTACAATGGGAGTCCATCAGGTCTTCATTTCCCATGGTCAAGTTGAAATTACTTCCACCTTGAATAGCATGCGAATGAGTGGCTGGGACACCAGGATCAACGATTGGATCCATACGGCCCATAGTCAAAGGACCTTGTCCGTAGAAGTGATTCACGGCAAAGGTTCGGGATTCCTTTGCCCTCACCAAGGGCAGGATTATGGCGAGGGTGAACTGATAATTGAAACGCATATTGAAGATATCTGGCTCAAGAAAACAGTTACGTCTGAGACAGGGAAGAGAAAGATAATCGATCCAGTCGATAAAATGAGTATAGATATTCTACCAAGACAATGAGTGGAATCGAGTAGCCAGACTCGAGAAGTGAAGGGCAAAAAAAAAAAAAAAAAAAACACAAAAGCCAGAAAATCAAAAAGAAAGAGGAAAAAACGAAAATATTTATAAAACCAAAAAATTTCCCAAAAAAACTGCATGGTACAATGCATTTTCAGACAATATGACACTCGGCACGCAGTTTCCTTTGACAATAAATGCTGCATCTCCCCAACTAGATGTTTTCAGGGTCTTGTCTCCACACTTTCTCTATCTGACCAATTCCAGGCTCCTAAATCAAGGTCGTAGCGCCAGGGGCAGCGCCACTGTGATCTGGAGCGCTCGCCGAGATCTTTGAAAGACGCCAATGCATCATCCCCTTTGGGCTAAGCGCCATAGGCATGTTTCAGGACTATGCAATTGAAACAGGGTCTGCTATATTGTTCCATTTTAGGGAATTGCTCTTCTCATGACAGGTGATATATACCATCGTCTTGGGTTATGAAATATGGGTCATAATGGGGATTTAATTTAATACAGCCGTTTGAAGAAGTATAGATGCAACCTTTCCTACCGGGCTTCCCGAGTTTCTGACAGATTCACAATCTGTTACTGGATAGAAAGAACACTTCTTTCTATCCAGTAATTCCAGAATTGAAACTTGGAGTCTGCATTTCAACATCAGTTGTTGATGATTTGGGTCTGCGTATGGAAACACAGACATTGTGCTCTTTGTGTACCCTTGGAAAGTACCAGTCCTAAACAATGAGAATACTATATACGTTTCAACTTACCATGGTTGATGAGTCCAATTAAAGGCCAGCAGATGAGATGAGTATCTTCCACCAAACAAAAAAATCCCCTAAATATACTACTATTAGATCAAGTTCGTTTCCAGGTTGTCATTATGATTTCCATGGGAGCAGCCATCAAGGTTGATGGCTGCTGGTGCTGGCGTAACTGAGAGGACACAGCTACTTCAACTTCAAGGTTGAAGTTGAAGTAGCTGTGTCCTCTCAGTTACGCCAACTTGGAAGTTGGATAGATCACTGGCCCCAACAAGTCTACTGATAGCAAAGGTTCGAGTTCAAGTTGACCAGGCAACAAAAAGATAAAATTTAGTATATACATCGAATGGTATATTTGGTCATGATATTTTTTATATTTCATCAGACCAGCCTCATTTTTTGGGCTAGGTTCTAGGTTCGTAACTAGGGGTTCCTAAGACATCAATTCCATCATCACGCCATTTCTACGTTAACCGACAAGCTCCCATTTACAGCTTCTGCATGGCAGCAACATCGGTGGATTGGACGTGGTCCTCGTCCTCCTCGATCTGAGCCTGGAGCTCGTCGGTGGAGACCTTCTCGTCCTCGACGACCAGGTTGATCTGGAGCTTCTTGATACCGAAGCCAACAGCGACGAACTTGGAAGCACCCCAGACCAGACCGTCCATCTCAATGGCACGGACGTTGGCCTCGAGCTCCTCCAGGTTGGTCTCGTCATCTATTGAGAAGTAAGATTAGCAAGTGAGAACGCGAAGAAAGTGCGGAAATTGAAAGAATTTAACATACCCCAGGGCTTCACCTCCAGGGTGACCAGGGACTTAGCGGCGGGCTTGGGTCCCTTAGCGGCCTTCTTCTTCTTGTACTCCTCCAGGTTCTTGTTGCGCTCAGCAACGACGGCGGGGTCCTCATCCTCGGAGTCAGAGGCGAAGAGGTCCTCCTCCTCCTCTTCCTCGGCGGGCTTGTCCTTGGGGTTGGCAGAGGCCTCAGAGCCCTCGGGGCCGTAGGCAGTGAAAGCCTTGGAGGCGTCACCGGGAAGGGTGGGGAACTCGCTCTCGTAAGAGGCGATGTGCTTGTACCAGCGGGCGACGTGGGGGTACTTCTCAGCGTCGGGAGCGGCAGTGAAAGCCTTGTAGGTCACAACATCGGCCTGGCTGGGGGCGTGGCTATCCAAGACAGTCAGTTGAGACGTTCGACACAAGACGATATAACAATTCAGATTGTAAAAATGCAATCGGGATCAGAGACGCGATTTCTCGCAATTGGATGTAGTCATGCAGCGGGGTCTTAATCCGCCTCCTAAACACGGACCAATTTTTTCTCATCATTTAGAAGCAATTTGGAGCCAACGTCCCATGTGGGACATGGGATGGTGTGTCCAGATCAGGTTGCAAAGAAATTGAAAACTTCAATGCAGGACAGGAGAAGAAAATAAAAAAAGAAAAGTTCAAAAACATACCCAACGATGTAGCTGCGGGTAGTCAGGTAGTTGTTGGCCACTGGATGGCAACAGTCAGTCTTTTAATTCATTCACGTTCCAAAGTCAAGAAAGCAGAACGAAGGAGTGCGTACGGGACAGGCCGGCGTCAGAAACGAAGTCGGTGAAACCCATGATGAACGAAGGTTGAAGTTTTGATGTGTTGGAGAGAATAAAAAGAAAAGGGGGAGGAAAAGAGAAGAAAGACGAGTTTTGCAAGGAGGGGCACGCAAAAAAAATTTAGCGGCTAAGCAGACAGACACGTGACCTGGGCGGTGGCCCGGTGACGGAGCTTGGACTTTTCTCCGCCACTGAGAGCTTCACTGGTGGAGTATTCGAGAAGCTGCCTGATGTCTCGACAAGGTGGGCTATTTAATGCACTTTAAAGTACAAAGTACTCCCCCGATGGTCATCGCTGTCATCGAATTGCCCGTGTGGTAGTATTTTTAACCAAAATGGCTATGCGACTCTCAATTTCTGGTCGTGCCCGACTGCTGCGAAACCCCAATCTCCTCTCCGCGCGATCATTGACAACTTCTCGCGCCTCGGTACTTCCCCGGACTTCGATACACCTTGCACCTTTGACGAAGCTCCCACCGAGTTCTTTCGTACGTCATTATGCCAATGGCCGTCCTCATCCGCCAGGAGGTACACATCGTATGAACATGAGTGGGGAGGAAGAGAAGCCTGCTTTGGAACAATATGGTGTGGACCTCACAGCGAAAGCGAAGGCCGGAACGCTTGACCCAGTAATTGGAAGGGACGCGGAAATCCATCGAACAATTCAAGTTCTCTCTAGGCGTACTAAGAACAATCCCGTTCTAATTGGTGCGGCTGGTACTGGTAAAACAGCGGTGCTGGAAGGCCTGGCCCAGCGGATTGTTCAAGGAGATGTCCCGGAGAGCATCAAGAACAAGAAGGTGATCTCGTTAGATCTTGGCTCACTCATTGCTGGCGCAAAATTCCGCGGTGACTTTGAAGAACGTCTGAAGTCAGTGTTGAAGGAAGTCGAGGACGCTCAAGGTGGTGTGATATTGTTCATTGACGAGTTGCACACCTTGCTGGGCCTGGGTAAAGCTGAGGGCAGTATTGACGCGAGCAACCTCCTAAAGCCTGCTCTATCCCGAGGCGATCTTCAATGCTGCGGTGCGACTACCTTGAATGAGTATCGCTTAATTGAAAAGGATGTTGCTCTGGCTCGACGATTCCAACCGATTCAAGTTGGCGAGCCTTCTGTCGCCTCGACAATCTCCATCTTGCGCGGTATCAAGAATAAATATGAGGTGCACCATGGTGTGAGAATCACGGATGGTGCCCTTGTAGCTGCCGCTACCTACAGCAACCGTTATATCACTGATCGATTCCTCCCGGATAAAGCTATCGACCTGGTTGACGAAGCTGCTTCAGCCCTTCGCTTGCAACAAGAATCCAAGCCAGATGCGATCCGCGAGCTCGAGCGTGACATCACCACTATCCAAATTGAGCTCGAGTCCTTACGCAAGGAAACCGATGTGAGCAGTTGCGAGCGACGCGAACAGCTCCAAGAGGAATTGAAAGTCAAGCAGGAGGAAACGGGCAAATTGACCGAAGTTTGGGAAAAGGAGAAGGCCGAGATTGACTCTATCAAGAATACGAAAGAGGAACTCGAACGTGCGCGCTTTGAGCTCGACCGAGCACAGCGCGAAGGCAATTATGCTCGGGCTGGAGAGCTGCGTTATTCCACCATCCCTGAACTCGAATCCAAGCTTCCTAAGGAGGGTGCAGAGCAGCTTGCGGGATCTCAAACCCTGATTCATGACTCCGTGACCTCTGACGATATTGGAAATGTGGTCTCTCGAACAACTGGTATCCCAGTCAACAAGCTTATGGCTGGCGAGGTTGAAAAATTGATTCATATGGAGGACACTCTTCGAAAATCCGTTCGTGGACAGGATGAAGCTCTTTCCGCTGTTGCCAATGCGGTGCGCATGCAAAGAGCCGGTCTTAGCGGAGAGAACCGTCCGCTCGCATCCTTTATGTTCCTTGGCCCAACTGGTGTGGGTAAAACTGAACTTTGCAAAAAGATGGCAGAGTTCCTCTTCTCCACTGAAACTGCTGTTGTACGATTTGATATGAGTGAATTCCAGGAGAAGCACACAATTAGTCGTCTCATTGGCTCCCCCGCTGGTTACGTTGGTTATGATGATGCCGGTCAGCTCACTGAGGCTGTCAGGCGCAAACCATACGCGGTACTCCTTTTCGATGAGTTCGAAAAAGCTCACCGAGATATCTCCGCTCTTCTGCTGCAAGTTCTGGATGAGGGTTTCCTCACTGACGCCCAAGGACATAAAGTTGATTTCAGAAATACCCTTATTGTTTTGACTTCCAACTTGGGTGCCGATATTCTTGTTGGTGCCGACCCTTTGCATTCGTACCGAGACACCGAGGGTCCCGAGGTTCCAGCAGATATCAAAAAGGCTGTCTTGGATGTCGTCCAGGGTGCGTATCCACCCGAGTTCCTGAACCGAATGGATGAGTTCATTATCTTCAAACGCCTCTCCCGGGAAGCATTGCGAGATATCGTCGATATTCGGATCAAGGAACTGCAGGGTCGTCTTGATAGTCGTCGTATGACTTTGCAAGTCGACGATGAAATTAAAGACTGGCTCTGTGAACGAGGCTACGATCCCAGATTTGGTGCTCGTCCCCTTAACCGTCTGATTGCGAAGGAGATTGGCAACCGCCTCGCGGACAAGATCATTCGTGGTGAAATTACCTCTGGGCAGACTGCTCGTGTTTCTCTCACCGAGGACAAGACCTCACTCGATGTTTCAGTGGATGGCATTGAGGACAAGGCATGATACGATAACATGTTTCATCTGATTGTTTGATTCTAGCAAATGTTTTTTGGGAGCATGCTTTGGTTGGTGTTAAGTGTTGTTTGTATTCACTGGTGAATCCTAATTCTTCTTACAATTTGTATATTAGCACTCTTCTTTCAAATGTACATTAATGAAATTATACTCATCAAAATTCATCCTTTCGGCCTCGCCTAACACCAAGTAGGATCTGCAGCGACTCAAATAAGGTGGGTGCAAGAAGTGAAGGCAACGTGACCACGCGCGATTTCATCTCATTTCATTTTGGCAGAGCGATTTCCTCACCCCCTACGTCCCTTTTACATTTGTACTGAGTTAATCTCGAACCGAAAATTCATTTCTAATTACCAGATTCATCAGAATGTGCTTGTCTCAGAAACGAAAAAGATCCCCGGAGATCTCTCGACGACATCCAACCACTCCCCGTACTTATGGATCAAAGCCGGGTCACCCAGCCCATGCATCAAGTCGAGTGTTTGCCAAGTTGGAAAATCAATTCCAGTCACCAGGCCCGTTGGATAATGAATCAATCTCGTCTTCCTATCAGATTCCGTTGAATGACAAAGGGGATGGCCATCAACAGGCCAGTGAGGACGACCTCGGTCATGTCATCGCTGCCATCGACGTGAAAGACTACAGCACAGTAGGCTGTGCATACTATCTGGTGGAGAACGAGAGAATGTATCTTCTGGGGGATAATCGATCAAGAGAAGACGGAACAATTGAAGCTTGTATATTTACTCTTTGTTTCCAAGCTCCAATATATTAGTTGGGTCCTGACAATATCGCTAGTGATACGGCAAATCAAGCCCACCGTCATTCTGGTGCCCTCACGTGTTGATCTTTCTGGGGTATTGGATCACAGTCAAAGCCTTGCGCAAGGGACCGGTAATTCTCATCTTGATACCGAGATCGATGTCTAGCTAATTCATATCTTTTCAGACACGTCCTCCTATCTCCCATATCAGATTGATGTGCGTCCCACCCAAGAGTTCAGTACCTCGAATGCGGAGAGCAGACTGGTAGCACTTGGTGTATCATCGGCCCATGAGCAACGAGTTCGTTTCTTTGTACCTCATAGCGGAATTTGCGGTCCTGAGGAAGTGAAACCAGAGGACATGGGATTCACTCTTCAAGAGGGACGACTACTGCACATCTCCAGCTCTGTTGACATGGATAATACCATCACAATCGGATGTGTTGGGGCTGTCCTCGCATATTTGCAGCGACGCAGGGCCACTGGCACAAGTATAGATCCTATCGGCCCGATGGATCAATGCCCCTTTCAAGTCAGGTCTCTGGAAATGTTCAGTCTGGAGAATACAATGTGAGTCATCATGTTCAATAATCACACAGATACTGTCTTTTTCCTGCTAATTCTTCCCGTGAGACAGGTGGATAAGTAGCAATACTTTCCAGTCTCTTCAAATCATTCAACACGAGTCTCATCCAAATCTGTTCAACCAGGGCCCAGGCACAAAGTCATCGAGCAGCAAGGAAGGGTTATCAGTATATGGTATCTTCCAACGTTTCGCTCACAGCCCTCAGGGTCGAGCCAGATTAAAGCAAATATTTCTTCGGCCTAGCTTGGACCTCAACATTATCCAACAGCGGCACGACTTTATTGGGGTTTTCTCTCGACCGGACAACAAAGCTGCACTAGATAAGATGACCAAGGCAATGAAATACATAAAGAATCTTCGACCTGTGATGACGAACCTTCACAAAGGGATCAGCACTGGAAGTGCTAAAATTACAGGCTTCAAGACGACGGTGTGGGCAAGCTTGCTAGCTGTACGTGCCCCGAAGCAATGCTGAGACACCGCTGACTTTTTGAAAGTTTGCTTTCCATTCAATTGACATCCAGGATTCTCTCACGGAGATGTCTGGGTCAGAGAACTTGTCCCTCCAAGTCAAGGTCTCGCTTCGTAGTCTCGCTTTTCTTTAATTCATTCTAACAACAAACAGGCACTTCGGATATTTGAGACTGCCCAGTTGTACAAAGTGGGTCGGATGATACAAGAAATTGTGAGCTACTCCTTCACTAAGATAGCACAGCGACTAATATTATCAGGTTGACATCGACCATTCAGAAGAGCAAGGCAGAACAGTTGTCAAGCAAGGTCTTGATAGAAATCTCGACATGATGAAGGATCGATATGATGGACTAAACAGCTTGTTGAAAAATGTAGCTACTGAAATTGCTATGACGATCCCTGAAGACCTTGGCATCGACGTGAATGTGATATATTTCCCCCAGCTTGGGTTCAATATCGCGATTCCCCTCAATGACAGAGAACAACCCCTTTATTCCGGGAGCGCAGACTGGGAACTTATTTTCACCACAGAAAGCAGAGTCTACTTCAAAGACTTTCGAATGCGAGAGCTAGACGGAAAGCTTGGGGATATTTATGGCCTTATATGCGGTAAGTTTGAGCTAACCAGAGTACTTTTCTTTGCTGGTCATCTCAACCTGCCTCACAGAGAAGGAAATCGAAATTGTGTATGACCTCGCACAGAACGTTCTTCAGTATGAAGAAATGCTCGTTGAGACATCTGATATTTGTGGGGAGCTCGACAGGTAGGCAAGCGAAGCACTTTCTGATCAGATGAAACTCTCGCTCATAGTTCCTTTAGTCTTCTTGCACTCACTCAAGCTGCCATGTTCTATAAGCTTAACCGACCACGCATGGTATCAGACAATCTTGTCAGGATCAGAGGTGGCCGGTAATGATACCATCATTACATCCAAACCACATTATACTGATATCTTCCAGTCATCTATTGCAAGAGCTTACAGTCCCATCCTATGTGCCAAATGACTTTTCTATAAGGGCTGGGACTTCATCTTCTGATTCTGGCAGGGACAGCTCTCAAGTAGATCAACTCCCAAGCATGCTCCTGCTTACGGGCCCGAACTTTTCCGGGAAAAGCGTCTACATGAAGCAGGTTGCACTTATCATTTATCTTGCTCAAATAGGGAGGTCTGTTCCATCCTCATTATACGGCTTAATGATTACACTAATACTAGGTAGCTTTGTTCCTGCGGATAGTGCCGAGCTCGGCATCACAGACAAGATTTTGACCAAGATCAACACGCAAGAAAGCGTTTCTAAGGTATCGCATTCATCCTTATGAATGAACAGAACTGATGTTATATCCAGATACAAAGCACTTTCATGAGCGACTTGCAACAAATTTCTCTTTGCCTGAGGCAGGTTTCAAATAGAAGTTTGATTCTCATCGATGAGTTCGGCAAAGGAACCAATGAAAGCGGTTCGTTACGTTCTGCCTTACAACAAATCTCCATTTTTGGCTTTGGCTATATATTGAGAAGACAATCCACTAATTACTATAGATGGCATTGGGTTAGCTTGCGGTGTATTCGAGCACTTGCTCAACATGAACGATCCCCCGAAGGTCATCGCCGCTACACACTTTCACGAGATTTTCGAGAACAACCTGCTAGCACCACGCCCAGGACTGCAGCTTGGACACATGGAAGTCAAAGTATCCGAGGAGCCTGATGAAGCGGAAGATCAAATAGCATACCTCTACAAGTAAATCTCCTCGCCATATACTTATAGTTGAGATACTAATGCCATACAGCTTTCGCCTCGGACGCAGCAGCAAAAGCTTTGGAACTATGTACGGTGTCCATCCATTATAAGTTCACATTTGCTTACTATTCTATGAACAAGATGTGCAGCAATCAATGGTATTGATATGGCTATCATCGCCCGTGCAGATGAGATTGCATCTTTGGCAGCTCGGGGCGAGAATCTGATTGCAGCATGTGCCATCTTATCCACTGAGGAGACGAGAAGTCTTCAGAGTGCAGTATGCTTCCATGGGCTCATTATAAAATGTACTGGAGTACTGATATATTTCATTCAGAACATACTGGCAAGAAAGTTCCTTGCTGCAAATCTCTTGGATCGGACTACAAACTGTCAGGAGGCGAGGACTGTCGTTGAGGAGTTATTCAAGGCCTCGAAATGAGTTTGGGCGAAATATATGAAGGGCAAATTTTGTATAAATATTTCTTACATCCCCACAATTTGTCCCTGCGCCTTGCTGAGTTGACATTCTTAATTGGTCCAATAATCCACGTTACTTCGGCGTCGATCTATACTCTTCCTAGTGCACTACTATGAACACTCTCCACTCTGTCTGTTCCAGTACGAATGTATTTGGGGGGCTGAACGTCTGGGGGCCGAATCATACGAATTTACCCCGGTCTACCCCGGTCAGACATGATGACTTGAAGGCTGAGTAGTGGCTCACAGCTAATGGCGAGCTGCCTTGATCCTGTATCTTCCCTTCGCGCCAACTCTTACAATTCAACTTGACCTTTCTATCCTCAGGGCTACCTTTTCTACATAGACATTATCGTCAAATTCAACCTGAATCATAATCCGGGGTTCTCCTCTCCTGTACTCCCCATGTCGCAATCGCAGTCAGAACTGGTCAGAGACGCCAAATTACCCACTAAGCTTGAGCCTGAACGTACTACCCACACCTTTCTCGAATCAAGTCACATCGCAGGTCTTGCAGGTCGTCGCGCTCGACGTCGAGAGCGAGAAGAAGTATGGCAGAGACAAAGACATATTGGTATTGGGATGTTCGGCACTGTATGGTTAGAAAAATGCATGTCCGATGGTGGAAGTAGGCTACGGGCCGTCAAAGAAGTGCGCAAAATTCGAGAGAACTTCGAATCCATTGATTACAATCGTGAACTAGAAGCAATTGCCAAGCTTTCTCAGCAAAAGGTACAGTAGCAAATCCCCGCAATCCATTTCGCCAAGCGTTCTCCGCTGACAAGACTTTTAGTACGATGGTTGCTTCGTAAAATCGACAGGATGGTTCGAAAACACCGAATCTCTCTTTATTGCGATGGAATATTTACCAGCTGGGGATCTTGAGCGATATATCATACGACCTTTCTCCGAACGAGAGACACAATGTATCACGCTTCAGCTACTAGAAGGTCTGGACTTCATGCATAGTAATGGGTTTGCTCATCGAGATCTCAAGCCTAAGGTACTTAATCCCTATGTCCGATCTCATACAAAATATCACAATGTCAATAGAAGCTAATACCCCTCTCTCAGAATATTTTTGTACTCTCGGCTGGGCCAGACTGGTGGGTCAAGATTGGCGACTTTGGTATCAAGAGACGAGTGCTAGAGGGACTGACTGGTCGACAATCCTATAATTCCATCCCAGCTTTTACTGCGCCGGAAGTGTATCAAAATATATGGGAGCCACAAGAAGGAAATTATGAATCTACTACAGAATTTCAGACGGAAGGGGACCTGTGGTCAATTGGCGTGATCAGCTATTATCTGCTCACTGGACAACTACCGTTCTCCTATCAACGGGACTTGCTTGCCTACCAGAAAGATGAAATAGAGCTGCCACTAGGCCTTCTAACGCAGTTCTCAGCTAGTCCAGAAGCCACGCTATTCATCAAGTCAATGCTAGCATCAAAGCCCTCGAATCGATTGTCAGCTCGAGGTGCATTGGATCACGCATGGTTTGTTCCTTTGCAGCAAGACTCAGAGCCAGAGGATGAGCAAGAAAGAACTGAGCAAGCCAATACTACTCATCCGCTAGATGCAAATCTATCTTCATCATTAGCACAAAGTCCAAGGGGAATTCAAACAACTTGTGACGTCCTCCTACCAGGCACAATAGACTTGACAACGACAAGTCAAAGCAATTCTCCCGATCAACCCCCACAGTTACCAATACCTGCCTCTCATAGTCTCGGGTTTGACAGCGATACGTATAAACAAATCGTACGCAATCAGGTCTCCGACCCAAGTACAACACTCAACAATCATCCGGCTTTACGTACAACATCCTTTGCACAAGCACAAACCAGCGAGCCTCAATCGAGCGAGTCCAATTGTGCGAATCATGCACAACAATCTCCTTCCATCGGCATTACAACCTCTCCAGCCACGCCAGATACCCTCCCACCGTATACACGACGGAGATCGGACGCAGCACCGATTCCAATCACCGATCTAAATAATCAACCAACGAAATCAGAAAGCACACATTCTAGTGTCAGGACTACAGAGCGCCTGTCAAAGAAATTCCGTCGGGCTTCGAAAGATATAGTCCCGAAACGAAGTCGACATTCGCAGGACTCAACGTCGACGAAAGATTCTGAGATTCCAATGTCACCGACTTTGACGAACAGGTAATACCTTACTAGGTGATCTTGAGTGCTAGATAGTGCCGATGCTAACTATGTTCCAGTATAACCTCCAGCAAGAAGAATAAATCACACATTATGGAAATCCCTGGTCGACCTCAGTTTGCAGAGGGATTGCCCATGTTTCCTATGCGTTCGAAAAAGGGGTAGATGCATGAATTTCATACATTTGTCGTTCAGTCTAATCTGCACAAGTGCTTCTTCTGGGTATAATTATATGCAAGATCCTGTTCAGCGTATATACTAGTATCCTTAAGTTTACTGTTCTTTCTCAAGTTACTCGGGCAAAGCAATGGCCACAATATGGACGTAAAACTGGTAAATTGAAAGGTATATACAATAAATGCCTTTATCTTCCATGAGAATATTAGACGCCTGAAGTAACCAAATACATCCATAAAATCTATACCGATCAGAGCTTGACACTCTTGACCAGGTTCTTTTTGATACCCGTAAGCTCACCACCATATCCACCACGGCTCTCTCCGCCCTTATAGATCTGCCGAATACTGCCAAGCTTCTTCTTCTTCTCGTCGTACTTCTTTCTCTTCTTGACACGCGGATTGCGCGAGTCCTTGCTTCGCTTCGGCGTAAGACCCTTATTCTTCTCGATCTGGTAAGTGATCGCACGCTTGCCGTCAGGTCCAACCTCCTCCTGTATTTCAACGTGACCACCCTCACGAGCTGCAGCGGCATATGCTTCTGATCGAGCTTGCTTGTCATCCTTGCGTTGCTTTGATCTAGCCGCCACCATATCATAGTATTCATCATCATCGGTACCTGACTGGTTGCCACCATCGCGCAATTCCTTACGGACACGACGATCTTCCTCGTCACTATCACCACCCAGTTCTTCGCCGATATCTGCTTGTTGACGACCGCGCTTCTCGGCCTCGGCGTTAAGACGAGCCTGTCGATCACGGAGACGTTCGCGGTAAGGAATATCCGCATCGCCACCTGCATCACGGCCAGCGATGTTTCGCTTATTAGCCTTCTGCGCCAGTTGTGAGGTGTAGAAACGGAGAGAACGCTTTTGCTTGGCTTTCTCTTCGGCTTCACGGGCTGTGAGAGCACCCTCGTCACCGAAATCGGAATCATCATCCTCCTTAGAGGCCTTCTTGGTCTTCTTGGTCTTGCGTTTCTGGGTAGGTTCAGTGACTAGGTCGTCAAGGTCGGCAAGGCCAGCTTCAGCCGCGCGAATGCGCTCGACACGGCGAGACTCAGCCTGAGCTTGAGCTTCTTGGGCGGCTCGTTGAGATTTGCTAAGTTTCTTCGGTTTGGCGGTTTCCTTGGGCTTCGTTGTTTGTTTCTCGGCCTTATCAGACTTCCTGGTGACAGGCTCTATCTCCTCCTCCCCATCAGACTCCTCGAGCTCTAAGTCTTCCTCGACAATCTCCTCGACATTCTTAACCTTTTCCCACAGTTTGCGGAATTTGACTAGAGAACCCATGACTGGATGTTGTCGAAGCTCAGCAGGTGACATGGAGGCACTGCCGCTGGTGCCATCGGATGATGAGGCAAGAAGCATGAAATACATGCTGATAGCGCCCAAATATGCTGATAGGGCACGCAATTTAATGACAGCGACGGAAGCGGGTTGGGGCTCATCATCATCGTCGGTTACCGGTGTCTGTGCATTTGACGCCTGTGTTTGGAGTTCCTTGTGCGTGCTTTGTAAATTGGTAAAATCCTTAGCCAGGGGCTCAAATTCGGGGTATCGCGACTTCAGAATCTTCAGCTTTTCCTCGGTGCTCATGTCGTCGGTGATCTCCAGCTGAGGGAGGACTTCCGTAACTGCTCCGGCATCTTCAGCTTCATCGGCGTCCTTGGAGTCAGCCCATTCAGACTCGTCAAATCCAAAGTCGGCTTCTTCCATAGCTTGTAGCTGCTTTTGCTGCAGACGCTTGGCTTCCTGTTCTTCTTCCAGGGCATCAACTTCGGTCTCGATCTGGTCTGCGTTGTAGAGATCTTTCTTCGATGAACCCCAAGCTGCGATACCCTCATCCTCCTCATCTGAAGCTTCGTCATTCTTGCTTTTTGGTCGGCCCATATCATCATATTCATCGTCGTAATCCTCGCCTTCGACGTCTTCGTCGTCCTCGTCCTCGTCCACGGATTCGTAGCCAAGAATCTCTTCGTCGGAAGGTTGAAACATTTCCTCTATACAAACTGGTTAATACGACTTCAATTGAGTAAAACATCTGAGAATCATCGACACACCATCTTCGGCTACTCTCCGTCGCCGCTTCGCATCAGGAGCCTCATCGAGTAAAATCTGGTCTCGACCGGTTTGGAACTCATCCTCGGAATCGTCGAACCGCTCCTCAATATCAAATTTTGTGCGCGCAGGAGCATCATTCTTAGCCGCTGGGCGGCCACCCGCCTTTCTTTTTCCCATGACGAGTTTGTTCACTTTTGAAGCTGGTCGACTTTGCGAAAGACCGCCAAACTATTTTTTTTTTCTGCAGTGACCGCCCTGACCGCCTAAGTCCCACTAGTCCGGATATGGTAATTTGTCGGGTTTGCAGGTAATGAAAGATGAGCACCAGTATATTACACTTATATATGGACTTCTGTACTGTAATATCGTTTTGTGGAAACCACTCTCGACCATCGCACCTGCCCGCCGTCAGCAAACCACAACTTGAACGAGGCAGGAACACCCAATTGTCCCCCTTTTCTTTTTCTCTCGCGTTGTCTATTTTTCTCTTTCTCTTCTTCCCTCATGCCTCAACTCCCCTCGTTTTCCTCTGTATACGAACTATCAATCCCGACCTTGGGAATATCTGTATTCGTCTGCACAGTCATCGCTTATACGGTTGCCAAAATGTTCGGATTTGGTCGAAAGAACGAGTTCCCCGTCGAGGGTCGTGTAAGTACAGGACCTCCTGCTTTTTATTTCATCTTGATATCTGACATCTGTTGATAAGGTTGTGGTCATCACTGGTGGCTCTGATGGCATGGGTCGAGCCGTCGCCACAAATTTGGCTGGACGAGGTGCACATGTCGTCGTGGTTGCACGTACAACCTCTAAGCTGCAAAGCACTGTCGAGGAAATGCGGGTGAGTGCACTTACATTGTGTCCAATTTCATTTCCATTCACTCACAATCTCTCTAGCGTGCGGCTTTGAACAGCCTGAAACAACGTTTCTTTTATATCAGTGCCGACCTTACTGATCCTGCTGAGTGTGATCGAGTCATTGCCGAGGTCACCGGCTGGAACTACGGCGCTGGCCCTGATATTGTTTGGTGCTGTGCTGGCTTCTGCCACCCTGGATTCTTCACTGAGGTGCCCATTTCAGTGCAACGACAGCAAATGGACACCGTGTATTGGACCGCGGCCAACACAGCTCATTCTACTTTGCGTAACTGGCTTGCTCCTGTACCCCCGAGCGCTCAGATGCAGAACCCTCGTCGACACCTTATTTTCACCTGTTCCACTCTTGCATTCACTCCTATTGCTGGCTACGGTCCTTATTCGCCTGCAAAGGCCGCCATCCGTTCCCTGTCTGATACCCTCAGTCAAGAAATTGAGATGTACAACGGAGCTTTCACTCAACGTCACCGCAACAGCGCTCCTGCTGCAGATGTTAAAATCCACACCATCTTCCCCATGGGAATTCTCAGCGGTGGCTTCGACAATGAACAGAAGCTCAAGCCCGAGCTGACCAAGATGCTTGAGGAAGCCGACAAGCCTCAGACTCCCGAGGAGGTTGCTCAGATCTCTCTCAATGCTCTTGAGCGTGGAGAATACCTGATCACCACTATGTTCGTCGGCAATGTCATGAAAGGTACCGCCCTGGGTCCCAGTCCTCGAAACGCACCAATCGGCGACACTATTCTCAGCTGGCTCAGCAACTTGGTGTTCCTTCAAGTTATTCCTGACCTGCGCAATAAGGCCTTCAACTGGGGCAAGACCAATGGACTTCCCAATGCAGGATACCTTGAGGATGAGACACCGGAAGCCACCACCCCTCAATCCTAGCTGCCATTATTTACTCTCCGCCTTCCTCTCTATCTGTCTGTGCATGGCAGTCAATTGTATTATACCCATCATGTTGCCCTATGGCCACTTCACTCATTTGCCATGATTAATGCCTCTCCTTTCCTTCATGTTTGAGGTTCTTATCAGGCGACTATTGTTAGTAATGTTAGTGATTAGTGACTAATGAAATACACTGCATTGTTTTGTCCCAATTCAATCGTCAAAAAGTAGGAAAGTATGAAGGACGTGCTCTGCACGCGTGGAATGCGGGCGCCAGTGACGTAGTGCGGATCTTTCCCTGCCACTTCAATTTTCCATTCTTTTTCCCCCGCCACCTTTTTATGACAAACTGCACTCTCGATAATTTTTCTGCTTGATACTGTGGAATTGAGAAATTAATCTCTTGTCGCTGAAGAAATCAATTCGCATACTCCACACAGAGTACAGGATTCAAATTTAGATTTATCGTGGCGCAGATCCTCCTCGCAGATTTCCACCTTGCGCCGACCCACCTAGACTCGAAATCTATGTATTCCATAGAACTACAGCATTCGACACTTTGATCAGTTCAGCTCTCTTTGTCACACCTTCAGGGCAGAGACTCAAGCTGAAAGAGCCTTGGAGTGGATATTTTGGTTCTTTGAATACCTTCAAAGCCCTTTGATCGCGCATCCGAGTCTCCGCTTTGGACTCGCACCTTTCTTTGTTCGACGCAAACTCTCTATAATCGCACCTCTAGTCCTTATTTACGGGCAAAGGAACAATCCGAAATCATGCTGGACGCATTATTCTCACTATCATTTCTATCGCTCTTTCTTGTGCCTTTCATGTCGTCCTATAGCACAAGTCTGAATTTTCTCTTCTTCTGGATGACTTGGTCAACACTCATCTTCTCGCACTCTGCTCTGAAAGTTGAGATGATTGGTACTATCGTCATACGTCTGGTGTGTTTCGGTTTGCCGTCGACTCTGATGTATCTTTTCGATGTAATCGCTCCATCTGTGGCGGTTGTTATCAAATCTCAGGGTGAGGCCGGTTTACCTGGAGGGAAGAGACGTCGCAATGTCAAATTGAAGCATTTCCAGGTAGCCGGGTGGTCATTGCTCAATTTTTTTCTTGGTCTTCTTGTGCAGACCCTCGTTGAGATATTACTTGTCAAAGTTCTGCGATGGCGTAGTGCGTTGAAGATATCTTCGCGTTTGCCTATGCCAGGGAGTATCATCAAGCATTTACTCTGTGGTATCGTTCTTCGTGGGGTAAGTGAACCCTTTGAATCCCTTTGATCTTTCTGTTGCTATTGGAATGAGTATCATACGTCCAAGTGCCTTGCTAACATCTCTTTTTAGATTCTGTCTTATGTAGCGCATCGCTACGCGCTGCACCACCCACGTTCTCCAATGATTGCATCTCTCCATAAATCATGGCATCACTCTCTTAGAGGCATCTATCCTCTCACAGCATGCTATGACCACCCACTCCCTTACTTGGTTGGCAAGTTTTTCCCGATGTATCTTCCAGCCGTGCTTCTCCGCTTCCACTTACTCACGTACCTTCTTTACGTGGCGATTATATCTCTAGAAGAGACATTCGCATACTGTGGATATACCGTCATGCCGATGTCCTTCTTCTTGGGCGGGGTTGCACGTCGCACAGAGCTACATCTGGAGAGTGGTGGACATGGCAATTTCGGGCCTTGGGGCTTATTGGATTTGATATTTGGATCAAACATTCCTGACGGTGATTATGATGACGATGATGATGAAAGGGAGCGGAGGTTTCAGGGAAGAGTGAGCGAGGCTATTGAGAGGTCAAATCGTGGGGTTAGAGAGGGTACATTGCGGAGGAATACTCGGAAGACTTAGATGGGAGGTCTGGAATATATAGTTGTCACATGGTTGAATGATTTGTTCAGAGATATATTTACGGAGTATTGGCACACGAATTGAGCGTTAATGAAAATTAGGATCTGATATTTGAGGTCGATTTTCGAGTGATATTATATGTTAATATTCGGTCTAATCGTAGTCAATTACCTACTTGTGACAGGACTTTACTGAATATCTTTACGTCGTCTTCATGGAAACGAGACTCCGTCTGCATAGGTATGCGGTAGATTCGGAGATAAGCCGTATGGCAGACTTACCCCAGACCAATTACGTCGTGACCGCACAAATGCAAATTCGACCATGAAATGGTCGATCTAGACTTATTGAATCGAGATATTTAGGGTACATACTCAAGAGTTCAGGAATATTATACCGCTACGGTAGCTAACACGGAAGATGCGACAATCTAATAGAATGTACCCGATTTTTGTATTGCCGCCTGAACCTGGGAATTGAAGATGTATGTCATACTGAACATAAAAAAGAGAATCCAGCGAGGAGCTGGAGCGGGATATTTTTGAAATTTTTTTTCTTGAAGTTCTTCACATCACGGCTTGGTCCCCCCTTCTTGCGAGGGAGAAGGGAGTCATGCAAAAAACGGGTCCCACGCGTGAAGGAGGGTGCATAAAAAAAAGGGGGAAAGTTGGGATGTCTTGAAACAGGAAGAAACAACAGCTGGATGTGTCCGAATTAAAACCGCAGATCCTAAGAAAAAAGCGAAACAGCATGTGTTAAACGGAACTCTCCGCATGGAGTTACATGATTCGTGAAACCCAATCCTCCGTCACGCGATGGGATTGCCGATTTGCAATCGAGCCGCCCCTCGTTGAAAGATGAGTCCTCCCCAACTATCTACCGAACCCGCGGCCACGTCGCCCTTTTTTACCACTTCATCTCGTGGGGCTTGTCACCGTTGCGGAGGCTGAAGGTGCTGGCAAGGTAGCTGCTCAGGAACTCCTCCTTCTTGATGCTGCTGAGGATGGACTGGTCGACGGCCTTCTGGTCGGCAGCACGGGCGGAGGCAACAACCTTCTTCTGTTGAGAGGAAAACAGATGTTAGTTCGAAATTTCTCGCAAAATATACTCGGATCATCCAGTAGATGACTCTGGCGGGAGTTGAAACTCACCTGGGGCTTCTCGCCCTGCTTGAAGAAAGCCTCCTCGGACTTCTTCTCGGCCTTCTTCTCCTTGGTGAAGTACTCGGGAGCGGAGATCTTCTCGATGGCCTTGGAGTCGACACCGGAGACGTCAATGCGCTTGGAGGTGGCGATAACGTAGCGGGAGTTGACACGGCGGAGGGGGACACCGTTGATCTTGAAGGGACCGGTGACAAGGAGGACACCCTGCTCGAGGTGCTTGAGGAGGATGACACGCTTGCCGCGGAAGCGGCCAGCGAGGAGAATCAGAACGGTACCGGGCTGGAGGCTCTCGCGAACCTTAGCGGGACGCAGCGACTTGCGAACCTGTACACAAAATGATGGTTAGAAACTGGAAATTCAAAACCCCAAATCGAAGCCCAGATTTTCCGTTGCAGAATATATCCACGAATGCGAGGCATGACCGCTTGTCTCCGAATGAATGCGACCGGTTGTGCGAAAAGTGAGTCGGTTTTGATTTTACCGATCGTCATTAAATGTGTTCAAACGAACCAAGTCGCCAGTCTTTTCTTCGTGTCCGACGGACTCGATTCACACAATTCTTCGACAATGTGGTCGCATTCATTCGTAACGATTGGTGCATGTCCGTATTCCTCCTCGATATCTCTTTTGTAGATTGATTCCCGGGGAATGCTGACCTTCTTGGGCTGCGACTCGTCGTCCACGGGGTACCACTTCTGGGCCTTCTGAGCCGGGGCGGGCACAGTCCGCTGGCCCTTTCCAAACTGCTTCGTCTGGCCGTCCGACATGGTGACGAAGATGGTGTAGGTGGTTGTCGGGTTGGGGGTTGGTGTTGAGGTTGATGTGCGGACTTGCCAGTGGAGTCTACGTTAGAGGGTTTGTGGGAAGAGCAAGCCCTATCTCACGTGATACGGGTTAGCCGAACCGATCTTAGTCATCGCTCCCCAAGGTGGAGCCACTCATTAACTTCTCCATACTTGACCACTCTAGGGTATTTGGACTCTGTAGTCGAGTTAGATTGGATCAGGTCATTTGATCTAATGATGGCTTGTGTTGGACCAATGCCGATAAGAATGGCCCGCTCCACTTGCGTGTATTGAGGCATCCCAAGCACGAACTCAACTTTTAAGTATCTAACTACACGTAGTAACTATACCCTTGGGCTACCAACATCTTTTATCAATGTCAGGGTTGTACATGCTACATTTACGGTCTTTTATCATTCATATTTACTTGGTGCGAAATTTGCTCTTTGATCCCAATTTATAGTCATGTAAGCTATGGCATTTCATCTCTACATACCGCATCTAGTTCATCTCCAGCTCTGGATAATCGGGTAGCTTCCAGTCTCCATCTCGTTCTTTGGAAAACAGAGATACTAGTTGAGGAATACGAATGAAACAAAGAAGCCAACCGACAAAGCGAAGGATGGCTACTCCCCACCACGTTTGTGGAATAGTCAGTCGCAAAAGGAAAGTGTTGATGCCCTGTACTTCGTTGACAAATGGTCGAAAAACCTCGTCATAGTTTGCAAATGCTTGAGGAAGATCATTCGCATTCCGATTGATCTCACCAGCAAGGACATATGCACCGACAAGACTCGCCGTCGTCCCCATGCCACTAAATGGGGAAGGGCAGCTTGATGCATCTCCAAGTAGCACCACACTGCCTTTGTACCAAGTATCGGTCTGAACCTGAACGACTTCCTGGCAAAACCAATTCTCTGTAGACTCCATGCCTTGAAGAAATCGGCTACTTTGCCAACCAGCATCTTGAAATCTCGCACTCCAATACTGCTTTTGTGTTTCAACCGAAGCTTGAGGTATACTTGATAACTCGGGAGAATCATCCTTGAGAACAAAATAAACTTGGGTTTGGGCGGTGTTATGGGTTCGGCGCATGATCATTCGGCCTTGAGACCCAAGATAAACCCTGCGTATGTTGTCGTCTGTCTCATTGCGAGGAATAAACCAATACGCCATATGAATTCCGAGTTTATGATATGGTTCTGGAGAGTCAGGTGGCAGGATGGCTTTTCTGATGCGTGATCCTTGACCATCTGCGCCGATAAGAATATCATATGTGCCATATGAGCCATCGGAAAATCGAACGAAAACCGAATGGTTCGAGTCATCTTGTTCAAATGTTTCGATGGTTGTGCCGAACATATATTTTACTTTCTGGTGGGTTGCTTCATATAAAATGCGCACTAGATCACCTCGCATAATCTCATATTCTGATGTGAGAGACTGTGCTCCTTTCCCAGACTTATTGGCCATTATTGTCGCGTTGACTTTGCCATTGGAGTCGACAAAGGATACACCTGCTTCATCGACGAGTTTGCTTCGAATGGCACTGTCGAGATCCATCCGTTTAACAACTTCGATACCTTGACCGCGGAGATCAATCTGGGCTCCTGTTGCCCTAAGAGCCTGGAAGCGTTCGACAATTGTAACGTCATGGCCTGTTCTAGCAAGCCAGTATGCTAGGGCAGGTCCAGCACACCCGCCGCCACAGATGAGGACTTTGAGGGAGGGCATGATGACAAGGAATAATCCCGGAATTCAGATATGGATCGTAAAGAGCGAAATTCAGTGAAGAGATATGTAAGATGGGTTTGAATAGGCTGTATCGTTTCCAATTAAACCTTTACTTTTTGGAATAATCCATCATTAAGTTCGAGTTGGAAGCTGGCTGCGTTAGCCGAATTATATATCCAGTTCATGACCACGAGACTGCGTCGGGAATTTGCGGTGATTAACGGTGAAATCGGCTTTTAAGGCTGATGGCTAAGTCTATCAAGAATCCTCAAATTCAAACCTTACTTGTGACTAGAATGATTGCATTATTGAAGAGGTCGGAATTCCTTTCTGCCATCTAACTGCTGGGAGTAAATACCTGATTACTAACAACAATCGATGATTTTGGTGATGCTTGAATGATGACTAATCACTCCTGCCTTATTTACAAGGCTACAGACAGCGACTACGGCAATCGACAGGAACAGCAAGCGCAAGTCAGCTGCTCAGCACAAAACAAGCAGGAACTGACGTATCCTCCAACAGCTCCTCCGCAATCTCAACTTCATCAATCCTCCCTTTCCATCCACCTTGTGTGGTCCTATCCCCATTCCCTGAATTGCCTTTGATTTGTGGTTGGATATTATTTAAAATCACCCCTCACCATGTCGATAGCTCCCATTATCACCTTCAAAGCAGGTATCTGCGACCTTGATGTATGTGGTGACTCTGAATTGGGCGAGCTTGATTGATCCTAGCCTGGCTCTGTAACCCTAGCAGAACCCATTGACTGACATTGACTTGATATCTTCTAGACATCCACTTCTCCCCAAAGTGTGAAGCCGAAGCCCACCCCCGGCTATATCTACCTCTACTCCGAAGATGATCTGATGCACTTCTGCTGGCGCCCCCGCAGCGCCCCCCTCGATGAGCCCGAGCTCGATCTGATGATGATCCCTCAGGATGGAAGCTTTACTCCATACCAGCCTTCCGGCAAGACCGCAACCAACGGTCGCGTCTTTGTCCTCAAGTTCTCTTCCAGCTCTCAACGATACCTCTTCTGGATGCAATCCCAAACCCAACACGAGAATGGTGATCTGAGCTGGTTTAGCCCGCGCGATCTGAAGCTAGGCGAGATTGTCGATGTCTTGCTGCAGGGTGAAGAGGTCGATGTGGAACATGAGATCGCCAACCTTCCTCGACGATCCTCGGGCGGTGATGATGACGAGACTATGGAGGACGTGGAGGGTACCGATCATGACCCCAGCCATAACCACGGTGGAAGCAGTGGTGGAGCTGGACCCGATGCAACCGGAGGAGATGTTCGTGAGGAAGGCCAAGAATCCAGAGAAGGTGGTGCCGATGGTGGACGAGCGTAGGTACATATCTCTACCTACTTTATTGGGAGTAGATCATTCTGACGATTTTTTCCTTTTCTTCTTTTCATCCAGTGCAACTAGTGGCCCAGATTCCTCATCGGTAGTCCAAGACTTTTTACGATCCCTAGGTGGCCAAGGCCAAACCCAGGACGCTGAACGACCCTCTACGACCCTGCAAGACCTTCTCCCTCCTCCGACTACGTTGCCATTTATTGAAGCCGCCGACGAGACAACCGCTGATCATCTGCTAAATTTCCTGCCGCCAGCATTGCTTCTGCTGGCCCAGGGCAATGCGGAGGCATCGGAAGCTGACACGGACCCGGAGCTGGCCCAGGCGGCCTTGTTATCTCTCGATCTCCCCCAGAAGAAAGATATCCTTCGCAAAGTGCTCCGATCCCCACAATTTACTCAAAGCCTGGCCAGTCTCACCATTGCTCTTCGGGATGGCGGACTTCCTAGCATTAGCGAGGCTCTACGGGTACCTGTTGCCAACGGAGGATTTATGCGACGAGGCGGCGTACCACTGGGTGGGGGAGATGCAGTAGAAGCGTTCCTGGATGGCGTTCGGCAAAATGTGAAGAATCCTAAGGACCAGTCGGGTGAGATGGAGACGGACTGAAATCTATTTAGTAGAAATGCACATTTGTTTATTTGTTGCGGAGTCTGATTATTTTTGGCACATCCGCGCCAGGCAACACCGTTTCTCCTCGTTAATTTTAGATATACAAAATTGGGGATATCGTTCCGTAACATTAGTTTGAGACTACTCTTCTTTCTGCCGTTCTTTCTATCTCATGAAGTTCCTCGAAAATCTTAGTATAAACAGAAGAGGGCATGTTCTATAGAAATGGGCGGTAGGGGTGAAGTTACCATTTACAGTATGTATGTATCCCCAAACCCGCCTTGGCATAGCCCTATGGTACAGTTGATGATCGTCAGTACCCTGGTTCTAATCCCTATATCAACAATAAGCTATAATAATTCCATGTAAATATGATAATAATTTAGAAAAGCATTATTATAACCACCAACTATATACATAAGCTTAAAATAACAATCACATTCCAATTACGAATTCACGGCCCACCGTCCAATCAACCCCCTGCAACTTCCGCTGTTCCGCTTTCTCTCACGGGGGAATCTTCTTCTTCAGCCGGCCCCAAATTGCGCGCCTTGGCCCTGCATCTTATTTCGGTCTAAGCTGGCTTGTCCTCTTTTCCCTCTTTTCCCTCTCTCTCTCCCTCCTTCCTCCTTCTCTTCTCGACCTGTACACTACCACCACCAATCTCCTCTACACCCACTTTTCTCGCCCTCGTTTATCACCACATTGCGCGTCCTCGACCCATCAGCGTCGCAAAGCTGGCGATGTCTGCAATTCGATAATCTTTAATACTGCCTGACGATGGCACCGAATAGCCAAAGCCCTGGTGATTATGATAGCCCCTCTTCGGGCCAGATCCCACTTCAGGATCTTTCAAGACAGGATGGCCCCGCAGATGAGCGTGGTAGAGGGAGCGTCAATAGCGCGGGGGGTGGGATCTTTTCACGACCTTCGATGATGAGGACCGGGCCTCGAAACCAATATCAGAGTATTGCGGCCGATTCTCCAATTGATGCGGCACCTTCGAATCGGAATCCTTTCCCACAACCTGCAGATGCGCGCGAGGAGGATATCGCCCACCACGACCTGGGCCAGCTCGCACAGGCCATGTCATTTGGTATCGGCTTTAATGAGCCATATTCGCGATCTTCAGACACGACTGGTCTCTCAAGACAACATGATTTTAACGATTCTGCATCCGACTTGGACAATGTGCCGTTGGACACTTATCATTCTCACGATCCCGATTACGCCCCTTTCCCTCCCGCGACTGACGCTGAAGATGTACGATTGACCGATCCTCGATGGCTACAACCGATTCATGGCGCCTCTCTCTCTGAAGGCCGCCCTAGTAGCGATAATGCCGGTAGTTCACGATTAGGTGATGATCTCCCTCATATGGAGGAAGGTCTTGCGCGGGGACGGAGTAGCAGTGCTCGATCTCGATCTCTGTCACCTTCTTCCCCTCTACAACGAGCAAGTTCCATGGTCAAATCTATGTCGCAGCGTGTCGTCAATTTGAGTAACGAACCGGAAGTCGTACAACAATCGATCGAGAGGGAAGAGTCAAACAAGAATGCGCGTATGGATGGGCCTCCAGCCCTCCCCGCCATGATGGACTATGGCCCAGAGTCGAGCACACAAGCCCAACAAGCCCGAGAGAAACGAAACTCGTCCAAGAACTGGAAGCATCAAAATAACCCATTCCGAGGCCGGTCACTCGGTATTTTGGGGCCAAACCACCCACTTCGACTTTGGCTTTGCGATATTCTCGTACATCCCTTCATGGAACCCTTTGTTCTTGTTGTTATCATCATCCAAACAATTCTACTCATTGTGGAATCCTCCAAATCCGTATTTAACAACCATATTGCTACACGATGGGCCGCTTCTCCCCTGGATTGGGTTTCCCTCATCATTTTCATTATTTATACCCTTGAGATCTCAGCGAAGATACTAGTGTCGGGCTTTATCTTTAATCCTACAGAGTACAGTACTCTTAATCGGTCACAAGGAATCAGAAAAGGCCTAGCGGAGAAGGGCAGGAACCTCATTACTCCTCATCGACAGGCGACGCAGAAGAAAGTTTCATTTCTCCCAGCCGAACCACAAGCATCTATTATTCGAACTTTCACCGGGTTGAATGCGCTGGACTCGCAAGCCTATGATGATCCCGTTCAAAAGCGCCGTATTCGATTGGCACACCGAGCATTTCTGCGACATTCATTCAATCGACTCGACTTTGTGGCTATTGTTGCATTCTGGATATCTTTTCTTCTCTCTTTAGAAGGCGTGGAGAAACTTCATCAGTTGTACATTTTCAAGATGTTGAGTTGTCTTCGAATTCTTCGTCTCCTTGCTCTCACAAATGGCACTTCGGTAAGATTCGTCCCCTAGAAGATGAATGACTCAATCCGCTGACTGAATTCTCTAGGTAATTCTTCGAAGTTTGAAACGTGCTGCCCCTAATCTTGTTCATGTCGCGTTTCTCATCTCTTTCTTCTGGCTGCTCTTTGCCATTGTCGGTATCCAAAGTTTCAAGTCTAGTCTCAGAAGGACGTGTGTCTGGATTGATCCTGAGGGTCAGTCAAATTATACTCAAAGTGAACAATTTTGTGGTGGATATCTCAACGATACGACCGGAGAGAAGATGTCATGGATTGACACTCTAGGTGTTCCTGCAGATAGCCATAAGCCAAAGGGCTATATCTGCCCCAAAGGGTCCCTTTGCATTGAAGGTGAGAATCCGAGCAATGGAACCGTAAGCTTCGACAATATTGTGCAATCGCTCGAGTTGGTGTTTGTCATTATGAGTTCCAACACTTTCACCGATCTGCTTTATTACACCACGGACAGTGACTATATGGCTGCTGCGCTCTTCTTTGCCTTTGGCCTGGTAATTCTAAGTCTATGGCTTGTCAATTTACTAGTCGCAGTTATCACTCATTCCTTCCAAGTCATTCGTGAAGAAAGCAAGCGCAGTGCTTTCGCTGTCCAGCAAATAGATGAGGTCAATAACGACGAAGAATCCAATCGCAAGCCAAGCAAACTCAAGCGACTCTATGACAAGACTTACTGGCTTTGGATCTTGATCATCACCTTTGGCCTCGTCGTGCAGGCATTGAGGAGTTCTGGCATGTCTGACGACCGACGTTCCTTCATCAACAACACGGAGATCGTCGTGACCGTGATTCTCCTCATTGAGATTGTGCTACGCTTTATCTCCGACTGGCGAGGGTTTATGCGCAGTCGTTTGAACTGGTTCGACCTATTCCTTGCTGTTATTACTTGCATAATTCAGATTCCTGCCATCCGTTACTCCGGTCGACCCTACACCGTTCTTACGATGTTCCAAATCCTGCGAGTCCATCGTGTTGTCATGGCATTCCCTGTTACCAGAAAACTCATTAGTATTGTTTTCCGCAATGCCATTGGTCTGCTCAACTTGATATTCTTCTTATTTTTGATGACATTCCTGGCTGCCATTTTCGCGACGCAGCTCTTTCGCAGTCAAATTCCCGATGCGGATGATGATGGAGAGTCTATCGCCATTACGTTCGGTGACATCTACAATTCTTTCCTCGGCATGTATCAAATTCTCTCAAGTGAGAACTGGACAGATATCCTGTACAATGTCACTGCTTACACGGTTCATTTCAATACGGGATGGATTTCGGCCTCATTCATTATACTGTGGTTCATCGTGTCCAATTTCATCATCTTGAATATGTTCATTGCTGTCATTCAAGAAAGTTTTGATGTTTCCGAGGATGAGAAGCGATTACAGCAGGTCCGAGCTTTCTTGGAACAAAAGCACGTTGGTAGTGCGACCCAAGGCAACTTAGCCCTTTCGAAAATTATTCGACTAGGGCGGGACTCGGACCGTTTCAAGGATCCATTGGATCATGGGCCTGCCGCGCTTGAAATGCTACTCAAGGATGCCGTTGTCCGTGAATTCCTTGACGAGGAGGAAGACAAGGGTGCCGATGGGGCAACAGAGAATAGGAATAACAATCGCAGGGCGAGCGGAATGCACGATGACAACGCCGCGCAGCAAGCCGTTGAGCCGGGTGCTCTCTCACGAATTTATACCAAGCTCACTTCTCTCATCATGGGACGCGAGCCGAATCCATTCTATGCAAAGCTTCAGTTCTCCCGCGCATACGAGGAACTTGACCCCAGAACCATGGCTAGGGAAGTGGTATCAGCTGCTGAAACGCGAAAGCGAGCTCAGCGCGAATATCTCGTCAGACATCCCAACTACAATAAATCATTGTACCTGTTTGCCCCGCATGATCCGGTCCGCAAAATATGCCAGCGAGTTGTTGGTCCTGGACGTGGTCATGAACGAGTTGAAGGTGTCGACCCGTACAAACCTGTGTGGTATGCTTTCTCAGCATTCATTTATGCAGCTATCGTGGCCATGGTGCTTCTTGCTTGTATTACGACACCTCTTTACCAGCGAGAGTACTTCCGCACGAACCGCAACTGGTTTGTCTATACGGACATGGGATTTGCCATCATTTTTACGTTCGAGGCAGCTATTAAGGTCATAGCTGATGGCTTCTTCTGGACTCCCAATGCCTACTTTCGAAGTTCATGGGGTTTCATTGACGGTGTCGTGTTGGTCACTCTTTGGATTAATGTTGGAGGTTCTTTGAAGCATGATTGGAGCGTTTCTAGGGCTATTGGTGCCTTCAAGGCATTGAGGGCTCTACGATTGCTTAATGTCAGTGATAGTGCGAAAGACACGTTCCACTCAGTCATTATCGTCGGTGGATGGAAGGTTATTTCCGCAGCAGCTGTCTCGATGAGTTTCCTGATTCCATTCGCCATCTATGGTGTCAACTTATTCAATGGACAGCTGGTGCAATGCAATGACGGTGATTTCTCTGGAAGTTTGGGCAATTGTGTGAATGAGTTTGAAAGCTCACCATCCAATTGGCCAGTTCTGGCACCACGAGTCGCGACCAATCCATATTACGACTTTGACAACTTCGGCAACTCACTCTTCATTCTGTTCCAAATTGTTTCCCAAGAAGGTTGGATCGATGTTCAAGATAGTGTGATGCAAATCACCGGTATCGGTATCCAACCAAAGGAAGGATCAGCACCTGAGAATGGCCTTTTCTTCGTCGTTTTCAACCTCTTGGGAGCTGTGTTCGTCTTGACTTTGTTCGAATCAGTGTTCATGCGTAACTATACGGAACAAACAGGAGTTGCTTTCCTGACTGCTGAACAGCGTTCCTGGTTGGAATTACGCAAGCTGCTTCGGCAGATATCACCATCTAAGCGGTCATTTAACGAGAAGAGTGCGAAGTGGCGCCAGTGGTGCTATCGGATTGCGGTGAAGAAACATGGCCGATGGGCACGCTTCGTGACGTGCATCCTCGTTGTACATCTGCTCCTACTAGTGCTCGAGTATTACCCCGAGCCCAAACTGTGGGAGCTGGTCAGATGTAAGTACCCGTTCAACCTTCCTACTGCCCTTACCAAAGACTAACAAGAAAACAGCTGTCTGTTTCTTCATCTTCATGTTTGTTTATATAGCAAACGTGATTATTCGTCTGATTGGTCTTGGATGGCATCGATTCAGCCGAAGCTCATGGGATCTTTACTCTCTCCTCGCTGTCCCTGGGGCCTTCATAACCACTATCTTGGATATTTCCTACCGAACGCAAGTTGTGCTCGAACTGAACAAGCTCTTCCTAGTTGCCATCACTCTACTGCTCATTCCACGGAACAATCAACTCGACCAACTGTTCAAGACAGCCGCAGCTAGTCTACCGGTGATTGGAAATTTGCTTGCGACTTGGTTCGTCCTTTTCCTGGTATTTGGTATCGCCATGAACCAGGCATTTGGCTTGACCAAGTTTGGCAGCCAAGGAACCCATAACATCAATTTCCGAGATCTACCCAAGTCCTTGATCCTCCTTTTCCGGTGCAGTTGTGGTGAAGGGTGGAACGAGATCATGGAAGATTATGCTACCATGGTGCCTCCAGTATGCACTTACAATGCTAATTTCCTCGACGATGATTGCGGCAGCGCTGCCTGGGCGCGCTGCCTGTTCATTGCATGGAATTTGATTAGCATGTACATTTTCGTTTCGCTGTTTGTGTCGCTGATTTTCGAGAGTTTCTCTTACGTGTACCAGCGGAGCAGTGGTCTTTATGCTCTGAGCCGTGAAGAGATCCGTCGATTCAAGCAGGCCTGGGCGACTTATGACCCCGAAGGATCGGGATTCATCTCCAAAGAACAGTTTCCTCGTCTTCTAGGAGAACTCAGCGGTGTCTTTACCATGCGAATTTATGACGAGGAATTCCACGTGGGGCGAATACTGGAACAATGTCGTGCCACTCCTCGCGATTCAGTTCATTCGTTGCATAGCTCATTACCTGTGCGATCGCGCGAATCGATGAATCCGCTCCAGTCAGTTGATCTTGCTGATGGAATTGACATTGAAAAGCTTGCCCGTATCGTCGACCGGATCCCAGTTAATACTATTCGAGCCAGGCGACAGCGCTTGAATACGTTCTACGAAGAGGTTTTAGTTTCGGCGGATCCAGACCGTGGCATCTCATTCCACCAGTGTCTTATGATCCTAGCCCATTACAATGTCATCAGCGACAGCAAGAGTCTTCGACTAGAAGAATTCTTGCGCCGCCGAGCACGACTTCAGCGTGTGGAGGAAGCAGTCCGCCGAAACACTGTAATCGGATTCTTCGACACACTCTATTGGTCTCGAGAATTCCGACGAGCCATCGAACGCAAGAAGAACAGCCGAATGACAGCAGTCCCGCAGTTCACAGTACCAGAGATCTTCGTCGATGATCCAAGCGAAGAACCCGAGGAACAGCCAACAGGCGTGATGACACCGCAAACCCAACCGGATCCAGACTCACCATTCGCACCGATGCTCTCGCCAACGTCTACCATGCATCGCCGAGCAGAATCTAGTCCAACCGGTCGCCGCGTTGATCTGCCCCGCCTCGACACAACTCTGACGGGCCGATCATCTGGAGGTAACACGCCGACCGATTGGGCCAGCTTCAGTCCCGCGCGTACTCCGCAGCGCATGTATGGGGAGCGGGTCTCGTTTGATGTTGATGAGCGTCGTGGGTCTGCGACGCCGTCTTCGGCTAGTGCCGATCATTCCCGGCAGAATAGCGCAATGAGCGTTCGGGATGTCATGAATTCGCTGGATAACTCCGCCTGGGGTGAGAGTATTCGGCGTAGTTTTACGCAACGGCGATCTGGTGATCGATCTGAGTAGGATGTGGTTTACTTCCATCCAATTTTTTATTATTTTTTTTTTAAAGATATCATGTGTTGACGTCTTCATGCAAGACTCGATGAATCGAGGATATGAAAAGGAGGGATTACATGTTTGTTTTTCCCATACTCGAATGATTTGATATCTCGAGAGTATTCTTGTCCTTTCTTTCTTCCATTCTTTCTACCTTTTCTTCGTTTCCATACTGTCTCTTGTTTTTTCTCCAGCTGTACACTACCACTTTCCTGGATGGCATCCGGAGCATCTTGCATAGCACGGCGTGGACTACCATTTCGTCATGGGTTTACTTTTTGTTTTGTGCCTTTTTCCAAATCTCGTGAATAGAATGTGGCATGTACATACATTTGACAAACGATAGAACACGCTTTCTCCAAATCCAGCCATAGCACCTTTTTTGTATACATTCACAATACAGTAAGTGTTACTGTATTACATTTTATTGTTGGTGTTTTGTGGTATAGTATAACTGCGGGTGGATGGGCTTTTGTCTAAACGAACAATTGCTTTATACCTGAAGACTTCTCTTCTGAACAAGTGAAAGACGAAATTGAGTTGCCCTCTCGCAATATCGAGGAATATCGAGGGGGGCGCTGAAACAGTGGGTCCGCTATTGACTACATCGTATGCGCGTAGAGTATAGTAGACATGGACTAGTTGCAGTATCAGCACGACGGAACCGGGGTGATGGGTAATGAGGGAAAGCCCAAAGGAAATAATTGGCCGTTATTACCGACAATGCCATTGGCAACCCTCACAAAGGGGGGGGGTTTCGGGTTTCTTCGAGAATTCGACGTACTAAGTACATTGTTCCCAATTACCGCATTCGGCCATCCAGGCCTTCCCGCATGCGTCCGTCGTGTCTCAACCTCCCTGCAGCACGGTCCTTGCAGTGCAATTGAAATTCTTCGTCTTTGCCTTTCTTCATGGCTTTTTTTCTTTCTTTCTTTCTGTTTCGTTATATTATCTTGAATCTTCTTCGAAATTTCCCCTGGGATATGGAGATACTCTCCTCAATATCATAACCTCGACATTCCAAACAGGGTGATCCAACATACCAAATAATCAAGAAACCCTCGATACAGTAATCAACCTCCCCACCATGCATCATTTTATCTCACCATTCCCTTCTCTCTCGCGCCGAACAAGGCAAACAAGTGATACCTCCAGTCCACCAAGTTCAAGAACCACCTCGCCACCAGGATCACCAACAACACCACTACGACACTTCTCCCAAACCTCACAATCATCCACTTATGCCAATAACAACAACCATCACGCAAATAACCTCTTCAACCTCTCCTTTCACCCTCACAAACCCGACACAGGAGACAATCCATCCATTCTTCCCCACGAGCATCATCATCCAGCTCATCCAGCTCTCCCTGCTACACACGATGACTCCTCACATCCCAACTGTGGGGTGAGCATTTTACCCTGCGCCGTCCTACGCGGTCGATCATCGATGATGCTTCTTCGCCGTCAACCATCAGCCATAGACCTCATTCTCAGCGAAGAACAATCCCGCTGCTCCTGCGACGCAATCGAAAGACAAGGTTTAGACCTTATGGAACCTCGTCCCGTCGACATGGATCTACATGCGCAACGATCTTTACAATCTAAACCCTCATCCGTATCCCGTGCTAGTCTTGGTCCTAGCCCTGAGCGAGATTCGCTTCCGCAGCAGAGACAGTCGCCCCGCTTTGTTATGGGGGGTATATTTGAGGTTATGGAAGGGAGGGCATAGATCGGGTGGATGTCATCCTTTTTCATCTTAAACGCGGATCATTTGTTTGATCAGTGACTTTTTTTGGGGGTTGTGATTTGGAGTTGGGATTGTTTCAGGGTTGTTTCGGTGTTTTATTTTTTATTCGTTTTTTTCTTTATTCTATTTTTTTTATGTTTGGTGGGGCTGTATAGTTTTGGTGTTCTATTGGAAATATCGGGACCTGTTTGGATTTGGGGAAATTGGATGTATAGATTTGTTTCAGTGATTGCTGATCTTTTACTTTTACTTTCTACCTTTCTCTCTATTTTTTGCTTTATTTTGAGCGATAGACGTGCTCTTGTATTGGTACAGTGATAGGAGATACGATACGTCTGCCAGTATTCATTTACTAAATACTATTTAGTAAGTTATCTATAACTTCTAGGTAGAAGTTAGGTAACTTCCAAGGTTCTTCTAGGAAGTAAGCTCAACGTATACCTATACGTTGAGCTTATGAAATATACCTATATTTCACTTTCATTACTGATATTACACTGGTATAGTGATTTGGGATATAAATCAAATTGTGGGCCTTTGAACAGCTGAAAAGAATTATTCCTGATTTAGAAAGTTTAGAAAGTATTGCTATTCAATAGAGATTCAAGATTGAATCTCGTCGGATTCGTCCGAATAGGGTATTCTACTTGAAATCCTGGAACCATATGCAATGCAAACCAGATATTCACTCCAGACGCCCACTCCCATCGAAAAGAAAAATTATGCTGTAAATGTGGTTGTTCGTGATTCGTGATAGCGACTTACAAAATCATCCTCGCTGGAAAAACTTTGGGGTATCGCTTGGCCATGCAAAATGTGTAGCAGAACAATGAAAAGAAATGGGTTAGGTAGGATCATTCTGGTCCTTATTCCTCAGAACTACTTAGAGCAGATTCGCCAGCTGAGGATCTATTTTGTTGTTTTCGTGCATTGGGCCAGAGTTGACCTCGGCATTTCGCATCGCCGCAAAGACACTTGACGGCACCCGCGGACTTTTTCTCTTTTCTATTCGCTCCGGGATTGTAGTCGAATGTCAATTCTTCTCCTGCTGGTATATCACGCAGGGCAAAAAAGGCGAGGTAGTAGATGTGGTCATCGGCGTGATCGATAGAGACCGGTTTGATCTTGCAATTGGGATTACAAGAATGATTCATGAAGCGGGTGACGTTGCCGAATTTCCGGCCATCCACGACATAGTAGTCCTTCTGAGTCGCTGAGTCTTGCTCTGGGATAAAGTCGAGGCTGAACAGATATGATATTTGCTGATCATCTTCACGATAGCCTGCTTCCTCTTGTGTTAAGACCTCTCCTAGATAATAGTCGATGAATTCGCCAACTTGGATGTTGTCGAAGGATCGAAGACCTGTGACAGAATTCTTATTAGATCAAGTCTAGTGAGGCTTTGATATTTTGAGGACCAAGGCTTACCAAAGCCACGATTACCAGTGTGGAAAATCTCGGGTTGAAAGTTGCGGCCTCTTTGGGTAACATTGAACCAGCATCTGGCTTGGCAACTGCACCTATGATTACATTCGTAAATCATCGAAGTTCGATCAAGAAAATCTGGATGAAGTGCTCGTTTCTTCAACTGGTATGGCACGATCTTTTCATCGGTATCCTCTTCCTCCATGAGACAATTACACCTTGTTGGCTCACATACGCCCCCAGGACATTCACAACCGGCATTGAACTCTTCAGGGACGCGCTCGACACCGTCTCGAAGAATGTAATCTTGGATGAATCCAAAGTTTGAGGCCGCAAGTAAAAAAAGGTTCTCCTTGTCAATATTGAACCTAATATTGGTCCCGCTTGCCTCAAGACGAGCTAAACCGCTCGTCAAGGAAGCTCGTTGGATAGTCTCCAGATCTTCATTACTAGGCTCTCGGCCAGATCGATCCCCAAGATCCGCGGATAAGGGAACAAAGTTGCGCTTTGAAGTTCGGCGACGCGGATATCGCCGCATAGAAGCCTCGGCTTTTTGGACAGACTTAGTTGGATAGAATGTCTCAGACAGTCCGGTTATCTCTGGCTCGACCTTTAAATAGTGATCCAAAGATAGAGAAGGCGATGGAACCACAACGCTCACACCTGTTGGCGTGGGAGTCCGAGGAGGGACTGGAGGAATGCGAGGCTTTTCATGCTCTAATTCATTAGGCTCCGAGCTCTTGCGTTTAATTGGAAGGGCCGGAGAAACGACTAGATTTGATGAGAACGTTCCATTTTGGGGATGAATATTTTCAGTATCCTCAATCTTCTCCGAATTTTCAACGGATTGAGTTAGAGAATTGACGTGGATAAATCCATTTGTTTTGGGGGCACGCTGGTAGATGGTGTTAGCTATTGACGTGAGAAACGCGGCCATTGAGTATTTTCCATTTGATATAAACAGTTGAAGCGAATAAAGTTTAATGAGAAAGAAGAAAAAAAAAAGGGGAGTGGCAAAGGGAAATTGGGAAAGAAGTTAGGAATGTGAGAGATGAAAGAAGAAGAGGAAGAAGAATAGGAAGAATGCGGGAAGGGAATCGACGGGATCGACCGCCAACTGGCGAGTTTTTCGCACGGGACAAATAAAGGGAAAACCTCCTCAATTTACATAAAGAAATGTCAAGAAGCATGAAAGAAAAATAGCATAAAAATATATTACCGCTTACCAGATCATCTTCTATCTCCATATCCCCCGTGAGGTCAATAAAATCGACCACATGTGAACCCATCCTTAAATTATGCCGTGGATCGGGGGGCGTGGTTGCGGACGCGCCTTAACGCGCATCACACTGTAAGAAAGCGTCAAGTCGGGAGACGACGAGCCCCCAGGATAATTTGGGGATATAGCGAGATAAAGCAAAATCAATATCGAGAAAAATCAATAAGATCAATTAAAATAGAGAAAAAGAATTAATTTTTCGTGTTGAGTGATGAAATTGGCGGAGGAATTTGTCGATCTTCACAAATATTAAAATATGAGTTGGTGGCTGATAAAAAGCTGATAGACCTGATAGAAGGCCGGTGGAGACGGAGATGGCCGCAGCCAACTGAGAAGAACAAGAAAATAAGGAAAATCCACTTGAAGCTGAAATCGAGAAGGATCAGAAGAGAAGAGAAAAGAGCACAGAACAGCAGGGGAAACTTGAAGTTTCGAGTAAGAGTGGCCAACTGGCGAAAGCTAGGTTAGTCATCAATATTCGCCAACTAAAATTCGTTATATAGACTTTTTAAGAAAGTATAAGGATTTAAGAGCGAAAAAAGGATTAAAAAAAGAGATAATTTCATTCTCATCAATATTTACAGTCGAATATGCCCATTTGAATATCCAAGTGATTCTGAGATAAATGGGTGGCTATTAAAGACTCCCATTTCATCGGCACTAAAACGGGCGCAAGAATTGGGCGGGATTGGGGCACTTTGCGGGCCTGGCGGACCGCCGAATACCCCTAAGATTGAACTTAGCTTCCACAGGAGTTGACAATATCATATCAACCAAATTTAAGGAAGTAAAGGCATAAATTGATATATAATATATTTCTATGTTTATTTATATCGATATTAAATATATACGACATGCTGTTGCGGTCCTATAACTATGAATCGTTTTACTACAATCACTAAAATTGAGGCTTGGCATATGTCACGTGAAAAATAGGCTGACATAACAAACTTTGAATGATGACTGTTGGTCCAATACAAATACAGCATTATTTATTAATTAGTAGTTAGTAGTAAATACATCTAATAGTGATAGAATCTAGTAATTCTGCGCTGTGAATATGATGATTTGTTTGCATTCGTTTGTATCGAAGCGACAAACAAAAGAGAAAATCTGTAGCCAATCAATTCGGGTAATCGTGCCTTGCCGCTTTGAAGACCGAGAATCAAACAAACATGCGCTAGTCCCGATCGAGCATTCACTACTGTCCATTCAAGCGAATGAGAACCCGCGATTCTCTCTTTCTTCTGTACATAGTACATGCCCAGGTCGACTTAGCTCCATGCACTGCCAACACTCGGGCGTAAGCGCCCCAGCTGCTCAGCCGCGATTTGACTACGGGGCCGCTCTGGCATGATGATTCTATCCTCTTCCAAACCACGATTCACTGGCAGAGTGATGGATGGTCTGATTCCCTGGGGTAGGCATGGAGGGGAAAATGACATCTCGACTACCAGACCTTGTCTTGGACACCCGAATCACTGTCGAATGCCACCCGGAAGCTCATTATCATTTCACTACCGGGGCAGGGTCAAAGCCTGGTAGATATGCCCGCCCCAGTGAGGTAAAGCGTGTTTGGAAAAAGGAGAAGTTGCTTGGTTCTGGATCCTTCGGTGATGTCTATTTACACCGTTGCTCAACTGTTGGCGGCGCGGCGGGGCTACAGGCAGTCAAAGAGATCGATAAGACTCGAATTTCTTCAAATAAGATCGACTACTATAAGGAGATTGAGGCAATTGCCAGATTCTCGCAGCAGAAGGTTTGTTCTACCACCGTTCTAACATGACTACTGCTGATCTCGCATAGTTCCGTGGTTTATTCGTCGAATTTCTCGGATGGTACGAAAATGACAAATCTGTATTTCTTGCCATGGAGTATATCGAGCATGGAGATCTTGGTTCCTATCTCACCAAACCATTACCCGAAGAAGAAGTGAGAAAGATCACTTTTCAGGTGGTAGAGGGCTTGATGTGTCTTCATACAAATCAATTTGTACATCGAGATATTAAACCGAAAGTTAGTGAAATCTTGGTTGATGTTTCTGAGATAAAACTAACGAGCACAGAACATCTTTGTGATTCAGCCGGGCCCGGAATGGCTTGTAAAACTTGGTGATTTCGGTATCAGCAAACGAGTCAATGAGAATACCAGTATCTCGACCTATGTGGGCACACGATTGTTTATGGCCCCGGAGATACAAGGTCATGTACCCCCAGGCGAGGAGGACAATAGTGTGGCCTATAATTTCACGGCAAGCATTGACATGTGGTCCGTCGGCGTGACAACATTTTTTATGCTTTTCCATGATTACCCGTTCAAGCTAGAGGAGCTCAATAAACTCGTTCAGTATGTCCGTGGGGCAGACTTCCCTTTTCCGGATTCGTCCCTCATCTTCAGCCCAGATTGCCATCGGTTCATTGAAGCAGTGATGGCAAGACACCCCAGGAAGAGGTTGTCTGCGAGGGAGGCACTGAATACTGGCTGGCTCAGCCAGCTGTATCTTTCTTCGCCCCAGACTGAAGTGATAGAGCCGGTTGAGTATTTCCCCGAACTAATATCGGCCTCATCTGATGGTGAGAATGTCATACCCACTCCCAACCCGAATATAAAAATCGTACTGACACATCACCAGCCCAAGCAATAGATCCCGACTCCACCAATACATTAAGAGATGTTGTATCAGTGGAATCGAAACTTGCCTCTTCCGCTAAACATCGCATAGAAGAAAATGCTTTTGCTAAATCTTTGAGACCCCCCAAATCTAGAGATGTACCGCCGAACGATCCTACAAGAGAGCCGCGCACTATCACGTCGAAAATAGAGCCAAAAAGCTCACCGCCGCTGGGCCCTGTATTATCGCATGTCAAACAGCAACTATCTGAATTTTCCGTAACTGAAGATGGGACGAAAAAAGCGATTCCATTAGCAAGTTCGGAAAAGCAGGATTCGAAGTCTAAATCAAGGCTAGCCTCTACTGAGCAGCCCGAATTTTCAAAGCTGGTCGAGGATCATGTTTGGGACCAGATTCAGAATATGCATCAGAATGATAGTCAATACCACCCCGATGCACCTGGTCATGGCGCATCATGGTGGAAAATGCAATTGAGCCAAGAACGCCTCTCATCAAATAAATCCTATTCAGACAATGTTCTTGAGCAAGGATATACTATGAACCCAAAGTCATCATCCCGCTCTATTGCTGAGAAAGATCAAAAAGAGGATATAATACCGTATGATTCGAAATTTGACGAGCTCCGTGATGAAGGGGTGCGATTATATCAAATGCAGCGTTATGGAGAGGCACAGGAACTTCTTAACAGAGTGTTCCCAGTGCAAAAACTCCTTCTTGGGATGAATAGCCCATCAACTTTACTAACATGCAGTCTTCTTGGGTCTATTGCGTTTCAGAAAGGGAACTATGATACAGCATCCTTGTTGCTGGATTTTGCAGCCGAAAAACGAGCAGAAGTACTTGGGAAGACCCATCCCGATACTTTGATTTCGTATAATGGGCTTGGCTCTTGTCATTTTGCACTCAAGAAGTATCGAGAGGCCGAAGCCACTTTCAAACAAATTATGGATGACATGACAACACAGTTTGGGCCTTCAAACAGAACCACTCTTGCCTTCTTTCATATGTTTGGTCGAACACTCTTCATGCGAGGAAAATATACAGAAGCCGAGGCTATCTTTTGTCGCCTTTCAGAAGGAGAGAAAGGGAATGCGAGCATGAGAGATGGAGAGCTCATGGAAAGCTTGCTGTGGAGTAGCTTGAACGCTTTCGAACTCGGTATGGATGAAGATGCAGTCTCGGGGCTTCAAAAAGTTTTCCCCTTTCGATTGAAGACCTACAAGTTCAGATTTCACGATAGGGAGACCGCTGATGCGGGATTCACTCTTGGCATGGCTCTTTACAATTTAGAGAGATACCAGGAGGCGAAAGATACTTTCGATATAGTCATCAAAGAAAAACTTGGAGACACCCACCGTGCCCATTTCCTACTCGGAAAATGCCTCGAACCATTGAAAAAAGACTACCAAGCGACCAGGGCATACAGAATAGCAGTGGCAGGACAGACAAGAATTCTTGGTACTGCACATAAAGACACGCTCGAGTCCGTGTATAGGTTGAGTCGAATGTACTATAAAACGAAAACGTACACATCCGCAGAAATAAGTTTTCAGCAGTTCTTGAAACATGCAGTTGATGTGTGGGGAGCAGAAGATTCCAAAGTTCTGGATGCTATCTGCACCTGCGGAATGGCCCAATACCGACTCCAGAAGTACGAACTAGCTGAGATGAATCTTGCTCGTGCGCTGCAAGGATGGACAAAGATTTATGGGACTACGCATGAAGCCACTATGAATGCTCTGTACTGGAATTGTCTTGTTCAACACCGCCTGGGGATGTACGATGTTGCTGAAGCTACGTGCCGAGAGGCTATAACCCGGGAAAGTGAGATACATGGGTATGCTGGATCAAGCACGTTGAATAATCTCATGGAGATCATAAGATCTCTTCATCACAATGGAAAACGCGATAGAGCAAAAGATCTGACGGACCTTCTGATAAAAACAAAAAAGAACCCGAAGACCTGGACAGACGAATTTAATAGAGACGCAAAGGAAGTTATCAGGCTTGTGACCGTCGAGTCGGCATCGGCATCGGATTCTCCAGGATCGGCTGGATCTGGTACAATCCTTAGAATTCGGAGCGAGGGACAAAAGAGAAATTATAAGGATGTGTTGAGGGTCGCGGGGCGCAAGTAGAGAAATTATTTCACGTCTAGTCGCAATGGATAAAAGAAATTTATATCAACCTACGTGATGAGAAGAGAAGGATCATTTCATTCATCTCAATTACGAATAAGACAGAAAGTATCAGGACTAGTCTTCAATTGATATCATCACGCACTCTTGGAAGAGTGCATGAAACTTGAATATAGAAAGCTTCGGGCAGTCAAGCATAGCAGTAAAATAACTACTAATTATCGTAGTGCGATATAGAACTCCAGTAACCAACCCACATGTCGTATCTACTTCGCTGGAATCTATTGGCTTATTGCTGTGGATAGAACCACTCCTGTTCTATTTTCCACAAATATCCAAGTCGATCACCCGCTAAACAGCTGGGAGTTCCATGGCTCACATCAAACAGTAACAATATTGAATCTCCGCACTAAATACTAGGAATGTTTTACAATAAGATGAAATCACCTTCGTCCATTAGTACTACTAGCCTCCAAACTAGATAACTAAGGATAGATACATTTTCCTTAATACCAGTAAAAAACCATAGACTCAAAAATCGCATTTTTGCGTGAATATTCATTCGAAAACACATAACAATCAATATCCCATACAAGCTGTACAACGCTAAGTTCCCGCAACATAAAGAAAGTACAAAAGTTGTGCGTCAAGAACAAAAAATATATGAGGGGGTCTTCACTTGGTTCTAATGTACATCATGAAGACTTTCCTTTGCGCATGAAAACAAAAAAAGAATCACCGACGTCGGAAAAAAGCCCTGTAAAGCTACACCGGGAGTGAAAAAGGAAATGCAGAGCAAACCGGAACGATGAGGCTAATAGATGAGAATGGGGGGAAGGGGTTGAAGAGACTGCTTTGGGCATGCATTGGAAAAAGACAAATGATATATGCTCATGCGAATACGTCGTTGATAAATTTACCTGGGTTGTGACCCGACGGAAACGTAGCCGGAGTCCCAAAAAGGGATATGTAGCCAGGAAACCGGATGATATGTTTTTCTTTGATGTATCATTTTCGTTGGATTGATTGCAGCTGCTTCACAGTCGCAGGGCATCGAGAATCTTCTTCGCCATCTCGCGATATTGCCACATACCACCAGACACTTTCTTGAACTGAATGCCATGAAGAGAGAAGAGAGGTACCTTGACAATGAGAATTTCGAAACGGAGAACGAGGTTCTCACCAGTGTCACTTTGAACGCGAGTTGTAGTTTCACCAACAACGCGATCACCGACTGCGCCAGAAGACTGCTCTCGACCAACGTATTCCTCGGATGCATCCGAGTTTGTAGTGAAACTACGGTCTGGTTGGCCTTGAGGATGACGTTGCACTTTAGCATGGCCACCACGACTCTCGTGTCGGCCTTCTTCACGAGTCTCATCATGTCCAAGAAGACCACCGAAGCTAATGCGGCGACGATGTGAGACCTGGCCTTGTCGATCTGGGCTTGGAGGGCTGACGTCGACCACTTTGTCGAGGTCAATGCTGGGGGCATGCCGGCAGCTGAAACCACCCTTTATCTCGACATATTCGACTGCCAGCTGCTTTAGAACACGAATAATATCGGCCCGAATGACAGGCAAGGGTTTACTGCTAGTAGTCGACACACTAAAGAGACCTTTGAGATAAACGGGTTTTGAGAGATCCTCTCCTTCATTAGCACTCTCCAATGCTGTACCAGCGCCGGAGATGTCCGCGTCAGTCTCTTCGGGCACATTTGCTTCCCGAGCAGCCTCCCGCCGAGCCCGACGAGCTTGAATGCTCTCCCGACGGGCATGGCCTAAGGACATTGTTCGCGCAGTGTGAGTGCGAGCTGTGGGCCTCGTGCCACTCTGGTCAGGCTGACTGTTAGGGCCAATCTGATCGGATCCGCTTGTCGAAGGAGGTTGACCAACGTCCAGCGTATCGGCATCGCTTCTCCTAGCGGCTCTGCGAGGCCGATAATCGGCAGAATTGACGCTAGTAGAGCGCCCCAGGAATTTTGAGTTTGAAGTCTGTTCACTTGAGCCGGGAGCAGCAAGGAAATCTTGCTTAGGTTGGCTACCGCTGGCTGCATGTGAACCGGACGAAGGATCGGCACGTCGAGTGCGCCTTACACTGAATCCACGGTGCATAGGCGATGCGGAATCGGCCGGGGGCTGCACATTGAGGGTAGGGGTATTCGGAGTACTGATACGCTCGCGCTCGATATCGCGACTGCGATCCTTGGTCCTGCGAGTACTGAAGCGTCTCAGAATACCCGCGGCAGTGCTTTCTTTCTTGGCGGGAGTATCGGGCTGCACCATGTTTGGCATGGCATGAGCGGAGGGAGAATGCGTGTGTAAGTTCTTCATGCCTTCGGAAACTTCGTCTTCGCCATGAGTCCTGGCTCGCGGGCGAGACCGACGGCCTGTATCCTTCTCTCCGGGAAGTTGGTACTGGTTTGTATGGGCGGCCGCGGGGGGTGCGACAGCAGGTGGCGGTGACTCTTCCTCGCCAGCAGTTGGACGGAATCCAAGAGCTCCCGGGCGAGACTCAACGCGTTCTCGATCCAGTTTCTCTTTGACGAGGTGATAAATAGATACGAGGGGACTGTAAGCATTCAAAGGATCATTTCCCAGCTGCACAGCCTCGGCAGAGGGTGCTGATAGAGTATCGCGGCTATTGGCAGAATTGCGACGTTTATAGAAATCGAAGACACCACGCTTTTTCTCGGATTGATTTGCGATAGGCTGTTCGCGGAAGTTCAGTCGCACCGCGTGCTGATATTCCTCCGATTCTAGGACCTTGACCAACTGAGCCTCAATGTAATCAGGTGGGCCGAAGTCAAAACCGGTCATTTTTTCGATAACTTCCTGATCCAGAGGCAGTTGCAGTGGCTCTCTTTGCGCGAGGTAATTCTCGGGTGGCGCATTGAAGCCTTTGTTCATCCAAGGGTGATTCATGATTTCGCTCAAGCTTGCACGTTGCTTTGGATCAGTTACTAGCATTCGAGAGATAATGTGACGGCATTCTGTGAAGGATGGTTAGGAGCGATTCTCAGATGGAAGGCCAGATCAGGGAAAGAAGACGAACCAGTAGTCAGGCCAGGTGGGTACTCTACCACACCCTTCTTGATCTTAGCATGGAGTTGGGGCATGCTCTGGTCATCAAATGGTACTTTGCCGCAGACCAGAACATAGAGAACAATTCCAAAACTCCAGACATCCACCTCGGGCCCTGTGTATTGTCTGGCCTGGAGTAGCTCAGGAGCAGCAAAATAAAGACTACCACAGAATGTCTTGAGCAAGCTTCTTGGGGAAAATAGGTTACTCAAACCAAAATCGATGATTTTGATATCACCGGTCTTGCTGATTAGAATGTTTTCGATTTTCAAGTCACGGTGGACAATGCTGTTACGATGGCAGTAATCAAGAGCACTGGCGATTTGCCGGGCGAATTTGCGAGCTTGTTTCTCTTTTAATTTGCCGTGGGAGATGATGTAGTCCAACATCTGGCCACCATTGACATATTCAAAGAGCATATACCAGTGATACGTTGTGCGCACCACATCGCGCATTCCACAGATGTACGGATGGCTCACTAGACTAACAATGGCGGCCTCTCGGGCGGTTCGAATTTCTTTTGAGCGGTCGGCTCGTTCGGTGTCGCGGCTGTTGCGATGCTCCTCGGTGGAGAGCCTGGGGACGATCTTGACAGCAACCTGCGACCGGAATTAGTTAAAGCTCTCCGATGAGCCATATTGCGCTACCACTCTAACAAATACAGGTGGCCGCCTTTCGAGATTTTGACTTACTTGCTCTCCTGTTTCCATATTCTTCGCCAATTTCACCTTACCCATACTCCCCGCACCAATGGTCTTCCCAAGCGCCCATTGGCCCGTTGGCGTAGTGATGGTAGTGCGACGTCTAGGTTGTGTGGGCACTTGAGCACCTGAAGTTGCGGTCGCATGTTGCGAAGCCTCAGCCCCACGATCCGGAGCAGCAGCGGTAGCGGTTTCCATGCTTTCTCGCCTGCGACCTTGTGTTGATGGGTTCCTAGAGTGTCGCCGGGTGGAGTCGGTCCGAGTCGCGGTGGACGGGCGTTCCTGCGAACGTTCGGAAGAAGGTTCACGACGAGAAGGCATCCTAGCAACGTTGGACTGTTCGTAATCCCGGCGAGCAATATTATCTAAAGCGGCATGGTTGGATGGCGGGCGACGATCGTGAGAGGAAGTCTTGGAGTGTGAATAATGAGATGGTGGAGGGGGCTGGGAGGAGTTGGACGATCGGACCGCCACGCTTCTAGTGCGATGGGGTAGATCAGATTGAGCAGCTCTAGATGGTCGAGACGAGGTCGAATGGCTGCGGACCACCGTTGATGAGTTGGCCGGGGCCGACATTACCGGAACACCGGAACAAGTCGCTCAGTGCTGAGTGGGTGAAAGCGATGAAGCCTGGGGGGGTGGATGAAGATGAAGCGGTCAACGTCACCAGACAGTGGGGGGTCGGTAGGAGGAAGAGAGAGCCCAGAAGCCCCACGGAGAAAAGGGTGGGAATAGGTGCCTCCGCAAGGTGAAACTAGAAGAGGGGGTGGAAAGGAGGAGAAAAAGAAAGGATGAAACAAGGGAAGGGTTGAGGGTTAAGTGTGGAAAAGAAGAAGAAGTGGAAGTGGAAGTGGAAGTGGATGAGGGGAGATGCAGGCGGAGGCGTGACCGCATTGCATTTGCTTACGAGGGACATTCAAACAGTATATTATTATATTATATAATACTATACTATAGAGATATAGAATAAATCAAAATAGAATAATAGAATTATTCTAGAATGACTTTGTTTATGAACACTACTGAAATATACTTCATAATGTATGATCGCATGGCGTCAGGCACGAACCGACGGTTCTGTGGAACTGCGCGTGTATTGACTTTTATAGAGAGTTGTATAGAAAGAGAATATGCCGACGTATTGGAGAGAATTATATTTCTATGGAGAATCCATTTCAATATTTCAATGTATCTTTTTTTCTTTGCCTTCTGTCTGTATAGTACTACTATGTACTAACTAATGTCCGTACCAAGTATCTGCGTATACATTCAAAAGCTCAGCTAAGGCGCGGGTATGAATTTCGCCTTCACCATTCTATCAAATGTAATTCGATAGCCCTGGACAGTATCAATTGCCTCTTTAAACCCAATAGACCGAGCTGCCTCGAGAGAATATTCCCTGGGAAAGTCAAATTCGACCAGCATGAAGTTTACATGACCCCAGTTCTGGGACTCAATCAGGCCCTTCTTCAAGCCATGAGTTTCAACCAAACAGTCCCAGGTCTTCTTTGTCCTTGAGACAAAATCCTCCATAATTTTCGGCTCACCATCTGGCTATACGCCAGACAGACCAAAATAGGAGCAAATTCCAGGCCAGACCTGGGCCCAGGTTACAGGTTCTCCATCTCCACAGTTGAAGCTTGATCCGTTAGGACATTTGTCACGATTGAGAGCGAAAAAAATCTCCATTTGAGCAAGGATATTTTGAAACTTATCGGTATGGCGAGTGTGATAACCATGTAACCGGCTAGGGAATGGGACCTCAGCGCCTTTTCCATAGATCTCCCGATATAGAGTCAAAGAGAAAGCAATGCCAAAGCCCATGTTCATGACGTTGGACCCAGGACCAAACCCAACAATTCCATCTGGCCGAATTTCAGAGAAAGTCCATTTTTTGCCCTTGGAAAGTCTCTGCAAAAGATCATATTGGTCGTAGTAAAAGATATTTTCTCTCCATGGCAAGGGAATACGCGACAACTTTTCGTGGAGTGGAGGTTGGATTTTTACTTCATTAGGGAATTCCAAGCCGTACCCTTTGCCACCAGTCTGCAGAATGACCACTTCAAGATTGAGCGAAAGAGCGGAAATGGACTTGATGGCCGTTTGAAGAATATATTCGGGGTTGACCTTCCGCAGAGACTGGAAATCACCAGTTTGGATATAGGCTAAATATCGGTTAACAATTTCGACTGGAAGACTGAGGAACAACTTGTTGAACAAGATAGATACCTACCTACCACAAAAGAAGACCACATCTACTGACTCAATTTGATCGACCTTCTCCTTGAGTTGAGTTTTGACTGTCTCAACAGACTAGGTCAAGTCAATGCCCGAGACAATCCTGAGGCGCTCATCATCGGGGAGGAAAGCGTCCTTCTTGTCAAATGGTCGATTTGACAAACCCGTCACGCGGCCCAAGGCTGTCGAAGTGGGATATTGGAGTGTTTGGTTCATGATAGACCAACCCGAAATCCCAGAGGCCCCGAAGATGAGGGCATGTTTTCCAGTTTGGGCCATACTAGTATCTAGTTTCTGTCGCAAGTCTAATGATGAAAAATCCGTTAAAATTGTGAGAATGAACAATATAAAATAATAAGAGATTGCCTGGATCTACGAGGGTTCTTTATAGGTCTCTTCTATCCTCGAGGCCAATCCCTGTTCACACGGAGTTGATATTCCGAATGCTTAGAAATCCAACTACAGCTCTCATCTACCTCCAGGTAGATGAGAAAGTTCGGGCAGAAGGGCTTCTACCCGAACTTGTAGATACTTACTAACTAGGTAGTTGGTTATAACGTCAAATTGTGGGATCGACTCAAGTGATCTAACTTTTATTCGAAATAATGATATCCGGTGTCGTTGATCTGTCTGAGACAGCTAATCGAATTGTTCAAATTCTCCGTCATCCAATCTTATGGAACCTCAGTTATAATGCAGAGTAGCTTCCCAAGTAGATGCCAAGATATTGGAGACACAATGTAATACAGGCGTTGATAATCCAAGCTAGATTGACTATGGAAAATGCATACTAATTGAATTAATCTCAATCTGGAGAAACTATGATCTAAGTAATGAAGATATTTCTTCTATTAGTAAAAACAGTGATTTTTCTTACAATCCTTGTATACTGCACTGATTGCGTCTATTGGGAACCGTAGGCTCACGATACAGAACTTTGCTTTGTTTAGATATTTACTATTTACTCTTTCCTTCTTTGTTTTATCTTAGGTTTGTACTGCAGCGCCTTTCGTTGCTACTATTGACTACAAGTGACAGAAAACTCCTAGATATCTAGCTGAACATTTGAGAAAATACAACCATTGAATTTCCAAAATGAGCTCCACCTTTGGTCTTTACAACCTTCAAAGCCTCTAAGTCAACCTTGACGTGTTGATTTACAATGATATCGTACTACGATATCATTGCATGTTTAGTGAACATGCAGGCTCTCTGCCAATAGACTAATCTCATGGACTAGTAGTCCATTGATCCCTGCCCAATACGAGCAACTCAACACTCTAGTGCTTGGAGTGTCATCCAATAGCTCAATTCTTCCTCTTCATCCTCCCCTTAAAAATAACATCTCGAGATGAACAACTAGGCGGACTCCACACAATCTCCGCCACACTCCTCCGTGGCCGCGAAACACCACATCCGCTCAGATCACGATCATAAAATAGTACCAGATTCGGACATTCATCTTCTTTCACACAAAGTCCCGTCATAGACTCAGAGTCTGATCGATCTTTTTCAAGTCCTATAGCAGCGCGAGCCCGAGTCGATACACACTCGTATAGCAGTTCGGCGTCGGCCCGCGTACCAGCCTGGTAAACACCAACTCCTAAGCACGCGAGGAAGAGGGGGTCCACTGTACCCCAAGGAGTAAATGCATTGCCTAAATTATTCACTCCAATCACGGCATCAAGTCCGTAGTCCCGGATGAGATCAGGCACAGGTAATGTACCCCGTACCCGGGTCTGGCCCGGAGTTGATGTTGATGCTGATGGCGGCGACGCCATATAGAGATCGCTCGTAGGGAGCCCAACAAAAGTGACAGGGAGACCATTGCTCTGAATCAAATGGGCGATTTGGATCCACTCTTCGTTCGAGAAGAGAGTGAGTCTCGTACAATGACCGAGCATGATCTGTCTGCTGGTAAACTGCGTAGTCCAACCGCATCGAATTAACGTATGAAGAACATACCATACCAAAGCCTCCTTTCCCTCATCGAGATTATAATCCAAATGAAAGTCAACATGTTTATCCAGCTGCATGGCACGAGTAATCGCCCATTCAATATTCTGTTTTGATTTTTCAATGCTGGTCTCGACGTAGGGTGTTGTACCGATGACTTCGATTTCGGGATACTTCTCAAGAGCTTCCTCGATATAGTCGAGATTCTGGTCCGAATATTCAGTGGAGTATATGGGATCCTGCGCGAAACATACAATTTGGACCTCGCAGTTTTCACTCCATTGTTTCTTTAGTGTTACTGCGGCTTCCACGCAGGTGAGTTTCACAACATGGTCAACCTCTACAAAGGCTCGCATGGCTGTTACTCCTGCACTGACGGACTCGGCAAGAAGCCATTCTCCGCGTTTGATGAGATCGGGCAAAGTGAATTGCTTCTTTGCTGCCGCAGTGAATGATAGGGCTTCGTGGAACGAGCCGCTCACTGGTAGAAGGTGTTCATATTGAGGCTCGCTGTGGATGAAGGCTTTATCGAGATGGATATGCGGATGGACTAAAGATGGGAGGGCCAAGGGTGTTTGTGTTGAATTTCGTATATTTCTATCACTGCCAGTTCCAGTGAATTCTGCTGGGGACGAGGAGATAGAGTCGTGCGGGGTGATGGAAGTAATTCTTCCTTGGGGCGAGTCGGAAGGATAGTCGATATTGATATCCCAGACAGCTGAGCAACCGGGTAATTTGATACCTCGTATCCAGTCGATTTTGTCACCCTTGGTCGGCGGCATTTTGTAGGATCTTTAGAAAGATGACAGGATCAGAAGCATGCGGGAATGATGTTATGCCGGGCATTTTTACTCCACCTGTGGGGAAGCACTGGGATGAATGATCATCCACTTGAATTAAATAGAGATATCAGCTTGACAGTGCCTGATACCCCACTCTAAAGTGAGGAGGTACTCACCAGAGATAAAGAAACTCTACCTAGGTCAATAGGGACGACTTGGAAGGTTGGAATACACCTGAATAGTATATGCTAGAACTATGAGTAGCATGTAAAATAAGTACGTTCTACAAATACTCTGCGCTCTTTATTGCCTCAGGAATGATTTTACTTCATTTAAATGTTTCTTTGCCTCGGGATTAAAGTATGATTATAATAACTCAGCGAGTGACAACCCCAAAAAAATCACATGCTATTCGCGTACTGCATAATGGGCATTAGATTAATGTTGGCATTCCGCATCGGGCCTTATTTCTTAGAATACGGCCAAACCCAGTTGCGAATATGCTTAGGATCGATGCCATTCTCAAATGCTTCAGCTTTACCAGCCAGACGAGCGTTAACCAGCTTCTCCCGCACACCAGAGGCAGTATTACCCAGCGAAGGAATCAAGTCAATTGCATCAATGGCAAGACTGTACCGATCAGTTCCATTGCGCATGGCAAGCTCGAATGGAGTGTCGATATTTCCCTTTTCCTTGTACCCTCTCACATGCAGGTTCTTCTGACCTGGGCGATTGTAAGTCAATCGGTGGATCAACCACGGGTAGGAATGGAAGTTGAATAGGATGGGCTTGTTATCTGTGAAGATGGCCTTCCACTGTCGATCGGGCATACCGTGTGGGTGATGAATGCCCGAAATGAGTCTGAAAAGGTCGATCACGTTAACGAAGCGGACCTTAAGATCTGGGAGATGTTCGCGAAGTAGGGCTGTGGCTGCGAGGGCTTCGTGGGTGGAAACGTCGCCGCAGGATGCCATGACAACGTCAGGCTCGCTACCCTGATCATTACTTGCCCAATCCCAGATGCCGAGACCTTTGGTGCAATGCTGGATTGCTTCTTCCATATTAAGGAATTGGATGTGGTCCTGCTTGTCGGCTACGACGACGTTGACGTAATTGACGCTGCGGAAGCAGTGGTCCATGACGGACAAGAGGGTGTTTCCGTCAGGTGGGAGATAAATTCGAACAACTTCAGGGCTCTTGTTCGCAACCACGTCGAGGAAACCTGGGTCTTGATGGGTAAAGCCATTGTGATCTTGTCGCCAGACCGTGGCAGTGATCAAAATGTTGAGAGAGGCGACCTTCGCTCGCCACTCGACTTCAAGACATTTCTCGATCCACTTGCAGTGCTGATTGACCATTGAGTCAATAACATGAATGAAGGGCTCGTAGCTGTTGAGCAGGCCGTGGCGTCCAGAGAGAATGTACCCTTCTAGCCATCCTTCACAAGTATGCTCGCTGAGAATTTCCATCACGCGACCGTCAGGTGAAAGGTTGCCACCATCTTTGTCTTCATCGAAGTAATCACCCATCCATACCTTCTTGCCGGCCTTATAGACCTCGGCAAGTTTGTTAGACTCGGTCTCATCAGGACCGAAAAGACGGAAGTTATCCTTGTTCTTGCCCACCACGTCACGCAAAAACTTAGCCATGTTCGCCATGCCACCTTTAATGGTCTGTCCAGGGGTGATGTCCTTAAGAGCATACTCTCGGAAGTCGTTCATAATCAGTGGCTTACGCAGTATACCACCATTGCCGACTGGATTCGCACTCATCCTAGAGTTGCCGGTAGGTGCAAGTTCCCTGAGCTCTGAATTCAATTTGCCTTTCTTGTCAAAGAGCTCTTCGGGCTTGTACCCCTTCATCCAGTTCTCCAATACTTTCAGATGGGCAGAGTTGGTCAGAACATCGGTGATAGGGATCTGGTGTGCCCGCCAGAAGCCTTCCAGGTATTTGCCATCGACATCGCGAGGTGCAGTCCAACCCTTGGGGGTACGGAGAACGATCATGGGCCAGCGAGGACGGAATGCTTTGCCCGAAGAGCGGGCTTGCTGCTGGTATTCTCTAATTTCCTGAACACACTTTTCGAGGGTTGCAGCCATGGCTTGATGCATGGTATCTAGATCGCTTCCTTCCACGAAATATGGCTTCCAGCCGTAGCCGGCCATGAGAGCGGTCAGTTCTTCGTGGCTAATACGGGCAAGAACTGTTGGGTTATTGATCTTGTAACCGTTGAGGTGAAGGACGGGCAGAACAGCACCGTCGACAATCGGATTCAGAAACTTAGTACTGTGCCAGCTTGTCGCGAGAGGTCCGGTCTCAGATTCACCATCTCCAACCATAGTGAGGGTAATTAGATCTGGCTTATCGAAAACAGTACCGAAGGCATGGGAAATTGAGTAGCCCAGCTCACCACCTTCGTGGATGCTGCCGGGGGTCTCGGGAGTGGCATGACTTCCAATTCCACCGGGGAAGGAGAATTGCTTGAAGAATTTCTTCATGCCATCTTCATCTTCGCTCTTATCGGGGTATACCTCAGAATAGACACCTTCGAGGTAAGATTGAGAGATGATACCGGGGGCACCGTGACCGGGGCCGGAAATGAAGAGAACGTCTAGGTTGTACTTCTTGATGAGGCGATTCATGTGCAGCCAGGTGAAGGATTGGCCAGCATCCGAGCCCCAGTGGCCGAGAAGTCGAGCTTTGAGATGTTCAACTTTCAGAGGCTCCTTGAGAAGAGGGTTTTCGCGAAGATAAAGCATGCCCAGGCAGAGGTAAAGGCTGGCACGGAAGTATGCAGTCATCTTGCGGACCTCCTCGGGATCAAGGGGGTTCCCTTGAACGGTAGAGCGAGCTTCTCCATAAGCGGAGATGCTCTTCGCTTGAGAGGCCATCCTAGTAATGGAAGGACCAGCTCAATCAATCGATATGGCGTTGAAAAGTTGGTAGTGATGTATGCACTGGGTGGTCGTAGGACTGGTGCAGGAGATGAGTAGTAGAAGAGAAAGTGGAAAGGGGAAATGGATACTGAGCCTTTTAAAGGAACAAAGTACCAATTACCAAGTATAAAGAAAACCCGAGCAAAACCGGAGATTGCCAGAGATAGCAAGCTGGGTGAAGTGGGCTGATTGATGCGGGTGGTTCAATTTGTCGAGGCCCGGCGGGAGTCAATGACGTGGTGGCAATCGATGAACACACCACCTCAGTCAATCCCATGAATCATGACATTCACGAATTTCATTTTATTTACTTCCGCTACTTGCGAAATCAGATAGCCGAGCTATATATAGCTATTCTATTCAGTTGTCGTACCTGTGCTAATTGATTGGTACCGTCAGAAGCTACAATGTTTACTAACCAGTCGTGTGTACTTAAGCCTGGAAGTCTTACCAAGGACACTGCTCTATATTACTTTGTCGGAAACTTCCAGGTACACTGAAGCGCCACAGCTACTTTCGGTCCAAAATAAATAGCAGACAGACCGTACTACGATAGTGTACCTTGCAGCTGAAGCAAACAGTTGATCTACAGTGGCCCATCAATAACAACGGAACTATTCATAGATGGTGGGTCCATCAAAGTTAGGGTTTGCGGATGATCAACAGTAAGAGAACAACCTTAATGTGCAATTGGTATGCACTAATCATGTTGTCGATCAAAATGTCCAATTTAAACACTGCAAGATACAGGCCAAACGAGCAGTAATCAAATAGGAGTCGGCTGTATCACTCAACTGGTTTTTTATAACTACAATATACCCCACTTCTTACTATACTTGCAGAGATCAAGAAGCAAGCTTGCTATATCCAACTTCCAAGGTTGAAGGTCTCCCGAAGTCCTCTTGCTAAAATTGCGCTAACTAAATAGTTTCATTTTGTTTCACGATGCTGTTTCTATAGTTTTGTGCCGACTATGGTCCCATTGACACACAAGATCTTCCCAAATAGATGAACGACAATGCTTTATCTCAAGCCTTGGGACGCTCAGGCAGGTCTTGCTCCTTCGCAGGCTCCTCGGGCTTCTTGGCACCGGGGTGACGGGTGCCCTTGTCTTTAACCCTCTTCTGCTTCTTCTCGACAGGCGGGTAAGCCCTCAGGGTGATCTCCTGCCATTCCTTGTCGGCTTGGTAGGCAGCCTGGATAGGTGCCATCAACTCGGTCAGGGCAGCGGTGACACCGGCCTTGAGCAGTTGGGGGGTTAACTGGAAGAAGAGCTGTTAGTCAAGTTCGACCTCAAAAGAAGTAATGGCCAGAAACTTACGATGTCATTTACATAGTCGTTCTTAATGGCTTCAATATCAGAGTACACAAGGTCTTCCTCATCCTTGCGTGGGACACGGAACTCCTTCTTGCCTTTCAGGCTAGAAACCGGAAGGAAAGTAAACTCAACCATGGAGATAAGACCGTTCTCCTCGACCACCTTGGGAGCAGCCTCAGCCTTGCGAATCTTCTTCGTGACGACATCAAGTGAGTCGAGAAGGTCAATTTTGCTCGCTGTGCCCGATCCGTTAGTAATTTACACAAGAAAAGTGAGCCAGTGGTTATATACCTTCTTCGCTGGAGCTCATCTTGCCTCCTTGCAGACCCGGAACCATGGGGGTAATAGCGTGTCTAAAATTATGATTAACACCGTCAAATGACCGATAATGGCTGGTGACTTACGCTCGCTTTCGGTATCCCATCTTAGGAAGCCACTCAACAGCCGCGCCTTTGTAAATTAGCAGTTTGAAGCGATACTTTACCCTTTATACCATTAACTGAACTTACCAAACAGCTTTCTTTGATCCATGCCTTATTGATGTTAGATTCGGCTCTAGCGGGGGAAACGAATTGCATAAGACTCACCTCCAAGCTCGACGTCACAGTTGAGATGCTGGACAGATCGTTAGTATATCCATATATCCACCTCGAATCAAAAGTTGCTGCTATTTACCTCTTCATCCAGAACCTGCAGGATTGAGTAGAGTAGTCCGGACAGCGGAGCGTTTGACGACTGCTTGACGATCTCAGCTCCGGCCTTCTTGGCTATACGAGGAGAAGACATTCACCATTAGCCTGAGACCGAAACCCAACAGCACAGTACATTCGAGACCTACCATCATGCTCGCTGACCAGGGAGGACAGCTTGTAGACATCCATAGTATATTCAGGGCTTTTTTGGTAGGATGATCCCAGGACGAATTCCAGCTTCTCGGTCGAGACGCCTACAGCCTGAAGTAAGGCGGTGATGACCTTTCTGTAGTATTCAGCGCGAGCGTTGACAAGCTCAATTGGGGCCTTCAGATCTGTACGAGGGAGTATGATTTAGTAACAGGCCGAGGGGTTGTAATCTGAGAGATAAATACTGACTGTCAAGGAAAGCATGGATATCGGCCAAAAGAATGACAACTTGGCAATCCGCAGCCAGAAGTTGGGCGATCTTGATTGCGGGGACCAGGTATCCGGTGTGAGGACTAAGAATCAGTCAGACATGGTGCATAACATGAAATTTTGCTGATTCTCTTACCGGCCAGTGCATGCTATTCATCGAACCGATCAATTAGTACGTGCCATTCCCACTTCCAAATTCATCATGTCATGTAGCAGTATAACATCAGTACATACCGGTTCCCCAGCTAGAAGTAACAGTATCAGTATGTGATCAAGTGTGGGGATAGGGCAGCACGTACTAAATTCGTGGGTTACGACCCTCAGCCAGGATGGCTTCGACGATCTCAGGGTTCATCAATTCGGCCAAGTTCTCATTGATCTGTACTCCATGAGTATATGTATTTAACCAGTATGCGATGGATCCAAACGGACCAAGTCCATGCGCTTTTGCGCGCTGGCGTCGAGTGTCTTTGCGTCGACCATTTTGAAGGGTGGGGTTATCGAAATGCCGATTGAGCGAGGAGGACGGGACAGCGAAGGAGAGGCGATTTAGAATTGATGGGATGAAACGAGAGAAATGAAAAGGGACAAGCCCAGTTAAAATGAATCTCAAGGAATAGTGAGAGGCCAGGATCTCGTACAACAAGAAAGATTGACTCACGGAATCCCCCACCTTTTCACCAAAGCATGCCGCTTTTTTCTGCCATGAATTCGAACCATTTAGGGAAGGCGGTATCTTCTATCCTCGGTGGATCTTTCCGCCTTTCCTTTTTGTTCGTTCCGCCTTCCGCGGGTGACTTCGTTGCTTGTTAAGACCTCCGCGATTATCTCCACGTTGGAAGGCCCCATCGCTTTCGCAGCATTCAACTGGATTCTGGATCAACAACCTTCAATTGGGCTTCATACATACAGAGAGACTCTACTTTAAGGCCGATATTTCTTGATTCAATCCTTTCAGATCCCCAATTGACACATCACCATGAGCTTCCTCTCTAAGCTGGTCACCTTGTTTGGTTTAGTCCTGCTCGCACATGCGTACGTCCAATAATGAATATGGGCCCTGTTTTGATCTCCGTAATCTAATATCTGAGCTTTCTAAATGCAGAGGCTATTCCGCACACGAACACACCGTTCTCTTCAGCAACACACCACTCGCCCTTCCCCAAGATATCATTGTCGAAACCCTGGTTGCTGTCGTGGTAGTATCAATTGGATTGGTTCTCGGTGCAGAGAAATTGAAGCCTATCAGTTGGCGCGACTGGGCAGGCCAAATCGAACGGGATGGCGGTGCGCGTAACCCGTACTTGGGTCTGGAGGAACGCTACGGATTTTGGGATATTCGGGTAAGGCAAAACCTAGCTCTAGGCCTAAGAGCGGTCAGCTATGTGAATAGTTGCTACTGCGCTCGATAATTTCTTTCATATGAAATATATGCTGATCACGCGAATAGGCTAAACGGAAGGAGTTTGCGGATTGGGTGCGAGGCCAAGACCTGCCGGAGAAGCAGTAATTGCCGATAGAGGACTTCTTGCATGTGGTGGAACCTGTATAATATGCATTACAGCGAGATATGTCAATTGATATGCTTTATCTAAAGCTTTGCTTCCCCGTGGTCTCTTCAATTTAACCTGTAAATGTATGGGATGCGTCTCTACTATCCGAGCCGCGGAATTAAGCTAGTCAACAAAGCAATCGGTCCAAAACGAAGATACATTTAACTATTTCAAAGATCTACAGAGTGACAAGGACCACTGTTCATAGTTTTGGAAGACAACAACCTTGATTGCCGCAGATCATACCTGAAGACCGCCCATAGCAAATGGCAGGGGGCCCGTCTCACGAGTGACATTCCAGAAATTGTAGGGATAACCCTAAACCAGACAAGAAATAACAAAGTTCACTGACAACGACGGGAAGAATTTCCCTGAGACCTGTCAGGCAATTAATCTTGGGCAAGGTAAAACACTCCCATCTTCCCCTTCGTACCGTTCCTTAAACGTTTTCCCCAGTTCTTGTCGCTTTCCTATCCCAAGTCCCTCGTTTATACTCATTTTGAAACACTTTCATTCAAAACCATCAAAAATGAGACTCACCCTATTCACTCTTTTCAGCGTTGCTGCTACAGTCACTGCTCTTCCTCAGTCGGCTGGTGGCATTGGCAATGGCAATGGAGTCGATAACCAGGGAAACACCGATATGCGCTTCAAGGTCCCAGACGACATGACTGTGAAGCAAGCACAAGCCAAGTGCGGTAATCAAGCACAGCTCTCCTGCTGCAACAAGGCTGTCTACGCCGGTGGTGGCTCTGGCGGTTCCGGAATCGAACTCTTCGATCAATGCTCCAAGCTGGATATCCAAATTCCCATCCTCATTGCTATCCCAATCCAAGATTTGGTCAATCAAAACTGCAAGCAGAATGTTGCTTGCTGCCAAACATCACCATCCACCGCTGTAAGTAGCTTGATACTATTTTTGTTGAGTCGTTTTACTAACCTATCAGGACTCGGATTTGGCTGGGCTTGGACTACCTTGCATAGGACTCGGCTCTATCGCATAACTTATTCTTTACGCTTTTGCAAAAATTCACCGTGCGTGCTATTCAATAGAAGAGCCCAATGTCGATTTTTTTAATTCCCCAACGGCGGACGGGGAGAACCTTCAATCTTGTACAACAAGCCAAGCATCCATTCGTTCATGGTGTTCAAGCGTGCAAAGCGATGAGAATAATTCTCTTAAATGATTTTTAATCCAGCTATCATCGGAGGACCTCACAATAACGCGGCACCATGGACTTATCCTTCGAGGAACCCACTCGTTTCCCTCGTACTTTAATTGTTGCGCATGCCCATGTTCAACACCTCTGCTCCTTGAGGATGACGGTTCCCCGTCGACCTACCACAATGTCTGCTAGCATAGTGAAACTCATTGGAGATAAAAATGATCGTCGAAATAAAGAGCCCTGGAACATTATCCCGTGGGACGAACGTGGACGGGATTTATATCTCTTCAGCCTTATCTCGCGTAGATTGCAGCCTTTGTATTTCCAATCGTGCTGCTGTGCATTGACTTTCCAGTGTTCTTTACGGACGTTGGTCCGTTTCAGACGTGAGTATATATAACTCAGGATATGTTGTCCATTCTGAGGATAGCGAAGGATCCGCCTTATCGCGTCGTGTTTACCTGATTTTACTAGTATCATGTAGGTACAATATGTATTCTTCATGGACAGAACTGTTAGAAGCCCTTCTAGCCCTAGTAGTATACCTAACAGGTAATCACTAGGATGCATGATAGTCATATACCTATGTACTACATAATGCGCACTTAATGTTGCGCAGGCGATCAAACATTCACATGCACACTTCACTGGACGTCATAAATCGATCTTTCATGCGTCGTGATCGAATTGATACGCTAAGTGGGCATCGACTATACGCGATCGGTCATGTCGGTCTGCCGCCTTGGGCAGTTCCGATCGAAATTGACGTCAAGCCCCAGCCCCCCTTTTTTTTTAAAAGAAATTGAGAAGTCACCATCTGCTTTGATTTTTTTTGTCACATCCTCAAAAGGATAAAATAGACGGAGTTACAACTTGAGGGGGTTTTCAAGGCTGGTCACCATAGAAATGATTCCTCGTCGGGCGTTGAAGCCATATCTGGCTGAATTCCTTGGCACAGCCCTGTTGATAGTCATCGGAGATGGCGTTGTCGCCCAGTGTTTGCTGTCCGACTACCAGTATGGTACCTGGCTATCTATCAATATTGCCTGGGCTGCTGCCGTCTGCCTTGCCAGTTATCTGTCTGATCCCAGTCCGACTATCAACCCGGCTGTGACTATTTGCACCGCTCTTGTCCGTCCATCTGCTGGCCAGTGGAAAACCATTCCAGGGAAGCTTGCTGCACAGTTTCTCGGAGGTTTTGTCGGTGCTGCACTTGTATATGTGAATTATCGTTCGGCCATTTTAGCTTGGGATCCTGAGTATACGATTCCTTGGGGATCAATTCTTAGCCCCACTGGTCACCACTCTGCAGGAATCTTCTCGACATACCCGGCAGCCTTCTTTTCGTCGAATTGGGAGGCTGTATTCTCTGAGGTTTTGGGCTCAGCAGTGTTGATGTTTGGTTGTCTCAGTATTTCCGATCCTGCAAATGCTCATAGGTTCCCTGCGCCGCAATTGTCTCTGTTTTTACTCCTTCTTAGCATCGGAGCAGCACTAGGGTGGCAGACCGGCTATGTAAGTTCGCTACTAGCTTTGATTACTGATTATAATGGGCCTGGCGATATTAATATATCCTTTAGGCACTTAACCCAGCTCGTGACTTTGGCCCAAGATTGTTCTCTGCTATTCTTTACGGTCGTGAGGTATTCACAGCAGCTGGTTACTACTGTTTCGTGCCTCTATTCGCTCCAATTATTGGATGTCTTATAGGCGCAACCACTTACGATAGCATGCTATTCGAGGGAGATGGTTCGCGTGTTACCGATACACTCGACAAAGTTGAGAATCATGGGTCTCTTCGACTGGAGTGATGCCATGACGTTTCATGAATTAGTGATATATTGTCAAAGTAGATTTAGATTTAGATTTCTATTCACAAGACACGATGGATGAACTCGAAGGCTCTGGGAAGGGAGAATGACAGACTACCGGCAATGCGGGAAAGGAACCGCTGTGGCAGGCAAATTGACTATGTATATTTTGTACCAGTGCAATGGTACTGTTCCGAGGTGATTCTGTCAAAATGGACCTGAATAGCTTGAATGCCATTTTGATTGGTCATTTTCAACCCTCTGAACAGCTTCGAAGCTCATTCTCGTCGATCTTCGATGAGCCCCGCGGAAGGTCCATGACGTGAAGGTCCATGACGTAGCTGTAGAAGATGGGTCAGCCCTAAGTAGACATCATTGGACAAAACCCTGCTTAAACAGTGGGAATCTGGGATCAGCCCCATTTATAATGCTCTTTTATGCCCCTCACGTCACGACTGATTGCCTTCTGGACATGTACTGCTTCTGAGTATCGTGCGATGGCTGCTATTATAGGTGTTGGTACTCAGTCGCGTTATCGACTGGCGCAAGAACGAGAATTTCATAAGTACCGTATCCCTTCAATAAATTGATGAGGTGGAGAGATCGCTGGAACTAGTGGAGACTATAGTATCTGTTAGCTTTTACTGACTATTTATCGATTTTCAATAGATTTATTCCTCGGGAACACTCATCATCGCGTTTCGCCCCCTTCGATCGTGCCAGTAGTGAAGGTTTTGTGCCACAAGCCTCGTCGGATGCGGCGTTAACTTCCTTCGCGCAATTGGCAGCGACTCGACTAGGCGCCGAGCGAGCCTTCATTTCGCTATTCGACTCTACACACCAATATGTCCTAGTAGAGGCCACGCCAACACTCAGTCTTGTTGGTGGTCGATTTGCAGACGACGCCGAAAGATTAATACTGGGCTCTTGTATCTTCCCTAAGGAGAGAAGCATATGTCACTACGTCGATTTCGCTCAGCATCGTCGGCGCTCAAATGGAGAGACAGATGATGATGACAACGAGGGTAACTTGATTGTTCTCGATGTGACTCAGGATAACCGTTTTGATCACACACAGTTGCAAAGTGGGATCTCAGACATGCGCTTTTTCGCGGCTGTTCCAATTATAAGTCCGCGAGGATACAGAATTGGCGCCCTCTGTGTTATGGATAAACAAGCGAGATCCTCAGGCCCGGATCAACACCAATTTCAGCTGTTGAAAGATATGGCTGCGACGGTGATGGACCACCTAGCAATGAGCGAAGCGACGGTCAAAATTCGTCGTGCTGAACGTATGATCGTTGGGCTTGGAAGCTTTGTTGAAGGCAGGTCTACGCTTCGGGATTCATATCAAGAGGCTCACGCCGAAGAACGTGCAGCAGAGGCGTCTGGAGAATCTGCAGAAGGAAAATTGAACATCGAGCAACAAGATTTACAAGAGCTTTCAAAAGAGACAGGAGAGAAGAGTCTTGCATATCGCGAAAAACCCCACAGGGCTGATCGTGCTCGGTCTAAGAAACGTGAAACATCCAGCACTGACCAGGTGAAGACCGGAGACGAAACGAACAAACATGCTTCAAAAGCCGGGATAGAATTCCATCAAGACAAAAATACTGCACGAGCAGTCATTAACAGCGACGGTCTTCAGCAGGATAATCTTCCGACTAGCATCAGAAATGTCTTCTCGCGTGCAGCGAATCTCCTTCGCGAGTCCATTGGCGCGGAAGGAGTCATGTTCCTCGATGCAAATAGCCATCGCTTTGGAGGTCTTATCGACGCAAAAAAGCGTAAAGTGACAGGCACTGGTTATGATGATCAGCAGCATAGTGGTGACAGTACTGGCTCTGGCTCAGACAGGTCATCAGACCGCTCTGTTACTGACGACCCTTCTCAAGAGTCTGATGGTACCAGTCCTAAGGCCTCCGAATGCCTAGGCTTTTCAAGCTCAAGACTATCAAGTATCAACGACGAAGAAAAGGCAGGTCGGGCAGTGATAGTACCGGAACCGCTGTTCAGCTCTCTTATCCGCCGATATCCTCGTGGTAAGATTTTCTCTTTCAATTCCGAAGGAGGAGTCTCCGAGGACAGTGATCGCCGAATCCAGAAGGAATCGGGCTCAGATAATGAAGCGAAAGAGACCATCCAAGAAAGCCGGATATCGACTCCTAGACGGAAACGTCGTCCAGCTTTCCAGCGATACGCCGAAGACCTGATCAAAATCTTTGGGGGTGCCAGAAACATCCTTGTTCTACCTATCTGGGACTCGGATCGAAATAGATGGTTCGCCGGGGCTTTGATATGGACGAATGAGCCACACCGTATCTTCACTATTGAGAATGAGCTTGTGTTCACATCCGCATTCGCAAACAACATTATGGCTGAGATCCGTCGAATCGATGTGGAGGTAGCAGAGAAGGCCAAAACCAACCTCGTCAGCAGTATCACTCATGAACTTCGAAATCCACTGCACGGTATTTTAGGAACTGCCGATATCCTAAGTGATACAGCCATGAATGCACTTCAGCATGGAATGGTCCATACAGTTGAATCATGTGGTCGCACCCTTCTGGATACCATCAACAGCTTGTTAGATCTCACTTTCATCAATCAATACAGGAAAGGTGACACTTCTCGAACTCGGGGTGATTCAGACACGTCAAAACCAGTGCAGAATATGCGTGATCATCAAAAGTCATCAGTCACTCATGTAGCACTCGATTCGGTTCTCGAAGAAGTATCAGACTGTGTCTTCGCCGGTTACTGCTTCTACAATCACCCACAGGCCCCTCCGCCTGCTCTTACGGAGTCTTCATCTCGATCGGCTGGTCAGACGAAGCAGGCAGATCCCGTTGGCCCTCGTGCCAGTCAAATCACGGTTATATTTGATATTGAGCCCAATACAGAATGGGACTTTGATACTCATGCCGGGGCTTGGAGACGTATTCTCATGAATATCTTGGGAAATGCACTGAAGTATACTTCTTCCGGCTACATCTACCTTGGCTTAAAATCGGCTGATGCTAGGAACCGTACAATGCCAAATAACTTGAAGTCTCCGAAGAAAACGAAGAGAGGCTTTGAAGTCACTTTGACCGTGAAAGATACTGGAAAGGGCATCGGACCGAAGTTCCTCCAAAACGATCTATTCAGTCCATTTAAACAGGAAGACCCTCTCGCTTCTGGCAGTGGATTGGGATTGAGTATCGTTCGTCAGGCTGTTGGATTACTCGGTGGCTCGGTTGAAATCGAATCAACAGTGGGCGAGGGTACTCAGATATCAATTCATGCCCCATTGACCAGATCACACACAAAATCGGACTCTTCTTCAAGCAAGTCATTTACCTCTCTGAAGGACTTTACTGAAGGGAAGAATATCGGGCTATTAGGATTCGGAAAGACTCTCCGATCTCAGCGAGACACATTATTGTATTCGTCACTCGATCGAATGTGTAGCGAATGGTTCGGTCTTCAAGTAACCAAGTTAAGCCCATCAGGAGAAAACAGTCTGAAGTTTGATTTCTATCTGGCCATACAGACTGAGCTTGACTGTGAGGACACGGACGGAAGAGACCTATTCGGTCTTGCGCGCCATTATGATATCGGTGATGTCCCGGTCATTGTCATTTGCCAGTCACCAGAAGAGGCTCATCGCATGTTTGTCGCATTCAAAAACCAGAACGAGACAACGAACTTCGAATTCGTTAGTCAGCCTTGTGGCCCTCGAAAGCTAGCCCGGGCAATGAGGATGTGCATGAAGCGGAGAGGTGATGAGGCAGGCCGGAGAGGCAGCGATGAACCAACTCGATGGGTCGAAGTACCTCAAAAGTCAACCCATTTACCACTTGATATTGAGGCTAGTGATCCGCCAAGTGAGCGAATGAAGATCAGCAAGCGACCAACAAAGGATACAATGGGTAGTCAGGCTGACCAAACCCAAGGCGATAGGGAAACTGTACGAGCCAAGCAAGAGATGGCTACTGGCGAGCAGCCTGAAGAAAAGAAGTTTGATATCAAAGAGAGTACAGTCATGCTAGTAGATGACAACGATGTCAATCTCCAATTACTCTGTGCCTATGTTCAAAAAGACGGGCTCAAATTCAAGTCGGGCAAGGATGGAGCTCAAGCAGTTGAGATGTACAAAGCTGACCCGGGGGCTTATCATGTCATTGTCATTGGTACGTTTCCTCTATTTCCATCTCAAACATTGTGCTACGTCGACGAGATATTCTCCCTGTTCCAACTTTGATTTCAATGTACTAATTGCACTAGATATTTCAATGCCCCTCATGAACGGCTTCGAAGCATCACGAGAAATCCGACTTATAGAAAAGGAATATCGTGACGGCTTATCTGAATCAGAAAAAAAGGCACATCCACCCTTGATCATCGCCGCTTTGACCGGTCTTGATAGTGCCGGTGCCCAGAAAGAAGCTTTGGGATCGGGCATCAACACTTTCCTGGTCAAACCCTTGAAACGAAAGGACTTGCAAGCTGTTTTGCAACGCCAAGTTGAACAAGACGCTTCATGACTTGTTACGACATGTTGAATGAACACGCGCAATGATGTCCACACTCCATTGGTATATAGCATTGATTTATATTGTTTGGCTTGCAAGATTTGTTAATGAATAGAGTTCTCACGGCTAGAAAGGTCGTGATTGTATAGGTAGATAATGACTATATCTGTCGGTCTTTTCTCGGATGGATTATTCTCTATGTACTATTCACTAGTAGATGAAATATTGAATAGTTATCCTGGATTAGTGAGTGGTAGTTCCTCTTGATAAGTGCTTAGCCAACATTGATAGCTAGTATTTTCCACTATCAAGTTCCCTGGATGATGGAACAAATTCGAAGACAGAAGACCTTGAACAAGATCCCACGGGGATGTCACCGATACACGCGTATACCACGCATACGCACCATCTTGGCATGTCTTAGATTCTGGTCTAGACTTCTAGTCTGCCGTCCATCTAGACTCACTAGTGTGAAAACGGAGTGAGACATGCGGGGTGGACAAGATGGTGGGAAAACGTCCCAAGTCTATAAGAGTAAGCAGATGGCCTATTCTATTTCAGCCCATACACTACTAGTAAAATCTGAACGATAACTGGTATCTCTGAATTTTGATAGTTGAATGGAAGAAGGCTCGATTACTACGTGTACCGCTACCGAGTAACACCAAAGACGAAAGGCATCGGGGGCCGTGAGATAAGAATACAGTGTGGAGAAATGGAGAAATGGAGTCAAGCGCAGAATCCGAAGAGAGAAAAGGACATTGTACTGTAATCAGGACCTGATAGGTCAAAAGGGCCCGCAAGCATATGCATAAACAGTGGAGTAATAGACAATAGACAATAGTCGAGACACCGTCATTAGTCGAGTCCAACTGGACCAAAGTATATCATGACGCGAATACTCCAGGCGCATTGCGGGAAGATATTTGATCATGCAATGGGGTATGTCATTGTGCGTATAAAAGTAACAAGAAGCGAGGGTATGAGTCAGTTATGCAAAACAATCAGATGAGAAGAGGCCATATCAATTAGTGACCATATAGCAATGGAGAACAATGGTTATTGGGAAAACTCTGGTCGTCATTGGCGTACTTTGCCAGCTTCCCGCACAGCAGACATGAAGCCGTCTTCATTGCCTGCAGCACTAAGCACCCAGTAATCGGCGACGCCAGGGTTCGAAACCTGACCGCCACCAAAACCTGCAGCAGCAGGACCACTGTGTCGATCTTTCGGTTTCTGGTTGCTTAAGCCCGTATCGCGAGGGCCCCATCCTAAGATGTTGCGTATATTCAAGCGGCTTTGATCATCTGCCTGTTGGAAAGAGCAGAGTTGAGCCTGAAGACAGCCGATGATAGCAACAGCAGTGCGAATCATAATTCGATCGCCTTCAAAGACCCAGCAGTCCCAAACACGAGATACGCGCTCAAGATCAAGACCATTCGTGAGCAAAGAGCGGAATGTTGGCTCCCAGATATCCTCATCAGAAAGAAGGAGGGTCTCATATAGATGAGTGTACAAGCGAGGGAACTTGTAGCGCAGAGTATCGGAGGCAAGAGTGTAGGTGCGCGACATAGCGCCTCGATCCCAAGTCAAGAACGCGACGGGAAGTGGCCGGTTGAGGGCATTTGCCATGGCAAGAAACGCCGAGGCCGGAGTAGGGAATTGCAAAACCAGAAGAGCAGCGATGGTATGAAGACCATGGATATAGCCTACATCGCTTCGGTACATGCAATAGGCCTGCAAGACATCGACGAGCGTTTCCCGTAAGGGCCCGCCCTCCGAGAAAAGGTTCAAGTCGGGGAAAGCCTTCGATACGTCACTATCAATTGCATTGAAGCATTCTAGTAATCGTTTGTTGCTTTCACTCGGCTCGATGTCAGTCTTTGTTCGCAAGTCTTTGGCTCGTTGGAGAGCCTTGGTGAATGAGTCTTCACTCAGAGCCAGTTCGTTCCCGATAGCACGTCTCCACATCATACCTCGACTGCGAGGTGGGATTCCACGCCACCACAGTTCCCGAGTTCGAGGTTCCCGGATCGCCCGATCCCAGTTGGGGCCGACCCAATCATCCCACAGGTTCTGGAGGGTGTCTCGAGTACTGTCCTTTTCACACTGAGAAGACGCCGCTCTAGCCGCCTTTCTCTTTTCTGTATCGTTGGTCAGAATCGCTCATGTGAGTGCGAAATGGTGGATATCCAAAAAGAAAATACTTACCAGCTTCCTTCGATTGCGCCATCATTTGCTTATACTCCTTCAAGTGCTTCTTCTCCTCCTTTTGATCCTTGGGTGGTAGCCAGCTTGGGCGTGTCCTTGTCAGAACCTTCTCTTTCTCTTTGCTGATAGGCAGAGGATCGATCATTATATTCGACTTTTGAACTGGAGGCAGCTCAATAGGATCGGTAGCTCCTTGCGATTCAGAGCTCGACTTGCGTGGTGCCAAGCCATTCTGCACATTTTCTTCCTGTTGGCGTTCCTCCTCACCCGCATGGTGCTCCAGAGCTTCCGTGATAATCCTCGCCTCTTCGGATAAATCTGAGAGATAGCTATTGTAGGAATAAGCACGAGGGTTGCGAGGCGAGATTTGGCCCCGTTCAGGCCCAGCTGAACTTGATCGATGCACTCGCTTCATGCGGGCAGCCTTGGATGCTGATCCGGGTTGTGGGGTAGTATTGGATTCGGAGACGGTATGCGAGATGGGAAGGGGCCGTCGACCGGGACTGGCACCGCCATTTGGGCTTGTCCCACGAGACGGGACGCGGTCTTGAACAGGGCGAGGTGAGATTGGGATATTCCAGAGACTGGCGTCATCCGGGAGCTCATCGTCGGAATCATGGTATTCATCCTCGAGGTCCTTCACAGACTTGCGACTTGCTTGCCAGGCTTGCTTCTGAGGGGGCACACGTGCGGAGAGCGGGGAGAGAGCCAGGCTGGTACTTGACGCCGATCGACTAGATAATGGTCGCAGCGGGGAGGTTGACCGTGATCGTCGAGGCTGAACTGGTGTCAAACCTCCCGAATTGACAGTACTCCCTGAATCTCTCCTGTTGGCAGGGCGAGCCGATAAGGGGCCTGCGGATTGAGGGGTCCGAATAGCACCATTGATCTGATTGTGAATCGGGGGCAGGGGACTTCGCTGGCGTGGTTTTGGGGTCGCTGTCAAATCTCTCGTCGTGCTGATTGGGCTTTTGTTGGGTAGTCGTTGAGCCGATCGCGCCGCCAGACCGGATCGGCCGTAGGGGGTGATTGGATCAGCGACCGGCAGTTCGGTGTCATCCTCTAGGCCGATTTCTTCAAAATTTCCAACATCCGTGAAGCTAGTCTCGGGCCCGTCGATTTGGGATGAATGGAAAGAGGAGGACTTGGAGGATTTCGAACCCGACAGCTCGGGCGGGGAATTGGGGGTTGAAAGAACGGTGGTCATGATCTCATGTAGATTGCTCAAAGATACAGGTCCTTTTTTCAAAGATCATCGACCTTGAAAGGCGCAAACCAGATGTATAATAGTCGTCAATAATGGGCGAAAGGGGGTCGAGACTTTATGCAAGGCTCGGGTCTAGCCTGGACGAGGGGAAGGAGGGGGGTGCAATGTTCGAGGTCGTTCTATTCCAGGAAACAAAAACAATCGATCAACGAGAATATCGAAATGAAAGGCGAAATGGCAGGCTCAGCCGCAGTCCGATGATAACCAGATCAAGAGTCGTCTTTTTGTTTTCGCAGAAGGTGGTGTTTGATAAGAGTAAAAAGAAAAAGAAAATGGGAGGAAAGGAAAGGATCAGGAGGTGTCGATTCTGGGGGCAATGGTAAGGGAAGCGGAAAATGGAGATTGAAAAGGGAGAGACAGGAATGGAAATGAGAGATTAGAAAAGACAAAAACAGGAAGAGAAAACGAGTGCGCCAGCAAAGTGAAGAGAGGGAGTGAAGAGAGGGAGTGAAGAGAGAGTGAAAGACGAACGCGAAGAAAGTTGACGATGGAAGAGTTGCAAGCGGAGAGCCTCAGGCAGGTTGGCCAGACCGAGAACAGGGGGGGTACTTGTGGGTACTTTTTCTCTATAGCAATTGGACTTAAACAGGAGGTACTTTTAAGTACTCTTTATCGAGATCAGAATACCTAGTCGAAAAGGGGGAAGATCAATTGTCGATCGAATTGGCGAATTCCGGTGTACAGTTCGATGTTTTCCTCGAAGGAATCCGATCGGGAAATTCCCCAGTAATCCAAGATGTTCCTTTTTCGCATCGTCCACTCGGCTGTTCATCCACAGCCGGGCGATCCGCGGTCCATCTGATATTGGACCTGATCTGGTCAGGTACGAATTTTTCATTGGTAATTGGATATCCACAATATACCCTATGTTTGCTTTCTCAATCTATGTTATGCAAGAACCTTGGAATACTACAAGCTGTGGAATGAGAGGGAAGAAAAGTCCATAGTTCAATTAACGGATGCCTTGCATCTCCAATGCGAGACTCAGTATATGCTGCAAGCGGACTGCAGCTTTATCCTCCCTCATGGGATACTAATTAGGACATCTATAAACAGACTCTTGGCTGCACTGCACCGCAATAGTCCACACGATCGTTATCTTTTTGAGACCCTCCCACAAATGCTGATCGGCTGATGCAAACGATTGAATTGTCTTGGCTGCTGTTTAAGGCCGTTGTTGACAGGTCACGTGAATTCGAGAGAACTTGACTGTACACAATTCCACAACACTGCTACTAACTAGGTAATTGATCAGTAATAGTAGGGCTTGGAATCATGACACCCTCGAGGCTTCTAGAGAGAGTTATTGAACAGGCTGAATTCAAGGACAAGAATGGGTGTTATACCCTTCACGCATTGCGGCCTCAGGATGTGACGAACCGTTGTTGCGAGTCCCTACGGAATAGTACTCCATCAAGCTTATATAACATATTCGTTTTATCACTTTGTTACATATTACTAGAATGCCTGATCATCCTTCCAACATTTGTGAAATATTCGATGTATTTTACAAATTGATAGTTCAATTCCTTCGCCGAAGATCTGCCGACCCGTCTGCGCTCCCAGCCGTCAGCCGCTGAGTGGGGGAATGCACGACGCCTAAACCTTTAGTACATATGCATTGCATACCTTTGCAATGCACTAGGTATCGACCAACCCAAGCGCTCTAGATATCATCCCCATCCGCACCAGTACTACTATTAGTGTAGGTTGAGATTAACGCCAAGACTATTTGATGTATTTATTCGTCCAGACGAAGAGGAGAAACAGAATCCTACAATATCAAAACTACACTGCTGAAATATATTGGGTACTAGGTAGTACCCAATATATTTCAGCTGAACTTCAAGTTGAAATTTACGCTGATAGCTACAATCTACTGGTTATTATCAAATTTGAGTCAAACTTGGAGACATTTAGAGAAATAAAAGGGTTTCCTTGGTACCTAACTAGTAACTAGTTCAAGGCTACTTACTAACAGCAATAATACAGTAGTTCGAGACAATAACCACCATGTCCATCCCAAAAACACCCTTCACCCCAGAAACCCTCACAAAAGCAAAAAAAATCCCTCTAAAAGACCGGTCACGCCGTAATTCCAAATGCCCTCGACTCTCAACCCATCTAGAATATCCTCACCGGCCTCTGGGCCGCCGCCGAAACAAACACTTCCCGCTGCGTACCAACCTACATCCCAGCCCTAGATCCCAACGCCTCCAACGACCGAGTCTTCTATCTACCTCCTCGAAAGAAGCCGGATCTTCAGGGATCTAATCCAGCACCCCGGCACTTTAGCCCTCGTCCGCAGCATTCTAGGCCCTCAAATCCTGATATCAAATTTCACTGCCAATATAGCTCGACCGGGTTCAGGGTCTATGGCACTACACTAGGATCAATCTCTCGTCGTCCCGAACCGTGGGAAGAACCCTGGGCACTGAATATAATCTGGTGTTTGACGGATGTGTATTTCGAAAACGGGGCTACCTTGTACATTCCCTGTAGTCAGAGCTGGAAGAGGAGGCAGGAAGTACCTGCGTTGGGTTCCGTTTACTGCGGTGAAGGGCTCGATCATCGCTAAGGATGCGAGGACTTGGCATACCTTGGGAAAACAAAATGTTACGGTGGATCAGGATAGAGCTTTGGTATTTGGGTACTATACTAAGCCGGTTTTGAGACAGCAGGTTAATTGGACGGCGGCTATGGGGGAATATGTTAAGAGTGAGCTTCGCGAGCAGGGCAGGGGGCTGCTTGGTTTGAATTTTACTGCTAATACTGGGACGGTTTCGGATGTGGGAATTGGATTGGAGGAGCATAGGGGGCGTAGCTGTTCATCTAGGTTCTTTGCAATTGGCATACACAAGTCGCAAAATAATACAGACGTTCGGGGATGTTTTTGTCATGAAGATTTAGTTCAATCCAGATGTATGGATATAGGTGTATTGAGATGTTTCACTAAAAGCGCCATTCTTCGAAAAGTGCATTTCCACGTTTCACAACTTGTGCCAATTTGGTGGCTTCGCTGTTCGTGGTTGGCCGTGAGTCTTTCCACTGCGAGTCAAGCCATTGAATGACAGCCGCGTATCGAGTTTGTTTGCGTTTCAGCACAAAACGAAATGCAGATGCCGCGAGAAATTGTATATGCGAAAACTTTACGAAGCAAGACAATGGGTTTGATCTTGACGAGCGTCGTTCCTCAATTATCGCCAAGGCCCGGAACATGAGAACGTGAACGGTTTGGATAATGATCGGAGGTTTCGGGTGAGCGCGACCTGACAAGGATTTCATATAACGGTACATTTTCATGGCGACGGTGACGAAGCGGGTGTAGAGATTACCGAGAACCACAGAGCGAGAATTATGGGTGTCATCCATGAACATTGGATGCATCTGCTGTCGGAAGGAGGCTAAGACTTTCCGTCTTAACGTGTGGCCAGGTCGCCAGCTAGTCTCAACAGTCAACGAGTTTGAGAGTGCGGTAGCAGCCAAGTCCCCGCCTTCAAGCGCTCGATCTTGATCCTGGTGGATTTCTAATGTGTTTGTATCGATGCGACATCCTAGATAAGGGAAGCGTGTTGATCCTTCGAGACGGGGGATGTGGGCGCCACCTATTGATGCTGTAAAGTTGACCAAGCTTTTAGATGGGTTGACTACAACACCGTAGGTTGGATGACCACGAAGCATGGTTTCGAGGAATTGCATAGCCTGGCTTAGGTCATTGGTAATAAGCAAAAAATCATCAACAAAGCGCATGAGGAGCGAGTCTTTGGACCGTAGAAACCCAAGAATATTATGTTCGAGTTCAGCCAGAAAGAAGTTGCAAAGCAGACTAGATAGAACAGAGCCCTGTGGAATCCCGTTGCGCTGCCGATAGTACTCCTTGCCTATTTTCACTAGGTTGTTTCGAACATGTTGGTCCAAGAGATTCAGCAACCAGTCAGCGTCTTGGATTTTCTGTTCATTGTCGTCGATGTAGACGGTATTCGGCTTTTGAATTTGTGTTTCTTGGGCAAGAAAATCGGGCAAATGCTGTTGCTTCTTCAAAGGAGCAGCACGTCCAACCCATTTTCGAAAGGGTCTGCCCTGTACACCATTGACAGAGGGCTTCATTTCAATGTGTTTGGTGATCCGGTAGGATTCTTCCGTGACTAGGTCCGTTATGAGACGCAAGAGTCGATTCTGGGGAATGTTATCGAAACAAGCTTGGATATCGAGCTTCACAAAATACAATTTGGGCAGTGACAAGGACGTTGTCTTTACTTCGTTCTGAGGGCCCACAAGCTTTTCTTTGAATGACTTCAATCGAGGATGCAAGTCACCCATGGAAATTAAGGAAGAACCCATCCTCTGGGGATTTCGTTGACGTTCATACATCAACATATTAGATATTGGGGTAATAGCTCTGTTGATAGAGATATAGTACGCCCGTTTCTTCCCATACTTGACGAATTCTTTAGGAACCTTTTTGCCCAGATTGAGAATCGGTCGAACGCCGGTAGACTTGGGCAATAGACGAAGAGATCCATATCCAAGATATTGCCTTTTCTGCGGAGCTGAAGCTGTTTGAGAACCGATCTTTTCAAAGGTCTTCGATTTGAGGTCTGCGAGTGGCTGTTCAGTCAACCGTCGCCAGACGTCGTGACGGAAATAGAACAGTTGGTTCCGATGCGTCTGAGACTCAGTAACATAGAAGTTGGTGCGGATGAGCGGAATGACAATAGAGTCGAAAATATAGTATACGAACTCGTGCAACAACTCCGTACGTTTCTGGAAATCCGACAACGAAAGGTTCTGCTTAGCAGATTGATGTTGCAAGCTGGGTGGTACCAACCAAGGTATCTGGGTCACCTTCATACTGTTGCATACGGAGTGGAGACTGATGTTTTCATATCGGCGCATTTTGACGAAGGAATCTACGTTTCTCATCAAAATCCTGTAATTTGACTCGCCTCCAGGCCCCTCCCCAAGTGCCTGGGGTGGCAATAGCTTGTGCAGTACAGCCCGGCAAAAGGCTGAGACAGCTGTCGCAGGGGTCGCATAATCCGTAACACAGGGCCTGGGCCGCTGCAGTGACACATTGTATTGTTTCTCTTCCCCATATTTTGAGCCAATTGTGTGCCCGGAGTGAGAAGTCGAGTCACTCAGTGCAGGTTGGTCTAAGAACTTAGTCGTCACCGGTGATTTAGACTGCGGTTGTGTAACTAAGGCATCATCCGCGGAAGACCCCGGGACCTTGACATCGGACCGTCCTATGGCAGAGGATGGGCAAGGCGGAAGCCTCCAGGGTCCGATTGCCTATTATCTCAGCATTAGCTTATGTGTCTCAGGAGTAATTGGAGCGTAGAAACATACATCGGCAGGACAATAGTGTTGAAGTAGCTTGCCATACGAACATCTAGCATGCCGAATTCGCAATTTCTGAGCAAAAGCCAATACCTGACCGCGGAGCCGCTTGGGCAGCTTCGTGGATACTTGATCTCTTGTTACTGCGGGCTCATGATCCTGTTTGAGTCCCAATAGTCGATGATACCGTTGATCATCGTGTGTTGAAATTTCGTTCTCTCGGAACTCGTGACTTTGAGGTTGAGCGGTCTTGCTGCGGTCGCGCGTTATGGTAAATACACTGTCCAGGTCGAACTGTCGAGGGAATAGGTATTTCATAAAATGAACTGTTTCATTGGTTGATTCCAAATTCGGAAAGCGGTTGAGAACATCTAGAGATTCATGAGACAAGGCTCGGTTCAGGATACTGAAGACAAACATACGACTGCTTCCTAATCCATAGGGCAATTTCTGCTTCGAACCGCCGGAGAGCCTGCAATAAAGAACACGACGACGGAGGAAGATAATACTATTTGGGGAACGAGTCTCGTTGTGACTGCCACGGCCTGAATGCTTGATTTTGGAAAATCCAAGAGCCGGGTCTGACTTGTTGGCTGTGGATGTGGAATAATTGATTTTCTCTAAGCCCGACAGTGGCAGTCCTGCATAGGAAGTCAGCTGTTGTACACTGCATAGAATTTGTCATGGCTGCTGTTGTTGAGGCGCCCAATCATACCACTCAGCTGGTAGAAAATGCCCTTTGATGTATCCAAAGGAACAAAAATGCCACAGTCGAGTAGTAAATGAATCATAATTTCTTCTCCATTCTGGCCTAAGAGACCCAAGACACCCGTCCATGGTGACTGCTTCAAATGCTGGACGTTCTTATTGGGGAATTGTATGGCTACGCCAGGAATGCCACTGTCAATGGTATTCTCCTGTGCGTGTTGGAAGCCATGCGCCAACACATGCTGCGGGCCTCGATAGGAGTAGTGGTCCCTGAAAATATTTGAGACCACATAGTCGACTACCTGCAATTGACAGCGTTAGCTTGATGCTGCCCCTTGTTCATTTATTGATTATTGTGGCATTTGTCACATCTTCAGTGGAGATACCTCAGATTGGGGGGCTACTGGTCCTGTGTCTGTGCTCACGAGAATGGAGCGCGACTGAGACTGGGTGAAGGCGCGATAGGCCTGTTGGCGTTCGGAGGCGAGTTTCGTTGAAGGCTGCTTTAATACGCCGACCAAGGTAGTATCGAGCAAAGTAGCCAATGATTGAGGATTGTGATCAGCCGAATTACATGCACTTCCCACCAACGCGATACGTCGACGACGAAGTTTCGAGGAAGCGGGCAAACAGCACAAGAGATATTGGCGAAGGGTCAAGACATCTCGGTAGTAGAGCGAGATAACAGGGTGGGTTGGATGAAGGCCCCGGTCGTTTCGCGCAGGGGCAGCTCTGAAACGGTTAGGGGATGAGGTGATACTCGCTTGAGGCTGAGAAGTGGGTCTAGAATGACCTGGTCGTTTCCTTTTTTTAGCCATGACGAGTTTTCATGACAATTTAGTGGAAGTGGAAAGAAATCAAAAAAGAAGAGGTCCCCAGGAGTTTGTCGTTGATAGTTTACGCGTCGCGGGGAAGTGGAAGTAACGGGCTGGTGGAGTGGTGGGAAGGAATTACTGCTGGTGGAAAATGGGTGGTACGGCGGGAACAATTACCACCACGGAATGCTGTTACCGCCACTGTATACAGGTAGCATTCACATGTACGTACACATCAGAGGATCCAGTAAGTATAAATGGTTTATTTAATTGTGTTCAAGTTCAAGTTCAGTTCCAGGGAGAGTAAGGAGAGTAAATCGAAACACATAGAGACTATTACTCTTTAAATGCTCCCTGTGATAGAAGTGGTAACTAATTAACTTGACTACTAATTATTTAATAGTCGAAAGAATTTGTTAAATCACTGTGGACATTCACTGATATCATTGAGGTTGCCTTACGGAGTACTCTCCATGTATATACTCCGTGTACATAATATATACATAGTATGTACAAACAGTACATTGTTGGCTCAACCCAAAATCCAGACCTCCCCTGGAAATTAAAATCAAAGTAAAAATTAAAAAAAATGTGAATAAAAATTCAACCATCGAATCGCATACAAAACAAAAAAAACAATCAAAAGGAAATTAAGGCGACGACCCACGGAACCGGCGGTCTGGCCAGCCATTGCGTCTCCACTGCGTAAAATCCACGATTGTTCCTGGCCAGGAACATTCATTCCATAGTTGCAATGAATGAAATATTGCAGATTGTTGTATGTATACGGGACAAATAATTGTTATAAATTAATGGATAATATCCTCTAATTAAAATCAATGATCAAGTAGCAATTGTAGAATGTATACTTCTTTGAGGAATACCTGGAGTATACAAAGTACCTACATAGTACATAGTCTCACTCTCCGACGATCGCCTCGATGCTAGCGCCTTCTCCGCTTTGTCGACGCTCCAACCTCTTCGACTCTTCCATCTCTACTCCGTACTCCTCTTTCTCTTCATCCTCCTCGATGATCGCCGCTGCACTCTTGCTAGTGCACCATGCAGTTTGCGGTCAGTTTGTAGCTTGTATCGCTTCTCAACGAAGCTAGCAATCTGGCCTAGTTCCGTCAATCCATCTCTCTGCACACACACTATCATCTTCGCGCAGACGGGTCCCCCCCGTCTTCACTCCACCAGCTGCCTATCACAGCCCGAGCTTCTGACTGGAGACAAACGTCAGGGCCACTAAATCCCCCTCTACTGTTTTCATTCGTCACCCTATGTAAAGTCCCCAGCGCTCTTCACACAGCCGATCACTTCTTTCCAACGCTTCCCGTTCCAAGGTGCTGTGCTCTCTCTGTCTCGTTCTTTAGGCCCAGGCCAAGCTCTCCCGCTCTACATCTCGAACTTTTTTTTTTATCCACCTCTTTCTTCTTTCTCTTTCAAATCCTCGCTGGTTTTTCTGTTTCGAATATGCTCCCAAATAGGGGTGCGCCACCCCAGCATTGTTTTGTCGCCTGAGTCCTTCTAGCCCACATCGAAAACCCCCCCTCCCCTCCAATCTGCGACATCCTCGTCGGGTGTTCATCCCGGAACAGCGCATCAGTCCAACCCACACTTTTCCGCCTAGAGGCCGTCCGCCAGTCCACGTCGGTCGGCCTGGAGCATGCAAGATGTCTGGCAGCAGTACTGAACAGTCATTTGGCTCCCGGAATGGGATGCCGCCTCCGTTTGGGCGACAATCATCCGCTCCAGTCGTCAACCAATCCCTCGACGCTGTCCCTGGATCCTCACCTTTTGAGGTGTCACCGATCACACCTTTCTCTTCCTCCACGTATTCCTCTCTTCGATCAGGCCTCGACTGGCAGACTCGTGCGGCCACTGCAAACCATCTTCTCTCGAGCGGTCAACCCGACAACCCAACTGGCCGTGACTCTCCCGACCCAGACGACTTTTATCGAAAGCAGGACTGCTTGACAACGGAAGGCCCTCATTTGACAAGCGGATTTGGCGATGCAAACACATTCGCGAATGATGGTATGGCACCAGTTTATGGCGACCTGAATGATCGGGTGTCTCCACTCCCGACAAACGTCCTGGATCCTTCGCGCCAGAGACGGCTAGAGTATCGATCTGTATCTGATTCGCCAATCCTGGGGGGCACGGCACCGAAGACAACACCTGCTGCTGCTTCTTCTTCCCTAAAGACCCGCCAATCCAGACAATCTTCTTTCAAAGACCTCGTTAACAAGTTCAACAATACTTCTGACCAAGTCCTTCCTCTCCCTTCGGTTTCACGAACTACTTCACGAGCTGCGAGTCCCGCCGGTAGTGCCGACGGCTCAGAAAGACATCGTACCTTTCCGTCGCGACGTCGAACCCTTCGTGATTCACCTGATTCGCCTCCTCCAATCCTAGTAACAAGTAACCCTCAACCACAAATTGACTCCACGCCTTCGTCCCCAGAAGAAGAAAGATTTCCGCTAGAGCCGCTCAATCTCTCAGACGCAGTTCCACCACCTCTCTTCCAGCAAATCCCAAAATCACATCCTCGGAGGCCACTGTTTGGTGAATTGTTGTCTGTCAACACCCAATTGAACAACTTAGGATTTGGTCTTCCTGCTCAGCTGAAACGAAGAGGCTCCGACGGAAGTCTCCCAAGCCCAAACCCTGCATTCCTTGACCAGTCAAATCCATCGTCAGCGCGATCTCCTCTTACCCCGACGGCTTGGTATCTTGGACAAGCTTCTTCCCTTGAAGCAGTTCAACCTGGAGCGAGTAAGACGAGTAATCATCGCAGAGTGCGAAGTGACTTGGTAGGACACGCATTGTCCGAATCTGAATCTCTTGCGGACCCTTGGGGCACTGACATGGTCGTCTCAACGCCCTTGCAGCGGGCAAAAGACGGTCATGGGTCGCCTGGCGGCTCTGGCAGTCCCACCAGTCCGAATTCCAGGTCCCGCATTCCAATCTCCTCGCACCATCTCACTACTGGTTCCGGTCCCAATAGCCCGGTCTCTAATTCGACATTTAGCAGCCGATCGACAGGCATTCCGTTGGCTCCAAAGGGCACCAGTCGTCTTCCTAAACCATCTTCTAAAGATAGTAGCCCAACCCGCATGGCGGCCGATGGACCCGCTTCGTTTGCGATGACGGGCCGCGGCCGACGGGACCTGACGATTGGCCGAACCCGTAACCAGGTACACTCACAAAGTCAACGACTACAGGCATACATTGCAGCGCCACCACCCAAGAAATCCCCCCCTCTACGCAGTTCACACAATCGGCAGTCTGTTTCACATGGTCCCCCGGTTTCCCCGCGATCCAGAGTTGGGGAAAGAGTTTCGAGTCTTCAAAAGTCTTCGGAACGTGATACCGAGGCCCGTAGTCCCGGCTCTGGAGGCCGTCACCTACCGGAACTGGGAAAAGTTGATTTTGAAACGCGCCGCCAGCGTATTCAGCAAGCAATCAATCGCACTGTTCTAGAGAATGAAAGAAAGGAGGAAGCTGCCGCGGAGCTTCGCAAACGTGCCAAGGAAAGGGAAGCAGCTCGTGAAGGAGTTGTCGAGGCTCCAGCTGATGACGAAGCTCCGGCTCCCGATACTGCCATAGCTAGTACGTTACCATCGTCAGATATGGCAACGGTCGTAGCGGAGGCGACCCCGTCATCTGCGCCTGGCACTTTCGAAAAAGAGCCGCATACCGTGCCTCAGCTTCATCTCAATACTGCTATGAGTGTAGCTGACAATAATGCTCCCCATACAACAATGGATTCGCCGACGCTAGGCATGCCGGAAGAGCTTCCACGCCCCCCAGAAACTGCTTCGCACGTCGTTGGAAATGATACCCCTCGCTCTCCGGCCACTTCAGACTCGAGCGGCACGCATGTGACAACATTTGACCCAGAGCCGCAGTCAGATCTGCAGGAACGGAAACTTAGTGTCTCCCATCAGACCCTCTTGAATCATATCATGCAAATTCGCGAGTCCACCTCAGGCAGCGAGTCGTGTGACGAACCTGATTGCAGTCTTTCTGAGGCCGAGGACCAAGAGTCCATTCAGATCATGCTTCACGATTCGCCCCATCACCAGTCCGTGAATACTGATGGTATGCGTGCCCGATCGACAGAACAACAGCAACGCCAAGCTTTGATGCACCCAGATAACAGGTGGAGCATGGGTTCATGGTCTTCTTCTCTGCGTCAACAAACCTCAACTTGCGACGAGAGTGGGGACGATATCCCAATGCATGCATCGGCCCTGCAGCATGAAACCGAGTTCGCGAACCAGTCATGCTCCGCAACTTCCTCTAGCCCCTCATCGGATGGAGCTGGTGATTACCCATTTCAAGATATTGGTGTGATGGGACCTGAAACTCTCGAATCGCCGCAAAAGCAGTCATCGCAAACATTCTCGAATCCGCCGAGTCTTGCTCGACAAGGGCGATGGGACTCTCGTCGTGCGACCCAAGTCTACCTGCAAGAGCTTACACGAGCTCGCCAAAACAACATTCCGCATACCGTGCTCGAGGAACACCAACCCTATCAGAATAGCATTCGCACCGATGGCCGGGTGAACTCCTTGACTGAAGACCCTGTTGTCGTTCCTGGATACCAAGCAGTCCCCTTTAACGAACCACTCCGTCCTGAAGCCAGTCTTAGAGGTCCGTCGGATTGGGAACATGCCTCCCCATCAATGTATGACTGGTTGAAGGTACAAGCGGAACATGAAGCGTCCACACCCGTGACCGATGACCTGCAGTTCTCACCCGAAGAAATGCCAACTCCTCGCATAGGGCATTCTGTTCAGAGAGATATGACTAGTTTTGCTCGACCTGGACTAGGTGTATCGCTTGAACAAAGTCCAGAAGTGATACTTCCTTCGCGGGCGGAGCTCCCTGCAGACTCCTTTGCAGCCGTGCAGCCGCCTGGCTTAGCCCAAGGAGAATACCCACCTTCAACGGACATTCCAACACTACGAGCTAGCCAGAGCGCTGGGAGCAGTGACGACTCCTCGTTCCGACCACTTGAATCTATTCAATCTTCACATGCAGCAGACTCGTCTGCCACATCTCTGGCTCCATCTGAGTATCGTGTTCATACAGAGGCTCGAAAGTCACCTTCTCCAGAACAACGCCGCCTGAAAAAACGGCGCCATATCATAAAGGAGCTGGTTGATACTGAGTACAAGTTCGGCCGTGATATGAAGGTTGTCGATGATATCTACAAAGGCACAGCTGGATCGTGCTCCGACCTGACCAAAGATGATATCAAAACGATTTTTGGAAACTCTGATCAGGTTGCGCGGTTTTCTTTCGCCTTTCAAGATTCTTTGAAGAAAGCTACCCGGAGCATTTATGTCATGCCAAAGTCTCAGCGCTGGAATGGCAAGCGCAGCGCACAAAGCAGTCGCGCCGGATCAGCAGGCGGGGATGAATCTGCTGCAGCCGCAGATGCAAGTACATCAGATCTTGAAAAGGATCGTTTGACCTCGGTTGGCGCAGCGTTCTTGGACCATCTTTCGCAGATGGAGAAGGTTCATGCCCTCAACCTGAAGACTCGCGATGCTGCCAACAAGAAGCTTGAGGTCATGCAGCCGAAACAGAACGTAACAATTTGGTTGAACGAATGCCGAGATTGGGCCTCAGATCTGACCGATGCTTGGGATCTCAGCTCGTTACTCGTTAAGCCCTTCCAGCGAGTACTCAAATATCCCCTTCTCCTGACATCGCTCCTGGAATCAACACCTAACGATCATCCCGACCATGCAAACCTTGCTGCAGCCTTGTGCAAGACAAATGAAATGACGAACCGCCTCAATAAACTCAAAGGTCGGATTGAAACATTTGATCAGTCTCTTGGTCGCGGTCGCAAAGAATCGGATGTGCGGGCGAATTTGTCCAAGGCATTCGGACGCCGCACAGAGAAATTGCGACAGCAAGTAGGACTTTCGGACATCTTTGAGGACAAATCCTTCCAACGCTTGGCTGAACAGTTCAGCGAGAATCTCCTTCAGCTACAGGTGATCATAGGCGATATTGGGGGATACACTACTCAGGCTGAGCAGTTCTCCGAACAGCTGCTGGAGCTTTGTTTGTCAATTGAAGCAATGCTCGATGTGGTCAAGACAGGGTATCCGGAAATGGAGAGCAAATGGCGACACTTCAAGATGACTGCCGTTGAGATTCGTACTACAACTGTTGCTGAACATGTAAGTTGCCGTGCAGTTCGCCCGAAGGTTGGCTGAATCGAATAGTATTAACATTCTTCTCTAGATCGCCGCCGTCCACAAGACTGTCGTGCAGCCTATCGAGCATGTGATCTCGCTACATTCAAAACCTTTCCGGGCTATGAAGCGACGAGAAAAGCGCCTACTCGATCATGCACGCTACAAAGCTACCGAGGAACGTGGGGATACCCCTGATAAAAAGCTCAAGGAGCAGCAGGCGCACTTCGAAGCTCTTGACCAGACTTTGAAGGAGGAACTTCCTCAGCTTTATGCGCTATCGCGAAAGCTCTCACAGGCTTGCTTGAAAAACCTCGTGTTTCTTCAATCTTCATTCTTCAGTTCTATGCAAACGAAATTGGAGCCTCATGTGGATGGCTTCCCGCCGGACTTCCAACAGATTTTCACCGACTGGAGCAATGATCACAGTGTTTCCGCGGCTCAAGTCCTCACTCTGGGAATATGCAATGGATCCCTACTTGCCGATACAGTCAATCTGGTCAATTTCAATACGCCTTCGACGAATGTCAATTCTCCTCGCCGACCTTCGACGGTCAACAGCTCTACCAACCGCCCTACATCAATGTCGGAAGACTCGCCCAAAGTATCAAATGACTACGGCGTTGGCCAGCTCTTCCAATCTCCACAAATCGACAGCCAATCTAGCTTCAGTCGAACACGCGCCAATTCCTCATTTTCTGGCCGGGTACAGCCAGAGACCCCAGATACTGGCCGCAGTCAGATTCTCCAGCAAGTGACAAATAGCTCCCATTCAAGCATGCATGGGCCTAAACCTACGGAGACGGAGCCATTCCCCAGTCTGCCCAGACTCAGCCTGGACACGCCTTTTCTAGCAGAAATGATCAGTGCCTCCTCGAGTGACAACAATCTTCCCACCTCGCCCGCTGGTCGCTATTCAGGCTTTTTCTCCTCGGCCATGCCGATGTCTGACAACCCCAGCGAGGAGACTCGGGCAGACAACAATCAGCCTGCTGAGCACCATCCAGCCGAGCCCCGTGTGCTGTTTCTTGCTGCCAGCGTCGAGCAATTCAATTTCCAGGGCGCCAGAGGCGAAGCCGGATATCCATACTTGACATATGAGTCGGGGGATATCTTTGATGTCATTGGCGAGAAGGGTGAGCTTTGGCTTGCGCGAAATCAAGATGATGCGACGCACCAGGTCGGGTGGATTTGGAATAAGCATTTCTCCAAAGTTGGGTCGTAATGCAGCCTTGCTGTATGTTGAATGGGCCATTCGCCTGATGTGATGGGCCTCGGGTTCACTCCCGTATTGATTTTGTCCTACGCCGTGGCCAACGACACGAGATGCGGCAATACCTATGATACCCCATTTTTACATGATTCCCCAATCGCTCCAGCGAACACTTTAACTGGCCACGTGCCATATGTTTTCTTTATCTGTTCCTGTATTCTCAGGTTATGCGTGATGGATCTACTATTTACTGGAGCTTTGGGATGTACTTTTAGATACCCTTTCTTTTTCGTATTCGATTGCAGTCTTATTCTGAGGACAATATCAAAACAGAATCTTACTTGAAAGTTTCCACCATGACTCTAATTATGTATTGCGTATTCAATCTTCATCTTCATCGCCGTCCCTCTACATAGACTTTCCCAATCGGGCAACCTCCAGTGATTCCCCCACGTGACCGGCATGTGACGTGACCCCCCCAAACCGAGGAAGTGCCAGGGAATCTCCAAGACTTCAATCTTCAAACCCAGTTTCAACACTCCGAGTCCGACATTGTACAGTGATGCCATTTTCCTGACGCTTGCATTATTACATCGACGGCCAGCCTCGGTCCAGAACGCTAGCCAGAACCTCGACCAAGCACCATCATCACCCCTTGCACCCACCTTTCCGACCAGACGCAACCCAGTCCAAGCCCAAATTGAACTACCATAAAGAAACGACGACAAGTGGGTTATATTATACCAGAAACATACCCTTGTCTCCGAATTCCGGCGCGCGAATCTTCAAAATCGATCAAAGCCCGCTATTTTTTCTTTCACTGCGATAACGCCCCGATATACCCCCCTCCACGTTCTTCACTACGGTGCCTAGTGGCTCAGCCCTTTCACTGGCAGTTTCGCTATAAGGCTGACGGTCTCGTCCTCCGAATCCTGGCTTCCCGTCTAGTAATTCAATCCGAAGTTCCGCGTGCCCCACTCGCTGCAGAACCGAGAAACTGGGGTTTTGGTTTCGGTACAAGGACAAGTGCACTTCGCCCCGGTGCCGCGCAACTTCAATTGCCGCTTCCCGGGCTTAGCGCCACAGAGATCTTTCTTTCGTTGCCACTTCTTGTAGGCTTACTTCTGCTCTCTTTATCTTGAACTGGGTTACTTTGTGCAATTGTCCGGCTCGATTATATCTCTCGCATTGCCTGGTCCGTTTGGTTCTTGTTGGCAAGGGACTGTCTTATACCGTCAACTTTGTGAATAATCGCGCGACAAGGCACTCTCCAGTGAACGTAGTCTTTCGCGCTTTTACGATCTCTTGGATATCTCATTTGACTTGTATAGTTTTGGTTAGAGTTGGTCAATATGTTGGACGGTGGATTGAATAAGTTACAAAAGAGGATGCGGGGGCGGTTTAGTGATATGGTGAGTTACTTAGGAGTCTCCTCGGGTGTGATCGACGAATTAGTTGCTAATCATATTTAAGTTGACACCTGACGATGCCTATTTGAGCTGTGAGTTAACCGTGCAGGTATTTCCTGGAGAGTACTGACGCTAGTATATTTGATGCCCCCAGACTATGACATTCGATGTAAGAATCACTCTTAGCCAAGACTGTTTCCAAACTAACCCTGTGTGTAGTAACACGAGAGGATATGCAAACTTTGAAGAATGACTGGCTCACGGATAATGTGGGTTGACTTTTGCGATTACTTGTTTCCTCCAAAAGCTAATCACTTATAGATCATATCATTTTGGGAGGAGTAAGTTCCATTGATCCTTTACGACCTAATCTTCCACTCATTCCAAGCAGATACCTCGAACACGAAGTCCTCGCTAAGCAAAAATCCTCCAACATTGTTCTTCTCCGACCTAGCATGTCCTTCATGATCCTCCAAACACCAAACCCGCACACACTCAAGGATGCCCTTCCCAACTTCTCCGGGGTTTCTCACGTTTTTCTCCCTATAAATGACTGCCGCAACGTCAACCAGGCCGAAGGAGGTTCCCATTGGTCTTTATTACTCATCTCAATCGTCGATCGTATTGCTTTTCACTATGACTCGCTTTATCATGGAAATGTTTGGGAAGCCAGTGCAGTGACGCAGAAATTTGGTTACCTCCTCAACATGCCTATTCGATTTATGCCTCTACATGACTCACCACAGCAAGAGGGCGGCAGTGACTGCGGTGTATTTGTTTGTGTCAATATGCGACTTCTCCTAGAAAAGCGCCTTCTCCGGGCTAGCGCGCATGAAAAAGTCAGCATGAGTCTTGGAGGGACGAGGGTGGACGCGAGCTCTTCGCGCAAAGAGATGGCCAAGATCATTGATGGATTCCGAAGGGAGGGTGAGCGTCGAAGATCGTAAGTCTCACCCCTTGATCCTCCTATGTCTAGACTCACCAGGTCTATTCCTGTCTATTGTTTGGCTCAAGTGCTAACGCAAGTACAGAGCAAGTCTCAGTCGAAGTCCGATGGGGAAGAAGTCTCGGAGTCCACCTCGCATTGAGTAGCCTTTTCATGTTGTATACGAGTTCATGCTTGTTTTATGTCTATTTTCATGCATACATACACCTTTGTTCTTTGTTTAATAGGAAAAACCATAACCACCGAGTGGAGCGATCAGCGTTGCATACGTCTTGTTCTTGTCCAGTACATTATTTCATGCCAATTAATACTCCCAACTGCTTACCAGTATCTCTCTTAGGAATCCTATTCCATCGTGTTTCTAGGATAGTCCTCGCCAAGGGGAAAATGCGATGGTCCGATTCAAGAGGATGAAGCGGCCACCCAAGTAAAATATCCCTTCAATCCATCGATCATTTCTCAATGCAAGATGTATTGATAGAAAAATTCGAAGGGACTGAAATAGCCCATTCAATACCAAAAGAATACTAAGAACTTAATCTTAAGTCCTTGCTCATCAAAGCCTCCCACAAGACAATCGTCTCTCCATCTAAAGTAATTTCTTCATACAAAGGAACCTCCTTCCAAGTAACAAACCCAAGTCTCTCATACCACTCCTGAATACTAAAAGAGGGCTCAGGCATACCTATCCTCGCCCACATCCCCTTCCAGTTCTCATCATAGATATACCTCTTGCTAAGAGCAGATAGTGTAAGATAACGACAGCGCGGATCCCCATATTCTTCCGTCACAGCAAACTCCTCAAGTAAACGCACAGCACGTCTTCCTAGTCGTAGAGCTCTGTATTCGGGTAATATGAAGAAAGTACTTAGCGAAAGATCGACTTCATTTTCTTTTAGTCGGCCCGGTTCTAGGTATCCGGATGAAGGACCGAGTGAGATGTGACCGGCGCGAATACTGGTAGATTCACTGCTGACTTGATTGCTGCTGTCGACGAAAGTAATCCAGAAAAGCCTTTTGGAATTTTCGTTTTCTTTCCATGATTGTAGGGTTTGTGTGTCGTACTGCCAGCCGCAAATCTTCCGCTGTCTTTGGAGCTCGTTGAATTGAGTCTTCTCGTTGAGGTTGATAGGTTCGAGATTACATTCTATTGAGGCGGGCTCTGTAATAGTTCCAGTCATTGCTAGACGTCAAATATGCTTTAAATGAGTTGAAGGGTGGATAGTAAATGCTAGTGCTGCATCAAGTTGTGGTTGAAGTTGAAGTTGACGTGATTCGATTGGGGCCAAGTCGGAGTAAGCCTGGAAAGAAGTCTAACCCTAAAAGGAAGCAAAAAGATGAAGTTGAAGATTCCGTAGAATATCATTGGGAGAAATTAATAGCACTTCATGTTCTCTGGCATCGTATATTAAAAATTTGAACTAGACAAAAGCTATAGATTAACTTAGATACGGGAATGGTATACAGTATTAAGATAGCCCCGCCTGAATTATATTAATCCATGAAAGATAGTCACTTTTTGACCCAGACGAGACCCTCAAATATCCCCGAGAGAAACAAAATTAAGTCATCAGCTCATTCCAGACATCCGCAGCTTCCTGACCGGTCAAGTTTGCAGTTGCCTCCTCTGCTTCGTAGCATTTGTCGATAGTCTCTTGAGGCGCATTGCAGGGGCTGCGCAGACGATTGCAGACGAGATCTTCGGGGGAACCAATCGTAGGCGAGGATCCGAAGGGGAAGTCCTTTTGGTTATTGGTGGTGTAAGAATACTCCGTACGGCCATCCAGTCCATACTCCCATTTGATAGTTGGGTCAGTACAGGTTCCGTAGTCAAGACCACCACCATCACCACCACCGGTTTCGCCGCAGTCATCGGATGTTACGGTCTTGGTGACTTCGAGAGTCTCGGTCTCTGTTTGAGTGGCGGTGGATGTGATGATGTGATTATGTGTTAGGGTGGTGGTTTGAGTGATGGTGTCTGTGGCTGTTTCGGTCTCGGTTTCAGTCTCAGTAGAACCGGGGACAGTGACGGTCTCCGCGGCTTCAGTGACAGTTGAGGTTTTGGTTTGCGTGGGACCGGGAGTAGTCACTGTTTGAGTGATTGTTGAGCCATCAGCTGTGACTGTCTCGTAGTCTGTTGTTGTGGCGGTACAAGAGCTGATGGTCGAGGTGAGGGTGTCTGTTTCTGTCTCGGTGACAGTGTTCGGGGCTAAGCCATTCGTTGTGGTTGTTGCCGTGCATTTACTGATTGTATCAGTCACAGTGTCGGTGATTGTAATTGTTCCAAAGCCATTGCCATCAGCATCAGTGGTGATGGTCACTGTGCTTGTAGGAGCAGGGGGGCTATTCAACTAATTAATACCAATGCATGTACCACCATTCACAGTTATTCGACGTACCAGTCACCAGTCACAGTAGGTCCAGGCCATCCTGATTCATGTCCACCTCCGCCATGACCTCCATCACCACCGCAGGTGGGACAAGGTTCATTTCCATACTCATCGTTTGAATGCTGGGTACCTTGAGTAGGCTGATAGGCATAGGCCTGACTGTAGAGCAGTTCAAGCTCCTCACCTAAATCGCCATTGGGGGAGCCAAGGTCTCCAGCAGGTGCAGGTCGAGCTAAGACCTGCAGAAATAATGTGGTCAAAGCCAACAATTCTTTGCGGGTTGGCATGATGGAAACACGGCTTCGATATACCACGAGTAATTAACAAAATCAGGATTGACCGATTGAGAAAATACTGTAAGATAAAAGAGAAGCTTTAAGAAGTTGGACGTTTCTAAGATGATTTTGGAATTATTTTTTCCGAATCGTGGCGATCATTGTATAAGTATGTTTTTGGGCGTTGATCACGCTAACCTAAAGTGCATATTAGATGACAACTGGGTAACCAGTTCGACCACTTGGACTCATAATAGTATGTAATGATATGCCATAGCAATATATCTACAGTTGGAGGCATGCACCAAGTGCATGGAATGCGCCCAGGAATGTCGATAATCAAAGCGGTCCTCGATCCACCAACCGAATGAAACAGCCCTAGAATGCTTGGCTTTGCTAGCATGGAGTTAACTTCAAGCTCCGTCCACATCTATGTAATAAGGTTATGAAGCTCAAGCCACATAAGCTTGAATATTGCATAAATCTACCAATCTTACAAGTCAACGATCTTCATCTTACCACCAATAGTGGGCGATTGTACAGAAGCCGGGACTGAGCTTAGGGCTGATCGAAAGAGTACTGTTTTGGGATAACGGCCTTACTGTAGTCAAGACATTAAAGCATTGATGCTTTGGGGGGAATTTCATTCGTAGAACACTGATAAAGAACAGCATATTGAGAATCATAACAATTACCCTACATATACATACAGTAAGGGCATTTTTCAGACAGAAATGTCGGTTTACCACGTAGACCCACCCACCTTGCATACTTCAACAATCCATTTCCAGTAGATAGACCCGCTGATCTAGTTTTAATATCTAAGTACTACGGAGGACATTGGACATTTTAGGATGATATTTCTCGTCTAGAATCCTGGTATATAAGGAGCTTGTCTATACTGGCTCAAACAGTTCAACGGTTTGGAGAACACGTTTCCCGCTATGGAGTCCAACCTTCGAAGCATCGATATCTCACTATGAATTAAGACAGGCAGGAGTCGGCACCGTAACTAGTATCAGCAGGGTGATTTTCAGATTTACGAAGTAAAACCGAAATGGAACTCGAGAAATTGATATTCACGGGCTAAAGCCAAAGCAAACCCGCCATTCGATAATGCAAAAGAAAATAACGCCGACAACACCGAACCATGAAGGCAAAATTCGGAACAGGAAAAGGAAGAATGGACGAAGAAAGGGTAAAACTATCAATAACAATCCCGCAAAAGTGCCCATAGATATGTAATGTATAGAGAGGTGTTGAAGAATAGCAGAGATAAAGAAGTGAAGTGAAGAGAGCCCGATCAGCCAGCACCGGCCAAGTACAAGTCTATACAGGTCATGACGAATGAAGCATCGCGGAAATATAGATGGGAGTAGCGAGGAGGAATCGCCCACGGAACCAAAGAAGTTGACAAACGCTCAGCGTGTCATGATAGGAAGAGGCAAGTCAAATGATAATCCAAGGCTAAGGTTAGATGAAATGCAATTAGTTTAGGGCGGTGTGGGTGTTTGGCCTAGACCGGGTTGACGTTTATCGCGGGAAGAGCGCATATACATGGCTTCTGAATGTGGATCTGAGGAGGGATTGATGGCTCTTGGCACGGCCATTGCGCGTTCTTGCGTTTGTTGAGCGACGACCTCGCGTGCATAAAACTCTACAAGCATGGTGCCATATGCTTCAAGTTCTTCGACAGGGATAGCGAGACGGAAGTCGTTTAAGAGGAGGAATTGGAGCTCGAGGTGGTTCAACTCTACTAGAGGAAGGCCACCTACCTGTGGGTTGAAAAAGGGTACTTTTGGTCAATCCCTTGCTTCTATGTATTGCAGAATCTCGGAGATAAGTAATGACGTACCTTTGCATATCGCGAATTGGTATAGAACACATCGGAGAAGAATTTACTCGCACAGGTCACGCCCGCGATGACCAGTCGGTGGATATTAAAGCTATCGACGGCAAAGAAGTGGGAGAGATTCTCGCCTTCGCCTTGTGGATATAAACCAGGTGATATGGAGGAGTTGGGGCTCTTGGGATCCTGCGCGGCCATGCGCGTTGAGGAGGGTGGTGTTACTATGGAAGAATCCTGGGCGTGTTGTTGTGGATGTTGATGGCGGGCAGAAGATTCTGATGCTTCAATGGAAGAGGCCGAGGTCTCCCAGTGGCCTTGTGACTGGCCTTGGTTGACCAGCTCGGTCATACGATCGAAGTAGACCAACAAGCTCAGAAAGACTTCATAAGTCGTGGGACAATATTTGTGAATACGGGTAAGATAGCTGAGGATGGAGATGCTGGGGACATTTTTGCCATGAAAAGCAAGGACACTGGTCGCTTGCGGACTGAGATTACTCGTACCGTCAGGTGGAGGGATGTGGCGATGAATGTCTTCGTGGTGTTTATCATTCGTAGTAGTGATCTTGGTGAGTAAACCGGCAACCATCTCAATGATATCGGTTACTGGCATAGAACTGATCTCATATTTCCGGGATTGGGAGCCATGACCGGGCAGATGTGATCTCTGAGAGTGGGTGAGGAGGTCTTCGCTGGCCAGACTCTGGATGTGCGACAAGCTCTGGACGCGAATTCGACTTGGAGACGTAGCTTCGGAGCCGGGGAGGGATTGCATCGAGCGATATGTCGGTTGTAAACGCGGCGAATCGGGGGAGGTTTGAGCGTAGGCCGAAGGCGCTGAGGTCATAGTGTCGGTTGAAACATGGTCGGAGCGAGAGTGCGAGTGCGAGTGCGAGTGCGAGTGGGAGTGAGAGTTTGAGTTGGACGGATGGTCGGGCGGGATCCCATAGCTAGAGTGAGAGGTCATGGACGGCGGAGGGGTGGAATGGGAGTCGGGTGATAGTGAGTGAGAGCAAGAAGAAGGAGTTTGGGAATTGATGTAGGCGGGGGAATCATTGACATGGCTAGATTGCGCAGGAAGCCGAGCAGAGGCTACGGTTGGCGGGGCGGTCGAGGTGGGGGTCGTCGTTGAGGAGCTCGATCTAGAGCCATCCGATAGTTGTGGTCGTGATGAATAGACATCTAGGAAACTTGAACTGCCTCCCAACATCTTTGCGATCGATTGGATGCAACACGTGGTGAGATGATCACAGAGCCCATGCCAGGTTGGTCAAGATTGGTGGGTCTGTCTCTGATGTTGTATTGTTTTGGATGTGTGGCGATGTGATGTAGAGCCGGGGGAGACTGATCAAATAAAATGAGATGATATCAAGTCGAAATTAGATCAAATCAGCGGTGTAGGAGACACAGCAGTTGATGGATCTACTCTGATAAGATTAAAGGGGGAAGTTGAAGAGGAGAAGTTGAAGGGAGAAACGAAGAGGAGAGGAGAAAAAGAAGAAGAGGAGAGAGCGGAGAGATTCAAGTCTGGGCCAGTCCAGTCTTCCCTTCAAATTTACCTCAAGTTTTAAGATGTTTTATTATATTCTTCAACTTTAGATATTCTTTTTACCCTTCGTATCAACTGTAAACTTGTAAGGGACTCTTTTTACGATAGACTCTTTTCTTTGAGTTATCCAATGACAGCTCGAGGTGTGAGCCCGTGGCTACAAGTGGAGAAGAAGGATTACCTTGGGGGTTTTTAGTGATGAAGTAGGGAGTACTTAGTACTTGGTAGGAATTAGTACTGAAAGAGAAGTAGAGAAAGAGATAATCAAGACGAGGATAGATCAAGATGGAGGCATATCTATATTACATTAATGGGTCACGCCGGGCCCAGTGTATCCATTGTCCGGTAGATAGAGATGTCGCACTGCTCCCTTCTTGGTGAGAACCACCAGTCGGATCACTCCACCAGAGCTGCCATCCCATTTGATTGCTTCCTGCAAGGCACTCCGCACAAAGTCAATGCCTTCTTCCTCAGTCATCTGCTCTCGCCAGTGTGCATCTGTATATCCATAGATGTACGTCGAGCCAGAGCCGCCAATTGCAAACGATTGCTTGTGCAGCGATCCTCCCAAGGGTATCGAGTATACCTGACCACCGTGTCGCGGATCATATCCTGCAATGATGATTCCAGCACTGTTGCAGCAAATCAGTAAAAAGACCCCTCGAACAAGATGATAGTCAAGCGGCTAACAATAACCTACCTTAGAGCATCCTTGTTCTCATAGCATAATTCCTGGAACAACGAAGCTGCCACCTGTGTGCTGGGTGCCTCGTTGTTCGTCACACCGTACATGTTGAGATGGTAGGAGACAATATCAGCTACCGCTTGTGTGTCGGCAGCAGACCCCGAACGGCAGCACCAGATGGTATCGTGCACCTGTGTCAATTTGTCGGTGACTCGGTTGGCAATGTAGGCTCCTGTGGTTGTACGGCTATCGGCACCGAGAATCACTCCGTCTTTGAAGTTGATGGCCATGCTGTAGGTGGGTCGGTCAGATTAGATGGGGGAATGCACAGGTAGAGCTGGTCGAGCTTCAAAACTCACATTGAAGTACCGAGGCTGGAAAAGAGGTTAGCACATGTATCAACGAAAAATATTGGGGTGAATACACTGGGCAGGTCAACATACTTAACCTCTCCACTCTTCAAATGCTGCATATCGACGTGGATGCCATCTACAGAAGGGCGAGTTAGCTTCGGATGACGGATGACGATAGCTCGACTCACCTTCACCCAGCATCCCCGTGACGCCGTGAGGTGCAACCATTTTGTAGCTGAATCTGAAAGCTGTGAGATGATAAGAAGAGATTTAAGGAATAAGAAGAACGAGAAAGAGTCAGAGAGGAGGGATTGAAGATGAAAGTGCAAGGAGATGAGGTCGTTGGCTGCTCGAAAGGCAGCAGAAGCTCCCACGCGTCCGGGCGGTGAAGAGACAGTCCCCGCAAACACTTCCAACCATCTTCACTTCTTCTCCTTGCTGAGAGTGGCTGGTTGTTGATTCCCAGTGGCTGCTCGCTTTCAATCTCGATCTTTCTAAAACGGGTCGTTATTTTCGGAATTTACGATCATCATCACAACTACCACCACTCCCCCATCGCCGACTACCCCATGTCAGAATCTCCTCCGCCGCCCCCAGCCTGGAGCATCAGCTCCATGGCGAACAATACCATGCAGTTTCTCCGTCTACCTGTCTTGGCTTCATCCGGCCTGGCAGTTGTCGCGAGCGGATTGCTATACTTCAAGCAAAAGTATGCCTAGTCTAAATCGTCTTCTTTTTAACGGGTGAGGCCGTCTAACCCCTTCGTCACAGCGAATTGATATACCCCCGCAATATACCCGTCGATGCTCGAACAAATGTCCCCAGTCCCCGTCAATTTGGCATCAAGGATTTCGAAGACCTTCAGATTCCTACACCGGACGGTCAATCCCTGCACGCTCTTTTCCTTCGACCTCCTCTGGGCCGTCGCCAACGCAACCTAACCGTCCTCATGTTCCATGGCAACGCCGGTAATATCGGCCACCGGGTCCCGATTGCCAAGGCTCTGCAAGACACGTTACATTGCAATGTGTTCATGCTCGAATACCGTGGTTATGGTTTATCGACGGGAACCCCTGACGAAGCGGGTCTTAAAATCGACGCCCAAACCGCATTGGACTATTTGCGCCAGCGGCCCGAGACGAGGGACACCAAGATCGTTGTCTATGGTCAAAGTTTAGGCGGTGCTGTGGCCATCAACCTCGTTGCTACCAATCAGGAGGAGGATGAGATCAGCGGACTTATTTTGGAAAACACATTCTTGAGTATCCGCAAGTTGATTCCTAGGTGAGTGGACCAAGATACGACTTTATCCATTCTGAGATCTCATTCTGACAATTATTTGCACCAGCGTATTTCCACCGGCACGCTATCTCGCTCGTCTATGCCACCAATATTGGATCAGTGAGGATATTCTACCAAAAATTACCAACGTGCCTATTCTGTTCCTCAGTGGATTGAAAGATGAGATTGTCCCGTAAGTGCTGCTTGAGAAATGCATCTCCTTTCACAGCTAACGCCTCTTAGTCCTACCAATATGACCCAGCTTTTCTCGGTTTGCACCTCTGAGCGCAAGATTTGGCGGACACTGCCAAATGGCGGCCATAACGACTCTGTTGCTGAACCAGGCTACTTTGACCACATTCACTCCTTCATCACCGAAGAAGTGATGAACGACGAAAAATGATCCTCCTCCTTTTTTGATCATCAACCCAATCGGGCTTAGTCTCACGCTGTCTTTCATCGAATATACCAGAACTACCCGCTTTAATGATACCCGCCCTTGCAATTCAATGACACGGCCGGTCTTTCGATCTACTCGCTCCGCTGGCCGGCCTTTCGATTTTCCACCCTTGAACATGCCATCCCTTATCGCTGAGATGATTGACATGAACAGGTGCTCGCTTCAGCACTATCCGCTGGTACGGAATGTTCTGGCGTCACTTTCATGTGGTTTGTATTTTTCTTTCTTATTCTCTTGTTGCTTAATCTCTCGGCGCTGGCTGTGTTATGTCCTCTTTGCCTCGTCTTTATATTCTGTGTTTGATTGATTGCTTTTGGTCGGTGCTGAACCAGTACATTCCATTTCTCTTTTCGGGTTGCTTTACTGTAGATATAAGTCATCCCGCATGAATAATATCCTCTTCCAACAATTTTCCTTAAATCTACTCCAAACTATCGCTTTCCTCTCGTATTATGCCGCCTTGAAGTATACCTTTGATGAGAAGTGGTACTTATACCGGTAGATCGATATTAGGCCCAGCGACTGCGATGAAAGATACCAATATCAGGTTTAAAATTTTGCTATAAATGCATAAATCGGTATGAAATTGAGTCACTGGAGAGAGCATTGCTCTTTTTGAACGCTATTATGGAGAACACAGCGTTGTGAAGTCATTCTATACCGCACCAGTTAAGACTGCGACACGATTTGGAGATTGGCATTCATATGCTGATACTATCAGCATATGAAAAGATGAAAATATTATTTATCTGGCTATCCAACTTTTTTTTTATGTATAAAAAGGAGATTCTGGCGTTCATAAAATAGATCCTTGTACATACATATCTGCCCAGCGGATCACGAGGCTTGGCATATACTGACATTAACACCTGTCAATGGGCATTGTTTACTGCAAAACCGCAGCGGACTTGATGTCAAGTCTAACCCTAACCGTGAATTCCTGCGTCGTAATTGAACCGTGTGTTTAGAGCATCCAATGAGAATTGTAGCTCCTCGTACTTTTGCACACAGTCCATTCATATTTTTGTGATGAATCACAATGTCGATCAAACCTAACTCGATAATCCACTTTAGTCGCAGCTGTGCGTGCCCCGCCTTTTCCTTTTCTTGCATCTTCTCAGGAGTACCGACGGAGATAGCTTCCGTGCATTCGCTGTCACCTTTTTTTTTTTTTTTTTTTTTTTTTTTTTTACTACACCAAAAAATTCTTAAAAACTTGGCGGGCAAAGAAGAAAAAATAGAATACGGGGGTTGAAAAGAC